>ERZ773202.2-NODE-2-length-450035-cov-26.964274_pt1 | contig 450035 bp, 370 predicted proteins | sample MGYA00580998_ERZ773202 | MGnify/ENA primary metagenome ERZ773202 (study PRJEB29015, sample SAMEA2737803) | human gut metagenome | biome: human gut; feature: human-associated habitat; material: faeces | place: China | collected 2012 ...
TATTGCTTGAAGTATTTCTCGTTTCTATCGGACACAATCTTTATAAATATCACAATAAACAGAAAAAAGTAGCAACTGCCGCATAGGAGTTCATAAGAGAGCATTCTTATGGGGTAAGGGGGACTATACCCTTTTTTATGTAATATAACTACTATTACATCCATAAGCAAAAGGACGCATGAAAAAACTTTCGTTTTTTCACACGCCCTTTTTTTTAATGTAGTACCATTTTTTAGTACTTTAGGGTATAATTATAAACATAATAAGGGAATTGTGAAACGGAGAAATGTATATAGAAATGAGGAATACTAATGAAATATAAGATAAGTGAACTAGCTAAGTTGTTAGATGTATCTACTAATACTATCAGAAGATATGAGAAAAAAGGCTATTTTAAGGCGGTACCGGATAATAAAAGTGGATACAAGTATTATGAAGATGATAGTGTTTTCAATGTTATAAATGCCAAACTATTAAGAAAGTATGGATTTTCACATGAAGAAATAGATTTTATGAATGATTATAATCTTGATGAAAATATACATTGCTTTGAAGAAAAAATGAAAGAGTTAGATGAGAAGCTTGCATATTACACATATGTGAGACATAGAATGAAGGATGACCTTGTACTTATGCGAAAGATACAAAGCAAAAAAGAGGTATATGAGGCTGAGTGTATTGAGATGGTATATGTTCTGTATAGTGATGGCAAAAAGCTTCTTATGGAACCTGAAAGATTGCAGAAGATAAAAGAATTCTTGTATGATTCTCCAGAGGTACAGAGAGTTTACTTTATATCCAAAGAGGACTTTGATAATAACAGATTAATATTAAAAAGAGGCTGGGCAATAAAGGATATGCATATGGAAAAATATCATATGACAGAAAATGATTACACAGTCAGATATAAAGCACACAGGTCAGTTATGCAGATAGTAAAGGTTCCGTTAAAAACAAGTGAGCTTGAAACATTCAGTAATGATGAAATAAAGAATATGCTTCTTAAGGAACATCTTGAGTATATCAATAATAATAATCTGGAAATAGTCGGTGATATAATAGCGGTTGTTATAATTAAAGTTAAAGAGGAAGGAAAGGAGGTAGTATATTTTCTTGTGAGTGTCCCTGTAGATAAATGTTCGGGGAGTACAGATAACGAAACTTAAATATATTATAAGTATAGTGGATGTAGCTGACAAAGACAGGTATTGTCATCTTGATAAATTAAGAATTAAGAGATTTTATGATGTAAGTGTCCCAGATATAAAAGGTGTTTCTGCATAAAAAATACTTTTATATCTGGGATACTTATATCATTTTGTATATATTTATTATATTTTATAACTTTTTATAGTATTATAACAATGACATATATTGACCAAAATTAACAAAAAATATTGACTGTGACATACTGTCACACTTTATAATTGCCAAAAAGGTGTATATAATAGGAAAATGCCTTGAAATTATAAAGGAGGTCAATTATGAAGAGCAAAACAAAGAAAATGTTGCAGAGAATAAGTAGTTTTATATGTGTACTTGCTATGGTTGTGGCTAATATAGCAACACTTATCACACCAGCAGTCAAAGCTTATGCAACATCAGACAGCAGTAATACTGTCTGGATTGTGGGAGATTCAACGGTATCATCATTTACTGATGCATATTATTATCCAAGATATGGATGGGGAACTCAGATTGGGGAATATCTTGATGGAACATATGATATTCAGAATCTTGCACTTTCAGGTAGGAGTTCTGTAAGTTTTACTAAAGAGGACAATTACACTACTTTAGTAAATGGAATGAAAAGCGGGGATTATTTGTTAGTTGGATTTGGACATAATGATGAAAAGGCGGGAGATGGTCTTTTCTCAAGTGGAAGTGGAGATTATAAAACTCCGGGAACATTTGGATATTCATTATATAAGAATTATATAAAGCCAGCTAATGAGAAGGGTGTTACAGTAATTCTGTGTACACCTATAGTAAGAAGAACTACAGAAGATTCATTCTCTGATAGCCAGCTTCATAAAACAGAAAATGGAGATTATGCACAGGCAATAAGAGACTTAAGCACTAATCTTAAAAATGACTTAGGAATAAATGTGCCAGTTGTCGATATGACAGCAAAGACAAAGGCTTTGTATGAAGAACTTGGGGCAAGTGAAACTCTTTATCTGCATGCATGGACAGCTGATAAGGAAACATCAGTAGATAATACACACACTAACATATATGGTGCTAAGTATAATGCATGGATGATAACACAGGAGATAAAGTCACAGAATATTGCGGGAATTGCTGAACATATTAAGACTACGTCGGCTCCGGTAAAAACTGAAGTGCTTAAATCTAATCCTGATTATGTGCCGGTAACATATACTCCGGTTGCAGATGATGAAAAGAGTTCAGTATGGGAGAATGCCGGAATATGGAGAGGTACTGTATTTGGAAAAAGTATAACACCAGATACAGGTAAATTTACACTTAATGGAGCATCAGATGGCACAAGTGTTAATATGGCAGTTAAAAATAAGGGCAAGATATCATCATCAGAAGATGATATTGCTATGTATTTTTATAAAGTACCATCAGGCAGCAGTTTTACACTTAGTGCTACAGTAAAGGTTAATTCAATCAATGCAGCGGGTGCTAATAACCCTAATCAGATATCTTTTGGTCTTATGGCAAGAGATGATATATATCTTGATAAAAACATGGCAACAGCAGTAAGTTCAGATTATGTAGCAGCGGCGCCTTATGGTATTAATGCAGATAAATCATCAACTACATGTTGTTTTGCTAAGAAGAGTAATAAAATTATAAATGGTTCACCTTTTACAAGTGGAGAAGAAGTAAAAGAAGGTGGAACATATGATTTAAAGATTGAATCAACAGGTGATGGATATGCTTGTTCGATAGGAGATCAAAGAATAGTAGGTGGATTTGACTTCCAGTTAACACAGGTAGATCCGGATAATGTATATGTAGGTATGTTCGCTGCAAGAGATGTTGATGTATCATTTTCAGATATAAAGCTTGTTGTAGATGGACAGACTATATGTGGTTCAGATAAAGTATATTTATCTGAGGATTTCAGCGTTAGTCCAGGCAAAGAATATAGTAGTACATATACTAAAGGTACAGCTTTATCTGATGAAGATTTAAAGTTGACTTCAGGCGGAGCAGTTAAGTTATCTGCGGCTGATTATAATGATACAAGCTATGGAATTCTTGTTAAAAAGGATTCTACCATGGATATCAATATACCAGCGGGTGCAGGAGCAAAGGTTACATTTCAAGGTTCTGCCAGATATTCCAAAGATGGACATATAACGGCAGCATCAACTGATTCGAATGGTAAGTTTGATGTGGAAAATGGTATATACAGTAATAAACCATCAGGAGTTGATGACAGAGGAAATGTCACTATAGAATATTCGGGTAAAGAAAAAGCTACTTTAACATTAGCTTTTGATGCAGATACATTTTTAGATAATCTTTCTATAGAATTACTGGAAGAACCTAAGTATTTAACAGAAGATTATTCATTTGATCCGGGAACATTACAGGGCTATGCCCAGAATGATTTATTAGGTAAATCAGATTTAAAGCTTGGAACAGATGGAGAGATTAAATTATCTGCAATGGCTAAATATTCTAATGCAAATTATGGATTATATCTTCCAAAAGGAACATATTTGAATGTAAATGTTCCAAGGGGAGCAGTTATTAAGTATAAGGGTTCTGCAGCGTATCCTGCTAATGGTGGAACAATATCAGTTAAGTCAACAGATGAGTCTGGAAGCTTTGATAATACATCATATAGTACTAAACCATCAGAAGAACATGGTTATGTAACTATAGATTATACTGGTAATGAAGAAGCAATCTTAACATTTACATTTGATGCGGATACATATTTTGGTGAATTTAGTATTGAATTAAAAGAACCATATGTTGATCCTTCTGATAAGAAGATTGATGTCTGGGATTTTGGTGCCAAGGAAGAAGATAGCAGTAAGTATAATAATAATATTACAGCAGATATTTGGAATAAAGCCGGAATAGTTGGAACAGATGGAAAATTTAGTACAGGGTCTCCGTATTCTTTTGGTGACTTAAAGATTAATTATAATGTTAATAGTGACAGATTTTACACAGATAATTCTGAACTTAAAAATAATGCAGGTAGTTCAGCAACATATAAATATACATCTATAGCATATAAAGATGGATATATATCACAGGGCTTATGGTACTGTAACGGTACAGGTGGAGCAAGCAGACGATATTTTGAACTTGCAAATGTCAAGTATGGTGATACGGTAAGAGTTTATATGGGTTCAAGTACTGTGGCATCAACAGTTACATTTACAGATGGTTCCCAGTCAGACACACAGAATATAGCTGTTGGTGGCAATATACTTTCATTTGTAGCTGATAATAATGGAACATATAAGGTATATGAAGCGGGAACAGGTAAACCAATATATAGCCGTGTTGTACGTATACCTGGAGTAACAGTAACAGGTAAGATTGATACAGGCAGTTACAGTCTTTCAGAAGATTATAATATTGTATTTACAGATGTTGATACAGACAAAAAGTACACTGCAACAGTTAACAGGGAAGATAATACATATAATATAAATCTTCCAGTAGATAAGAAGTTTTCTGCTAATTTGACAGGTGCAGGTGCATATGGATTTACTACAGATAGTAAAAATGTTGCTGTAGCAACAGATGATGTATTTACAGGGAAGACATGTGATTTTGTAGTTGAAGAAAAGTCAACGTATAAATTTACAGGAAAAATAGCAGGCTTTACAGCTGATGATAACAATAAGGCAGATAACATCAGAATTAAGTTGGTATGTCTTAAGGATTCAACAGTTGAACCTGTTTCATTAGAAATTAATAAAGAAGATTATACATTTAATGCTGACCTTTTACCTGGCATTGAATATACAGCACAGTTAAGTGGTGTTAATGATTATGAAATAGTCTCAGGCGATGTTATTAATGACAGCGCAGCACATAATAGTGATATCACAATTGCTAAAAAGAGTGTATACAAGGCTACAGGTAGTTTCGAGGGACTTGACAGCGGAGAAGTTGTTGATTCACTTATATTCGAGAATATAGAGGATGGGTATACATATAAGGCAACAGTAAATAACAATGGATATGAGGTATCTCTTAGAGATGGTTCTTATCTTGCCAAGGCAACTGTTAAAGACTACGATATGGGAACTCATGTTGTTATAGATGGAAAAGATGTCACAAAGAATCTTTTATTTGTATCAACAAAGAAAAAGGATCCACTTACAAGAGTTTCTGATATTTATGTTGGATATGATGATAAGGAAAATAATTATTCTACAGTTAAGGAAGCTGTAGAAGCTTGTGAACGTATGAATCCTACAAGCGAAGATGAACGTATTACAGTTCATATTGCTCCGGGTATATATAGAGAGCAGATAAGGATCTCAACACCATATATTTCGTTTGTTAATGATACACCGGATAAGGAAGTACTTATTACGTGGTATTATGGTATTGGATATTTATATTATAGTGTAGATAAGAGTGGCTTCTATAATAAAGCTAACGCATTTGATAAGTTCTCAAGACTTCTTCCAACAAGATGGGGAAGTACGGTGCAGATTAAGAGTACAGCTCATGATTTCAGAGCATCTGGAATTACATTTGAATCTTCATTTAACAGATATATAACTGATGAAGAAATTGAAGATGGTGTTACACTTGATACTTCTATGGAGAGAAATAATACAACCACTGTAAGACAGTATGGCGTGGATGTTATGGCTAAGTCAGCTACAGAAAGAGCGGCTGCTATTGCAGTAGAATCTAACCAGACAGAGTTTTATAATTGTTCTTTTCTTTCAAGTCAGGATACATTGTATACTAATGAAGGAAATAAGATATACTTTAAAAATTGTGTGATTGAAGGTGAAACAGATTATATCTTTGGTGGCGGTAATGTTATATTTGACGGCTGCCAGCTTGCATGGTGCGGTTATTCATCAGGTGAGACAGGAGGATATATCACTGCACAGAAATCAAATATTAATAGTGAATTGTATTTGTTCAGAAATTGTTCGGTTGTATCAGGCGATCTGGTAAAACAGGGCAAGACAAAGGTTGCGGCAGGCTATCTTGGAAGACCTTGGGGTGGTGTTAATGCAAAAGTTGCATTTCTTAATACCAGACTTGAGTCTGATAATATGATAGTAGATGCGGGCTGGGGTAATATGAGCGGAGTTAATCCACAGGATGCGAAGTTCTATGAATATAATACAACTTATATGGATGGAAGTAAGGTAGATGTATCAAAAAGAACTAATTCCCAGATGACACAGGAAGAGGCAGCAGCATATACAACAGAAAGCATGTTTGGCTCATGGAAACCAGCATGTTATACTGAAGAGGAGAACAATGTTGAAATTAAAGGTCAGGTATCAGTAACAGATAATGGAGATCTTAATACACCTTATCCTGGACATACTCTGACAGTTCATTATTCACTCGGTGAAGCTAATGATGCTAATGATAATTCAACAATCCAGTGGTATATTGTAGATGGTAATAATGAAGAGCTGGTTAAGACATCTAATGCAGTTACTGATAAGACATTTAAGATTCCATCAAGTGCAATAGGAAAGAAGATTAAAGTAAAAGTTACACCTGTTACATTCAGTGGTAACACAGGTGATGCAGCAGAATATATTGTTGAGGAATCTGTAAGGGATGGATATGAAGACCCATCAGCAGGTTCAGGAGATATTGAAGTTGGTAATGGAATTAATATTTATCTTGCAGGTGATTCAACAGTAAGAGATTATTCAGCTTCAGGTCTTAATTCATCAGGTAAGACACGTGATGAAGGTGCATGGGGAGAATTTTTACAGATGTTCTTTGACTCATCAAAGGTTAAGATACAAAACTATGCTAATGGCGGAAGAAGTGCAAGGACATTTATTAATGAGGGAACACTTGATAAGATAGCAGCTAATATTAAAGAAGGAGATTATCTGTTTGTACAATTCGGACATAATGATTCATGGAATAATGGAGGATATCCTGACAGATATGTCCCACTTGGTATAGCTGATGAAAATGGAATATATCCTGTAACAGAAGGTGCTAAGGATAGTAATGGCAATTACCCTAATGGTGGAAGTGGAACTTATAAATGGTTCTTAAAACAGTATATTGATGTTGCTAAGTCTAAGGGTGCTATTCCTGTACTTGTAACACCTGTATCAAGAGCTAATTTTGATTCATCAGGAAATATTACGCCACATCATGATGATAAGGATACTAAAAATAATGCATATGTTGAGGCTGTAAAGCAGCTTGCAGATGAAGAAGATGTACTTCTTATTGATGCATTTGAAATGACAAAATCAATGTACGAGGCTGCATATAAGGCGGATACAGACGCAGCTAATAAAGTGTCACCACTTGTTAATTCTACAATGTATTATGATATAGCTAATAATAAGGTGGATAAGACACATAGCAATAAGCTTGGAGGATTTATTACAGCACAGCTTTTTGTTAAGGAAATCCAGAGACAGAATCTTAATATAGCATCAGCAGTTACTATTCCAAGTAAGACGGCTGGTATAGATTCTAACAGCAATCAGGTATTCTTTATAGATAAGGATAGTAAGTTTACAGCTTATGTCAGAGATGATTCTAATAAGTATAAAACGGTGTCAGATTATTGGACAAAGCTGGGTAATGATTACATCAATGATATTAAAAATGCAATAAGTTCAGGTGATGATAAACATGAACAGAGAGTAACATGGGCATATGCACAGAGAGGTACTCAGTCTGATAAGTTATCAGTTGACAGCTCATTATTTACAACAGAGCATAAGCTTACTTTCACAACAGGAACATCAGGAAAGCTTGCCAATACAGGACAAACAGGTGTAGCGTTCTATTATGCAAAGATTAAGTCATCAGAGTCTAATGGAACATTAAGAGCTACATTCCATGTATCAGAGGCTGCATCAAAGCTTGATAATCAGGCAGGTATGGGTATTATGGTTATGGACAGTCTTGCAGGTGATGATGTAAAGAATACATCTGCTGATTACCTTAATCAGGCAGAGATAAGTGCTCTTTTAAAGAATGAATCTACAGGCACAAGAATACCAGGTATGCGTACTTACTTAGGAAATACAGACTTAACAGGTAAGACTAATGCAAGTGGTACATGTGATGTTACTAATTACTTTGATGCTAATGCAACAGTTGCAGATGTAAGTAATGTTACAAGTCTTTATTATAACTTTGAGATGGTTAAGGATTGTAATGGATATACATTTAACTGGTATAATGATGACTGGAGTGAAATAAAAGGTACATATACACTATATAATCCATCTAAGCTTCTTAAGCAGGATAAAGATTATGTATATGTAGGTTTCTATGCAACAAGAGCCGGTAAAGTAGAAGTTACTAATATAAGTACAAACTTCCATGAACCTACAGAAGAAGAGCTTGCAGCAGTTGATACATCAAAGTGGGTTGATTATGATACAGCCAATGTTAAGACATTTAATGGAACGAGTACAGCAGATGAAGATTATACATATCGTTTCACAAGTAATGTTACAGGTAAGCTCACAGTAACTGATGATAAGGGTAACACTTATATAAGTGACAGGGATATTATATCTGGTGAAACAGTTAAGTTTAATATATCAAAGTATGATGTTAAGTTAGCAGATGGTGATACAACATTTACAACAACAGTTACACCAGCAGAGAACTCATTTGACTTTGATACTATGCAGAAGGAATATGATGACAGATTATTATTATTAGATTACTCACCAATAGTTGTTAAGGATACAGTAACAAAGGCAGCTTTAAATGCAGAAGATGGAGTTGTATATGTGGGACCTGCCGGAACTTCTGATGGTGATGGAACTAAGAGTAATCCATATGACTTACAGACAGCACTTAAGTTTGCTAAGGCAGGACAGACAATTATAATGCTTGATGGTACTTATGAGGCAAAGAGTGTAATAGAAATTCCTTTCAGTGTATCTGGAACAGAAGATAATATGATTACACTTAAAGCAGAGAGTACAGGTAAAGCAATAATTGATGGTTCTAATATAGTAAGTTATTCTAAAGAGTCAGTACTCTTTGTTAAGGGAAGTTACTGGCATATATATGGAATAAATGTTACTAATGCAGCAGATGGTTATAAGGGTGTTCACATATCAGGTAACCATAATGTTATAGAAATGTGTGAAATGTATGATAATGGTTCAACAGGTCTTCAGATTAGTTATTCAGGTGGAGAGCCAAAAGAATGGTGGCCAGTATACAATACAATTCTTAATTGTACATCTTATTATAACTGTGATTCAGCACAGAATGATGCAGATGGATTTGCAGCTAAGTTATCAGTAGGTGAAGGCAATGTATTTGACGGATGTGTTTCATATAATAATGCAGATGACGGATATGACCTTTACGCTAAGGAAAAAGCAGGATATGGTCCTATAGAGGCAGTTGTTATAAAGAACAGTTTAGCTTACAATAACGGAACTTTAAAGGATGGTTCATTCTCAAAGGCAAGTGCTAATGGTTTCAAGCTTGGAGGCGAAGGCCTTACAGGAAAGCATCAGCTTATTAACTGTGTATCTTGGAACAATGGCGGAAGCGGTATTATGAGTAACAATGGACCAGACTGCCAGGTATATAATTGTATATCTGTAGATAATGGTTTATTCTCAAGAACAGGTGGTACAGCAGATAGAAATAACTATCAACTTACTCCTAAGAATGGTGATAAGTATACTGGAAAGACAGCATACATAATCAAGAACAGCTTAGGCTTCTATACAGAAGCAATAACAAACTTTGGAACAATGGCAGCTGATAAGTTTACTTTAGTCGGCGGTCAGAGTGAAGATGAAATCTATACTGAAAACAATTATTTCAGTGTTGATAAGAGTACATTAAAGGCTGTTAATTCAAATGGTAAGGAAGTTACTAAGGATTGGTTCAAGAGTGTAGATTATGCTAATATAACACCAACAAGAAATGCAGATGGTTCTATAGATATGCATGGTCTGTTTGAATTAACAGATAATGCTCCAGAAGGAGTAGGTGCTGTTATATCTAAGACAGACGATACTACATGCAAAGAACATATATGGGATGCCGGAGTAGTAACAAAAGAAGCAACATGTACAGAAGCTGGAGAAATAACATACACATGTGAAGTATGCAAGGAAACAAAGACAGAGACAATCGCTGCCAAAGGACATACATACAGCACAGAGTGGACAATAGACAAGGAAGCAACATGTACAGAAGCCGGAAGCAAGTCACACCATTGTACAGAATGTGATGCGAAGACAGACGAAACAGAAATCGCAGCCAAGGGTCATACATGGGATGCTGGAAAAGTAACAAAAGAAGCAACATGTACAGAAGCTGGAGAAATAACATACACATGTGAAGTATGCAAGGAAACAAAGACAGAGACAATCGCTGCAAAAGGTCATACATGGGATGCTGGAGTAGTAACAAAAGAGGCAACATGTACAGAAGCTGGAGAAAAGACATACACATGTGAAGTATGTAAGGAAACAAAGACAGAAACAATAGCTGCCAAGGGACATACATACAGCGCAGAGTGGACAGTAGACAAGGAAGCAACATGTACAGAGGCTGGAAGCAAGTCACATCATTGTACAGAATGTGATGCGAAGACAGATGAAACAGCAATCGCAGCCAAGGGTCATACATGGGATGCTGGAAAAGTAACAAAAGAGGCAACATGTACAGAAGCTGGAGAAAAGACATACACATGTGAAGTATGCAAGGAAACAAAGACAGAGACAATCGCTGCAAAAGGTCATACATGGGATGCTGGAGTAGTAACAAAAGAGGCAACATGTACAGAAGCTGGAGAAAAGACATACACATGTGAAGTATGTAAGGAAACAAAGACAGAAACAATAGCTGCCAAGGGACATACATACAGCGCAGAGTGGACAGTAGACAAGGAAGCAACATGTACAGAGGCTGGAAGCAAGTCACATCATTGTACAGAATGTGATGCGAAGACAGATGAAACAGCAATTGCAGCCAAGGGTCATACATGGGATGCCGGAGTAGTAACAAAAGAAGCAACATGTACAGAAGCCGGAGAAAAGACATACACATGTGAAGTATGCAAGGAAACAAAGACAGAAGCAATCGCAGCAAAGGGCCATACATGGGATGCTGGAAAAGTAACAAAAGAGGCAACATGTACAGAAGCTGGAGAAAAGACATACACATGTGAAGTATGCAAGGAAACAAAGACAGAGACAATCGCTGCAAAAGGTCATACATGGGATGCTGGAGTAGTAACAAAAGAGGCAACATGTACAGAAGCTGGAGAAAAGACATACACATGTGAAGTATGCAAGGAAACAAAGACAGAAACAATAGCTGCAAAGGGCCATACATACAGCACAGAGTGGACAATAGACAAGGAAGCAACATGTACAGAGGCTGGAAGCAAGTCACATCATTGTACAGAATGTGATGCGAAGACAGATGAAACAGCAATTGCAGCCAAGGGTCATACATGGGATGCCGGAGTAGTAACAAAAGAAGCAACATGTACAGAAGCCGGAGAGAAGACATACACATGTGAAGTATGCAAGGAAACAAAGACAGAAACAATAGCTGCAAAGGGCCATACATACAGCACAGAGTGGACAGTAGATAAAGAAGCTACAACTACAGAAGCCGGAAGCAAGTCACATCATTGTACAGTATGTGGTGATAAGGCGGATATAACAGAAATTCCAAAGATTGAGGAAGAAAAGCCAGATGACAACAAGACACAGGTAGATGTCAGCGTAGACAAGGGCGATAATACTCCTGATATGGGATTAACTGGTACTAAGGATGAAATCATAGACAGTATATTTACAGATGAAGAAAAGAAAAATACAAATGGTAAGAATGTAGAAGTTATATTATCAGTTGCCAATGTAAATGATAATGTAACAGATGATGATAGAAAGCTTATAGATAGTGTTCTTACACCATCACAGAAAACAGGAATTATCCTTGATATTACTCTTAATGTAAAGGTTGATAATGAGAGTAAGCAGATGTATGAAACTAATAAGGAGATAACTATCAGTACAGAATTACCAGAGAATCTTATCAACAAGGATACATCTGTTGATAGAAAGTACAAAGTTATAAGAATACATAATGGCAAGACAGATATTCTTAATGCGGAATATGATGCAGTTACTAATAAGCTTACATTTGCAACTGATAAGTTCTCTACATATGTAATCGTATATGAGGATACAGTTAAGGATACAACTGGTGAAACAAAGCCAGACCAGAATGGTAATACAACAGATTCAAGTGAAAATACAAATGTTACAGAGAATGTAACAGATGTAAGTAGTGAAACATCTGCAAAGACAGGTGATACAGCAGTTTCTATGGAATTATTAATACTTGTATTATTATTAAGTGGTGGATGCGCTGTTAGTACATTCTTAAAGAGAAGAAAGTATATGTAAGTAAAATGTAAAAATTCAATCGCGGAATCAGATATAAAATCTGGTTCTGCGATTTTTTTATGCTTATTTGATGTAATCTTTTTGCCTGTATTAAGACAATATGGTATATAATATGATGGCAGGACATTTGTGCCTGTTAGATAAGAATTAGAGAATTGTGTTAATTATTCATGGACAGGAGATACTTATGCTAAAGTGGTTAATGTTATTTATATATATCATTCTTGGAGTATACATACTATGGAGAATGATACACTGGTTTAAAATAGTCATACCGTTATTTAAGCACAAACGTATGCAGGCAGTATGGATAGGTCTGTACTGTATATTGGCATCGACTATATTCTTAGGAGTGTTTCTTCCGCGAAGCAGTATTCAGGCATGGATACATAAAGTGAGCAATGTATGGCTTGGGTACTTTATATATCTACTGTTCTTTATGATTATAGGAGATATAATAGTTCTTATACTTAAGAAAATAGATAAGAAGAAAAATGTTCCGATGCTTCACAGGCTGTATGGTGCGCTGATAATAGGTATATGTATAGCTGTTGTAAGTGTTGGTTTTACAGTGTATGGAACTATTCATGCAAGGCAGATGACAACGAGAAGTTATGATATAAATGTTGATAAGCAGGTTGATGGAATTGATAGTCTTAATGTAGTTCTTGTTGCAGACCTTCACTTAGGATATAGTATTGGCTGTGACGATATGAGAAAAATGGCAGAGCGTATAAATGCGCTTAATCCTGACGTTGTCATATATGCTGGTGATATATTTGACAATGATTATGATGCACTTGATGATGAGGCACAATTAAAGGAAATTCTTCATAGTATAAATGCGAAATATGGTTCTTATGCTGTATTTGGCAATCATGATGTGACAGAAACTCTAGTCGGAGGTTTCTCGACAGCTTCGAGCAGGAAAGCATTCAGGGATTCACGTATGGAAAGCTTTCTTGATGAAGCTGGTATTAATATAATGCTTGATGAGGTGACAACGATAGCTGACGGAAAGATTAATCTTATTGGCAGGCTTGACGGAGAAAAAGCTGGAGATGGCACACGTAACCGAAAAGACCTTTCTGAACTTATTGAGCAGTGCGATATGAGTAAGCCGGTCATAGTTATAAACCACGAACCGGATAAGCTTCACGAGGCAGCGGATATGGGTGTGGACGTTATGTTAAGTGGACATACACATGCCGGACAGTTCTTTCCACTTACGATAGTCCAGCCATTTGCGTGGGAGAATTACTGGGGCATAAAGAAGATAGATAATATGTACAGTGTGGTTACATCTGGTGTCGGATTATATGGTCCGGCTATGAGAGTGGGAACGGACAGCGAGGTTATGAGTGTAGAGATTAATTTTAGGTGAATTATAGAAGTGTTTATGTGAAGACTTATTATAGGTTGTTTCAGGAATACAACAACCATTGTGATAATAATGAGGAGATATTATAAAGAAATATCTTATATTATTTTGTACATTTCTAATGACATTTAAGTGTGATTTATTTATAATAAAGTGCCTGTAAATATGTTTAATGACATTGTATGTAAAAAGGCTATATGACTTAAATAATAATAAGTGAGGACTAATCAGACTATGAAAGATCTTACCAAAGGAAAACCATCTGTATTGATACTGACATTTGCACTGCCTATATTTCTGGCAAATCTGTTACAGTTGACATACAGTATTGTGGATACAAGAATTGTAGGTACATTTCTTGGTGAAAATATGCTCGCGGCGGTTGGTGCAACAACGACATTAAGTAACCTTATTATAGGCTTTCTGCTTGGACTATCCAATGGTTTTGCGATAGTTACGGCGCAGAAGTTTGGCGCAAAGGATATAAGGGCGGTTAAAAAGTCTTTTGCAACAGCCATTATACTTGGTGTTTCAACGGCACTTGTGCTTACTGTCGTGGGGCTTGTATTCTTACATCCGATATTGAGGTTTCTTAATATACCGGATGAATTGTTTAAAGAGTCGGCAAGTTACATATCAGTTATCATAGCCGGACTTTTAGCAACATTTTTATATGACATATGTGCAGCGGTGCTTCGTGCGATAGGCGATACGATAACACCTCTTATAATACTTGCAATATCGGTTGCGCTTAATGTTGCAGGGGATATATTCTTTGTCGTTATTGTTAAGGCAGGAGTAAGGGGAGCAGCGGTTGCAACAGTGCTTGCGCAGCTCATAGCATTTGTTGTGTGTGCATTCTATATGGTTAAAAAGTACGATATATTAAGGCTTTCACGTAATGACTTTAAGGGCGTGGAGAGTGCCATGGTCAAAAATATGCTCGGCGGAGGTCTGTCAATGGGCTTTATGAGTTCCCTTGTAAATATCGGTTCGCTTACTCTCCAGACAGCTATCAATAAGCTTGGTCAGGATATTATCGTGGCACATACTGCGGCGCGTAAGATATCTGAGATATTTATGGTTATGTTTACTGTATTTGGACAGACTATGGCAACCTATTGCGGACAGAATATAGGTGCTGGCAAGGTTGACAGGGTTAAGAAGGGTATCAGGCTGTCTATACTTTATACTTGTATATGGTGTACCCTTATCATTATTGCAAGTTACACTATAGGCGGCTGGCTTGTTTATCTTGTTACAGGCAGCAGTAATGATGCTGTTATTGTAAATGCTACTAATTATCTTAAGTTTGACACTATATTTTACTATGTCACGGCAGTTATCTGTATAGTAAGAAATGCAATGCAGGGACTTGGCGAACACATTACGCCGCTTATATCAAGCTCGCTTGAGATGATAGGAAAGATTATAATAGCCGCAACGCTTGTTCCAGTTATGGGATATACGGGAGTTATTATAGCAGAACCGCTTGTGTGGTTTATTATGGTAATTCCTCTTATCGTTAAAATATACCGTATGCCAGTGCTTAAAGAGAGCCGGTAATTTATATACATTTGCAAATATAGTTTAGTGAATAATAGCTTGCAAAGAAGAATATGGTGTTCAGATGAGCTTTAGCTGTTGCATTAATAATAGCTCGCAAATAAAAATATAGTGTTCGAGTGGACTTTGGCTGTTGAGTGAATAATGATAAATAGTTGCAGTATCACTTGCGGCTGTGGTATGATAAAACAAGTTTGATTATTTTAATCAATAAGTTAATCCGTGATTTACATGATAAGAGATGTCAGGCTTAATCCAGTTAGCTTTGCTTAAGTAGGTTTTGGTTAGGTGGATTGCATAGAAATACGAAAGGAATATGCAGAATATCTGCACAGGAAAGTTATGTTATCCACGATAGAGAATATTAACAATGTAGTGAATAATTTTATCTGGGGAGTTCCGGCTATGATATGTATCATAGGTGTAGGACTTTACCTGAGCATAAGAATGGGCTTCATACAGATACGAAAGTTCACTTATGCCATGAAAGTAACAATAGGAAGAATGTTCCGTAAAAGAGAGGCATCGGATGGTGCGCTTACACCATTTCAGGCAGTCTGTACCGCACTTGCGGCGACTGTAGGAACCGGTAATATCGCCGGTGTTGCAGGAGCTATAGCTATCGGTGGTCCGGGAGCTGTGTTCTGGATGTGGGTGTCAGCTATGCTTGGTATGTGTACTAAGTTTTCAGAAGTTATTCTTGCTGTGCATTTCAGGGAGAAGAATGATAAGGGTGAGCTTGTCGGCGGCCCTATGTACTATATTAAGAATGGTCTTAAGAAGCACTGGCACTGGCTTGCGTATCTTTTCTCAGCATTTGGCGTGCTTACAGTGTTTGGAACAGGTAATGCAACTCAGGTTAATACAATAACTTCGGCTATAGATACAGCACTCTACAATATGAATATTATTGCAGACGAGAATTCTTCAACAGTATCAACAGTTAATCTCATTATCGGTATAGTACTTGCAGTAGTAATAGCGCTTATCCTTATTGGCGGAATAAAGAGAATAGGTCATGTTACAGAAAAGCTTGTGCCATTTATGGCGCTTGTATACATAATTCTTGCTATAGGTGTTGTTCTTCTTAATGCTAAAAATGTTCCAGCAGTATTTGCATCTATATTCAAGGGTGCATTTAATCCTGCATCTGTTACTGGTGGTGCAATAGGAAGCTTCTTTATGAGTATGAAGAAGGGTGTATCAAGAGGTATCTTCTCTAATGAAGCCGGACTTGGTACAGGTTCGATAGCCCATGCGTGTGCTGATACAAGAAAGCCTGTAAAGCAGGGCTTCTTTGGAATATTTGAAGTATTTGTTGACACAATAGTTATATGTACACTTACAGCTTTTGTTATTCTTTGCAGCGAAGTTCCGGTTAATTACGGAAGTGCAGCAGGAGCAGAGCTTACTATAAGCGGCTTTACATCAACTTATGGTGGCTGGGTATCTATATTTACAGCGGTTGCTATGTGCTGTTTCGCTTTCTCAACTATTATCGGCTGGGGATTATATGGAACAAGATGTATTGAGTTTTTGTTTGGCTCAAAGGCTAACAAGCCATTTATGGTGTTATACTCACTTGTTGCCATAGTCGGCGCAACTATGGACTTAGGTCTTATGTGGGGTATAGCAGAAACATTTAACGGACTTATGGCAATACCTAACCTTATAGCAGTATTCCTGTTATCAGGCGTGGTTGTCAAGCTTGTGAAGGAGTACTTTGCGGGTGAGGGTGCAGTGACGAAGTAGTTTTATTTAGAGTAATGGAATATGGTTAATGGTCATGTAGAAATGTAGATATAATCTGACAGATAAGAATATAAAAACATCACTCAGTGAAATACTGGGTGATGTTTTTATATTTTATGTTGATATTGTTGTGTTAGAAGTTTAACATATAATAAAACAAATATTGGAAGGGAAATATGATGAAAGAGCATATACAGAAAGCAGAAGAACTAAAAACACAGCACGTTATAGAGTGCCATAATGTTCCTGATATTAATATGAATAAGCAGGACGGTGGGCTGCCTCACATGGCTGGCGTGTATACATATCAGGTAAGAAGAAGCTGCCTGGCGGATGGCGATTACACATATAATCACGCACCTATGCTGACAGGGTTTAATAACAGACTTTTATTATCTTATATAAGTGGCAAAAAGGATGAACACGGCGCACCGGACGAGGTTGTATACACAACATCAAAGAATGGAATAACATGGGAGAAGGAAAGAACTATGTTTCCATATATGCTCGCAGACACAAAAGCATATATAGGTCCTGACAAAGAGCTGCTGCCAGAGCATGCAAAGATGATTGTACATTCAAGAATGTGTTTTTATGAAGCGTCAAACGGAAGAATGTTAGCAACCACATTTTATGGCTTCTCACCTGACTTTCACCGTGCGCCTAATAATGGCTTTGGTGCGGCAAGGCTTGTGCGTGAGGTGTATAAGGATTTTACGCTGTCAGATATATTTGTTATAAAATATAATACTGCCGGCGGTTTCACTAAAGATACCACGCATTTCTATAAGCCGGAGGATGATAGTCCTGTAAATATTCCTTATTATGATGAGGTGGCAGATGAGGGCTTTGTAAGTGCATGCAGTGAACTGTTGTCTAAGAAGCTTATACTTGAGCAGTGGTATGAGGAGGAAATGTACGATAAGGAGCACTATGTACATGGCAGGGCGCTGTCATTTTACACAGCCAAAGACGGAAGTATAGTCGGGCTTTGCAAGAAGGGCGAGGGCTATATATTTAATAAGGAAGGCAATATCGTGCTTGATGAAAAGATACCTACACTTATCACTAACACTGCCAAGGTATGGGGGCAGAAAACACCAGATGAAGATTATATTATATGTTACAATCCGACAACTGACAGCTCACACAGATGGCCTCTGGCGGCTATGAGAAGTGAGGACGGAAGGGCATTTTATAATATGAAGGCAGTTATTCCTGAGCTTCCGCCATACAGATATGAGGGACATATTAAGAACCTTGGTGCGCAGTATATGCGTGGAATATGTGACTATAATGATGCATTTGATAAAAATGTGTGGATAACATATAGCTGTAATAAAGAAGATATATGGATAAGTAAGATAGTCAGCGCATCGGCTGAGGATGCTGACAAGAAGTATTCTGTTATGTCGCCGCTCTGGGGAAGTATTAAGAGAACTGGCACTTCTTTGTGGGAGGTTGTCGATAAGGATGCGTGTGAACGTGCGATTATAGAGTATTTTCCTGATAAATGTGAAAATGTGTCCGTAAAAATTAATGTAAAAAATATATCTGATGATAATGGAGTTAAGGTTGTATTCTATGATGTTAATGGCAATGTCTTAAAGGAAGTGGTATGTAAGCAGGGAGAGTGTGTGGTGGAATGTGAGTCCGATGAAGCTGGCAGGGATATTAATGACGCAGGTATGATTAAAAAAGGAGTTAATGGCGTTGATATGATTAATAGCAGATGTGAAGTCACAGCGCCCGCAAGAATAGCTGTATATTCAAAGGAGCGGCTTGCACTTAACACACTTTCAGATGATGGAAGACTTGGAGCACTTTCTGATATGAAGGATGCGGACAGGAAGAATTTTTGTACGGAATTCAGTGTTGAGTTTGTAAGTAAGGAATGATAACATATTAGATAAATAAAAGCGCCAGCTTTTACGGACTGCACGGTGTAAAAAGAAGATAAAAGCCAAAATAAAAAAAGAGTCAGCCCGACAAAGAAACCTGATGAAAGGAAAATTAATATGTTAAAGATAGATGAAAGAGCCCCAAAAGAGTCGGCGAAAGATTATGTAGTAAGACAGCTTATATATAATATAATCCACGTAAATCTTATCCCCGGACAAAGAATAGATGCAGATGAGTTAAGCAGGCAGCTTAATGTAAGTAAAAATCCTGTAAGAGAGGCTGAATTAGAGCTTTCGCAGACACGTCTTATAGAAATTAAGCCGAAGATAGGCGCATTTGTATCGTATATAGACACAAAGATAGTTGACGAAGTGCGTGAGTTAAGAAGCGTTCTTGAATCAGAGCTTGCAAGACAGGCGTGCGATATTCTCACAAAAGAGCAGATAGATGTATTATGGGAAAATGTTGCACTCTGGCAGATGTATATGAAGCGCAATGATGAAGAAAAAATATTCCAGCTTGATAAGGAATTCCACGAAAAGCTTTACAAAATGTGTGGTAAGGATTATTGGTATGAACTTGTCAATAATATTTCACCACATTTTGACAGAACTACAATATTAAGCTTCAGATGTGAAGAGGTGGGACGTATATTAACAGACCACGAAGAACTTGTATCGGCGCTTGAAAATAGGGACAAGGAAAAAGCATATGAGATATCAAGACGTCACCTCACACGTTATACAGAAAATATAGCTTCTATAAAAAAGAATTATGAAGAATACTTTAAAAGTGTGTAGTTAATCAGGTAGCTAGAATTAAAAGATTAGTGTGAAAAATAGATTTTTTACACGCGGGATTTGTGTCTGCGCACATTTGACACAAACTCGTTATGAGCAAAAAAGCGTGCGCAGAAATGAGGAGTATTATGGCACATTTAACAATAAATTTCAGGTCAAAGGCACTTGGTATGCCGGTTATGCTTGATGTTCTTATGCCACAGGGAAGGGGCGGCTATAAGATACTGTACCTTCTTCATGGTGCTGGTGGAGATTATGCAAGCTGGGTTCTTAATACACGAATAGCAGATTATGTTAATAATAGAAATATAGCAGTTGTTATGCCTTCTGGTAAGAACAGATTTTATATTAATAATGAGTACGGCAGGAAATTTTATACGTATATAACTGAGGAGCTTGTGAGCCAGTGTGAGAAATGGTTTGATATAAGCTGTAACGCAGAGGACAGATATATAGCTGGTATGTCAATGGGCGGATATGGTGCAGTGTATGCGGCACTTAAGAAACCGTCTATGTATAACACAGCATTTGCATATTCAGGACTTCTTAACATACTTGAGCGTTATGATAAACCGCAGGGAATAGATATGTTTCCGGTGTTTGGAACAAGACAGCAGCTTATAGATAATGGTTATGACCTGTATACACTGGTTGATGAATATGCAGAACGTATGAAGGTTAGCAATGTGGATATTAATAATGACAATGCCAATAATAAAGGAAAGATGCATACGAAATACATAATAGCCTGTGGAACTGAAGACCCAAGAATACATATGAGCAGGCAGTTTGGTGAAGCGCTTACGAGAGCTGGCATAGACAATGTATACAGGGAAAGTCCCGGAGAACATAACTTTGCATACTGGGATTATTGTATAGAACAGACTGTTAAGTATATATGCGGGGAGGACTCATCATGGCAGTAATGAATATAAATGTATTTTCGGTTATGTTAAGGCATGGAATGGATGTGACAGTGGTGCTTCCTGACGATATAGATGAGGGAGAGAAGCTTAAGTGTGTGTGGCTGTATCACGGCGGAAGTGGTGATAACACAGAATGGCTGTATCATACACCACTTGTTGATACAGTTGAGAAGAGACATTTTGCGGCAGTGCTGCCAAATGTGGATGAGTCGTGTTTTGTAAATATGAATATAGGCAATAAGTATGAAAATTATGTTGCAAAGGAACTTCCATCAATAATATGGAATATGTTTAAGTGCATATCTGATAAAAGAGAGGATAACTATGTGTCAGGATATTCCAATGGTGGATATGGTTGTCTTCACACAGTGCTTAAGTATCCTAAGAAGTTTTCCAAGGTAGGAGCATTTTCAGCGGGAGATAAGGCGGATTCTGCATTTGTGAATGATGGAAGTGCAAAGTCCAAGGGTAGGATTAATCTTTTCGGCGATGGTGACATACATAACACTGATTATTGTCTTACATATCTTGCAGACAAGCTGGCAGCCGCTGATAATGAAGAGCTTATACCGGATATATACCATGCGTGTGGCGGCAAAGATCCATGGCTTGATATGAATCATATTGTAAGGGATTATTTTCTTGAACATAAAAATGTATATAAGAATTACGTTTATGATGAGATAGACGAACTTGGACACGAGTGGCGTTTCTGGGATATAGAACTGTGTAAGTTCCTTGACTATGCCGGTCTTAAGGAAGTAAGACCAGCAAAAGTCTAGGTGAACTTATAATAATACTTAAAGACATTATTAAATCAGTTATCATATGATGTGAGTGTCCCACGAAATAGACTTTTTATACTTGGAACATTTACATCATCATATAAAAAATGAAAGATTTACTCAGATACAACCTGCGCATTTTTAATGGACAAAGTCTTAAAAGTTTCAAATGTGAATTTTTTATCGAGTATATCTCCAATAATAGCGACAACTTTTCCCATAGTGAAGGCGGCGAGTATAGTTCCGATACCAAGACCATCGATATGTCCTATAAAGAAGAATGTCATACATCCAGTAACAAAAAGGCATATTACATCAAAGCTTATCTTAATGCGTGAATAGCGGACATTTGTAATGGCAGACAGTTCTCTAGGGAAAAGGTCTGTTGGTATGATAGGAAGCTTACATCTGTTTGAAAGTGCAATTCCTATGCAGAGGAGCAGATAACTTACTACAAAGTAGATAATCTGTAAAGGCAATGTCTGTGGAAGTATATTTATCCATGCCTTGTGTACGTCAAGCAGTTCAGAAAATGCAAAGCCTACGATAAAGCTGCAAAGGTAAGATGGAACGAATTTCTTTCTTAGTATCATAAGTGTAAGGATAAGAGTTCCCTGAAATATATAAGTCCATGTTCCAAGCGACAGCTTAGGTAACACAAGTGAAAATGCATAGGGAACACTGGATATGGCAGATATTCCGGAGCCTGAGTGAAGCATAAGCACAACGCCGAAGCTGTTTATTATGACAGCTATAAATAGTGCAAGCTCTCCACGAAATACCGGTTTATCTGCTGTGTTTTTTGTCTGGTTAGTATTGTTGTTTTTCATTGCTATTTCTCCATTCATAATTATTGGATTATGTAAGTGCGAAAATGTGTTTTGATACTTACATATTTAGATGATGTCGTGGGAGGGCTTATGTGGGTTTAGAATTTTTGCCCCTGACATCATTTAAATTACAGTTATTTAGTTTAGTTTTATATTATTCATAAGACAAATGAATAATATTTATAAATGTATAGATTTTGTCTATGAATTGAATTAGTATGAAAATGCATTTTCATACGCAGTATTTGTGTATGCGCACATCTGGCAAAAAACTGTTATATTCAAAAACGTGCGCGGAAATGAGAATTATTATGAATTTATATTATATAAAGTACTTTGTGACACTGGCAGAGTACAAGCATTACACGAAGGCGGCTAATGCGTTGTGCATAACGCAGCCTAGTCTTTCACATGCTATAGCCCAGCTTGAAAAAGAACTTGGTGTTCCGCTTTTTGAGCGTAGTGGCAGAAATACAACGCTTACAAGGTTCGGGCAGGAATTTCTTGTGTATGCGAAGCAGACATTAAGCACGATTGATGAGGGCGTGGAGGCTATAAAGAAAAGTGCAAGGGGAGATGGCATCATAAGACTAGGATTCTTAAGGCCACTGGGTGTCGATTATATTCCGGAGCTTGTAACTGAATATATGAAGAAGAACAGCGTGTGATGGTGATGGTAAGATTAAGCTTGTAGATACACTTTCGTATCCATATATATTTTTTGATAAAAGCTCTGGTATGAGAGGTGTGGTTGATGAGCTTTTTAACAAATGTGGTTCATTTCCGGACATTGCATATGAAACGGAGGAGGATGAAGTGGTAGCAGGACTTGTTGCGGCAGGGCTTGGAATAGCCGTGATTGCAGATATACCGCTTATTCACCAGATGAAGCTTGATATAGCAGACATAGCAGAGCCAGAGTATGAGCGAAGTATATATATGGTGACAGACAATAGTATCTATATGCCACCAGTGGTATCGGACTTTGTGAATTATGTGATGAGCACAAAGAAAAATGAAGCAGATAAAGAGTTAATTTAACAAGCACAAAGAAATTTTGCGTGAAAAATAGATTTTCACACGCGAGGATTGTGTCTGCGCGCACCTGACACAAACACGATATGTGCAAAAATGTGCGTAGAAAAGAGGATTGATATGATAAAGTATACAGTTAAAGATATAGAAGAGCCGGACTTTGGATGTGAAGGTCTTCCGGACGGACAGGTTATAACTGATAAAGTTACACTTAAGGCAGAAAATGGGGATATTATTAAACTGGATGTAGCAGATGCGTATCTGTATGAGAAGGATATAAATGTCGGCGATAGAGTCTATATAGATAAAGCTGCGGAAAATGTTATTACAAAGTGTTAAAATCGGAGAGGATAACTTATGGGATATGATATAGGGAAAGAGAAAAGAGAAGCGATAGATGCTGGATACAGGGCAATTAATAGTTTAAAGACAGCCAGAGATAATTTGAACAGTGCAAAGAATTGGGGATTATTGGATATGTTTGGCGGTGGATTTTTCTCCACGATGCTCAAACATTCTAAAATAGATCAGGCAAGACAAAACATGGAACAGGCAAAGTATGATCTTCGTAATTTCAGCAGAGAATTAAATGATGTGAATATTGCATGTGATTTGAATATCAATATAGGAGATTTTTTGTCTTTCGCAGATTATTTTTTTGATGGATTTGTTGCTGACTGGATGGTACAGGATCGAATCAATAATGCCAGATATCAGGTGGAAGAAGCTATCCGTAGAACGGAATATATCATAAGCCAGTTACAGCGTATGTAAAGAAAATATATCTTAATATTAATGTTGTTACTTGCACATTTATGGAGGAATAAGATAATGTCAAAGGATGAATATTTAATTACAGATGCGCCTCTAAAAGCGCTGACAATATTTGCAATGCCTATGATTCTGGGAAGTTTTTTCCAACAGGTATATAATATGGCTGATTCAATAATAGTTGGTCAGTTTGTCGGCTCATCTGCACTTGCAGCGGTAGGTGCCTGCGCTGCACTTACGAATGTATTTATATGTGTAGCACTTGGTGCTGGTGTAGGTGCCGGGGTGCTTGTGAGCCGGTACTTTGGTGCCAGGAATTATAGTAAGATGAAGACAATTGTGTCAACATCATTGCTCAGCTTTTTGATCTTAAGCATATTTCTTGGCATATTTGGTTTTGGATTTTCTAATATAATGATGAGTGCATTACAGACTCCTGCTGATATAATGGATGAGGCGGTATTATATCTGCGTGTTTATTTTGTGGGCTTTCCTTTTCTGTTTATGTACAATATTCTTTCAACGATGTTTACCTCAATCGGTGAGTCGAAGATTCCGTTGGGACTTCTGATATTTTCTTCTATACTGAATATTATTATGGATCTATGGATGGTGGCTGGCTTAGGTCTTGGAGTGTTTGGTGCAGCACTTGCAACACTTATTGCACAGGGGATTTCTGCTGTGTTTTCACTTTTGATATTCCTTTACCGGATGCGCAGATATGAAAGCAGCTTTAACTGGTTTGACAGACAGGAGTTATGTTCTATGCTTCGAATTGCTGTACCATCAGTTCTACAGCAGTCAACAGTATCCATTGGCATGATGATAGTACAGGCGGTTGTAAATCCCTTCGGTACACAGGCACTTGCAGGCTATTCGGCAACAATGAGAGTAGAAAATGTTTTTTCATTAATCTTTGTATCTATTGGAAATGCAGTTTCGCCATATGTTTCACAGAATCTGGGAGCAAAGCAGAGCCAGCGTATTAAAAAAGGATACCACGCCGCGCTTGTGTTAGACGTATGTTTTGCAGTTCTTGCATTCGTAGTTATTGAAACATTACATACACAGATTTCATCGTTGTTTTTAGGAAAAGACGGAACTGATTTAGCATATCAGGTGTCTGGTGATTATATGAGATGGCTTGGTTATTTTTTCATTTTTATGGGTATCAAGATGGCAACAGATGGTGTTCTTCGTGGACTTGGAATCATGCGGCCATTTCTCATTGCGAATATGGTTAATCTTGCAATCCGTCTGTTGGTTGCCCTTATATGTGCTCCACGTTTTGGTATTGCGTATGTATGGCTTGCTGTACCAGCAGGCTGGTTTGCCAACTTCCTGATTTCTTATATGGCACTTAGAAAATCATGGCCAGCTGATGACGAGATTAATATAGATAAAAAGATTGATAATTAATATAAAGATAATAATAGATAAGAAAATTGATTATTAATATAACAAGAATAATTGATAAAGCCGGTGCGGGATTTGCTTGATCCAGTACCGGCTTTGTTGATATACGCCTTGTGGCATAAGTTTTTAATGGCCTTTGGCAGATGCATGTCTAATATCCATATTATTTTGTATGCAATATACACCCCGAAAAGTTATTTATGTATAAAATATGTGAAAAAAGTACTAAAAATATAGGGGGGGGGTAATAGGACTTTGTGAAAAAAATAGAATATAAAAACTAATGCCTGAAATCTGTTGACATAGAAAATATATTCTGCTATAAAAGTCTGAAACAAATATAATTATTATTTATTATAAAGAAAGGAAATAACAATCTATGACGCCACAGATAAATATGATGAAAAAGAAATTAGAAGATATGCATTTGAAGGAAAGGATAAATTATGGCTACAGAAAAGTCATCATTATGATGTTGGTTTCTGGGCTGTTTTCTATAATAGTTATAGGTGTGTTATTTTCTAATATGTTTAACTATGTAGAAAATGTTTCGGCTGCAGACCAGGCTGTTAAAATGTGCAGAGTAAATGTTAACGCTGCTGCGAGAAATATAAGAGAAATGGCATTGAATAATGATACATCTTCTTATAGTAGCTATGAACAGACTGTAGAAAAGTTGCTTACAGATGTTGATTCCCAGCTTCAGATTATAAAGAAAAGCGGGGTTGTTTCTGAGGCAGATTACAATGAATATGCATCTTATCTTTCTCAGTGGGGAAACATAGGTTATTCGATTATAGAAAATATTAAAAAAGGCAACAAGGATAAGGCGACTGAGGAAATTCTTAATAAATGTACTCCAGCATTGAATAAGGTTGTTGAAAAAGCAATAAGCTTAGATGATATTACAGATAAGGCGAGCAATAAGGCAGCTATAACTACATTTATATTTGCGGCTGCAGGAATTGTATGTATTATTGTCTGTCTATCGACTGCGTGGATACTGGCAAAGAGGACAAGTAAGAAAGTACTTGCAACGATTATTGCACCATTAAAGTCAGTAGAAAATACTGCAGATGAACTGATGCAGGGAAATCTTCACAGCACACTTAATTATAAGTCTGATGATGAGCTTGGAAGACTTGCACACAGCCTGCGTAACTCTATTGCTATTCTTGGAAGCTATGTAGATGATATAGACCGTGCAATGAAATTGTTTGCAGAAGGCAATTTCGATGTTAAACCAGAAGTAGAGTGGAAAGGTGATTTTGTCGGAATATTGAATTCCTTTATGCTGTTTGAGGAAAGTATGGCAGAAACTATTAAAGGAATCCAGAGAGTTTCAGATGAAGTATCAAGCGCAGCAGAGCAGGTTGCTTCAAGCTCTAATGAGTTAGCAGATGGAGCAACGAATCAGGCTGCTGTTGTAGAGGAGCTTACAGCAACAGTTGCAGGTGTTGCAGAGCAGGTGGAAAAAAATTCACAGTCTGCAAAACAAATCAGCAGCAGAGTTGGAAATCTTGGGGAAGCTATTTCTGAGAGCAACAGTAAGATGCAGGAAATGGTTGCTTCTATGAATGATATTAATGAGGCATCAAAAGAGATTGATAAGATTATTGCAACAATTAATGAAATTGCATCACAGACCAATCTGCTTGCCTTGAATGCATCTATAGAAGCAGCAAGGGCTGGAGAGGCTGGAAAAGGCTTTGCAGTTGTTGCTAATCAGGTAAATCTTTTAGCAGACCAGAGTGCTAAGGCAGCAAAGGAATCTGCTGTACTTATTGAAACATCGGTAAGGGCTGTTAAGAAGGGTATGACGATTGCAGATGAGACTGCAACACAGTTAGAAGAGGTTGCTGATAGTTCTAAGGTGATTACAGAGGAAGTTACTGATATTGCGGATACCTTAGGGCAGCAGACGGTAGAAATCCAGCAGATTAACGAAGGAATTGAACAGATTAATGATGTTGTACAGACGAATTCAGCAACATCGCAGGAATGTGCAGCAGCCAGCGAGCAGATGAGCAGCGAAGCAGAGAATCTGCGTGAAATGATACGAAGATTTAAGGTTGCAAGCTTCAAGAAGAATTAATATAGTTTCAGGCACAGACCAGAGTGTTGATGATAATAACGGGTTTTAATAATTGATTTAAATAAGGGGTGTTAATAATCATTTTTATAAGAAAGGCATTTACATTATGGACACAGAAGTACAAAAGCTGCTTAAAGAAATTGATGAGGAAGATTTAATTGAATTATTTGCGCCGTGTATGGATGATTACCTTTATATTATAGATTTGCAGAAGGATACATGTAACATTTCACAGTCAGCAGTAAAGCGTTTTATGATGGAGAATAATTCATTTAGTGACGCATTGAATGGTTGTCTTAGGCTTGTGTATGAAGATGACCGGCCTTTGTTTGCAGAGCATTATCAAAGCATTATCGAAGGAAAAGAAAAGAATCACAATATTCGTTACAGATGGCTTGATAAGGATGAGATGCCGGTATGGATTAACTGTCGTGGCAAGGTTATTGATGATAAAGATGGAGCACCACATTACCTTGTAGGCTGTGTTAATGAAATAGGAAATACACAAAAAGCACATAATATCAGCGGACTTCTTGGTGAAAGTGAGATGCATTCTTATATAGCAGCTAATATAAGGGATAGCTCATCATTATTTTTAATGCATATAGGAATTGACAGCTTTAATGCTATCAATGGTATGCTTGGTGTAGAGTATGGAGATTATGTGCTTAAAAGTGTTGCAGACTGTATCAAGGAGTGCCTTTCGGATGGTCAGAGATTGTATCATATGGTTGCAGATGAGTATATGATTATTGATGAGAAAAGCCGTACAAAAGAAGAGGTTATGTTACTGCACAAGGAAATACAGAATAGAATAGAGGACTTTATTATTTCTGAAAAATATAAGGTTGTATTTACAATCTCTACAGGAATTATTTCTGCAAAGCTGTTATTAAAGTATTATGATGAATACCGGAAAATTGCAGTTTTTTCTTTAAAGCAGGCAAAATCTTTAGGAGGAAATGGAATTTATTTTTTTGATATAAAGGATTATGAATCATTTTTACGAAAAGAAAAAATAAAAAGTGTACTCCGTAATGCAGTAGCCAATGACTTTGAAGGTTTTGAAGCATATTATCAGCCTATTGTAGATTGCAGTTCGGGCAGGGTTATTGGTGCGGAAGCACTTATGCGTTTCTTTATGGATTCAGAGGATGGCAGGGAGAATATTTCACCGATAGAATTCATACCGCTTCTGGAGGAAACAGGACTGATTATTCCTGCTGGAAGATTTATATTAGACAGGGCAGCAGCAATGTGCCATGAGATAAGACAACATATACCAGAATTCAGGATTAATGTAAATATATCATATATTCAGATGATGAAGAGTGATGTCTGGAAGGACATACTCTCAGTCATAGAACGTTACAAGCTTCCACCAGAGTGTTTCTGTGCGGAATTGACAGAGAGTGGATATACAGAGATGACGCCATATTTTCTTACACTCCGGAGGAAATTCGAAGAGAAAAAGCTGCAGTTTGTGCTTGATGACTTTGGTACAGGCTATTCTAATCTTCATTGTATTGTCAACATGAATCCCAATTATGTGAAGCTAGATAAAGATTTTACGGCAAAGGCAATGAGTAATGCAAGAGATTATGAGTTGCTTAAAAAAATAGTTGAGCTTGTACATAGTATAGGCATAAGGATATGTATAGAAGGTATAGAAAAAGAAGAATGGCATGAAAAGCTGAAAAAAATACAGGTGGATTATCTGCAGGGTTATCTGTTTGGCAGACCATGTGATAAGAATCAGTTTTTGAATCAGTATGGGAAAATATTTTGACATTATAACATCATAAAGAAACGACTTTTTATACTTTTGACACTTACATCATATAATTAAAAAATATTAAATGCCAGTCTTCAGTTAAATGAAGGCTGGAATTTTTTTGAAGTTATCGTCAAGGATATAATGTTAAAGATATAGGTAGAATATATAAGTTAAATATATAGGTTAAAGATATAAGTTAAAGAGATATGTTGAAGATATAATATCAAAGATGTGGAAATATAATGATTTACTAAAAATAAAACTGGTGCTATATTTATTGTATATAGGAATTTTTGTAATGATTTATTTTCGTCGAGATGGTTTTAAATGATATATGAAAAAAGCAAGAGATGACAGTGTCAAATGACATTTGAAAAAAGCAAGAGATGATAGTGTCGAATGACATTTAAAAAAAGCAAGAGATGATAGTGTCAAATAACATTTGGAAACGGAGGATAATATATGGTTAAAGTAACACTAGGAAGCACGGGAATAACAGTTAATAAAAATGGTTTTGGAGCGCTTCCAATACAAAGAATAAGCCACGAGAGTTCGGTGGATATATTAAGGAGAGCGTATGAAGCTGGCATAGATTTCTACGATACAGCAAGATTTTATACGGACAGCGAATGTAAGTTGGGTGAGGCACTTTCTGATGTGAGGGAGAATATATACATAGCTACGAAGACTGCTGCCCAAAATGCAGATGAATTCTGGAAGGACTTAAACACAAGTCTTAATAACTTAAAGACAGATTATATTGATATATACCAGTTCCACAATCCGGCAGTCTGTCCAAAGCCGGGTGACGGCAGCGGCTTGTATGAAGCTATGTGTGAGGCAAAGGCACAGGGAAAGATAAGACATATCGGAATAACTAACCACAGACTTAATGTTGCCAATGAAGCAATAGAGTCAGGACTTTATGAAACATTACAGTTTCCTTTTAATTATCTTGCAACGGATAAAGAGCATAAGCTGGTTGAGGATTGCAAAAAGCATAATATGGGCTTTATAGCTATGAAAGCACTTTCAGGCGGACTTATAACTAATTCAAAGGTGGCATATGCATATCAGGCTGAGTATGATAATGTGCTTCCAATATGGGGAATACAGAGAATGTCTGAGCTTGAAGAGTTTATAAGCTATATAGATAATCCACCGGTGATGGATGATGAGATAAAGGCAGTTATTGAAAATGATAAGAAAGAGCTTGCAGGTAACTTCTGTCGTGGCTGTGGCTATTGTGTGCCTACATGTCCTGCACATATTGAGATTAATAATTGTGCAAGAATGTCACTTCTTCTTAGAAGGTCGCCATCAGAGTTACAGCTTACAGAGGTAGTTCAGGCAAAGATGAAGATGATAGAAGACTGTATCAACTGCGGACAGTGCAAGGCACACTGTCCATACGGACTTGATACACCTAAGCTTCTTCGTGACAACTATAAGGATTATAAGGAAGTGCTTGCCGGCAAACCGCTGTAATGTCAGGTATAAAAATAATAAGCAGAGTCCTAAATCACAGTTATAATCAAAATATTAATTATTAATAAGTAATAGCTGTATAGAAGGTATATCATTATCGAAACCAGCACATAATACATACGTATCTTGGTTGTATTGCAAATGTATTAATATCTGTAACGGAACGCATATAGCATTTTCAGATTAATATCAGAAAGCAATATAACAATCCAAATGCATCAATAGGTGTGGTATCAGTGGGTACAGAGCATAATTTACTTCTGATATTCACATCACAAATAAGCAGATTAAGAAAAGAGGCATATGTATGTTGTTGACGGAAAAAGAAATGTCAGTATTAAAGGACCTTCAGACACAGGAGAAGAATTGCATTGACAAGTATGAGAAGTATGCAGGATTTGCGAAGGATGAGGAATTAAAGCAGCTTTTTGAAGAACTTAAGAAAAAGGAACAGGAGCACTATAAAACAATAGGTCAGATGTTAAATGGCGAGGTGCCATCATGTGACTGTAATGATACGGCAGGAAAGGACTATCAGCCAAAGGGCAATTATTCAAAGAGCGAAGACTCAGAGGATAAAAAGAATGACTGTTTTCTTGCAACAGATAGTATAGGAACAGAAAAGCTTGTATCAGGTGAATACAATACCAATGTATTTGCATGTTCCTTAACATCTATAAGAAAGGCACTTGCAGATATAGAAATAGAAGAACAAAATCACGCCGAAATGCTTTATAAGTATAAGATGGCGAACGGAATGCAGTAATTGAATATTATTATCAATAGTCTGTATTGACATAATAAATGCCTGTAAAGTAATATATGCTTTGTTAGAAAAGACTAATGGATGTTAACCAAGATTAATAATAGTTGATTGTCATTAACAGAAGTTAGTTACTTGAAAAACAAAGTGTAATACAGTTTTACAGAAATGGAGTTTGTTATGTTATTTATAGTTGCATTGATAATATCAATAATTTTTGTTGCAGTATTTAAGGAGCTTTTAAAGAAGTATCCGAACATATTCTATATAACAGCAGCAGTAATATCCATAGCAGCATTTGTATGCAGCAGCTATGTGACTATGCCGGGCTGGGTGAGGGATTATGTTGTCGGAATATTTGCTAAAGGCTCTTTAGGTACTGCATTTTTTGTACTTGTAATGTATGCAGGTGCTATGAAAAATACATGGAAAGCCACCAAAACACTTATGAAAATACGTGGTGAGCTTTCAATTATGGGTTGTGTGCTTGTGTTATGCCACAACTGCACATATGGAAGAACATATTTCAGAATGTTATTCACAAATACAAAGAGCCTGTCAGCTGCACAGATGACAGCGGCGATTATAAGCCTTGTTCTTATAACAATAATGCTTATTCTTACTGTCACATCATTTCCAAATGTTAGAAAGAAGATGAATGCTGTTAAGTGGAAGAAGCTTCAGAGAACAGCGTACATATTCTATGGACTTATATATGTACACATACTTCTTATCAATATTCCTTATGCAAGAAGAGGAATGTCTGAATATATTATAAATGTGGCTGTATACAGTCTTGTATTTGTTAATTATGCAATGATGAGAATACATAAGGCAGTTGCTAAGAAGGTTAAGAAGATAGCGTGCAGTGATGAAAAGAAAAATGTATATGCAGTCAGCCTTAAGGTGGGACTTACTGTAGCTGGACTTATAGTTATAGTTGGTGCAATGTTTATGTGCTTTGCGGGTATAGATAATAATGATAATAAAGAGCAGGACAAGGTATATGCACAACTGACAGACAATAATCAGAATAATAATGATAATAAAGTGCTCACGGAACAGGATAAGACTGAGAAAAGTACCGAGGCAGTGACACAGGAGAGCACTGATAAGGAAAGCAATAATGAGAGTCAGGAAACAGAAACACAGGAAGCTAAAGATGAAGAAAATACAGAGACTGCTGATAGTAAAGGGCAGATATCAGATACAGTTGCCAATAATTCACAGGAAGCAGATAACAGTGTAAATAACAGTCCGGCCGTTGATACATCGTCTGGAAGCGACTCGGGTTCTGATACATCGGGCAGTAAGGAAGAGGAGGTAAAGGATGCACCAACAGAAGCACCAAGAAAGTTCAAGGCAGATGGAACTTATTCAGCTACTGTAAAGTGCCAGAGATATAACTATATGGTAACTGTACAGGTTGTTATATCATTAGATACTATCACACAGGTCACTGCTGCACCAGCAACCAGTGATGCCTCAGACCTTATGTACTTTAATATGGCGGCGGATGTCATACCATCAAAGCTTATAAGTGCGCAGGGAAGCAGCGGCGTAGATACAGTAAGCGGCGCTACGTATTCAAGCAAGGCAATTATATCCGGATTTAATAGTGCTGTTAATTGATGTTTTATAATGTCAGGGGTAAAAGGAAAAAATCGTCTGCGCCTTCATAAGGCATGATTAAAGATAAAATTAAAAAAGCGCGGTAACAAGGACTGGTTATGAGAAAATATGCAAAAAAATAATAGCCTGTATGGCAATGGCTGTACTGCTTAGTGCAGTGTTTCTTACAGGCTGCAATACTTCATTGAATAATACAGTTACAGACAGTAAGACGGAAGAGAACAGTATATCACAGGAGTCAGACAGCTTCTTTGCCATGGATACATATATGACAGTAACTGCCTATGGCGATGATGAAAGTGCGAAGAAAGCAGTGTCAGAGGCAAGAAAAGAGATAGAAAGACTTGATGCACTGTTGTCGACTGGAAAAAGCGACAGTGAGATAGGCATACTGAATGAAACAGGTTCTTATAAGGTTTCAGAGGATACAGAAGTGCTTATAAAAAAGGCACTTGATATATATAAGAGTACCAGTGGTGCGTTTAACATAAGCATATATCCGGTTATGAGAGAATGGGGCTTTACGGATGGCAGCTATAAAGTACCTGATAAAGACACGCTTATGGCGGCACTGTCAAAGGCAGATATTTCGCATGTTATTGTGTCTGACAGTGTGACACTTACGGATGGATGCCAGATAGACTTAGGCGGTATAGCCAAGGGTTATGCCTCATCCAAAGTCTGTGAGATATTTAAGCAGTGCGGCATAGATAGTGGAATGGTTAATCTTGGCGGCAATGTGCAGGTGCTTGGCGGCAAGATTGATGGCAGTAACTGGCGTGTTGCTATTGAAAACCCTTTAAATGATGGTACTTATCTAGGTATCGTATCAGTTAAGGATAAGGCAGTTATAACATCCGGCGGTTATGAGAGATATTTTGAAGAAAATGGAGTAAGATACCACCACATCATAGACCCGTCAGACGGGATGCCGGCTGACAGCGGCTTAACCTCGGTATCAATAGTAAGTAGTGATGGTACACTTGCCGATGCACTCTCAACTTCACTTTTTATTATGGGAGAAGAAGAGGCTGTTGCTTACTGGAAAAGCTCAGACCTTGACTTTGACTTTATATTGTATACAGAAGATGGAAGGCTTGTAGCAAGCAGTGGATTAAAAGATGCATTTACATCTGAAAAAAGTATTCAGATTGTAGATAAATAGCGGTTATTACCGCAAAATGACAGGATACATTCTGTAATGGAGGCCATAGAGCTTAATGTATCAGGTTATAACAAAATTAAATACAATAAGGAGGACGTTCGCAATGAGAAAGTTGGGAATGGGACTTGCGGCAGCAGTACTTGCTGTCAGCACAGTATTCGGTGGTACAGCGTTAAAGAATGTATCACAGGTTAAAGCGGCTGATACAGATTACACATATGTGTATGCCGGACTTAGCTGGGAAGAGTATTGGAATGCAGAAGGAGTATATAATGCTTCTAATACACAGTCATCAGATGTAAAGGATGACCATGGTGAATATGATAAGGGTGGCTTTGATACAGTATCAAGAGCTACATACAATCATGGACTTCACAGAGGAAGTTTCCAGTGTGAAGCAGTTATATTTGATACAGAGGGAAAGACATATGATGTTGCTTACTGGACAAGTGAGGATAAGGCTGTAAAGCTTGTTCTTACAGATGGTTCAAAGTGTACATATAACAGCAAGGCAAAGACACTTACATTTGCAGATGGAACAACAGTTACTCTTGACCACTATGAAGTTAAGGGACTTAAGTATGTTCCTGTAAAGGTTAAGACATCAGATTATGAGGACTTTAAGTCAAAATACAATGTAGTTGAGAATGGTGGAACACTTGAGGGTGGTTACACAGAAAATAACCTTAAGGCATATTCAGAAACTGCTGAGGTTACAGCAGATACAAACGGACTTAAGGAGGCTGTTAAGGAAGCAGATGGAACATATTCATTTGGCGCAAGAATTAATGGAACAGCTTCAGGTGTTAAGGACAGCAGCTTAAAGAAGGCTGCAGATATCACAGTAAACCTTCGTTCAACAGATACACAAAGCAATATAACGGGTTCATATGGTGAATTCTTAAGAGTGGACCTCACAGGTAACTATGGTGACCTTGGTGCTAATCTTCAGGCTGTTAAGTGGACATATTATGGTCAGGACAGCACAAGAACTAATGCACTTGCAACATTTGGAACAAAGTTCGCAGCTGATAACTGGATGCATAAAGTAAACGGAATACAGTTAGGACTTACAGACTCTTACAGATGCCAGCTCCCAGAGGGAACAGATGGCACAGGTTACTGGACAGTTACAGTATATGCATTAGGTTATGAGGATTATTCTTTTGATATTCAGACAGAAAAGAACAATCTATATATGGGTGATGAAGAAGAGGCTGATACAACTAAGCTTGCAGAAGCTGTTAATGCAGCTAAGGCACTTAATGAGGCTGATTACACAAAGGAAAGCTGGGATGCGATGCAGGTTGAATTAAGAGAAGCACAGGATGCACTCAGCACTCCGGGCAGTGCAGCATCTGTAGCAGAGGCAACAGACCATCTTAATGCAGCTATGGCAGCACTTGTAAAGGTAAGCACAGATGATGGTTCTACATCAGATACAGAAGCTTCTGGTACAGACAGCTCTGATACAGCAGGCAGCAGTGAAGCATCTTCTACAGATAGTACATCTTCATCTGCAGAGGGTACATCAACAGAGAGCACATCAACAGTTAAGACTTATGATGCAGCCAATGTATATGCGTGGTTCGCAGCCGCTGTACTTGCAGCAGGTCTTGGTGTATGTGTATACGTTAAAAAGAATAACAGAATATTCAGATAATTAAAAGTAATAATCGGAATATATAAACGCTATGGAATAATTATTGTAATTCCATAGCGTTTTATTTTTATTTTATAAATTTATATTTTCTTTTTATATATTTTATTGACAGAAATGGGGCTGATATGTATACTGAAAATAGTTTCCTAATGAACTAAATATGTGATATATGCTATGGAAAGGATAATTATGGATGCATATGACCTGATAACATCTGGTGTGCAGCTTAGAAAGCTGATAACAAAGTATGTTGAACCTATTATGAAGGAATACGGATTAAGACCTGTAGAACTTGATATACTGGAGTTTATAACAAGAGAGAACTTAACTACAGCCAAGGAGATTATGCTAAGAAGACACATATCCAAGTCACATATATCCAAGTCATTAGATCACCTGTTAGAAAAGGGACTTATAAGAATGACGGAGGATAAAAAGGACCACAGGATTATGCGTATTGAGCTTACTGCTGAGTCATATGAAGTGATAAACAGAGTGAATTCTGTTTATGAGGAATGCAGGAATATTTTACTGGAGGGGATATCAGATAAGGAACTGAATATATTTAGAAAAGTTATTCATAAAATGAATAACAATGTTGATGGAAAACTGAAGTAACTTGTGTCGATAATGCCTACAGGCGATGGCATTACTGACAGGGAGAAGTATTAGCGTGAAAAGAGAATTTTTCACATGCGGGCTTTGTGTATGTGCGCACTTGACACAAACCCGTTATGCGCAAAAAAGTGGGCAGAAAAGAGGAGTATTATGGAAAGGTGGAACTTAACAATGGAGAACATTAATGATTATGCTAAGAAACAGTCAGATATGTGTGTGGAGAATGACAGTATACCTAAGGCTTTGTATGCAGATTATGGCGTTAAGAAGGGCTTAAGAGATGAGAATGGCCAGGGGGTTCTTACAGGACTTACTAATATATCAAGTGTAAGGGCTTTTGATATAGTTGATGGTGAGAAAGTACCATGTGATGGTGAGCTTTTATACAGAGGTTATGATGTTACACAGTTAGTGAAGGGTGCCGGCGATAAGAGGTTCATATTTGAGGAAGCAGCATATCTGTTATTGTTTGGTGAGCTTCCTGATGCAGCACAGCTTGAAGAATTCAGACATATAATAGCTAATTGTATGGAGCTTCCAACTAACTTTACAAGAGATGTTATCATGAAAGCACCTACATCAGACATTATGAATTCTATGACAAGAAGTATTCTCACACTTGCATCATATGATGATAAGAAGGATGACTTAAGCATTGAAAATGTATTAAGACAGAGTATACAGCTTATAAGCACATTTCCAATGTTAGCGGTGTACGGATATCATGCATACAATCACTATGAAAGAGATGACAGTATGTATATACACAGACCTGATAAGGAGCTTTCACTTGCAGAGAACTTCCTTAGGATGTTAAGACCTGATATGAAGTATACACCACTTGAAACACACGTACTTGATATAGCACTTCTTCTTCATATGGAGCATGGTGGTGGTAATAACTCATCATTTACAACAAGAGTAGTTACATCCTCAGGTTCAGATACATATTCTGCAATAGCTGCTGCTATGTCTTCACTTAAGGGAAGAAAGCACGGCGGAGCCAACCTTATGGTTATGAATATGATGGATGATATAAGGGCGCATATAAAAGATTACCACGATGAAGAAGAGATAGAGCATTATCTTGATAAAATTCTCAATAAAGAAGCATTTGATAAGAAGGGACTTGTATATGGCATGGGTCATGCCGTATATTCACTGTCTGACCCAAGAGAAAGAGTATTCAAGGCATTCGTTGAACAGCTTGCAGAGGCTAAGGGCAAGACAGAGGATATGGCACTTTACAATAATATAGAAAAGATAGCACCTATGCTTATTGCAAAGGAGAGAAAGATATTCAAGGGTGTAAGTCCTAATGTGGATTTTTATAGTGGTTTTGTATATGATATGCTCGATATTCCAAGAGAACTTTATACACCATTGTTTGCGATAGCAAGAATAGTAGGCTGGAGTGCTCATAGAATAGAAGAACTTGTCACAACAGACAAGATTATACGTCCGGCTTATAAGAGTCTTGTTACAAAGAGAGATTACATTGACCGACTTCACAGAGATTAAGCGGCTGCGAGGCAGGACGAAAAAGCGTAGGCTCGTGAGTGCAGAATAAAGAATTAAGGCGGTTTATAAGGAAAGGAAGTGTGAAGCATGGAGAGAGAAGAAAGAGCGTTTCCGTCATCAAGCGGATTGTGCAGTATCCATACAATTATATGGTATCCTGACAGCAGCATATATAAGCAGCCTGTGGGCGTTATCCAGATAGCACATGGTATGATAGACCACATAGAAAGATTTGAGGAGATGGCAGAGTATTTTGCTGATAAAGGTTTTGTGGTTGCAGGTAATGACCACTTAGGACATGGTGAGTCAGTAAACAGCGAGGATGATTATGGCTACTTTGCCAAGGGAAGCCACGGGGCAGATTATCTTATAAAGGATATGCACAGACTTACACGCATTATGAAGAAAATGTATAAGGATATACCATATATTCTTATAGGTCACAGCATGGGTTCTTTTATGGCAAGAAAGTATGCGTGTGTATATGGTGATGAGCTTGACGGGGTTATATTCCTTGGAACTGGTAATCAGTCAAAAGCATTAGTTAATACGGGGCTTGGTCTTTCGTATATAGCCAGATGTGTGCGCGGTGAGCGATACAGAAGCAAAGTCCTTAATAAGATGATGTTCGGGGCTTACAACAGCCATATCAAGGATAACAGGACAGATAACGACTGGCTTACAAAGGATACCAGGATAGTTGATGCTTATGTAAATGACCCTAAGTGTTCATATGCATTTACAGCCAATGGATATATAGGCTTCTTTAATGTCATAAAGTATGATATTAATGAGAAAAATATAGCAAAAACACCAGCAGACCTGCCGGTTCTATTCGCTTCCGGAGAGGAAGACCCAGTAGGGAATTATGGAAAGGCAGTCAAAAAGATATTTAAGCTTTATACGAAGTATGTGGATAATGTTGAACTCAGATTATATGAGGATGACAGACACGAGCTTCACAGCGAAACTAACAGGCAGGAAGTGTTTGATGACCTGTTAGAATGGATAAAATCTAATGTATGTAGTTTTTAAAACTACATAGCATATTATATAGGCTACATTTTGTAATATTAACACCACTTACTGTTGACAAACGATTAACATAGGGGTACAATACTACAAATTGTAGCTTATTTGTATATTATGATACCGTAGGTATCATAGTTGGGGGCTTTTGCCCCCAACATCATATAAAAATATAGGAGTGTGATAATGTCAGATAACAGACAGCGGCATTCTGATAAGATAATATATTACAGTTCCTATTCACAGGATGTCGTAAAGAGCAGTAATCAGAATTACAGGTTTAAAAATGATTATAAGTGGATTAATAATAACATATTTCATAAGACAGGTGCATATATCATATATGGGATTGCTATAGTGGCAGGGTATATCGGCTGTAAGCTGTTCTTTGGATTAAACTATAAGAATAAGAAAGTATTAAAAGAGTGCAGGGATAAAGGATATTTCATATATGCCAACCATACACAGCCTGTCGGTGATGTTGTCATTCCGGCGTTAGGCTGTATAGGCAGGAGATTGTACGTTATAGTAAGTCAGGCAAATTATGGTATTCATGTCATAGGAAAGCTTTTATCAATGCTTGGCGCGCTTCCTGTTCCTGACTCGATAAGCGAATATAAGAAGTTCAGTAAGGCATATAAGAAACGTATATCAGACGGACATCCTGTTGTTATATATCCGGAGGCGCATGTGTGGCCGTACTACACAGGTATAAGACCTTTTGAAAAGACGTCCTTCCGCTTTCCAGCAGAGCTTAAAGCACCGGTGTATGTTATGACAACAACTTACACAAGAAGGCGTTTCTTTGGTGTAGTTACTAAAAGACCTAAGCTTACAGTGTATGTGGATGGTCCCTATTATACAGACAGTGAACTTTCCATAAAGGAAAATCAGCAGCAGCTTCACGATAAGGTCGAAGCTGCCATGAATATGTATAGTAAAAAAAGTGATTATGAGTACATACATTATGAATATGCAGGTCAGGATACAGATAACAGAGGATAAGGCATTATTACAATATTATTGATGTTTAAGGCTCTGTTAAGACAGTATCATAGATGGATAAGACATTTATAATAATTATGGGAGATATGTAATATAATGAATATATTATTTTGTGGCGACAGAAATGTACAGGATGGGCTGCTTATCGCTGTTCTTTCTTTATTAGAGAATACGCAGGAACATCTTGATATATATGTCCTTACACTTGATATGTCTATGAATGGCAGGATATATAGTCCGATAGAGCAGACATTTGTGGACTATCTGAATGAAACAGTTTCAGCACAGTATGACGACAGGTTATACACTAAGCTGATAGATACAACAGACCTTTTTAAAGATGAAACACCGGATGCGAACCTTTCAACAAGATTTACACCATGTTGTATGTTAAGGCTGTTTGCGGATAAGATAGATGAAATTCCGGACAGAATTCTTTATCTTGACACCGATGTGATATGCCGCAGGGATTTTGGCGATTTTTACTACCAGAACATGGATGGTGTTGAGATAGCAGGTGTGCTTGATTATTATGGAAGCTGGTTTTTTAGAAAAAATATATTTAAAAGGGATTATCTTAACTCAGGAGTTCTTCTTATGAATATGTGTGAGTTAAGAAAGACAGGACTTCTTAGCAGCTGCCGTCATATGTGTACGACAAAGCAGATGTTTATGCCTGACCAGTCGGCATTAAATAAGCTGTCGGTGTCAAAACGCATATGTGAAAGAAAGTATAACGACCAGAGAAGGCTGCACAGCGATACTGTGTTTCAGCACTTTACAACACATTTTAAGTTCTTCCCATATGTGAGGACGGAAACTGTAAAGCCGTGGCAGACAGAAGAAGTTACAACAATACTTCATATACCTGAGTCAGAGTATGGAGCGCTTTTTGCAAAGTACTATGATATTAAGGAGAGTATGAAAAGCGCGGGGCATGCGGAGGCAGACATTCGACCCTGAAATTATAATTGAATATATGCTCATCGGAGCAGTCAGAAAAGGAGATTAAAAATGTACAAGAAACAGGAATTAATACCTATATTTTTCACAATCGATGACGGATACGCACCATATCTTCATGTTGCACTTATATCACTTATTAAAAATGCATCAAAAGACAGAAAATATAAGATAATAGTTGTGTATCAGGAGCTTAATGAGGAAAACAGGAATAATCTTGCAAAGCTTGTTGAGGATTATCCTAACTTTGAGATGGAATTTAAGTTTATGAAGCAGAGCCTTGATATGATAACAGACCGAATTGAGAACAGGCTTCGTTCTGACTACTTTACTATGACTATATATTTCAGAATATTTATTCCAGATATGTATCCTGAGTATGATAAGGCTATATATATCGACAGTGATATAATAGTTCCAGGAGATATATCAGAATTATACGACACAGATATGCACGATAACCTGATTGGTGTTGTGACAGATGGTTCAGTTAATGATGTTCCGGAGCTTCAGAGATATATGACAGAATCACTTGGACTTAAGCTGGGTGATTATTTTAACTCAGGTATGCTTCTTATGAATATGAAGGAACTTAGAAATGTACATCTTGCAGAGCATTTTCTGTACCTTCTTAACAAGTACCACTTTGACTGTGTTGCACCTGACCAGGATTACCTTAATTCTATGTGCTATGGAAAGATAGAATATCTTGATTCATGCTGGGATGCCATGCCAAACAGAAATAAACCAGAGATAGAGAATCCAAAGATTATCCACTACAATCTTTTCGATAAGCCATGGTGCTATGATGATATCCAGTATCAGGATTATTTCTGGGAATATGCAAAGCAGTCTGTATATTATGATAAGATAAAGGCGTATAAGGCAGCTTATACAGACAAGCAGAAGGAAGATGACCATGCACATCTTCTTGACCTTTTCAGGAGAGCAGGAACTAATGCGGATACTGAAGTAACATTTAGAAAAGTACTTGAAAGTGGAGAAAAGGTAAGATTATGATTATTGGTGGCAGCAAAAAAGAGGTTATTAAGAATATCAAGGATGCAGCCGACAGCGGACGTTTTAACGATAAAGTTGAAATCGGCGACCCTGAGCTTAACAATATAGAGCGGAAAAGACTGTTAGGAAAGTATGTAAAGCAGCGTAATGAAATTCCTTATCACTACCGCAACTGGCTTGCAAGACGTATGGTTGATGTTGCAACACTTGGTGCTAATGCAACGACAAAGATTGTTGGAATTAAGAAGATAAGACACATAAAGACAGGTGCGATAATAACAAGTAATCATTTTAATCCGGTTGATACAACGATTGTGCGCCATGGCATAAAGCGTGCCGGAAGGTATAGAATGTTTATAGTAAGTCAGGATACGAACTTTGCGATGAAAGGAATTCTGGGTTTCCTTATGAGATATGCTGATGAAATTCCTATAAGCAAAGATAAGGATTATATGAACAGGCATTTTTACAGAACGCTTAACAATCTTTTAGTTAATAAGAAAGAGTATATTCTTATATATCCTGAGCAGGAAATGTGGTTTAATTATAGAAAGCCAAGACCACCTAAGCGTGGTGCATACCTGTATGCTGCAAAGTTTAATGTTCCGATAATATCATGCTTTGTTGAGATGAAGGACATGAAAAAGGATGATACGGAAGAGTTCAAGAAAGTAAGATACATACTTCACATATTAGACCCAATATATCCTGACCCGGAAAAAAGCGAAAGAGATAACAGTTTTGAGATGATGAAAAAGGACTATAAGCAGAAAAAGGAAGCATATGAAAAGGCGTATGGAAAGCCACTTGAATATGCGTTTGAACCATCTGACATAGCAGGCTGGAAGTGCGGGGAACCGGATTGATATAAGGGATATTTATTTGTGACATACTTATTCATATAGCAGACGATTTTCAAAGAAAGCTTAGTAGCGTATTATATTTATGAGAATGGCTGGAATGAAGCTGGTATTAAATATGTTCAGAAATCTGGCTGTTAATGATAGTGGTTATAGAACAATATAAAATAATGCAAAATTATAAAGAGGACATGTCATCTGGCGTAGCTGCCGGATGGGATGTCCTTTTATTGACATTATTAAAGTATATATAAAAATGATTAAGTGATTAAAGAAAACATAATTTTTGTAAATGAGAAAATATCTCCGATAAAAAATAAAATTTCCTCTTGCAATATACCCCGAGGGGGTATATATTATGTGTGTGAACAATAATAGCTATTATAAAAGATGTGCATATGTACATATATGGTTATATGCCGGGTGCAGGATATGGAGGCAGGTATGTCAGAAGAAAAAATGTGTTGTTGTGGGAAGAAAAAGGAGCGTACAGATTCAGAGAAAAAGCTTCTTTTAAACAGACTAAAGAGAATTGAAGGTCAGATAAGAGGCATATATGGTATGGTTGAGAATGATGCCTACTGTATAGATATACTTAATCAGGCACAGGCAGCCAATGCCGCATTGACAGCATTTGATAAGGCACTGTTAGCTAATCATATAAAAACATGTGTTGTTGATGATATTAAAAATGGTGATGATGAGGTAGTTGATGAGCTTGTTATGACCCTTCAGAAGTTTATGAAGTAATATTTTATAATGTAAGGTTAAAATGTCAAAAAGCCGTTCGTGTTTGCACGATAAGATTTTTGAATTTATGACCCGCCTGACACCAAAAACGTAATAAAAAGTTGTGAGTACTGCTTTTTATGTAAGTCAGAGGTGATAGAGGATTACAGAAAAGAGGTATGAATATGGGAACAGCGGTTATATTAGTAGTACTTGTGATAGTAGTTATATTTGCAGTAAAAAGTGGTATACAGCATGGTAAGGGCGAAGGCGGCTGCTGCGGTGGCGGCGGTTCTATCAAGGAGGACAAGAAGGTGCTTACAGGCGATATTATTGCAACAAAGATAGTAACTATAGACGGTATGCACTGTGATAACTGCAAGAACAGTATTGAACACCAGATAAACAGGATAGATGGAGCTTCATGCGAAGTTAATCTTAAAAAGAAAATTGCCACTATACAGATGGATAAGCCGGTTGATAATGAAACAATCAGAAGAACTATAGAAAGACTGGACTTCAAGGTGGTAGATATAAAGAACGCATAAAAAGAAAGGAAATAGATGTGAAACAATATAATGTTACAGGAATGACATGTGCAGCATGCCAGGCAAGAGTCGAAAAGGCAGTGTCAAAGGTAGATGGTGTTACAAGCTGTTCTGTAAGCCTGCTTACCAATTCTATGGGAGTGGAAGGAACTGCATCAGATACCGCAGTAATAAAGGCAGTTGTGGATGCCGGTTACGGTGCATCTGCAAAGGATAGCGGAAGTAAAGCATCTAATGGCAGTGGTGGTAATTCTGTTATATCAGGGCTTGAGGAGTCACTTAAGGACACTACCACACCATTGTTAGCTAAAAGACTTGTGTCATCATTAGTATTTTTACTTATACTTATGTACTTTAGTATGGGACATATGATGTGGGGATGGCCGCTTCCAAAGGTATTAGAAAACAACCACGTAGCCATGGGACTTATCCAGATGCTGCTTACAATAATAATTATGGTTATAAATCAGAGATTTTTCATAAGCGGTATGAAAAGTGCCCTGCACGGCTCACCGAATATGGATACACTTGTTGCGCTTGGTTCAGGAGCAGCATTTGTATACAGCACATATGCATTATTTGCGATGACAGATGCACAGATGCGTATGGATATGGACGGAGTTATGCACTATATGCATGAGTTCTACTTTGAGTCGGCAGCTATGATACTTACTCTTATAACTATAGGAAAAATGCTTGAAGCACATTCAAAGGGTAAGACAACCGATGCACTGAAAAGTCTTATGAAGCTTGCTGCAACAACAGCAACAGTAGTAATAGATGGTGAGGAAAAGCAGGTTCCTGTTGAGCAGGTATCAAAGGGCGATATATTTGTAGTTAAGCCAGGTGAAAATATACCTGTAGATGGCGAAGTCTTGGAAGGAAGCAGCGCTGTCAATGAGTCAGCACTTACAGGTGAGAGCATACCAGTTGATAAGACTGTTGGAGATACAGTATCAGCGGCAACTCTTAATACTTCAGGTTATCTTAAGTGTCAGGCTACAAGAGTTGGTGAGGATACAACACTTTCACAGATAATCCAGATGGTAAGTGATGCAGCGGCAACCAAAGCACCTATTGCAAAGATAGCAGATAAAGTGTCAGGTGTGTTTGTACCAGCAGTTATAGCGATTGCATTTGCAACTATAGTAATATGGCTTATCGCAGGACAGAGTGTCGGTTTTGCACTGGCAAGAGGAATATCAGTACTTGTAATAAGCTGCCCTTGTGCACTAGGACTTGCAACACCAGTTGCCATTATGGTTGGTAATGGTGTCGGTGCTAAGAATGGTATTATGTTTAAGACTGCAATATCGCTTGAACAGACTGGAAAAATGCAGATTGTAGCCCTTGATAAGACTGGTACGATAACAGCAGGTGAGCCTGTTGTGACAGACATATATCCGGCAGCAGGGGTATCAGACAAAAGTCTTGTTTCTATTGCCAAGATATTAGAAGCAAGAAGTGAGCATCCTCTTGCAAAGGCTATTGTTAATTATGCAGATGCTGATGGTCCAGAGGCAGGAATTAAGCAGGTAAAAGCAGGAAATCTGTCTTCAACAGGAAATCAGGCTGATAATCAGATAGCAGATATTACAGGAAAATTACAGCAGAAAGATACAACAGATTATGCTTCAATCCTTACAATAACTGACTCAAAAGCAGTTGCTGGAAATGGACTTTTCGGACAGGCTGTATATAATACTGATATACCTGAGGAGGGTATTAAGGCTTCCGATGAGCTTAAGATATATGGTGGTAATGCACGATATATAAGTGAGATAACTGATATTCCGTCAGATATGATAAATGTATCAGAACATTTGTCAGAAAATGGAAAGACACCTATGTTTTTTGCTACTGATAAGGAGTTCTTAGGAATAATTGCGGTAGCAGATACAATAAAGGCGGACAGTCCGGAGGCTATTAAGCAGCTTAAAGACATGGGACTTTACGTTGTTATGATAACAGGTGATAATGAGAAGAGCGCCAATGCAATAGGTAAAATAGCAGGAGTTGATGAGGTAGTAGCCGGAGTACTTCCAGACGGAAAGGAAAAGGAGATACGCCGACTTAAGGAAAAGGGCAAGGTTATTATGGTCGGCGATGGTATCAATGATGCACCTGCACTTACAGCTGCTGATATCGGTATAGCGATAGGAGCTGGTACAGATGTAGCTATAGATGCCGCAGATGTTGTGCTTATGAAGAGCAGGTTAAGTGATGTGGCAGCAGCTATAAGGCTTAGTCACAGAACTATAAGGAATATACATGAAAATCTTTTTTGGGCATTTATATACAATATTGTAGGAATACCACTTGCCGCAGGAGCATGGATACATCTTCTTGGATGGCAGATGAACCCTATGTTTGGAGCAGCAGCGATGAGCCTTTCAAGCTTCTGTGTAGTAACTAATGCATTAAGGCTTAATCTTGTGAAGGTGTATGATACATCAAGAGATGCAAGGTATAAAAGGATAGCGTTAAGAAAAGGTCTTGTGGTATCTGCAGGATCAAGTGACAGAAGTGAAGTTAATGCGGGTGCTGGTGATGGCAGAGTTGATGTTAATAGCAATGCAGGTATTAGTAACAGAGCTGAAGTTAATGGTAATAGTGGTGTCATTGACACCAATGTTATAGCCGGTAATACTGGTAAAGATAATATATTTAGTAATAAAGAAAAGAAAGAGGTAATTATTATGACAAAGACAATGAATATTGAAGGTATGATGTGCGGACACTGCGAGGCAAGAGTTAAGAAGGCTTTAGAGGCAGTTGAAGGTGTAAGTGAAGCAGTAGTAAGCCACGAAAATGGAACAGCAGTTGTTACACTTACAGCAGAGGTTGCAGATGATGTTCTTAAAAATGCGGTTGAGGAGCAGGATTATAAGGTTACTGGAATTAATGCATAAGTGATGTTTGATTCAAGTTATTAACAAACGGACGACATAATAAAGCTACACACAGCTGTGCATACATCAACAATGCCAGAAGCTTCAAGTGCATTTTATGATGTATTACCAGTTGTGTGTAGCTTTATCCAGTGTTCACTATAAATCTTCCAGACCACAATAATTCACGATAATTAAAAATTTAACAAATTCCTCCATAAAGTACTTTAATCTTAAAATTTATATGTTATACTATGTAAGATGATGAATATTATACGATATATATAATAATTACAGAATACCAATTAATAAAAAATACCAACAGGAGGAAAGTAATATGTTATCAACAGATGCTAATATATTAAAGATAAAGCATGAAATATTATATCAGGTTGCAAAGCTTGCATTTGAGGGAAAGCTTGAGGAGAAGAAGGAAGCCCTTCCTTATGAACTTCTTCCGGGACCACAGGCTAAGTACAGATGCTGTGTATATAAGGAAAGAGAAGTAGTAAGACAGAGAATAAGACTTGCAGAGGGAAAGTGTCCATCAGAAACGCCTAAGACAGGTAAAGATAATGTTGTACAGGTAATTGAAGCGGCATGTGCCGATTGTCCACTTTCACATTACATAGTAACTGATAACTGTAGAAAATGTATGGCTAAAGCCTGTCAGCAGGCATGTAAGTTCGGAGCTGTGTCAATGGGACGTGACAGAGCTTATATCGACCCTGATAAGTGTAAGGAGTGTGGTCAGTGCGCTAAGGCCTGTCCATATAATGCCATAGCTGACCTTATAAGACCATGTAAGAAGATATGTCCGGTTGGTGCCATAACTATGGACGAGAATGGAATTTGTGAGATAGATGACAGCAAATGTATTAAGTGTGGTCAGTGTATACACGCCTGTCCATTCGGTGCTATCGGCTCAAAGACAGATATAGTTGATGTCATTAAGGATATGAGGGCTGGTAAGAAAGTTGTTGCCATGGTAGCACCGGCTATTGAAGGCTCATTTGGTGCTGATATTACTATGGATAGTATAAGAACAGCATGTAAGAAGATTGGTTTTGATGATATGTATGAAGTAGCCATTGGCGGCGACCTTACAGCAGGCGCAGAGGCTAAGGAGTGGCTTGAAGCTAATGCAGAGGGAAAAAAGATGACTACATCATGCTGTCCAGCATTTGTCAATATGATAAAGAAGCATTATCCAGAACTTGTAGATAACATTTCAACAACAGTATCTCCTATGTGCGCTGTTTCAAGAATGCTAAAAGCTAAGGAACCAGATATTGTTACAGTATTTGTTGGACCATGTATTGCAAAGAAGGATGAGAGAAGAGATACTTCTATAGAAGGAAATGCAGATTATGTTCTTACAGTAGGTGAGTTCAGGGCAATGCTCAGGGCAAAGGGTGTTAAGATAGAGCCAGAAGCCAATGCAAACCAGCAGGCAAGTGTATACGGTAAGAGATTTGGTAATGGCGGCGGAGTAACAGCAGCAGTTATCGAATGTATGAAGGAATTAGGAGAAGACCCATCTAAGTTTACTATTGAAAAATGTTCTGGTGGAATAGAGTGTAAGAAAGCACTTACACTTCTTAAAATGGGAAGGCTTCAGGCAGACTTTGTTGAAGGTATGGCATGTGAGGGCGGTTGTGTCGGAGGTCCTAGTCATCATCATTCAAACAAGAATGAAGCACTTGTTGCAAAGGACAGAGATAAGCTCTTAGCAGAGGCTGATGCGCGTGGAGTATATGAAAATATCAAGAACTACGAAACTGACGGTTTCTCTATGCACAGAGCATAATAGTATGCTTCACAGGCTGGGTTTGAAAATATAATTAATGAACTGTCATTATGCACAGGGCATAATATACATTTAAACGCGGACGTGTGTGCGCACATGACACTGATGCGTTTTGGTGAAAATGTGCGCAGAAATGGGTATTATATATGAAGTATGAAGGAATAAAAAAGATTAATGATGGCAGATTTATAAGCCGTTATGATGTTACTTACACAACAGAAGATAATAAGACCAAAGTATATGAAATGATAAGCCGTAACAAGGATATAACATCTATAGGTGAGCTTCGTAATGAAGCTCCTGATGGTGTTGTTATAGTTGTCACAGATGAGTCAGGTGAGAGAATTCTTATCAATAAGGAGTACAGAATGGCAGTCGGGGATTATGTATATAACTTTCCGGCAGGACTTATTGATGCAGGTGAAACAGTGCAGGTAGCAGCGGCAAGAGAGTTAAAGGAAGAAACCGGACTTGATCTTATTTCCATTGAGGATACTTTATATGACAGTTATAGTGCCATAGGCTTTTCCAATGAAACTAATCAGGTTGTAATAGGGAAAGCTTCTGGAACATTTGCAAAAAGCACATCAACAGTAGAGGAAATATCTGCAGCATGGTATACTAAGGCGGAAGTAAGAGAACTTCTTAAGAATAACAGATTTGCAGCAAGAACGCAGGCATTCTGCTACATGTGGTCAAAGGTACAGGATTAAGATAATAAATGAGCAGATTATTATTTGAAGAAGCAGTTTCCTGCAATAATGTGCATATTTCGGAAAGGCATGGTTATTTATGAAAAAAGTAAGACGGATAGGTGTTATAGCGGCATTGATAACAATGCTTTCAATGTCAGTTATAATGCAGGGATGCAAGAAAAAATATCAGGAGATTGCCCTGTATAAGTACACTGAGAATACAGACGGTACACTGACGATAACAGAGCTTACAGATAAGGGAAAGTCAGAGTATGAACTTAGTGTTCCAGCAGAGCTTGATGGTAAAAAGGTTTCAGCCATAGGTGACAGTGCATTCAAAGATGATGTTATTATAAAGAGCGTTGACATAGCAGATGGCATTGAGTATATAGGCTCAAGTGCATTTTTATCATGCTACAATCTTGAAAATATAAGCATACCACAGACTGTTACCGATATAGGTTCACATGCATTTACTGAAACAGCGTGGGTTGAGAAACAGTTTGCTTCATCCTCTGATATAATTATAAATAACATACTATATCAGGCAGAGGATGATGTTGAGGATTATGTCGTAAAAGACGGGGTTGTGACGATTGCGTCAGGTGTATTTTATAATAACACGACAATTAAGAGCGTAACCCTTCCTTCTTCTGTTAAAAATATAGGTACGAACGCATTCGCAGGTTGTACGAATCTTACAGAGATTAATCTGCCGGACGGACTTGAAAGTATAGGTTATGGAGCATTTGCAGACAGCGGACTTGATACGATAAGAGTTCCAAAGAGTGTTAAGAGCATCGGAGCCGATGCATTTCTTGGAATAGACACAGTAGATAAAGAATAAAATAAAAAGAGCCTTGATATGTTTATAAGTGGCTTAAACCATACAGCTCTAATCAGACAGAGTGATATAAAATCTGATTAAGATGTTATTATAGACATAACAAAGCTCTTTTTTAGGTTCTTTTATTTTATGATATATAACTATATAATGATTAAAAACAGCCGCCTAATCATTAATTGATTATTTAAGAAAATCCTGTCGCATAGGATTAAACACATCAACTAATATGCCGTCTTCAAGAGCAGTAACACCGTGTTCTACATTGGAAGGCATATACACACTGTCCCCCTGATTAACAATCTTAGTTTCGCCGCCGATAGTAAACTCAAAGCTGCCCTTGGCAATGTATGTTATCTGAAGATGTTCGTGCTTATGAAAGTTTCCCTTAGAACCTTTCTTAAAATTAATTTCACACATCATAAGTTCATCTGAATAACATAGAATTTTTCTTGTAACTCCCGGTTCGCAGTCTGTTGGAATAACGTCCTTATTATACTTAAACATATATAATATCCTCCTGTATAAAATCATATCTGTATGTAATATAATTGAGCAGGTTTATTCCTCAATTATATGATATGTCCCATTATAATATTTAATATGCCCATTTTCAATATAATAACTTGTCCTGATTAACGCATAATAAAGATTTCTTGAATATACGTTATTGTTGAGAATTAGATATAAATAGTAACAAATACAATGAATATATTTTGTTTTGTGAGTTTTAATTTATAAAGATGTATGGTAAACTAATACATAAGTAACTTATAGATTAATATTGATATACAGATGGGGAACTGGGGGTATTATGAGTAAGTACAGGAATAAATGTGTGACGTCGGCAATGGCTGTTATGTTATCAGTTATGATGACGGGCTGTAATGGTGCAGATAAGGGGACTACTGACATCGTAAATGTAGGAACAATAAGTATGCAGCAGTCTGAAACAAAGGAAGTTAAAGAGCCTTTGGATAATTATGAAAATGTTATTATATCGGATGATGTTATGGCAGTGGATAATGGGTCAGATGAAGAAGCATTTGACGATAACAATAGCAGTACTTCTGTAAAATATGATAGCGACAGTAATAATAATGCTGATGTAAGTGAAACAACGCATTTTGAGGAAAATAAAGCTAAAGAAACTTCTGTAACGAAAGAAGCGGCAACAAAGCCATATATAGTTGGAACGGATGTTAAAAGGGTCGTGAATTCATCAGAGGTTATCAAGTATGGTGCTACCAGAAAAAATATAACCGAATATACCTATGAGATATATAGTGATGAAAGCAGGAAAGAGGTAGCTAAGAATAATAAGACCGTTATTGACCGTTCAACATATTGCGCTACAGATGATACATTAATGGTGGAAGCTGAGAGTAATGCAGAAAGTTATAGAGGACTGTTTAGCGAGCTGCTTATTATTATTAATGAATTCAGACAGGATAATGGAATAGAACCTGTGGTTCTTGATAAGAATCTTTGCAGGGCTGCCTGTATGCGTGCGGTTGAGATAGATTATGCGGCATATTTTAATCATACAAGACCAGATGGAAGAAATGCATTTACTGCGCTCGATTATTATAGCTGCATAGCAGATTTCAGAGGTGAGAATCTTGCTGGCGGACAGAGGACATCTGAACAGGTTGTTAAAGCGTGGGAAGAGTCGGACAAGGGACACAGAGAGCTTCTTCTTAATCCTAAGGTTAAGAAAATGGGTTGCGGATACAGTTATTCAGGCACAATAGGATATCCGGTGTGGACTTTAGAGATGACAGATTAAGAGATGGTCTTTAATAACTGAGATAGATGTGCTCGCATTTGTTAATTATAAAGATAACGAATTAAAAGTATAGGTATTTATTAATAGCTGTGATGGCTTCGCACGTCTGTTAATTTTAGAGATAAAAGACTAAGTGCATGTGTATAAAATAAGGGAAAGCAGATATGGGAAAGAATATGAGAATAGTGTGTATTATACTGGCGGCAGTATGCCTTGCGTATTATATAAGATGTGCAGCATATGCAGGAATGGGTTCGTCATTTATATGGATATGGCTTGCCGGCACAGCATTTTTTATGGTGTTATATACATTTGGGCTTCTTGAAGCAAAGCAGATATATATATTGCCAAAGGCTGTAAAGTATGTGGCAGGAATAATCATAAGTGCAGGTGTACTGCTATTTATAACTCTTGAAGGCTGTATTATATTCAGTATGAAACAGAAGCCGCGGGATAATTGCGATTATATAATAGTTCTGGGCTGCCAGATAAGGGGAGAACGCATAACAAAGTCCTTAAAGAAACGTCTTGATGCAGCTTATGATTATGCAATAAATAATCCTGATACTAAAATAATAGTATCAGGGGGTCAGGGAAAAGGTGAAAGTAAGACAGAAGCGCTTGCAATGTATGAGTATCTGTGTGATAAAAATATAGCTGCCAAGCGCATAATTATGGAGGACAAGTCCACAGACACCAACGAAAATATGAAATATTCAATACAATACATAGACAATTATAATGCAAGTATTGGAATAGTCACTAACAACTTTCATATATTCCGCGCAAAGCTGCTTGCAAGGGGCAAAGGGCTTACCAATGTATGTGGTATAGCAAGCCCAAGCGATGAAGTACTTTTTGTGAATTATATGGTAAGAGAAGCTGTTGGGATAGTTAAAGATTTTGTTTATGGTAATTATTAGCTGTTGCTATAATTGAAAAATTTCTTTATATCCCCAGTAAGTGTATACCCCTGATTATAACCATCGTTATACATAGATAGTATCTTATTTTTATCCTTTTCAAGTCTTGAGAAGCCTTTGCTCACAGCAGGACGGATTACCATAACTTTTCCGCTGTCTTCATATTCTTTCAGTTGTTTAAGACACTCATTGTATCTTTCGGCGCGTGAAAGCATAACCTCTGAAAGCTTAGGATATTCCTTTTCATAATAACGGGCGATAGCCTTTGTTGAGGTAGAAGTTGTCTTTGTGTAGCCAGCTTCACGAGTGAGTACAACGAGAACTCTGTCACAGCCGTCTTCCAATGCTCTCATAAATGGAATAGAGTCAGTAAGTCCGCCATCCATATAAGGAGTGTCGTTTATGATGATAGGCGGAAAGAGCATAGGGAGAGCACAAGTTGCCTTAAGCACAGTGTTTGTGCGGTCTTCGCCCGTGTACTTCATATATTCAGCTTCACATGTAAGAAGATTGGTCACAACGCAGTAGAAGTCGCCTTTATAAGCCTTAAATGCATCATAATCAAAAAGATTAAGTTCATTAGGTATGGTTTCGTAGGAGAATTCAAGTCCATATATAGCTTTATTCTCCTTGTCAAGCATATTGCCAACGCTAAGATAGCGCTTGTCGTTGCGGTATTTTATAAGAACGTCCAGATTACGTCCGGGCTGCCTTGAAGCCATAGACACACCGTAAGCTGCGCCAGCCGACACACCTATCATATAATCCGGCATAATATTATTTTCAACAAGAGCATCCATAACGCCGCAGGAGAAAATAGTCCTGAATGCTCCACCTTCAAATACAATTCCTGTTTTCATATAGTAATTCCTTTTTATAGATTATAATATGTATATCAATATAGATACCCGCTTATAATTATATGATGTCCGTGCCAAAAGGTCAATTTGAACCTGGTGTCATAATTGGGGGCTTTTGATTCCAAAATCATTGTATACAAGTATGAATAAAACGTAATGTATGTTATAATGAAAAGCAAAAAAGGAGTTTTTATGAAAAAAGGATTAGGTATTTTAAAGCTCATCGCTTGTGTTGCGGTTGCGGTGATAGCGGCAGTTTATTATTATATACAGCTTCCGGCTATCAATATACATTCACCTGGTTTCTGGAAATTTATAATATTTATTATGATTATAGCAACCATGGCAGTGTGGATTATGAACCACGATAAGTCAAAAGAGGGAAGGCAGTTTGTTAATAAAATGGCTGCAAAGGATTATATATTTGACTTTAAGACACGTTCAGGTGCATTGATATTTAAGCTTGTGGGTGGTGTTACAATACTCTTAGTGGTTATATACTTTGTTGGTAACATACTTTCATCACCAATAATTAATGCTTCAAAGTATCAGAAGTTACTTACAGTAGAAACAAGAAACTTCACAGACGACATAAAAGAAGTGTCATATGATAAAATCCCACTTCTTGACAAAGACTCTGCCTCAATCATAGGAACAAGAGTTATGGGAACTATGGTCGATATGGTTTCACAGTACGAAGTGGATGATATGTATTCACAGATTAATTACAAGGAAAAGCCGGTAAGAGTTACACCTTTAAGATATGGCAATCTTATAAAGTGGTTTACTAATCACCGCAATGGTATTCCTGCCTATATAAGAATAGATATGACAACGCAGGAGGCTGAGTGTGTACGTCTTAGCGAAGGCATAAAGTATTCAGAGTCGAACCATTTTTCAAGATACATTTACAGACACTTAAGATTTGCATATCCAACATATATATTTGACGATATTAATTTTGAAATAGACGACAATGGAACTCCTTACTGGGTATGCCCTGTAAAGAAGTATAATATAGGACTTTTCGGAGGACAGACAGTAGGAAGAGTTGTACTGTGCAATGCTATAACAGGTGAGATGACAGATTATGACGTAAAAGATGTTCCAACATGGGTTGATAAGGTGTATTCAGCAGAGCTGCTTATAGACCTTTATGACTATAACGGAAGTCTTAAGCATGGATTTATAAACAGTGTTTTAAGTCAGAAGGACTGCCTTAAGACAACTGATGGATATAATTATATTGCACTTGAGGATGATGTGTGGGTGTATACAGGTATTACATCGGTGGGACAGGATAATTCCAATGTCGGTTTCGTGCTTATGAACCAGCGTACCATGGAAACAAGATATTATGAGGTGTCAGGCGCAGAGGAATATTCGGCTATGGACTCAGCGAAGGGACGTGTGCAGAATCTTGGCTATACTGCAACATTTCCTCTTATTATAAATGTGAGCAGCCAGCCGACATATTTCATGGCATTAAAGGATGGCGCAGGTCTTGTGAAAAGTTATGCAATGTTAAATATAGAGAAATACCAGAATGTAGCCATAGGTGACTCGGTGCTTCAGTGCGAGTCCAACTATATCCAGCTTCTTAAGGATAACGGAATTGTGGACGAAACGCAGACAGAGATTGTGGATACAAAGAATATTCAGGGAGTAATAACAAAGATAATGCCAGTGGTTGTTGACGGCAATTCACATATGTACTTTATGCTTGAAGGCAGCAGTAGTATATATGATGCAGATGTTTCAAAGTATGTTGACATTATAAGATACGAAGCAGGTATGAATATAAGCATTCAATACACAGAAAGTACAGAGGAAAAAGCGCTTAACACAGTTACAGGAATAGTTTCACAGATAGCAGGGAAGAATTGAAATTATATGACAGATGTTTAGACAGGTTTCGACACAATATATGATATATAATTCGGGTATACAACAAATATTTACCATGACATCATAATAAAACTGTAGTTAATTGGTATTTTATAACAAAAAATGTTGTGGAATTTGTAAAATGTTGGTATAATTAAATTTAAATTAAGAATGTATAAGGAGAAGGATAATGGATATTATTGTAAAATACATTGATGAGTTGCTTGAGAAAAGCACACCTGATGCACCTATGTGGAACATAGAAAAGATAAGAGATGGTGGTGTTAAGTCTAACTGGAATTATATTGATGGTGTTATGATAAAAGCAGTGCTTCAGATGTATGATGTAACAAAGGATGAGAAGTATCTTAAGTTTGCAGATGACTTTATCGATTACAGAGTTCATGAGGATGGAACTATAGAAGGATATAGTGTTGGTGAGAAGAATATTGATAACGTCAATGCAGGAAAGACATTATTTGAGCTGTATGATCTTACAGGAAAAGAAAAGTATAGAAAAGCTATTGATCTTGTATACTCACAGATAGAAATTATGCCAAGATGTAATAACGAGGCAAGATCTTTCTGGCATAAGGATATATATCCTAACCAGGTATGGCTTGATGGTCTGTATATGGGACAGCCATTTTATCTTGAATATGAGACTAAGTTTAATAACAGAAAGAATTATCCTGATATATTTGCACAGTTTAAGTATGTTATTGAAAACATGAAGAATCCACTTAACGGATTATATTATCATGCTATAGATGTAAGCAGGGAAGCATTCTGGTGTGATAAAGTAACAGGTTTATCACAGCAGTGCTGGTTAAGGGCAAGTGGCTGGTTTGCCATGGCTCTTCTTGATACACTTGATAAGATTGATAATTCTGACCACAAGTATGATGCAGAATGTAAGATGCTTGAAGATGCTTTTGTAGATCTTATTAATTCTATGCTTAAGTACCAGGACGAGAGTGGTATGTGGTATCAGGTAGTTAACTATGGTGGTATGAAGAATAACTATCTTGAAACAAGTGGAAGTTCTATTATGGCATATTCACTTCTTAAGGGTGTAAGATTAGGATATCTTCCAGAAAGCTATAGAGAGTATGCTGAAAAGGCTATTGATGGTATATGTGCTAAATACTTAAAGACTGATGATGGTAAGATGTCACTTGGTGGTATCTGTCTTGTTGCAGGTTTTGGTGGTAAGAATGAAAGATCAGGAACATATGATTATTATATGTCAGAGCCTATCGTTGAAGATGATGCGAAGGGTGTTGGTCCTTTCTTACTTGCTTACACAGAAATGTTAGCTTATAAGAAGAATAATAAGTAATACAGATATTTATGTTTATCAGGGGGGAGAGGTACTATGTATTGCTCCCTCTTTGTTTATTTTAGTGCATTTACGCGATTAATTGATAAGAATGGAGGTTTTCATATGAAACCATATATAACGATGGAAGAGGTTATAGAAACGCAGGGTGCTGACAGCAGAACACACAGATTTCTTACAGAAAAGAATGGCTGTACCAACGGCTGTGCTTCTGGAACAACTATATATGCATCGACAGAATTCTCTGATAAGCCGGGAGTCCATAACGACCAGGAAGGCTTTTATGTATTAGAGGGTGAAGGATATGCAAAGCTTGATGATTTGGTATTTCCTATAAAAAAGGGCGATTCATTTGTTGCACTTGCAGGTGTTGCACATACTATACGCACTAAAGAGGGGTGTGAGCCGGTCAAAGTATTCTGGTTTCACAGTGCAAAGTAGCATGTGTTTAGAAGAGAGGATTATATATGGATGAAAAAAAGTTTGGAATGCTTGATGAAAAGCAACAGAAAAAGTATCTTTTCAAAGAAAATGTCAGACTGAATGAGCTTAAGCAGGAATTAGAAGCAGACAGAGAACTTATAGATATACAGAAGGGTATGTTACACAGCCAGCAGAGGAAAAATGAGCTGATGAAAAAGCAGCTTGAAAGCCAGAGCGTGCTGTTTGACCAGAAGTGGGAAATACTTGAAAGGGAGACAAGGCAGCTTACGCTTGATAAAGAGAAGTTTAACAGGGAAAAGCTTATGTATCGTGACAAGGTATACCGCGAAGCCAGAAGAAGTATGTCCAATGCTGAAAATGTCAAGATATTTTTCAGGGGTGTCGATGATACAGAGTCAGTCAAGAAAAGATACAGGGCTTTGTTAAAGATATATCATCCTGATAATATGAATGGAGATAATGACTTAGTACTTGCAATTAATGAAGAATATGAAAGATTATTAAGATTTTACCTTGGGACATAGCGCAAACCTGACAATAATAGTTATTATTGTTAGGTTTGTGCTTGTTTTTATTGTTGTTATGTAAACTGTGTTGTATAATAGCAACGGATATTTTACATACGATATCTATGTGGATATAATATGATGTAAGGATTGAGTGGATTGCAAAGTAATGTAGCAATACCGATACATCAAATATCAAAAGTTACTTGGATAAGGAGAGAGAAGAATGTTTAAGATTAATGAAAATTATTTAAAGCTTCCAGGAAGTTATCTGTTTTCGACTATAGCAAAGAAGGTTAGTGCATACAGCGCAGCTAATCCAGACAAGGAAATTATCCGTCTTGGTATCGGAGATGTTACACTTCCACTTGCACCAGTCGTTATTGATTCATTACATAACGCAGTTGATGAGATGGGAAAAGCAGAAACATTCCATGGATATGCACCAGACCTTGGTTATGAGTTCTTAAGAAATGCTATCGTAGAGCATGACTATAAGAAGAGAGGTGCAGATATATCTGCTGATGAAATATTCGTAAGTGATGGAGCTAAGTCTGATTCAGGTAATATCGGTGACATCTTCTCAGTTGATAATAAGATTGCTGTTTGCGACCCTGTATACCCAGTATATGTAGATACTAATGCCATGGCAGGAAGAACAGGCGATTATATTCCAGAACAGCAGAAGTGGAGCAATGTTATCTATATGCCTTGTACAGCAGAAACTAACTTTGCACCAGAACTTCCAAAGGAAACACCAGATATTATTTATCTCTGCTTCCCTAACAATCCTACAGGTTCAACTATAACAAAGGATGAGCTTCAGAGATGGGTTGACTATGCTAATAAGGTTGGCGCAGTTATTATATATGATGCAGCTTATGAAGCTTATATATCAGAAGAAAATGTACCTCATACTATATATGAGTGCGAAGGCGCAAGAACATGTGCTATCGAGCTTCGTTCATTCTCTAAGAATGCAGGCTTCACAGGTACAAGACTTGGTTTCACAGTTATTCCTAAAGACCTTAAGTGTGGTGATGTTATGCTTCACAGCCTCTGGGCTAGAAGACATGGTACTAAGTTTAACGGTGCACCATATATCATCCAGAGAGCTGGTGAGGCTGTATACACAGAAGAAGGACAGAAGCAGACAGGAGAACAGATTGCATATTATATGAATAATGCAAAGACTATCCTTGAGGGCTTAAAGTCAGCAGGTTATACAGTATCAGGTGGTGTCAATGCACCATATATCTGGTTAAAGACTCCTGATAAGATGACATCATGGGAATTCTTTGATTATCTTTTAGAGAAGGCTAATGTAGTAGGTACACCAGGTTCAGGATTTGGACCAAGCGGTGAAGGTTACTTCAGACTGACAGCTTTCGGCTCATATGAGAATACAGTAAAGGCACTTGAGAGAATTAAGGCGTTATAATAATTAAGAATATCAGTGTATACAGGGCTGTGCTCTAACGGTTAGTGGCCGTTAGGGTGCAGCCTTTTGACGCTTTGTGAAGTGCAGGGATTGGCTTGCTGCCAGTTAATTATATAGGTGCATATCACTTTGTATTTCCTACGGATGTCAATGAAATTTATATTGATTAGGGCTTAGAACATAAAAAATCAGTGGCTTAATTTATTATAATAATAATTGAGCCACTGACTTTTTATTTATTAATCTAAAATATTTAATACATTTATAAGCACTTGCTTACTCATAGTTAGATATGGTCAAACTTAGGCATAAGTGCAACCCCAAGAGCTGTAGGACCTGTATGGCAGGCTGTTACAACACCGATACGGGTCTTAAATTCAACGCCTGACTCAAGTAACTTAGTTTTGATAGCTGCTTCAACCTCAGCACGGAATTCCTCAGCTTCCTCCGGATTAGTGCAGTATCCAACAGTGACGTCATAATCGTTGATATCTGTATCAGCTTCTTCAAAGTGCTTACATATAAGCTCAATAACCTTAGCCTTGGCTTTTTTTCTTGTTCTGAAGAAACCACCAACACCAATCTCGCCGCCTTTCATAATAATGATAGGACGTAAGCTTAACTTACTTGTAATCATAGCAGCAGTCTTTACAAGACGTCCACCCTTAGTAAGGTAGTCAAGTGACTCTGTTGTGAAGATAATTCTTCCGTATGGTCTTAATGCTTCAAGCTTCTTAACGGCTTCTTCATAAGAATATCCAGCATCTCTCATACACATAGCTTCATATACAAAAAGGGACATAGATGCCGAATTCTGTAAAGAATTGATAACACTAATCTTAGCATCAGGATGGTCTTCAAGAATCATATCTCTTGCAGAACATGCTGAGTTATATGAACCTGAGAAAAATGTTGATATACAGCAGCATATAATAGGCACACCAGCTTCAACTGATGGCATAAATGCATCAACATAATCCTGTATAGAAGGAAGAGAAGACTTAGGAAATGCGTTCTCATCTGTCATCTTTCTATAGAATTCATCGTAACTAATCTCGAACTGCTCTTTATAATAAGTCTGTCCGTCAAATGTTGTATATAATGGAACTAATGTAACATCATGTTCATCTGCATAATCCTTTACCCAGTCACATGATGTATCACTTATAAGCTTAAACATATATGCCTCCAACTCTGTGTAATTTCTTTGTATATGTTAACACATAGTATTAAAAACTACAAGACATAATTTGAAAAATGTTAAATCGTTATATAAATGTTATATTTATACCTGTCAGGTTATATATGATTATAAAATGTAAAATATCTGTTTTTATAATACACTATGGCATTTTATTAAAATGATATAAGCAAAATAATAATTTATAAAATATATTTTTGTAATACGGACAAAATTATATAGTATTTTAAAATTATTTATATATAGTTGTATATTTATTTTTTGAATGCAGGTAATAAATAATAACGCCAATAAATAATAAATATTATCATTGTATATGGTTTATTATATAAAAACGTGGTATGATATAAATCAAAAGCACATTTAAGAAAAGGAAGAATAGATATTATGAAAGTATTAGCATTTCTTACAGAGGGTTTTGAAACAGTGGAAGCACTTGCAGTTATAGATATATTAAGAAGAGCAGACATAGATGTAAAGACAGTTTCTATTACAGGTAATAAGTTAGTAGAAAGTGCACAGAATATTAAAGTTGAGGCAGATGAGCTGATAGAAAATGTAAGCTGTGATAAGGAGGATGTATTATTCCTTCCAGGCGGACCGGGACATAAGTCATATTATAAATGCGATAGACTTATGGATATGCTTGTAAGTCATAATAATGATGGTGGAAAGCTTGCATCTATATGTGCAGCACCTAGTGTTTTAGGAAAGCTTGGCTTGCTTAATGGGAAAAATGCAACATGTTTTCCGGGCTTTGAGGATATGTTAGAGGGTGCAAAGCTTGTGCCTTCAGATGTCAGAGTTGTAACAGATGACAATATAACAACTTCAAGAGGTATGGGAACATCTATAGATTTAGGACTTGAGCTTGTAAGAATAATAGCAGGTGAGCAGATGGCTGACCGACTTGCACACAGCACACAGTATGTCAGTCTGTAGGAATACGATTGTATATATTTATTTTATTAAGAAATATGATATGTTTAGGATTATGTGAATTGTAAATTAATGAAGTAATCCATATGCATAAGTCAGGTGCAGAGTATTTTGCCCCTGGTATCATAATATAGGATTATAAGAGACATTCATCTGGGAGTATATATAATGAGTGAGTATTATGATTATGATGAGGCAGTCAGGGCAAACGAGGCAAGGAGAAGAAAGGCTGCCCGTTTAAGAAGAAAAAGAAAGGCAAGGATACGCCTTATTAAAAGAAATATATTGCGTGGAATTGTGCTTGTTGTACTTACATTATTAGTTGTACAGTTTGCAAAGCACATAATACCTGATATCCAGTCACGCAGGGAATTAAAGCAGAATGCTGTATCAGCGGATACGGGAACATATGATGATGTTATAACAGTTGTGCAGGAGAAACCTGTATTCCAATATGCGCTAAAGTCTGTGAATTATAAGGAGATGGCAGATACAGATATACAGTCTCCATATGTTGCATTACTTGATGTAACTAATAATGAGTTCATAGCTGGAAGACAGATTAATACAAGAATATATCCGGCATCAATGACAAAGGTTATGTCACTTATAGTTGCTGTTGAGAATATAGATGATATGAATAAGACATATAAGTTTGGTTTTGATGAACTTAATAATCTTTATGTTCAGCAGGCATCAGTGGCAGGTTTCAGCGTTGATGAGGAGGTAGCGGCAAATGACCTTCTTTACGGACTTATTCTTCCTTCAGGAGCAGATGCAGCAGGTGCAATAGCGAAGATTACTGCCGGAACAGAGGAAGCATTTGTTGAACTTATGAATAAAAAATGTGAAGAGCTTGGATTAAAGAATACACATTTCTGCAATCCGTCAGGACTTCATGATGAAAATCAGTACACAACACCGGCAGAGATGGCTCTTATTATGAAGTATGCCATGAGTAATGAGCTGTGTGCAAAGGTACTTGGCACGTATCAGTATACAACAGCGGCGACACCACAGCATCCACAGGGAATACAGCTTACAAGTACTATGTTTTCAAGAATGTATGGCAATGAGGTTGAGGGCGTAAGCATAAAGGCTGGAAAGACCGGATATACTGACCAGGCACACAACTGTCTTGTGAATTATGCCGAAAAAGATGGTAAGGAATATATAACTGTTATGGCTGCAGCAGGAAACAGGTGGTATGTTATATTTGATGGTTTTAAAATATTTGAAAGATACCTTCCATAACTTACCATAATAATATAAAAAGGATTACACATAATAATACCAGGATAAGCAATAAAGCTTATTCAATAACATTTATACGCCACAAGGCGTAAGGACGGAGGTTTATTATGGCTAATTCAAGTTCAACTTCATCAAAGACTAAAAAGAATGCACAGGATGCACTCGACAGATTCAAGATGGAAGTAGCATCAGAGATCGGTGTTAACTTAAAGGAAGGCTACAATGGTGATCTTACTTCCGCTGAGGCTGGTTCTGTAGGTGGTAATATGGTTAAGAAGATGATTAAAAGACAGGAAGAGCAGATGTCACAGGGCAACTAAGCTGCTGTAATAGGATTGCTTTGAAGTCGTAATCATACTGATTGATTACAGGCGAAGCCGGAAACATCACTTGATATATGATACCAATCGTATATTAAGTGATGTTTTTTTATATGCCAAGCCACGTTTTAACCCATGCTTTCCACGTAAAGTTATGAGTGGCAAAGTTGTATCCTGCGGATAATTCATTTATTACAGCTTCGTTTTTTTGCTGTATCTTATGTGAAATATCATTTATAATATCAGGAAGCTCATCAAGAGCTTCAAGCGAATATGTGTGTATTCCATAGCCTTTATCGATTTTAAGGGTTTCGGAAAGATAAAGACTGTTATCTGATAAGCATATACATTTATTCATAAGAGAAAGAGGTATTCGGTCGTGCATGCCGTACTTAAACCAAGGCATCTGGTTGACTGACATTCTGGCAGATGAATATAAATGTGGTAGCTTATCATAATTGACTTCTGGCCTTATATGAAGATACTTTGTTATATCTGGTGCGAGTATGTCGCATTTGTCAGCAAATGTATCCCAGCCGTGGCCATATATAGTTATATCAATGCGATTTTTAATTATCTGTGTTATTATTTCCTCACGTATGACTGCCTGTAAATATACATCTATAAGAAAATTATTATACAGATATTCTATAGGACTTATGACTTCATCAATGATATGATTTTCCATAAGAAGTCTTACGACTTCCTCCTGTGAAAGCTCTGCTATTTCAAGAAGATTAGTAAAGAGGGGGTGGTTATCAATAGCATTTTGTGTGCTGTATAACAGAGAAGTCTTAATTGGGTCAGTATAGGTACCAGTAAATATCAGATTATCAGGACGATTAAAATAATCTGATATGTTATCTAAGGATACATTGTCATATTGTATGTAGGTATCCGTATAACTGTCAGCGGCAAGCGGAATAGTGTAAGCTGCCTTTATATCCGGGAAGCTTTCCGTTATAAGCTCTTTGTGAAGAATATCAAGGCATATTATACGATAGTCATAAAGCTTTGCACTGAGAGCTTCGTAGTGATAGAGGGGATGGTCAAGAATATAATGCCATACAGGTATGTGGAAGTGACCTAGTATATATTCATCATTGTACTTCATAACAGGTATTCTTGAGTTGATATCCATAACTGCATCATAATCAGCATCAAAATAAGGCTTCAGTATAGCATATGCCATATCAGAAGCCTTTGGCAGCTTTAGATGAGTGATCTCTATTCCACACGCTGCCAGCTCGTCAGATATTCTTTTTTCAAAATAACCCGTTGAGTTGTAACATATATCCTGTAAGCTGAGAAAAAGTAACTTTTTAACAGAGTTGTTCATATAATCAGACCCCCAGTTCTGTAATGATGTTACCGTCCGTTAAGTTACATCAGGCTTTGCATTATGAACTCGTAGATATCCTGACTTGAGTCCTTCCACTTGCTGCACATTTCCTTGGCCTGCTCCTCTAAAGGTACATCAAGGCTTAATTCTATAAGGTTGCTGTTGCCTTCCTTTACCATAAGATGTGCAACATAAGTTCCGTTTGTGGTGCGGTAGTAATCAGAAGTCGTACCAACCTCAGACTTAAGTTCATACTTGTTTTTTGCAAGATAGCTGTCGATTTCATCCCTTATTGTCGGAGATATCTTGGTGTAGAAGAACGCAACTGTATCCTCACCCTCCTGCGTAAGCTTATACTGAGTGCTGTTTTCATAATTCATCTGATGTATGAAGGAATCTTCAACAAGAGAGTTGATAGTTTCCTGAAATGTAAAGTAATTAGTATATTCATTATCAAGCATAAATGTAGATATCTGTACGTTAGAAAGTGGAAAATTCACTTTACTTAACATATATAAAATCATCAGCTTGTATAGAGTTGTCGAATCTGTATTCATATATAATTCCGTCCTTGGTAGATATTATTATCTTTAAAGTACTGGTTCATTGTGTTTAAAACCAGCTTCTTGTTGGCACTCCACATAGGAGCTTCAAGTAAGGACTTAGGTCCATCTCCTGTGATACGGTGAACAACCATATCTTTAGGAAGAAGTGATATTATCTGTCCTGCGATGCGTGTGTATTCATCTAGTTCAAGTGCCTTAAAAGCACCATTAATATAATCGGTATATAGGTCTGTTCCCTTTAAAATGTGCAGAAGCTGTATTTTAATTCCCGATGCACCACAATGTGCGATATAATCTGCTGTTTCTAATATATCAGACGTACTTTCTCCAGGAAGTCCTACTATCATATGAACAATAGGGCGTATTCCTATGCTGATTAGTCTGCTTACACATGTATCAAATGTGTCAAGAGAATAGCCGCGTCTTATGTGGCTGGCGGTATCCTCATGTATAGTCTGGAGTCCTAACTCCACCCAGACAGGCTTTATATGGTTAAGCTCAGATAAAAGAATCAGCGTATCGTTATCTATGCAGTCAGGGCGCGTTGCTATAGAAAGAATATCAATATCATCCCTCATTATAACAGGCATATACAGGCTGCGTAGGTAAGATACATCTGCGTATGTATTTGTAAATGACTGGAAATAAGCTATGTAGTGACCGCCATCATACTTGCCAGAGATAAGCTCTTTGGCACGGCTTATCTGTTCATCAACAGAAAATGACAGACCTGACTTACCACCTGCAAATTCACCGGAACCGCCGGCACTACAGAATATACATCCTCTAGTATCAATTAGCCCGTCACGATTAGGACATGACATCCCACCGTTCAGGGCTAACTTGTATAACTTATGACCATATTCTTTTTTCAGGTATTCGTTAAGTGAATAATAATATGGCAGCATTACTTGATATGGTCCATAACAGCCTTAGCAACAACATCTGTAACCTGTGGATCGAAAGCTTCAGGAAGGATGTTAGTGTCTGAAAGCTCTGATTCAGGAATAAGATTAGCAATTGCAAATGCAGCAGCAAGCTTCATTTCTTCGGTTATCTGTGTTGCACGACCCTCTAAGGCACCCCTGAATATACCAGGGAAAGCGATAACGTTATTAACCTGATTAGGAAAGTCTGAACGGCCTGTTCCTACGACCCTTGCACCAGCAGCCTTTGCTACATCAGGCATAATCTCAGGAACAGGGTTAGCCATTGCAAATATGATGGCATCCTTATTCATAGTCTTAACCATATCAGCAGATACGATATTAGGAGCTGAAACACCAACAAATACATCAGCACCGACAAGGGCATCAGCTAAAGAACCTGTCTTTCCTTCAAGATTAGTTACGTCCATCATAGATTCCTGCATCCAGTTAAGACCTTCACTGCCTTTAGAAAGGATGCCAGACTTGTCACACATAGTAACATTTTTAAAGCCATATGTAAGAAGAAGCTTAGTGATAGCAACTCCGGCTGAACCGGCACCGTTGATAACGACCTTACATTCTTCCTTAGTCTTTCCAGTAACCTTAAGTCCGTTGATGATACCGGCAAGAACAACGATGGCTGTACCGTGCTGGTCATCATGGAATACTGGAATATCAAGAAGTTCCTTTAATCTGGATTCTATCTCAAAACATCTAGGAGCAGATATATCCTCAAGGTTAATTCCGCCAAATGCAGGAGCTATATTGACAACAGTCTTGATGATTTCCTCAGTGTCCTGTGTATCAAGGCATATAGGCACAGCGTTGACACCGCCAAATGACTTGAATAATACAGCCTTACCCTCCATAACAGGCATAGCAGCATGCGCACCGATATTGCCAAGTCCTAAAACAGCACTTCCGTCAGATACTACAGCTATAGTGTTAGACTTGATAGTGTACTTATAAGCGGCTTCCTTATCTTTAGCGATAACCTTGCAAGGTTCAGCTACACCTGGTGTATAAGCAAGCGCAAGGTCTTCTCTTGTAGTGATACTCATCTTAGGAGTTGTTTCGAACTTTCCGTTCCATTCTTCATGAAGCTGTAAAGCTTTTTCTGCATTAGTCATGATATATGTGTTCCTTTCATTAATAAATTACATTAAAATTATGGAGATGATTAAAAGGTATTAATAACATTTTATTTAAATAATCACTCCGGAATGTCTTAAAAAGGCATAAGGACATTGTCCTAATAATCCTATAATATCACAAGCTAAAAATATCATCAATATTAGTCTTTCATTTCTGGAAAAAATATTGTATAATAGATTAGAAATCTAAGATACATATATCAGTATCGTTTCCCAGATGGCATTATAATCATGGATGATTAGAATAATTAACGATATAAGTACAGATGAATATCCGTAATGTAGTATCGGGATGTATTTATGTTTTGGATATATTAGGAAATTGTATGTGAATTAGTTACATTATTGAAATAGATATATAAGCTGCCCGGTTATTATAATGGCAGGTTATAATATGATTTATACAGCTGACACGCATATACTGGTTATTGATACGGTTACATACATATTAAAGAATAACAGGAGGTCTCAGAATGAGAGAAAAGTTAGAAACACTTTCAGTGAGTGTATTAAAGGAATTCGCAAAGGACAAGCATATTAAAAACATTTCAACTATGAGAAAGAGTGAACTTATAGATGCGATAATAGCTGCTAATGAAGCAGAGGGAGCTGATGGTTATAAAGTCGCTCCAGTACAGGAAGAGAGCGCTAAGAGTGCTGGTGAAAAGGAAATAAAGACGGCAAATGCAGCAGGTGAGGAAAGACCAGCAAGAAGAGAACCAAGAACAACACGTTATGAAAGACATAGTCAGCCAGCAGGTACAGTGAATGAAGGAAGAACTTCATATGATAACAGACAGCAGGACAACAGAACTGATTACAGTAACAGACAGACAGAGTACAGCCAGAATCAGCAGGATGGTGAAGAGGCTGAGATAGCGGATGGTATACTTGAAGTACTTCAGGAAGGATATGGATTTATAAGATGTGAAAACTTCCTTCCGGGAGAAAATGATGTGTATGTTGCACCATCCCTTATAAGAAAGTTTAACTTAAAGACAGGTGATATAATAAGAGGACCTAAGCGTCCTAAGACACAGAATGAGAAGTTTTCTGCAATTAACTTCTTAGAGACAGTTAATGGATTAAGTCCTGTTGTAGCGCAGAGAAGAAGAGCATTTGAAACACTTACACCTATATTCCCTAATGAAAGAATTCACCTTGAGAAGAATTCCAACACAATTGCTATGAGAATGGTAGATCTTATTTCACCAATCGGCAAGGGACAGAGAGGTATGATTGTATCACAGCCAAAGTCAGGTAAGACAACACTTCTTAAGCAGATTGCCAATGCAATAACTAAGAATAATCCAGAAATGCATCTTATGATTCTTCTTATAGATGAACGTCCTGAAGAAGTAACAGATATAAGAGAGTCTATAGTTGGTGATAATGTAGAGGTTATCTACTCAACATTTGATGAGCTTCCAGAAAGACACAGAAGAGTATCTGAGATGACTATTGAGAGAGCTAAGAGACTTGTAGAGCAGAAGCAGGATGTTATCATACTTCTTGACAGTATCACAAGACTTGCAAGAGCTTATAACCTTACAGTACAGGCAAGCGGACGTACATTATCAGGTGGTCTTGACCCGGCAGCGCTTCATATGCCTAAGAGATTTTTTGGTGCAGCCCGTAATATGAGAGAGGGCGGAAGTCTTACTATACTTGCAACAGCACTTGTTGAAACAGGAAGCAAGATGGATGACGTAGTATTTGAGGAGTTCAAGGGAACTGGTAATATGGAACTTGTGCTTGACAGAAAGTTATCAGAAAAGAGAGTATTCCCAGCGATAGATATAGCTAAGTCAGGAACACGTAGAGAAGATCTTCTTCTTACTAAGGAAGAACTTGAGGCAGTTGATATTATGAGAAAGGGACTTAACAGCCTTAAGACAGATGAGGCAGCAGAGCGCATACTTGACCTGTTCACAAAGACAAGAAATAATGCAGAATTCGTGCAGACTGTAATTAAGAATAAGAGAGTTTAGTGTAATATTTTCGTGTAGTAATCTTAAAAAGAATACCTTTGCACAGAAAATAAAACAAAAAATTAAAATTAGTGCTTGCATTATATAAGGCACTATGATACAATAACAAAGCTGTTTATCAAAATGATAAAAAGAAATAAGGATAAATCATATAAAGATATTGTAAAGAGGTGAAAGTAATGAGAGAAGGAATACATCCAGCATACTATCAGGCAAAGGTTGTTTGTAACTGTGGTAATGAATTCGTAACAGGTTCAACAAAGGAAGAAATTCACGTAGAAATCTGTTCAAAGTGCCATCCTTTCTATACAGGACAGCAGAAGGCTACATCAACTCGTGGACGTATTGATAAGTTCAACAAGAAGTATGGTGTTAATAACTAGTTATGAGCATGAAGTTGAGGTTGTCAAAGACCTCAACTTTTTTATTTACGCGGATAACGAGCCAAAGTCAATGCCAGCATACGACTTTGGCAGCTGCTGCGATAACAATAAGAAACTCACAAAGCGTGTTTCTTATTGTTTTATGCTGACAACGAACTGGTAAGGAGGTATACACTATGAAATCATCAGGTATAGGAGGTCAGGCGGTCATTGAGGGGATTATGATGCGCAATAAGGACAAGTATTCTATTGCTGTAAGAAAGCCTGACAATGACATAGAGGTTACTGTAAGGGACTGCAAGGTTCTTACAGAAAAACATAAGTGGATGGGATATCCTATCATAAGAGGTGTTGTAAGCTTTATAGACTCTCTTGTAACAGGAATATCAACCATCAATTATTCAGCATCGTTTTATGATGACCCGGAAGAACAGAAGAAGACTAAGGCTGATGAGATAGGAAAGTCATTATTTAAGGATAAGTTTGAGTCCGTATTAATGGCATTTACAGTTATATTATCAGTATTTATAGCAGTCGGACTTTTTATGCTGCTTCCATATTTCGTTTCAAGACTTGTGAAGGGATATGTGGCATCAAAGACTCTTCTTAACTTTATAGAAGGACTTGTCAGAGTTGCCATATTTATATTATATCTGCTTGTTATATCGCTTATGAAAGATATAAAGAGGACATTTATGTACCACGGGGCAGAGCATAAATGCATTAATTGTATAGAAAATGGTGCGAGACTCACAACTGAAAATGTTATGAACAGCTCAAGATACCACAAAAGATGTGGAACAAGCTTTCTTTTTATAGTTATGTTTATAAGTGTTGTATTCTTTATATTTATAAGAGTAGATAATACAGCATTACAGATAGTTATAAGACTTCTTCTTGTACCAGTTATCGCTGGAGTATCTTATGAATTCATAAGATGGGCAGGAAAGAATGATAATGGTTTTACAATGGTGCTCAGTAAGCCGGGCATGTGGCTTCAGAAGCTTACTACACGTGAGCCTGACGAAGATATGGTTGAAGTTGCCATAAAAGCAGTTGAAGAGGTATTTGACTGGAAAGCATTTTTAGAGGAATACTATGCCCACTCACCTAATCCGGAGGCAGATATGCTTGCGTCAGAAGCCAAGCTTGCCATGGATGGAGAGCTTTTGCATAAGGGAAAGAGCACAAGAAAGATAGATGCACAGAAGGTTGCGCACGAAACAGCCATAGCTGAAACTATAAGAGCCGTTGAGCAGAAGTCAGCTTCTAATACAGACAGCACAGTTAAGTCAGCTTCTGAGGTTAAGACAGATGCAGATGTGGAAGTTGTAAATGCAGTTCCAGAAGAAACTGAGAAGACAGAAGTTAAGGCGGATGAAGCTGTTTCTGATAAAGATAATGAAGAAAAAGCAGAAGTAAATGCGGCTGAAAATGCCAAAGATGATAAAGCTGATGGAAGTACACCCGATGACAAAGAGCAGCCAAAGAAGTCAGGCAAATCAAGAAAGAAGTCGGGCAAATCCAGAAAGAAATCAGGTAAGTCAGGTTCAAAGAATAAGGCTGATATTGTAAATACAGCTACAGAAGGAACTGAAAAGCCAGATGATAATACTGATATAAGCACATCTGATGGTAAAGAGCCAGAAAGTTCTGAAACACAGGTATCTGTAGGCAGTCTTGATGAAGAAAAGAACTCAGCAGGTGCAGATTTAGATAATAATGAAGAAGCTAAGGCGGACTCAAAGGCAGGTAATGAAGGCTCAGTTAAGTCAGATGAAGAAAGTTTGAATAAATCGGACATTGAAAGTCCTGATACAGAGGACGATGATGATGAACTTCCTGAGGGCTTTGAGATAGAAGACGAATATGAAACTGTACACATAGAGGAAAAAGCAGCAGGTGGTGAATTTGCTGTTACATCGGAAAGTGTTGCGGAGCCAGAGATATCTGATGATTATACAGTTGAAGAAGTTGAAGCAGGCTTTGAGATAGAGGAAATGGAAGCAGAGGATGAAGATTTAGACATAAGTGCCGATGATGTGCCTATGTTTAAAGAAAGAGACAGACATTAGTTATGATGAAGTATAATAACATAAGTAATAATATATCTGTTATACAGACATATAGAGATGCAGTAAGATATGGTGCAAGAGTGTTAGCAAATGCACATATAGATAATGCAGACTACGATGCACTTGAACTGCTTCTATATATAACAGGTATAGACAGGACAAGGTACCTTATAGATGCAACACAGCAGTTAGATGACGTTTCGCTTAAGAGGTATCTCGAAGTTATTACAAAGAGAGCGCATCATGTACCACTTCAGCACATAATGGGTTACACATATTTTTATGGAAGAAAGTATATGGTAAATGAGCATGTGCTTATACCAAGGCAGGATACAGAGGTGCTTGTCGATGAGGTTATGAAGCTTACATCGGATAGCAGCAGAGTGCTTGATATGTGTACAGGTTCAGGCTGTATAATAATATCACTTGCGGCAGCAGGACATACGGCTGAGTATGAGTATGGTGCGGTCGGTGTTGATATATCAGATAAAGCCATAGAGGTAGCTGAGTATAACAGCAAGCTTAATGGTGTATCATATGTAGAGTTTGTAAAGAGTAATATGTTTGCAGAATTACGGGATACAGGGGTTAAGTTTGACGTTATAGTATCCAATCCTCCATATATTCCTACAAAGGATATAAGGGAGCTTTCGGATGAGGTTAAGCTGCATGACCCGCTTCTTGCACTGGATGGCGATGAGGACGGGCTTAAGTTCTATCGTGCGATTACACGTAATGCGGTGAATTATCTTAACAATGGCGGATATCTGTGCTATGAGATAGGTTATAATCAGGCACATGATGTGAGTGATATATTGGTGTCGTGTGGATATAATGATATTAGAGTTGTAAAGGACCTTGCAGGGCTTGACAGAGTTGTTATTGCAAGATATTATTGATAACTGATGTAAATGTAACTAATGGATATGATTGATAAACATAGAATGGAGTCAGAATACTATGAGCATGTTTGACAGATTAGAAGATACATTACGCCGTTATGAGGACGTAACAGCAGAACTTGGTAATCCTGATATTGTAACAGATCAGGATAAGTTCAGAAAGTATATGAAGGAGCAGAGCAATCTTGCACCTATAGTAGAAGCTTACACAGAATATAAGGCAAGTAAGCAGAATATAGAAGACAGTCTTCAGATGATAAGTGAAGAGAGTGACGAAGAACTTTTAGAGATGGCAAGGGAAGAGCTCGCTGATTCTAAGAAGAAAGTTGAAGAGTTAGAGAAGAAGCTTAAGATATTACTTCTTCCTAAAGACCCTAATGATGATAAAGATATCGTTGTTGAAATCAGAGCCGGTGCAGGTGGAGAGGAAGCAGCACTTTTTGCAGCAGAGCTTTTCCGTATGTACTCACATTATGCAGACTCTAAGGGCTGGAAGATAGAAGTTGTCAATGCTGACGAAACTGGTATCGGCGGTATGAAGGAAGTAGAATTCATGGTTAAGGGACAGGGTGCTTACTCTGTTATGAAGTACGAAAGTGGTGTACACAGAGTACAGAGAATTCCAGTAACAGAATCTAACGGAAGAATTCAGACTTCAACAGCTTCTGTGGCAGTTATGCCGGAGGCAGAGGAAGTTGATATCCAGATAGATGACAAGGATATCCGTATTGACGTTATGCGTGCGTCAGGTAATGGTGGACAGTGTGTCAACACAACTGACTCAGCGGTACGTCTTACTCACTATCCAACAGGTATAGTTATCTACTCACAGACAGAGAAGTCACAGATACAGAACAAGGAAAAGGCATTTGCACTCTTAAGAGCCAAGTTATATGACCTTGAAACACAGAAGGCACATGATGCAGAAGCAGATGCAAGAAGAAGCCAGATAGGTACAGGTGACAGGGCTGAGAAGATTAGAACTTACAACTTCCCACAGGGACGTGTAACAGACCACAGAATCGGTCTTACACTTTATAAGCTGGATAAGATTATGAATGGTGATATTCAGGAAATCATCGATGCCTGCATAGCAGCAGACCAGGCTGCTAAGCTTGCTAAGATGGGTGAAGAATAAAAGAATAGGAATATATTAAATAAAAGGGAAGCAGCGTATTGTGTATGTGATATGGCTGCTTCCCTTTTTAACGATTAGTCTATATAATCCGAGTCGTCAAGTGTATTAAGTTCTTCGTGTTCGATTGTCACAGACTGGTGTGTTTTCCGATACTTTAGAGGCGTGACATTCATTATTTTTTTAAATGTTCTCTCAAAGTAAGATGCACTCTCAAAACCAAGTTCAGTTGCAACATCGGATATGCTCTGGTTAGAGTTTTCAAGAAGCTGTGTAGCTTTCTTGATGCGCAGTATGTTGATATATTCAGTTATGGTAAAGCCGGTGTACTCTTTAAAAATTCTGCAGATATAATACTTACTCATAAAAAGGTCTTCTGCGATGGTATCAAGAGAAACCGCTTTAGTATAATTCTTTTCAAGATAGGTACTTATATTAGAGGCCGAGTTTTTCTTGGCACTATTTATTTCTGGGTGCTTCTGGTGCTGCTCTTTTTTTAGGGAAAGCAGCTTATATAACCAGTATAGGGTAACTATCTCAATTCGGGATTGATAGCCGTTTGTTTTCTTTGTCAGCTCATGACGTATATCCCTGTAAAGATTAAGAAATGCTATACGTAGGTCTTCATCAAGATGATATATACCATAGTTTTTGTGAATAAAATCAACAATATTAAGACCGGGATATCTTTTATCAAAATCACACATTTTTTCATAATCAATGTACATAATAACACGGTTATAACCTTTATCCTCAGACGTGATTGAACATGTGGTGTGGACAAGGTTGGTATCAATTATCGCAAGGTCGCCGGCATGTGCATTATAACTTTTGTTATCAAAGAAGAACTGACGTTCACCTTCTATAATATAGAATAGTTCGTACTGATTATGAAAATGCTTTACATTCATATTAAACTTTCCATAACGGATAAGCTGCTCTACAGCTATGCCGTTACATTTTCCAAAAAATGTAATCTTATTATCAGCCATACAAAACCCCACATTCAATATTATTACTAATAAAATTATAGAGCAATATATTTAAAAAATCAAATGTTTATGTCAATATTGTTCGAGAAATGTACTATTTTGCGGTGCTATAATCCAGTTACAAGATAAGAAACGGCTTATTAATAAGCCACGAAAAACGCGCGGTTTTCAATAAATAATTATGGATAATATAAAGGGTTTTTAGTGGAAAGGAGAAGCACATGAAAGCTTACAGGAAAATAATAGGTGTAGCAGCGGTTGCAATATGCCTGATTATTGTAGTAGTTACATTTATAAAAGTTAAAGGCATTAATTCATCTGATAAATTAGTGCTCCAGCTTGCACATAACCAGTCAGCAGGTTCAGAAATAGCAGATTCAATAGCTAAGGTTTCAGATTATGTTGCACAGGAGTCAGGTGATGAGGTAAACATTAAGATATTTGCCAGCGGAGTTCTTGGTACAGAAAAAGAAGAGATAGAGATGGTAAAAGCAGGAATTATTGATATGGCAAAGGTAAGTTCCAATACATTAGGCCAGTTCGATGACAGGTATGCAATATTTGCAATACCTTATCTGTTTAAAAATCAGGAGCATTACTACAATGCAATGGAAAAAAGTGAAGCAGTTAAGGAATTGTTTAATGACACGGCGGATGACGGATATATAGCTGTTGGATATTATGCAAACGGTGCAAGAAACTTCTATCTTAAAGATGATATTGCCGTTACAGATACAACAGTTCTTAACGGAAAGAAAATTCGTTCAATGCCTAGTTCAACATCGATGGATATGATTGAAAAGATGGGTGGAACCCCGGTTCCTATGGCAGCTTCTGAAACATATGCTTCATTACAGCAGGGAGTTGTTGATGGTGCTGAGAATACAGAGCTTGCACTTACAGTTGATGGACATGAAGACCTTGTAAAGTCTTATACATATACAGAGCATCAGTTCTCACCTGATATATTTATCATAAGCACAAAGACATGGAATAAGATGACAGAGAAACAAAGACAGAGTCTTATAACAGCACTTGAGGAAACAAATGATAACTTTAAGAGCCTTTACAACGGAATGATGGATGAGGCTATAAAAGAGGCAGAAAGCAAGGGTGTCCATGTATATAGGGATATTGACAAGACACCATTTATAGAGGCAGTACAGCCTATACATGAAAGTTTCTTTAATAAGGGTGAAGCATACAAGAAGTTATATGATGATATCCAGAAATATGCGGATTGATGTATAACACCTGACGATTAAAGGAAGAAAGGAGAAAAGCATGAAATATTTGAATAAAGTAGTTGAAGTAATATTAGAGGTGCTTGTAGCCGGCATGGTACTTGGATGCTGCTGGCAGGTAATTACAAGATTTCTTTTACATAACCCAAGTAAGTATACGGAGGAGTTATTAAGATATATGCTCATCTGGCTTACAATGATGGGAGTTCCATATGCATATGGAAAGAACAGCCATCTGGCTATTAACCTTATCGTTAAGAAGTTTAAGCCAAAGAATGAAATAATTGCACAGATAGCAATAGATGCATTTATTATGATTTTAAGTGTTTCAGTTATGATTGTTGGAGGAATTATGGTTACTGCTAATGCAGCAGGACAGTTATCACCAGCTATGCAGATTCCAATGCAGATTTACTATGTATGTGTTCCAGTGTGTGGAGTACTGATGGTTATTTATGGATTATTTAAGATAGCAGAACATATTAAAGCGTTAAGACAGAACTAAGATAAAATTGCATATATATGCAGAAGGAGGCAGTATGGAAATACAGGCAGCAATAGTATTGATAATAGTATTCTTTTTATTACTGGCATTCAGTGTTCCAGTATCATTCAGTATTATATCAGCATCACTTGTTACATTAATTATGTTCCTTACACCACATTTTGGTGTATTTATATCAGCTCAGAAGATGGTTACAGGTATTGACAGTTTTACATTACTTGCAGTTCCGTTCTTTATGCTGGCAGGCTTACTTATGAGCAGCGGCGGTATAGCCAAAAGACTTATTAACCTTGCAATGCTTGTGTTAGGCAAGGTTCCCGGCTCTTTAGCCATGACTAATATTGCAGGTAATGCAATGTTTGGTTCAATATCAGGTTCAGGTATTGCAGCAGCAACAGCTATCGGTGGCGTTATGCAGCCACTTGAGGATGAACAGGGATATGACAGGGCATTTTCAGCAGCAGCCAATGTTGCATCAGCACCAGTCGGACAGTTAATCCCACCAACAGCTTCATTTATCGTATTTTCAGCAGCAAGCGGCGGAGTTTCAGTAGCAGCATTACTTATGGCAGGCTGGATTCCAGGACTTTTATGGGCACTGTTATGTATGATAGTTGCTTTCGTATATGGAAAGAAACACGGATATGTAGTTAAGAGAGAACACCTCACATCAAAAATAGTATTAAAGACAATCTGGGATGCAATCCCAAGTCTGTTCCTTATTGTAATTATTATTGGCGGTATCTTATCAGGATATTTCACACCGACAGAGGCATCTGGTGTAGCGGTTGTATATGCATTTATACTGTCAGTATTTGTTTATAAGAGTATTAAGTTTAAAGATATTCCGGGAATTTTAAGAGAAACTGCTGTTATGACAGCGATAGTTATGCTTATTATCGGTGCATCGTCAGTATTATCATTTGTATTGTCCTTCACAGGTCTTCCACAGGCTATCAGTTCGGCATTACTTGGAGTATCTGATAATAAGATAGTTATCCTGTTAATTATCAATGTTATCCTTTTAATAGTAGGAACATTTATGGATATGGCACCAGCATTACTTATATTTACACCTATATTCCTTCCAGTAATCAAGACACTTGGAATGGACCCTATCCAGTTTGGTGTAATGATGGTTATGAACCTTTCAATAGGAACTATAACACCACCTGTAGGAAGTGTATTGTTTGTAGGCTGTAGTATATCACATCTTCAGGTAGAAGAAGTAATAAAGAAGCTTATTCCATTTTTTGTGGCAATCTTAGCTGCACTTCTTTTTGTAACATTTGTACCACAGCTTAGTATGTGGCTTCCATCAGTATTCGGACTGCTGGGTTAAGAATAGTAGAAATCGGAGGATATATGTATGAAAAATAAAAAGCCTGATAAAAAAGAGATTGAAAATAAGCTTAATCTTGTTATTGATAAGCTTATGAATCTTGGTAAACCAGATAATGACGAAGAACTTGAAAAAGGTGGAGAGTCGATAGGCTTCTTTAAAAGGGACTTTGGAATTAAGGAGTGGGACTGGCCACAGGGAGTTGGATTATATGGTCTGTTCAAGATAATGCAGATTAATGGTAATGAAGAGTATAAGGAATTCCTCTATAAATGGTTCAAGGAGAATATAGCAGAAGGTCTTCCATCAAAGAATATTAATACAACAACACCTTTACTTACTCTTGTTGAATTAAATAATTATTACAATGATACACAGTTTGAAGAGCTGTGTATCAAATGGGCAGAGTGGCTTATGAACTGTCTTCCAAGAACAAAGGAACGTGGTTTCCAGCACGTTACTAGTGCGAATGGTGACAGACAGGGAGTAAGACTTAATGAAAATGAAATGTGGATAGACACATTATTTATGACAGTTTTATTCCTCAATAAAATGGGTCAGAAGTATAACCGTCAGGACTGGATTGATGAGTCAATTCATCAGGTACTTATGCATATAAAGTATCTGTGTGATAACAAAACAGGACTTTTCTACCATGGCTGGACATTTAATGAGATGAATAACTTTGGCGGTATATTCTGGTGCAGGGGAAATAGCTGGTTCACATTAGGAATTCTTGATTATATTGATATGTTTAAAGGAACTCTTAACAGTGGTGTTAAAGAAATAATAATAGATGCTTATAAGGCACAGACAGCAGCCCTTAAGAAGTTACAGAGTAAAAGCGGACTGTGGCATACAGTACTTACCGACCCATCCAGCTATGAAGAAGTATCAGGAAGTGCAGCAATTACAGCCGGCATATTAAAAGGAATCAGAATGGGAATACTTGACGACTCTTATATAGAAGTTGCCGACAAAGCAGTAAATGCAATACTTAAAAATATTGATACAGACGGAACGGTACTTAATGTATCAGGTGGAACCGGCATGGGATACGATGCAGAGCATTATAAGAACATTCTTATAGCACCTATGGCATATGGACAGTCACTTACAATATTAGCACTTGTGGAGGCATTACAGAATGATTAGGAAGGCATTTAAAATGTATCTTAACACCGGGTGTGCCAGAGAATATGAGAAACGTCACAATGAATTATGGGATGAAATGAAAGTAATGATAAATGAATATGGCGGGCATAATTATTCCATATTTCTTGATGATGAAACCAATGTGTTATATGGATACATAGAGATAGAGGATGAAGAAAAGTGGTCACAGTCAGCAGATACAGACATTAACAGAAAATGGTGGGATTATATGGCACCACTTATGAAAGTTAATCCTGACAACAGTCCGGTATGTGATGATTTAAGGTGTGTATTTCACCTTGATTAAATGGATGAATTAAAACAGGAGGTGACATAATATGAAACCAGTATACTACCTTGCCGTTGATATTGGTGCTTCAAGTGGAAGACATATTCTTGCTTCAATGGATAATGGCAGAATGGTGCTTGAAGAAGTATACCGTTTTGAGAATGGAATGGTTAATACCGGTGGAAAAAAGCTGTGGGATGTTGATAAACTTTATGAAAATATTCTTGAAGGTATGAAAGAATGTAAAAGGCTTGGAAAAATACCAGTCAGCATGTCGATTGATACATGGGCTGTTGATTATGTTCTCCTTGATGATAATGATAAGCGTATTGGAGATGTTTATGGTTACAGGGATGAGCGTACCGATGGAATGGATAAGGAAGTGTACAGATTAATAGAAGAAGGTATTCTGTATACAAGAACAGGTGTCCAGAAACAGAAGTTCAATACAATATATCAGCTTATGGCAGATAAGCTTAAAAGACCTGAACAGTTAGAGAAGGCAAAGACATTTATAATGCTTCCTGATTATTTTCAGTTTATGCTTACAGGAGTCAAAGCATCAGAATACACAAATGCAACTTCAACACAGTTGGTTAATCCAGAAACAAAGCAGTGGGATTATGAACTTATTAATATGCTTGGAATAAACAGGGATATGTTTATGGAACTTAAGCAGCCAGGTACAGTGATTGGGAAATTAACTGAGGGCGTTAAGCAGAAGATCGGTTTTAATACAAATGTAGTTATGTGTGCAAGCCATGATACAGCATCAGCAGTTATGGCGGTTCCAACAGTATCGGACAATGTTTTATATTTAAGCTCAGGAACGTGGTCGCTTATGGGTACAGAGCTGTTAAAAGCCAGATGTGATGAAAAAAGCCGTAAGTGTAACTTTACCAATGAAGGTGGATATGATTACAGATTCAGATATCTTAAGAATATTATGGGACTCTGGATTATACAGTCTGTAAGACATGAATTAAACGATAAATATACATTTGCAGAACTCTGTGAAGAAGCAGAAAAAGCTGATTATATAACATCGGTAATAGATGTCAATGATGAGTGTTTTCTTGCACCAGAGAATATGACAGAAGCAATAAAGTCATATTGCCGTAATAACAATATGTCTGTGCCGGATACAGTTGGTGAAGTGGCAGCAGTTGTATACAAGAGCCTTGCTGGCAGTTATGCAGATACAGTGTCACAGATTGAGGAAAATACGGATACTGTATATGAGGCAATATATGTAATCGGCGGAGGTGCCAATGCAGCATATCTTAACAGGCTTACAGCCATTTCTACCGGAAAGAAAGTTATAGCAGGGCCTGTTGAGGCGACAGCAATAGGAAATGCTATGGCACAGATGATAACAGACGGAATATTTAAAAATCTGAAAGAAGCAAGAGCGTGTGTAATGCAGTCATTTGATATAAGGCAATTTGAAAAATGTGAATAACGAAGCAGATAAAGTAAGATAAGGAGGATAATGCAGATATGGCTAATGAAAGATATGAGTCGGCAAGAAAAATGTATCAGACTATCGGTGTTGACACTGAAAAAGCAATAGAAATATTAAAAAATGTACCAGTATCAATGCATTGCTGGCAGGGCGATGATGTAATTGGATTTGACAGCAGGGAAAGTCTGTCAGGAGGAATTCAGACAACGGGTAATTATCCAGGAAAGGCAGTTACCGCGGAGCAGTTAATGCAGGACATTAGTAAGGTGTTAAGTCTTGTTCCCGGAAAGAAAAAGCTTAATCTTCATGCCAGCTATGCAATAATAGATGATGGTTCGGACAGGGATGCTATAAGACCTGAACATTTTGCCAGATGGGTAGAATTCGCTAAGAAATATAATATGGGAATTGACTTTAATCCTACATTTTTCTCGCACAGAATGGTAAAGAACGGACTTACATTATCATCACCTGATGATGAGGTCAGAAAGTTCTGGATTGAACATGGAAAAAGGTGTATAGAGATATCAGAGTACTTTGCTAATGAAACAGGACAGCCTTGTGTAATGAATATATGGATTCCAGATGGCTATAAGGATATTCCGGCAGACAGACTTGGTCCAAGAAGAAGGTTTAAGGAGTCTTTAGATGAAATTCTGTCAGTGCCTTATGATAAGAGTAAAGTGTTTGTGTGTCTTGAGTCAAAGGTATTTGGAATAGGAGTTGAATCATATACAGTTGGTTCGGCTGAATTCTGTATGAATTATGTGGCAAAGGCTGGTATAACTCCGCTTATGGATAATGGACATTATCATCCGACAGAAGTTGTGTCAGATAAAATATCATCTATGCTGTTATTCAACGACCATCTTGCACTTCATATTACAAGACCTGTAAGATGGGATAGCGACCATGTTGTTTTATTTGATGATGAAACAAGAGAGATTGCTAAGGAAATTGTAAGAGCAGATGCACTTGACAAGGTATTTATCGCAACTGATTATTTTGATGCCTCAATTAACAGAATATCTGCATGGATAACTGGAATGAGAAGCGTCCAGAAGGCTCTTCTTTATGCATTGTTAGAGCCGGTATCACTTCGTAAGCTTCAGGATGAGAACAGATTTACAGAGCTTATGGCAGCACAGGAGGAATTAAAGATTATGCCGTTTGGAGATATATGGCAGGAATATCTTGACAGAGAAAATGTAGCTGCTGATTATATCAGTGAAGTTATGAAATATGAAAAGGAAGTACTGGAGGTAAGATAATGAAGGATATATTAACAGCACCATTTGTTAAGGAAATGTGCGATACAACAGCTAATATGTATCGTCTTGGCTGGGATGAAAGAAATGGTGGCAATATCAGTTATATGCTTGATGAAAATGAAGTTGCACAATATATTGACATTAACAATGTGATAAGAGAAATACCAACAGGTTTCAGGGCAGATGCACTTATTGGCAAAATATTTATTGTAACCGGTACAGGTAAGTACTTTAAAAATGTAAAGGCTGACCCGGAAAATAATCTTGGAATAATAAGAATAGCCGAAGATGGAACGACAGCACAACTGCTGTGGGGATATAAAGATGGTGGCAGATTTACAAGCGAATTACCAGCACATCTTATGAGCCATATGGCAAGGCTTTCAGTAGATAAGGAAAACAGGGTTATTATACATTCTCATCCTACAAACACACTTGCCATGAATTATGTACATGAACTTGATGAGAAGAAGTTTACACATACACTTTGGGAAATGTGCACAGAGTGTATAGTTGTATTTCCTGATGGTGTAGGTGTCCTTCCATGGATGCTTTGTGGAACGAATGAAATCGGTGAAGCAACAGCAGAAAAAATGAAAGAATTCAGGCTTGTTATATGGGCTATGCATGGTATATATGGAGCCGGTAAATCTCTTGATGAAACTTTCGGACTTATCGAAACCGTTGAAAAGGCTGCACAGATATATATGCTTACAGCAGGACTTGAGAGAAAGAATACAATAAAGGACGAGGATATGGTGAAGCTTGCCGAATTCTTTAAAGTAGATTATAGAAAAGACTTTCTTAATATATAATGATACCAGGGTCAAAAGGGCTAAACCCACATGAGCTTGCTCATAGGTGGGTGAATGACCTTGTGACCCGCCCCGATATGAGAATAAAAGTGGGATGATAATCCCACGATATGAGAATATTGGGGAGAATTGTGAGAGTGCGTAGCATGGAACAATCCGTAGGTATCATAGTTGGGGGCTTTTGACCCCAACATCATATAATAAATATAGATGAAAGTAACAAACCAAACCTATTAAGCAAAAAGAGTCCCTTCTTACTGGGTAGTATACTGACAGTTAATCGTTGGATTTCAGGTCTGACGTTTTGAGGTGGTATGTGGAACAGTAGGGAGGGAGTCTTTTTAATATGAGGTATAGTAATTTTCCTATAAAAGCAGTTATTTATATAGTTTGATATTGGTTAAAATATTTATTTACAGAGCAATCTAACTTTAAACAATCTGGAAATTTACAGTATATTATATATTTTATTACTTGACTTTATATTATGTATGTGTTATAAATGATATTATCAATATGCATAGTGATAATAACTTAAGAAGGAGAACAGCATATATGCGATAGTACAATTAGTGAACAATTCATTACATAAAGACATTAACATTGATAAGTTTAAAGCTGTTAATGATAATCTTAGTTCTTATGATTTTTTATCGGCAGTCCGCAATAATCCCAATCTTGCATTACAATATGATAATTTCAGAAGAAGTAGCGTTTCTAATAAAGGCTGGGCTGACAGGTTTAATGATTATATCAGCCGCAAGAAAACACTTCCATTGTTATATGACCCATTTTTTAAGAAGCTGTTTAATGGCGATGAACACAGACAGAGGTTATCAAGACTTGTAAGCAGCATCATAGGGCAGGAGGTAACTGTTATTGACATACTGCCATCCGAAAGTTCCAGCTTTGAAGACTCGTTTATAATAATGGACATGATAGTACGACTGTCTGACGGAAGTATTGCCAATATTGAGGTGCAAAAGATAGCCTCGCTGTTTCCGGGTGAAAGGTTAAGCTGCTATTCAGCTGATGCGATTATGAGGCAGTATCACAGGCTTTCATCAGCAACCTCGACTGCAAGGTATAGTGATGACATTTCGCAGGACAGTGACAGTATCAGTGCGATTGGACATAAGACATTTTCGTATAAGGATATGAAGAATGTGCATACTATTGTCCTGTTTGAAAACAGCAATTCTAATCTAATAAATTCTGCTAATCCTGAATTATATTTCCACGTTGGAACGACAACCTTCAACACTCACATTAATTTTCCACTACTACAAAAATACCATATGATTAGTCTTGACACTTTCAGGAAATACAGATATTCTGATATTATAGAAGGCACTATCGAGATTAAGGAATGTGATTATGATGAGGACGTGTACGAAAAGCCGCTGACAGACCAGATGTTAAGGGACAGACTTGCATTTCTGTCGCTGTTTGTGACAGAAACGGTGGATGAGGCTATAGCAGTCCAGAACATATTTCCGGAATTATCAGAGATATTTGACGAGATGAATGAGTATCTTGCAAGACCAGAGGAGGTGTTAGGTATGTTTTCAGAAGCATTAAGAATACTCAACCATAACACGGCGGTACTGATGGTTGATGAGTACAGGAAGAAGTATCAGGAGATGGAGAAAAATCTCAAGAAGGAAATGAAAGAAAAAATGCAGGAAATGCATGAAAAACTTGACGACAAGGACAAACAAATCAACAGTCAGAAAGAACAATTTAGCGTACAAAAAGAACAATACGAGGAGCAGCATACAAAAGACCTTGAAAGGATAGCTGAACTTGAAGCTATGCTAAAAGAAAGCAGGGAAAGTAAGGAAAGCAACGGTCAGGGATAATGTTATAACAATACAGATGTGGCGCAAATATAAGTATGAAAGCTGCGGAATATTAGAGAGTTATTGTTATATTAATACAGGTGTGGCGTAAGCTCCAGTATTGAATTAAGTAAGCGGATAGATATATATAGTCGGTGATGACTTTATACACTATCCGCTTATTCTGCTTTAAATAATGATTGAAAAATTTCATGGAAGGGAAACTGCTGAAATACATCTTATGGGTAAAGCTGGAGAGTCTTACAAAGTTGCAGGACTGGAACCTGTTGGAGATATTAAAATGGCTGACGGTGTAACTGATTGGACAGTTTCAGTCACTACAGAGGATAATACTTTCCATATCAATGTTGTTAAGAATAGTGCATTTACTCCTTCAGCACAAAACGGCTTATGTTGTGATGAAAACGGCGTATGGAATTATTATGTAAATGGCTCGGTAGATTATAATTATACAGGTCTTGCCAATAATGAATACGGCTGGTTTTATGTAAAAAATGGAAGCGTGGACTGGAGTTATACAGGCTTAGCCAACAATGAATATGGCTGGTTCTATATATCAAATGGAGTGCTTGACTGGAGTTATACGGGGCTTGCGAATAATGAATATGGCTGGTTCTATGTATCAAATGGAGCACTTGACTGGGGCTATACAGGCTTAGCCAATAATGAGTATGGCTGGTTCTATGTAAAAAATGGTAGCGTAGACTGGAGTTACACAGGACTTGCGAATAACGAATATGGCTGGTTCTATATATCAAACGGAGTGCTTGACTGGAGTTACACAGGCCTTGCCAATAATGAATACGGCTGGTTCTATGTATCAGATGGAGTGCTTGACTGGGGTTATACAGGACTTGCGAATAATGAATATGGTTGGTTCTATGTATCAAATGGAGCAGTAGATTGGAGTTACACAGGACAGGCGGATAATATCTATGGAACATGGAATGTTGTTAATGGACAGGTTGTATTTTAAAATATTTAGCGACAATTTAGTATAAAATTTTAAATACACATTAGACCGGTAAATTCTTCGGAGTTTGCCGGTCTTTTTTATGAATGTATCCAAAATAGCAGAAAAAGTATCCGAAATAGCAGTTATATGTTGTGATAGATGTAAATGTGCAAAACAGTCATATATTGTTGAAAATGTTGATATGTGTTATTATGTGCGTAAGCAAAAGCTTTCTTAGACTTAGTGCAGTGATGGCTAAAAATGAAATATGTAATAAGCAAAAATAAAAAAAGGAGTAACATAAGATGAAGAGAAACAAGTATAAAGATTATCTATGGTATACAGCGCTTGTTGTATTTGTTCTGTGTATAATCGAAGGTCTTATGTATTATCACGGTGAGGATAATACATTTTTAAAAATATCACTTAATATCCAGAATGCCATAAAAGCTTATAAGATAGACCCGGATATCAAGCAGAGTGAGGCGATAAGCTTCTTAGCAGAGTCGGGCGGCGGCATACTTATGACAATTATTACATATCTTTACTGTGCTTCTGTTATTGTCGCACCTTTCTGTACTATCGGTGCCCTGACAGTTCTTATATTAAAGCCGGCGAACTATGTGAAAGGTCTTCTTAAGCGCCGTCATGAGAATTCTATTCTTGTGCTTGGTTCAGGTGTATATAAGAATAACTTTATATATGCACTTGCTAAGGATTGCAATGTAACAGTTGTTGAGGCTGATGGTATTACTGAGGACAGAAAGTTAAAGTATCTTAATCATGGCATAAAGTTTGTACAGAAGTATAGCGATATGCCTATGGCTAATGTTTTAAAGAGCTTGAAGCTTTCACGTTTTAATGATTTTCTTTTATGTGATGAAAATGTAATGGAAAATATAGACAATATGAAGCTTCTGTTAAGCTTTAATACATTGGGAAAAACGAAAGATGGCAATTACCAGCAGATGTATATAGGCTGTAATGACTCATCAATGGGTGAGATTATAAGGCAGTATTATGACCGCCTTGATAATAAGTCAATTGATATTAATATAATCGATATTAACCAGATGGCAGTCAATAAAATGTTTGCTGAACATCCAGTATTTATGGCTAATACAAAGGATAATCTGGATGTTCATATGGGCATTATCGGTTTTGGCGAGTTCGGACAGCGCACACTTCTTCAGGCACTTAATATGTCTGTATTATCTGCTGAGTCAAAGATATGCATAGATGTATATGATAAGGATATGGATAATATTATCGGCGCATTTATGAAGCATTTTTCAGTTGATATATTGGATGGACTTAAGTTCGTTAGTGAAGAGATTTTCCTGGGTGAGCAGACAGAATATTATGAGCTTGAACTTCCGGTTGCCGGCAGTGAGCGTTTCTGTATGGATGGCTCGGTTGTAATAAGATTCTGGAAGACGGATGCCCAGACATTACAGTTCAGTAAAATATTTGACAGATGTAATGCAGCTATGAACTTTACATATCTTGTAGTTGCGATGGGTGATACTCATTCTATGGCAAATACGATTATCGAACTTAAGCAGCTTCTATATAAGAAAGATAGTAGCAGTGCTGTAAAGACACCAATAATCATAAGAACTAAGAGTAAGAATAACATTGTTGAGATATACAATGAAGATAATCTGTTTGAGATAACACAGAATAAAGACATTTTTTCATATGAGTCACTTACCAACCACAGAATTGTTGATGAGGCAAAGCTGTTTAACCACAGATATAATGTGCTTTATGATGTGTTAAGCCAGTATAAGTCTGATGGTATAGTTCTTGATGATAAGTTTATGCTTAAGATTGAAGAACATCTCACAGAAGATGTGCTTCGTATAGAGCAGGACGGAAGTGTGCTTGACAGCAGCTGGCATAAGATGAAAATATTTGACAGGGAATCAAGTATTGCACAGGCTATGCACCAGAATGTAAAGGACTGGCTTGTTAATAAGGAACACATATATTCTTATGAAGCTGACAAAGAGGAGCTTGAGCGTATTGAGCACAGGCGCTGGACTATATTTATGATAACTCAGGGCTTTAAGTATGAGAAGTCTGAGCGCAAGGATATGAACGCAAAGACACATCCTTGTATATTGGACTGGGAGCACCTTAAAGTAGAAAAACCGGATACACTCGAATATGATTTCACGCCTTATTATATACTTAAGGCTGTTGGGAACAAGGATAAAAAATAATCAGCAGATTATAAATGAACAAATCTTAGAAATTGAAATTGCATAACTTTATGCGTGTTACATAGGAATAGCATTAAATAAAAAATCACGTAGATATGTATATAAACATATTTACGTGGTTTTTATTTGTTACGATATTTTATATATTACCTATAATGAGCTATAAGAATATCATTTTATAATAATATTAGCACACTTAATATCCATGCTTAAGTCATACACCCTGCCTGACTTTATGCCAACAACAGTAGGGCGGAGTATGTAGTGAGGATTGTTCTTTACAACCTTGGCTTTCTCACCGTTGCTAAGTTCAACGATAGAGTCGACAGGGTATAAAATCATACTTTCAAGGAAGCTTTTCATAGCGGTAAGGTCAAGCTCACCTGTCATAGACATAATCATTTCTACGGCTTCACGCTGTGAAAATGCAGACTTGTAAGGACGCTCTGTGACTAAAGCATCATATATGTCTGCAATAGTGAGTATTCTTGCGTACTGTGTTATCTTGTCGCTTGGAAATCCAACAGGATACCCTTTGCTGTTCATCTTTTCGTGATGCTGCAGCACGGCCATGCATATCTCATTGCTGAATTCATCTCTGTCTTTAATCATGCGGTATCCAAATACAGGGTGCTGCTTCATAACAGCGAATTCTTCATCAGTAAGTCTTGCCGGCTTGTTAAGAATATCCAGAGAAATTTTGGTTTTGCCTATGTCGTGAAGAAGACCTGCAATACCTATTTCATATATCTGTTTCTGTGATAATCCCTGCTGCTTTGCAAGTATCATAGACATAGTTGCGACATCAACACTGTGTTTAAAGGTGTACTCATCACTTGTTTTAAGTGCGCTTATATCAACAGCTATGGCATCAGTGGAATTGATAGCATTCATCAGGTTGGATGCTATATTATTGGTTGCATCAGCAAGTTCTTTGGACTCAGTGTTGGAATATATAAACTGTATTCCTTCTGCTACTCTTGTCTTTACACTGTCGGAGAGTTCTACTTTGGAACGGTCATCTGTGTGCAGACGCTCAATCTGCTTTCTTGCCTGTGGCGATATACTTTTTTCGATATCTCCTGCGGTCTCCTCGCCGGATTGGATATAAACCATCATAACTCCCATTTTAAGGAGTGAGTCAATGACATAATTATCAAGAATAGAACCTCTCTGAACAAGATTACGTCCACTTTTATCCACTACTGCCTGGTCGATTTTCATGCCGGGCTGAAGCTGTCTTGTTCTTACTAAACGTCTTGTAATCATATAATATAATTCTCCATTCTGGTCCGATTGGTACATCTTTTAAAATATTTTTACAACTATTTTATTATACTATATATAGCAATTTATTTCTATATTTTTTCTATAAGTTATCTTGCACAAATATGAATATATTTGGAATGTTTTGCATTTTTTGGTTGCTCATAATTTTTCCACATAATCTCCATTTTTTAATCACAAAATAAAATTAGTATATAGTACAAAGTTAATGCTTATGAGAAACAATTAACAGGTACTATCAGAGATACGAATGGAGGAGCAATATGAAAAGAAAGATAAGTGCAAAGATACTTGTCCTTGCAGGTGCACTATTTGCAGCAGATGGCAGCAGGCATGCAGGAGGTATCAGCGACAGTTGAGCAGATAAATGCCGGTTCTGAAAATATATTATCTGCGATAGTAAATGTAAATGAGCAGATAGACAGAGGTAATGATATAACTTCCGAGATATTAAAGAAGTCTGTAAAGTATATGCAGGATACAAAGAACGGACAGGTAATAATTGTTTTTGACACGTACATTATTATGTATTATAATATGATACCAGAGTCAAAAAGTCTAAAACCTTATGAGTTTGCTCATAGGCGAGTGGGATTGCATCACGGAACAATCCGTATGTATCATATTATATAAGAGTTTAAGATTGGGACAGATATTATATCTGCCCCAATTTGGTTTAATTAAAGATTAATTAATGTAGTGGGCAAAAGGAGGAATTACAGACTGTGAAGAAGTCAAATGCTGTGGCGTTGCTGCCAATATTTGTTTTTTTAGTATTATATCTGGGATTTGGAATTGTGTTTGAGTATGTTATGAAAATTCCTATGGGTTTTTATAACATTCCGATTATAGCTGCATTTCTTGTGGCGATACTTGTAGCCTGTATACAGAACAGGAGTGTATCTTTTGATAAGAAGCTTGAAATAATGGCTGGCGGACTTGCCGATAAGAATATAATAACTATGATTCTTATATTTCTTACGGCTGGTGTGTTCGTTGGTGTGGCAGGAAGAAGCAGCGCAGAGAGCGTGGCTTACTTTATGCTTGATATAATTCCAGCAAAGTTTGCAGTTGCGGTGCTTTTTGTGGTTTCATGCTTCGTGTCAACAGCTATGGGTACTTCTGTCGGAACGATTACACTTATAGTTCCTATAGCAGTCGCAGTATCAGAGGCTTCAGGCTTTTCTGTACAGTTATGTATAGCATCTGTTATGGGTGGTGCAATGTTTGGTGATAACTTATCATTTATATCAGATACAACTATAGCTGCCTGCAATGGACAGGGTTGTGCGATGAAAGATAAGTTTAAGGAAAACTTCTGGATAGCATTTCCGGCGGCACTTGTAACTCTTATTATTATTCTTATATTGTCGTTCAGAACTGATATAGCAGGAAGCGTTACACACGATTATAATCTTATACAGATTATTCCTTATGTCCTTGTACTTATCGGAGGTATAGCAGGTTTTAATGTATTTCTTGTGCTTCTTACAGGAATTGTGTCAGGAACAGTTATAGTTCTTGCAACAGGAAATGTGGGTGTATACGAACTTATAGGCAATATAGGCTCCGGTGTGTCAGGTATGTTTGAAACAAGCCTTGTAGCCATACTTGTATCGGCTATGTGCGCTCTTATAAGGGAATATGGCGGCTTTGAGGCACTTCTTAGCGGCATAAGGAGGACTTTTAAGGGAAAGAGGGGCGGACAGCTTGGAGTAGGACTTCTCGTAGGAGCTATGGATATAGCGACAGCTAATAATACAGTTGCCATCGTTATGGCTAATCCTATAGCAAAGGAAATGTCCGAAAACTACGGAATATCTAACAGAAAGACAGCTTCACTGCTGGATACATTTTCGTGTGTATTTCAGGGGATTATTCCATATGGTGCGCAGATGCTTGTTGCGATATCCGCCGCAAATGAGCTTGGCTATGCAATATCGGCATTTCAGATTATACCAGTCCTATTCTATCCGCTTATGCTTCTTATAAGCTCTCTGATATGGATATTTGTGATACCAGCGGATAAGTAGAAGCGTGATAGCCTTTTTACTAAGACTGATGTAAATAATATATAAAAAATATATATAAAAATATCAGGAGGCATATGGACAGATGTCAGATATAACAAATAGTGAGAGTAGTCAATTCAGCGAAAAAGCGTATGTAAACAAGAAGCTGCTGCTGTGTTATCAGATTATTTCAGCAGTACTTTTTATAGCATACATTATGGAACTTGTAAAAGGAAACAGAACAGCTATGTATGTAGCAGTATTTTCAGCAATACTGATAATACCAGTTGTGCTTGCAACACTTGTTTATAAGAAAAATCCCGAGGCAAAGAGTGAGGAGCTTCTTGCTAATACTGAGAATACGTAGCAGTTAAGCAGCCAGACAATAGACGGAACAAAGAAGATTAACAGCCTGTTAGACGGTGCTATGGACGAGATGGCAAAGCTTCAGGGCATTATAGACAACAAGTAGAATATAAAAGAGTGATAAAGCAGGAAAAGATATGAGTGATAATAGTATGAAAGATATTAAAACAACAGAAGTTAATGAACAGAATAATAATACAGGTGATAACAAAAAAAGAAAGAATATCATACTTATAGGTATGCCGGGAAGTGGAAAGAGTACATTAGGCGTAGTTCTTGCAAAGAAGCTTGGTTATTCTTTCATAGATTCTGACATAGTTATTCAGGATACTTATGGAAAGACACTTGAAGAGCTTATAGATGAACATGGGGATGCAGGTTTCATAAAAATAGAGAATGATGTAAACTGTGGTATATCGCCAGAGCACACTATTATAGCAACAGGTGGAAGTGCCGTGTATGGTGAGGGGGCAATGGAGCATTTTAAGGAAATAGGAACTGTTATATATCTTAAGGTGTCTGAAAAGGAGCTTGAGTCAAGACTTGGAAGCCTTAAAGAGCGTGGAGTTGTATCGAATGGTAAAACAACTATCGAGGAAATATTTGAGGACAGGAAAAGACTGTATGAAAAGTATGCTGACATTATTATTACACAGGAGGGCATGGATATAAGAACGATAGTTGAAGATATGTATTCAAGGATTAAATTTATGAGTTGAGCTTATGAATAAATTTATTCAATTAAATATTGATTTATTATGGAAAAATCTCACTTTTTGTATTAATATATTTATAGTTTGTTTTCATTCACATTATGATGTATTAATTACAAGGAGGGATACATTTTTTGTCCTATCCTAAGAGATAATACCTTATGTTTTATCTGGTGTCTATCAGGAGCCGTCAGGCATAATAATTATTTAAGATAACATCTGATGAAGGAAGAATACCTTCTTTTGTTATCTGCTATAGAAACTTATTAACAAAGTAGTCTTAATTGACTACATCATTATTATACTAGGAGGAAGATTTTTTTAAAATGGAAGAGATTAAGGCTGGGAATAAGTACAAGTACACAGAGGAAACGGAAAGATTTAAAAAAATGAACAGATTTTATATAGCAGCGACATCTGTTTTGGGATGTATATTTATATTCTATCTGTGGTTAAAGCTGTCCTGTAATGCTATATCACATGTAACTGTATATGGTAATACAGCTCTTATTGCTGTATTTGCAATAGTCAATACTATCGTGTATTTAAAGAATAAGGAAACAAGAAAGTTAAAGGATATGGCTACATGGGAGATATGTATAGAATATCTGCTTATTGGTGTTCAGACTAGTGCAACCTTTATAAGCTATGCAATTATAATGATATTTATATTACAGATTCCTTATTATGAGAAGAAGTCTTTGAATAGAACTGCAATAGCCACATTGATTCTATATATTATAGTTATGAGTGTACAGGCATCAAAGGGAATATATGTCAATGATGTTAATGCAGTATGTGGAACCTTTATTGTTATTCTTACAGGTATTGTAATACTTCAGGTAGGGAAGCTCTGCATATTGTTTAATGAAGATGCAATTGGCTCAGCAAGAGAAGAACACGATAAGGTAAAGATGGTTCTTGATGATATGCTTGAGATATCGCAGACTGTTAATAAGGAAACTGATGAAAGCAGAAACATTATGGATCAGCTTGTAAGTACAACAGAGAATGTAACAAGCAATATGAAGGAAATTACTGCAGCTACGAATATGACGGCTACAAGCATAGAAGAACAGAATACTATGACAACATCTATACAACAGGCTATTGAGCACACAGGCGAAGTATCTAATGCGATGGTAGATATTGCAATTGATTCTAATGATAGTATTAAAAAGAATATAGAAATCATGACAGAGCTTAAGACACAGTCTGCGCAGATAAAGGATACTAATAAGTCGGTTACTGATTCAATGTCAAAGCTTCAGCAGAAAACTAAAGAGGTTGAGAATATAGCGGATATGATTCTTAATATATCAAGCCAGACTAATCTGCTTGCACTTAACGCTTCAATAGAGAGTGCAAGAGCAGGAGAGGCAGGAAGAGGCTTTGCAGTTGTGGCTGAGCAGATAAGACAGCTCGCAGAGCAGACAAAGGGTTTTACAGAGGATATAACAAAGATAATATATGAGCTTAATGCCAATGCAGATGATGTGGTGGAATCTGTCAGGATTTCTGTCAATGCGGCCGATACGCAGAGTGATAATATTAATTCAGCTTCACAGACGTTTGAACAGCTTAATAGTAATATGTCAGCATTAGTAGAGCATGTGGAGGAGGTTAATAAGCAGATATCAGGACTGTCAGACTCTAATAATAAAATAGTTGAAAATATATCACAACTTTCAGCAGTAACTCAGGAAGTAACAGTCAATGCTGAACAGGTACACAATATGAGTGAACAGAACCTTAAGTATGCTGAACAGGTTAAGCAGGCAGTTGAACATATAAGAGGAACATCGCAGAAGATGCATATCGGATAATAAATGTGACGGATAACTTTGGATGATAGAAAAATGTTAGAAATAGTACCCATTTTGTTTATAAAAACTTTAAAAAATTAATAAAATGGTTGTAAATTGCCAAAATTTGTTATAAAATTAACACAGCATATAATCAGTGAATTGATCGGAGGCGTGTTAATATGTTATTTCAACTTTACGGAGATGGCACTATCTATAAGCTTATAGGATGGGTGCTTGTATTCGCAGGTCTTGTTATATGTAACGAGCTAGCAAGACGTTCAAAGTTTGGTGGATTATTATTCTTTATATTTATTCCTATCGCTTTGACTATTTACTTCGTGGCTATCCAGATAGGTGCTGCGAATGGTGCCGCATGGGCACTTAACAACCAGACATATAAGTATATGAACGGCTGGTTCCATTATGCTAAGCTTTATGCTGCTACAGCAGGCTGTATCGGCTTTATGATGCTTAAGTATAAGTGGAGTATAGGTAAGACAGAATGGTTTAAGGTATTCCCATTCTTAATCGTTGCAATCAATATTCTTATTGCTGTATGCAGCGACTTTGAATCTGCTATCAGAGGTGGAATGAATGGCGGCTGGTGGTTCTCTAACGAGGGCGTATGGCTTTATGGCGGCTGGTGGAACTGGCTTAATGGTATAGCCGGTATCATCAACATTTTCTGTATGACAGGCTGGTGGGGTATCTATTCTTCTAAGAAGAAGGATGATATGTTATGGCCAGATATGACTATATGGTTTATCGTTGCATATGATATATGGAACTTTACATATACATATAACAACCTTCCTACTCATACATGGTATTGTGGTGTTGCATTACTTCTTGCACCTACATTTGCCAATGCATTATGGAACAAGGGTGGATGGATTCAGAACCGTGCGAATACACTTGCAACATGGTGTATGTTTGCGCAGGTATTCCCACTTTTTCAGGTAGATGGTATATTTGCAACTCTTCCAGTACTTTACAAGTATACAGGAGCAACAACTGGTATGGAGCTTTCACACTTCACATTAGAGCAGATGAACGCCGCTGGAGCTTATCCAGTTGCACAGGGTGTTATGTCTATACTTGCAGTTGTAGCTAATGTTATCTGTATTGCAGTTATTATTAAGAGAGCTATTGAACAGAAGAAGAATCCTTATAAGAATGAGATATTTGCAGGTACTAAGGACTTTGAAGAGGCTATGGATAGAGCATAACCGTTATTATATGATTAACTTATGATGAATTGATTATAATCGTTAGAAGTTAAGTTTTGAGAGTTTAAAAAAGTAAGAAAACAATTATAACCAATAAAACACAGATTATATGAAATTAAAGAAGCTGTCGGCTGTTGATGTTCTGTAATTATATACAGAATAGTAAAATAGTTCGACAGCTTCTTTATTTATATGGTATACTATATAAAATGGTGTCAGGTTTAAAAGGTCAAAAACTTGCTTGTGCCTGTACAATAAGGTTGTTGAACTTATAACACTGACATCATAAAATAATGGTTAAGGAGAAGTGGTTGTATGATTAAGAAGATTAAAGGAATTAAGATCGAACTTATTATTATTTCCGTTGTTTTGTTTGCACTGGGTCTTTTTCTTGTGATTTTTCCAGAGATTTCGCAACTTGTCATATGTAGAGTTGTTGGTATTGCATTGTGTGTATGGGGAGTGTTAAGACTTATAACTTACTTTAGAATGGCAAAGGAAGAGGTTTTTGGCTCATTTGGACTTGTGCAGGGGATATCTTTATTGGCATTCGGTATATTCTTTGTTATGAAGCCGGAAGTTATTGCTATGTTCTTTGGAACAGTGCTTGCGATTGTTATTATTATTGACGGAATATTAAAGTTACAGTATGGAATTGAATTCTACCGTATGGAAGCTAAGAAATGGTGGATAGAAGCTATTGCGGCAGCACTTATGGTTGTTATGGGTATAATTGCACTTCTTAATCCATTCGGTTCATCAGTGGCGCTTATGATATTTATAGGTGTTGTACTTATGATAGAGGGTGCATCTGACTTAATATCTATTATAAGAATATCAGGAATTATTAAGCGCCTAAAGGATTATTTATAAAAATATCAGAATGTATAATAAGGCGGAGTAATTCGCTGATATATTGTCAGAAACAGGAGATATCTGCTTCTGACATCATTAATCAAAGGGAGAGTTAACAATATGTCAGAAAAGGTAATCTACGCTGCAATACTTGGAGCAGGAACGGTAGGAATGGGAACTTATAAGTTGTGTGAGGCTATGAGTGATGAGATAAAGCATAAGACAGGAGCAAGACTTGTCATAAAGAAAGTTCTTGTAAGAAATATGGCAAAGAAAAGAGAAGGTATTCCTAAAGAGCTTCTCACAGATGACTGGGCAGAGATAATAACAGATACGCAGATAAGCATTATAGTAGAGCTTATGGGTGGTATTCATCCTGCAAAGGATTATGTGCTTGATGCACTCAAGGCAGGAAAGCAGGTTGTTACAGCTAATAAAGACCTTATAGCAGAGTATGGTGAAGAAGTTGGCAATGCAGCCAATGCGGCAGGTGCTGACCTTCAGTTTGAGGCTGCGGTTGCAGGTGCTATTCCTATTATAAGACCATTAAAGCAGAGCATGACAGGAAACCATATCACTGAGATTATGGGTATTGTCAATGGTACTACTAACTATATCCTTACAAAGATGACAGAGAGCGGCATGGACTATGCAGAGGCACTTGCAAAGGCTACAGAGCTTGGATATGCAGAAGCTGACCCTACAGCTGACGTGGAAGGTTATGATGCTGGAAGAAAGATAGCTATTATGGCATCAATAGCATTTAACTCAAGAGTAACATTTGCAGATGTATATACAGAAGGTATCACTAAGATATCAGCAGATGATATAAAGTATGCAAAAGAATTCGGATATGTCATTAAGCTTCTCGGGGTTGCAAAGAACACAGATGATGGAATAGAGGTAAAGGTGCATCCTATGCTTATTCCTTCTAATCATCCGCTTGCAACTGTCAATGATGCTTTCAATGCAGTATTTGTCCACGGTCTTGCCATGGATGATGCTATGTTTATGGGACGAGGTGCAGGACAGATGCCAACAGCAAGTGCTGTAGTAGGAGATATTATAGATGTGTGCAGAAATATAGTACATGATGCATGTGGAAAGATAGGCTGCTGCTGCTATAAGCATATCAATGTCAAGAATATAGAAGACACAAGCAGCAAGTTCTTCTTAAGACTTGAAGTCGCTGACAAGTCCGGTGTTCTTGCCAATATAGCAAGTGTACTTGGAAACAGCGGTGTAAGTATAGCTCAGGTTGTTCAGAAGAGCAGCAAGGATGGTGTTGCTGAACTTGTTATCATTACAGATGAAGTCAAGGAGAAGCACTTTAATGATGCTATGGCAGTGTTTAAGGGATTATCAGCGGTTAAGAATATTGCCGGTGTTATAAGAGTATATTAGGATATTTCAATGTTAGAGGTATGCGGTCAAAAAGTTGTGGTAAGACTTGTTGACATTGGTTATGAAAAAATATTTTACCGATAATATCGATATAAGAATAAAAAGGCTAAGATAATATATAAGGTGGTTAATAATGGCAGCGAAATATTACGCAGTAAGAAAAGGGCGTAAGCCGGGAATATACAGAACATGGGATGCATGTAAGAGTCATGTGTTTAAGTGTGAGGGAGCAGAATATAAGAGCTTTACAACAGAAGCAGAGGCACTTGCCTATATGGGTGCAGTCAATGATGTAGTTAAGGAAAGTGACAGCTATGCATATGTGGATGGTTCATTTAATGTGGCTACGGGTGTGTATGGCTTTGGTGGTTTCCTTATGCATAACGGTGAGAAGTATATTCTCAGCGGTTCAGGTGATGACAGTGAGATGGCTTCTATGAGAAATGTTGCCGGAGAGATACTCGGCAGTATGGCAGCCGTTAAGAAAGCCATAGAACTTGGAATAGAAAGTGTTGACGTGTACTTTGATTATATGGGAATAAGGGCATGGGCACTTGGCGAATGGAAGAGAAACAAGAAAGGCACTATAGCCTACTATGACTATATGCAGTCAGTTAAGGATAAGATATCTGTAAATTTTGTTAAGGTTAAGGGACACTCTGGCGTTGAGGGCAACGAGGAGGCGGACAGGCTTGCAAAGCAGGCGGTTGGAATTCTTTAATGTTACTGTCAGGAGATAATCTGGAAAATGTTACACATTTTCTTGATGCGGCGTGGTGTATCCGATATATAGAATTTTAACATTAATATATTGCTTTAAAATTCAGATAATAATTGACATATACTTTTGATATATGATATAATTCATTCGTGTGAGTCAGTGATATATGATTTCATACAAATATGACCACTTATATCTTTGCCTGTTAAGGGCATAAAGATTAAGTTAAGCCTAACGGACAGGCGGGTCGGTTGCCGGTGTGGTGAACCCACATTATTGTTATTGATTGGGCAGTAAGCCCTGTTTATAAGTTGATTACTTTATAATCTGTGCCAAGCACATCATCTTGTGAAACAGTCAATAAAGAGTGACGCATATTTGTATGTCATAGAATTATCATAATGTTCTATGGGTATATTAGCTGATTTTCTTACTAATAATTGGTATTAATTCTGATTATCTGTCTGTATTCTGTATATAGGTATCAGGCAGAAGAAAGGTCAGATTTAGATTATGACTAGACTATAAAGAGATGGTTGTGTATAATGCACAGCTATCTCTTTTTTTATGCAAACAGTATTCAGGAATAAAGTACATTCTGGATAGGATATTATAAAAGGTATGATATGCACAGATTGTAAGACATACATAATCAGCGGCGATGATATAAATGTAATTTACTTTATGTTTATGCACGGATAGTATTACTGTTCTATCTTGCTAATAATGGTATAAATGTAATTTATTTTATGTTTATGTCCAGCACAACATTATATATGCGAATGGAGATAAGAAGATGTTAGATGACCAGACAAGAGCTCCAATATATGAAGCGTTGGAGAGATTAAGACGACAGAGAGTTGTTCCGTTTGATGTTCCGGGACATAAAAGAGGAAGAGGTAATCCGGAATTAGTGAATTTGTTAGGTGAAAAATGTGTTGGAATAGATGTTAATTCCATGAAACCTCTTGATAATCTGTGTCATCCGGTATCGGTTATACGTGACGCAGAGGAACTTGCTGCCAGAGCATTTGGAGCTGATAATGCATTTCTTATGGTAGGAGGTACAACATCGGCAGTTCAGGCGATGATACTATCCAACTGTAAAAGGGGCGATAAGATAATACTTCCGCGTAATGTACATAAAAGTGCTATCAATGCGCTTGTTCTGTGTGGTGCAGTTCCTGTATATGTTAATCCGGAGGTTAATCCAGAACTTGGAATTTCACTTGGTATGAATCTGGCATCAGTAAGAAAGGCTATAGAGGATAATCCGGATGCGGTTGCGGTACTTGTAAATAATCCTACATATTATGGAATATGTTCAGATATCCGTTCTATTGTCAGGCTTGCACATGAGTATGGCATGAAAGTGCTTGCGGATGAAGCACACGGAACACACCTTTATTTTCAGCCAGACCTTCCAGTATCGGCTATGGAGGCAGGTGCAGATATGGCTGCAGTTTCCATGCATAAGTCAGGTGGTTCACTTACGCAGAGTTCAATACTGCTTACTAATAAGGGTGTAAATGCTGACTATGTAAGACAGATAATCAATCTTACACAGACAACAAGTGGTTCATATCTTTTGCTTGCAAGCCTTGATATATCAAGACGTAATCTTGCACTAAGAGGCAGGGAGTCATTTACAAAGGTTATGGAAATGTCTGAGTATGCAAGAAAAGAAATAAATGATATTGGCGGCTATTATGCATATGGCAAAGAGCTTGTGAATGGCACAAGTGTATATGATTATGATGTTACAAAGTTATCCGTTCACACACTCGGTCTTGGTCTTGCAGGAATAGAGGTGTATGACCTGTTAAGGGATGAGTATGATATCCAGATTGAGTTTGGAGATGTCAGTAACATACTTGCATATATATCAATAGGTGACAGATTGCAGGATATTGAAAGACTTGTAGGTGCCCTTGCAGATATAGCAAGAATATATAAGAAAGATAAGACGGGCATGTTAAGCGGGGAATTTATAAGCCCGCTTGTGGCGAAGTCTCCACAGGAAGCATTCTATGCCGATAAGGAGTCACTTCCTATAAAGCAGACAAAAGGAAGAATATCGGGAGAATTTGTTATGTGTTATCCACCTGGAATACCTATTCTTGCACCGGGAGAGATGATAACAGAAGAGATTATTGAGTATATATTATATGTTAAGGAAAAGGGATGTTCTATGCAGGGTACAGAGGACCCGATGGTAGATAACCTGATGGTACTTATGCAGCAGTGATACTATAAGTGGGAAGATTATAATTTTTTTAATCTGCTCATTGATAGATATATTAAGATATGAGAGGTGACAAGTAATATGGAAATGTGGTTTTCAGAACTGCATACATCTAATGTAAAGCTGTCAATGAGAATTGAGCAGCAATTGTGTTCAGTTGAGAGTGACTGTCAGAGAATAGATGTGCTTGTATCAGATGAATTTGGAAAGTTTCTGGCACTTGATGGTGAGATATTATTCTCTGAAAAAGACGAATTTATATATGATGAGATGGTGACACATGTACCTATGGCGGTTCATCCGGATGTTAAGAATGTCCTTATTATAGGTGGAGCTGACGGTGGTGTTGCCAAAGAACTTATCAATTATAAGACTATTGAAAGAATAGATGTAGTTGAGCCGGATGAAACACTTGCAGAGGTCTGTCGTGAGTATTTTCCGGAGCTCACATGCGGGCTTGATGATGAAAGAGTCAATGTATACATACAGGACGGACTTCGTTTTCTTAGAAGCAAGACAGATGAATATGACCTTATAATAAATGATGCTACAGACCCGTTTGGATATACAGAAGGATTATTTACAAAAGAATTCTATGGAAGCTGTTATAAGGCGCTCAAAGAGGATGGAATTATGGTGTATCAGCACGGAAGTCCATTCTATTCAGAGGATAAGGAAGAATGTGTAAAAATGCATAGAAAGGCTTATCAGGCATTTCCAGTAAGCCGTGTATATCAGGCACATATTCCAACCTGTTCGTCAGGTTACTGGCTTTTTGGTTTCGCATCAAAGAAGTATCATCCGATACTCGACTTTAAGCCCGATGAATGGAAAAAGCTTGGAATACCGACAAAGTATTATACAACAAACCTTCATAAAGGTGCATTTATGCTTCCTAAGTATGTTGAGGATATGCTTGAGGAAGAGGAACGTTAGAAAGATATATTTTGCGTAATATAAGGAGGATAAGAATTATGAGCAGATTATTAATAATTGGATGTGGTGGTGTAGCAGGTGTGGCTATTCACAAGTGCTGTCAGAACAGTGATGTATTTACAGAAATATGTATAGCAAGCAGAACTAAGAGCAAATGCGATGCACTTAAGGAAAAGCTTGAAAGTAAAACAAAGACAGTTATAACAACAGCACAGGTTGATGCAGATAATGTGGAGGAACTTACAGCGCTTATAGAAAGTTATAAGCCGGAGGCAGTTCTTAATCTTGCACTTCCATATCAGGATTTAACAATAATGGATGCCTGCCTTAAAACAGGTGTTGATTATATAGACACAGCTAATTATGAGGCTGAGGATACAGAGGATAAGGAATGGAGAGCGATATACGAAAAGAGATGTAAGGAAGAAGGATTTTCAGCTTACTTTGATTATTCATGGCAGTGGAATTACAGAAAGAAGTTCGAGGACGCAGGCATAATGGCACTTCTTGGAACAGGCTTTGACCCGGGAGTTACAAGCGTATTCAGTGCATATGCACTCAAGCATTACTTTGATGAGATAGAAACAATAGACATACTTGATTGTAATGGTGGAGACCACGGATATCCATTTGCAACTAACTTTAATCCTGAGATTAATTTAAGAGAAGTATCAGCGCCGGGTTCTTACTGGGAAAACGGACACTGGGTGGAAGTGCCTGCTATGTCTATTAAGAGAGAGTACGATTTTCCTGAGGTTGGCATGAAGGATATGTATCTTCTTCACCATGAAGAGATAGAGTCGCTTGCAAAGAATATACCGGGAGTTAAAAGAATAAGATTTTTTATGACATTTGGCCAGAGCTATCTTACGCATATGAAATGTCTTGAAAATGTGGGAATGTTAAGAACTGACCCTGTAAAGGTAGGAAATGTTGAGGTTGTACCTATACAGCTTCTTAAGGAGCTTCTTCCAGACCCTGCAAGTCTTGGTCCAAGAACTGTTGGCAAGACTAATATAGGATGTATATTTACAGGTAAAAAGGACGGTAAGGAAAAGACAATATACATATATAATGTGTGTGACCATCAGGAATGTTACAGAGAAGTTGAGTCGCAGGCGATATCTTATACAACAGGTGTTCCAGCCATGATAGGTGCCATGATGGTTGTCACAGGACAGTGGAACAAGCCGGGTGTATACAATGTGGAGGAATTTGACCCGGATCCATATATGGAGGCACTTAATAAGTGGGGACTTCCATGGGTGGTTGATGAAAATCCTGTGCTTGTCGATTAATTATATCTGTTGAAGAAGCATGATAATAATTACAAATGTATTAGATTATAAAATATAGCGCTGCTATACATTGACGTATGTATGACAGCGCTAATATATAGGAGAGTAAATTGAATACAGAAGTATTTAAAAATATAAAAACACCATCATATGTTATTGATGAAAGCCAGCTTATTCATAATCTTAGTATTCTTAAGAAAGTAGAAAATGCTACAGGATGTCATATACTTCTTGCGCAGAAAGCATTTTCAGGATATGCGCTGTATCCGCTTATAGGCCAGTATATAAGCGGAACGACAGCAAGCGGACTGTATGAGGCAAGGCTTGGCAGGGAAGAGATGAATAAGGAAAACCATGTATATGCGCCGGCATATAAACAGGAGGATATGGACGAGCTTGTTAAGATATGCGACCACATCATATTTAATTCAGTAAGCCAGCTTGTAAAATATAAAGATAAGTGTATTGATGCCGGAGTAAGTATTGGTATAAGAATTAATCCTGAGGTGTCAACGCAGAAAGAACATGCAATATATGACCCTTGTGCGGCAGGTTCAAGACTTGGTGTAACGCTTGCTGCACTTGAAAAGGGGCTTATGGAAGATGAACATCTGCTTGACGGTGTTGACGGATTACATTTTCATACACTTTGTGAACAGAATTCCGATGACCTTAAGATAACGCTTGATGGTGTATGTCAGAAGTTTGGAAAATATATGCATAATTGTAAGTGGATAAATATGGGTGGCGGACATCATATAACAAGGGATGATTATGATGTGGAGCTTCTTATTGACTGTATTAAATATGTGCAGGATACATATAAAGTGGACATATATCTTGAACCGGGTGAGGCTGTGGCACTTAATGCCGGTTATCTTGTAACAGAGGTGCTTGATAAGGTTGACAATGGCATAGAAACGCTTATTCTTGATGCATCTGCTGCATGTCATATGCCGGATGTACTGGAAATGCCATACACACCTCCTTTATATGGTGCTAAGATTGTATCACAGGACGAGCAGGAAAAAAATTCTGACCGTAAGTATGTATACAGACTTTCTTCATATACATGCCTTGCCGGAGATGTCATAGGCGATTATGCATTTGAACATGAGATAAATATAGGTGACAGACTAATATTTATGGATATGGCTATATATTCGATGGTTAAAAATAATACATTTAATGGAATTCCACTTCCATCAATATCACTGTTAAAAGATGGCAGGGTAGAGCTTATAAAGAGCTTTGGCTATGAAGATTTTAAGGTAAGATTATCATAGGAAGAGGAGATATTAAAGTATATGGGTATTATTAATTCAACTCCGTTAAAAGACGGTTATTATATGCCGGCAGAATATGAAAAACATAGTGGAACTATTATGATATGGCCGGTAAGACCGGGTTCATGGCCGGGCAGAGGAGCTGCTGCTAAGAGAGTGTTTAAGGAAATAGCAGAACATATTGCGCAGTCGGAAGACATATATATGCTTGTTGACAGTGGGCATATGAAAGAAGCGAAACAGATGTTAGACAGCAGGATTAAGCTTATTAATATAGATACAGATGATGCATGGGCAAGAGATATGTGTCCTACGTTTGTAAAAAATGTGTCTGGTGATGTCCGTGGCGTAAGCTGGAGCTTTAATGCGTGGGGCGGTGAATATGACGGATTATATATGGACTGGGAAAATGATGATAAGGCAGCAGGGATATTCTGTGATAAGGCGGGGATTGATTATTATGATGCTTCGCCTTTTGTGCTTGAAGGAGGTTCGATACACAGTGATGGTGAAGGCACTGTTATTGTGACTGAGAGCTGTCTTTTAAGCAAAGGAAGAAACCCTGAACTTAATAAGTCGCAGATAGAGAACAGGCTTAAAGAATATCTTGGCGCTAAAAAAGTTATATGGCTTCCTTATGGCATATATAATGATGAAACGAATGAACACGTTGATAATGTGTGCGCATTTACATCACCAGCCAATGTAGTGCTTGCATGGACGGATAATATGAATGATTTACAGTATGAAATGTCACTTGCCGATATGAAAGTTCTTGAAAGTGAAACGGATGCAAAGGGTAGAAAGATAAATGTGCATAAGTTGTACATACCCGATGTGCCTGTGTGTGTAACAGAGGAAGACTTAGAAGGATATGTGTTTGCAGAGGGCGAAGATAACAGGGAAGCAGGGGAAAGACTTGCCGCAAGTTATGCCAACTTCTATATAGCTAACGGTATAGTACTGGTGCCACAGTTCAATGATGAAAAGGATAAAGCAGCTATAGAACTTTTATCAAAGCTTATGCCCGACAGGAAGGTTATTGGAATATATGCAAGGGACATAATCGTTGGTGGAGGAAATATACACTGTATAACACAGCAGATACCGGCAGGTGTGATAGATTTGCAGAAATGAGGAAATAGTGTGAAAAATAGATTTTTCACACGCGGGATTTGTGTCTGCGCGCACTTGACACAAACTCGTTATGCGCAAAAAACGTGCGCAGAAATGAGGAATATCATGAGCAGAATAACAGGAGTTGCTGCTATACAGATGAAGTGCAGCAGAAATGTTTTAGAAAATATACAGACAGCCGACAGACTTGTAAGAAAAGCAGCAGAGGAAGGTGCCAATATAATATTGCTTCCGGAGCTTTTTGAAAGACAGTATTTTTGTCAGGAAAGAAGATATGAGTATTATGAATATGCAAGAAAAACAGATGAGGATGAGGGAGTAAAACATTTTACAAAGGTTGCTAAAGAACTTGGAGTAGTTATTATAGTGAGCTTTTATGAAAAAGACGTCAATCAGCTTTATAACACTGTTACAGTTATAGATGCCGATGGCACTAATCTTGGCATATACAGAAAAACGCACATTCCTGATGACCATTATTATCAGGAAAAGTTCTACTTCGTTCCGGGTAATACAGGCTTTAAGGTGTTTGATACAAGATTTGGATGTATAGGGGTTGGTATATGCTGGGACCAGTGGTTTCCTGAAACAGCGAGAGCCATGGCTGTAGCAGGTGCTGAAGTGCTTTTTTATCCTACAGCGATAGGAAGTGAGCCTATACTTGACTGTGACAGTATGCCTCATTGGAGAAGATGTATGCAGGGACATTCAGCAAGTAATCTTGTTCCGGTTGTGGCAGCTAACAGAATTGGTGTGGAAAGTGTAGAACCCTGTGAGGAGAATGGTGAACAGACAAGTTCGCTTAAGTTTTATGGTTCTTCCTTTATTACTGACAATACAGGTGATATAATATATCAGGCAGGCAGGGACGAAGAGGAAGTTATCGTTCATAAGTTTGACCTTGATAAGCTGGCGTATGACAGGCTTTCATGGGGATTATTCAGAGATAGAAGACCAGACATATATGAGAAGGCGATACGTAAGGAGCTGTAATAATTGGGAGGTATATTATGAGGAAACTGGTTATAGGCATGCTTGCGCATGTTGATGCCGGGAAAACTACTCTTTCTGAAAGTATACTGTATACATCAGGTACAATAAGAAAGCTTGGAAGAGTTGATAATAAAGATGCATTTCTTGATAATAACGAATATGAAAGACAGAGGGGAATAACTATATTTTCAAAGCAGGCGTGCTTTAAGTATAAGGAGCTGGATGTCACGCTTCTTGATACACCCGGCCACGTTGATTTTTCAGCGGAAATGGAAAGAACGCTGTGGGTGCTTGATTATGCGGTACTTGTCATAAGTGGAATGGATGGCGTGCAGGGACACACAGATACACTGTGGAGACTGCTTAAGAGGCTGAATGTTCCTGTGTTTATATTTGTTAATAAGATGGACCAGCAGGGAACCAACAGACAAAGACTTTTAGAGCAGCTTAAGAATAAGCTGTCGTCAGGCTGTGTTGATTTTACAGGCTGTATGAGCGGCGCAGAGCCTGATTATGAAGAGATAGCTACGTGTTCGGAAGCAGCACTTGAAGAGTATCTTGATACCTCTGAGGTGTCAGATGAAAGTATAAGCTGTATGCTTGATGAAAGGGATATATTCCCTGTTATATTTGGTTCTGCACTTAAGTTAAATGGTGTTGAAGAACTGCTTGGAATTATGAACCGTTTCTGTACACAGAAGTCATATGGCGATGAGCTTAGTGCTAAGGTGTATAAGATATCAAGAGATGACAGAGGCGAAAGGCTTACACATATCAAGGTTACAGGCGGTGTTATTAAGAGCAAATGTATCATCAATGATGAAAAAGTAAATCAGATAAGAGTGTATTCCGGTGATAAGTTTACAGCTATACAGGAGGCTCCGGCTGGAAGTATATGCGCACTTACAGGACTTGCCGGGACATATGCAGGTCAGGCAATAGGCGAGGGCATAGAGGATAACTCACCAGTACTCACACCCGTACTTAACTATAAGATAAATCTTCCGGCGGGTATAGACCCTATGCAGATGTTACCTAAGTTAAGGGCAGTCGGGGAGGAAGAGCCGCAGCTTCATATAGAGTGGAATGAGAACTTTAAGGAAATACATGTACAGGTTATGGGACCAGTTATGATAGAAGTACTCCAGAATATTATAAAAGAGCGCTTTGGAATTGATGTAACATTTGGAGAGGGTAGTATTGTCTATAAGGAAACGATAACTAACAAAGTTGAAGGAATCGGACATTTTGAGCCTTTAAGACATTATGCGGAGGTACATCTTATACTTGAACCGGGAGAACCGGGAAGCGGCATGAAGTATGAGCTTGACTGTAGTGAGGATGTTCTTGCGAAGAACTGGCAGCGCCTTATATATACACATTTGTGCGAAAAAATACATAAAGGTGTACTCACAGGTTCAGCACTTACGGATGTGAAGATAACTGTTGTAGCTGGAAGGGCGCATAATAAGCATACTGAAGGCGGAGATTTCAGGCAGGCAACATACAGGGCAGTAAGGCAGGGGCTTATGCAGGCAGATTCAGTACTGTTAGAGCCTTATTATGACTTTGAGTTAAAGCTTGACAGGCAGTATATAGGCAGGGCGATGACAGACCTTGAGCGTATGGGCGCAGCATTTACGATTAATGATACCGGAGATGAAGTGAGTATCACAGGTAATGGACCGGTTTCATGTCTTGGCAATTATCAGGCAGAAGTTAATGCCTATACAAAGGGAACTGGCAGCATAAGCTTAAGAATGTCCGGCTACAGACCTTGCCACAATCAGGATGAAGTGATTGAAAAGACAGGTTATGATGTGGAGCGTGATATAAGAAATACTCCAGATTCGGTATTTTGTGCGCATGGGGCAGGATATACAGTAAGTTGGGATGAAGTGCCAAAGTATGCACATGTTGACAGTGTACTTAATCCAAAGCCAGTGTCAGATACGGCTGTGCCTATGAGCTCAAGACAGTCAGCAAGGACGGTGTCGGATGAGTGGATAGGTACTGACGAGGTTGACAGAATACTGGCAGAAACGTACTTTTCCAACAGCCGTGGCGATAATGAGAGAAGAAAGCTGTCTAAAAGAAAGTCGTCAGACCAGCTTGGGCAGTATGTAGCCTCAAAGCCATCAGCTTCTTCTAAGACACAGAAGGTACCGGGAGTAAGCTATCTGTTAGTTGACGGTTATAATATAATACATGCGTGGAAAGAGCTTGAAGAACTTTCAAAGATTAATATGGACAGTGCGCGTGACAGGCTGCTTGATATAATGTGCAATTATCAGGGCATGAAAAAGTGTGAACTTATAGTTGTGTTTGATGCATACAGGCTTGCAGGACACGCAGAGGAATATATGGATTATCATAATATCCATGTTGTATACACGAAAGAAGCAGAAACAGCAGACCATTATATAGAAAAGTTTGCACATGAGAATGGAAGAAAGTATAATGTGACTGTTGCAACATCTGACGGACTTGAACAGGTTATCATAAGAGGTGCCGGATGCCTTCTTTATTCCGCAAGAGAGTTTGAGGCGGAGGTTAAGGCTATGGAAGAACACATAAGAAATGAGTACCTGAATAAAAGTTATTAATGGTACAGCAGAAAGTTGAGGTTAGATTATTATGAGTACATTATGGGTTATAGGAGATTCAACAGTCAGCAGCTTTGAAGATAAGTATTATTATCCACGATATGGATACGGCACTATGCTTGATAAGTATCTGGATGACAGTATAAATGTTGTTAATATAGCACTTTCAGGAAGAAGTACTAAAAGTTATACTACAGAGCCACAGTATAATGAGCTTCTTTCTGGAATGAAGCAGGGAGATTTTCTTATTATAGGCTTCGGGCATAATGACGAGAAGACGGAGGAGTCACGTTTTACAGATGCGAATGGTGATTATAAGACAGAAGGCTCATTTGCACATTCACTTTATGCCAATTATATTGCAAATGCAGACAAAGCCGGATGTAAGACTATTCTTTGTACACCTATCGTAAGGAGAACACCTACAGGTGAGTGGAGCGACACATTGTTACATATAACAAAGGATGTCGGTACATTTAAGGGCGGAGATTATCCGGAGGCTATAAGAAAGCTTGGCAGTGAGCTTAATATTCCTGTTGTTGATATGACAGAGAAAACACATAAGCTATATGATGAGTTAGGTGCTTCTAACACACTATATCTTCACGCATGGCCTTCTGATAATGAACTGAGTGTTGATAATACACACACTAATATATGGGGTGCAAGAGTCAACGCCTATATGGTTATGTTGGCGGTTAAGGAGCTTGGCATAGAGGGACTTTCTGAGCATATTATTAACCTTTCGGATAATCCTGTTGAATATAAGGAAAAATATCTTGTATCCAATCCTGATTACAAGCCGGTTGTATTCAGCGATAAGCTTGAACAGAGTAAGCTTTTTGAGGATTACGGCGGATATAAGGGCACAGTTTTTGGCGATGTCCTTGAAAATGTAAGCAGGGATAACTTCACACTAGAAGCTGACAAGGATGGCAATATGCATATTGCAGTCCGCAATAATAAGGGTAAGATATCAGCGGTTACTGACGGTATAGCTATGTACTATAAGAAGGTTGATATTACACAGAATTTCAGGCTCAGTGCCAAAGTAAGGGTTAATAAGATATTTGCAAACGACCAGGTATCCTTTGGACTTATGGTAAGGGATGACTGTTATGTGGACGAGTGTATGCCGGATATTCTCGGGGATTATGTGGCGGCGGCACCACTTTGTATAACAAGAAGAGAAAATGCTGTAGGGACATTTGCAAGAAAGAGCGGAAAGCTTGTAGAAGGCCCGGTAACAGGCTTTGCCATAGAGGAAGGGAAGGAATACAGCCTTGTTCTTTCTTCTTCGCAGGACGGCTATATGGCACAGTTTGCCGATGGCCCGGAGGTTACTGGCGGATATGATTTCAAGCTGACAGCCATAGACCCAGCTCACGTATATGTGGGTATGTTTGCAGCCAGAAATGTGGATGTCACATTTTATGATATAAAGTGGGAAGATTGTTGAGAAATGTGAAAATCTAAAAATATATGCATAAAATGCCTGTATTTTTATCGGGTATTATATGGCGGATATGCAACATTGGGAAATGTGTGGAATTTTCGACAGGCTCTGAACATAATAATAAAACATATAAAAAACAACTAAAATATTACACAAAACAATGTAACTCCCTTTGAATATATGTTATACTATCTTGTGTGAAGGATAGTAGTCAGATAATATAGCACTGAATACTATATAGTACGGACAATATTACAATATTCAAAGGGAGTTGAGGCTTATGAAACTGACATTTTTAGGTGCAGACCATGAAGTTACAGGAAGCTGCCACTATCTATGCGTGGGTGATAAGAATATTCTTATAGATTGTGGTATGGAGCAGGGTAATGATGTGTATGAAAATCAGGAACTTCCTATTCCGGCATCGGATGTGGACTATGTACTGCTTACACATGCACACATAGACCATTCGGGTCTTATACCGCTTCTTTATGTACATGGATTCCGCGGGAAAGTGTATTGTACAGAGGCAACTGTGCAGCTATGTGATATTATGTTAAGGGACAGCGCACATATACAGATGTTCGAGGCTGAGTGGCGAAACAGAAAGGCTAAGCGTTCTAACGGCACGCTTAAAGAGTTTGTGCCTTTATATGATGCAAAGGCTGTATATGAAGTTATGAAGCAGTTAGTCGGCGTAAGATATGATGAGATTATTGATATAGATGACAATGTAAGTGTCAGATTCAAGGATGTAGGACATCTTTTAGGCTCGGCAAGTATAGAGGTATGGGCAAAGGAAGACACACCACAGGGAGAAGTATCGAAGAAGATAGTATTTTCCGGTGATATAGGCAATGTCAATAAGCCTATAACTAAAGACCCGGCTATGGTAGATGATGCTGATTATGTTGTTATGGAGTCAACATATGGCAACAGGAGCCACAATGGTACACCGGATTATGTCAAAGAGCTTGTAAATGTATTCAAGAGGACATTTGACAGAGGTGGTAATGTTGTTATACCTTCATTTGCAGTAGGTAGGACACAGGAGCTTCTGTATCATATAAGAAAGATAAAGGCGGATAACCTTATTGACAGGGATTTTGATGTGTATGTCGACAGTCCGCTTGCAATAGAGGCAACAGAGATATTCAGCAAGAATGTTGAGCAGTGTTTTGATGATGATGCCATAAAGCTTGTAAATGAGGGTATTAATCCGCTTTCATTTCCGGGACTTAAGTATGCCATATCAAGTGAGGAGTCAAAGATGATTAACTTTGACCCTAATCCTAAGGTAATAATATCAGCTTCAGGTATGTGCGAGGCAGGTCGTATAAGACATCATCTTAAGCACAATCTCTGGAGACCAGAGTGTACAGTTTTGTTTGTTGGTTATCAGGCAAATGGAACGACAGGACGAATAATAGTTGATGGCATAGATGAGATTAAGTTATTCGGTGAGCCTATACAGGTAAAAGCTGAGATAGCACAGCTACCGGGTTCAAGCGGTCATGCAGACAAGGACGGACTTATAAGATGGGTCAGTGCATTTAAGAATAAGCCGGATAAGGTTTTTGTTGTACACGGCGAAGACAGCGTGTGTGAGGAATTTACAGAGTGTCTTAAAAAAGAGCATGGCTTTAATGCATATGCGCCATATACAGGCGGCTCCTTCGACCTTGCAACAGGCATGATGATTACCGAGGGCAATAAGGAAAAGAAGAGCAGAAGAACTACTGTCAATAAGCGTAACAGAAGCATATACGACAGACTTGTTGCAGCAGGAAAGCGCCTGATGACAGTTATTATGCATAATGAGGGCGGAGCAAACAAAGACCTTGCAAAGTTCACAGACCAGATTAACTCACTTTGCGATAAGTGGGACAGATAGAAGGTTATTGCTTATTAGTAAGTGAGTGGATATATAAAAATGCATAAATATATATAATAAATAAGATGAAATGGAGGAATATCATGAAAAAAATGCTTTTTATATTTAACCCGAATTCGGGGAAGGCACAGCTTAAGAATTCACTTTTGAAGATTATTCAGATATTCTCCAATGCAGATTACGAGGTTACTGTGTATCCTACGAAAGCAGCATTAGATGGATATGAGAAGATAAAAGCATGTGAAGGACTGTATGACATTATTGTATGCAGCGGCGGTGATGGAACTCTCAATGAGATTGTATCAGCAGTTATGACTTATAAAGATGTGAAGCCACCGATAGGCTATATTCCAAGCGGTTCAACCAATGACTTTGCCAAGAGTCTTGGAATACCTTCTGATAAAGCGAGGGCAGCATATAATGTTATAAGAGGTGAGCGGTTTGCATGCGACATAGGAATTGCCAACGACTCACGTTACTTTAATTATGTGGCGGCATTTGGTGCATTTACAGATGTAGCATATGAAACACCGCAGGATCTTAAGAATATGTTCGGACATCAGGCATATGTGATAGAAGGTGCTAAAAGACTTCTTAATCTTAAGGCGTGTCCTATGAAGGTCAGCAGCAGCCAGTTTTGTGTTGAAGATAACTTCGTATATGGTATGGTGAGTAATACAAGCTCAGTTGGTGGAATGAAGGGACTTATAGGAGATGGCGTTGATTTTCAGGACGGAGTATTTGAGGTCACTCTTATAAGGGAGATAAAGAATGCCATAGATTTCCAGCAGCTTGTAAATGCGTTTGTCACACAGAAGTTAGATAGCTGCGATATGATATATTCATTTAAGACCAACGATATTACGTTTGAGTCTACAGAAAATGTAAAGTGGACACTTGATGGAGAGTACGGAGGAGAACACAACAAGGTTAACCTCAAAGTATGTCCTAAGGCTGTAGAATTTGTGATTAATAAAAGCAAGCCAAAAGCTAAAATGGGCTAATAAAATAAATGCGAAACTAATTCAAGTTAATTAAGTTAAGAATTGTTTCTGAAAAGTTCAGAAAATGCTTAATATAATAAAGTGATAAAACCTATCAGTTTGGTTGGATAGGCTTTATCACTTTATTTTTTTACAACTTTTTAAGTAAGCCTTAAAATGGGGCACTTTTTGATATACAATTCTGACACAATTCGACAACATAGAAGAAAAAGTTATAAAAATGAGTACGCTAAAAATGTGTAAAAGATTTGGCTTACAGTTGAAATTGTGCCTGAAAATACATTTACAGATAAAAAATAACTATTATATAAAATAAATTATCTGATAATGTATATTATAATTTAATATTAATTAATAATCTGACAATTTAAAATAAAAACACATTTACAATGACGGAAAATAAGAGTATATTATGGACAAGAAAAAAATCTGCTGCCAGATAAGCTTAAAACTGGCGGAACTGTTAGATATGTGCAGATAACAGACAGGCATATGGATGTAACAGGGATTAGATTATATATGAAAGGATGATAGGACTATGGAAAATCAGAATAAACAGCCTGGACTTTATAACCCACAATTTGAGCATGATAACTGTGGTATCGGTGCAGTTGTCAGCATCAAAGGAATAAAGACACATCAGACAGTATCTGATGCACTCAGTATCGTAGAAAATCTTGAACACAGAGCAGGTAAGGATGCAGAAGGTAAAACTGGTGATGGTGTAGGTATTCTCCTTCAGATATCCCACAAGTTTTTTAAGAAAGCAGTTAAGCCTCTTGGTATCAAGATAGGCGAGGAAAGAGAATACGGTGTTGGTATGTTCTTCTTCCCACAGGACGAGCTTGCAAGAAACCGTGCAAAGAAGATGTTTGAAATAATCGTTGAAAAGGAAGGACTTGAATTCCTTGGATGGAGAGAAGTCCCTACATTTCCTAATGTCCTTGGTAAGAAGGCAGTTGACTGCATGCCATATATTATGCAGGGCTTTGTAAAGAAGCCTAAGGATGTTAATAAGGGAATAGACTTTGACAGAAAGCTGTATGTTGCAAGAAGAGTATTTGAGCAGACAGCAGAAGATACATATGTCTGTTCACTTTCAAGCAGAACTATTGTATACAAGGGTATGTTTCTTGTAGGACAGTTAAGAACATTCTTTAAGGACTTGACAGATGAGGATTATGAGTCAGCTATAGCACTTGTTCACTCAAGATTTTCAACTAACACAAACCCAAGCTGGGAGCGTGCCCATCCTAACAGATTTATTGTTCACAATGGTGAGATTAACACTATCAAGGGTAATGCCGACAGAATGTTATCAAGAGAGGAAACAATGGTTTCTCCATATCTTGAGGATGAAATGTCTAAGATTACACCAGTTGTCAACACTAATGGTTCAGACTCAGCAATGTTAGATAATACTCTTGAATTCTTTGTTATGAATGGTATGCCACTTCCACTTGCTGTTATGATAACTATCCCAGAACCTTGGAGTAACAACAAGGCTATGGAGCAGGAAAAGAAGGACTTCTACCAGTATTATGCAACTATGATGGAACCTTGGGACGGTCCTGCATCTATCCTGTTCTCAGATGGTGATATTATGGGAGCTGTTCTTGATAGAAATGGTCTTCGTCCTTCAAGATATTATATAACAAAGGACGGATATCTTATCCTTTCTTCAGAAGTAGGCGCACTTCCTATAGATGAGAGCAGAATAGAAGTTAAAGACAGACTTCATCCTGGCAAAATGCTTCTTGTAGATACAGTTAAGGGCGAGCTTATAGATGATGACAAGCTTAAGGAAAAGTTTGCCACAAAACAGCCATATGGTGAATGGCTTGATAACAACCTTATTAAGCTTGAAGACCTCAAGATACCTAATAAGAAAGTTCCTACACACACTAAGGAAGAAAGAGCAAGATTACAGAAGGCATTTGGCTATACATACGAAGACTTCAGGACATCTATTCTTCCTATGGCACTTAACGGAAGTGAGTCAATCGGTGCTATGGGTATAGATACACCACTTGCAGTACTTTCTAATAGACACCAACCACTGTTTAACTACTTTAAGCAGTTGTTTGCACAGGTTACTAACCCACCTATCGATTCTATAAGAGAGAAGATAGTAACAGCTACAACAGTTTATCTTGGTAAAGATGGTAACATACTTGAGGAACAGCCTGAAAACTGTAAGAACTTAAAGATTAACAATCCTATTCTTACTAACACAGACCTTTTAAAGATTAAGAATATGAAGGTTGAAGGCTTTAAGGTTGAAACTATTCCTATTACATATTATAAGAATACTTCTATAGAAAAGGCTATAGACCATCTCTTTGTTGAGGTCGACAGGGCGCACAGAGAGGGTGCTAACATCATCATCTTATCAGACAGGGGAGTAGATGAAAACCACGTAGCTATACCTTCACTTCTTGCTGTTGGTGCTGTACAGCATTATCTTGTACAGACTAAGAAGAGAACAAGTATGGCAGTTATACTTGAAAGTGGTGAGCCAAGAGATGTACACCACTTTGCAACACTGCTTGGTTATGGTGCATCTGCTATCAACCCATACCTTGCACAGGAGAGTATTCAGGAGCTTATCGACCTTAATATGCTTGATAAGGATTACTATGCAGCAGTTGATGATTATAACAATGCTATCATAAGCGGTATTGTTAAGATAGCTGCAAAGATGGGTATATCAACTATACAGTCATATCAGGGTTCTAAGATATTTGAAGCAATAGGTATTAACTCAGATGTTATTAACAAGTACTTTACAGGTACAGTATCAAGAGTTGAGGGCATAAGCCTTAAGGATATCCAGAATGATGTTGAAACACTTCATTCAAAGGCATTTGACCCACTTGGCTTATCAACAGATACTACACTTGACAGTGAGGGCGCACACAAGATGAGAAGTGGAAAGGAAGAACATCTTTATAATCCACAGACTATACATCTTTTACAGCTTGCAACACGTACAGGTGATTATAATACATTTAAGGAATATACAGAGCTTGTTAATAAGGAAGAAGGAGTTAAGAACTTAAGAGGTCTTATGGATATCAAGTTCCCTAAGAAGGGAATAAGCATAGACCAGGTTGAGAGTGTTGACTCAATCGTTAAGAGATTTAAGACAGGTGCTATGTCTTATGGTTCTATCTCTAAGGAAGCACACGAAACTATGGCAATCGCCATGAATATGCTTCACGGCAAGTCTAACTCAGGTGAAGGTGGTGAGGATGAAGACAGACTCACAGTCGGCGCTGACGGACTTAACAGATGTTCAGCTATCAAGCAGGTAGCTTCAGGACGTTTCGGTGTTACAAGCAAGTATCTTGTAAGTGCTAAAGAGATACAGATTAAGATGGCACAGGGTGCTAAGCCGGGTGAAGGTGGACATCTTCCAGGCAAAAAGGTATATCCTTGGATTGCAAAGACACGTCTTTCAACACCGGGTGTATCACTTATATCACCTCCACCACATCACGACATTTATTCTATCGAGGATTTGGCACAGCTTATATATGATTTAAAGAATGCCAATAAAGATGCAAGAATATCAGTTAAACTTGTATCTGAGGCGGGTGTTGGTACTATAGCTTCCGGTGTTGCCAAGGCAGGCGCACAGGTTATCCTTATATCGGGCTATGACGGAGGTACTGGTGCAGCTCCAAGAAGTTCTATACATAATGCAGGACTTCCTTGGGAGTTAGGACTTGCGGAGGCTCATCAGACACTTACAATGAACGGACTTCGTAATAAGGTTATAATCGAAACAGATGGTAAGCTTATGAGTGGACGTGACGTGGCTATAGCAGCTATGCTTGGTGCCGAGGAATTTGGGTTTGCAACAGCACCGCTTGTAACTATGGGCTGTGTTATGATGAGAGTATGTAATCTTGATACTTGTCCGGTTGGTATTGCTACACAAAATCCTGAGCTTAGAAAGAGATTTGCAGGAAAGCCTGAATATGTAGTCAACTTTATGAGATTTATCGCACAAGAGCTTCGTGAATATATGGCAAAGCTTGGTGTAAAGACAGTGGACGAGCTTGTAGGAAGAACTGATTTCCTTGAATCTAAGGCAGATGTTAAGGAAAGTGGACGAGCAGCAAAGGTTGACCTTTCTAATATCCTTAATAATCCTTATATTAAGGAAGCTGCTTCTATCAAGTATGACAAGAAAAATGTATTTGACTTTGAACTTGATAAGACAGTAGATGAGAAAATTCTTATAAAGAAGCTTTCAGATGCTATGGATAAGAAGCAGAAGAGAAGTGTTGAGGTTGATGTAAAGAACACAGACAGGGCACTTGGTACACTTCTTGGTGCAGAGATAACAAGAAGATTTGGTGAAAGTCTTGCAGATGATACATACACAGTTAAATGTACTGGTGCAGGCGGACAGAGCTTCGGTGCATTTATACCTAAGGGACTTACACTTGAGCTTGTAGGTGACAGTAACGATTACTTCGGTAAGGGTCTTTCGGGTGGTAAGCTTATTGTATATCCACCAACTGGTGTATCTTACAAGGAAGATGAAAATATTATCATCGGTAATGTAGCACTTTACGGTGCAACAAGCGGTAAGGCTTATATCAATGGTATCGCCGGCGAGAGATTCTGTGTACGTAACTCAGGCGCAACAGCAGTTGTTGAGGGAACAGGTGACCATGGCTGTGAATATATGACAGGCGGAAGAGTGGTTGTTCTTGGAAGAACTGGTAAGAACTTTGCTGCTGGTATGAGTGGCGGTGTTGCATACGTGTTAGATGAGGATACAACACTTTACAAGAGAGTCAACAAGCAGCTTGTATCACTTGAACCAGTTACTAACAAGTATGATGTACTTGAACTTAAGCAGATGATTACTGACCATGTAGCTTTCACTAACTCTAAGAAGGGTAAAGAGGTTCTGGATAACTTTGGTGAATATCTTCCTAAGTTCAAGAAGATTATGCCACATGATTATAAGAAGATGCTCAATATGATTGTTCAGATGGAAGAGAAGGGTCTTAGCAGTGAACAGGCTCAGATTGAAGCATTTTACGCAGCAACTAAGTAAGATAGAAATGTACAAAAACAGATATGTATTGGCAGCTTATAAGTCTGCTGGTACATATTTGTGAAAATGTGTATTTGAAAGGAGATAATCATGGGAAAACCAACCGGATTTTTAGAATATGAACGTGTAGAAGCTAAGGCAGTTGCACCAAAGGAAAGAATAAAGAATTTTAATGAGTTTCATACACCACTTTCAGAAGCAGAACAGAGATGCCAGAGCGCCCGTTGTATGGACTGTGGCGTTCCATTCTGCCAGTCTGGTATGACTATAAAGGGAATGACAAGCGGCTGTCCTCTTAACAACCTTATACCAGAGTGGAATGACCTTGTATACACAGGAAACTGGGAGCAGGCTTATAACAGATTACATAAGACAAGTAACTTCCCAGAGTTTACAAGCCGTGTATGTCCAGCTCTTTGTGAGAAAGCATGTACATGCGGTCTTAATGGTGATGCAGTATGTACGAAGGAAAATGAGATGGCTATTATAGAGCATGCCTATGCTAACGGACTTGCAGGTCCTAAGCCACCAAAGGCAAGAACTGGAAAGAGAATAGCTGTCATAGGCTCAGGCCCTTCAGGACTTGCAGTGGCAGACCAGTTAAACCAGAGAGGTCATCTTGTTACGGTATATGAAAGAGCTGACAGAATAGGTGGACTTTTAAGATATGGAATACCTAATATGAAGCTTGAAAAGCACATTATCGACAGAAAGCTTAATGTTATGAAGGATGAAGGCGTTGAGTTTGTAACAGAGGCAAACATCGGACAGAACATCAAAGCCAAGAAGATAATGGATGATTATGATGCAGTTGTACTTGCTGTTGGTGCATCTAATCCAAGAGATATCAATGCGCCGGGAAGAGATGCTGACGGAATATATTTCGCAGTGGATTTTCTTACAGCTACAACTAAGAGCCTTCTTGACTCAGACCTTACAGACGGTAAGTATATCAGTGCCAAGGATAAAAATGTCATCGTAATCGGTGGTGGTGACACTGGTAATGACTGTGTTGGTACATGTATAAGACATGGCTGTAAGTCAGTGACACAGCTTGAGATGATGCCTAAGGCACCGGATGTAAGAAGTGAGTCTAATCCATGGCCACAGTGGCCTCTTGTCTGCAAGACGGATTATGGTCAGGAAGAAGCTATAGCGGTATTTGGACATGACCCAAGAATATATACAACTACTGTAAAGGAATTCAAGAAGGATAAGAAAGGCAAGCTTTGCAAGGTTGTTACTGTCCAGCTTGAGTCAAAGGTAGATGAGGCAACTGGAAGAAGAATGATGGTTCCAGTAGACGGAACAGAGAAAGAGCTTCCTTGTGAACTTGTTCTTATCGCAGCAGGTTTCCTTGGAACCCAGAAGTATCTTACAGATGCATTTGGTGTTGAAGTAAACCAGAGAACCAACATCAAGACAGATGATGGAAAGTTCGCAACTAATGTTGCAGGTGTATTCGCCGCCGGCGACTGCCACACAGGCCAGTCACTTGTCGTAAAGGCTATCAGACAGGGCAGGGACTGTGCAAGAGAAGTGGATAAGTATCTGATGGGATATACTAATCTGTAATGTGTGTGATGCGGTTAGCTTGCTTAATCAGGAAATTACAGGAATGAAAATGTTAAAAGTAAAGTAAGTTTATATTAAGTAGTCAGTGCGTGAGTTTGCAATGTGAAAAACATGCGCTGGCTGCTTTTTTAGTGGAATATAGAATAACATTTATTGATGGGAGTTTAAAGATACCGTCAACGCTGTCAACAAAGACAGTATTATCAATATGAAAATAAGCAGATTGAAACCTGTATTGATATATGCAGAAAATTTTCGTATACTTAAAATAGTTTGACTTAAAGCCTTGGAGGAGGTTCTGAAAACTAATAATAATACGAGGTGAGTGTGATATATGAAAAACAGAGTAAACGGTATATTCAGAAAAGTATGCAATATCCTTGAATGGATAATCTCAGCAATACTTGTAGTTGTTGTTGTAGTTATGTGTGTGAGGTTTGTGTTTGAACTTGGCGGGATGTTTGACAGTGCGCCAGTTGAGTTTTTTGAAACATTTGTATCAGATATTATGACACTGGCAGTCGGTGTGGAGCTTATTAAGATGTTATCGCAGCATACACCGGCAACAGTTGTGGAAGTGCTTATGTTCGCGATAGCAAGAGAGATGGTGACACATCACGATTCTGCAATTAACACGGCAATAGGAGTTATGTCAATATGTGTACTTTTTGCTACAAGAAAGTTTTTCTTCTGTAAGAATGATTATGATGAGAAAGATGAACATTAAAGATATTAGATTTAATATTTTACTATCAAAGTAAACGAATAAAACATCCCCACTGATTATATCTGCGTGATTTAATGATACGATATATTAACAAAGCTGATTGTCAGGTATGTAATATCGAAATGTTAAAATAAATATAAATTATAAAAAATATATTGGCAAATCAGCGCCGGATGTGATACAATCCATTAGTATGTACTTTGTACGATAGAAAAAGAGACTTCATATATATTTTAAGGAGGATTTATAAACAATGAGTTTTAAAGTTGAAAACATGGAAGAGAAGAATATGGTTAAGCTCGTGATTGAAGCTACTGCTGAAGAATTTGAAGCAGGCCTTAACACAGCTTTTAATAAGAATAAGAACAAAATCAGCGTTCCTGGTTTCAGAAAAGGTAAGGCACCAAGAAAGATGGTAGAAAAGCTTTACGGTGCAGAAATCTTCTACGAAGATGCAGCTAACGCTATCATTCCTGATGCTTATGCTAAGGCAGCAGATGAGAGTGAATTAGAAATCGTTTCTCAGCCTAAGATTGATGTAGTTCAGATTGAAGCTGGCAAGCCATTTATCTTTGAAGCAGTTGTAGCTGTTAAGCCAGAAGTTGAACTTGGACAGTATAAGGGTGTTGAAGTAGCTAAGTGTGATACAGAAGTTACAGATGCAGACGTTGAAGAAGAGTTAAAGAAGGCTCAGGATAAGAATTCAAGAATTGTTACTGTAGAAGACAGAGCAGTTAAAGATGGCGATATGACAACTATCGACTTTGAAGGCTTTGTTGATGGCGAAGCATTTGAAGGCGGTAAGGGTGAAGATTATCCTCTTACAATTGGTTCTCATTCATTCATCGATAACTTTGAAGAGCAGATTATCGGTATGAACATCGGCGATGAGAAGGAAATCAACGTAACATTCCCAGAAGAATATCACGCTGAAGAATTAAAGGGTAAGCCAGCTATGTTCAAGGTTAAGGTTAAGGAAATCAAGGAAAAGGTTCTCCCAGAACTTGATGATGATTTTGCTCAGGATGTATCTGACTTTGATACACTTGCTGAATACAAGGAAGACCTTAAGAAGACTATAGCTACACGTAAGGAAAATGAAGCTAAGGCTAAGAAGGAAGACGAAGCTATCGCTAAGATTATCGAATCTTCTAAGATGGATATTCCAGAAGCTATGATTAATACACAGGTTAACAGAATGTTAGAAGACTTTGCTCAGAGATTACAGGCTCAAGGCTTATCAGTAGAGCAGTACTTCCAGTATACAGGTGTTACAGCAGAGAAGATTATTGAAGATATGAAGCCACAGGCTGTTAAGAACATCCAGTCAAGACTTGTTCTTGAGGCCGTTGTTAAGGCTGAAAATATCGAAGTATCTGATGCTGAATTTGAAGAAGAGCTTAACAAGATGGCTGAACAGTATAAGATGGAAATCGAAAAGATTAAGGAATTCATGGGCGAATATGAGTCTAAGCAGATTAGAGAAGATATCGCTATCCAGAAGGCTGTTGATGTTATCGTTAACTCAGTAGTTGAGAAATAATAACTTTAATTGATTATTATGACGTTAAGTGGCGGGTATTGATATAATTTAATTGATACCCGCGGCATAATATAAGACAGGGAGGCAATAATATGAGTTTTGTACCTTATGTCATTGAACAGAATAGCCGTGGAGAGAGGTCATATGATATCTATTCACGTCTTCTTAAAGACAGAATTATATTTTTAGGTGAAGAGGTAACAGATGTTTCTGCTAACCTTGTTGTTGCACAGATGTTATTCCTTGAGGCAGAAGACCCAAGTAAGGATATACATTTCTATATCAACAGCCCAGGCGGTTCAGTATCGGCTGGTTTTGCGATATATGATACTATGCAGTATATCAAGTGCGATGTTTCAACAATATGTATAGGTATGGCAGCCAGTATGGGAGCATTCCTTCTTTCTGGCGGTACTAAGGGTAAGAGACTTGCACTTCCTAATGCTGAGATTATGATTCATCAGCCTTCAGGCGGAGCCAGAGGTCAGGAAACAGAAATCAGAATAGTTGCAGAGAATATCTTAAAGACTAGAAATAAGTTAAATGAGATACTTGCAGCTAATACAGGTAAATCAGTAGAAGAAATCTCTCGGGATACAGAACGTGATAACTATATGACTGCTCAGGAAGCAGTTGCATATGGCCTTATCGACAGCGTAGTTGAAAAGAGATAGTTACTTAAGGGGACTGTTGCTTTTCGCACAGTCCCCTGTTGTTTATAAGTTAAAAGAGCGTTACGGATAGAATATCATTGGACATGATTTGTTAATATGCTAATAATATAATAAAGTGTGTTTGATGTGATATTTAGAGTGAGGCAATATATTATTATGTATTATTTATTAATGCATAGCAGACCGGAGGAATTATGGCAGGCAAGATTAAAGATGGAGAGTTAAGATGCTCATTCTGTGGTAAGACTCAGGATAAGGTTAAGAAGCTTATTCAGGGACAGAATGGTGTGTTTATATGTGATGAGTGTATTGGAATATGTTCAGATATACTTGACGAGGAGTTTGAGGCAGAAGATGAGCAGGCAGTAGAAGGGCTTGATATCAATCTTTTGAAGCCTAAGGAAATAAAAGAATTCCTTGACGATTATGTAATAGGACAGGATGAAGCTAAGAAAGTTTTATCAGTGGCTGTTTATAATCATTATAAGAGAATATTATCAGCAAAGGATGTGGATGTAGAACTTCAGAAGAGTAATATCCTTATGTTAGGACCTACAGGTTCTGGTAAGACATTTCTTGCACAGAATCTTGCAAGACTTCTGAATGTACCATTTGCGATAGCAGATGCCACAACTCTTACAGAGGCCGGATATGTAGGTGAGGATGTGGAAAATATCCTTCTTAAGCTTATTCAGGCTGCTGATTATGATATAGAGAAAGCACAGTATGGAATTATATATATTGATGAGATAGATAAGATAACTAAGAAGTCAGAAAATGTTTCAATAACAAGAGATGTTTCTGGTGAGGGTGTACAGCAGGCGCTTCTTAAGATTCTTGAAGGAACAGTAGCATCAGTACCACCTCAGGGTGGAAGAAAGCATCCACAGCAGGAGCTTATTCCTATAGATACAACTAATATACTGTTTATCTGTGGTGGAGCATTTGACGGACTTGAGAAGATTATAGAGTCAAGAATGGACCAGAGTACAATTGGTTTCAATTCACAGATTAAGGAAAAGACAGCAACTGAGGATATTGGTGAAATGTTCCATAAGGCACTGCCACAGGATCTTATAAAGTTTGGCCTTATTCCTGAGTTTGTAGGCCGTGTGCCGGTTGTTGTAGCACTTGACTCACTTGATGAAAAAGCACTTGTACGTATTCTTCGAGAGCCTAAGAATGCTATACTTAAGCAGTATAAGGCACTCCTTAGCCTTGATGAGGTTGACCTTGAGTTCGAGGATGATGCTGTTAAGGAAATAGCGCATAAGAGCTTTGAGAGAAAGACGGGAGCCAGAGGACTTCGTTCTATACTTGAGTCAGTTATGAATGAGGTTATGTATGAGGTTCCATCTGATGAAACTATCGCTAGATGTATTATAACAAAGGATGCAGTTCTTGGAACAGGTAAGCCGGTTATAGAATACAGAACACAGATGGTAGGAAGCAGTAACGAAGGTGGTATTGCTGGAAGCAGTTTTGTGGATGCTGACGGCATTGAAGTTAAGAGAGCATAATAATTATGAATATGATTACATTACCAGTAATTGCGTTAAAAAGTATGACCGTGTTGCCTGACATGGTCATACATTTTGATATAAGCAGAAAAAAATCTAAACAGGCGGTGGAGGATGCACTTGCTGCAGATGAAAAGGTGTTACTTCTTACACAGAAGGATGCACAGGTAGAGAGTCCACAGCCGGAGCAATTATATAAAACAGGAACAGTAGCTGTTATAAAGCAGGTTATAAAGCTTCCAAACAAGCTTGTGCGTGTTCAGGTGGAAGGTCTGCATAAAGCACATGCAATAGAGATAACAGATACTAAAAAGTGCATAAGAGCGGTGGCAGAGGTTCAGGAAAGTTATATAAATGAGCCTGATGAAGTTACTGACAAGGCTATAATTCTTGGCATGAGAGAACTGCTAAAGCAGTACGGTGAATCTAACCATGGAAGTAATAAGGAACTTTTAAAGTACTGGCTGGGTCTTGATGATGCAAGAGAACTTATGCTTAAGATATGCGCTGATTTTCCTATGGAATATACAGACAGGCAGACTCTTCTTGAGATGGATGATATATTAGACATATATGAATATATTGCAAGGATGCTTATAGAGCTGACTAATGCGTATAAGATAAAGGAAGAACTTGCACTTAAGGTTAAATCTAAGGTCGATAATAACCAGAGAGAATATATTATAAGAGAACAGTTAAATGTACTTAATCAGGAGCTTGGGCAGGATGAGTATTCAGAAACTGAGGAGTTTGATACTCAGATAGCCGGACTTAATGCGCCTGATAATATAAAAGAAAAGCTCCATAAGGAAGTGAAAAGACTTAAGAACCTGTCTAAGGGTTCGTCAGAGGTAAATGTTGAAAGAACATATATTGAAAACTGTCTTGCACTTCCTTGGAATAAGAAGTCAGAGGACAACAAAGATATAGTAAATGCAAGAAAAGTGCTTGATGCCGACCATTATGGCATGAAGGATGTAAAGGACAGAATTATAGAGTCTCTTGCGGTAAGAAATATAACATCAAAGTCAGATGCGCCAATATTATGTCTTGTCGGTCCGCCGGGAACAGGTAAGACGTCTATAGCACGTTCGGTTGCCAATGCGCTTAATAAGAAGTATATAAGAGTATGTCTTGGTGGCGTGAGGGACGAAGCTGAGATAAGAGGACACAGGAAAACTTATGTTGGTGCGATGCCGGGAAGAATTATTGAAGGTCTTAAGCAGGCAAAGACATCTAATCCGCTTATGCTTTTAGATGAGATAGATAAGATAAGTAACGATTATAGGTCAGATACAGCTTCTGCGCTGCTTGAGGTGCTTGACAGTGAGCAGAATTCACATTTTGTCGACCATTATATCGAACTTCCGGTTGACCTTTCGGATGTACTTTTCATAGCTACAGCTAACGACCTTTCAACAGTGAGCACACCTCTGCTTGACAGAATGGAGATAATAGAAGTTCCGGGTTATACATTGAATGAGAAAATGCACATAGCAAAGGAACATCTTGTAAAGAAGCAGATAGCAAAGAACGGCCTTACAGCCTCAATGCTTAAGATATCTGACAGTGCGCTTAAACGTATAATAGGCGGTTATACAAAGGAAGCCGGAGTGCGTGAGCTTGAAAGACAGATAGCCAGGATATGCCGTAAGGCAGTAACGCAGGCTTACGAAGAAGGGATGTATACACCGGATGGTAAGAGAAATACAGAGATTAAGAAATGTATACGAATTACAGATAAAAATCTTGCAGATTATCTTGGAAAAGTGAAGTACAGACCAGATAAGGCTAATAAACGTCCTGAGGTCGGTGTTGTAAGAGGTCTTGCGTGGACAAGTGCCGGAGGTGAGACGCTTGAGATAGAAGTTAATGTTATGGCAGGCAATTCTGAACTTAAGCTTACAGGCAATATGGGCGATGTTATGAAAGAGTCAGCTATGATAGCTTATTCACTTGTAAGGTCACTTACTATGTCGGGAAAGTACAAGGTTGACAGTGAATTTTATGATAAGCATAATCTTCATCTGCATATTCCTGAAGGTGCAGTTCCTAAAGATGGACCATCTGCGGGTGTTACTATGACAACTGCCATATTATCAGCAGTTACAGGAATACCAGTAAGGGCAGATGTCGCCATGACAGGTGAGATTACGCTTCGTGGAAAGGTGCTTCCTATAGGCGGTCTTAAAGAAAAGCTTCTTGCAGCCAAGATGGCAGGTATGAAGACCGTACTTGTTCCAGAGGAGAATAAGTCAGATGTTGAGGAACTGGAGGCTGAGATAACAGACGGACTTTCTATCGTGTATGTAGAAAATATAAGTCAGGTGATAAAAGAAGCTCTGTTTACAAAGTAAGAATTGTGTATTTCTAACAAGGGCGTAATTATGCAATATTTTAAAATTACTTATTTATAAAATAGAAAAATTTTATAGACATAGTGGAATATGAATTACAAAGAAAGGAGTGTTGTTATGGTTATCAAAAAGGTAAATCTTGATATAGTTATCGGTGTGACAAGCGCCATACCGGATACAGAATATCCAGAGGTTGCATTTGCAGGTAAGTCTAATGTTGGTAAGTCATCGCTTATCAATTCGCTTATGAACAGAAAGTCTTATGCAAGAACATCTTCACAGCCGGGTAAGACACAGACTATTAATTTTTATAATATTAATGACTGTATGTACCTTGTTGACCTTCCTGGATATGGTTATGCGAACGCAAGTCCAGCGGTTAAAGCAAAGTGGGGCAAGATGATAGAGAAGTATCTTAGAAAGTCAGCTAATCTTAAACAGGTATTTCTTCTGGTGGATATAAGACATGATCCATCAGAGAACGATAAGATGATGTATAACTGGATAGTTGATAATGGCTTCAGACCTGTTATCATAGCCACAAAGCTTGACAAGCTGAAAAGAAGTCAGGTGGCTAAGCATGTTAAGGCTGTAAGAACTGGATTAGGTCTTAGGGAAGACGATATTCTTATACCATTTTCATCAGAAACAAAGCAGGGACTTGATGTGCTGTGGGAGACAGTAGAGTCTTATATAGGATAATTGAATGTAATATTTGACAATGTTTATGGATAATATTTAAAATGTCGAATTATGTTGTTTTTAGTAAAGAAAAGTAGTATAGTGATTTATGATATTATTTTAATATGATGTAAGGGTCAAAAAGTTGTTAGTGTTTGTGCAATAAGACTTTTGAAATTGTGACCTTAGCATTTTAATAAAAGATAAAGGTTAAGACCTGATTAGGAGGAAATACTTATGTTGACAGTTTCAATTTTACTTAATTCGGTGGAAAAGGTTCAGAGATTTGTAAGCAAGATAAGCAGGTATTCATGCAGTTTTGATGTGGAGAGTGGTAACAGCTATGTAGATGGCAAGTCGCTTGTTGGCTTATTCAGTCTTGATATCAGCAGACCGTTACAGCTTACTATCAATGGTGGAGAAAGCGAAATTGAAGATGTGTTAAGGGATATTAATGAGTTTATGCAGTATTAAGCATTAGTTAAGGATGTATCATCTTAAGCAGGTTTAAATATTAGGAAATAAAAATATGAAAAAAATATCAATAGTATTATTGGTTGTGATTATGGCGGTATCGCTTGCTGCATGCGGCAGGAATACAGGTACATCATCTGACCAGCAGAATAGTAATGAAGAGCAGCTTACAGGAAAGCATCACGTTGTTATAGCTGTTAAGGATTATGGAAATATAAGTGTAGAGCTTGATGCAGATGCAGCACCAATTACAGTTACTAACTTTGTTACACTTGCAAAAAGTGGTTTTTATGACGGACTTACATTTCATAGGATTATAAGCGGTTTTATGATACAGGGTGGAGACCCTCTTGGTGATGGTACAGGTGGTTCGGATACTAAGATAAAAGGTGAATTCTCGGATAATGGAGTGTCTAATAAACTGACACACAAGAGAGGTGCTATATCAATGGCACGTTCAAGCAGCAATAATAGTGCAAGTTCACAGTTTTTTATAGTTCATAAGGACAGCACATATCTTGATGGAAAATATGCATGCTTTGGTTATGTAACAGATGGCATGGATGTAGTGGACAAGATATGTCAGAATGTTAAGCCTGTTGATGATAATGGAAAGGTCAACAAAGGGGACCAGCCGGTTATCGAGAAAATAACAGTTGTTGACTAATGTTTACATAAGAATTGCTTAAAAACAAAAAGAGAAAATAAAAGGAACGATTACTTTATAAACATAATAGTAATCGTTCCTTTTTGATATTTATATAGTGCGGAAAATGGGACTTGAACCCACACGTGGTAACCCACACAAGAATCTGAATCTTGCTCGTCTGCCATTCCGACATTTCCGCTAACTCATTTATTTTATGATAATATGGATGAATTGTCAAGATGAATACGGATATATCATATAAAATATTACATATAATGTCATGATTAAAATGTTTTTAAATATGATAAGGAGCTTAAGAAAGATGTCCAGACACTTGAGACAGTTTATAATGAAATATATTAGAAAAAATAGTCAATATAACAAAAAAGAAGCCTCATCAGCTTCCTTTAAGTAGTGCAGTCGGCGGGACTTGAACCCGCACCCAAGCAATATGGACTAGATCCTTAGTCTAGCGCGTATGCCAATTCCGCCACGACTGCGTATTTATTGTGTTGCTGTATCCCAGCGACTTGATTATAATATCATGTGATATATAGTTTGTCAACAAGAAATTACAAAAAAAATTAAAAAAATGAATTTTTATAGAGAAAGGAAAAAATACATTATATAATCAGTTTTATCTCTACACAAAATAGACTTGTAACGGAGTTGTTTTAATGTATGACACGATATGTCCTACTTTATATAGTTGAAAAAATATTGAAAAAATATAAATATATGTCTTTACAATTAAATAATACAATAGTATTATATTAGAGTATGCTACTATGGCTCAGTCGGTAGAGCAACTGATTCGTAATCAGTAGGTCGCCGGTTCGATTCCGGCTAGTAGCTTATAGCATTTGCTATGCCTGATTATGGCTAATCTGGATATCATAGTAGATATCCAGATATTTTTATGTTCTTTTTTAAAAACATTGTTACATAAGATTACCGGGTTAAAATACCTTTAAGTCGCATAAATCAAGGGGGGGGGTAGAAACTATAATTCATATTATGAATTAATAATCGGGATGCTGACCCGGCTTGACAAGTAAACTTAGCGTATATATAATCAATCAGGATACCAACAATTAATAAACTATTAATTTTCTAAGTTTATATATAGTTAATCTTTTGAAATGTTAAGATGAATCTGCCAAAGAATTATGTAAATTGCAGAATTATGAAGCAGTCAAATGGCAGAAGTCAAAGGTGAAATAAACACTGCCCAATGACATCATATTATTTTAAGAAGATATATTGAAGGTATCTTAAGGTTACGAGTAAGACATAGAAAATAGGAGAAAAGATGGAAACTAATATTAGACAGGATAACAATGAAGAAGTAGAAATTGATATAATGCAGATATTAAGAATGCTTTTATCAAAGATATGGGTGATAATAGTATCTGGAGTTGCTGTGGGAATTATAGCGTTTTCAATAACAGAATTAGCAATTACACCACAGTATCAGTCGTCAATAAAGTTATACATAATTAACAGACAGAATGGTTCAACAACAACACTTAGTGATATTCAGTCATCTACACAGCTTGTTCAGGATTATAAAGTTCTTGTAACAAGTCTTCCAGTTGTTGAGCAGGTTATAAGAAATCTTGAACTTGATATGACTTCTGATGAGCTTGTATCAAAGATTAAGTGCGAGATAGAGTCAGATTCACGAGTTCTCCAGGTCACAGTAACAGACCCGGATCCAGAGAGAGCTAAAAATATAGTTGATGCAGTTGCTGATATATCAGCTAATCAGATAACTTCTGTTATGCAGATAGAAGGCGTAAATGTTATTGAATATGGCAGGGTTGCAACAGAACCATCGAGCCCTAATGTAAAGAAGAATACACTGCTTGGTGCAGCGGTTGGAATCGTATTAGCAATAGCAGTACTTGTAGTTAACTTCATACTTGATGATACTATCAAGACATCCGATGATGTTGAAAAGTATCTTGGTATAACTAACCTTTCACTGATTCCTCTTACAGAAGAAGAGTACAATGGACAGCCACATGACAGTAAGAAGAAAAAGAAAAGTAAGTAATAAAAAATAAGAAAGGTTGGAGGAAAGTTAGAATGCAGAAGATCAATATAGAGAATGCCCAGCAGGATAATTATCAGGTAAGAGAAAGTTATAGAAACTTACGAACTAATATATTCCTTAGCGGAAAAGATACTAAAGTAGTTATGTTTACCAGCTGTGGACCTAATGAAGGAAAATCTACAGTTACAATGAATCTCGCATCATCTATCGCAGATGGTGGCAAGAAAGTTTTATTTATTGACTGCGATTTAAGAAAGTCAGTATTAGTAGGACGTTACAGAGTTAAGAAGGGTATTAAGGGATTGACACATTTCTTATCAGGTCAGAATACTCTTGAGGAAGTTATATATTCTACAAATGTAGAAAATATGGATGTTATTCTTGCGGGACCTGTGCCACCTAATCCGGCAGAGCTTCTTGACAGTCCTTTATTTAAGGATACAGTTAAGGAAATGCGTGAAAAGTATGACTATGTCATAATAGATACGCCGCCACTTGGTTCAGTTATTGATGCAGCTATTGTTGCAACAGTAAGTGATGGTGCAGTGCTTGTAATTGCAGCTAATCAGGTAAGTTATAAGTTTGCACAGAATGTTATGGAACAGCTTAAGAAAACTAAAATTAAGATTATTGGTAGTGTTCTTAATAAGGTTGATTTGTCTGAAAATGGATATTATGGTAAGTACTACGGCAAGTATTATGGTAAGTACTATGGAAGCTATTATGGCAATTATCATAGTGAACAGTCACCAGATAAGTCATTTGAAAAGGCTAAGGAGGCTTCAGCAGCAAAGAATTCTGGGTCAAGAAGCGGCAGTTCATCATCTTCGAGAACTTCTTCTTCATCTAAGAATGGTAAAAAGCCAGTTGCAGGAAGCGTTGGTTCAGTAGCTGCAAGAAAGAATTCACATGCACAGTCTTCAGGAGGTAATAAGAATAACACAGCTAATAAGCCGGGAAGTGTTAATGGTGTGCCTCTTAAGAAGAGAGGCAGCAGAACAGAGGAGTATGATGGAGATTTTCTCCTTGATATGGACTTTGATGATGATAACAAGTAAAAACATATATAGGCAACAGTAAAGGGAATGACATCAGGGGATTGTATGGCAGATATTATTTAATAAGAGTAACAGAGGATGTGAGAATGTTGAACGATTCTAATAAAACACGTGATAGTGTACAAAATATAATATTATTTTTTATAGATGTTTTGGGCGTGCTTATCGCATATTATGTATCTGGTATGGCATGGCTGTTTGTATATAAGAATATGGGCATTGATAAAACAATCGTTCAGCTTAGTACGAATCTGGATACCATTATTGTTGCGGCACTTGTCGGAATGTTCTTTACCAATGGTAAAGGTAAGTTCTTAAAAAGAGGCAGATTTGATGAATTAAGAGCCGTTATATGCAAAGTCGCAGTATTTGCTGCAACTGCTGCTGTATATGAGCTTATTACAAGAAAAAGCCAGATACCAAGAGGTGTATATGTATGTACAGTTCTTATAAGTGTTGTCCTTATATTAGTGGGCAGGGAGCTTATGAAAAAGTATCTTAAGGGCCTTGGAAGAAATGAGGACAAAGCGGCACGTGTAATAGCTATAACAATGAAGGACAGAGCGAAACATCTTGTGGATAACCTTGACAGAGAAGAGGACTGGGTAAGAACACTTGCCGGTTTTGTTGTTATGGATGAGGATATGGTAGGTCAGGAGATTGATGGCGTAAAAGTAGTGGCTAATGCCCACAGTATGATGACTTACATTAAAAATGAGATTGTTGACGAAGTCTATATAGATGTTAATGAAAGCATAAGAAGCCATCTTAATCCTATGGTTATGCACCTTGAGGATATGGGTATAACAGTACATATAAGAATAGAAGTGCTTGATGGCTTTGACGGATATTCAACATCACTTGGAATGGTTGGAAATGTTCCTGTAGTAACATTTGCAAACAGAGAATTCGACTATAAAATGCTTGCTGTAAAGAGAGCTATGGATATAGCCGGCTCTATAGTAGGTATGATCATTATGTTAATAGCGATGATATTTGTCGTTCCAGCTATTAAGATAGAGTCAAAGGGACCTGTATTTTTTAAGCAGAAACGTGTAGGTAAGAATGGACGATACTTCTATATATACAAGTTCCGCTCAATGTATCAGGATGCAGAGGAGAGAAAGAAAGAGCTTCTTGCACAGAATGAAATGAGCGGTCTTATGTTTAAGATGAAGGATGACCCACGTATAACAAAGGTCGGTAAGTTTATAAGAAAGACAAGTATTGATGAGCTTCCACAGTTTATCAATGTATTTCTTGGAGATATGAGCCTTGTGGGAACAAGACCACCAACGGTCAATGAGTTCAAGCAGTATGAGGGACATCATAAGAGAAGACTTTCTATGAAGCCGGGTATCACAGGAATGTGGCAGGCATATGGAAGAAAGACAGTTACTGACTTTGAAGATATCGTAAAGATGGATTTGGATTATATTGACAACTGGAGTATAGGACTTGATATAAAAATTCTCTTTAAGACAGTAGCTTCGGTATTTACTACTGGCGGACAATAAAATAATAAAATTAAATTCCTTATGGACGGATGTGCGGGTCACTGCGGTGGCATAAAAGCATATTTGTCTGTAGGGAATTTTTAATTGTATTGTAGTAGAGTGTTTACGCCTATTTTTTAATGTATTATTAGTGAAATGTTTACGTACATTTTTTAAAATCAGGTTGTAAGGGAGAATTTGCGCTTATTTTTTAAATTTTATCATAAGGTCTGTATTTATAGAAAAAATCAGAAAATGTCTTAAAAATACTGTATATTTATCAAATAAAAGTTTGCTAATTACTACCAATATAGAGTATAATAAGATAAAGACCAATGATCGTATTATATATTTTATGATTTAGTGGGTTTTTATGTCACTTACTTAATATTTGTGGATATATTCGCTTATGTCAGGCAGATTGATGAAGTGACGACTAATTTATGTAATGGAGGATGATGTTATGTCTTATATGGACGAGTACAAGCGTTGGGTAGAAAACGTTAAGGATGAAGAACTTTCAGACGCATTAAAGAATATGGATGAGGCACAGATAGAAGATGCGTTCTATCGTGATCTGGAGTTTGGTACAGGTGGTTTACGTGGAACTATAGGTGCAGGTACTAACAGAATGAATATATATACAGTTGCTAAGGCATCACAGGGACTTTCAGATTATCTTGTGAAGTCTTTTGAAGAGCCATCTGTAGCGATTGGTTATGATTCACGTATAAAGTCGGATGTATTTGCTAAAACAGCAGCTTCAGTATTTGCAGCTAATGGTATCAAGGTGAACTTATGGCCTAGACTTAATCCGGTTCCTACAGTATCATTTGCAACAAGATATCTTCATACTTCAGCAGGTGTTATGGTTACAGCATCTCATAACCCATCTAAGTATAATGGTTACAAGGTATATGGCTCAGACGGATGCCAGATGACAACAGAAGCAGCAGCAACTGTTCTTTCAGAGATAGAAAAGCTTGACATATTTGCTGATGTTAAGAAGATTGACTTTGATGAGGCTGTCAAGGCTGGAAAGATTGAGTACATATCAGATGATGTTCTTACAGCATTTATCGAGAAGGTTAAGAGTCAGTCAGTATTATTCGGTGAGGAAGTAAACAAGAATGTATCTATTGTATACAGCCCTCTTAATGGTACAGGTTATATTCCTGTTACAAGAACTCTTGAAGAAATGGGATATACTAATATCACTATAGTAGAGGAGCAGCGTCTTCCAGATGGCAACTTCCCTACATGCCCATATCCTAACCCAGAGATTAAGGAAGCTATGGCACTTGGTATGGATTATGCCAAGCGTAACAATGCAGACCTTCTTCTTGCAACAGATCCAGACTGCGACCGTGTAGGTATAGCTGTTAAGGATAAGAATGGTGAATATCAGCTATTAACAGGTAATCAGACAGGTATGTTACTCTTTGATTACATCTGTTCACAGAGGACTAAGCATGGCAAGATGCCAGCAGACCCAGTTATGGTTAAGACTATCGTATCTATGGATATGGCAGAGCAGATTGCTAAGAATTATGGCGTAAGAGTTATCAATGTTCTTACAGGCTTTAAGTTCATCGGAGAGCAGATTGGTTTCCTTGAAAAGCAGGGTAAGGAAGATTCTTATATCTTTGGTTTTGAAGAGTCTTACGGATATCTTTCAGGAAGCTATGTAAGAGATAAGGATGCTGTTAACGGTGCATTCCTTATATGCGAAATGTTCAGCTACTATGCTACTAAGGGCATTTCTCTTCTTGACAAGCTCAATGAACTTTTCGATAAGTATGGTTACTGCCTCAACACTCTTCATTCTTATCAGTTTGAAGGTTCAGCAGGATTTGAGAAAATGCAGAAGATTATGGAATCTTTCCGTGAAGAGGTTGGAGAAGGAAAGAAGATTGAAAGCTTTGCTGGCAAGAAGATTAACACAGTTCTTGATTACAGCAAGGGTCTTGACGGTCTTCCTAAGTCAGATGTACTTAAGTATCTCCTTGATGGCAACTGCTCAGTTGTAGTAAGACCAAGTGGTACAGAGCCTAAGCTTAAGACTTATATAAGTGTAAGTGCTAAGAGCAAGGAAGATGCAGAGGTTGTAGAAAAGAAGATTGCGGATGAACTGGGTGAGTTCTTTGCATAGAATTGTTGTTTAGTGATGTCACGGTAGTGACGAACGGACGATATAAGCTACGGGACGGATGTCGCGAATCCTGCGCATTATTCGTGACAACCGTCCCGTAGCTTATATCAGGCTGTTGGCAAAACTTAACTTAACAGGTAAGTAGATGTATCACTAAATCAACAGAGCGGTATATAGGGGGCGGAATTGTGTGCTTTGCACATAATTCCGCCCCTTAAGCCGTCCGAAAGTATTCCCATAATTTATAATTCAATAACTAATTACTATTAGACAGTTATAATTAATTATACTAGAATTAGTGCAAATAAATGAAATAGTAATGCAGGAGGACATAATAATGGAGTATGAAATATCTAATCGTTTATCAGGCGTACACGGCTCTATGATAAGGGAATTATTTAAGTTAGGAGCAAGTGCGGATATTATATCTTTTGGTGGAGGTAATCCATCGTCAGAAACTTTTCCATGTAAAGAAATAGAAGAAATTGCAGCCAAAGGACTTGGTGAGAATCCGGTTTCATTGTTACAGTATGGACTTAGTGAAGGTTACACACCACTTCGTGATACTATGAAAAAATATCTTGAAACAAAAGAAGGTTTTGAATTTGATGATAACGAATTATTTATAGTATCAGGTGGACAGCAGTGCGCAGACCTTACAACTAAAGCGCTTGTAAATGAAGGAGATGTAGTACTAACAGAGGAACCTGCATTTGTAGGATGTCTTAATACATTCCGTTCATATGGAGCTAAGCTTGTAGGGATTCCTATGGAACAGGATGGTATGAATATAGATGCACTAAAAGAGGCATTGGAAGCTAATCCAAATGCAAAATTATTGTATATAATCCCATCTTTCCAGAATCCAACTGGTATTACAACTTCTCTTGAAAAAAGAAAGAAAATATATGAGCTTTGCTGTAAATATGATATTGCAATATTAGAAGATAATCCATATGGAGAGTTAAGATTTGCAGGTGAAAATGTTCCAACTATTAAGTCTATGGACACAGAAGGAAGAGTTATATATGCTGGAAGTTTTTCAAAAGTGATGGCACCAGCGTTCCGTTTAGGTTTTCTTGTGTTTAATAAGTCACTAACAGGACCGCTTACGGTTGCAAAGCAATGTACGGATGTACATTCAACAGTATTGTTCCAGTATATTTGTAATGAATATATCAACAATTATGATTTTGACAAGCATCTTGAGGAGTCAAGAAAGGTATATGAGCATAAGTGTAATCTTATGCTTGATTGTATGAAGAAAGAATTTCATCCATCAGTTACATTTGGACATCCAGAGGGTGGACTTTTTGTAATGGCATTTTTACCAGATGGAATGGATTCAGCACCATTTGTACGAGAAGCTATAAACAGGGGTGTTCTTTCAGTTCCAGGAGCAGCATTTTTAGCTGATAAAAATCAGAAATCAAATGGATTCAGACTTAATTATTCAACACCATCTGATGAACAGATAATAAAGGGAATCGAGATACTTGGAAAACTGACATATGAATGGATAAAGTAATAAGGGAGTGAAAAGATATGAAAATAGCAGCATTTAGTGTAAGACCTGATGAACAGCAGTATTTTGATACATTTGCAGATGTATATAAGGTTGAATTAAAGATTAATAATAATGGTTTCACAGAACAAGATATTGATAAAGTAAAAGGATGCGATGCTATGTCGGTGTGTGATGGAATGTGTGACCTGTCGGCATCAGTACTTGAAAAGCTGTCAAAAGAGGGGATTAAGTATATAGGTTTCAGGACAATAGGATATAACAGTATTGACCTTGAAGCAGCTAAGCATCTTGGAATAAGAGTTGCACACAGTGGATATTCTCCATATTCTGTAGCTAATTATACGGTAATGCTTATGCTTATGTGTATACGTAAGGCATTGTATGTTATGCTTCGTTCACATACAGCAGATTATTCCCTTGGACCTATATGCGGTCATGAAATGCAGAATATGACAGTAGGAATTATTGGAACAGGAAGAATAGGAAAAGCAGTTATCCAGAATCTTTCAGGTTTCGGATGTAAAATAATAGCATACGACCCATATCCAGCAAAAAATCTTGATAATGTTGAATATGTAGAACTTGATGAATTATATGCCAGGGCAGATATCATATCACTTCATACATTTTTAAGTGATGAAACATATCATATGATTAATAAAAAATCTATAGCTAAAATGAAAGATGGAGTTATTCTGATAAATGCAGCAAGAGGTGCACTTGTTGATACTAAAGCACTTATTGAAGCAATAGAAAGTGGAAAAATAGGTTCAGTTGGAACTGACTGCTGTGAAGGTGAAGATGAATTTATAAGGACCGACCGTAAGTATAATGACCTCGTGGTTAACCATGATTATATTATACTTAAGTCATTCCAGAATACTATAGTTACACCACACGTAGCATTTTTTACAGATCAGGCTGTATCAGATATGGTTGAGTCGTCTATAAAAAGTGTTGTATGTTTTGAAAAGGGTGAGAATACACCACTTGAGGTGCAGGCATAATAATAATCGAAGTAAGTGTAATATATACAAAATGCTGTGAATACGGGGTTATATGTGGGGAATATGAATTCCCCCTGACATATAATGGAGTTATATCAGGACTGAAGTTTCTTGAAATACTCCTCAAGCTGGTGCTCAAATATGCGTTGATTGTCTGAACGGAATGAACCAAGTGGCTGATAGTATATACTTCTGAAATGAGGACAGTCATCTATATGCAGAAGGCAGATATTTTCTGGAAGACTGCTGCTTGTCCATGTTACAGAGGCAACAAATGATACACATAACCCCAGACTTATAAGCTTTCCCTGTAATATATAGTCATTGCAGGAATAGGCTATTTCAGGTGTTCTTTTGCACTGGTTAAATATTGAGTTGAACACACCAGTGTATGATGGAGAATTAGCAAGGTCAATAAATTTCTCATTCATCATCTGTTCAATAGATATATGACCTGTATGTGCAAGTGGATGTGAGGAGGAAACAGCAAGGCATATTTCTTCGGTCATAAGAAGATGTGCATCATCAGGAATATTAAAAGCAGATGACACTGAATCTATGAGCAAATTTTTAATACCATATGTAATATTTGTTATATTAATAGGTTCTACAGGTGTTATTGAAGAGATGGCACTAGGACGTGCAACTAAAGGTGGCCCAATAAAAGCATTTGGTGATTGCGTGCAGATGCGTACAGGAAAGAAAAAGGTTTGCAGAGGAGTCTGTTAATAATGGTGCGGATAAGCCGGTAGGAAAGTGGTTTGTTATTCTTGGAAAATATGTGCTTGTGCCACTGGCATTTATAGCACTTGTTGCGGGAGCAATACTTGGTGGAATAGGATGATGCTGGTTAGTGCTCGAACATTTGCATTTTATCCACGATAATAGTATTATATAACCATTCATCAAAAAAGCTGTAATATCAGCATATATTGCGGCGGAATGGAGATTATTGTGGATAGTTTTATATACAGTATTAATGCGACAGTGCCGGTATTCCTCGTTATGGTGCTTGGCGGCGTGATTAAAAAAATTGGCATTATAGACGAACATTTTGCCAATGTAGCCAACAGATATGTCTTTAAAGTGGCACTTCCGGTACTTTTATTCAGGGACCTTTCAAAGTCAGACTTTAAAAGCCAGTTCGAACCAAAGTTCGTTTTATATTGTAGTATTGTAACAATACTCATGTTTTCGCTTGTCTGGATATTTACGGAAATACTTATGAAGGATGACACGCAGAAGGGTGCATTTATTCAGGGAAGCTGTAGAAGCAGTGCAGCTATTCTTGGAATGGCGTTTGTGCAGAATATGTATTCAGATACGGGAATGGCGCCGCTTATGATAGTTGCTGCGGTTCCGCTGTTTAACATATTTGCAGTCGTTGTACTTACATTTAAGGCACATCCTGAGAAAGTTCTTAAAGAAGAGGTTAATGTAAATGAAACAGTTGAAAAGATAAGTAATGATGAAGAAGTTGTTACTGATGATATAAAGATTAAAAAGACAGTCAGCCATAAAACGGATAATATCAAAAAGGCATGTATCAATATTGTTAAGAACCCGATTATAATAGGAATTGTATTAGGCTTCATATCGTCAATGCTTAATATGAAGTATCCAGTTATTATTAATAAGACAATAGAAAGCATAGCGCAGACAGCAACACCAATAGCGCTTATATGTATAGGTGCAGGTTTTGAGGGAAGAAAGGCTATAAAGAAGATAAAGCCTACACTTGTGGCAACATTTATAAAGCTTATAGGTCTTGCAGCGGTGTTTATTCCAATCGGTGTTGCACTTGGCTTTAGAAATCAGGAGCTTGTCGCAGCGCTTATTATGCTGGCTTCACCAACAACAGTAACAAGTTATGTTATGGCAAAGAGTATGGATAATGATGAAGTGTTATCATCAAGTATCATCGTGCTCACAACTGTATTATCAAGCATAACCCTTACTGGCTGGATATTTATCTTAAGAACGTTCGGGCTTATCTAATAAGCATGAATTAAAAGAAACCAGTTGAAAATACTCCATCTATATGTTATACTTCTAATAGTTATGAACAAAAAGGAGGTATTGTTGTGAAGCATATTAAGACTATCAGCAATCGCGTATTAAAGGATACAATGAAGCACGGTGGATGCGGCGAATGTCAGACATCTTGCCAGTCAGCTTGTAAGACATCTTGCACAGTTGGTAACCAGAGCTGTGAGAATAAGAACAACTAATTAACTCGGTGTGGTTTTTCAGTATTGATTATTGATACATACATCATTAAAAGTTAATATGTTAAGAGAAGTAAGAGAGTGTGAATACATTTCGACACTCTCTTATTTTCCTTATGTACAAAGAGTATAATACAGGTGGGTTATGAAGAGTAAGACTGCCTGTAGTATGATAGAAATAAGTTATCATTTAAGATTAGAATTGAGGATTATTTATTTATGATACATCAGTATAAAAACAATGGATACAATATAGTTCTGGACGTAAACAGTGGTTCAGTACACGTTGTAGATGATATGGTTTATGATATTATCGCACTTTATGAGAACAATAGTGAAGATAAGATTATTGAAGAATTAAAGGATAAGTATCCTGTGGAAGATATTAAGGAAGCCTGTTCAGAGATAGCTGAACTTAAGGAAGCCGGACAGCTTTTCACAGAAGATATATATGAGCCTTATATCGATTCATTTAAGGACAGACCTACAGTAGTAAAGGCACTCTGTCTTCATATAGCACACGACTGTAACCTTGCATGCAAGTACTGTTTTGCAGAAGAGGGCGAATATCATGGAAGAAGAGCACTTATGAGCTTTGAGGTAGGTAAGAAGGCACTTGATTTCCTTGTAGCTAACTCAGGTTCAAGAAGAAACCTTGAAGTCGACTTCTTTGGTGGTGAGCCAACTATGAACTTTGAAGTTGTAAAGCAGCTTGTAGAGTATGGAAGAAGCCTTGAGGAAGAACATAATAAGAAGTTCAGATTTACACTTACAACAAATGGTATCCTTCTTAATGATGAGATACTTGACTTTGCCAATAAAGAGATGGGCAATATAGTACTTAGTATTGATGGACGTAAGGAAATTAATGACCTTATGCGTCCAACAAGAAACAATCACGGAAGTTCATACGATATTATTATGCCTAAGTTCAAGAAGGTTGCAGAGAGCCGTAACCAGATGAACTACTATGTAAGAGGTACATTTACACATAATAATCTTGATTTCTCAGAAGATGTTCTTCATCTGGCAGATGAGGGCTTTGAGCAGATATCAGTTGAGCCTGTTGTAGCACAGCCAACAGATTCATATGCCATAAGAGAAGAAGATCTTCCAATAATATTTGAGCAGTATGATAAGCTTGCAAAGGAGATTATAAAGAGAAAGAAGGCAGGAAACGGTTTTAACTTCTTCCACTTTATGATAGACTTAAGCGGTGGTCCTTGTGTGGCTAAGAGATTATCAGGATGTGGTTCAGGATGTGAGTACTTAGCAGTTACTCCTTGGGGTGATTTCTATCCATGTCATCAGTTTGTAGGTAACGAAGATTTCCTTATGGGTAATGTTGATGAAGGAATTACCCGTAACGATATAAGAGATAGTTTTAAGAATTGTAATGTATATTCAAAGGAAAAATGTAAGAACTGTTTTGCCAAGTTCTACTGTAGTGGTGGGTGTGCCGCTAACTCTTACAATTTCCATGGCAATATCAATGATGCATATGATGTTGGCTGCGAAATGCAGAAGAAGAGAATTGAATGTGCAATTATGATAAGAGCTGCGATGGCAGAAGATTAAAAGAAATGTATTGAAGGGAGTATTAAAGGTAACATGAAGTACAGTTTAACTAAGAAGATTAGCTATAGCATAATCATTCTTATGCTGCTTGTGGGTCTTACACTTACAACAATATTTGGAATGAATGGCAAGGGCTATGGCAGTGCTAAGGACATCAATCTTGGTCTTGACCTTGCAGGTGGTGTCAGCATAACATATGAGATTCAGGAAGATAATCCAACTTCTCAGGATATAGAGGATACTATCTATAAGCTTGAGAAACGTATTGAAGGAAGAAGTACTGAATCCCAGGTATACAAGGAAGGTGATAAGAGAATTACAGTTGAAATTCCTGGTGTTACAGATGCTAATGAAATTCTTACAGAATTAGGAACACCTGGTTCGCTTGAATTCCTTGATTATACAGGATATACAGCATGGTCACAGGGAGAAGATTACACACCACTTCTTACTGGTTCAGACGTTAAGGCAGCACAGGCTTATTCAGACACATCATCTAATGAAAGCACACCTTATGGTGTATCACTTACATTTACAGATGAGGGTTCAGAAAAGTTTGCAGATGCTACATCTAAGAATATAGGAAGCAGAATTTATATCATATATGATGGCGCTGTTGTAAGCTATCCAACAGTTAATACAGCTATCACAGGTGGAAGCGCTTCTATCACAGGTATGGAAACATATGAAGCAGCAGACAATCTTGCTACATATATAAGAATTGGTTCTATTCCACTTACACTTAATGAAGTAAGCTCTAATATTGTAGGTGCGCAGTTAGGACAGGATGCTATCCATTCAAGTCTTATCGCTGCCGGTATTGGTTTCGTACTTTTATGTATATTTATGATTGCAATATACAGAGTACCTGGTGTAGTTGCTACACTTTCACTTATAATATACACAACTCTTGTTCTTTTCCTTGTAAGTGTATATGACCTTACATTAACACTTCCTGGTATCGCAGGTATTATCCTTGGTATCGGTATGGCGGTTGATGCCAATGTTATTATATATACACGTATCAGAGAAGAGATTGCTGCCGGAAAGAGCGTTGAAAGTTCAATCCTTGCAGGTTACAACAAGGCTACATCAGCTATCGTTGATGGTAACGTAACAACACTTATCGCAGCCATAGTTCTTTATATATTTGGTACAGGTCCTGTTAAGGGCTTCGCTACAACTCTTGCAGTTGGTAATATCGTATCAATATTTACAGCCCTTGTAATAACAAAGGTTATTATGAAGCTTCTTTATAACTTTGGACTTACAAAGGAAAGCATGTATGGTAAGACAGTTCATAGAAGAACATATAATATCCTGTCTATAAGAAAATGGACTATTACAGTATCAGTTGTTCTTATCGTTGTAGGTTTTGTAGCTATGGGAGTACAGAGTGCAACAGGTAACAGGGCACTTAATTTCAGCCTTGAGTTCGTTGGTGGTTCAACAACAAGCTTTACATTTGATAAGGAATACTCACAGTCAGAGATTGAAAATGGAATTATCCCTGTTATTAAGGATGCAGCCGGAATAACAGAGGTCCAGCAGCAGAAGGTTCAGAATTCTACAAAGGTAACTTTCAAGACAAAGGACCTTTCACTTGAACAGAGAGAAGCTGTAGAAGCCGCTGTTACAGAGAAGTATCCACTTCAGGACGGTTCTATAGTAGAATCTGATACTATCAGTTCATCAGTCAGCAGCACTATGAAGAAGAATGCCATTCTTTCAGTAGTACTTGCAACAATCGCTATGCTTATATATATCTTTGCAAGATTCAGGGATATTAAGTTTGCGCTTGCAGCTGTTATGGCTCTTTTACAGGATGTATTAGTAGTTATTACATTCTATGCAGTATTCAGAGTACCTGTAGGTAACACATTTATCGCTTGTATGCTTACAATCGTAGGTTACTCAATCAATGGTACTATCATTATCTTTGATAGAATAAGAGAAATGTTAAAGAGTGCTAACTCTAAGACTAACATAACAGAGCTTGTGAACTCAGCCGTAACAAGCACAATAACAAGAAATATCAATACAACTATAACAACTCTTATAATGCTTGTAATGCTTTATATACTTGGTGTTACATCAGTAAAAGAGTTCTCACTTCCACTTATTGTAGGTATTATCTGCGGATTTTACTCTTCAGTATTCCTTACAAGTTCATTCTGGTACATACTTGGTGGAAAGAAGAGAGGCGTTATAGATGAAGCTATAAGCAAGAAGGAAAAGGCAGCCAAGATAGGTCCAGACGGCGCTCAGGTATAAGCGTTAAATTACCTTTAAAGCCTTATAAAAGCATCCGTATCAGTGTATACAGAATTATTAAGTTATGTTCTGTATTATGATACGGGTGCTTTTTAGCTGCATACAGGATTATTAATACGGGATTAATCAGGAAAGACCCATTTATTGGACTGACATTACAATATAGTTAGGAGTAGTTATGAGAAGCGACTGGAGAGTATACGCAAAGAGGGCAGACTTCAAGGGTATAGCAGGAAAGTACGGCATAGACCAGGTTATAGCAAGAATTATAAGAAACCGTGATATATGTGGTGATGCCGCTATTGATATGTACCTGAATGGTGACATTAATGATATGCATAATCCGGAAAGTATGAAGGATGCTGTCCTGTCCGTGGATATAATAACACAGAAGATTAAGGATAAATGTAAAATAAGGATAATAGGCGATTACGATATAGATGGTATATGTTCTATATATATATTATATAAAGGGCTTATGGCTGCGGGCGCAGATGTGGACTATGTTGTTCCACACAGAATTAATGATGGTTATGGTATTAATGAACATCTTATCGATAATGCAATCAATGAAGGAATTGACACTATAATAACCTGTGATAACGGAATAGCCGCATATAATCAGGTGAAGTATGCCAAGGAAAATGGTCTGACAGTTATAGTTACCGACCACCACGATGTTCCATTTGACGAGGTGAACGGAGTAAAAGAGTACAGGGTTCCTCCCGCCGATGCTGTTGTTAATCCAAAGCAGGAGGACTGTCAGTATCCTTTCAAGCTGTTGTGCGGCGCAGGGGTGGCATATAAGCTTATAAGCCTTATATATGAACGCCTGAGGCTTAATACAAAGGATATGGAAGAATACAGGGAGTTTATGGCGATAGCTACGGTTGGTGATATAGTCGACCTTATAGATGAAAACAGGGTTGTCGTAAAGTATGGCTTAAAGCATATAGCACACACTGTTAATACAGGACTTAAGGCGCTTGTTGAGGAGTGCGGAGTTGATATTAATAATATCAGTTCATATCATATAGGTTTTGTGATAGGTCCGTGCCTTAATGCGAGTGGACGACTTGATACGGCAAGAAAGGCTATAGAGCTTATGCTGTGTAAGAATACGGAAGAGGCGCATAATATGGCAAGAGAGCTTATCACACTCAACACCGAACGTAAGCAGATGACAGAGGATGAAACAGCCAAAGCCATAGAACTTGTTGAGAAGAATGATATGTTAAAGGACAGGGTGCTTGTCATATATCTTCCTGACTGCCACGAGAGTATCGCAGGTATTATCGCAGGAAGAATTAAAGAAAGATATTACAGACCTACATTTGTAATAACGAACGCAGAAGAGGGTGCCAAAGGCTCAGGACGTTCGATAGAAGGCTATAATATGTATGAGGAGATTAATAAATGTAAAAATGTTCTCACTAAATATGGTGGACATCCTATGGCTGCTGGGTTATCATTAGAAACGGCTGACATTGACGTATTCAGAAAGATGTTAAACGACAATGCCACACTTGATGACAGTGACCTTATTCCAAAGACATGGATAGATGTTCCAATGCCTGTAGGCTATGCAAGTATGGGACTTGTCGGACAGTTAAAGCTGTTAGAACCATTTGGCAAGGGAAATGAAAAACCGGTATTTGCAGACAGGGACCTTTATGTAAAGACTGCCAGTATCATTGGAAAGAACCGTAATGTATTAAAGATGCAGTTAGAAACTAAAGAAGGCTATATTGTGCAGGCGGTACAGTTTGGGATAAGTGATAAAGACCCGGTTCCAAAGGCTGGAAGCAGGATACTTATCGTGTATTATCCGGATATCAATGTATACAATGGAGTATCGTCACTTCAGATAATAATAAAGGAATGGAAGGAATAACGTTATGAAAAAGAAAGTAAGTAAGTTAGCGGCAGTTATGCTTATATTAGTTATGGCTGCAGCTGTATTTACTGGCTGTGGACAGAACAGCACACAGAATACGACAGAGGAGAGCACTATAACATCAAAGGCTTATGAGAGTCAGGATATAAAGGTTGCAGCGCTTAAAGGACCTACAGCTATTGGTATGGTTAAGCTTATGAATGACAATGAAGACAAGAAGACAGCGAATAACTATACATTTCAGATAGAAGCGGCAGCAGATGCATTTACAGCAGACCTTATAAAAGGGGATGTACAGATAGCAGCTATGCCTTGTAATGCAGCAGCAACTCTTTATAACAAGAGTCAGGGAAAAGTTTCTGTGGTTGGTATTAACACACTTGGAGTATTATATATACTTGATAATAAGGGAGAAATCAAGTCGGTAGCAGACCTTAAGGGAAAGACTATATACACAACAGGCAAGGGAACAACACCTGAATACACATTAAGATATCTTCTTTCATCTAATGGAATTGACCCTGATAAGGATGTGACTATAGAATTCAAGTCAGAGGCAACAGAGGTAGCGACTATTATGGCTTCGGCAAAGGGAGAAACTATCGCTATGCTTCCACAGCCATTTGCAACAACAGTTCTTATGAATAATCAGGATGTAAAGATAGCTCTTGATGTAACAGCAGAATGGGAAAAGACAGCGAATGATGGCAGCAGCGTTGTAACAGGTGTTATTGTTGTAAACACTGAGTATTACAATAATAATAAAGAGGCTGTTAATAAGTTCCTTGAGGAATATAAGACTTCGGTTGACTATGTACATGCAAATGTAGACTCAGCAGCAGAGCTTGTAGAGAAGTATGATATAACAAAGGCGGCAGTAGCAAAGCAGGCTATTCCAAAGTGTAACATAACATTAATCACAGGCGATGAGGCAAAGACAAAGATAAGCAAGTATCTTACAGTATTATATGATGCTAATCCGGCAGCAGTTGGCGGTAAGATGCCAGAGTCTGACTTTTATAAATAAGTGCGTAAGCGATGAACTGTGACAGATAGAAGTCTGTTAAAATGCTGTGCCTGTACAAAGCATTTTGTCAGGGTTTGGTCTGATAGGGTGAACACCCGATAGTCCAGAAGAGCAGAAGCTTTTCCAGATATGCACAGCTGAGTAAATATATATTAAAAAATAAAAAAGCAGATATTCAGGGGACTGACAATGATTTTGATATGTCCGCTTCTAGGTAGACATGTGAAACAATAAAAACTTGTCTATGTAGAAAAGAGCATATCATTAAATATTGCAGCATCTTGGAATATCTGCTTTTATTTGTTGTTCATATGCAATACTGAATATGAGGCATATACCTTAGTGCGACCTCCGGTTAATATACTCTGTCCTGTACTTAGAGTAAACAATCTTCTGACTGTTATACAGGCTGTAGTAGCCCGACAGCATATAGCTTATGGCTATGCATATTATGACAAACTTCATAGATGATATACCAAACATTTCAACAGATATGATAAATGATGTGAGAGGGCAGTTAGTTACGCCACAGAATACACTTACCATACCACACGCGGCACACAGACCGACAGGAAGCCCGAATAAAGGTGCAAGAAAGCTTCCAAGAGCTGCACCGACAAAAAGTGTAGGGACTATCTCGCCGCCTTTAAAGCCACCGCCAAGAGTTGCGGCTGTAAAAAGCATTTTAAGTATGAATACATACCAAGCGCAGCTTGATAAAAAGCTGGAGGCTATGATAGGTGCACCAGCGCCAAGATAATCAGTTGTTCCGGTGATGTATCTTAATGCAATTACTAATATACCTGCAATAACTATCCTCACATAAGGATTTTCGATATATGTGGAATACAGCTTTGCAGATGTGTGAAGTATGTAGCAGAAGGCTATGCTTGTCAGCGCAAATAATATGGACATAATAATAAAGCGCACCGCTGTTGACAGGTTAAAGCTGCATAATTCACCGATTACAAAGGCTGTCGGTGCGATACCAAAAAGTCCGGCAATTCCCTGTGCGATAAGCGCTGATATAATGCAGGGAACAAGAGCGGCATAGTACATAACTCCGACACTTATGACCTCCATAGAGAATATGGCAGCCGATATTGGTGTTCCGAATAAAGCTGAGAAGCAGGCGCTCATTCCGCACATAATCATAATACGTGTGTCCTTGTCATCAAAGTGGAACAGCTTTGCAAAAAAGTTGCCGAGTGAACCGCCAACCTGCAGTGCAGCACCCTCACGTCCGGCAGAACCGCCGCACAGGTGTGTAAGCAGTGTTGAGATAATAATAAGCGGTGCAACATTTACAGGAACCTCGGCATCTGACTGTATGGCAGTTATGACAAGGTTAGTACCGGTATTATTCGACTCATTCATAAGTCTGTACATAAAAACAATTATAAGACCGGCTACAGGCAGTAAAAAAAGCGTAAAACTGTAGGTTGTTCTTATATTAGTCACGTATTGCAGGGCCTTATAAAAAAGCGCGCCCACAAGCCCGATGAAAGCGCCGGACAGGGTAGAGCATAACAGCCACTTAATAAGTGTTATAGCTGCCATACGTGCCCTCTGGAGCGTTTCAAGAGCTATATCAGGGTGTATATCTAATATGTCTATTAGTTTTTTCATTAGTCAAACCTCTTTTTGCTCATATTGCTGTTATGATACTGTGGGTCAGTTGTTACATCCTTTATAAAAAATTCGGGTGCAACATAGCTGTCAGCTTCCTCAACAGAGTCAAACTCAACCTCAGCTAATACAGTTCCGGCAAATACACCCTCAAATATATCAAGCTCAATGGTGTATCCCGTATTGTCAGGTATTTCATATCTTTTCTTGGTGATTACATTACCATCAGCTTTCTGGATAAGATGTTCATAAGCCTCCCTGTTAAGTGGAAGATTATATTCTTCACGTACCATCATACCGTTTCCCTTATAAGTCAGGTAATATTCATCATTGTCACGCCTTACCCTTACCACAGGATTAGTTGACAGATAACCCTGTTCTATCTGGCGGCAGTGATATTCGCTTAGATTATCTGGAATGTGTGAAACCAGATACTTTCTTTCTATTTCCATAGTTAATCCTTTCTGCGCTTTAATAAAAAAGGCTGCCACCTAAGTGACAGCCGTAATGTTATCAGAAAAATCACTTTTTCTAAAATTACTTATTAACAGTATCCTTTAAAGCCTTACCAGCCTTGAACTTTGGAGCCTTAGAAGCAGGAATCTTAATTTCCTTACCTGTCTGAGGATTCTTACCTGTTCTGGCAGCTCTTTCAGCTACTTCAAATGTACCAAAACCAACTAACTGGATCTTATCACCATTCTGTAATGTTTCAGCAACTGTTTCAGTGAAAGCCTTTAAAGCCTTCTCAGCATCCTTCTTAGAAAGTTCAGCCTTCTCTGCGATTGCAGCAACTAACTCTGTCTTATTCATAATAAACTACATCCTCCTTAAATGAAATAAGTAATAATAAGTATAGATTATTTATACTCCATATGTGTACTTTTGTCAATAAAAACCGCTTAAGAATTGCCTTTTTTCGGCATTTTTCGTGTATTTACACTATAATAACAGGTGGTTTGAAAGCTCTGATGCGCATATTATGGTGTTTTATGATAAGTCGGTAAGTTCACCCCATTTGTCATATAACTCATCAAGTTCAGTGCTTAGAGCCTCTTTTTCAGTGTGTATTTCCATAAGCTTTGCAGTGTCGCTGCTTATGGAGGGGTCTGCATACATATTATCAAGTTCCTCTATGCGTTCCTCAACTTTGGCGATACGCTCCTCTGTACGCTTGAGTTCGTTTTTAATTTTTTTAAGCTGTGCCTGCTTAACCTTTTCCTCCTGCCAGCTTGTACGGGAATCGGCAGCCTTCTTTGCGTGCTCACCTTCTACTGTGCTGCTTTCAGGCTTTGCACTAAGTATATCCCGTTTTTCAAGATAATAATCATAATTACCTATATAATTAACAACAGATTTGTTAGAAAGTTCAATTATCCTTGTTGCGGCAGCATTGATAAAATAACGGTCATGTGATACGAAGAGCACAGTACCAGTGTAATTATTCAGCGCATTTTCAAGAATTTCCTTTGAAACAATATCAAGATGGTTGGTAGGCTCATCGAGTATAAGGAAGTTCGCGTTAGAGAGCATAAGCTTCGCAAGGGATACACGTCCACGCTCGCCACCGCTTAAGTCACGTATATACTTAAATACATCTTCGTTTGTAAATAAAAATGCGGCTAAAGTATTACGAATCTGGGTATTATTAAGGTCAGGATAAGAGTCTCTTATCTCATCAAATATGGTTTTGTCAGGGTCAAGAACGTGGTGTTCCTGATCGTAGTAGCCGATATTGACCTTGGCACCAAGATATATAGAACCGGAGTCCGGCTCTATTATTCCGTTTATGAGCTTAAGTATGGTAGTCTTGCCAGTTCCGTTATTACCGATAAGGGCAACGCGTTCACCACGCTTTATGTCAATGTCAATATTGTCAAAGAGTGTTACGCCGTCAAAGCTTTTGGAAAGTTCCCTGATAGTCAGAACATCATTACCGCTGACTACGTTAGGTTCAAGCTTTATATTCATTTTGTCGTTTAATTCCTGAGGTTTATCGACAAGTTCTATCTTATCAAGCATTTTTTCACGGCTTTCAGCCCTTTTAATCGATTTTTCACGGTTAAACTGCTTAAGCTTTGTTATAACCTCCTCCTGATGCTTTATCTCTCTTTGCTGGTTTAGGTATTCCTTAAGCCTCATATTTCTCAATATGGCTTTCTTAGAAGCGTAATCAGTATAATTGCCTGAAAATACAGTAGCCTCGCCGTTATCAAGCTCGATAATCTTAGTTACTATCTTATCAAGGAAATAACGGTCGTGGGCAACGATAAGCACAGCACCGTTATAGTTAAGAAGATAGTTTTCAAGCCAGCGTATTGACTCCATATCAAGATGGTTGGTAGGCTCATCAAGAAGGATAATATCAGGCTTTGCAAGAAGAAGCTTTCCGAGTGCAACTCTTGTCTTCTGACCGCCGGATAATGTGTTTACATTAAGTGAAAAATCAGCCTCCTTAAAACCAAGACCTTTAAGAACGCCGGTAATCTCACTTTTGTATGCATAACCGTTGTTCATCTCAAACTTATGGTTGAGGTCAGAATATTTTTTCATAAGAGCTTCAAGCTCATCATCTTTGGCAGTATTCATACGCTTTTCAATATCACGCAGCTCCTGTTCCATATCAAGTATGAACTGCTTAACAGACAATAATTCATCGTATATGGTGTTATCTGAGCCTAAGTTCTGCTGCTGGGCAAGATACCCAATAGTTTTATCTTTGGCTAGAGTGACAAGTCCTGTATCAGCAGGTTCAAGACCTGTGATTATCTTTAAAAGAGTAGACTTGCCGGCTCCGTTGATACCGATAATAGCAGCTTTTTCGTGGTCTTCAATATTAAAGGAACAGGACTTTATGATAACGTCTGTTCCGAATGATTTGCTTATATTATTGCAGGATAATATCATAAGTATATAAGAGTCCTTTCTATAAAAAGATATAATCATTGTGACTGCCTGAATTATAAAAATACAGCAATCGGGATAAATTAGTGGGGTAAAATAACATTTACACGCACACCATCTTACCATAATACTTGTTTTTTGGTAAAAATGCAAAGGTGAAAAAAGTCAATAAACAAATGTAATATATTTTGACTTATCAGCAACAGTAATGTATTATTTATAAGTTAAGCATAAATAAAAAGAGATATTATTAATAATGGAACGAAAATACGCGAAAGGCACAGGCAGGTAAGCGGTTCCATAAGAAGAAAAGAAATGAGGAAATGAATGAAATTTGAAGAATTAAACATTGACGAGAGAATATTAAGAGCTATTGAGGATATGGGTTTTGAGGAAACATCACCTATACAGACACAGGCAATTCCGGCAGTATGTGAGGGAATAGACGTAGTTGGACAGGCACAGACAGGTACAGGTAAGACAGCAGCCTACACTATCCCAATGCTTATGAAGATAAATCCACAGATTAAAAAGCCACAGGCAATCGTTTTATGCCCTACAAGAGAGCTTGCAGTGCAGGTGGCAGAGGAGATAAGAAAGCTCGCCAAGTATATGAGTGATATAAAGGTGCTTCCAGTGTATGGCGGTCAGGAGATAGTAAGACAGATTAAGTCTTTAAAGACTGGCGTACAGATTATCGTAGGTACACCGGGAAGAGTTATGGACCATATGAGAAGAAAGACTGTCAAGTTTGATAATATCAATATGGTTATTCTTGATGAGGCAGATGAAATGCTTGATATGGGATTCAGGGAGGATATGGAAACTATTCTTACTGATACTCCACAGGACAGACAGACTGTTATGTTTTCAGCGACTATGCCAAAGGCTATTATGGATATAGCAAGAAACTTCCAGAAGGATGCAAAGGTTATAAAGGTTGTAAGAAAAGAGCTTACAGTATCTAATATTGAGCAGTTCTACTATGAGGTAAGACCTAAGAATAAGACAGAAGTTCTTTGCAGACTTATAGATATATACAATCCAAGACTTTCAGTTGTATTCTGTAACACTAAAAGACAGGTAGACGAGCTTATATCTGAGCTTAAGGGCAGAGGCTATTTTGCAGACGGTATACATGGAGATATGAAGCAGCAGCAGCGTGACAGGGTTATGGATGATTTCAGAAGTGGAAAAGTAGATATACTTATCGCTACAGATGTTGCCGCAAGAGGAATAGACGTAGATGATGTGGATATGGTATTTAACTATGATATTCCACAGGATGAAGAATACTATGTACACAGAATAGGTCGTACAGGAAGAGCCGGAAGGTCAGGTATGGCACTTTCCTTCATAAGCGGAAAGGAAGTCTATAAGTTAAAGGATATTGAGCGTTACTGTAAGACTAAAATTCTTGCAAAGCCGGTTCCATCACTTGATGATGTAAAGAACACAAAGGTTGACAATATGTTTGAAAAGATTAAGCAGACTATCGAAGAGGGCGGACTTACAGATATGGTTAATCTTGTTGAAGAGCATGTTAATCAGGAAGAATATACATCTATGGATATGGCAGCAGCTCTTCTTAAGATGCTCATCGGTGATACGCTTGAAAGAGAGGATGAAGTTGAGAACTTCCACTTTGATATAGATAAAGATGATTCAAGAATGGTAAGGCTCTTTATTAATATAGGTAAAAAGGATAAGATAAAGCCATCTAATATCCTTGGTGCGATAGCAGGCGAATCAGGTATGCCAGGGAAGCTTGTCGGTGCCATAGATATGATGGATAACTATACATTTGTTGATGTACCGGCAATTCATGCTGAAAAAGTGCTTAAGGCGATGAATGACAATGTCCAGATAAAGGGACGCCGTGTCAATATGGAGAAGGCTAACCAGACAAGAGGAAAGAGCCACGGAAAGTCAAAACATAAGAACAGAGATAAGTCTAAGAAAAACCGTGATTAATTAAAATACGGGAAGGAGTGTTCCTATGAGAAAGCAGATTACACTTGAAAATATAAACCGTAAAGAGGTATTAAGATATCTTGGTTACAAAGGAATAGGTGCAGATGAAACTGTTGAGAGGCTCATAGATGAGTGCGAGGCGGAAGTTATTAAAGCAGCGGTTCCAAGATATACTTACAGAGTTGTTGATGTAAAACAGACAGATGACGGCGTAGAGATTGAAGGCACAGGAATGGTGCTCAAAGGTAACTCCATAAAGGAACACCTTACAGGCTGTGATAAGGCAGCGCTTATAGCAGTCACGTTGTCTGATGGCATAGACAGGATGCTTCGTGTCCTGCAGGCATCTGACCTTGCAAAGGCTGTTGTGGCAGACAGTCTTGCAAGTGCCGGAATAGAGCAGGTATGCGATAAGCTTGAGCGCATAATAAAAGAAGAGCTGCCAGAGTACAACCAGACCTTCAGGTTTGGCATAGGCTATGGGGATCTGCCTCTTTCACAGCAGGGCGATTTTCTAAAGGTGCTTAATGCACAAAGACTTGTAGGATTAACTGTAGGAAAGACTTATATGATGACACCGACCAAGTCAGTTACAGCGGTTATAGGACTTACAACAGGTGAGGTAAGTACCAAAAGAAAAGGCTGTATGTCGTGCAATCTTAAGGGAACATGCAGATTCAGGGAATCAGGAGGACATTGCAATGGATAATAAGTTAAAGGAACTTTTAAAAAGGGATTATGTGATTCTTGATGGTGGTATGGGAACTATGCTACAGGCAGCAGGCATGAAGATGGGTGAAACACCGGAAATGCTTAATATAACACAGCCAGAGCTTTTAATATCTATACACGAAAAGTATCTTAATGCTGGTTCAGATATTATATATGCCAACACATTTGGCGGAAACAGATATAAGCTTGAGGAGTGCGGACATTCAGTTGATGAGCTTGTAACAGCAGGTATTAAGAATGCAAGAACAGCATGTAACAATGTAAAGCCGGAGGCACTTGTAGCTCTTGATGTAGGCCCTATCGGACAGCTTTTAGAGCCAACAGGAACATTAAGCTTTGAGGAAGCTTATGAAATGTATGCCGAGATAGTAAAAGCAGGTGAAAAGGCTGGTGCAGACCTTGTTGTATTTGAAACAATGACTGACCTTTTAGATGTCAAGGCAGCAGTGCTTGCGGCAAAGGAAAACAGTTCACTTCCTATTATGACAACTATGACATTTGAGGAAAATATGCGTACATTTACAGGATGCCAGATATCAGCCTTCGCACTTACTGTATCAGGACTTGGAGTTGAGGCAATCGGTGTCAACTGCTCACTTGGTCCAAAGGAGTTAGAGCCTGTTATAGAGGAGCTTGCAAAGTGGACTAATCTTCCGGTCATAGTTAAGCCAAATGCAGGACTTCCTGACCCTGTTACTAACCTTTATAATGTTAATGCACAGCAGTTTGCAGAATTTATGAAGGACTTAAGAAAGTATGGAATAAAGGTATTCGGAGGCTGCTGCGGTACAACACCAGAGTTCATAAGTGAGCTTTCAGCTATGCTGAACAAAGAGGGCAATCCTAAGAAGGAGCCTGTTGTTATTCCATCGGCAGTGTGTTCGGCAACTAAGACAGTTGTAGTCGACCAGCCAAGAGTAGTAGGCGAGCGAATTAACCCGACAGGAAAGAAGATATTTAAGCAGGCACTTCTTGATAACGATATGGACTACATATTAGGACAGGCACTTGAACAGACAGGTGCAGGGGCGGATATACTTGATGTAAATGTAGGACTTCCGGGTATTGATGAAAGACAGATGATGATAGATACAGTTAAGTCATTACAGTCAGTTGTGGATGTACCTTTACAGCTTGACTCGACTATTCCAGAGGTTCTTGACTCAGCCTTAAGGATATATAACGGAAAGCCAATCGTGAATTCGGTCAATGGTGAGGAGGACTCACTTAATAACATTCTTCCTATAGTTAAGAAGTATGGAGCTGCTGTTATCGGTCTTGCACTTGACAAGGATGGTATTCCTAAGAAGGCAGAGGACAGAGTTGCCATAGCGAAAAAGATTATGGACAGGGCAGTTGCCATAGGAATACCTAAGGAGGATATATATATTGACTGTCTTACACTTACAGCTTCAGCAGAGCAGGAGGGGGTTATGGAAACACTCAATGCCCTGTATACAGTAAAGCATGAGCTTGGCTTAAGGACAGTACTCGGTGTATCGAATATATCCTTCGGACTTCCTAACAGAGTGCTTGTAAATCATATATTCCTTACTATGGCTATGCAGAACGGACTTGACCTTGCAATCATCAATCCTAACATATATGAGATGATGGGCGCAGTGAGGGCATACAAGCTGCTTGCCAATATAGATAAGAATTCAGTTGATTATATAAAGGCATATGCATCTATGCCAAATGTAAGCAAGATTAATCCTATGAATATGGGAACAGCTAATGCAGGTGCTGGAAATGCAGGAACAGTGGGTGCGCAGAGTACAGGCTCAGGCAGCAGCATTAATCTTAAGGATAAAAAGGGCAGCTATACCTGTGATGACTTATTCTATGCCGTGGAAAAGGGACTTAAAAATGAGGGCGCAGCCATAACAGAAGAACTTCTTTCAAGCATGGACTCTATGGAGATTGTAAATAATGCACTTATTCCGGCACTTGACAAGATAGGTGACGAATTTGAAAGGGGAACATTATTCCTTCCACAGCTTATTATGGCGGCTGGTGTTGCACAGGGAGCATTTGAAGTTATAAGAAATCATATGGTTATGAGCAACAATGCGCCGGTAAGCAAGGGAAAGATAGTAATAGCCACAGTTAAGGGTGATGTTCACGATATTGGAAAGAATATTGTAAAGGTACTTCTTGAAAACTACGGCTATGAGGTTATCGACCTTGGAAAGGACGTAGAGTATCAGGCAGTTGTAGATGCCATAAGAGAAAATGATGCAAAGCTTTGCGGACTTTCAGCACTTATGACAACTACACTTGTATCTATGAAAAAGACGATAGAGCTTATACACGAAAATAATCTTGACTGTAAGATCATGGTTGGCGGTGCGGTGCTTACGCCTGAGTACGCCAAAGAGATACACGCAGACTTTTATTCAAAGGATGCGAAAGAGTCGGTAGATATAGCAAAGAGAGTGCTTGGTTAAAACGCAGACTTTTAGTAAGATTAGTTGTGTTTTTTTACATTTTGACACACACGGATAATTGTTATATAATTAACAGAGTATTTTGCAGCCTGTTATGTGAAAAGTAAGGCGGCATATTTTAGACATATTTAAAATGTAATTATAGTATATATGGAACATCACATAATATTATATTAAGATACCAGGGTCAAAAGCATCTGATTATGGATATTATGTGGTGTCATATGTACAGAAACAGAGGATAGTTGGTTATGGAAGATAGTAAGAAAATATCGGCAGCAGTTATAAGAAGATTACCCAGATATTACAGATATCTCGGTGAGTTAATAGAAAGCGGTGTCCAGAGAATATCATCAAAGGATTTAAGTGCAAAGATGAAAGTCACAGCTTCACAGATACGTCAGGACCTTAACAACTTTGGCGGTTTTGGACAGCAGGGTTATGGCTATAATGTAAAGTATCTTTATGATGAAATAGGAAAGATATTAGGAATAGATAGAAAGCATAATATGATTATTATTGGTGCTGGTAATCTGGGAAGAGCCATAGTCAACTATGCGGACTTTGAGAAGAGAGGTTTTGTTGTCTGTGGTGTATTTGACAGCAATAAGGCTCTTGAGGGACAGGTTATCCGTGACAATATAAGTATTATGATGATGGACAATCTTGAGAACTTTATACAGGAGAATAACATAGAGATAGTAGCTCTCACTATTCCTAAGGAAGCAGCAAGACAGATAGGAAAACGTGTTGCAGATGCCGGAATTAAGGCAATATGGAACTTTGCGCATACAGATCTTAATCTTCCTGATGATGTTATAGTTGAGAATGTCCATTTGTCAGAGAGTCTTATGCGGCTTTCATATACTATAGCTAATAAGGATTGATATCATTAAGGGGGATTGTCAATGTCTGAAATCACATATGATGCATTAAAAAACAAAGGAGTATTTACTAATATTCCTATTCTTACACTGGATGAAAGATGGTACCGCCTTGTAAATGATAAGATTAAAACGGATGAGATAGCCTACTGGGAAAAGCAGGTTAATGAACTTTTAAAGAAGCAGGGCAGACTTAATACGGATATCAAGGATATTAAGAAACTAAAGAAACAGCTTATCAATGATGTTGTTGAGAATATGGAAAGCGATGATGACAGCAGGGCAAGGCAGAAGCTGATGAATCAGAACCAGAGACTTATACAGGAGTCAAAGGATAAGATAGCTAACTTGGAGGATGAGCTTATGGAGCTTCCAAGGGAGCTTGCAAGAGCTAATGAAAAGCTTCTTACAGAAACGCTTAAAGTATGTTATGGAAAGATGAACTCTAATACAGAGGACATAGAGGTGCTTACCAAGTGGATAGATGCCACAAGGGTAAAGCTTAAGAAAAACATTCTTATAAAGCAGGATAAGGAAACAAGCAATGAAAGTATGTATTCGCTTATCCATGATATTATAGGACCTGAGAACTGTAGTGCGGTTGACAGAATTAATGAAGGAATTGTTGATGAGGACGAATAAACGTCCGGTCTTTAATTTACAGTAATAAGGTTTATAACAGATTATGTTCTGGAGGGGCTTATGAAGTATATACTTGATGCAGCGCAGATGAAAGAAGTTGACAACTATTCTATAAGTACTGTGGGAATACCATCTGTAGTGCTTATGGAAAGGGCTGCCCTTTCGGTTACTTCCTATATAGCAGAAGAAGCACATATATCCACAGATAAGATGGTTTTATGCTTATGTGGAAGCGGAAACAACGGGGCAGATGGACTTGCAGTGGCAAGACAGTTATATCTTAAGGGATATAAGGTGGATGTTTTTTTATGTGAGGGAAAACATTCTACAGAAGAATACAGAATACAACTGAACATAATAAAGAATCTGGGCATACAATATATTAATGACCCGGATTTTTCTGCTTATGGGGTCATAGTTGATGCACTTTTTGGCAATGGATTATCAAGAAATCTTGAAGGAAAGTCGGTGAGTGTGGTTGAGGCGGTCAATAATGCGCATAATAATGGTGCATATGTGGCAGCAGTTGATATACCATCGGGTATAAGTGCAACAAGCGGCGCTGTTATGGGCTGTGCCGTTATGGCAGATGTTACAGTCACATTTGGATATATAAAGACAGGACAGTTATTATATCCGGGAGCGGGTTATTGTGGAGAGCTTAGGGTAAGCGATATAGGTTTTGCGGTATATGATAAAATGTCACAAAAAAGATATATATATGAGCCAGAAGATATAAGGGCGAAGCTGCCGCACAGAAGGGCAGACAGCAATAAGGGAAGCTGCGGAAAGGCAATTGTTATCGCAGGTTCTAAGAAGTATGGCGGAGCTGCAGTTCTTTCCTCAAGGGCAGCCTACAGAACGGGAGCAGGGCTTGTCAAGCTTATAACACATATTGATAACAGGGATGTAGTACTTTCCAGCAATATGGAAACCCTGCTTTCTACTTATGGCGATGAAGATACGGATGTATCAGTTAAAGAGTCACTTGAATGGGCAGATGCAGTGTGTATAGGTCCGGGACTTTCACAGGATACACTTGCGGAAAGTCTTGTAAGGCAGGTGGCGGACGATGATACTGGTAAAAAGAAGCTTTTTGATGCGGATGCCCTTAATATAATAGCAAAGTGCGGCATAACATTAAATGGAGGACAGATTGTAGTGACACCTCATATTGGTGAAATGTCAAGACTTACAGGAAAGAGTATAGCAGATATAAAAAGCAATATAATATCGGTCGCAGTGGATTATGCCAAAGAGCACAAGTGTATATGTGTATTAAAGGATGCAAGAACTATTGTTACGGATGGTGATGAAGTGTATATCAATGTATCCGGCAATGATGGTATGGCAACAGGCGGTTCAGGAGATGTCCTGTCTGGCATAATAACTTCGCTTATGGCACAGGGAATGGACTGCTTTGATGCGGCTAAGCTTGGAGTATATATGCACGGGCTTGCAGGAGATGAAGCGGCCAGAGCTAGAACAAGATATTCAATGGTTGCAGGGGATATAATTGGTAACATATCGAATGTGTTAAAAGAATATGATTAATAGCACTAACATTTACCATTAAAAATATCTGTAAATTATTTATGCGTACAGCAGATAAATGAATTTAATACTATAAATGAGCAAATACAGAATAATGCACAAAAATAATTCACTCATTTATAAATTTAATAATTAAAAATTTTAAGAATTCAGAATACGAAGAGATTACATCAAGTGAATAAACACGGGAAACCTGGCAATACTTTAACTATAATCGATTAAGTAAATGCTTTGGGAGTGTGATATAAGTGGTAATCAAACGTGGAGATATATTTTATGCAGATTTAAGACCAGTTGTTGGTTCAGAACAGGGCGGAATAAGGCCGGTTCTTATTATACAGAATGATACAGGCAATAAGCACAGTCCGACTGTCATATGTGCAGCGATTACATCAAAGATGAATAAGGCAAAGCTGCCAACACATGTAGAGATAGATTCGTGTCATTATGATATAGTCAAAGACTCGGTTATACTTCTCGAACAGCTTCGCACCATAGATAAGAAGCGTCTTAAAGATAAGGTATGCCATCTTGATAATGATATAATAGGGCAGGTGGATAAAGCACTCAGTGTAAGCCTTGAGATGAACCATAATTATTGACTGATACAGCCGGTATGTGATATTCTAATGGCAATATCTGTCAGATATTACAGGCAGAGATATATAAGTTTATTAACAATATATAGCGAAAGGATTTATACGAATTATGAACGAGGGTCATCCCGAGGAAGGAAATGAAGGCTTGTTTTCCGGATTTTTTAAGAAGTTTGGAAGAGGAAAACGAGAAGAAGATGTAACAGAAGAGATTATGGATATGGTCAATGAAAGCCATGAACAGGGAGTTATAGCAGAGAATGAGGCCGAGATGATTGGCAACATATTCGAGTTTGCGGAAAAGCAGGCAGAAGATGTTATGACACACAGAAAGAATATTGTCGCACTTGATGCAGCACTTACGGTAAGCGAGGCATTTGACATAGTTATGGAGGAGAGCTTTTCAAGGTATCCTGTGTATGACGGCGACATAGATAATATAATTGGCATATTACATATCAGAGATCTTCTGAAGGTATACGTTAAGGAAGAGGATAGGAGTAAGAAGCTCTATCAGGTTAAAAATCAGGTTATGTTTGAGCCATTCTGCATACCGGAAACAAGAAGCGTAAGTGTTCTTTTTAAGGAAATGCAGTCTAAGAAAAATCATTTTGCAGTAGTTGTAGATGAGTATGGGCAGACAACTGGTATTGTTACAATGGAGGATATTCTTGAGGAGATAGTTGGCAATATCTTAGATGAGTATGATGAAGAGGAAGTCCAGATAAGACAGCTTTCAGATGGAAAGTATGAGATGGATGGCCAGACTCCGTTAGAGGATATTGAAGAAAAGCTTGGAATTGAGTTTAACTGTGAGGATATAGATACACTTAATGGATATATGATATATAAGCTTGGTAAAATTCCCGCTGAGAATGAGAAGTTTGAAACAGAGTGCGGTGGTTATACATTCAGGATATTATCTGTATCCGGCAAGATGATACAGAAGGTTCTTGTTGTAAAAAACGGGAACGCAGGGGATAAGGATAATGAAGTACATTAAAAGAATTGTTATGGTTCTTATATGGCTTATAATATGGCAGATTGCCAGTATGATGACAGGACTTGAGCTTTTGCTTGCAAGTCCTGTTGCTGTATTAAGAACTCTTATTGAAATGCTTGTATCAAAGGCGTTCTATATGACACTTTCACACAGCCTGTTAAACATAGGAAGCGGACTATTGGCAGGAATTATCATAGGTGTGGCAGTCGGCATAGGTTCAGGACGGTTTAACACATTTGCGCAGTTCGTGGAAATTCCGCTTCAGCTTATGAAGTCGCTTCCTGTTGCCGCATTTATAATACTTCTGCTTATGTGGTTTGGCTCTAGGAATGTATCGCGTATAATATCAGCTATGGTTGTCATACCAATGGTGACGGCAGGAGTTACGGATGGCATAAGAAACGCAGATACAGGTCTTGTCAATATGGCAAAGGTGTATAATATGAGCCGCTTAAACCGTTTCAGGTACATATATATGACAGGTGTGTATCCATATCTTGAAACGCAGCTTAAAATAGCACTTGGAATGTGCTTTAAGGCGGGAATATCGGCAGAGATAATAGGACTTGTGTCTGATACAATAGGAACAAGTATGTATTATGCCAAAATGTATCTGCTGTCAGCAGAGCTTTTTGCATGGAGTATTGTTGTGATAGCGGTGAGCTTCATTATTGAAAAGCTCATATTAAAGCTGCTTGGACTTATATATAAAGCTTTGCAGGGTAATCTGTAAATGTGTAATAATGACGTTTGGAAGAAGATAAAGATGAAAAGACTGGAACTTAAAAATATAAGAAAAAGCTATAATGGCAGGTGTGTGCTGGACGGTATTAGTGCCGTGTGCAGCTCTTCACAGCCGGTCTGTGTAAGAGGTGTGTCTGGAGCGGGAAAGACAACGCTGCTTAATATTATAATGGGTCTTGTAAATGCGGATGAGGGAGAGCTTGTATACAATGATGAAATAAATAAACATGAAAAATGTAGTGGTAATAAAAATGATTACAGGCTCTCATCAGTATTTCAGGAATCAGCACTTGTCGGACACTTAAACCCTGTTATTAATGTATCAATGGTACTTAAGGAAAAGACAGATAAGAGTATTATAAGAAATGAACTCTGTAAGCTGGTTGATGAGGAATGTATTGATAAGCCATGTACACAGCTTAGCGGAGGAATGAAGAGGCGTGTTGAGATAGTCCGTGCGATGATGGCTGACTCAGATGTTGTTATTATGGATGAGCCATTTGCAGGGCTTGACGATAAAACCAAAGACACAGTTATACATTATATTATAAATAATATCAGAGAAAGAGTTCTTATAATATCGACTCATGACGATGAAGATGTAAAAAAGTTAAGTGCTAAGGTGCTTTTTATTGACAATAAGGTTGCTAATTGCTACAATAATGTGTGATTTTATATGATTATACAGAAGTTTATAAAAAAGGTCAGTATTTTTAACAGGACAGGCTTTTTTTATTGACATTTTGGATATTGTATATAATGTTTTGGAGGAAAGATATATGAGAAGAGCAGTATTTTCAATTCTAGTAGATAATTCATCAGGTGTTCTTAGCCGTGTGGCTGGATTATTCAGCCGTAGAGGTTATAATATAGACAGTCTTACTGTAGGAGAGACACTTGATCCTAAGTTATCTCGAATGACTATAACAGTAACTGGTGATGATGATGTCCTTGAACAGATTGAAAAACAGCTTGGCAAGCTTATAGATGTTAAGGAAATTGTAGAACTTCCACATGATGAGTCTGTATGCAGAGAGCTTGTTCTTATAAAGGTATTATGTACAAGGGAAGAAAGACAGCAGATAACAACTATGGCAGATATATACAGAGCAAATATAGTTGATGTTGCCAAGAACTCACTTATTATTTCGCTTACTGGTAGTCAGAGTAAGATTGATTCATTCATCGAATTACTTGATGGTTTTAAAATTACAGAACTCGCAAGAACTGGTATCACTGGTCTTGCAAGAGGCGCTGCAAGTTTAAAATAAATATTTTTTATTACTTTCGGAGGTATATTAAATGTCAGAGGCTAAGATTTATTATCAGTCAGATTGTAACTTATCATTACTTGATGGTAAGACAATTGCTATCATCGGTTACGGCAGTCAGGGACATGCACATGCATTAAACCTTAAGGATTCAGGTTGTCACGTAATCATTGGTCTTTATGAAGGATCAAAGTCATGGAAGAGAGCTGAGGAGCAGGGCTTTGAAGTATTCACAGCAGCAGAGGCAGCTAAGAAGGCTGATATTATTATGATTCTTATCAATGATGAGAAGCAGGCTAAGTTATATAAGGAAGATATCGAACCAAACCTTGAACCAGGTAACATGCTTATGTTCGCTCATGGTTTCAACATCCACTTTGGTTTAATCAAGGCTCCTAAGGGCGTTGATGTTACTATGATCGCTCCTAAGGCACCTGGACATACAGTACGTTCTGAATATCAGGCTGGCAAGGGAACTCCTTGTCTTGTAGCTGTAGAGCAGGATGAGACAGGTAAGGCTCTTGATATGGCACTTGCTTATGGTCTTGGTATCGGTGGTGCAAGAGCTGGTCTTCTTGAAACAACATTCAGAACAGAAACAGAAACAGACCTCTTCGGTGAGCAGGCAGTACTTTGCGGTGGTGTTTGTGCACTTATGCAGGCTGGTTTTGAAACACTCTGCGAAGCTGGTTATGACCCACGTAACGCTTACTTCGAGTGTATCCACGAGATGAAGCTTATCGTAGACCTTATCTATCAGTCAGGTTTCGCAGGAATGAGATACTCTATCTCTAACACAGCAGAATATGGTGATTACATAACAGGTCCTAAGATCATCACAGAGGATACAAAGAAGGCTATGAAGAAGATCCTTTCTGATATCCAGGATGGTACATTCGCTAAGGACTTCTTACTTGATATGAGCGAAGCTGGCGGACAGGTTCACTTCAAGGCTATGAGAAAGCTTGCATCAGAGCATCCATCAGAGAAGGTTGGTGCTGAGATTAGAAAGCTTTATAGCTGGAACAACGAAACAGACAAGCTTATCAACAACTAATCTGTAGTAATACGAATTAGGAGCAGATAAAGCTTTGGCTGTACAGTGTATAAAAATAAAAGGTTGTGGCACGTTCATTGTGTCACAACCTTTTTTGGTTTTTTGTCAAAATCAGAGATAAAATGCTTCTCCAATTTATCCAGCATTAAGTATTATAATTGTTACGGTAAGTGTTAATTATTGTCCTTATTAAATTCGTCTTTATTCTCATTATATTTCTTTTTATAAAGATTTCTTGTGCGGTAAGCCTGTCCACCTATGACAACGCCGATTATAAGTATAGCTGCAAGAGTTATGGCAAGCTGCTTTATATCCGGTGTCTGTGAAGTGTTGTCAGAGGAAGCTTCCTCATCTTCATCGTTATTATCAGAAGTAGTAGCTGCAAGTTGTGCTTCTTTTTCTTTCTCTGCCTGAATACGGGCTTCCTCTCTTTTAGCTTCACGCTCTGAGTGAAGAGTGGTTACATTTTCCATCATATCATTGCTGGTATCATAACCTACAGTTGTACGGTATAGTCCGAAGGCACGCATGTCAAAGTTACCCCAGTAGGTCTTTGCATAACCATTATCCATAACATTAAAGGAGTAGGAAATCTGTGATACATGCTTCTGAAATGCTGTTTTTAATACATCAACAGTTGTTCGTCCTTCAAACCTTTCAAGAGGTGAGTCAACATCAAGAGTGAGTGTGTTTTCATTATATAAATGGTAGTAAGTCTTTGGAACATCCCATGTGCCGTAAGTGGATGCTGAGTTACTGTTAAATGAAGCATCAGACGAATTATTAACAGCATCTGAAACAGCCTTTGCATATATACGGTGGTTGCCGTGTCCATATTCACCATTAAAATCCTGTGACACGCATACTAAAGGCCTGAAACGTCTTATGACGGATGTGGCATAAGATACGATATCGTCATAATCATACTGGGTGAGCGCGGTATCAAGGTCAAGTGAGTAAAGGTCCATAAAGTCACCTTTTACAGGATAATGTGTTATTCCACATTCCCACAGACCATCAAGTTCTTCGTGCTGTCTTACAGGTTCAGTAAGAAAGAAGTTACACATATATGCAACCTGAACATTAAGTCCCTGTTCGCCGCCATAGTTTGCCAGTACACCGCCAAGGAAAAGTATCTCATCATCTGCGTGTGTGGAAAATACGAGAATATCAGTATCATCATCACAAGGAGGCTGCCATACCTGGACAGATGATGGAAGAGTACCAGCGGAGTAGGCATATATATCAGAAACTTCACAGTCATATGAAGTCCTGATAGTTACAGATGTTGTTCCTTCATCAATAGGAATATAATCGTGAAGATAGCCGTAAGCTCCACACTGGATTATGTGGCTGTCATTGTTGTTGCTGTTATTATTATTGGAACTGTTGTTATCAGAATTGCCAGAGCTTTGTATACTTTCATAGCTTAAAGTATAATTTCCAGTTTCACTTCCCCACAGAATGTATACACCATACATGGGCTCATCTGATTTTATGGATATGCAGTCATCCTTAGATATTCCTGTGGTTGTGTCATAAGAGCCATCTGTAACTGCGGCAGTTATATCATCAGTGGATGAGCCACTGATGCTGTTTACAGTTATATCAATAGCAGTGGCATGCGTGTCAAGTGAAGTGGTTTCATAAGACGTATTAGTATTTTCATCTGCAAGAATCTGTGTAACAGTCATAGCTGGCATGTTAAAACATGATACAGTCATAGCGGTGAGTGCTATGGCTGATGATTGTAATACTTTATGTATATTCATATTTATCCTCATTTCTGTGCACATTTTAATGAAGCATATATAATAATCGATAGTTAGTAATAGGGTTAAAGTATGGTTCGATAAATATTTTAATGCAGCATTATTATAGTATACCGTATATTCGTGTAGGATACACAAGGATGCAAATGTAACGATACATATAAATAGTGCACATATGGTAATCTAACACATTATGATGTAAGTGTCAAAAAGATTGAAACTTTGACAGAATGGGTAATATATGTGTATTATATAATATCAGGGATAAGAGGAAAAAGGCACAGGTATGCCAGATAAGACTTTTTAACCTGCAAATAAATAAGAACAGAAAAATATAAGAACAGAATAAAAAAATGGAAATAAGATTAGGAATAAGAGATACAGACAGATTATGCAGGGCACAGACAGAGCTTGTGGCAAGCCAGATAAAAAAGGCGTGTCCAGAAGTTACATTTACAAGGCGTGAGCTTGCAGGATACATAGGTGGAAGCGAAGAGGATGAGCATTGGATTACAGATGTTGTAAATGCGATATCACAGGGAAGAATTGATATGGGTGTTGTCAGTATGAAGAAGCTTATGAAAGCTGAGTCTTCTGTTATATGGAACAGAGGAATAAATCTTACTGCAATAACCAGAAGAAGGGATGCAAGAACAGTACTTATAACGAAAAAACAAAAGACAAAAGGTGGTCTGTCACGGGAAAAAAGCCAGGCAAGAGAAACAGCTGTGTTATATACATCTTCAATGGATATTAAGGAACGTTGTCCTTATGTGTATGCAGACACAGAGTGTTTGTATGATAACAGTCTTGATGACTGCCTGATTAGACTACACAACGATGAGTGTGATGGTGTCATAACACAGGCAGATATATTGCGCCTTTATAAGTATAATCATATGAAGGACTATATATATGATTACATACCTACAAGTATATATGTTCCAGAAACAGGGGAGGCTATGTCAGCAGTTCTTACGTCAACTGACGCAGATATTATTGATATGGTAAGCCGTGTGTCAGATGAAAATGCAGTAAAGTGCATAAATATAGAAAGCGATACAATACAGAGGCTTAATGTGCGTGGATATATGCAGATGACAAGGGCTATGGCTTCTATTGAAGATGATGTGCTGAGGGTGGATGCATGTATATATAATCATGATAAGAGCCTTCACAGGAGTAATAGTGGTGATGTAAATAGTCCCAAAACAGTTATTACTAATCTGGTCTCTGATATTATATCAAAAATATAATAAATATAATCCAGAAGCTTTGACCTTACTGAAAAAGTATGATAATATAAAATGGTCTGTAATATCAGATTATAATGAAGAATAGAGGAATATGATATATGGAATTTAAAAAGATAGATGACAATAAGTTTCAATGTCTGCTTTTTGAGGAAGATTTAGAGGATAACAATATAACACTTGATGATTTTTTTAGAAATGATACAGATAAGATACATAGTCTTCTGGAGGTTGTTATTGAGGAGGCTTCCAAAAGCATAGATGTAGAGATGAACGGTGGAGTTATGTCACTTCAGCTTGCACCACAACCGGACCACTCTATATTACTTACAGTATCTTCTGGAAAGGATGACTTTGGCAATATGTTAAGACAGGTTGGAGAAAAGGCTGCAAGGGCATTTTCATCACAGCCGGATGACACAAAGGGTAATGTTATAAAGAATGCAAAAGGCGAGGCAAAGCCAGCAGAGTTTACTGCATTTGACAAGATAAAGGACATATTTGAGGAGATGAAGAATTCGGATAATGCAGGAAGCTCTATTAATCCGAATGACCTTTATAAGAACAATGGAAAGCATATAAGCAAGGTTGTGACAGTAGGCTTCGCTGTATACATATTTGAAAGTTTCGATGACTTTGAGGATATGTGTGCGGTATGCCCTAAGATATGGGGAGTGGCCAACAGCCTTTATAAGAAGAATGGAACATATTATCTTGTGCTTGAAAAGGGCAGATGTTCTAAGGACAGATATGTAACTATATGTAATGTTATAAGTGAATATGGCAGAATGGATTCAGATAAGGAAGCGAGAGTTCTGTGGGTTAAGGAGAACTGCGATGTAGTTATAGGAACTAATGCCATAGGAAAGTTAAAAAAGTATGCATAAGCATATATAATATAAGCGCAAAGAAAGGAAGATAAATATGAGATATCCGGATTTTCTTGTGCAGGGCGGTACAGTAGGCTTCGTTGCACCTTCGTTTGGGTGTGCAACGGAGCCTTATATTACAGGCTTTAAAAAGGCACAGGACAGGTTAAAAAATATGGGGCTTAATATAGAAAACGGTCCTAATGTATATGAGGCACAGGGCATAGGAATAAGCAATACACCACAGTTGTGTGGCAAAGAACTCACTGATATGTATGCCTCTGACAGCAATGATATTCTTATATCGTGTGGAGGTGGGGAGCTTATGTGTGAGATACTTGAGTATGTTGACTGGAATAAGGTAAAGGCGGCAAAGCCAAAGTGGTTTATGGGTTATTCTGATAACACTAACTTTACATTTCTTCTTAATACCATAGCGGGCACAGCAAGCATATATGGTCCATGTGCAGCAGCATTTGGCGCAGATACACTTCACAGCTCACATAAAGATGCGCTGGATGTTCTTATGGGAAAGAAGCTTACAGTGAGCGGCTATGATATGTGGGAGAAGGAGTCTTTAAAATGTGAAGATAATCCTACACCAGAATATAATCTCACAGAAAATAAGATTTTAAAATGCTTTGTTGGTGATAAAGAGTGTGTAACTCCTGTAGCTGATATGGATGAAAGTACAGGCATACATGTAAGCGGAAGAGTTGTCGGAGGATGTATGGACTGCCTTGTTAATTTTCTTGGCACAGAGTTTGACTATGTTGATGAGTTTAATGAAAAATATAAGAATGACGGAATTATCTGGTTTCTGGAAAGCTGCGACCTCAATGTATTTGCAATAAGAAGAGCTATGTGGCAGATGGAAAAGGCTGGCTGGTTTAAGTATGTCAAAGCATTTGTCATAGGAAGACCTTATGTATTCGGTCAGGAAATGATTGGGCTTGACCAGTATGGCGCAGTACTTGGAATTGCAGGCAGACACAATGTTCCTGTCATTATGGATGCTGATATAGGACACCTTCCACCATCTATGCCGGTTATAAGTGGTGCATATGCGGATGTATCGGTGGAAAAGGGCAATATAACATTTAAGTATTCACTTGTATAGATGGTAATATATTACGGCAAATGCAGCTGTAGTATGTGATGCCAGCTTGCAATATGTATAAATATACTGTAAAATAAATGAGATTAAGCATTAAATATATAAGTATGGTGTCAGTGCCAAAAAGTTGTCCGAGTCTGAAAGGCAATACTTTTAAACATAACATCATAAGTATATACTTCGCGGATAAAGGAGGATTTATAATATAATGGGAATGACTATGACACAGAAAATTCTTGCAGCACATGCAGGTCTTTCTGAAGTTAAAGCAGGACAGTTGATTGAGGCAGACTTAGACCTTGTCCTTGGTAATGATATCACATCTCCAGTTGCTATCCATGAGATGGATAAGATGACTGTTAAGACAGTATTTGATAAGGATAAGATAGCACTTGTGCCAGACCATTTTGTTCCTAATAAGGATATTAAATCAGCAGAGCATTGTAAGTGCGTGAGGGAATTTGCAGCAAAGCATGATATTACTAATTACTTTGAAGTAGGCCAGATGGGTATTGAGCATGCACTTTTACCAGAGCAGGGACTTACAGTAGCTGGTGATGTTATCATAGGCGCTGATTCACATACATGTACATATGGAGCACTTGGAGCATTTTCTACAGGTGTTGGTTCTACAGATATGGCAGCAGGTATGGCAACAGGCAAGGCATGGTTTAAAGTACCTTCAGCTATCAAGTTTAATCTTACAGGAAAGTTAAATAAGTGGGTAAGTGGTAAGGATGTTATTCTTCACATTATTGGTATGATAGGTGTTGATGGAGCACTTTACAAGTCTATGGAATTCACAGGTCCGGGTGTATCAACACTTACTATGGATGACAGATTTACTATTGCCAATATGGCTATTGAAGCTGGTGGAAAGAATGGCATCTTCCCAGTTGATGACCTTGCAAGGGAATATATGAAGGAACATTCAAAGAGACCATTTGTAGAGTACACAGCAGATGATGATGCAGAGTATGAGAAGGTATATGATATAGACCTCTCTACAATCAAGTCAACAGTTGCATTCCCACATCTTCCAGAGAATACACACACAGTTGACTCTATAGATGATATAAAGATAGACCAGGTTGTTATCGGTTCTTGTACTAACGGACGTATTGACGACTTAAGATGTGCGGCTAAGATATTAGAAGGCAGAAAAGTAGCAAAGGGATTAAGAGTAATTGTTATTCCTGCTACTCAGAAGATATATATGCAGGCTATTGAAGAAGGTCTTGTACAGACATTTATAAAGGCTGGAGCAGTTGTCAGCACACCTACATGTGGTCCATGTCTTGGTGGTTATATGGGTATTCTTGCTGAGGGCGAGAGATGTGTATCAACAACTAACAGAAACTTTGTAGGACGTATGGGTCACGTTGATTCTGAGATTTATCTTGCAAGTCCTGCCGTTGCAGCAGCAAGTGCAGTTACAGGTAAGATTAGCCAGCCATCTGAGCTTGGATTATAATATCTGTCAGGACATTGCTGCGTTGAGGCAGTGCATGGACAGATAGTAGTTAATAATTATAATTGTGTATAAATGCACAGGAATCGAGGAGTATATGAAAGCAGAAGGAAGAGTTTTTAAGTTCGGCGATAATGTAGATACAGACGTTATCATTCCTGCAAGATATCTTAATTCTTCAGATCCAGCAGAGCTTGCTACTCACTGTATGGAGGATATCGATAAGGATTTCGTTAAAAATGTAAAAAAAGGCGACATTATTGTTGCTAACAAGAACTTTGGATGTGGTTCTTCAAGAGAGCATGCGCCTATAGCTATCAAGGCAGCAGGTGTAAGCTGTGTTATTGCAGAGACATTTGCAAGAATATTCTACAGGAATTCAATTAATATAGGTCTTCCTATTATTGAATGTCCAGAGGCTGCAAAGGCTATTAATGCCGGTGATGATGTGGCTATCGACTTTGACAGCGGTGTTATTACTGACAAGACAGCAGGTCAGACATTCCAGGGTCAGGCATTCCCTGAGTTTATGCAGAAGATTATTAAAGCTGAGGGGCTTGTTAATTATATCAATAATAAATAATAATACGTGCTAAAAATATTGACGAACGGACGACATAGAATAAGCGGGTGCCTGTAGTACTGACGGTATTCGATGCCAGAAGCTTCAATTGGATATTTCTAAGAATTATCACAATTGAACTTCAAGTGCATCTCACACTGTCAGCACTGCAGGCACCCGCTTATTATATGTCTGGGGTTGGCAGGGGGAATATTTTCTTTTTAGTAATTTATGAAAAATGTTGTATTTATGGCTTATGTATTATAATAGGCTTGACTGATTAAAGTTTCTTTATATAGTCCACCAATTTTCTTGATATTTTAACATTGTTATATGTGGCGGCGTATGTGATGTGGGATATGTCTTCGATGTAGTTTCTTGTGTAGACTACAGGGAATACGGGCTCTAACATATCAGCAGCTTTGTTGTAGGCTATGGCAGCTTCGTATTCGGTGCTGTAGGTTCCTATTATAAAATCGCCATTGATGTGTATGCGGCTCTGGAACATTATACGTCCGTTTTTTTCAATATGGCTGACTCCGTTGTATTTGTTGATGACACATACATTTTCATAGCGGAAATCGTGTTCATCACCATTGCGGAAAATGTAGTCTTTTCCCTTGACGGAGTGGTTTCGTATGCCAAATCTTGCAAGTATGCTTGTCTGCATACCATAATCGTTGACGAAGTAGTATCCACCACGGCACATAATAGTGTGATGGGAATAATAAAAAAGGTCATCTGTTGAGAAGATAAGAGTAGTTTCCGGTGTAAGAAAATATAAGAATAACTTATCGCAAAGGTATATAGGAGTTTTTATGTATATGCCATTGTCGCGGAAGTTGATAAGACTTATAAACTTGGCATATGGAAAAGGTACAGGATAATCCTTAAGCAGTTCATAGGATGTTGTGTGAAGATCGGCATCAATATAATATATATCGGGCTTTGATATTATATCGCAGGCTGTGATGTATGCCATAGAAGCAAGTTCCTCACTGTCATAGCTGCCTATGCTTATATGCTTATTTTTATATGTTATAGAAACTCTGTAATATACAGAACCATCCTTTTTAGTTGCGTTATAAACTCCTGTAGTCAATATTGTAATCTCCTTTTTATGGGTACCTATCAGGTTGTGAATGACTTAAGTAATCGTACAGAGCCAATCTCGAAAAAGCTACGCATTTTCTCGATGAGGCGTATCCGCCATATAAAATCTGATAAATACCCATAAAAATGCAAGCATTTTTATGGGTATCTATCAGATTTTGCATGGCTCTGAACGATAACACATTATAAGGTAAAATTAGCAATAATTCAATATACCTATTGTTTTTCATATCATTCCTGTTGTATAATGTTTTCTGTTTAAAGTATTTTTAGCAGGAATTCGGTTTACGATGTTTTTGCTGCCGGATTTGCCAGATGTTTTCTGGTATATACATATACATTTATTTTATATGTATACAGGTGGTGTATACAATCGGACGGGGTTCACTCCAATAAATAAAAAGGTGGAATAAGATATGAGTTTATTTTACAGAAGTACAAGGGATGATAGTGTAAGAGTAACAGCTTCACAGGCTATATTAAAGGGACTTGCTCCAGATGGTGGATTATTTGTACCTGAATCAATTCCTTCATTAGATAAGAGCTTAGAAGAACTTTCAAAGATGTCTTATAAGGAAGTTGCTTACGAGGTTATGAAGCTTATGCTTAATGACTTCACAGAAGAAGAATTAAAGAACTGTATCGATAAGGCTTATGATTCTAAGTTTGATACTGAGGAGATTGCACCATTAGTTAAGGCAGAGGGTGCATATTTCTTAGAGTTATTCCATGGCGCAACTATTGCGTTTAAAGATATGGCTTTATCTATATTACCACACTTACTTACAACATCAGCTAAGAAGAATGATGTTAAAAATGAAATAGTAATACTTACAGCAACATCAGGAGATACAGGTAAAGCTGCTCTTGCAGGTTTTGCAGATGTTCCGGGAACAAGAATTGTTGTATTCTATCCTAAGAACGGTGTAAGTCCTATTCAGGAGAAGCAGATGGTTACACAGAAGGGCGCTAACACTCACGTAATCGGAATTAAAGGTAACTTCGATGATGCACAGACCGGTGTTAAGAATATATTTGGCAATAAGGAACTTGAAAAGGTTATGAATGATGCCGGCTTCCAGTTCTCATCAGCTAACTCAATCAATATAGGCCGTCTTGTGCCACAGATTGTATATTATGTATATGCATACGCAAGACTTCTTGCCAATGGTGAGATAAAGGAAGGCGAGAAGATTAATGCTGTAGTTCCTACTGGTAACTTTGGAAATATTCTTGCTGCATTTTATGCTAAGAATATGGGACTTCCTATTAATAAGCTTATATGTGCTTCTAATGAGAATAAAGTATTATACGATTTCTTTACAACAGGTGAATATGACAGAAACAGAGATTTTGTTCTTACAACATCACCATCTATGGATATTCTTATTTCAAGCAACCTTGAAAGACTTATCTATAGAATAGCAGGCAACAGCGCTAAGAAGAACAGTGAACTTATGGCTTCACTTAAAGAAACAGGCAAGTATGAGATTACAGAGGATATGAAGGCACAGCTTTCAGACTTCTATGGCAACTATGCTACAGAGGCAGAAGATGCTGCTACTATAAAGGAACTTTATGAAACATGCGGATACGTTATAGATACTCACACAGCAGTAGCTGCAGCTGTTTACAACAAGTATAAAGCAGATACTAAGGATGAGACTAAGACAGTCATAGCATCAACAGCAAGCCCATATAAGTTCACAAGAAGTGTAATGGAGGCTATTGACCCTAAGTATGCTTCTATGGGTGACTTTGAACTTGTTGACAAGTTAAGCGAACTTGCAAAGGTAAAGGTTCCTAATGCTATTGAAGAAATCAGAACAGCTCCAGTACTTCACAATACAGTATGCGAAGTAAGTGAGATGACAAATGAAGTTAAGAAGTTTCTTGGTATCTGATTAGCATAACTGAAAATGCTGCAGTTACGAGGATAACATTATCTTTCCGGTCGGTTTAGCAGATAAAGTAGTGTAAAAGTATTTATTTATGTGCAGGCTTGATAAGGAATAATGGGTTCTGGATTTTACCAGAGGATAAGGATTAGAGCAGAATAATTATGATAGAATAGATAAGAAAAAGGGTCTGGCAGTAAATTGCCAGACCTTTTTAGTTAGATAATAGAGAATAGTTTAGTATATAATAAATAGTTAAGATATAAAGAAACTATATATTTTAATGCAAAACTATAACAATCTGATAGCTTATGATTGAGCATAGCGTGATTGCTACTTAACAGGAAGGTTCTTTGTCAAGGGTGGGGGAAAGATTAGAACCAACAGGAATAGTCAAATAACACAGTAAGATTAATGCGAATATAGTTCATTAATAAAGTTTATAATTTATTTATAGAAAAAATCAAATTAGTTGTTGACATACCACTTGCAAAGTGATACCTTAATTATGTTGATATTAGCACTCCAGATAAATGAGTGCTAACAACAAAGAAAAGGAGGTTATGTCATGGCACTTGATGAACAGCTTGATGAGCGTAAGGTAAAGATACTTAAGGCAGTCATTAAGAATTATCTGGAAACTGGCGAGCCGGTAGGTTCAAGAACAATCTCTAAGTTTACAGACATGAAGCTTAGCTCAGCTACTATCAGGAATGAGATGGCAGACCTTGAAGAACTTGGATATATAGTACAGCCACATACTTCAGCAGGTAGAATACCTACAGATAAAGGTTATCGTTTCTATGTTGATGATATGATGTCAGAAAAGGAAAAGAATATCACAGACAGGGAAACTGAAGTGGCATCAAGGGAAAGTGAGATGGCTTCTAAGGAGGCAGAGCTTTCAACCATGAAGGATGCTCTTGGTGAAAAGGTTGAGAGAGTTGAAGAGTTACTTCAGAATGTTGCCAAGGTGTTAGCCAAGGATACGAATTATGCGACTATGGTAACATCGCCTAAGGTAACAGGCAACAAGTTAAAGTTCGTACAGCTGTCACAGCTTGAGTCTGATAAGATATTAGCTGTAATAGTCATGGAGGGTAACCTTATAAGAAATAAGGTTATAACAGTTAGTGAGGATTTGTCGCAGGAGAATCTGTTAAAGCTTAACATTCTTCTTAACACAACACTTACAGGACTTACCCTTGAGCAGATGAACTTAAGTATTGTTTCCAAGATGGAGAATCAGGCAGGTGAACATATTAAACTTGTCAAAGAGGTTCTTGATGCAATAGTAGAAACTATAAACAGTGCAGATGATCTTAAGATATACACAAGTGGTGCTACTAATATATTTAAGTATCCAGAACTTAGTGATTCAACTAAAGCAAGTGAGCTTATATATGCCCTGGAAGAAAAACAGAGCTTATCAGACCTGGTAGTTGATGATGATGCAACAGGTCAGGAAAGCGATGGCAATTCTAACCATGGGATTCAGGTATATATAGGAAATGAAACACCGGTTGAGTCCATGAAAGACTGCAGCGTTGTTACAGCAACATATGAGCTGCAGGATGGCATGAAAGGAACAATCGGAATCATCGGACCTAAGCGTATGGATTATGAAAAGGTTGTAGAAACCTTGAAGAATATGAGAACGCAGTTAGATGATGTATTCAAGAAATCATAGAAAGGTGAGGAGTTAAGTGTCTAAGAAGGAAAAGAACATGAAGAATGTTGATGAAAAAGATATAAAGAAAGCAGACAATGAAGCAGCTGATACAACAACAGATGCCAATGCTGCTAACACAGATAATAAAGACGCTGATACTGTAGAAACTCAGGGCTCATCCGACGCAGATGTGAAGGAGGACACACAGTCTGACAACGCAAGTGATGCGAAGGGAGCGGAGGAAACAGTTGATATAAATAATAATAAAAAGGACCAGAAGGACGCTGTTATAGAAGATCTGAATGACAGATTAAAGCGTCAGATGGCTGAGTTTGACAACTACAGAAAGCGTACTGACAAAGAAAAGTCAGCAATGTTTGAGATGGGAGCATCGGATGTTATAAAGAAGTTACTTCCGATAGTTGATAATTTTGAACGAGGCTTTAAGTCAGTAACAGAGGAAGAGTTACAGACACCATTTGCTAAAGGTATGGATATGGTCTATAAGCAGACTATGAAAATGCTTGAAGACTTACAGGTTAAGCCAATAGAGGCACTTGGTTCTGAGTTTAACCCGGACTTCCATAATGCAGTAATGCATGTGGATGACGATTCACAGGGTGAGAATATCATTGTGGAAGAGTTCGAGAAGGGTTACACATATAGAGATGTGGTTATCCGCCACAGCATGGTAAAGGTTGCTAACTAACAGGCATGGCAGAGGCTTGATATATAAGCCTGGCTGAAACAATACATCAGAATATGAAGTTGATGTGTATAAGGTTTGAGCTTTTACCATAAACAAGATATGTAATAGTTATTATGAAGTCAGCTGTTAATCTGGTTTGACAGAAAGACTTACAAATAACACATACATTTAATATTTTGACAGTGTGCTGTATAAGGCACAGAAAGGAAGATAATTATGGGCAAGATTATTGGTATAGATTTAGGTACAACAAATTCATGCGTAGCTGTTATGGAAGGTGGTAAGCCAGTTGTTATTACAAACACAGAGGGTATCAGAACAACTCCATCAGTAGTCGCATTTACAAAGAACGGAGAAAGATTAGTAGGTGACCCTGCTAAGCGTCAGGCAGTTACTAATGCTGACAAGACAATCTCTTCAATTAAGAGACATATGGGTACAGATTATAAAGTAGATATTGATGGCAAGAAGTATACACCACAGGAAATCTCAGCTATGATTCTTCAGAAGTTAAAGGCTGATGCTGAGAGCTATCTTGGTGAAACAGTTTCAGAAGCTGTTATCACAGTTCCAGCTTACTTCAACGATGCACAGAGACAGGCTACTAAGGATGCAGGTAAGATTGCAGGTCTTGATGTTAAGAGAATTATCAACGAGCCTACAGCAGCTGCTTTAGCTTATGGTCTTGATAATGAACATGAGCAGAAGATTATGGTATACGACCTTGGTGGTGGTACATTCGATGTATCTATCATTGAAATCGGTGACGGTGTAATCGAAGTTCTTGCTACAGCTGGTAACAACAGACTTGGTGGTGATGACTTTGATAATGCTATTACACAGTATATGTTAGAGGACTTCAAGGCTAAGGAAGGCGTAGATCTTTCTAAGGATACAATGGCACTCCAGAGATTAAAGGTTGCTGCTGAACAGGCTAAGAAGGAATTATCAAGTGCTATGCAGACAAATATCAACCTTCCATATATCACAGCAACAGCTGAGGGTCCAAAGCATTTTGATATGACACTTACAAGAGCTAAGTTTGATGAACTTACACATGACTTAGTAGAAAAGACAGCTGAACCAGTTAAGAATGCACTTTCAGATGCAGGTCTTACAGCTTCAGAACTTTCAAAGGTATTATTAGTTGGTGGTTCTACAAGAATCCCAGCTGTACAGGATAAAGTAAAGCAGTTAACAGGTCATGAGCCTAACAAGTCACTTAACCCAGATGAATGTGTTGCTATAGGTGCTTCTATCCAGGGTGGTAAGCTTGCTGGCGATGCTGGTGCTGGTGATATCCTTCTTCTTGATGTAACACCACTTTCACTTTCTATCGAAACTATGGGTGGTATTGCTACAAGACTTATCGAGAGAAATACAACTATTCCTACAAAGAAGAGCCAGATATTCTCTACAGCTGCTGATAACCAGACAGCCGTTGATATCAACGTAGTACAGGGTGAAAGACAGTTTGCCAAGGATAACAAGTCACTTGGACAGTTCAGACTTGATGGTATACCTCCAGCAAGAAGAGGTGTTCCTCAGATTGAAGTTACATTCGATATCGATGCTAATGGTATCGTTAATGTATCAGCTAAGGATCTTGGTACAGGTAAGGAACAGCACATCACAATAACAGCTGGTTCTAACATGTCTGATGAAGATATCGATAAGGCTGTTAAGGAAGCTGCTGAGTTTGAAGCTCAGGATAAGAAGCGTAAGGAAGCTATCGAAGTTCGTAACGAAGCTGACTCTATGGTATTCCAGACACAGAAGGCTCTTGATGAAGCAGGAGATAAGCTTGATGCTAACGATAAGGCAAATGTTGAGGCAGACCTTAACGCACTTAAGTCACTTGTTGAATCAACAGATGCTGAGAACATGACAGATGCCCAGGTTGATGAAATCAAGGCAGCTAAGGAAAAGCTTATGACATCAGCACAGAACCTTTTTGCTAAGATGTATGAAGCTACTCAGGGTGCAGGTGCAGCAGGCGCAGGTCCTGATATGGGAGCAGGTGCAGGTTCTGATGCAGGTGCACAGGGCGGCAGCACACCTTATGGCGATGATGTTGTAGATGGTGACTATAAGGAAGTATAATTAAGTGATATATGATTGAATCTATAATTTGTTATGCATTATAGATGAAATCAGAAAGGAAGTCAGGTCTCTATAAGGGGACCTGACTCCTTTCGGGTATAGAAAGGCGGAACCTATATGGCAGAAAAAAGAGATTATTATGAAGTCCTTGGAGTATCTAAGGATGCAGATGATGCAGCCATCAAGAAAGCATATAGACAGTTAGCTAAAAAGTATCATCCTGATATGAATCCTGGTGATAAGGAAGCAGAAGCAAAGTTTAAGGAAGCATCAGAAGCTTACGCTGTACTTAGTGACCCGGATAAGAGAAGACAGTACGACCAGTTTGGTCATGCAGCCTTTGATGGTGGCGCAGGAGGTGCTGGCGGAGCTGGTGGCTTTGGTGGCTTTGACTTTGGCGATATGGGAGATATATTTGGAGATATATTTGGCGGAATGTTTGGCGGCGGTGGAAGCCGTGGACGTAACAGCAACGGACCAAGACGAGGCGCTGACTTAAGAGTAAATGTCAGAATCACATTTGCAGAATCTGTAACAGGAACTAAGAAGAAGATAGATGTAACACTTAAGGATGAGTGTACAAAGTGCCACGGAACAGGTGCAAAGCCGGGTACAAGTCCAGAAACATGTAAGAAGTGTGGCGGACGTGGCCAGGTAACTATGACACAGCAGTCATTCCTTGGCATGATGCAGAGCGTACAGCCTTGTCCAGACTGTCACGGAACAGGAAAGATAATCAAGGAAAAATGTCCAGACTGTTATGGTACAGGATATATAAGCAGCAAGAAGACTATCGAAGTTAATATACCGGCTGGTATAGATAACGGTCAGTGTGTACGAATACAGGGTAAAGGTGAGCCGGGAACTAATGGCGGACCAAGAGGCGACCTTCTTGTAGCTGTTATGATATCCGCTGACCCAGCATTTGAAAGAGATGGATATAATATATTCTCAGATGTTGTTATAGATTATCCTACAGCTGTACTTGGTGGTGAAGTTAAGGTTAAGACTGTAGATGGTGAGGTACTGTATGAGGTTAAGCCGGGTACAGCCTCAGGCACAAGAGTAAGATTACGTGGTAAAGGTATGCCTACACTTAGAAATAAGGATACAAGAGGCGATCATTATATCACACTTATAGTTGATATACCTACTAAGCTTACAGCAGCGCAGAAAGAGGCACTTGTTGAGTACGAAAAAGCTCTTACAGGTGAAGAACATAAGCGTCCTAAGAGAAAGGGACTTTTCAAGTAAATATTGTATGTTTGTGTTAATGTCCAGATGTCATATCGAAAATACGCAGTGGCTTTGAATAATAACACGTTTTAAGAAAAATACAAGCGAAATATATCATTTCGTTGTGGTTTTAAAAGAAGTGTGATATAATTAATGTACTGAGAAGTATCAGTCGAATAATTAAAGAAAGGGGCTATTATTATAATGAGTAATATAGCAGATAAGTTTGAAGAACTTGGAGTAATTCCAGTAGTAGTATTGAATGATTCAAAGGATGCACTTCCTTTAGCAAAGGCTTTAGTAGAAGGTGGACTTCCTTGTGCAGAGGTTACATTCCGTACAGCAGCAGCTGAGGAATCTATCCGTCTTATGCATGAAGCATATCCAGATATGGTACTTGCAGCAGGTACAGTACTTACAACAGAGCAGGTTGACAGAGCTGTTGCAGCAGGTGCATCAGTTATCGTAAGCCCAGGCTTTGATCCAGAAATCGTAGATTACTGTATCTCTAAGGATATTCCTGTTATGCCAGGTATCGTAACTCCTTCAGAACTTGCTCAGGCAGTTAAGAGAGGACTTACAAGAGTTAAGTTCTTCCCAGCTACAGCAGCAGGCGGAATCAAGATGATCAAGGCTATGTGTGCAGCTTATACTAATGTAAGAATCATGCCTACAGGTGGTATTAATACAGCAAACCTTGAAGAATTCTTATCATGCGATAAGATCTTCTGCTGTGGTGGTTCTTGGATGGTTAAGGGCGACTTAGTTAAGGCTGGAGAATTCGATAAGATTAAGGAAATGACAGCAGAAGCTGTTGCTTTAGTTAAGGAAATCCGTTCTAAGTAATTAGTTCAGGCTACATAATTCAGATTATCGCTAAGATGACAATTGAATAGTGTTATTTTAAGAGGACTTCATGTATCTGTTTGGGCAGGTATGTGGAGTCCTTTTTGTATGAGATGTTTTCATTCACACATTATTAAGATTTTTTCCTTAGTTTCAACTCAAAAATGGAATTATAATGCATAATATACCTTTTAACGTACAACTTATACCCTTTTCAACACAGAATTATAAAATACCTGTATAGTATAAGTATGTTGTAGGACAATGACTATGAAAATACATAAATTATTAATGATAGTATATTCATATATGTGATTAGTGTTTATGCATATAAAAGATACATGAAAAAGATGCACAGGAATGGAGATTATTATACACAATGGGGGATGACGATGAGAGGGATAGTTGTGTTTCTTAAATACCAGTATAAGAATAAAGCGTTGCTATGGGTTGTGATAATGGCATTAGTTTCATTCGCATTTACGTATGAGAATATAAGGGTGTTCAGAGCAGCATCGGTAACGGGATTATGTGCGAAGGACATGTTGTTGATAAGAGGGTCTTTCTCAACAATGTTATATATAGGTATAAGTGTTATTAAAACAATGATACTTACTTACATAGATAACAAGCCTAATATACTGATAAGATATAATTCCAAGAAAAGAATATTCATATACCAATGTGCATCTGCACTGATAGTAGCACTGGCAGATGCCGTTATCATGTATGCTGTAAGTATAATATCAGCTTATATGCTGCTTGGCGTATATGATAACTGGTCAGAATGGGGAAGCATGTTCTATATAAGGGCAATGAGAAGAAAACTGCCATTGGATATAGGCATAAGTGATATATGTATATACTTCAATATGATAATAAGAAGAGCATTGATGATATGGCTTGTATCTATTGTTGGTCTGTTAAGTGAGATGTGGTTAGGAAAGTTAAGGTCAGTTATAATAGTGGTTATATTGATATGTGCGTATAGCTGTTATAGCCGATATGGAGTTATGTGGCTGGAGCTGGGAGTTATGCAGATGTATTACATGAGCAAGGTTATCGTCAAGACACTGATACTGTTGGCAGTATGTATGACATTAGTTATATCCGGTGCGATTCTTTCTAAGAAGAGGCAATATTATAAATGATTTACCAGATATACCTTTTAGAGTGCATAATATACCTTGTTGAACACAAGAGGCAATAAAAAGTGTAGTATATAGGTGTGCAGGATATTAAACACAATGAATGTAAGGCTGCAATATGGTGCAGCAGCTGGGGAAAGATATGGATATAAGTGTTGGAAAAGGAGTGTGAGTGAATAACATTATGAGGAAACTTTTAAAAATAGAATTAGAACGTGCATTGAAAAACAAGTGGTTTTATATATGCCTTCTTATAGGATTTGCGATTGTAGCGAAGGATATATACTCTGTTGCTTACAATACAAGAAAATATTATTATTTATATGTTAATGATACTGTTTATCAGTTTCCAGGAATTTATTGTAAATGGATGGTGACTAATTGCAGTTCCATGTATAAGATGTTACATCTTATATTCCCACTTCTGATAAGTGTGCCATATTCATATACTATATATTCTGATATTAAAGGATGCTATGTTGGAAACATCATAAGCAGGACAGATAAGAAATTATACTATGGAAGCAAGCTGATAACACAGTTTATAACAGGATTCCTGGTTGTTTTCATCATACTTGCAACGTCGTTTATAGCAACAGCAGCGTTTCTTCCATTAGAACATCCTACTATAGCCTCTTTTACATACGGTGTTCATCAAGATGTCGGATTGGGAAGATTATTTTATATGAAACCATTTTTAAGTGCCTGTTTATATATAATACTTGAAGCTTTGGTATTCGGTGTAATAGGCTGCATAAGTTTTGTATTTGCATACATTCTGACGAATGGAATAATAGTTATGCTCTCACCTTTTATTATATATTATGCAGAGTTTGTTATAGGCAGTGCATTGAACAGACCATATATGGAGGCAATGTCACGTATAGGTCTGCTTAAGAGTAATTATATAGTGCCTTTATGTATGGAACTGGCTGTTCTTGTGATAATCATAGGTGTCTCTTATATAGCAAGGGTTAATAAGAAGGATACGTTTTAGGTGCATTTAGTATGGGGTATGAGAATATTATGAAGAAATATTGGAAGAGAATAATAATCGTTATAATTGTGATGATATATATAGCGATGCTTGTGAGTGCGGTTATAGTGAATATTAAATACCGTAAATATGTAAGTGTGACAGAGCTTGGAATGTCGGAAACATATGATTATGAAAATGCAGGTTTTTCAGCGCGGATAGATTCTTATAAATGTGTTACACCTGAAGAACTGGTCAGCATGTATCCTTATACAGAAGACAGTCTGGAAGATATAGATAATATAGAAAATATAATTCTTATATATGCGGATATTAATATATATGATTATGAACTATATAAGGTAAGTAACAGAAAAGGCGAATGGACAGTATTCTGGTCAATAGAATCAGACAATGGATGGCGTAACAATACAAGACTTCAGCTGTACAGAAGCTTTCATCAAAGCCTGCAGGAAGGAGAACATCAGTATATATTTCCATATGTTATAAACAAAGGAGCTGCTGCTAATAAAAAGAAAACACCACAGGAATGGAAATATAAGCTGCAGATTAATAAGACACCAGTAGTTTATGTTAATCTGGGATAAAAGAGGTAACGTGTATGAATATGAAGAACAGAATAAAAGGCTATATAATATCAGCAATACTTATATTGCTGTTTATATCTACAGCTGTTATGGGGTATAAAAAAGGTTATCTGAATGATGTGTTCAGAAAAGATACACAGAATATAATATCTAAAGGTAGCACGGAAAAGACAACAGTTAAGACAGAACCTGTATATAAAGATGAAGTTGTATTATTAAATAAAGGTGATTCATACATACTGGAATATGATTCAGAAAAGATAACTGGCAAATCAGCACCAACATTGGATTTCAAGTACAATATAGAATACGTAGACAGCTATATTACAAGGGAGCTTCCATCGGGTATGAGTATTGATTATTATAAACAGGAGGAGAAGACAGAACTGGATTCGGATAATAACTTCACAAGTGGATATCATTATGTAGTTGTTGAAATCAATATGACTAATATGCTGCAAAAGACTTGTAATCTGACACCTCAAAGTATGAGGATAGGTAATTTTATTGATAATGTTTATAAAACTGTAGGGGAACCAAGAGGGATAATATCTGAAAGTATGTCTGATAAAGGGGTAATAAGAATGGAATATCAGCAGGAAAATAATATTAAATTATGTTATGTAGCAGCTGATGAGTATATAAATGACAATCTTGTGGTTAAGTGTGAAATTGAAGACCGTAATAAGTATAAGGGAGAAGTTCCATATCTGGTAATCGGTAGTGAAGAATGAGATTGTGGAGTATATGTTAAGAGGGCAGATGGATGGATATTAAGAGATTCGTGACAAGTGATATAAGAAGGGCTGTAATACATAACAAGTACCGCATACTTCTGTGTGCAGGAATAATATCAGCACTTATGATAACGTTCTATACTTATGCTGCTGTTAATCCTTCCATAAAGGATGCAGGACTTGTTGTGTCTTTCTATGATTATATACTATATATGATAAGGGGAAGTGTGAGGGTTACTACCCAGAACATTAACAAGCTGGAGATTCCGTATGTATGGATATCACTGTGTATAATGAATGGTATTATGGTGCTGGATTATATGTATAATGACTGCAGGGGTATAGGCAGGAATGTTCTTGTATACAGTAATAAGAAAAGTGTATGGTGGCTGAGTAAGTGTGTTACAACAGCTGTATCGGTGAGTATAGTATATATTCTTATATATCTTTCAGCCATGATTTTTGCTATAATAGGCAAAGGTGGAATGTCAGGTATCCATACAGAAGTATTCAGGATTCTGTATCCTAAGGATACAGCACTTATGACATCAGATATGGTAAATGGCATGTCAGTCAGCCTGCTCGTATATGTGGTGTTATTTCCATGGATAATATCTGTTAGTATAGGGCTGTTCCAGTTGACATTGTGTCTGTATACAGGACCGGTATTAAGCTTTGTTATAATCATAATGATGGAGGGACTATCAGTATTTTCTAATAATATTCTTCTGCCCGGTAACTGGTTAATGGCTGAGCGCAGCTCAATATTAGCGTATAAAGGACATAATATATATATAATGCTGCTTATGTCAGTAATACTTGGCATAATATCAGTGATAGCAGGCAATATAAAGTTTAAGAAGAGTGATATATTGTAATCCTGTGATTAACTGTTTGCAAGACAGAAACTATTAATGGTATTATAAAGCTTAAGAAAAGTGATGTGCTGTATGTGCTATAGAAGGGAATAATCAGGTAACAGAAATGTTTTATAGAATAGGGATATGTGATGATGAATACAGTATATGCAAAGAGATATCACAATATGTCAATAATTATTTCGCTGAGTGTGAAGATTATGCAGATGTATATATGTGGGAATCAGGGGATAGTCTGATAAAAGATCTTGAAGGTGGTACTGTTCTTGATATATTATTTCTTGATATTGAACTGCCTGATATGAATGGTATATCTATTGGCAGATATGTAAGAGAACAGCTTAAGGATTCAGCATTATCTATTTTATATATATCATATAAGACAAGCTATGCCATGCAGCTGTTTAATATTCATCCGTATGATTTCCTTATAAAGCCTGTCAGACAGCAGCAGGTCAGTGACACGATAAGTTCTTTGCTGCAGATTAATAACGAGGACAGACGTTTCTATGCATACAGAGTTAATAAGGTGATTAACAAGGTACTGGTTGGAGATATAGTGTATCTGGAAAGTGAAAGAAAGCACATGCGTCTGGTTATGACAGATGGAACCAGCAGGGAATATGTAGGAAAGATTAAGGAAGAGATTAACAATCTTCCTGAATATTTCATACAGATAGGACAGTCATATATTGTTAATTACAGACATATAAGGGAATGCAGACCTGAATATGTAATTATGGATAATGGGACTAAGCTTAGTATCAGCAGAGGATATAAAGCTGATGTAACGGATAAAATTCTGAAACTGGGTGTTTGATTGTGCAAATTATAATAGTATTTATGCTTATAAGAATAATCAGGATAATACTTGCTATTGATTATTCTAATATATTTCTGGATAATAAGAATAAGAAGGCATTGCTGGTTACGGTTGCGTTCGTGTATTTGCCGGCTGTTGCAACGGATGTTATATTTGATTCGTTATATATAAGAATAATAGAAGAATTCATTATTATATATCTTATCGTATATACGTATGAGGGTGATATCATAAGGAAACTCATATTATCAGTCATGAATGTGGCGCTGTGCGGTGTCAGTGATATTGTAACATCTTATATAATGTCTGGCACGATTCTTATTCAGAATGGAAGTGCCAGCAGTGAGTTCGTGAGCGTGTTGTTATTGTATCTGTGTATTCTTATAATTAAGAATATGTATAAAGTAAAGACACATGGCAGATTCGGCAGGCATTGGATATATCTTCTGGTGCTTGCCTTGATAAGTATATCGGTATGGTATATTATTGCTGGTGATATTATCATGACACATGATGGAATTATGTTCGTGGGTGGTGCATTGCTTGTGATGAATATAATGTCATACAAGTTATTCGAGTATGTTACTAATTCTTACGAGTATGAGCAGGAGAATATGAAGCTTAAGGAACAGATGGATATATATGAGTGTCAGATAAGCAACAGTATAGCCAATGACAGAGAGGTACGTGAATTAAGGCATGATATGAAACGTCATTTAAAAGAAATCCAGATACTGGCAGCACAAGGGGAATATGGACAGTTAAACCAGTATATACAGGATATGACAGATGATGCCAGTGTACTTGATAATATGATTGGAACCGGCAATGTAGCGCTGGATGGTATTCTTAATTATATGTGCAGCAAAGCGCTGAAGAATAATATACAGGTTACAAGAAAGATAACCGTTCCAGAGGATGCAGAACTTGTTGCATATGATATGAATATTATACTTGGCAATCTGCTTGATAATGCAATCGAGAATGCATTAAAGACAGATGAACCTAAGATAGATATTGTCATAAAGTATCGGATGGGGATGCTGCGTATTAACATTGTTAATAGCTGCATACATGACCAGAATATTATTGATGGAAAGTATATATCTACGAAGCTGGACGAGGTTAAGAATCATGGATATGGCATGATTAATGTCAGGAAATGCGTTGCGAAATATAATGGGACGGTTAAGTTCAGTAATGATGATACCAGGTTTAAGGCGGAGGTTTTGTTGTATATCTGAGCTTGTGGGGTTTCATGCACCATTAACGAACGAGCAGCTTTGCAAAGACAGCATCCAATAATCATGTTGAAAAGGAACTTCATCCAATATATCTGCTGGGTAAATATGGTGCTACTCCTGATATTGGGATTAGGAGGTGGAATAATGCCTCGCAAAGTATAATCAGCCAAACCGCTTATAAGAGATAACTATAATCATTAGTGATAAGTTCACAATATGATAATGGTTATCTCTCTTTTTTGCAAAATATACCTTTTTGGCTGCATAATGTACCCTGCACGGTTATTGACGGAAAAATGTTATATACTACAGATATGTATCAGATACATAAAGATGCTTGTGGTAGATATGGGATGCAGCAGTAAAATACTATTATAAGAATTGGCGTCGGCAGGTTCGATGGTGTATGCTTCAAATTATACTGATACATTTTAAGAAAGGTGATGAAATATATTTATCTAATTATGTAAAGGAAAGCGGATATAATTATGCAGCAATTAAGACTTTAAGCGACCATCAAGTACCATATACTATAAAATTTTGGTGGAGCCCTGATAGTATATGATAGTATATTATGTTAGGACATTATAAAGATATTTTAAGATAGCAGATTATATATTGAGGAGTAAGTATATGAAGACATTGCTAAAAATAGAATTAGAAAGAGCTTTTAGAAATAAATGGTTTTATATAACATTACTTATAGAGTTGATATTGGTAATAGTGGATGTAGTTACAGTGGCGCTTCCGGTTAGAAGAGCATATGAGGAATTTTATATACCATTAAGAGATTATCAGATACCGGGTGCTTATTGTTTATGGATGGTTGCACATTGCAGTTCTGTATATAAACTATTACATTTGATATTCCCATTATTAATTAGTATTCCATATACATATACGATATATAATGATGTAAAAAGTAATTATATACATAATATAGCATGCAGAATAAGTAAAAAGAAATATTATATGAGTAAATTGATAACACAATTTGTTGTAGGAATGGTTGTAGTTGCTTTTTGTCTGTTAAGTTCATTTATATTAACGGCGGCAGTACTTCCGTTAGAACATCCAACTTTAGCCTCAGCAGAATATAAATTTTCTAATCATAATGTGTTTTCAACTATTTATTATAATCATACATTTATTGCGGTTATTCTGTTTATTATATTAGAGTCATTTGTGTTTGGAATAATAGGCTGTATAGGGTTTGTATTTGCGTATCTTTTAAATAATGTAATTATGGTAATGTTATCAACTTTTATAATATATTATATGGATTTTATTCTATCTAATCTTTTTGGAAGATATGGAAGTCTGATGGCAGCTTCAAAGGTAGCTATATTGTACAAGGGTTGGGAGGTAGGATTTGTAATAGAATTGATGATTATTGTTGTGGCTGAGGTTGTAATGTGCATTGTGCAGATGAATAAAAAAGATATTATATAGGTATGGAGGCACGGGAATGAAGAAGGCGGTAAAAAGAATATGTATTGTAGCGGCGGTTCTTATATCAGTGTGTCTTATTATGGCGATAATAATTGTAAATGTTAAATATAATAAGTATTTTGAAATAACAGAATTAGATATGACTGAGCACTATATAACTGATTGGGGTATGGTTAGTATAAATAGAGCGAAAATATTTAATAAGGATGATTTCATTAATGAGTTTCAGGATGTAAAACTGGATATGCTGGATGCAGATATTTATGAAGGAACAGACTATATGGTAATATATGTAACTTTTAATGTTGACGATGTAGATAAATATGATGCTGAATGGTTTAAAATGTGGTCATTAGAGACGGATAATGGATGGCGTAATGGCAAAGACATGATACTTAATGCTAATCTTAACAATGCTAATTTGAAGATTACAAAGAATGGAACATATGAAATGTATTGTGCATATAATCTGAGGATTAACAATATGTCAATAGATACATTTGATGAATTATATAAACTTAATTACAAGGTGCTGATTAATCAGAATCCTATAGTGTACTATAAGCTTGATATTAATATATGAAACTGAGATTAATGAAAAGAGGAGAGTATTATATATGAAAGCAAAGAGTTACGTTATTTCGTTAATTTTAATTATATGCCTTATATTATCTGCTGTGATTGGATATAAAAAGGGTTATCTTGGAGATGTATTTAATTTTAAAACAAAAAGATATGTTGATAATACAATAGGTAATAGTGGAAGTATAACAAGAACAAGAGAAAGTATATATGAAAATGAGTCATCTATTTTAGATATAGGGGATGAGTATGTGGTGGAGTATGAGGCAAAGGACTATAGAGGGAATATAGATTACGTTAATAGTTATAAAATAAAAGAAAAATATCTTGATAGTTATATAACAAGGACACTTCCGGACGGAATGGAAGTAACATATTATGATAGTGATGAGAAAAATTATGTTAGTGATAATGGGAAAAGTCTTTCTGAAAAATATTCATATTTGATTGTTACATTGGAGATGATAAATGAAAGTAATGAAAAATCAAATATGACAGATATATGTCCAACTAATATACAAATTGGTTATTTTGATGATGATGGAATATTTAAGATGTATGACTATACAAGGGGAAGTATGTCAGATGATGAACTGGCTAAAGGACATGTGAGTCTGCCAATTGGAAACAAAAGTATTATTACAATGTGCTGCGTAGTGCCAGACGAGCTTCTGGATAAGCAATTGGTGATTGCAGGAGAAATAATAGGATATGATAAAGGTGCACCTAAAGTACCATATTTTAAAGTAAAGATATAAACTGAGTATGAAATTATAACTAAGTTACTATAAATGTTTATTTGTAACATGGACCAATATTGAATAAGTATGGGGGATGCATATGAAAGAGTTCCTGACATTTTGGAGGTATCAGAATAAGGCTGGAAAGTTGTATAAATGGCTGCTGCTTGTTGTACTTACATCATTTTCATTTGTATGTAGTTATATAAGAGTTTTTTTTAATGACTATTATGCCGGATTGTGTGCCAAGGATATGCTGCTGTTTTTTTCAAGGGATGGCTTGGTGCTTGTACTGGCAGGTGGAATAAGTACGATAAGAGGTCTTATATTTACATATGTAGATGATAATCCGAATATTATTGTAAGATATAATTCCAAGCTGAAAGTATTCGCATATCAAAGCCTGTCGTTACTTATAATTGCTCTTATAGATATGGTAGTTTTATATGCAGTCGGTATAATATCATCATATGTTATATTGGGAGTATATGATAACTGGCAGGTTGACGGAAGTTATTTTTTTAACAAAGTGACAAGAAAAGGACTTTCTACTGATATATGTGTGAATGATGTTGTTATATGCAGTATGTTTATAGTAAGAAAGACTGTTATTGTATGGGTTGTCGGTATGGTAAGTCTTATTATTGAATATATTACAGACTGGATAAGAGTGGCTGTATTTGGTGCGGTATTTATATATGGAGTCAGTTTAGTATCACATATCAGTATATGCAGGTTGGATTTAAATATACTGGACTTATATAATATGCCGCATACCGTTATGAATACAGTACTGATTATTCTTGTGAATTTAATACTTTTAGCTGTGGGACTTGTGCTGTCAAGAAGAAGACAGTATTATAGGTAATAACAAGTGTTTTAATGATTGTATGAATTGAAATGTGAGTTGTAAAATATACATTGGATGATTTTATTAGTGTATATATCATATAATGACAGGTTGGGTGAAGATTATGAATGTCAGCAGATTTATAAAAGACGATATAAAAAGGTCTTTAATACATAACAGATACCGTATAATTTTATGTGTTTTTATAGTATTTGGTCTTATGGCAGCATTTTATATGCATATAGGGGTAATCAATTCTGTAAGAGATAATAAGATACAGCCATCCGTATGTGACTATATATTATATATGACAAGAGGTATATGCAGGGTAACTGAGGAGAATATAACAAGGCTTGAGATACCATATGTGTGGATATCTTTATGCATTATGTGTGGTCTTATGGTGCTTGATTATATGTATAGTGATATGAGAGGTATGGGAAAAAATGTGCTTGTATACAGTAAAAAAAAGAGTCTGTGGTGGATAAGCAAGTGCATTACATCAGTTGCAGCGGTTACTTTAGTATATGTAATTATATGGCTTATGTCAGTTATGTTTATATTTGTATCCAAGGGAAGTATGGAAGGCATACATACGGATATGTTTATAACGATGTATAATATAAATACTTCACTTCTGCCATCGAATATGTTAGAGTACAGTCAGACAGCAATATGTTTTTATATAGTGTTATATCCATGGATTATATCGGTGTGTATCGGCTTGTTTCAGGTTGGATTAAGTATATATACAGGGTCTGTGGTAAGCTTTGTTATTATAATAATACTTGATGCGCTGGCAGTGTTTTCCAATAATATACTGTTATGTGGCAACTGGATTATGGCAGAGCGTTGTAGTATATTAGCAGAGGACGGATTAAATATATATGTTATGCTTGCAATGGCGGCTGTTCTTGCGATAGTGTCTGTGATTGTGGGGTGGCATAGATTTAAGAAGAAAGATATTTTATAACAAGTGCGATAGTGAAGATTTGTGAGTGTAGGAAAAACAGAGAATTATAATGCACTAAGCAGAGGAAGATATGGCATACAGAATAGGTATATGTGATGATGAACAGAATATAGTGTTAAATATTATAGGATATGTGGAACATTATTTTCAGTTACAGGGTGAGGATGTAGAGATACATACATGGAATTCCGGTGAGGAGCTGATTAGTGATAAAGTATTTGAGAGTGGTAATGAATTTGATATATTGTTTCTGGATATTGAGCTGCCCGACATGAATGGTGTGTCGATAGGCCAGTATATAAGAAATACTATGGCTGATTCGATAGTTCAGATAGTGTATATATCACATAAAACAAGCTATGCAATGCAGCTTTTTAATGTACACCCATATGATTTCCTTGTAAAACCGGTTGATGAGAACATGATAGCAAATGTGATAAGCGGCATACTTCATATGAATGGACGTGACAGAAGATTTTATACATATAAAGTTAATAAGGCCGTACATAAGGTGGCGTATGGAGATATATGTTATCTGGCAAGTGACAGAAAGCATATAAGAATTGTGATGTCTGATGGAAGTGTCAAAGAATTCGTAGGCAAGCTGAAGGATGAGATAAGTGGTCTTCCAGATTATTATATACAGATAGGACAGTCATATGTAGTTAATTATAGCCATATAAGCCAGTTTAATCCTGAAAGTGTTGTTATGGATAACGGTGATACACTTATTATAAGCAGAGGTTACAGAGCACAGGTAAGCGAAGAACTTCTTAGCAGAAGTGCTTCACTTCCAGTATAAGATAAGAGGTAATGTTGTATGTATTTATTAGAATATGTGTTCATTATGCTTGTAATAAGGCTTATAAAGATACTTATTGATGTTGATTACTGTAATATATTTTTTAAGGCTGATAGTAAGAGAGCCAGATGGATTGTGTGTATAATTGTATATGTGGCAGCAGCATTTACAGATATTATATTTGATTCAATATTTATAAGCATAATAGAAGCATTTATAGTTATATACGTAATTATGCAGGTGTATTCAGGTACACTTGATAAAAAAATATTATTTGCTTCTATGAATGTGGCATTGGAATGTATAGCTGATATGGGAACATCATACATACTGCCGGGCAGTAGCAGCATACAAGACGTAGCTGGCAATTACGATATAGAGCTTGGGTATTATCTGCCAAGACAGTTCATAACAATTATGTTATTTTACTTTCTTGTTATAGTAGTTAAAAATATATACAGAACGAGAGAATACAGCGATATGTCATATAACTGGCTGTTTTTTATGCTTCTTGCCATTGTCAGTATAGGTGTATGGTATATAATCGTGAGAGGACTTATATCAACTGAAGGAGGCATGATATGCGTAGGAGCTTCACTTCTTATTATGAATATGGTTTCTTATAAGCTGTATGAGTCTGTTGTTGATGCATACAGATATGAGAAAGAGAATGAGAAGTTAAAAGAACAGATGGATATATATGAATGTCAGATAAGCACCAATATTGAGAATGACAGGGTTGTAAGAAGTCTGCGCCACGATATGAAGCTGCATCTTGAGGAATTACAAATGCTTGCAGCAGGTAAAAGGTATGATGAACTTGAGAGTTATTTATCGGCTATGACAGAAGCTGCGAAGCCTTTGTATAATATGGTTGGAACAGGTAATCCGTCAGTTGACGGGATACTTGATTATATGTGTGCTAAGGCACAGGACAAAGGTGTTACGGTTAAAAGAAAGTTAAGAATACCGGAAGATGTCAGTCTTAGTGCCTATGATATGAACATTATTCTTGGCAATCTCTTAGAAAATGCGATAGAGAATACTTTAAAGACGGACAATCCCTATATAGAACTTACGCTTAAGTATCAGAGTGGCACAATATATATGAATGTTACGAATACGTGTATTTCAGACCAGAAAGTAGAGAATGGAAAGTACCTTACAACTAAGACGGATGATGAAAAAAATATGCATAACGAAGAAACTGTGTCTGAAGGCTTTTCAATATCTGGCAGGCATAAGTCAGGAAAGCACGGATATGGACTTGATAATGTAAAAAGATGTGTTGACAAGTATAGTGGAACTATGAAGTTAAACTGTAAAGATGATGTATTTACAGCGGAAGTGCTTATATATGTTCCTGTTCAGAGCTGTAAGTAGCATTTTCAAGAAGGGTTCAGAACAGCAATTAATTCTTAAATTTTTAAAAAGAGATTACAATATTGAATATATATGTTAAAATGTGGTAAGAGTGTATTAAAAAGGGAACTCTTACCTTTTTTGGTGCAATAAAGAATGATTAGTTAATAGTAATATAAGTCAGAGAGGTCAGCAGATGAGTTTTGATGTATTAAAGAAAATAAAAGAATTGAAGAAATCGGACATGATATGTGCAGAAGGCAGATATGAACTTGTTAAGGCAGAAGTGCTTAAAGATATGAATTCAGCCGGTCTTATATTAAGACATAAGAAGTCAGGCGCAAGAGTTGTTGTTATATCCAATGATGATAATAACAAAGTATTTTCCATAGGTTTTAAGACACCTCCTTATGATGACACAGGTATGCAGCATATTATAGAACATTCGACTCTGTGTGGTTCAAGAAAGTATCCGGTTAAGGATCCTTTTGTAGAGTTATGCAAGGGCTCACTTAACACATTTCTTAACGCAATGACATATCCTGACAAGACAGTATATCCTGTTGCAAGCTGCAATGATGCGGACTTTAAGAATATTATGGATGTATATATGGATGCCGTATTTTATCCTGATATGTATAACAGGAAAGAGATATTCAAGCAGGAGGGCTGGCACTATGAGCTTGAAGATGTAGATGATGATGTCAAGTATAATGGTGTTGTGTTTAATGAGATGAAGGGTGCATTTTCATCAGCAGATGATGTGCTTTCAAGATATACATTTAACTCATTATTCCCTGATACTGTATACTGCAATGAGTCAGGCGGCGACCCTGCGGTTATCCCAACACTTAAGTATGAGGATTTCTTAAAGTATCATAAAGAATATTATCATCCATCTAACAGTTATATATATATGTATGGTGATATGGATGTGGATGAAAGACTTAAGTATCTTGATGAAGAATATCTGTCAGACTTTGATGCATCTGATGTTGATATACATGCAGATATTCCACTTCAGAAAGCATTTGACAAGCCTGTATATGAAACTAAGCCATACGCTATAACAGACGATGAACCATTAGAGGACAACACTTATCTTTCATATAATGTGGTAACTGGTACTTCTGTTGATGCAAAGCTATACCTTGCTATGCAGATACTTGATTATGCACTTGTCATGACACCAGGTGCACCTCTTAAGCAGGCACTTATAGATGCTGGTATAAGCACAGATGTGTATTCAAGTTTTGAAACTTCACTTTACCAGCCAGTGTATTCTATTATTGCAAAGAATGCCAATGAAAAGGACAGGGATACATTTGTAAAGATAATAGAAGATGTATTAAGTGACCTTGTAAAGAATGGTATCAATGAAAGAACCATAGCTGCCGGTATTAACTATTATGAGTTTAAGTACAGGGAAGCTGATTATGGTCCATATCCTAAGGGACTTATGTATTATCTTACTATGATGGACAGCTGGTTGTATGATGAGTCAAAGCCATTTATCCACATAGAAGCCGGTGATACATTTAAAGAGCTGAAAGAGGATGCTAAGAAGGGATACTTTGAAAAACTTATAGATGAGTATATTCTTAATAATAACCACAAGTCAGTTATAGGTCTTGTACCTGAATATGGACTTGAAAAGAAGAAGGAAGAAGAGGAAGCAAGGAAGCTTTTTGAATATAAAAAGACTTTATCAGAGGATGAGCTTAAGGATTTGGTGGAGGATACAAAGGCACTTAAGGAGTATCAGGACACACCATCAAGCGAAGAAAATCTTGAGAAAATTCCTATGCTTGAGCTGTCTGATATATCAAGAGAGCCGGCAGAGCAGTATATAGATGTCAAAGATGTTGCAGGAATGAAGGTTGTACATCATAACCTCTTCACTAATAAGATAGCTTATATACTTCTTTCGTTTAATACACAGGGTGTCAGTGATGAGGATATTCCTTATCTTGGACTTCTTGGCAGTGTATTAGGTCTTATGGATACTAAGAACTTTACTTATCCAGAGCTTATGAATGAGATTAATATAAACTGTGGCGGTATATCTTCTAGTGCTGCTGTGTATACAGATAAGGCAGACTTCAGCAAGAACAGTATTATGTATGAGATTAAGGGTAAGGCGTTATATGAGAAAATTCCTTTCGTTCTTGATATGATGAAAGAGATTATGTATAACACTAAGTTCACAGACTATAAGAGATTAAAAGAGATTATAGCAAGAATAAGGTCAAGATTTGAGGCTACTATGGCAGGTTCAGGCCATTCCATAGCTATGCTTGAGGGCTGTGCGCAGTTTTCAGCTTCAGCTTATTATTCAGATATGTTAAAGGGTTATAAGGCATATCAGTTTATCAGGGAGCTTGATGAAACATTTGATAATAATAAGGAAAATATAGCAGCCAAGCTTTCAGAGCTTGTAAAGATTATATTTAACAAGGCAAATGTTATTGTAAGTCTTACAGCAGATGATGAAGGTTACAGTCTTTTCTCAGAGGCTTACAGTAAGTTATCAGACGATATGGGCGATGAAAAGCCAGTTGTGGCACAAAGAAATTATACACCGGTTAATGTAAAGACTGCATATACAGCAGCCTCACAGGTCCAGTATGTTGCAAGATGTGGTAACTTTGTTAAGGCAGGATATGAATATACAGGTGCGCTTAAGGTACTTAAGATTATATTCTCATATGAATATCTGTGGCTTAATGTAAGAGTCAAGGGAGGTGCTTATGGGTGCATGAGTGGCTCTACAAGAGAGGGAGATTTCTATATGGTATCATACAGGGATCCTAATCTTGCAAAGACTAATGAAATATATGAAGGTGCGGCAGAATACGTTAAGAATTTCAATGTGAGCCGCAGGGATATGGTTAAGTTTATTATAGGAACTATCGGCGAGATGGATTCTCCACTTACACCTTCTGCTAAGGGTATGAGATCATTTACACATTATATGACTCATACAACTATAGATATGTTAAGAAAAGGCAGAGCACAGGTGCTTGATGCAACAGTTGAGAGCATAAGGGAGCTTGCACCACTTATAGATGCAGCGGTTAAGCAGGATTATCTGTGCGTGGTAGGCGGACAGAAAGCCATAAATGAAGCTAAAGATATGTTTGATGTGGTGAAACCGCTTATATAATGATAGCAGGGTCAAAAGGTCTAAACCCATATGAGCTTGCTCATAGTTGTGGGCTTTTGACCCACAACATTATGTAATAAATATATGATTGGAGTACAGGATGAATTTAGATGAAATGCTTAAAGCCAGTGGAATAAGCGGCGGTGCTGCTTCTGGCAATGATAATGTAAAGTCGGGCTTTGTAACATTTATAGGAAGACCTAATGTCGGTAAGTCAACACTTATGAACCACATTATAGGTCAGAAGATAGCTATAACATCAAATAAGCCACAGACTACAAGAAACAGAATACAGACTGTGTATACAGATAAGAGAGGACAGATAGTGTTCGTAGATACACCAGGTATACACAAGGCAAAGAACAAGCTTGGCGAATATATGGTTGGTGCTGCTGAGAAAACTATCAATGAAGTTGATGTTATATGCTTTATAGTAGAGCCTACAACATATATAGGTGCGGGCGAGCAGCACATTATTGAGAAGTTAAAGAAAGTGTCAGTGCCTAAGATACTTGTTATCAATAAAGTGGATACAGTAAAGAAAGAAGAGATACTTCCGGTTATTGACTGTTACAGTAAGGAGCTTGACTTTGACGAGATTATTCCTGTATCAGCAAGAAATGGAAACAATGTGGATGATCTTGTTGATACTATATTTAAGTATCTTACATATGGACCTATGTTCTATGATGAAGATACTGTAACAGACCAGCCTATGAGACAGATAGTTGCAGAGCTTATAAGAGAAAAAGCACTTCACGCATTAAATGAGGAAATTCCTCACGGAATAGCTGTTGTTATTGATACATTTAAGGACAGAAAGTCACCAAAGGGCATCATAACAGATATAGATGCGACTATCATATGTGAGAGGGATTCACACAAGGGCATTATCATAGGCAAGGGCGGTGAAATGCTTAAAAAGATCGGAACGAACGCACGTTACGAGATAGAAAAACAGCTTGGAAATAAAGTTAATCTTAAGCTATGGGTTAAGGTTAAGAAGGAATGGCGTGACAGTGATATTCTTATCAAAAACTACGGATATGATAAGAAGGATTTAAAGGATAACAGATGATATGTTACCAGTTGAAAATATCAGATTATGATATAGCAGTGTGATTGTGAAAGGAGACAGATAAGGTGGCTGATATTGTACAGGTAACAGGTTTTATATTGTCCAGTATGCCTGTGGGTGAGTATGACAGAAGAATAGTGATACTTAGCAAAGAACTTGGTAAGATATCAGCATTTGCCAAAGGCGCTAGAAGACCAAACAGTCATCTTATCGGTGTTACAAGACCATTTATATTCGGAACCTTTGAATGTTACCGTGGCAGGGATTCTTATACTATATTCAAAGCAGAGGTTAAGAACTACTTTGAGGAACTTGTAAGTGACCTTGATAGTGTGTGGTATGGATATTACTTTGCAGAGATAGCAGAATATTATGGTAAGGAGAATCTGGATGCCGCACAGATGCTGAATCTTTTATATGTGTCTTTTAAAGCACTTACGAATAAGTCTATACCAAACGAGCTTATAAGGTTTATATATGAACTTCGCATGATATCTATTAACGGTGAGTGTCCTGACTTTTTTACATGCCGGGGCTGCGGTTCACAGGATAAGCTGGATACATATTCGTATACATATAATGGCATGTTCTGCAGTGATTGCCATTCAAAGGTGAAGGATGGTATTAAGCTGCAACCATCTACATTATATACATTGCAGTATATAGTTACGGCGGCACTTAATAAGCTGTATACATTTGTTGTGACTGATGAGGTTATGGCAGAATTAAGAATGGTGACATCAAGAATAGCTGCAGTTACGTTTGATAAGAAGTTTAAATCAAAAGAAATGCTGACAATATAAAAAGAAAAGAGGCTTGATATGGGACATAACAACCAGAAAAAGATAGCGGCAATCAATGATTATACAGGATTCGGAAGATGTTCCATAGCGGTGGAGCTGCCTGTTATATCAGCACTTAAAGTACAGTGCTGTCCGCTCCCGACTTCTGTTTTGTCGAATCATACTGGATTTGACAGCTTTTATTTTGAAGATTTTACAGATAGTATGCCGGCGTATATTGCCGAATGGAAAAAACTTAATCTTAAGTTTGATGGGATATGTTCGGGATTTCTTGGTTCACACAGACAGATAAAGATAGTTGAAGATTTTTTTAAAACCTTTAAAACAGATGAAAATATTATACTTGTCGATCCGGTTATGGGTGATTATGGCAAGCTGTATTCAACATACACAACGCAGACATGTACAGAGATGAAGAAGCTTGTAAAGTACGCAGATATACTTACACCTAATCTTACGGAGGCATGTATACTTACAGATGAGGAATATGATGAAAAATGTCCGGGCAGGGAGCTTTTTCGTATAGCAAAGAAGTTATCAGATATGGGACCATCAAAGATAGTTATAACTGGAATAGTAAGAGGCAGGTATATAGCTAACTACTGTTATGAAAAGGGAAGCGAAGGCTATGAGATAAAGACTATGAAGGTTGGAACACAAAGGTCAGGAACAGGAGATATATTTGCATCGATACTGGCGGCTGATGCAGTGAATGGTGTAGATTTTCATACATCAGTAAAGAAAGCTTCACAGTTTATAAAGAAATGCATATTAAAGTCAATAGAGCTGGATATACCGGTCACTGACGGAGTATGTTTTGAAGAGCTTCTTACTACATTAAGATAGTAAGAGCTTTTTTATGGACAAGATTGTGCAATGTTAAGATGTGCAATTTTCATAGCTTATAAGAAAAGAGGATGAAATAATTATGGAAATATTATATAAGGTACACAATAATCTATATGTCAATATGACTAACAAATGTCCTTTTGCATGTACATTCTGTTTAAGACAGACTATGGACAGAATAGGTGAATCAGACAGGCTGTGGCTTGAAAGGGAACCTGATGTAAATGAGGTTATTGCAGAGTTTGATAAGTGGAACATGGATGATTTCGGTGAGGTTGTATTCTGTGGCTTTGGTGAACCTACAGAAGCATGGGATAAAATAAGAGAGGTGGCAGCATATGTTAAAAAGACATATAACAAGCCTATAAGAATAAACACCAACGGAGCAGGTAATCTTATCAATGGAAGAGATATAGCAGCAGAAATGCCAGGACTTATTGATACTGTATCAATAAGCCTTAACGATCCGGATAAGGATGAGTATCATAAGCTTGTAAGAAGCAGATTTGGTGATAAGACCTTCGATGCTATGATAAGCTTTGCAAATGAGTGCGTAAAAAACGGACTCCATGTGGTTATGACTACGGTTGATACAACTATATCACATGAAAAGGAAGAAGAGTGCAGAAAAATATGTGATAAGATAGGTGCGGAATATAGAATCAGGCCATGGGAGTCATAGATATTTATGAAGCCTTATGTGTGGACTAAGATGTTTTTTAGTTTATGGACTATAAGGTTTTTGAGTTTGCTGGTTGAAATATATATAAGAATGGTATAGAATTAAAAGGATTATTGTGAGGATAGCAACACCACCCAGGTGTATGACAGTCCGCAACTTTAGGAGGAATCTAGAATATGGAAAAGACAATGGAAAAGATAGTTGCCTTAGCTAAGGCGAGAGGTTTTGTATACCCAGGTTCAGAGATATATGGTGGTCTTGCGAATACATGGGATTACGGCAATCTTGGCGTAGAACTTAAGAACAATGTTAAAAAGGCGTGGTGGCAGAAGTTTGTACAGGAAAGCCCATATAATGTAGGTGTAGACTGTGCTATTCTTATGAATCCACAGACATGGGTTGCTTCAGGACATCTTGGCGGTTTCTCAGATCCACTTATGGATTGCAAGGATTGCCATGAAAGATTCAGAGCTGATAAGCTTATTGAAGACTGGGCAGATGAGAATAATTATGATCTTGGCGGTTCAGTAGATGGCTGGACTCAGGAGCAGATGAAGAACTTCATCGATGAGAAGAATATATGCTGTCCTACATGTGGAAAGCATAACTTTACAGATATAAGACAGTTTAACCTTATGTTTAAGACATTTCAGGGTGTTACAGAGGATGCTAAGAATACAGTATACTTAAGACCTGAAACAGCACAGGGTATATTTGTTAACTTTAAGAATGTACAAAGAACATCAAGAAAGAAAGTACCTTTTGGTATCGGACAGATAGGTAAGTCCTTCCGTAACGAGATTACACCTGGTAACTTTACATTCAGAACAAGAGAATTTGAGCAGATGGAACTTGAATTCTTCTGTAAGCCGGGAACAGACCTTGAATGGTTCACATACTGGAGACAGTACTGCATAGACTGGCTTAAGGCACTTGGTATCAAGGAAGATGAGATGAGAGCAAGAGACCATTCACCAGAAGAACTTTGCTTTTATTCTAAGGGTACTACAGATATCGAATTCTTATTCCCATTTGGATGGGGTGAGTTATGGGGTATCGCAGACAGAACAGACTACGACCTTACACAGCATCAGACAGTATCAGGCGAAGATATGTCATACTTTGATGATGAAGCTAAGGAGAAGTATATTCCATATGTTATCGAGCCATCACTCGGTGCAGACAGAGTTACACTTGCATTCCTTTGCTCAGCTTATGATGAAGAAGAGCTTGAAGGTGGCGATGTAAGAACAGTTCTTCACTTCCATCCAGCACTTGCACCTGTTAAGATAGGTATATTACCACTTTCTAAGAAGCTTAACGAAGGCGCAGAAAAGGTATATGCAGAGCTTTCTAAGTACTATAACTGTGAGTTTGATGACAGAGGAAATATCGGTAAGAGATACAGAAGACAGGATGAGATAGGTACTCCATTCTGTATAACATATGACTTTGATTCTGAAGAGGATAATGCTGTAACAGTAAGAGACAGAGATACTATGCAGCAGGAAAGAGTTAAGATAGAAGAACTTAAGGCATATTTTGAGGATAAGTTCAGATTTTAATGAGAGATAAAGGTGTATTTCCGGTATAAGCATTTGCCGGATAACAGCAGTAAGATTATACATTTACGCAGGATTTGTGACATATACATAAATCCTGCGTAAAGTATATGTGGGAGAAAATATCATAAAAGTAGGAAAAGACAGGAATAGGGCAGAAAGTATATGATATGTGCTAAATGTGGAACAGAGTATGAAGGCAGCCAGTGTCCTAAGTGTGAGGGACCGGTAATCAAGGTTAATAACAGTGATTATCTGGCAAGAAGAAAAGCATATGAGGAAAAGCAGGCGCGTTTTAAGGAATTAGAAGCGCTTAAAGCTGATAGTACAGATAATGATGATACGGATAAAGTATCGGACAATGATAATACATCCAATAAGAAAAACCATACACAGAAGTCAAAGAACTATGATGAAGGTGTATTTGATATAACAAAGGTTGATTTTGGTGAGGTGGCGGACAAGCTTAAGTCAGAAAAAGATAAAATCGTGGCCAGTGGAAATAAGCTTTTAAAGGCGGTTGGTGAAAAGGCTAAGAATGGAAAGCAGATTGATAAAGGCGGTAAGAATGGCGATAATATCAACAGCAGTAATAACGAAAATGTAAATATTAGCGGCAATAACGATAATAATAGTAATAACATAAATGGCAAAAAAAGTGGGAATATAAATAATAATCGTGATAATAATAAAAAAAGAAATAACAATAAAAACAATGGAAATAATAAAATTTATGATAACAACAGTGGTATAAATAGCAACAGTAACGATAATACAGATATTAACAATAACAAAAATAATAACAAAAACACTAGGAAAAATAATAACAAAAACGATAAAAACGGCAATAAAAATAACAACCAGAATCGTAATAAAAGCAATAATTCCAATATTAACAAAAATAATAGCCACAATCAGCAGAATAAAAAGTCTGCGACAGCAAAACAGAAGAATAACAGCTCTGATGATAACAGACAGGATAATGGTGGCATATCTGTAAGTGTAAGAAAAGCAGATAAAGCCCACATACCATACACAAAGGCAGGCATTATAATAGCGGCAATTCTTGTTGCTGTGGCGGCAGTTGTCCTGATTGTAAATATAGCAATAAAAAAAGACTATAATATATATATGAGCGATGGCAATAAGATATATGATGTATCATCACTTGACAGTAAATATGTGTGCGATAACAATAATGCTGTATTTGCGCTTGATGATGTGACCTTCTACACACCGGAATGGCCTGCAGATATAGACAGAGACAATGTCATACTTAAGGTGGCAAGTCCTGAGGGTGATTATTATGCCGCAGATGTTTATAATACAGAAAGTGGAAATTATACATTTTATATATGGTCTGAGGATGTATGTAAGAAGGTTGTTGAAAATGAGTATTCGCACAATGTATATTATATATCTGACAAAGGAACTGTTATATACGAAGAAACAGAAACTATCAATGACAATGGAAAGACAGGAAACAAGATGCTTTCTATGGCAGAGATAAAGAAAGATAAGTCAGATGCATCTGGTTACGTATGTGATGTCAGAACGATAGAAAGAAGTCTTAAGCAGTCATATGTATATAGTGATAAGAATACAATAATCGTTCTTAACGATGATGGCCGTCTGTATCAGTATGATTATGTTAAGAAGACAACAACAGAAGTTGATATGTATGTCGATGACGTAGCAGCATTGAGTGATACATCAGGTATGTATTCGTCAGGCGCAGAACATCTTAATACATCGGATGATGTGGAGTCATATATGTACAGTCTGTCGTCCGGTGAGAATTATTATGTTGAATTAAAAAATGTGAAAACAACTCTTCTTAGAGGTATTACAGGTACAAGCCTCACATATATTTATGATAAGAAAAATGATTATATATACTGGATAAGCAGCAAAAAAATATCTTATGCAAAGTTTAAAAATGATGAGATAACAGACGTGGATGTTCTTGAGAATACAGGTACAAGTGTAAATGTGGTGTATATACCGGATAAAGAGGAGCTGGTATATATCAATGATGCCGCACAGCTTGTAAAGGCAGAGAAAGGAAAGAAAACATTTATAGCTGACTCATTAAGGGATGGAAGTCTTTCGCTTATTAAAAACACCGATGAAATGCTTACATATATAGCAGATGGCAGACAGTATTATATAAAGAATACATCATCAAAGCCGGTTGAAATATGTGAAGCAGAGAATATGGTAAATACATCTAATACAAGTCTTTATAAAAAGAGATTATATTTCTATGCCAAAGACGGACAGTTGTATTCTTGCAATCTTAAGGGCGGAGCACAGAACCAGATAGGAAGCGTTGAGAGATTTTTTGTTGGCAACAAAGGTAAGTAAGCACTCATAATAAGAATATAAGCAGCAGGGAAAACATATATAAGTAGTAAATATATCAAGAGGTTGCTTGTATGAAATATAGAGGCATATATAAGATAACAGGTCTTATGGCAGTAGTTATTATGGTTTTAACAACTGTCATAGGACCTGTTTTTTGTACTGGCAGGACGATCAAAGCCGCAGAGGCCGCAGGAGTTGTAGAAGCTGCCGGGGTCACAAAGGATGTAAATGCTGTAGAAGCTATAGTGGTTACAAAGGATGTAAATTCCACAGAAGCTGTAGGAACTACAGGCAGTACAAAAGCCGTAAATGCTTCAGCAGTGACAGATATCATAGATGCTGCCCAATTAACAGGATTGAAAAAATCGGACATAGCAGCTAATGAAGCAGAAACAGCCACAAGTGGTCCGGATATTGAAACCCCATCAGCAATACTTATGGAAGCAGCAACAGGACAGGTAATATATGAAAAAGATTCATCAAAGCAGCTTGCGCCTGCCAGCATAACAAAGATAATGACACTCATACTAATATTTGAGGCACTTGAGAGCGGGCAGATAAAAATGGAAGACCCTGTCACGGTGTCAGAATATGCAGCTTCAATGGGCGGCAGCCAGGTGTTTTTAGAAGAAGGAGAGATACAGAGCGTAAGGACTATGATAAAGTGTATAGCGGTGGCAAGTGCTAATGATGCGTGTGTAGCCATGTCAGAATACATATGCGGTTCTGAGGACGTATTTGTTGAAAAGATGAACGAAAAGGCGAAGCAGCTTGGTATGGAGCAGACACATTTTGTAAACTGCTGCGGACTGGATACTGACGGACATACCTCAAGTGCAAGGGATGTTGCGCTTATGAGCAGGGAGCTTATTAATAATCATCCGGAGGTTAAGGAGTTCAGCAACATATGGATGGAGGATATAACCCACGTAACAAGAAATGGTGAGAAGGACTTTACATTATCCAACACGAATAAGCTCATAAAACAGTATTCATATGCGACAGGACTTAAGACAGGTTCAACAAGCAAGGCAGGCTGCTGTCTTTCGGGAACAGCAATGAAGGATGGAATAGAGCTTATAGCGGTTGTTATGGCAGCTCCGACAAGCAAAGTAAGGTTTAAGGATGCGATAACACTGCTCAACTATGGTTTCAGTGTATGCAGCATATATCAGGATACGGAAGCACCGGACACAGAGTATGCAGATGTAAATGCGGGTGTGAAGAATGAAGTGAAGGTAGCCAAAAGTAAAGATTTTTCATATATGTTTCTTAGTAAATATGATGCAGCGGATATAAGAAGAGAATGTGTTATAGACACTGTAAATGCGCCTGTGAGTGAGGGCGATGAGATAGGTGTCATCAATTATTATTATAAAGATAATCTCATAGGAACTGTGCCACTTGTTGCAGCGGAGAGTGTTGAGCTTATGGATTATAAGGACTCAGTATGGAGAGTCATTAAGTCAGGGGTGTTTGGCTGAATGGTGGCGGCATACGTAAAATCAGCAAAAGCTTTGTGTTCTGTCTTTAAAAAAATGTAGATATATGCTATAGTATATGATAAAAAGTACATTTTTGAAAGAAAGGGCAGCTTATGGACTTATTTGATTATATGCGTGAAAGTAATAAAGATAATGACTCACCTCTGGCTATGAGGTTAAGACCAAGGACACTTGATGAAGTGGTAGGGCAGCAGCATATTATTGGTAAGGATAAGCTGCTGTATCGTGCAATCAAGGCTGATAAGTTAAGTTCAATCATATTTTATGGACCTCCGGGAACGGGAAAGACAACACTTGCAAAGGTTATAGCAAACACGACAAGCGCAGAGTTCTGTCAGATTAATGCGACTGTAGCCGGTAAGAAGGATATGGAGGATGTCGTTGCAAAGGCAAAAGATAACCTTGGAATGTATGCAAGAAAGACAATACTTTTTGTAGACGAGATACACAGGTTTAATAAGGGACAGCAGGATTATCTTCTGCCTTTTGTTGAGGACGGAACTATTATACTTATAGGTGCAACTACGGAAAATCCTTACTTTGAGGTAAATGGGGCTTTATTATCAAGGTCAGTTATATTTGAGCTTAAGCCATTGTCAAAGGATGATATAAAGGAGATACTAAAGAGGGCAGTATACGATAAAGAAAGAGGAATGGGAAGTTACAAGGGTGACATAAGTGATGAAGCACTTGAGTTTCTTTCAGATATATCAAACGGTGATGCCAGAAGTGCGCTTAATGCAATAGAACTTGGCATACTAACAACTGACAGGGCTGAGGATGGAATTATACATATAGACTTAAAGACTGCGGAACAGTGTATACAGAAACGTGCAGTAAGGTATGATAAAACAGGTGATAACCACTACGATACCATATCAGCATTTATAAAGAGCATGAGAGGCTCAGACCCCGATGCGGTAAGTTATTATCTTGCAAAGATGTTATATGCAGGTGAGGATGTAAAGTTTATAGCAAGAAGAATTATGATATGTGCGAGTGAGGATGTGGGTAATGCTGACCCTGATGCACTTGTCGTTGCAGTGAGCGCAGCACAGGCAGTAGAGCGCATAGGTATGCCAGAGGCACGGATAATTCTTTCGCAGGCGGCACTTTATGTTGCGTGTGCGCCTAAGAGTAATGCAGCGTATATGGCAGTAGATAAGGCTTTAGAGCTGGTAAAGACAACAAAGACACAGCCGGTTCCTGCACATTTGCAGGATGCACACTATAAGAGTTCGGCAAAGTTAGGACATGGAATAGGATATAAGTATGCGCACGATTATCCTAATCACTATGTAGACCAGCAGTATCTTCCGGATGCTCTTGTAGGCGAGGTGTTCTATGAGCCTACAGATAATGGATATGAGAAACAGATAAAGTCACATTTAGATAGAATCAGGTCGGAGGCATAGACTGATGAAGGAGTATATTAACCGCCTTTCAGTAGGAAAGTTTAAGATGGACACACCGGATATCATAAAGCCGGACGAAACTGTTGTGGCAGAGGTACTATGTGGAACATACAGTGAAGAACAACTGCATATTCAGGCTAGTGATGTCATAAAGGGATTAGTGTACTCTTCTGACTGCAGGGTGACTATAAAGGACAGGACATTTACAGGCAGCGAGTGTAATATAACTTACACTGTAGATGCAAGAAGGCTTGAGGATAAGGAGTGTATAGAAGGAAAGTTTACAATAGTATGCGATGCAGGTGAAAAGGACATAGCATATGTAATAAGAGGTTATAAGGAAAGGGTGGAAACAAGTCTTGGCATGGGCGATGACCTTTTCCACTTCACCAACCTTGTGCAGAAGTCAAGGGATGAAGCTGCGATGATATACAGGTCAGAAAGCTTTAAGAGAATATTTCTTAATGGTGACGAGAGCCTTATTAATCTATACGACAGTCTTTATGACAGTGATAATATATATGAGTCCATGGAAGAATTCCTTATTGCAATTAAGAAAAAATCAGCACTTACATTCAGTGTTGATACATCGTTAAGAACTTACAGTCTGGCGGCTGGAAGAGAGAAGGACAGCATAGTTATAGAAAAAAGCGGCTGGGGATATATAGAGCTTAATGTTGAATGCGTTGCCGATTATATAAGTATGAAAAGAGGCACTGTTACATCGGATGACTTCGTTGGTGATGTGTATGAGCTTGAATATTTCATAGATTATGACAAGCTTCACAATGGTAATAATTACACGGCAATATGTGTGCAGTCACACGGAGTTAAGGAAGTAATAGAACTTGCCATATTTAAAGAAAAGCAGCCGGCAGATGAAGAAGATGTGAACAGCAATGATGGCGGCTTTGATGTGAGGATGGAGTTGAGGACTGCAAGAATAGCACTTACACAGGCTTATATGGCATTCCGTATTAAAAAGATAAGCCGTGAGCAGTGGATATCTGATACTGATAAAATGCTTTCAAGAGCACGAGGATTGAAAAAATCGGACATTATATTTGATATATTTCAGGCTGGACTTGACTTTATAGCTGGCAATGCATATGACGGAAAACAGATATTAGAAAGTATAAAGGATAAGATACTTGCAGATGTTGATAATCATGTTGAGCTGTACTGCCTTTATCTTTATGTGAGTACGCTGGAAAGAAAAGATTCACTGTATACATCGGATGTGTCAGAGATAGTAACAAGATACTATGATAATGGATATGATACATGGAAGCTGTTATGGATATTATTCTATATAGACGGACAGATAGAGAATAATAAGAGTATCAAGCTTATAAGAATAAAAGATGCATTTAATGATGGATGCACAAGCCCTGTTATGTATATAGAGGCATTGAATATATACAATGAACAGCCTGACCTTTTAAGGGTTATGAACAGGTTTGAGGTGCAGGTTATCTCAGAAGGTATAAAGTATGGAATTATATCAAAGAGATTAGCAGAACAGACCGCAGTTGTTATAGGCAATGAGAGAAGCGCCACAGGTTCCCACATAGAGTTGTTAAAAAGACTTTATGAACAGTTTGATGAGGACAGTATGCTTGAGGTGCTTATAGTTCATATGATAAGGGCTGGTATCACGGATAAGGACAGCTTTGTCTATTATGAGAAAGCAGTTCTTCGTGGTATAAGGATAACAAGACTTTATGAGTTCTATATGGCAAGTATAAGAAAGGATATAAGCATAAGACTTCCAAAGATAGTGCTTATGTACTTTACATATGATTCGGGTGTTAATTATACATGGAAATCATATCTTTTTGCCAATATTGTGTATAATAAAGAGCAGTATAAGGATGTATATGAATCTTATGAGCATATAATAGAGCTATATGTGTATGAGCAGCTAAAGCAAGAGCGTATAGATGAATATCTTGTGTATCTGTACCGTGAATTTATAAAACCACAGCTTGTAAAGGAAGATACGGCGGCATTTATTGCAAGACTTAAGTTTATGTATCATATAACGTGTTTTGATGGTGATGTCAAGGCGATTATTGTAAAGTACGGCGAACTTAAGGAGCCTGTTATATATGAGCTTACAGGAAAAGATACGTATATACCTGTGTATACTAAGGACTGTTCGATAGCATTTATATGTGAAGACGGCTGCAGAAGAAGAAATACAGTAGGATACGAGCTTGAAAAGGTGTTTGACGAACCGGATGATATGTCAGATTATGAACGTTTTAATATAGATGACAAATATATGCTTATATATAAAGCCTCTTACTACAGGAGAAAACGTATTTATAAAATATATACACTTGATATATATAAAAAAGCACTTAAAATACAGGACATATCAGAAGAATATAAGAAAAAACTTAATTCGTGGATGATAGAATTCTATGCGGATTATTATAATGCTGAAAGTTTCACTGAGGAATATAAAGTAATAGATACTTATAATCTGTCGATAAAAGACAGTGCAGGTCTTATTGAGATATTGCTTGACTATGGTATGTATTATGAGGCAAGACAGCTTATTGACCATTATGGATATATGTATGTTTCGGCACCAAAGCTTTTTATGTTTATGGTGCATGAGCTTGAGGCATCGGGTAATACCGAAGAATATAAGAATATCATAACAGAGCATATTTTTAAAAATCATCTGTACAATGAGATAGTGCTTGAGTATATGGTACATAACTTTAATGGAACAAGCTCAGATATGTATGCTGTGTGGAAAGCAGCCAAAAGCTTTAGTGTAAAAACAGATGAACTGTCAGAAAGAATAATATCACAGATGATGTTTACAGGTGCGTATTCTGGAAGACTGGCAGAGGTGTTTGGCGATTATTATAAGAATAGGGCTGGAAGCAATACGATAGTAAAGGCATATGCGGCATATAATTCATTTAATTATGTTATAAGAAAAAGAAAAGCTGACCCTATGACATTTAATGTTATAGAAAATGCATACAGGGATAAGACAGGACTTCCATTGTTATGTTATGTTGCATGGCTTAAGGATATATCAGATAATGCTGATAGATTGAAAAAATCGGACATTAATAATATGGCACAGTCAATACTGACAGAAATGTGTGAAAAAGAGCTTGTCTATGATTTCTATAAGAAGTTTAAAGGATTTCTTAATATACCTTACAATGCATATGGTGTTACTGTCATAGAATATTATGGCATGCCGGATAGAAAGGTGGAACTTCATTATCGTGTCAATGATGAACGTACATATGAAACGGCCGTTATGAAATGCGATGCCTGCGGAATATTTACTCACAGGCTTATTATGTTTTATGATGATAAAGTCACATATTACTTTACATATGGAGATAATGAAAAGAGTCAGGAATATAATCTGCTCTGTGATGATGTGAGCTCAGAGGATGCAGGTGGTAGATTTGATGCTATTAATGACTGTCTGGTAAGTGAAGAACTTCACGATATGGTGACTTTAAAGAAGCTTATGAACAGTTACCTCACAGAGGACTATATTACAGATGAGCTTTTTGAAAAAATGTAGAAGATGATTAATCAGGTGTTAATGGAGGAACATATGGAAGGCAGAGGACTGATAATAGGAATTGAATATGATAATGCAGTAAAACAGGCCTGTGTCTATGATATGAGGATTAATGCACCTGTTGCCTGTGAGGATGTTAAAGAATTGTCCGTAAATGATGCTGTTAAAAGAATATGCAATAAGTATGGTGTAGACAGTGTTAAAAGTCTGTGTGTGACTACAGGTTCAGATACTAAGGAAGAACTTGACAAGATAAGCAGACAGATTGATATGGCAGGAGTAAGAAAAAATGATTATATGATAATAGGCAGAATACAAAGCTTTGCCTATTATGCATATTCACAGAGAAAAGAGCTGTATAAGGCCGGAGTTGCGCTTATGGATTATGACGGTAAGGTGATTGATACTTACAGACTTTTCTATAATACTGTCGATAATTCGCAATATATACAGGAGCAGAAAGAACAGCAGTATATATTAGACGAAGATAACGAAAGTACAAAATGGCGCAGAATAACAGAGTATGTTACACAGTATTTTGAAGGCAATACAGCATCTTCTGTGTATCTTACAGGTACAGGCTTTGATGTTGAAAGGCTTGACGATGGACTTGCAAAGGCACTTGTAAGCGGAAGAAAAGCATATATGGGTCAGAATTTGTACGTGAGAGGTGCCTGTTTTGCAGCGTATGAGCGGATAAGCGGTAAAGTATTTGATAATGTTTATCTTCTTGTTGATGGCTGTATAAAGGCTAATATAGAGGTTGACATAAAAGAGCAGGGAAAGCCTATGAGATTCAGGATGATAAAGCTTGGAACAGACTGGTATATGGCAAAAAGAAGTGCTGACTTTATCATAGAAGATATGACTATGCTTACATTAAGAATTATGCTGCCGGATGGAAAGGCTATGGATAAAGTGATAGATATAAGCAGTATCCCTTACAGGGAGGGAAAAACAACAAGAATAAGGCTTACCATAGAGGCTGTATCACAGGATAAATGTGTTGCTACAGTAGAAGACTTAGGCTTTGGGGAGTTGTTTGCTTCTTCAGGCAGGATTATAACTAATAAGATAGACTTAAGTGAGGCAAGTGTATGAGTGCGATGATATTATGCAGGAATAAGGTGGCTGTTAATCCTTTGTATGTCAGTTATTCAGATGTACATTTATATACAGAGGAAGAATTGTGCTACTACATTTACAATAATATATATATAATAACTAATGATTTTGTGAGTGATGAGCTTATACATTTTCTGAGGTATGAAACTAAGGATGTGCCACTTGCCGGCAGAGTTGAGGAGTTAAGAGGAAACAATGCAGGACTTGCCATGATACTTGTAACAATTCTTAAGTCAGTTGATTATTATTCAGTAAGTGAGATAGATGAGATAAGCGGAATGCTAAGCACTCTTGACAGCCAGAATTCCTATGAGCGTTTAAGGTCAAGGGCAGATACTTATCTTGACAGAAAGAATTATTATAAGGCAATAGACTGCTACAGACAGATTATAAAAGAGTATACAAAAGAGGCTTCAGGTGCATTTATGGCAGGAGTACATCACAATCTTGGAGTGGCATATGCAAGGATGTTCTTATACGAAGATGCTGCGTTTAGCTTTAAGACAGCGTATGAGATAGGACAGTATTCAAAGTCATATAACAGTTATCTGGCGGCAAATGAGCTTGCATCCAGGAACAGACCGGTTAAAGAGGATGTGTCAGAAGAAGAATATGCTATAAGAAGACGTATAGACAGCCTTAGCGATAATGCAAAGTATCAGGATGAATACAGAAAGCTTGAGCAGCTTGTTGCAAGAAAAGAACATGGTGATGTGGCATATTATCATAAGGCAGTCGCAGACATACTGCATACATGGAAAGAAGATTATTGTAAATATACTGCGAGGTGATATAACAGGTGGGAATATTCGATGCGTTAAAAAACGGCTATGATAAAGATGATGACTTAAAAGACCTTGAAGAACTTATGTATGACAATGAGTCGGGCTCTAAAAGCAGACGTTCCATAAATGATATGATTAAGAGTCTGGAGCTTGGCGAAAAAGAGCCACATAAGAAAAAAGATGATGGTTATACAGATATATTTGGAAATATATCAGGAAAAAATACAGAGCCAGATGGTCCGAAAGGTCTTGATGAAAAAACAAGAAGGCAGCAGGCTGATGTGCAGAGGGAAGAGGAAAAGTATGACAATCTTCTTAACAGTATGCAGGCACAGTCGCTTATTAAGAAGGTGGATAGTGTATCAGGAGTCAATCCATCACAGAACAGAATAAGAGAGCAGGCTAAAAAAAGACAGGCTGAAATTGCAGATATAGAAAAGAATGAAAAAAAATCAGATGAAAATATAGATATAAGTAAAGATGTATATTCTGCATACAGTAAAGATATATCAGAAAATGATGATATAGAGAGCGTTGATACAGAAGGCTTTACGGGAACCGAGGTAGGCGGCTTTATAAAAAGCCAGTGTGATATATGTGAGGAAGCAGCCAGATATATAGAGAATGCCCGAGTTGAGTATGAAAGTGTAACAGACTACTATGAGGATATACAAAGGATAGAAGGTGCACCTGATGATATAAAAAGAGAACTCATAATGGCAGCAGACATGGTAGATAATCTGTCAGTTGACAGGCGGATATTAAAAACACCCGACAATAAATTGTCAAACAGGGCATACAGGAACATGGAAGCCTATGAAGATGATTTTCCGGAAGCAATAGTAAAGATGCGTAAGGCAGAAGATGAGAAAAACGCTATTGCAAGGGATATAAGAATGGTTAAGGCAGAGCGTTCAATGTGCAGAATGGAAGCTAAAGACCTTGTAAAAAAACAGCTTCGTATTAAAAAGTATGCACAGATTATATTTGCAATTCTTATATGTGTGTTTGTAGTGTTTATGGCGGCTATGGCTATGTCAGACAATATGGACAATGTAGGTACATTTATAACGATAGCATTTTTAGCAGGAATTATGGCACTTGGGTTATTTGCTTATCTTAAAACAATAGAAAGAAAAGTATATGTAACAGAGATTAAGTTGAATAAGGCGACCACACTTCTTAACAGCATAAAGATAAAGTATGTCAATGCAGCCAATGTGCTTGATTACCAGTGCAACAAGTATTACATAAAAAATGCATATGAGCTGGAGCAGAAATATCAGGCATATATTGAGATGAAAGAAGAACAGAAAAAAATACTTGAGGTTACAAATAACCTGACCAATGCGGAAACTGACCTTATGAATATACTAGGAAGACTTGGGGTTATAGATACACATATATGGATAGCACAGGTAAAAGCTATTCTTAACCCAAAGGAAATGGTTGAAGTAAGGCATAATCTGTCCATAAGACGACAGAAGTTAAGAAACCAGATAGAATACAATGAGAATAGAATAGAGGATGCAAAAAATAATATAAAAAATATAACAAAGAAAAATCCGGAATATGCAAAGGAAGCATTACAGATTCTTGATATGTATGATAAAAGATAGCAAAAATCTGTAAAAAGAGATTATGCAGTATATCGGGCAGGGCAGGATATAAGGCACAAAATAGTACTTGCTAAAACTATAAGTTGTGTTACAATTAAGAGTGGCTTTTTGTAAAAAGAGATTAAGATTCCTAATTAAGAAATATGACTCACATATGATGTGCAGTGCAAGAATGGAGGATAAGATGAAAGAGAAACTTGATGCAATCAAAGAAAATGCTTTATCCCAGATTAAAGCAACAGATTCTCTTGAAAAGTTAAATGATATCAGAGTAGCTTTTCTTGGAAAGAAGGGTGAACTCACAGAAGTCTTAAAGGGTATGAAAGAGGTAGCTCCAGAAGACAGACCTAAGGTAGGTCAGATTGTTAATGAAACAAGACAGGCAATCGAGGAAGTATTAGATGCTGCAAAGAAAGACCTTGCTGCAAAGAAGAGAGAACTTCAGATGAAAGCAGAAGTTATAGATGTTACACTTCCTGCAAAGAAAGCAGAATTAGGACATAAGCATCCTAACACTCTTGCACGAGAAGAGATAGAAAAGATATTTATCGGTATGGGCTATGAAGTAGTAGAAGGTCCGGAAGTTGAATATGACCGTTACAACTTTGAGCTGCTTAATATTCCTGCTAATCATCCAGCAAAGGATGAACAGGATACATTTTATATTAATGATGAGGTTGTTCTTAGAACACAGACATCACCAGTTCAGGCAAGAGTTATGGAGAAGGGTAAGCTTCCTATAAGAATGATATCTCCTGGCCGTGTATATAGAGCTGATGAAGTTGATGCAACACATTCACCTTGTTTCCATCAGGTAGAAGGTCTTGTTATCGATGAGAATATCACATTTGCAGACCTTAAGGGAACTCTTGCAGAGTTTGCCAAGGAATTATTCGGTGAAGATACTAAGGTTAAGTTCAGACCACATCACTTCCCATTCACAGAGCCAAGTGCTGAGATGGATGTAAGCTGCTTTAAGTGTGGCGGCAAGGGATGCCGTTTCTGTAAGGGCGAGGGCTGGATTGAAATTCTTGGCTGTGGTATGGTTCACCCACATGTATTTGAAATGTGTGGAATTGATAAAGATAAGTACACAGGCTTTGCATTTGGTGTTGGTCTTGAGAGAGTTGCACTCCTTAAGTATGAAATCGATGATATGAGATTATTATATGAAAATGACACAAGATTTTTAAAGCAGTTCTAGTTAATGTCAGTTTCAAATATTGACGTAAGCTGTGCAGAATTTTGTGTAACGTGTATATACGTATAAAGTAAATAAGCCCGGTACAGTCAGATTGTAAGGTTATGATTGTTTAGTTTATGGGCGGGAATGGAGATTAGTATGGATACATCTATTAAATGGATAAAGGACCTTGTTCCAGGTTTAGAGTGTACAAATCAGGAATTCAGAGATGCTATGACTCTTTCAGGTACTAAGGTAGAATGTTTTAATGAGCTTGATAAAAATCTGGAGAAAATCGTTGTAGGACAGATTGTTTCAGTAGAAAGACATCCGGATGCTGACAAGCTTGTAGTATGCCAGGTAAATGTCGGAGATGAAACAGTCCAGATAGTTACAGGTGCACCTAATATTCCAGTAGGTTCAAGCGGACAGAAGGTTCCGGTGGTTCTTGATGGAGGACGTGTTGCAGGCGGACATGACGGAAGCCCACTTCCAGAAGACGGAATAAAGATTAAGAAGGGCAAGTTAAGAGGCGTTGAGTCTTGTGGTATGATGTGCTCTATAGAGGAACTTGGTTCTTCAAGAGAATTCTATCCAGACGCTGCTGAGAATGGAATATATATATTCGGCGATGATGCAGTTGTTGGTTCAAGTGCAGTGGCATATCTTGGACTTGATGATACAGTTTTTGAATATGAGATTACTAACAACCGTGTAGACTGCTACAGCATACTTGGTATAGCAAGAGAGGCAGCAGCTACTTTCAGAAAGCCTTTCAACCCACCGGAAGTACGTGTTGTCGGTAATAATGAAGATGTTAATGATTACATCAAGGTTGAAGTTTTAGCAGATGACCTTTGCAAGCGATATACAGCAAGAGTTGTTAAGAATATAAAGCTTGCTCCATCACCAAAGTGGATGCAGCAAAGACTTATGACAGCAGGTATCAGACCTATCAACAACATAGTAGATATAACTAACTATGTTATGACAGAATATGGACAGCCTATGCATGCTTATGATTATGATACTATTGCCGGTAAGAAGATTGTAGTAAGAAAGGCAGCAGAGGGTGAAAAGTTCGTTACACTTGACGGACAGGAAAGAACTCTTGATTCAGAAGCACTTCTTATATGCGATGGCGACAAGGCTGTAGGGTTAGCAGGTATCATGGGTGGCGAGAACTCTATGATAACAGATGATGTTAAGACTATGCTTTTTGAGGCAGCTACATTTGATGGTACTAACATAAGAAAGTCATCTAAGAAGATAGGCTTAAGAACAGATGCTGCTGGTAAGTTTGAAAAGGGACTTGACCCAGAACTTGCACTTGAAGCTATGAACAGGGCATGTGACCTTATAGAGCAGCTTGGCGCAGGTGAAGTGGTTGGCGGAGTAGTTGATGTATATCCTAATCCGGTATCTAAGAAGAGAATAGCCTTCGAGCCAGCCAAGTACAATGCACTTCTTGGAACAGATGTATCAGAAGCTGATATGCTTGAGTACTTCAAGAGACTTGAAGTTGAATATGATAAGGATGCTAATGAACTTATAATACCTACATTCAGACAGGACCTTAACAGAGATGCAGATATTGCTGAGGAGGTTGCAAGATTTTTCGGATACGATAATATTCCAACAACTCTCCCTAAGGGCTCTACAACTATGGGTAAGATTACATTTGAAAGAAGTATCGAAGATGTAGCAGGTGAAGTTGCACAGTTTACAGGTTTTTCACAGGCTATGACATATTCATTTGAAAGCCCTAAGGTGTTTGATAAGCTTAAGCTTGCACAGGATAGTGAATACAGAAAGACAGTTGTAATATCTAACCCACTTGGTGAGGACTTCTCTATTATGAGAACACTTCCAGTAAATGGTATGCTTACATCGCTTTCTACTAACTTTAACAGACGTAACAAGAATGTTAAGTTATATGAATTAGCTAAGGTTTATATGGCATCTGATGATAAGAATGAACTTCCAGATGAGAGAGTTATGTTTACACTCGGTGCATTTGGCGAAGTTGATTTCTTTACTATGAAGGGTGTTGTGGAAGAGTTCCTTGAAAGAATAGGAATGAAGGATAAGCCGGAATATGACCCAGAAGCCGGAATTACATTCCTTCACCCAGGCCGTCAGGCAAATGTTACATATGATGGAACTAAGATAGGTTATATCGGTGAGGTACATCCAGATGTAGCTGACAATTATGCGTTAGGTGAGAGAACATATCTTGCAGTTATCGACCTTGTCACTGTAACTGGTATGGCAAGCTTTGATACAAAGTTTACAGGAATTGCCAAGTTCCCAGCAGTAACAAGAGATATAAGTATGGTTATGCCTAAGTCAGTTCTTGTTGGCAATATCGAGAAGATTATTGAAAAACGTGCAGGAAAGATACTTGAAAGCTACAAGTTATTCGATATATACGAAGGTGCCCAGATTAAGGATGGCTACAAGTCAGTAGCATACTCTATCTCATTCAGGGCAAAGGACAGAACACTTGAGGATAAGGATATCACTCCTGTTATGGAAAATATATATAAGGACTTAAGTGATGCCGGAATAGAACTTCGTGCATAGAGAGCGCAAAGAAAAAGGAAGTGGATGTAAAGCAGACATTTACTTTTTCTTAGCTATTAAAGATTAATCTAATTAGAGGAATATTATGGATTTACATGATTTTTATTATGACCTGCCAGAAGAGCTTATAGCACAGGATCCCCTTTCAGACCGTTCAAGCTCAAGACTTATGGTGCTTGATAAGAATACAGGTGCAATAGAGCATAAGATATTCAGGGATATAACAGAGTATCTTAAGGCTGGTGACTGCCTTGTTATCAATGATACCAAGGTTATACCAGCCCGTCTTATAGGTGAGAAAGAAGAAACAGGTGCAGCCATAGAGGTGCTTCTTCTTAAGAGACTAGAAGACAGACAGGATACATGGGAAGTGCTTGTAAAGCCTGGTAAGAAGTGCAAAGTCGGTGCTAAGATAGTATTTGGCGGTGGAAAGCTTAAAGGTGAGATTATAGATATAGTTGAAGAGGGAAACAGGCTCATACAGTTCACATATGATGGTATATTTGAAGAGATACTTGATGAATTAGGACAGATGCCGCTTCCTCCATATATAACACATAAGCTTCAGGATAAGAACAGATACCAGACTGTATATGCAAAGCATGAGGGTTCGGCGGCAGCGCCTACAGCTGGTCTTCATTTTACAGAGAAACTACTTGATAAGATACAGGCTATGGGAGTTAAGATAGCAAGAGTTACACTTCATGTTGGTCTTGGAACTTTCAGACCAGTTAAAGTTGAGAACATTCTTGAACATCATATGCATTCAGAATTTTATCAGGTGGATAAGGAAGCTGCGGATATTATCAATGAAACAAAGGCTAATGGCGGAAGGGTCATAGCCGTAGGTACTACAAGTACAAGAACTCTTGAGTCGGTAGCTGATGAAAATGGTCATATACCGGTTAAGAGCGGATGGACAGAGATATTTATATATCCGGGATACAAGTTCAAGGCGATAGACTGTCTTATAACTAACTTCCATCTTCCGGAATCTACACTTGTTATGCTTGTTTCTGCACTTGCAGGAAGAGAAAATGTTCTTCATGCATATGATGTGGCAGTTCAGGAAAAGTATAGATTTTTCAGTTTTGGTGATGCTATGTTTATAAAGTAACACCAACACATTAAAATTTTATAAAACACATAATATAACTTTGACATACTTTCCTGCGTGTGGTAGTATGTCAAAGTTATTGAATGTTTATTAATATGAGTAGCACAGATAATCGCGGCTGCAAGTGTCGAAAGACCGCAGGTGAGGAAAGTCCGGGCTTCGCAGGGCAGGATGCCGGATAACGTCCGGTGGAGGTGACTCCAAGGCTAGTGCAACAGAAATATACCGCCAAAGCAAGAAGGTGAATTTATTAATGTCTTTACATTACTAACTTTACTGATGCATGTACATTAGCAGTTTTGCTGCTGATGTTATAGAATTAACACTTTAGTGTTAATTCTATTGGTAAGGGTGGAAAGGCAGCGTAAGAGACTACCGCAGCACTGGTAACAGTGCTGGCTATGTAAACCCCATCCGAAGCAAGACCAAACATAAAGCGATACGGCTGCCCGTCGTGCTTTTAGGTAGGTCGCTTGAGCTTACTGGTAACAGTAAGACTAGATAGATGATTATCATCAGCCAGATGATGGCTGGACATAACCCGGCTTATAGTGCTGCTCATATATATGTTTGATGGCAAGATAGAATAATAGAATATATGGCTTTTTACACGAAACATGTGTTACACGGCCCTGAAAGCGCAGAAGCGTAAGAATGGAGATTAGTATGAATTCAGGAATGGACAGAAGAAGGCGAAATAAAAAGCTTAAGATAGCAAGAAATATTGCGATAGCTTTAGTTCCAATAATAATTATTGGACTGCTTATATTCAGACTTGGAACAGATGCAAAGAGTATGTTATCGGAAGCTAATACATTAAAAACTGACCTTAAGGCTGTTATGACAGGCGTTAAGGAAAGAGATGTTGAAAGCGCACAGAATGCCACACTTAAGTTGGATAATACAGTCAGAAAGCTTGACAGAACATTGTCAAGTCCGGTATGGAAGGCTGTATCGCATGCACCTTTTGCAGGGAAGTATGTTAAGTCAGTTAATACACTTGTGAGTGTTGCAGAAGATGCATCTGACAATATATTAAAGCCGGCACTTGATGTCATGGATGAGTATCCGTTAGAGGGACTTAAGGTTGGTGATGGTTTCAGTGTCAGCACAATCAATGCTTATCTTAATCTTTTAGAGGATATAGAACCAAGAATAGAAAGCATGACAACAAAGATGCAGACTGTTAAGCTTCCTTTAGGAAAGACAGAAATGTTATCAGAGTATACACAGATGCTTACAAAGCTCACAGCAGCCTATAAGGAGAATGGAGAGTACCTTCCACTTTTCAGGGCATTTTTAGGAGACGGCAGTGATAAGTTATATCTTCTTGCTGCACAGAACTCAGCTGAGATAAGAGCGTCTGGTGGTTTTCCAGGTTCTATGGGAACTATAAGGATAGAAGACGGTGTTCTTACAATAGATGACTTTAAGACGGTATATGATATGATATCAGTTAATCCTCCAACAGAGGCACATATAACAGATACAGAATATCTGCTGTTCAGCGGTTCGCTTGACTATGCAAGAGATGCCTGCTATATACCGGACTTTGAAAGAGTTGGGGAAATCTGGGCATTGGCATATGAAAGCAAGAATGATGAACACATTGACGGAGTTATATCACTTACACCTGTAATCATACAGAAAGTGCTTGCTTATACAGGAGCTGTAACACTTTCAGACGGAACAGAGCTTAATGGTGATAATGCAACACAGATGCTTCAGAAAGACCTTTATTATAAGTATCTTAGCAGTAACTCATCTTATAAGATAAGCAATGCTAATGATTATGTTGATTCTCTTTTTGCAGAAACTGCGAAAATTGTTATGGGTAAGCTTGTAGATGACTTTGATATAAACAGAATAGCAGATTATTCAAAGATATTTACAGATGGCGGAAAAGACCGTACTATACTTATGTGGATGGAGGATGAGACAGCAGAGTCTTATGTAAAAGCGGCTGGCTGTTCAGGTGCGCTTAATGATGACCCTTCTAATCCTGAGGCAGGAGTATTCTTTAGTGGAGCTAACGGAAGTAAGCTCGGATGGTTTGTAAGCCTTGACACACAGATTGGTGATGTCACAGTTAATGATGACGGAAGCAGAACATATGATGTAACTGTTACAGTAAGTAACGATATCACAAGAGATGATATGTACAGGGCTGGTAATTATATCATAGGTAATTATAATGGTCAGGTGGAAAGTTATCTTCATCTGTTTGCACCAGCCGGCGGAACAATAAGTGACTTTGAGACAAGTAATTCAATGACTATGAATATGGATGAATACCATGGACTTGAAGTAGCTTATAATGTTGAGTTTATGTTAGCACCAAGCAATCCTGTAACTGTTACATATAAGGTTACAACAGCGCCGGGTGTAAGCACACCACTTAAGATAAGCCAGACACCAACATTGCAGAGTTATAGATAATATTAGAAATGTTTATTAAATAAAAAGGCTGTTACATCAGTATAACATTTATTGATGTGACAGCCATATTTTTTAGGGTTATAGGACAAAACGTGTTGATGGGTTAATTCCATTCAACACGTTTTGTTATAATTAGGTGTAATATATAATGTTCATATAAAAATATTTCACAATATATATTATATTACTTTCCAGTATACTTCTCTTCACAGTACTTACATCTATATACCTGCTTTTCAGGGTCAGAGAGTACGAATACATGGTCAAGTTCCTGTTCTATAGATGTTATACATCTAGGATTCTTGCATCTGATTACATTGGTTATCTGCTTTGGAAGAGAAAGAGATTTCTTCCCAACGATTTCACCATTCTTTATGATATTAACAGTTATATTGTGGTCTATGAAACCAATAACATCAAGATCTACGAGGTCAAGTCCACCTTCGATTTTTATTATATCTTTTCTTCCCATTTTGCTGCTGCGGGCATTCTTGATGATGGCAACCTGACAGTCAAGTTTTCCAAGACCAAGATAATTATATATATCCATAGCTTTTCCGGCTTCAATATGGTCTAATACAAAGCCTTCATTAAGCTGACCTACATTTAACATAGTAAACTCCTTCTGTGCACATTTATAATTGAAAATAAGAAATTATGCATAACAAGTCCGGTATGTGTGCACGCATACTTAAAGACTGATAATAGGACTTAGTTATTTGTTAAGACCAAGAAGTGTCATAATAAGTGCCATACGTACATATACACCATATTGTACCTGCTGGAAGTAGGCTGCTCGCTTATCGTCATCAACTTCAACAGATATTTCATTTACACGAGGAAGAGGATGGAGTACATACATATCCTCCTTTGCAAGTGACATCTTGGCTTCATCTAATACATAGAAGTCCTTCATACGAAGATATTCGTCTTCTGAGAAGAAACGCTCTCTCTGTACACGTGTCATATAAAGAATGTCAAGTTGTGGCATAGCTTCTTCAAGGCTTTCTACCTCAACGAATTCTGCGTTGTTAGCGGCTAAAACATCATCTCTTATATAATCAGGTACTCTTAATTCTTTAGGTGATATAAGGACAAACTTAACATTGTTATATCTTACAAGTGAGTTGATAAGTGAGTGTACAGTTCTTCCGAACTTTAAGTCACCACACAGACCGATTGTAAAGTTGTCAAGTGAACCTCTTAATTCCCTTATAGTCATAAGGTCAGTAAGAGTCTGGGTTGGATGCTGGTGTCCGCCATCTCCTGCATTTATTACAGGAATAGAAGACTTGCTTGCAGCAACCATAGGGGCACCTTCTTTAGGATGTCTCATAGCGCATATATCTGCATAGCATGATATAACTCTGATAGTATCTGATACACTTTCACCTTTGGAAGCGGAACTTGAGTTAGCAGAAGAAAAACCTAATACAGAACCCCCAAGATTGAGCATTGCTGCCTCAAAACTAAGACGGGTTCTAGTACTAGGTTCATAGAATAAAGTTGCTAATTTCTTTCCATCACATACGTGACTGTACTTCTTAGGATCCTTAGAAATGTCTCTTGCAAGATCTAGAAGATCTGACAACTCGCTGACACTTAAATCCAGTGGACTAAGTAAATGTTTCATCGATTGTTCCTCCATATGTTGATATTGTTATTAATGCACATATATATTACTATTATTTTACATAATTCTCAATTGTTATTTAAAAAAAAATGTGATAAAATTGTAAACATTAGCGATGCTGTTTGTAATCATACGTTGGATAATAACAGTGTGCAGTGTCAGAGGCAAAATATCTTTTGACCCTGACATCATAATATGAATATGCGGATTGATATAAGAATGGAGGAGTAATAAATATGTCTAAAATAATATTAACAGGTGACAGACCGACAGGTAAGCTTCACCTTGGACATTATGTCGGTTCATTAAAGAGAAGAGTAGAACTTCAGAATTCAGGTGAATTTGAAAAGATATTTATAATGATAGCGGATGCACAGGCACTCACAGATAATGCAGATAATCCTGAAAAGGTACGTCAGAACATAATAGAGGTTGCGCTTGATTATCTTTCAGTAGGATTAGATCCTGCAAAGTCGAATATATTTATCCAGTCTCAGATACCTCAGCTTACAGAGCTTACATTTTATTATATGAATCTTGTTACAGTATCAAGACTTCAGAGAAATCCGACAGTTAAGTCTGAAATACAGATGCGTAACTTTGAGGCAAGTATTCCTGTAGGTTTCTTCTGTTATCCTATAAGTCAGGCTGCTGATATAACAGCATTTAAGGCGACTACAGTACCAGTAGGTGAAGATCAGGAGCCTATGATAGAGCAGACAAGAGAAATAGTAAGAAAGTTTAACTCAGTATATGGTGATACATTAGTTGAGCCACAGATACTGCTTCCTGATAATAAGGCATGCTTAAGACTTCCGGGTACAGATGGAAAGGCTAAGATGAGCAAGTCGCTTGGTAACTGTATCTACTTATCAGACTCGGCAGATGTTGTTAAGGAAAAAGTAAGAGGAATGTATACAGACCCAGACCATATCAAGGTAAGTGACCCTGGTAAGGTAGAGGGTAATACAGTATTTACATATCTTGATGCTTTCTGTACAGACGAAGATTTTGCACAGTTCCTTCCAGAATATAATAATCTTGATGAACTTAAGGAACACTATATGAGAGGCGGACTTGGTGATGTTAAGGTTAAGAAGTTCCTTACAGAAGTTATCAATAAAGAGTTAGAGCCTATCAGAAATAGAAGACATGAGTACGAAAAGAATATTCCAGAGGTATATCATATTCTTCAGGAGGGTACTAAGAAGGCGTACGCAGTTGCAGAAGAAACTCTTAATGAGGTTAAGGCTTCTATGAAGATTAACTATTTTGATGATGCAGAGCTTATCAAGCATCAGGCGGAAAAGTATAGCGAGCAGTAGTCAGAATATAAAATGTAAAATAAAAATGGTTCCAGACCTCAATGCCAGATGGCACGGGGATGGAACCATTTTTCTGTTCTGAGTGTAAGATAGTTGTGTGAATTGCATATCAATGTGGCAATCCGGGTACATAATAGTAACCCACTTTTAACACAATAATAGGGGATTAAGATAACTTCTTAATAACCATATTATTAGGTCTTGATATCTTAAGCTCCTTGCCGTTCATAACGATAAGTCCTTTATTGTAATCAACAGTAAATATTGTTATGGAATTTCCTTCATTGTTCATAGATATAAGGTGCTTATTGTCAGGGAACATACATACATACTTAGGGTAGTCGCCACTTACAGGAAGTGAGTTAAGAGTAATAATCTTTCCTGACTCTTTATCAACAGAGTATATAGTAGCTGTATTATCGCCTGCGTTAGAACAGATAAGGTTGTTGCCATCATTGGCAAAAATAATGTCTGAGGCAGCGCTGTTTGACTTGTGGTCACGTCTTACAGTAAAAATGTTCTGAATCATTTCAAAACGAGCCTTATCAGAATTCTTATCATAAGAATATACATTGATATAATTCTTTAATTCGCACACTACATAAGCATACTTTCCATCTTCGGAGAATATCATCTTTCTAGGTGCTGATTCCTGCTGTGAACGTATAATATCAAATAACTTAAGCTTTCCGGTTCTGTGGTTAAACTCGTAAAGCTTAATCTGGTCAATTCCAAGGTCGCAGGCGCATAAGAGGTCTTCATCAGGAGTGAAACATGTGTTGCTTACATGTGGGCGGAAGTTACGCTCAGCGATGCTTCCAATACCTTTGTGAAATACCTCATCGGCAATATCACCAACAGAACCATCGTCATTGATGTGCATAACAGTAATCTTGCCATCGTGATATCCAGAAACAACAAGGAAGTTGTTAGCTTTAGTGACAGATATATGGCAGCCTCGCATACCGTTGATAGATACAACATTCATAAGCTCAAGGCTTCCATCCTCCATAATGGAATAGGATGATACTCCCTGATCGCATATTGCATAAAGAAATCTCTTATCGTGTGAAAGAGTTATATAAGAAGGGTTATCGATAGATACCTCTTCACGTTCACATATACGTCCCTTCTCTACATCCATATCGTATATATGTATACCTTTACTGCTTTCGTGAGTATACGTTCCCACATAAGCAACGTAATTATCTTTCATAGTAACCTCCAATCATTATCTCAAGAACTGAATATATGTATATATTAGCATTTTTCTTTATGTTTATCAAGGCAGACATTTACAAGAACAATATCTTTGCCAATGGATTTGATACACTTAAATGGAATGACATACACGAATTCTCTTCCAAGAAAACCACATAATTTGCCGGGACCGGGGATAATAATAGAGTTGATACATCCATTGGACGGGTTAAAATCTATGTCGATGACACAGCCTAGTATACGGCAGTCTTCTTCGTTGATGACCTGCTTGTTTTTCAAGTCAAACATTTTCATAGGGGGTGACCTCCTTTTAGTGGGGATTTTTTAGTGGAGAATTTTTATTTAGGTGAATATGTTGGGGCAATTAGGATGCGTTTTTTGTGATGTTTTATACTGGGGTGAAATTTTAAGGAATTTGTTTTTTATATTATATAAAAGGTCTAATAAATATGTGTTAATATAATTAGTTCTTGTTTGCTTTTTAACAGGGGATGCCTAAGTATATTCACACTTTATTTTATGAAAAAATGTACGGATTGTGCATGAAATGTCATATGGAAATTATAAAGATAAAATGAACATATTGTGAAAGAAATGTCATATATATTTACATAAAAACATTTTATGGTAAAATAAAAACAATTACATAACCTATTACAAAAGGAACAGGGAGGATGATTATATGTATTATTTTTATGATGCAACATATATACTTGTGCTGATTGGTGCGGTTATAAGTATCATAGCATCTATGAATGTCAAGTCGACATTTAATAGATACAGCAAAGGCAATCATAGAACAAATATGACTGGCGCGCAGGCAGCACAGGAGATACTAAGGGCGGCAGGTATAACAGATGTAAGAATAGAGCGTGTAAGCGGTAATCTTACAGACCATTATTCACCTAAAGAAGGTGTCCTAAGACTTTCAGACAGCGTGTATGATGTAAATACAGTAGCAGCAGTTGGTGTTGCTGCACATGAGTGTGGACATGCCATGCAGTATAATGAAGATTATTTTCCTATAAGAATAAGGTCAGTTGTCATACCACTTGCTAATATCGGCTCATCACTTTCATGGCCAATAATATTACTTGGACTTGTATTTGGCGCAACAGGACTTATGCAGATAGGAGTACTGTTATTTTCGCTTGTTGTATTATTCCAGTTTCTGACACTTCCGGTAGAGTTTGATGCGTCAGCAAGGGCTTTAAGGACACTACGTAGCAGAAATATGCTTTCAGGAAATGAGCTGTCAGGCGCAAGAAAGGTGCTTACAGCAGCGGCGCTCACATATGTGGCAGCACTTGTTACATCTATACTCCAGTTATTAAGACTTATATTGCTTACAAGAAGAAATGATTAACAGATTTTAATTTAATGAAGAAAAGGCGTATATTGATGAGGACTTTATTAATGATGAGGCTTCATTGGATATATGCCTTTTTAATACGTATATTTTCTATTGACAAAATATACACAACGTGCTATTCTATAACCATAGTATACTTAGTAAGTCTTAAGAATTATTTACAGACTAATATTGCGAAAGCAATTATCTATGCTGAATTCAGTATCATTACAATTAATCCCAAGGTTATTACAATCAGGCAGAGAACGCTTGTTTTATACATCTGCAGATGCTACAATACATTTATGATTATGTTATTCATAGTCTGCCTGATTGTGAATTTATATTTACGATAAGGAGAATACTACTATGGATAATACGAAGAATAGCACATATAAGGTAAATACTGATAGTTCACCGACTGTAACAAGAAGGTACAAGGACAATGTTTTCTGTATGCTGTATTCCGATAAGAGAAATCTGCTTGACTTGTATAATGCACTGAATAATTCATCACATACGGATATTGACAAGCTGACGGTTACGACTCTTAAGGGTGGAACATATATGAAGTATAAGAACGATGCTTCGTTTGTGTTCAGCTATGAATTGTATATGTTTGAACAGCAGTCATCGATTAATTTTAATATGCCGCTTAGATTTTTTCATTATGGTTCGGAAGTGTACAGGGATATGTTTCCGAATAATGTCCTGCACAAAAAGAGTATGCTTAAGATACCGACACCGCATTTTATCACATTTTATAATGGAAAAGAGAAGATGAAGGAGCGTGTTAGGATATTGAGGCTGTCAGATATGTTTGAGCAGAAGACAGATAATCCAGAGCTTGAGCTGATAGTTACTGTCATTAATATTAATCCGGAGGATGAGAGTGATAATGATGGCGGAACTGCTGAGAAAGGGCCTATTATCGTCGGTGAAAATAAGGATGCTTTTGTTAAAAATGCACTTGCAAATGCAGACATACTTAACCGATGCAAGTCTTTAAGGGATTATATGACATTTGTTAATAAGGTACGTAATAAGACGGATGTTTATGAAATGGACGTAAAGGAAGCGGTAACAGAAGCGGTGGACGAATGTATTAAGGAAGATGTGCTGTCAGAATTCTTTATAGAACATAGAGAAGAGGTGATTGCAGTGAGTGTTTTCGAGTATGATGAAGAAGGGCATATGGATATAGTGAGAGAAGAAGGACGTGAGGAAGGAAAAAGGGAAGGACTTGCGCAAGGAAGAAAAGAAGGGCTGGAAGAAAGATTGAATATTATGAAAAATGTAATGAACAATCTAGGAAAGTCAGCAGACGAAGCAATGGACATAATAGGAGTAAAAGAAGCCGAAAGAGAAGAATTAAAGAAAATGTTGCTTGGAGAATAGTGTGTAAAGTCAGTTACAATTAAGCTGCAATTAAGCTGCCATAGGTTATAAGGTTTTAATGGTATATATGCGTGAGTAAGAGTATGCCATATATAAAAGTCTTATAATCTATGGCATTTGTGCATTATATACGACCTTTAACCAGCTTTAATAAAGAAAATAACATAGAATTACTTTAAGTTTGGAAAAAATAAAATGATTATTTGTGAAATGTGACAAAAAACACTTAAATTTTCATAAAAAATATGTTACAATGCACTTAATGAAGAACATAATCAATTACATATGTACAATTCAATACTTTGGTACTATGATGATAGTGCTAAAGTTACCACATCCTCTTAAATGGGGGATAAGAGATGATTGCATTAACTATTCTAAAGTAATAGAATATATGTCAGTTGATGAATACATTCACATTATTGAAGAGGGGTTGTTATGGAAACATATTCATACACAGCAGTTGCAAAGGATGGCAAGGATAAAAAAGGGCAGATAGAGGCAGAAACAAGAGATGATGCAGCGAGAAAGCTTAAGGAGTTAGGACTTACTCCTATGGCGATTAAGCAGCAGAGTGCTCTTGATAAGGATATAGAAATTCCATTTCTGACAAAGAAGAAAGTCAAGCCAAGAGATATGAGCGTGTTCTGCAGGCAGTTCGCAAGTATACTGAATGCAGGTGTAAGCGTTGTCAATGCTCTTGAGATGCTGGCTGAGCAGACAGAGAATAAAGACCTTAAGAAAGCTATTATGGATGCCCAGTCGGGTGTTGAAAAAGGTGAAACATTATCAGACTCTATGCGACAGGACTCAGGTATATTTCCATCTATCCTTATAGATATGGTTAAAGCCGGTGAGTCGTCAGGTAGTCTTGAAAATGCACTTACCCGTATGGCTATACAGTTTGAAAAGCAGGCTAAGACACAGGGCATAGTTAAAAAGGCCATGATGTATCCTATTGTTCTGTTAGTAGTTATGGTCGGTGTTATCATAGTTATGCTTACATTTGTTATACCGAACTTTGTTTCGATGTTTGAAGACCTCGACTCAGAGCTTCCATTTATGACAAAGGCAGTACTTGCCATGAGTAATGCGGTTATGAATTACTGGTACATAATAATAGCGGTTATTGCAGCTATAGTAGTAGGATATAAAATGTATGTAAAGACCGATGCAGGCAGACACAGTGTGGACAAGCTTAAGCTCAAAATTCCTGTATTCGGAGTGTTGCAGACAAAGACAGCGTGTGCAAGCTTTGCAAGAACATTAAGCACACTTTTACAGGCAGGTATGCCGATGATAGAGGCACTTGATATTTCAGCTTCAACTATGACAAATGTACTTTTTAAGGATGCGCTTATGAAAGCCAAAAGCGGCGTGGCACTAGGACTTCCACTGTCGAACCAGTTGAAAGCCACACAGATATTTCCACCTATGATAGTTCATATGGTTGGTATCGGTGAGGAAACTGGTAATATAGAAGAAATGCTTACTAACTCAGCAGGTTACTATGAGGAAGAGGTTGAGGTGCAGACACAGACACTTACAGCGCTTATGGAACCGGCTATTATAGTTGTTATGGCGTTAGTAGTAGTAGTGCTGATACTTTCTATATATCAGCCTATGATACAGCTTTACAATACATTGGGCTAATCAGCAGGCATCGGTTATGGGCAAATGTTTTTGACCCTTACATTATTATATGTACTAATAACTTAGTATATGATTAGTACAGCGGTGAAAAGCTGCACTAAATTATATAAATATTTTATTATCAAGGGAGATAAAGAAGATGAAAAAGACACAGAAAAAACTTGGTAACAAAGGTTTCTCTTTAGTAGAACTTATCGTTGTTATCGCAATCATGGCAGTACTCGTTGGTGTACTTGCTCCTACACTTATCAGAAATGTTGAGAATTCAAGAGTATCTAAGGACGCTCAGAATATTGACTCAATCAAGAATGCTATTGAAGTTACACTTCAAAAAGAAGAAGCATATCAGGAGGCAATTGCAGTAGGTGATGTTATTACATTTGATGCAAACAATAAAGCAGTTATTAAATCTAGCGGTTTAACTGAATTTACAAAAGAATTTAATAATACATTAGACCTCAGCAAGTCAGAGCTTACATCTAAAAAATATAAGGATGCAAAAGATAATATAAAATTCAATGTATCATCAACAGGAAATGTATCTGTTAAAGGTCTTCCAAACTAATAAGTAAAAGAAATTTATTGTTAGACCTATTATTAAAATTTTATGGGTGAGATTATGCAATACGAACTACCAATCTACGTCATAATATTCCTCTACGGAATTGTAATAGGAAGTTTTTTGAACGTACTAATATATAGATTACCATTAAAAGAGAATATAGCGACGGAGAGTTCGCATTGTATGTCATGTGGTCACAGACTCCAGTGGTACGACTTAGTACCACTGGTGAGCTACATGATACTTGGTGGAAAGTGCCGTTATTGTAAGACAAAGATATCACCACAGTACCCGACAATAGAGGCTGCTAATGGTGTTATGTATGTCATCATATTTGCAGTGAATGGACTGAATATAATATCTGGTCTGATGTGTCTGGTTTTTTCAATGTTTCTTGTCATATCAGTTATTGATGAAAGAACACAGGAGATTCCGTTCGCACTTAATATAGTAATAGGAGTCCTCGGTATAATAAGAATACTTTTTGACAGAGAACACCTATTAGATTATCTAATAGGCTTTTTTTGTATAAGCGGTTTTATGTTTTTACTTCTTATTATAGGACGTGCCGTTAAGGGAGTCGATGCATTTGGAGGCGGAGATATAAAGCTTATGGCAGCGGCAGGACTATTTCTGGGATATAAGAATGTAATACTTGCATTCTTTCTTGGCTGTATATTGGGAGCAGTCATACATGTTATAAGAATGAAGGTCAGTGGAAAGCAGAGAGTATTAGCTTTCGGACCATATCTGTGTGCAGGGCTTACTATAGCCATGCTTTTTGGAACGAATATAATTAACTGGTACATATCGTTATTCTGATGTAAGGGGCAAAAAGTTGTTCGTGCTTGCACGATAAGACTTTTGACATTGTGAGCCGTTTAACACCGAAAACGTAAATTATCAGAGTTATATATAAATTAGTATATAGTGTTGTTATAAAAGTTAATGCAGACTTATATGGCTTGACACTATATTTTTAATAGCAATAATTACAATAATGATTGGGGAGAGGAGACTGTTTCGTTATGGCAGTTAAAGTTAATGGCAGGTATATAAGCATAAGCATTAACAGTGAATACATAAAGTTGTGTGAAGCAACTAAAGGTGCTAAGAACACAACAATTCACAAGATAGTGACTGTAGGGACACCTGAGGGTGTATATAGCGATGGCGATATTCTTGATGTAAAAGAACTTGCCAAAGTTATTAAGTCAGCACTTGACGATAATCGTATGAATTCTAATGATGTTGTATTTACAATATCATCTAATAAGATAGCAACTAAGGATGTATTAGTTCCTGATGTCAAGGGCAACAAGATTGACAAGATTATAGAAACTAATGCAGCAGAATATTTTCCAGTTAAAATAGAAGATTATATAGTACAGTATTATCCACTTGAAAAGGTGGAAGAGGAGGGCACAAGCAAGTTAAAGGTTGTTGTCGTGGCAGCACCTGCCAAGATAATTGAGAAATATTATAAACTTGCAAAGGATATGGGACTTAAGGTCGCATATATTGATTATGCCGGAAACAGTGTTTATCAGCTTGTAAAGCAGCAGATAGACAAGAGCACAAGTATTGTTATATCTATAGAAGAGGATACAACACTTGTCAGCATATTTAAGAATGGGGTTATGCAGCTTCAAAGAAGTGTTCACTATGGTAAGTCACTTATGGTTAATACTGTTATGAATATGTACAAGCTTGATTATGCAGGGGCACTCAGCAAGTTACAGACAGAGTATCTTCTTGGAAAGTCAGTTGACTCCAATGAGATTACAGAGTCGGTAAGACCACTTATCAGCAATATAAGCAGAATTACTGATTATTATGTATCAAGAAATAATACTCCTATTGAGAAAATATATGTAATAGGTAATGCAACGACTATCAGAGGCTTTAATAAGTTAATGTCCAATGAGTTCAATATGGAGATTGTTCCTATAGAGAGCCTTGACGGAGTGCTTACAGATAAGAGAACATATGTTGACGAGAGTTCGCTTACATCTTATACAGCAGCTATAGGCGCTCTTATAGCACCTGTAAACTTTGTATCTTTAACGAAGATAGAAGAAGATAAGAAGAAGGACAGCGGAAAGAGTATGGCACTCATAGTAGTTGCGGCAGTTGCAGCTTCGCTTCTTTTAGTACTTGTTCCGGGCGTGCAGCTTATATTTTCTAATATTCAGGTTGCAGCACTTAAGAATGATGTCAAGAAGTTAGAGCCTATTGAAAATATTGTTAATGAATATTATCAGGCTAAGGATGAAAATACAGATGTTAAGACATTTAAGACACAGGCATCTAATAACAATGACTCTGTTGATACATTTGTAAGCCAGCTTGAAAGCAAGGTTCCAAGCGATGTTGTGATAACAAGTATGAGTGTTACATCGGGTAATGTTGCCATAAGTGGTACAGCTTCAAGCAAGTCATCACTTGGTATGCTTGTATTACAGTTACAGTCAATACCAACAGTATCCAATGTTGTAGTATCTAATGAAACAGAAAACAGAGATAACACTGGTACTATCCAGTTAAGCTTTTCTCTTAGCTGCTCATTCGGAGATATAAAAGGTGCTTTGCAGGGAGGTAATAAGTAATGAAGGAAAAGTTAAAGAAAAGTCTTACTATATCTGAAAAAGATAAAAAATTGCTTGTGTATGTATTTGCATTTCTTATCGTCTTTCTTGCTTACTTTGTAGGTTTCCAGAACCTGTCAACAGCGCTTGATACATCAACTAAGCAGGTTACAGAGCTTACTAAGAAGAAAAAAGACCTTACAACAAAAAATGAGAATAAGGCTAAGTATGAGTCTGACACACTTACATTAAAGAGTGAGTCATCCAAGCTTTTTAGTACATTTGAAAGTGGTACAAGCCAGCCGGCAACATTACAGTTTCTTAACTCTATAGAGAGTTCAACAGGAGTGTGGGTTAAGAGTATTACATTTTCAGAACCTGTTGCAGTGTATACATTTGGACAGAAGGCTTCTTCTAATCCATCTAATACTTCAGGCAGTGCCTACAGCACTAATAATATCGGATACAAGGAAACTATTAATGTATCCTATGAGGGTACTTACGCACAATGGAAGAATTTCCTTGGATTTATCAATAATTATGAGAAGAAGAACACTATAGAAGCTATAACAGTTTCCTATAATGAGTCAACAGATGCGGTCACAGGTACTATGACACTTGCACTGTACTCTGTAAGCGGCGATGGCAGAAACTTTGAAGAGCCTAAGTTTGACTTAAAGACAGGAACAGATAATATATTTGCTAAACCTGGTGAATAAAGGGTGTGGCAGATAGAATTACACAGCATTAATTCTGATAGTGTGCAATATATAATAAAAATGGAGAATGACAGATGAGTAGGATAAAGAGGTCAGGCGGTAATAAGCCTTTGGGAAAACTGAATAATGCTGGTTTCTCACTTGTAGAGGTGCTTGTTGCAATGGCTGTGCTTGCTATTCTGTCAGTACCGGTGCTTGGTTCATTTACCAATGCTGCAAGAATTAACCACAAGGCAAGAAAGGAAGAGAATGCTAACACTGTAGCTGCTGACATAGTTGAGCAGTTTAAGTCGGTAAGCATGAGCGAAATTCTTGCTGACTATGATGGAAGGTATACAGAAGGCAGCAACGGAAGTTATATATTTACAGAAAGTAAAACAGGTGCGAATGGAGAGAACTATAAGGTTGTCACTGAGCTTGAGCCGGGCATGTATAAGGCTGGTGATGAAGATGATAAGAACTATAATAACAACATCAATTCTTATGTCAACTCAGTTAAGAACTTTGTGTTAAGAGAGGACTTATACAGCTATGATGCACAGGCGGAGAAGAAGTTTGCAGAGGTGTATACAGCTGGTTTTGACAGGACTAATATAAAAAAGGTTACTGATATAAAGGTTGAGGTAAAGCACAGCGAGTCGGAAGAAAATGCTTCGGGAGGCGCAGTTGATGATGGTATAGATGCCTATTATCAGAGAGTTACGGTCAGCTTTGAGTACAGATATAATAATAATGAGGCAGATGTATACAAGCCAGACCCTATAGTATATCCAAACAACTATTTCAGGGCAGCAGCAAGTGGAAGTAATTCATACAGGATATCAACAACTCTTGCTAATAATCTTAAGGATGTGTATGTATTCTATGCGCCTTATGACAGATATTCTCACACAACAGTTGATGGCGATGGAAGCAAGTATTATTCATCGGACAAGATTAATATAACTTATGATTACAGCAATGAAGCATATGTAAAGTATGACGGCTGTAATGTATTTATCATACAGCAGACTTCAAGAAATGAGAATAATGACAATATAAAGATGGCATTAAACAGGGCTAATGTAAGTCTTGCTATCAACGGAAATGTTATGGATATGGTTACTAAAGGTACTGTAAGCCTTGGTACAAGCGGTTCATATGGAGGAAGTGGTTCAACAGCTTCAGGTCCTGTAAGTATATTCTCTAATATATATAAGTGGGAAACCTATAAAGACCCTGACAATAATGGCTCCGGCAATAATGGAATATCAAGCAAGAGCCTTTTATATACTATGACTGTCAAGGTATATTATGGCGATGAAACAGAGCCTATGGCACAGGTTGTTACAACAAAGGTTGGATAGAATAAAGGGAGGAACATCTGATGGCTGAAAAGATAAGGAGAAAAGTAAAGCGTAATAATAATGGTTCGACTATGGTTATCGTGCTTATAATGTTATCATTTATTATGATTCTTGCCACAGTAGTTACTTCTTCTACGATTATGAATCTTAAGATGAAGGTTGCAGATAAGCAGTCAACTAAGACTTTCTATACATCTGAGGATGCGGTCAATGAAGTGTATGTTGCGATGGGACAGGTGTCAGCAGACTGCTTTAATAAGGCGTATCAGGATGAGATAGCTGAAGTTGTAGAGAGTACAGCGGCAGGTAATATGACGGTTGACAATATAACCTGCAATGAGAACTTAAGACTTAACTATGTACACAGAATACTTAATAAGCTTGGTTTTATAAAGGACAGTGATTTTGAAGGGATTAAGCATACTTACAGTGATTATGTAAGCAAGAAGCAGGAGGGCACATTTGTAAGGGCAGGTAATACAGTAGAAGGACTTGGAGTTGCAGATGCTCTTAATAAATGTATAGAAGATACCCACAAGGATGCGGAGGGTAATCCGACTTTAAGTATAGAATCAGTGGATAATATTCAGGTTGTGAGCAAGGTAAGTTCTGCAAGTGATAAGGTGTTTTATTATACAGTAAACATTAATAACTGTCTTGTAAAGTATCTTACAGAAGCAGGATATTATTCATATATCACATTTGATATGAGTATGGGTATACCAGATGAGCTTGTTAATATAACGGACTCAAAGAAGCTTAATCTCGACTCTTTTGTTAAGTATGCAATTATAGGAAATAAGGGCATATCAGTGGCATCGTCATCTAACTTTACACTCAATGGCAATGCATTTGCAGGCTATAAGAATGGCTTTAAGGTAAATGCTGGTGGTAGTGCTAATATAAATGGCGGCAATCTTCTTGCGACAAGCGGTAATATCGTTGTTGAGAATGGAATGTTCACAGCAGGAAGTGACAGTAAAATATGGTGTGAGAACTTAAAAACTGCGGATGCAGCAGCTTCGTCATCGGGTTCGACTATCAATGTAAGTGGTTCTTCTGATACTTATGTAAAGGATGATTTGGAACTTAATGGTAATGGCAGTAATGTAAGTCTTTCAGGTAATTATTATGGTTATGGTTATGTGAGTGTCAACGGCACAGAAAGACTGAATCCAAGCAGTGCTATTATTATTAATAGCAAGAATTCAAGTCTTAATCTTACAGGACTTAATAAGCTTATGGTTGCAGGACGTGCCTATGTTGATTATCTTTCACTTGCAAGTAACGGCAATGGTGTCAGTGTGCCAGAAGGGTATGATACAGGTGAGTCAGTATCATTTATAGGCGACCAGGAGATATATCTTGTTCCTGCTTCACTTATGGGCGGAAGTAATCCGGTAATGCTTGATACAGCGGTTACAGTTGATATTAATGAAAATAATTTCTTTGGATATAAGTATCTCGGAGCGGATGATGGTGGTAATCTCTATGTTAAGAAGACTATCAACATAGAAGGCGACCCTGTGAGAGATTTCTATTATCTGAGGTTTAAGAATGAGGAGTCAGCAGCATCTTATGTAAGGGCTATATTTGATGATGATGAGTTTAACGGGCTTCTTGATGGAAAGACGGACGACACTAAGAAGCTTTATAAGGAGCAGAGAGAGAAGCTTAAGACACAGATGACACTTAATGCAAGCAGTATGAACAGTGTGCTTACGGTAGGTTCAGGTGAGGTCTATTCAAAGACTACTATGTTATCAGCCTCATCTTCAAGTGGAAAGATGAATCTCTCCTATGTGGCATCTACTGGCGGTGCCTCTAACAGCTATAACTTTAAGAGGGATTATGATAATCTTTCTGCAAGATTTAATGTGCTTTGCAAGACACTTTATGAGATAACAGATTCAGGATATATGACAGATGCACTTGTCGGACAGATGTATCCTAATCTTAGCGCATATTCAGAGGATGTATATGTCAATATGATATCAGACAGCGGATTTAAGGCATATACAGAGGGTAAGTTAGGACCTGTTAATAACAGGCTTACAGGCGGTTATGCAGGTTATGTGCTTTCGGCTTATGATAATGGCAATACGGGTGCTGACCCGCTTATTATAAGTGATGAGGATGTAGCCCTTTCAAACAGAAGGGATATAACTTACAGTTTCAGGGATTATAATGGCGGAATTATAGTTGCCTCTGGTGATGTTATAGTAAAGAAGAACTTCTCTGGAACTATTATAGCGGGTGGAACTATTACTATTGAGGATAATGTAACAGTTAATGGCCTTTCTGATATAACAGATATTATAAAGACAGACCAGAAGTATGCAGAGATATTCAAGGTATGGAATCCGCTTGAGGATGGTAATAACAGTGGTTTCCTTGATGTACAGAATATGACATATAAGGATATGATAACAGTTGCTAATTGGAGGAAACGCGATGATTCTGTCGAAGCTACAGCATCGTCTACAGAACCAGCAACAAACTAAAAGGCTGGAACGATGCGGATTGTATGAAAAATATAAAAAACAGGCTGCAAAACAACTGAATGGTGGCTTTACACTTGTTGAACTGCTTGTTGTTATCGCTATTATGGCTGTTATGATAGGTGGCTCGGCGATAGGAATATCAGTTATTACAGGCGGCAATGTAAAGAAAGCTGGTAATTATGTGTATACACAGCTTAACAGTCTGCGTTCACAGACACTTACAGTCAATGCCGACTGGAGGCTTGAGATTGAAAAGGATACAGATGATACATACAGGATAGTCACTTATAAAGATAATGAGGAAACTGACAGCAAAGTTATAGGAAAAGGCTATACAGTGACTATATCAGATTATAAGAATTCTGTTGATACTCCGGTTACATACAGTGTGGATACTGGAAAGAAGGCTGCTATAGCATATACAAGAAGCAACGGAAGGATAGGCTTATTTACTGTAAATGGAGGTGCTTTAGCATCGGATAAGCTGGATGTAGCTAATAATCTTAAGGCTGTTATCACAGTAAGCCGTGGAAGCCGTTCGTATGATGTCACTGTATGGTACAGTACAGGAAAGATTACACTTCCATAGAGAAAAATATTTCTGATATATCACAGAGTGACAGTGTTATTTCAGACATTTACACTATTAAGAAGGAGAGAGCAATATCATGGACAAAAATAATAATAAAGGCTTTTCTTTGGTTGAGCTGCTTATTGCACTTGCTGTTGGTGGTATTGTGCTTTCAGCACTGACAATGCTTATACAGAATTCGGTGCATACATTTACAAAGCAGACGGTATCGGCGCAGCTTCAGAGTGATGCTGATATAGCGCTTAACCAGATAGAAAATGATGTAATGGAGGCTGATATGCTTATTATGTATCAGAGCGGCAGTGCATCATCAGGCTATGATTATTACTTAACGGAATACTCACAGGTTGATAATTCAAGGTATTATGGTTATATATGGGATAAGGCAGCGAAGATACTGTACTTTTCCAATGACTTTTATCCTTTGGGAGAACATCCACTTGATACCTCCAATGTGAGTGTGGCATGTGAGCATGTCGAGGAATTTTCCATAAAGCTTAATGGAAAATGCGTATCCGAGGGAGAGGTTGAACAGCCAACAGCTTCGCCTGCTGACCCTGTCAGTACAAGAAAGGTTGTTATTATATCACCTAATATTAAGGTGAAAGCGCAGGTAAAGCTGTCAAACCAGAACGTAAGCCGTGAGGTAACAAGGGAAATATCTTTAAGAAACTCTCTTTACGGAAATGATATGACTGACGATATAAAGGTTGTAAAGACAGATGGTTCAGGCAGTACGATAACTAAGGTGAAGGACTGCCAGATGAGTGATATAAGCCAGTATGTCAGTAATTAAGGAGCATTTGTTATAATCAGGATAGAAACTTCGATAATCATATGTTGTATAATACGGGAGGAATACTTATATGAAGAAGATAAAAGGGCATATTAAGAAATCATATTATGTATATGCGCTGCTGGCAGTGATAATAGCTGGCTGTGTAGCGGCTGGTGGATATATTAAGAATATACATGCTGACGACCAGAATTATGTCGTTGCCGATGAGGTCGTGATTAATGGAAAGACATATACCTCCTCTAATAAGATGAATGTCCTTATGATTGCACCACATGAGGCATATGATGAGATAGGTATCCTTATGGGGGATAGCGAGGGTGCGATTAAGTTTACTGACCTTATGGCAAAGGCACCTTCTGATATTACAGATGGCACATTCAGGGATAATATAATCAAGTATCAGACATTTACTAACAATAATGGTCTGTTGATGAATACACCATACAGAATAGGATATAAGTTTCCTGATGGAACTATCACTGAAAATATAAGCACAATATCAAGTGCAGATATTAAGACGAAGCTTAATGGAAAGTGGAGTAATCTTAAGGTTGTTATAACAAAGGATGGCAAGGAAATACCATATCGTAATATATTTGGAGCGATGATATTTGATAATTATGATATGGATAATAAGATGAACTTATCTGTTAAGAAGCCTGCAGATGTTACAATGTCTGACCTTAAAAATGCAGACCTTGTATACATAAGCGGCCACAGCCACAATACATTTGGTATAGATATATATAATTATATACATAATAGCAGTGTAGGTGCGTGGTCTTACTTAAGAAATAATGACTGTGGTGACTTTGATGCAGATGAGGCTCTGTATCTGCTTCTGTCATATGCTAAGGGTGAGAAGAAGGTTATATTCGACTCTACTGCAAGACAGGATGGCGATAATGGTATGAACCTTAACAAGATAGGTATATTGTTTACGGCTATTGACCCGGATGTGCTTATATCTGACTTTGCAAAGGTAAAGGAGGATAACGGTAATTATTACGGAACTAAGGGAAGTATCAGGATAGAGAATAATAAAATTCATCTTTATTATAAGAGGACAAATGATGAGATAAAGTTCTCAGCTAATATGTTCTTGAATTATGGCAATAACTTTGCTGTTTCTACACAGGACAGGGATGGATTGTCTTATGCGACCCGTGTACAGGACTATAAGGACGGTTATCCATGCTATGATGACAGAGGATATCCATATTATAACTCTAATGCCATAGGCAAGTACTTTGTCAATCCATCGTTGTTTGTATTTGATGGAAGCAACTCGATGACTTCTTCATTCACAAGTGATAAGGTTAACACAACCGATGGAAGTGGAAGAGATTATAAGGGAACAACATTTGATGATGCATATAATAAGAATGGAAATAATGGAGAACTTCATCCGGCTGATGCTATAGAATATATTCTTGGCGTATACACCAATACTAATATTAATTCTATAAAAGTATTGGAGATAGAGCCAGCAGGTTTTTCAAGGTATAATAATGATGATGGAAAGAAGGCAATAGCTTCATGGTTTGGAATGGCTGCAAAGCAGTATAACGATATAAAGTCTAATATTACAGTAGACTGTTATTCAATGACTGCATTTGATGGACTTAATAAGGACATCCGTTCAGATTATGATATGGTTATTGTTGGTGCATATGATTATGACAGGTTTAATACGGATATATATAAGACACCTTATGATGCAGAAATGAAGCTTAATGACTATACTCTTACAGGTAATGATATAACGCATAAGGCTTATGAAAAGCTGTATCAGTATGTAGCTGCAGGTATGCCGCTGGTTCTTGATGATGGCGTATATTATAATCTTGAATCGGTTGTTGATGGGGACTGTACTAATCTTAAGGATGTACAGGCTGTAAGCTTAAAGAGGAGGCTTGTAAGTGAGATATCTTATGCAAAGTCCAATATAGTCCACGTTAATACAAGGGGCAGTGAAGCGTACAAGCTTATATCTAAGACTTTGTATTATGTTGATAAGCCATATGTCAATATTGGTCCATCGATAGGTGGCAGCCGTATAAGTGACTATAGTGAGAAGTCTTTAAGTAATGGTAATCTGTCGGCAGATGGAACAGTAGCCAATACAAGTCTTCCGGATATGCATTTTACAGGAAGCCTTTCAGGTAATGGCTCTTACAGGGTTAAGATATATGTTGACAGAAATAATGACAGTATCTTTGCAGAGAATTACAGTGGTGAGAAGAATGAACTTATATATTATGAAAAAAGTGGTTCTGGAGCAGCTACAGATGCCAATGGTAATATATTAGGGGTGCTTGTGAATGGTGGAAGCTTTGATGTTGCCATACCACTCCCTAAGACTCTCAGAGGATATATAAAGTGGAGAGTCGAAGTTACAGATGTAACAACAGGAGCTGTTAAGAATTCTGAGGGAGCATTTGCAATATCAGCAGGAACTGCAACAAAGACTATAAAGGTGCTTCAGGTTGAAAATGACAGTGAAACAGCACATATTAACCTTACAGGTGATGCATTTACCAATACATTTGAAAGGACAACATCTGTCACAGGACTTTCAGTTGATATAGTCAAGGTTAAGAAGAGCGGGTTAAATAAGGAAATAGAGGAAAATAGTGATTATCTTAACCAGTTTTCTATGATTGTACTAGGCTTTAGTGATAATTATGGTAATGATTCATCTGATTCATCAAAGAATCTTAGTGATAAGGCTAATGATGCTTTGTATGAATATATAGAGGCTGGCAATTCAGTTCTGTATACACACGATAGTATGTCGTATAAGAAAGGAAGCAGTTCATCGGCAGCTTCTAATGAAAATGAGATTAACAGCTTTACAAGAAAGTTTAAGGATGTGATTGGCATGAAGAGTGGCTTCTCACTTACTGATGTTCTTAAGCTTAAGCTAGACTCTTACAAGTCAGGTAAGAAGACACTGTATTATTCAATATATGATGGTATCAGTGCAACTGGAAGCACAAGGGTTACAAACAGAGTTAAGCAGCTTAACTCAGGTCAGATAACAGAGTATCCATATACATTGTCAAGTACATCGGTGATATCTGTAAGTGATACACATGCGCAGTATTACCAGCTTGACCTCGAGGCAAAGCAGGATGCAGAGGATGTTGTTGTATGGTATACACTGGCAGGCAATGGTGGTGAGTCCGCAAAGTACTTTGACTATACCGGACAGGATGCAGTTAATAATTATTATGCATATTCTATAGGTAATGTTACTTATACAAGTGCAGGACATAGTATGATTGACAGTGAAGGCGATGAGATGGAGCTGTTTGTCAACACATTTGTAAGAGCACTTCTTGCGGGTAACAATGCACCTCAGGTCGAATATGAGGATGCTGAGCAGATTGATGGGAATAATTATGCGATATATTACAGACAAAGACCTAATACAGACAGTCTTACCATAAAGTATACAGTAACGGATGCGGATATAATATCTAATGCCGGTCAGGTAAAAGAATCATATCTGTACTGGGACAGAGATGGTGATGGTGTATACACAGAGGGAACTGACTTACGAATAGGTTATCTTGACATGGATGGTAATGTGTTCACAGAAAAGCCTTCTAATGGCGGCGTATACTGCGGAAGACCTTATTCTCTTACACTGTGGGATACAAGAGGCGTGTGCAGCAGTAATATGACAGCTGATGTTCTTTCAGAGATGAAAGATAAGATGGCGAATGGAACGCTTACACTTGGAATAGTGGCTATAGATGGCAGTAAGGCGATAGGTTATGCATCATTGCAGATAGCTTACAGACCATTGTTTAATCTTAATTAGTGATAAAATAAATGTAATATGTAATATAAAAATGGCAGATTGCAGGTGTTTGGGGGCTGCGGTCTGCTGTTTTTTGTATAAAAATGTGTTGACAGATTAATTATAGAGTGTTATTCTATACACATAGTATACTAAATGTGGTTCATAAGATTAATATGTTACAAGTGTAGCATTTTACTTAGGCTTAAGTGCTTAAGACTTGAGTGGATTGGACTACTTTCTCTACTGAATTCAGTATCATAATTTAATTTCCCATATACATTTAATATAAAGAAAGGCGCATTATGGCAAAGTAAAACAATGGATGAGGCGATGGAGCTTCTTGGTATTGAGCCAGCAGAAAGAGAAGAGTTAAAGAAAAGAATGTGATATATATAATGTATATATTATGGTAAAACATTACCGGCTTTTAATATGCTTGTGAAAAATTAAATAAGGAAAGGATGTGGAGCATTATTGTTTAGCAGCGTTACAAGTGCGGCATTATGTGGCATTGATGCGTGCATAGTTAATGTCGAGACAGATGTAGGATGTGGTCTTCCGACATTTGATATGAGCGGATATCTTGGCTCTGAGGTAAAAGAGGCAAAGGAAAGAGTAAGAATTGCAATAAAAAACTCGGACATAGAGCTTGCGCCGCAGCGTATAGTAATTAATATATCTCCGGCAGACATAAGAAAAGAAGGGACAGGCTTTGACCTTCCTATAGCGGTTGGTATTCTTGTGTCAAACGGAATAATAAAGGAAAGTGCAATACAGGATACACTTATTATAGGAGAGTTAAGTCTTGACGGAACAGTTAATCCGGTTAATGGTGTGCTTCCGATAGTATGTGCAGCAAAAGAAGCAGGTATTAAGCTGTGTATTATCCCTAAGGCTAATCTTACAGAGGGGAGCATAGCTCAGGGAATACAGCTTTATGGTGCAGAAAGTCTGAAGGAAGTTATAAGTATACTTTCAGGAGACAGTCAGTATGGCGTTTCAGCCAATAATTCCAGTGATTATAACAGTGAAAATATAGACAGCATATGTGAGAGTGGAGAGGATTATCTTGATATAAAAGGGCAGTATATTGCTAAGCGTGCCACTCTTATTGCAGCAGCAGGCATGCACAATATTATGTATATAGGTCCGCCCGGCAGTGGGAAGACTATGCTTGCCAAAAGAATTCCAACGATATTACCGGATATGACATATGAAGAAATGCTTAAAGTGACAAAGATATATAGTGTTGCCGGTAAACTGGATGCCACAAAAGGACTTATAACTAAAAGACCGTTCAGAAGTCCACATCACACGATAACATCAGCAGCTATGCTTGGAGGAGGAAGAATTCCAAGACCGGGAGAGATAACACTTGCGGGGTCGGGTGTACTTTTCTTAGATGAAATGACAGAATTCAAGCCAGACCTTATGGAGTCGCTAAGACAGCCGCTTGAGGACAAAAAGATAACTTTAGTGAGGCTTAATGCAGCATTTACATATCCGGCAGAATTTATGCTTGCAGCAGCCATTAATCCCTGTAAATGTGGTTATTATCCAGATAGAAACCGCTGCCACTGTTCAGAGTATGATATCAGAAGATATATAGGAAGAATAAGCAATCCGATGTGGGACAGGTTCGATATGTGTGTCAAGGTTGATGAAGTGACATATTCGGATATCGCAGGGGAGTATAATGTTTCTGAACAATATAATGAACGGGAGAACTATAATATAGCTAGTGAATGTAATGAAACAAGTGAATATATTAACGCTGATATATATAAGGAACAGGATGAATATAGTATTTACACCTCCGCATATATGAAATCGCAGGTTGAAAAGGCAAGGAGCATACAACAAAAGCGCTTTGCTAATTCAAAGACAGACTATAACTCACGGATGACTATGCGTGAAATAAAGAAGTATTGCAGTCTTGATAATGAGGCGGCAGAAGTTATGGAGGCAATGTATAAGAAGCTGTCTATGTCGGCAAGAGGGTATGGAAAGGTGCTAAAGACGGCAAGAACAATAGCAGACTTATCAGGCAGTGAGAATATACAAAAGGAGCATATAACAGAAGCATTATTTTATTACAGAAAATAATGTCAGACGGGACTGGTTACAGGTGGCATTATATATAGAAATGAGGGTTAAAATGGAAAGTAATATATTAAATATAAAGTCTTCTGGACTTGAAGATTATTACTGGTACTGGTATTGCAATATACCACGGTTAGGCACGGTGAACTTAAGGCGGCTGCTTGCGGTGCTTAAGTCTCCAGAGCAGGTGTATAAGGCAGAAGCTTCATTGTTAAAAGAAGCCGGTAAGCTTACGGACAAAGAAATAAGCAGTATTGAAGAGTCAAAGAAGGATACTTCTGTATACAGGGAATTTATGGATATAAAAAAGAAGGGAATACATTTTACATATCCGGGAAAAGAGGATTATCCGGACAGACTAATGCATATATATGATTATCCATTATGTCTGTACTATTATGGAAAGCTTCCGGATGACGATGTACCAACAGTTGCTATCGTTGGTTCAAGACAGAATACAACATATGGGTATAATATCGCAGAAGCATTTGCAAAGAGCTTTGCAAATATGGGAATTCAGGTCATAAGTGGACTTGCAAGAGGAATAGATGGTGCTTCGCATAAGGGAGCTATGGATGGAGGCGGTTATACATGCGGAGTGCTTGGATGCGGCGTTGATATATGCTATCCAAGGGAAAATATCGGACTTTTTACAGCTATGAAGGCATCAGGAGGCATTGTGTCGGAATACTCATTAGGAACTGCACCGCATCCGGGGCAGTTTCCGGTAAGAAACAGGATTATAAGCGGACTGTCAGATGTTGTTATAGTGGTTGAGGCAAGAAAAAAGAGCGGCTCACTTATAACGGTTGATTCGGCACTTGAACAGAATAAAGAGGTTATGGTGGTTCCGGGAAGAATTGGCGACAGTTTAAGCGAGGGGTGTAATGAACTGATAAAGCTTGGTGCAGCTATAATAACAAGTCCGAAAGATATATTAGATATAGAAGCAATACGAAGTAAAATTGACAATAAAAAACGGATTATGGATGAAAGTACCAGAAAATTCACAAAATATGCAAAATCAGGCATAGAAAATGCGAAAAATCCAGAGAATACATTGACAGATATATGTAATAAAAACAAAGACGGTATACCGGAATATCAGCAAAATAAAGGTTCTGTACAGGAATTTAAACTTGCAACGAAAAAAAATATGTTGTATAGTTGTGTGGATTTATATCCGGTAGGGCTTAATGAGCTTATAGAAAGAACCGGATTATCTCTACAGGAAATAAGCAGTGCCTTAGTTGAGTTAGAACTTGAGGGGAAGATAGAAGAAGTTGCGGGTAATTGTTACGCACGTAAGTACAGTTAAAGTTTGCGGACATCATAGCTGAGGTATTATCCTGACATTTGATTATTATATATCTAAGGAGTTAGTTTCATGGCAAAGTATCTTGTTATAGTGGAATCACCAGCAAAGGTGAAGACAATTAAGAAGTTTTTGGGTCCAAATTATGAAGTAATGGCATCACAGGGACATGTAAGAGACCTTCCAAAGAGCCAGATGGGAGTTGATATTGAGCATGACTTTGAGCCAAAGTACATTACTATAAGAGGTAAAGGTGAGATACTTGCAGCACTTAGAAAAGAAGTGAAAAAGGCAGATAAAGTATATCTTGCAACCGACCCCGATCGTGAGGGAGAGGCTATATCATGGCACCTTTCAAAGGCGTTAAAGTTAGAAGATAAGGATATATATAGAATTACATTTAATGAAATAACAAAGAGTGCTGTAAAGGCAGCTATTAAGGATGCAAGAAAGATTGATATGAATCTTGTCGATGCACAGCAGGCAAGAAGAGTGCTTGACAGAATAGTTGGTTACAGCATAAGTCCTGTATTGTGGGCAAAGATAAAGAGAGGTCTTAGTGCAGGCCGTGTCCAGTCAGTAGCACTGAGAATTATATGTGACAGGGAAAATGAAATTGATGCATTTATACCCGACGAATACTGGACTATGGATGCGACAATTAAGGTAAAGGGCGAGAAGAAGCCGATTGTAGCCAAGTTCTATGGCAATGCAGATGGAAAGATTGATATAAAAAATGAAGCCCAGATGAATGAGATAAAAAAGTCGGTTGAAAATGCAGCATTTTCAGTGGACAGTATCAAAAAGGGTGAGAAAATAAAGAAAACTCCACTGCCATTTACAACAAGTACACTCCAGCAGGAGGCATCAAAGACACTTAACTTTGCAACTGCAAAGACAATGAGGATAGCACAGCAGTTATATGAAGGTGTTGACATAGCAGGAAGAGGAACAATCGGTGTTATCACATACTTAAGAACTGATTCCACAAGAGTAGCGGACGAGGCTAAGGAGGCATCAGAAAAGTATATAGCAGCCAATTATGGTGAAAAGTATCTCCATCACACCAATGCAAAGAAGAAAGATGACAAGAAGATACAGGATGCGCACGAAGCTATCCGTCCAACAGACATAGAGCTTACAGCTGTTATGATAAAGGAGTCCTTATCAAGAGACCAGTTCAGACTTTATCAGCTTATATGGAAGAGATTTGTTGCAAGCCAGATGTCAGAGGCTGTATATGAAACAACATCTGTCAGGATTGCGGCAGGTGATTACAGGTTCAGCATAGCAGCTTCAAAGATAGCTTTCGATGGTTTTATGTCAGTATATAAGAGTGATGATGACAAGGAAGAACCTAATTCGCTTGTAAAGGGCATAGATGAGAATTCAGTGCTTACACTTGAAAGTGTTGAGGGAACACAGCATTTTACACAGCCACCAGCACATTTTACAGAAGCTTCATTAGTAAAGGCACTCGAGGAGCTTGGAATAGGAAGACCTAGTACTTATGCTCCAACAATATCAACAATTATTGCAAGGCATTATATAGCAAAGGAGCAGAAGAACCTGTATGTAACTGAGGTTGGAAGGGCTGTTGATGATGCTATGATAAAGGCATTTCCACAGATAGTTGATGTCAACTTCACAGCTAATATGGAGTCACTTCTTGATGGTGTCGCAGATGGCGAGGTCAAGTGGAAGGAGCTTATAAAGAACTTCTATCCTGACCTTAAAGAGTCAGTGGACAAGGCTGAGAAAGACCTTGAAAATGTCAAGATAGAAGATGAAGTAACAGATGTTATATGTGACAAATGTGGACGTAATATGGTTATAAAGTATGGTCCGCATGGAAAGTTTCTCGGCTGTCCGGGCTTCCCTGAGTGTCACAACACAAAGCCATATCTTGAAAAGATAGGTGTTGCATGTCCTAAGTGTGGTAAGGATATAATTCTTAAGAAGACTAAAAAGGGAAGAATGTTCTATGGCTGTGAGGGTTATCCGGAGTGTGAATTTATGACATGGCAGAGACCATCTGATAAGAAATGTCCTAAGTGCGGCAGCTATATGCTTATTAAGGGAAATAAGCTTGTATGCGGCGATGAGAAATGTGGTTATATATTAGATACCACGAAAGATGTTAAGTAAAAGCATTTATATGTCACAACAATGTGCTTTATATGAGGTTTTAGAGTGATTTTTATTAGAATTGTCAGATAAATTTAATAAAAATGTTGATTATTTGAAAGTTGTGTGATAGTATTCTTTTATACAGATGTTTATCGGTGTAATTATGTATATGGAGGAATGTATGATGAGTGTACAGCTTTTGGATAAGACCAGAAAGATTAACAAGTTACTGCATAATAACCATTCGGCAAGAGTTGAGTTTAACGATATGTGCGGTGTCTTAAGTGGTATACTTGAATCCAACATCCTTGTCATAAGTAGGAAAGGTAAAGTCCTTGGTACCGGATATTATGCTGGCGTCGAAGTGATTAATGAACTTGTCTATGATAAGGTTGGTGGGTTTGTGGATGAGATGCTTAATGAAAGATTGTTGAGTGTATTATCGACAAAAGAGAACGTTAATCTTTCTACTTTAGGATTTACTATTGAGAATGTTAAGAAGTTTCAGGCTTTAATAGCACCGGTTGAGATAGCTGGGGAAAGACTTGGAACATTGTTTATGTATAAGAGTGACAGCTCTTATGAGATAGATGATATCATCTTAAGCGAATATGGAACAACAGTTGTTGGTCTTGAGATGATGCGTTCTGTTAATGAAGAGAATGCCGAAGAGGTAAGAAAGAAAAAGATAGTAAGGTCAGCTATTGACACATTATCAACTTCAGAGCTTGATGCGATTAAGAGTATATTTAAAGAGCTTGATGGAACAGAGGGAACTCTGGTTGCAAGTAAGATTGCAGATAATGTGGGAATTACAAGGTCAGTCATAGTTAATGCGTTAAGAAAGTTTGAAAGTGCCGGAGTTATAGACTGCAAGTCGTCTGGCATGAAAGGAACATATATTAAGGTTATTAATGAGTATGTGTTTGATGAGCTTACTAAGTATGACGAGTAGAATTAAATCTGGTGTATAAGCTGGATAGTATTATCTGATATTTTTATCAGAACAGAGGGTATGTAACTTGTGTTATATGCTCTCTTTTTTAATCTGACAGGTTGCTGATTATGCAATTCTGTTTCGCGGGTTTTCGGGTGTCTGGTTCTTTGGTTACTTGTCGTGAACAGGGAAATTAAAAACTGGTTCATTGTTAAAAGTTATATTGTGTGAGTGTTTTTAAACAATATGTCATAGCTATATAGGAATATAATCCTAAAAATACCAGAAATAGATAAAAATAACTTGTTTTTTTGTCGAAATTATTTATAATGGTAGGTAGTTTAATTATGTTTATGGTTACAATTCATACATAAAGTAAAAAATGGATGGTAACTTAATTATATCCATAGATAGAAAGGGGTATATATATGAGCTCGGGAATGTTTGGATACGTTAACGTATTAAAAGCGGCAGCAGATGCCAGCTGGACAAGAGAAGAAGTGTTAACTAATAATATAGCTAATGTTGATACACCTAATTATAAAAGACAGGATGTGGATTTCACAACTTACCTGAATTCTGCATTAAGCCGTACTAATGGCGGTTCTTCATCACTTACTAACAGAGTTAATAACATCAATTATAATGATGTTGCTATAAGAACATATACAGATAACTCAACATTATCATATAGAACGGATGGCAATAATGTTGATTTATCAACAGAGAATGTTGAGCTTGCAGCAGAACAGATTAATTATAATGCGCTTATTGACAGCATGAATAATGAGTTCTCAAGATTTAAAGCAGTACTTAAGTAGTATTTTATTTAAGGTACTAAAGAGGGATTAAAGACAAAGCTAAGACAAATAAGAGAATAAGGAGAACAGACATATGTCAATGTTTACAGCATTTAATATAAGTGCATCGGGTATGACTGCACAGCAGTTAAGAACAGATGTAATATCGCAGAATATAGCTAATGCGAATACTACAAGAACAAGTGACGGAACACCTTATGTAAAGAAGTCAGTTGTATTTACAGAAAAGACACTGACATCTGCACAGGCAGGGTATGGAACATCAGCTTACTCATCAAGGAATTATTCGGCATCTTCAGGAACATTTGCAGATGCATTAAGAGTTGCAAGCGGTGGCATAGTAGGAGATGGTGTTAAGGTCACATCCATATATGACGATACAACACAGGATATGAATATGGTGTATGATCCATCACATCCTGATGCAGATGAGAATGGATATGTTACGTATCCTAACGTCAATGTTGTTCAGGAAATGACGGACCTTATAGATGCTTCACGTTCGTATGAAGCTAATATATCAGCTTTCAATGCAAGCAAGAGTATGGCATCAAAGGGACTTACTATTGGTCAGTCTTAATAATATATAATATTACAGACATAAGATGATAATTAACTTATGTATATTGATACACGGAGGAATTGTAACATGGATTTAACAACAGCAGTCACTTCTCTAGGAAATGATTATGTCAATAAAGTTTCAGACCTGTTAACTAATAACAGTGTCACAAGTACAAATACATCTCAGGATTCTACATTTGATTCAATATTTAATTCAGTTTCAGGACTTCTGGATAGCACTAATAATTATATCCAGCAGGCACAGCAGGCAGAGGTTGACTTTGCACTTGGCAATATGACGAATACCCACGAACTTGGAGTATACCAGCAGCAGGCGAACATTGCACTTCAGTATACGGTTGCAATAAGAGATAAAGCACTAGAAGCATATAAAGAGATTATGAATATGCAGATATAATTACTTAGGAGTTAATAATGGCAGATAGAATAAAACAGATTCCCCAGAAGTTGTTAGAAATCTGGAAGAATTGGTCGGTTAAACAAAGAATAATAATAGTTAGTTCGATAGTAGCCTTTATAGCAGTGGTAGGTATATTGGCATTTGTACTTACACGTCCTAAGTATCAGGTACTTGTAACATGTGATGATTATACAGAAATGAACTCAGTAACATCTTTACTTTCTGAGAATAACCATAAGTATAAGATAGACAATATGGTGGTCAGTGTTAATGAAAAAGAACTGACAGCCTGTAAGATGCTTCTTGCAACAGAAGATATCCAGTCAGATGGTTATACTTTTGAAGATGCTATGAAGAGAAGCTTTACAACTACAGATTCAGACAGCACCAAGCAATATGCACATTATCTTGAAACTAAGCTTGCAAGTGATCTTGAAGATATGGATGGTGTTAAGAGTGCATCGGTTACTATTAATATGCCTGAAAAGACTAATTCCTTTTATCAGGCTGCATCAGATGCTACGGTTGCTGTAAAGCTTACAACAACAAAGGATATAGGTGATGATACAGCAGAAAGCATGGCATCACTTCTTGCAATGGCAGTTGGTAATGACTCGACTAAGAGTATTACTATTATAGATAATAAAGGCAATACATTATTTAATGGTGCGGCTGGCAACAGTTCGACTTCTGGTGTCGGCATGAACGACAAGCTAAAGTATAAGTCACAGATAGAGGCGACAACAAGCAGCTCTCTGTTAAGGAATATACTTTCAACAGGGCTTTATGATGATGCAGTTATCACACTTAACTATTCACTTGACTGGAATACAGTTAATACAATAGCTAAAGAATATACTGCACAGGATGGAAGAGAAGAAGGCCTTTACAGCCATTCATACCAGCAGTCATCGACAGGTACTAATGGGGCGAGTGGTACACCGGGTACAGCAAGTAACAGTGGAACCACTTACGATGTTTCTGATGGAACAACATCAACATCAACATATACAGTTAATGAGTATGATTATCTTCCTAATGAGCTTGTTACAACAACTAATACAGACCCGGGTGCTATTGTAATGGCTGACTCGACTATAGCAGTAACTCTTATACAGGATGTAACATATGAAGAGGAACAGGCACAGAAGCTTGGATATCTTAATGGAACAGACTGGGAAACATTTAAGAGCCAGAATTCACAGCCTGTTATGCTTACAGTAGACCCTACATGGACTGATATCATATCTAAGGGCACAGGTATTGCTCCAGCCAATATATCAGTTGTTGCATATCAGAAGAATTCATTTGTTGATAAGGCATCAACTAATATACTTAAACAGGCTTCATTCTGGATACAGCTTGTACTTGCAGCAGCTATACTTGGATTACTTATATTTGTTATTATCAGAAGCGCACGTCCACTTACTGTGGAAGAGAAGGAACCAGAGTTATCAGTGGAAGAAATGCTTGCTTCTACAAGAGAGAATCAGGCATCTGTTGATGATATCGACCTTCAGGAGAAGTCTGAAACCAGAAAAGCGATTGAGAAGTTTGTTGATGAAAATCCAGAGGCAGTTGCACTTCTGCTTCGTAACTGGCTTAACGAAGACTGGAACTAATGAATATGTTGTTATTTAGAACAGTAACATAATTATAATATGGGAGTACATATATGGCACGACAGGGTAATATTGGTGAAAAAGGAATGGACGGGGTTGAAAAGTCAGCAATATTGCTGATTGCCCTCGGTCCAGAAAAATCAGCAGAAATATTTAAACATTTAAAAGAAGAAGAGATAGAACAGCTCACACTTGAAATAGCTAATACAAGCAGCGTATCTCCGCAGACAAAAGAGCAGGTACTTAATGAGTTCTATGAAGTGTGTCTTGCCCAGCAGTATATCGCAGAAGGTGGTATTGGTTATGCCAAGGAACTTCTTGAGAAGTCACTGGGAGAGGAGAAGGCAAAGGCTGTTATTGGAAAGCTTACAGCAAGCCTTCAGGTACGTCCTTTCGAGTTTATCAGAAGAACAGATTCTTCTCAGTTGCTTAACTTCATACAGGATGAACATCCTCAGACTATAGCACTTATTCTGTCATATCTCCCACCTGCACAGGCATCAGCGGTTATATCATCGCTGCCACCTGAAAAACAAGCAGATGTTGCAAGAAGAATTGCCCAGATGGACAGAACATCACCAGATGTTATAAAGCAGGTTGAAAAGGTACTTGAGAAGAAGCTTGCATCCTTAGTTAATCAGGATTACACAATTGTCGGTGGTGTTGATGCTATCGTTGAAATTCTTAATTCTGTTGACAGAGGTACAGAAAGACATATTATGGAAACACTCGAAGTCGAAGAGCCAGAGCTTGCAGATGAAATCAGAAAGAAGATGTTCGTATTCGAGGATATCCTTTCTCTCGACGACAGAGCTATCCAGAGAGTGCTTAGGGATGTTGATAATTCAGACCTTGCTCTTGCACTTAAGGGCTCAACAGAAGAAGTACAGAATGTTATTCTTAATAACCTTTCAAAGCGTCTTGCTGTAATGATAAAGGAAGATATGGAATATATGGGTCCTGTACGTATGAAGGATGTTGAAGAGGCTCAGCAGAAGATTGTTAATATAATCAGAAAGCTTGAAGATTCAGCAGAAATCGTAATAGCAAGAGGCGGAGGTGACGAGATAATTGTCTAATCTGTTAAAAAGAGGAACAACAACAATAAGCGAAGAGAGGATTATTGATTATAATGAATTAATCAAGCTCAAGCTTAAGAATATTGCAAATGATAGAGAAAATCATGGAAATGTAGATGCAGATGGTTTTGTCAACGGACTTAAAGCAGATGTTGTTGAACAGCTTCTCACTGGTTCAGATGAGGATGGCGAGACAGCACAGAGTCAGGAGGACGTAAATAACCAGATTGCGGCAGCGCTTGAAGAGGCTAATGAACAGGCACAGACTATAAGGGATGAGGCTAACGAAGTGCTTGCACAGGCACATATGGAGGCCAGAAAGATTATAGAAGATGCTAAGCGTACAGGTTATGAGCAGGGTGCACAGAATGCAAGGGAAGAATATAATGCCAAAGCAGATGAACTTGCAAGAGATTATGAGGCTAAGAAAGCACAGCTTGAAAAAGAATATAATGATATGAAAGCTTCTATGGAGCCAGAACTTGTAGAAACTATCACAGAAGTATTTAAAAAGATTACTTATACAGTTGCAGAAGATAATAAAGATATTATTATCGGACTTATCAATGGTGTTATGAAAAATACCGATATAAGTAATGAATTCATTATAAAGGTTTCACCTGAGGATTATAAGTTTCTTGTTAATAATCAGGGAAAGATATACTGTTCAGTATCCAAAGAGGTTACGATGGATATTGTTGAGGATGCAACTATGAAGAAGAACCAGTGCATCATAGAAAGTGATACTGGTGTGTATGATTGCAGCCTTGATATAGAGCTTAATAATCTAATTGAGGATATTAAGCTTCTTAGCTGCCTGTAAAGTATTACAGGAATGTTTTAGTAAAATGGAATTCAGTTGGAATATCCAGACAGGGAGGAAGAGGAATTGTCAGTTCTGAATAAGGATAAGTATTATGCTTTAACAGAGAAATCTTTCTACAAGAAGCTTGGAAAGGTTACAAAGATAGTTGGTCTTACTATAGAGTCAGCAGGACCGGATGCTAAGCTTAATGACCTGTGCAAGATATATTCGGCTGATAAAAGTCAGGTTCTTTATGCAGAGGTAGTTGGCTTCAAGGACTCAAGAGTTCTTCTTATGCCATTTGATGTGGTAGATGGAATAGGTCCGGGAAGTATTGTAGAGAATACAGAAAGTCCACTTGCTGTTAAGGTTGGTGATGATATACTTGGACATACACTTGATGGTCTTGGCAATCCGACTGATGGAGCAGAGCTTTATCTTGACAGCAGTTATTCTGTAGAGGCTGCACCGCCAGACCCTATGGACAGAGAGATTATAAGTGATGTTCTTCCACTTGGTGTAAAGGCAGTTGATGGTCTTCTTACAGTAGGTAAGGGACAGAGAATAGGAATATTTGCAGGTAGTGGTGTAGGAAAAAGTACACTGCTTGGTATGTTTGCAAGAAATACAAAGGCAGATATTAATGTAATAGCGCTTATAGGTGAGCGAGGCAGGGAAGTAAGAGAGTTCGTTGAAAGAGACTTAGGACCTGAGGGTATGAAGCGAAGTGTACTTGTAGTTGCTACATCAGACAAGCCGGCACTTATAAGAAATAAAGCTGCAAAGACGGCAACTGCTATTGCAGAATATTTCAGGGACCAGGGCAAAGATGTTCTTCTTATGATGGACTCACTTACACGTTTTTCTATGGCACAGCGTGAGATAGGTCTTGCTTCAGGTGAACCGCCTGTTACAAGAGGCTATCCGCCTAGTGTATACAGTGAGATGCCTAAGCTCCTTGAAAGAGCCGGTATGTCAGATAAAGGTTCCATAACTGGTCTGTATACAGTACTTGTAGATGGTGATGATTTTAATGAGCCAATCACTGATACAGCGCGAAGTATTCTTGATGGACATATCATGTTGTCAAGAAAGTTAGGACATAAGAATCATTATCCGGCTATAGATGTACTTCAGAGTATATCAAGATGTATGAGCCAGATAGTTACAAAGGAACATAAAAAAGCGGCAGGAAGACTTAAGACAGTTCTTGCTACTTATAATGAGGCAGAAGACCTTATTAATATTGGTGCATATAAGAGTGGCTCTAACAGGAATATAGATTATGCTATATACAAGATAGATGCGGTTAATAAGTTCCTTACACAGCAGACCGATGAGAAGTTTTCATTTGAAGACGAATTACAGTCACTTATGGAGCTGTTTGCAGATTATGACGACTTTGAAAGCGGAAAGCTTAAGCTTGGAGAACAGCCGGCAAGACAGAGGCGTTAGTAAGTATAAGCTTGCGGCGGCTATGTAAGATATAGTGATGTATAAAGAGAGACAGACATATGGCAAAGTTTGTATATGGAATGCAGAATGTCCTTAATATAAAGGAGCGTATGGAAACACAGGCAAAGACTGAGTATGCGCAGATGTTAGGAGCACTTCATGACGAAGAGATAAGGATGCAGAGTATAGTAAATACTCTGAATTCCTATAAGTCACAGGCTAAGGAGCTTGCTATGGGAACGCTTGACATTGCAAGAATAAGAAGATGCAGTGAAGCTATAAGTATAACTGAAGATATGGCGAAAAATCAGGCAGTCAGGGTCAGAATAGCAGAAAAGAATGTAGAAAATGCCATGATGAAGCTGACAGCAGCAGTTAAGGAAAGAAAAGTTCAGGAAAAGCTGAAAGAAAAGGCTTTTGAAGAATTTTTACAGGAATTAAATGCACAGGAGATGAAAGAGATTGATGAAGTCGTAAGTTTCAATTATAATAATAGGGAAGAAGATGTCTGATATTAGTAAATATATTACTATTACAGATATATAGATAAATTAATATGGAGAACAGAGTATTATGGCAAAGAAGAAATCCAAGGAAGAACTAGATATCGATGATGGCTTAGATATGGGCGAAGAGTCGGAGAGCACAGGTGGCAATAAGCTGCTTAATATATTGATTGTACTTATTGTTATTATTATATGGCTTGCTATATTTGCATTACTTATAAAGATGAATGTCGGCGGTATAGGAAGTATGTTAAGACCTTATCTTAAGAATATTCCAGGTATTAATATGATACTTCCAGATGCAACAGATGAAGAGGTATCGGAGGAATCTGGTGGCAAGTATAAGAGCCTTTCGGAAGCTATAGACAGAATTAATGAGCTTGAAGCACAGCTTGAGCAATATCAGAACTCAGATTCAGCAGATTCTTCTACAATAGCAGAGCTTCAGGCAGAAGTTGCAAGACTTAAAACGTTTGAGGAAAATGCACAGTATTATCAGGACCTTAAGGATAGATTCGACAAGGAGGTAGTATATGCAGATAATGCACCTGATATAGAAAATTATAAGAAGTGGTATGAGTCAATTGATTCAGACAATGCAGCCAAGTTATATCAGCAGGTAGTTCAGGATCTTCAGGAGTCGCAGAAAGTTAAAGATTGGGCAGAAGCATATGCTAAGATGGATGCTGATAAGGCGGCAGCTATTCTTGAAGAGATGACAGGTGATACAAATCTTGTTTCAAAGATACTTAATTGTATGACCTCTAAGCAGAGAGCAGCTGTACTTGCAGAGATGGATCCGGTATATGCAGCCAAGCTTACTAAGATTACATATCCATAGAATATACATTAACAGTATAATTAATTGTCAGTTAAATGTGGTAATCTGATTATGCATTTAATTGTGTATAATCTGTTACATATATGATGTTAAAGGATTATATTAATTGCAAAGCAATGCAGCAGATCCTGTACATCAGTGAGTGGTAATAACTATTTTTGGCACTCATTATATTATAATTAAGAAAGGAGGAATAGTATGGTAAGTCCAGCAGTTATGGGAACAGGAACAGTAAGTAATGTTTCAGCAAAATCAGTTTCAAGAAACAGCTGTTCTGGCAGTGGTTCAGACTTTAAGAAAGTTATGGCAGCCTCACTTGCACAGAATACGGCAGGAGCAGGTAAGAATCCTGCTGATAATAAGCTTTCAGTGCCAATAGCAGAAAAGTCGGATGCACAGACAGCAAAGAGCAGTTCTCAGGACGTTAACGCAGCAGATGCAGGTAGTAATAATAAGGCACAGTCTGTAAACGGTGCTGATAAGAATGAGCTTAATGATAAAGTTAATGAAGCAGTGCAGGATGTTAAGGATACTATTAAGGATGAACTTGATGTATCAGATGAAGATATAGCTAAGGCTATGGAAGTTCTTGGAATGACAGCAACAGACCTTTTGTCAGTAGTTAAGGTTACAGAGCTTGTAGGGGAACTTACAGGTACAGATGCAATAACACTTATAACAGATGATGATATGTTAAGCAGACTTACATCGGTTCTTGATGTTGTCAATGCAGCACAGCAGGATATAGCAGATATGTCAGGTGTAAATGTTGAAGATGTCAGTGATGTTATAGCAACAGCCAATACAGAAGCAGATGTCAATAAGGATGTAACAGACAATGTGGTTAGCAATAACCAGCCGGCAGCTATTGAAGAATCATTAAGTGATATGCTTGCTAAGAAGATTACAACAGATGGTTCAGCAAAACAACAGAATAATGCTGGAGAGCAGAATCATAACACTGAAACTTATGGAAGTGTTGCTGACAACATGATTCAGAGTATGTCAGATAGTTTTGCGGATATTATAACAGAGGATACTGCTTATGTCAGTGAAGCTGATATAGTTAATCAGGTTATAGACCAGATTAAGCTTACATCAGGTAAAGAGCTTACAAGCATAGAGGTTATGCTCAATCCTGAAAGACTAGGAAGTGTCCATGTTACAGTTTCAGCAAAGAATGGTATACTTACTGCGCAGATAGCAGCTCAGAATGAACAGGTTAAGACGGCGCTTGAGAACCAGATGACAACCTTAAGAGAGAATTTTGAAAATCAGGGTATCAAGGTTGATGCTGTTGAGATTACAGTTATGACTCACCAGTTTGAGGCAGGACAGAACTTTGGACAAAATGAGTCCGAAAGAAAACAGTCAGAGCGAAAGTTAAATAAGAAGCTTGATTTGTCAGCATATGATGATGAAGTGGATGATGAATTCAGTGATGACGAATTAAGAAGAAAAGATTCTATACAGAATGGAAACAGTAGTGTAGAATATATTGCATAGTTAATGAGAAGAAAGGAGAAAAGTTATGGCAGGAGTAGATAATACATCAGGTGTTACATCGAGTCAGATTATCAGTTCTACATCTAAGACAAGCAACACAAAGCAGTCCAATATGCTTAATATGCAGGACTTTTTAAGCTTGTTAGTAGCTGAAATGCAGAATCAGGATCCGCTTGAACCAACAAGTAATTCTGACTATATGGCACAGATGGCAACATTCTCACAGGTTGAAGCAACATCAGATATGAATGAAAGAGTATTAAGCCAGACAGCATCTAATCTTATAGGTAAAGCAGTTATTGTAAAGACTGATACTAACAGTTCTGGCTATGCAGGTGGTATAGTTAATGGCTGGCAGGAGATTGATGGTATAGTATATCTTGGAATTAATGGTAACCTTTATGATATCAATGATATTGACCAGGTTATAGATAAAGATTACTATGAAAAGTGGAATAATGCTGCGAATGGTAATGGCTCTAACGCTAATTCTGGAAGCAGCACTAATACAGATAACAAGACAGAGTAATGGATACTGTAAATGGATTGAAGGTATTCAGGCTTTAAGTTAGCCATATATGTCTGAGATATAGAAAACATCAGGCAGGATTGGAGCTTCGTATGAGTAATATGATTAATAATAATATTAATTCAATTGAACGAATGACCGAAGCTATCAGTAAGAGAAAGAAACAGGATGTTAATGCCACTTATAATGGCCCTTCATTTACTGAAATATTAAGTAGACAGAAGTCAATAGATGAACTTATTGCAGACAGAACTGAAGAGACAGTTGTATCTGGTGGGATAAGGTTTACAAAGCATGCAGATGCAAGACTTATGCAAAGAAACATCAGACTTACTGACGAACAGATGACAAGACTTGAAGAGGGAACCAGAAAGGCATCCGATAAAGGAATCAAGGAGTCTTTGGTTCTTGTTGATGATCTTGCTTTTATAGTTAATACTGATAAGAAGATGGTTATAACGGCAATAGACCAGAATTCAAGTGAAGATAATATATATACAAACATTGATGGTGCAGTTATTATATAGCAGGACCGGTAAGGATGCTATTCACCCCGGAATGACGGAAGGGGTGGACATACATCAGTGTAAAACAGGTTTAGGCAATATGGAGGAACAAATATTATGATGAGAGCATTGTTCTCTGGTGTATCAGGCCTTAAGGCTCACCAGACAAGAATGGATGTTATAGGTAATAATATAGCTAATGTTAATACAGTAGCATATAAGTCACAGTCTATGACTTTCAGTGAAGTGTTTTATCAGACAACACAGACAGCTACAGGACCTAATGCGACTACTGGTAAAGGTGGTACTAATGCTATGCAGATTGGTCTTGGTTCATCAGTTGGCGCAATTTCAACAGCTATGACGACAGAAGGTGCCACAGAAAGAACAGATAATACAACAGATCTTGCTATTACAGGTAGTAATGCATTTTTTATCGTAAGTAATGCTGGAACTACATATTTTACAAGAGCTGGTAACTTCACAAAGGATGAGTCAGGTGCACTTGTTACACAGTCAGGCGCTAATGTAATGGGCTGGCAGATAGATGCTACAACAGGTGAAGTAGTTAAGGATAAGGTATCAAAGCTTTATCTTGACAGTCCTGAATTCAGATATACATTACCAGAAAGAACAACAGGACTTACACTTACAGGTAATATAGATTCATCATCTACAGAAGATCTTGCGGCAACACTTAACTTTTATGACAGCTTAGGAAGTTCATATCAGGCTACTATAGTGTTCCATAGAGAAGGTCAGACTGGTAATGATGTAACATATTCAATAGCTGGTTCAACAATAACAAAGGATGGTGAATCAACAACTCTTACAATAGAAACAAGTGATTCACTTGTGTTTAATTCAGTTACGGGTCTTTCAAATGAGGCTAATTCTAATATAACATTTACAATTGGAAGTGATACAGCGAATGACCCTCAGCTCGATTCTATCGGTTCAGTAGGCGATCATACTCTTACTGTTGATATGTCAGGTATTAAGATGATAAAGGATAACAGTTCTATAAAGCAGACAGATGGTATACTTGATCCAGTATCTGGTGCTTATGTAGGTGGTGGTAAAGCTGTTGGTACTATGACATCTTATGGTATTGATACAACAGGACGTATTGTTGCAAGTTATAGTAATGGTGATACTCAGGTTATAGGACAGATTGCCGTAACAGAGTTTACTAACCCGGCAGGTCTTGAAAAGGTTGGTGAGAACCTTTACTCAGCAACACTTAACTCAGGTGAGTTTGATGGTATAGGTAAGGATATTTCTTCTACAAGTGGAAAGATTCAGTCAGGAGTACTTGAAATGTCTAATGTAGATCTTGCTTCAGAATTCACAAGCATGATTACAACACAGAGAGGTTATCAGGCTAATTCGAGAATTATCACAGTGTCAGATACATTGCTTGAAGAACTTATTAACCTTAAGAGATAATTAATATAATTGAAGCGGTTTATACGGGATGAAGCGCTACAGATAGTTTGCAGCGTTTCATTCTGTTGATAGAAAAGACTTGTAAGAGGACTTTTAGGATAGTTAAATTTACTTAGAAAAATATGCAGAAAATGGCAGTATTTTGTTGCATTATTTTGCCATTGGTGTTTTAATATAGATAGTTTTACATGGGGGATTGTATTTATAAGGATAAGTATGCCCCACAACGAAAGAATGGATGGTGTATTGAATGGATATAGCTACACTTGTTGGTACTATTGTCGGATTTGTAATGGTAATATTCGGAATTATGTGGGGTAAAGGAGCCTCGGTACTCCAGAATTTCATAGATGTTCCTTCAATTATTATTACAGTTGGTGGTTCATTGTCGGGAATTATGGCTTCTTATAGTCTTAAGGATTTCCTTGGTAATTTCAAGGGAGTCGGTCTTGCATTTAAGGATCCCAAGTATGATCACGGAGCTACAATATCTAAGATAATCGAATTGTCTAATGTGGCAAGAAAAGAAGGACTTCTTGCGCTCGAAGAAGTTGCCCAGAACTTAGATGATGAATTTATGAAGAAGGGAATTCTGCTTATAGTCGATGGTACAGAGCCGGAACTCGTAAGAGGAATTCTTGAAACAGAACTTATGAATATGGATGAAAGACACAGAAGTGTTGCTGGTTTCTTCGAGGCGTGGGCAGCTCTCGGTCCTGCCTGGGGTATGATTGGTACGCTTATTGGTCTGGTTAATATGCTAAAGGATCTTACGGATTCTTCGGCAATCGGTCCTAATATGGCGACAGCCTTGCTTACAACACTTTATGGTTCACTTATAGCTAACTGGTTCTGTACTCCTATAGCGAACAAGTTAAAAGCTCAGAATGCTACAGAGTATCAGCTCAGGGAAATAGTTATTGAAGGTCTTCTTTCAATACAGGCAGGTGAGAACCCAAGAGTTATTGAAGAGAAGCTTAAGTCATTCCTTTCACCAGCTACAAGAACAGCCATTTCGACAGAAGAAGGTGGAGGTGAGGCTTAATGGCTAAAAAGAAACCTCAGGAACAACCAGCTGGTGCTCCAGCGTGGATGAGCACTTTCAGTGATCTGATGAATCTTTTGCTGTGTTTCTTCGTACTTCTTTTCTCTATGTCATCTGTTGATGCAGAGAAGTTTGAGAAAGTAGCGGCATCGCTTAATGCCAGTTTTAGTATATTCTCAGCAGGTGGTTCCGCACTGACGGATGAAGGTATACTTGTCGGGAGTGGGGCTACACAGCTTAATGATCTTAGTTCTTATTATAATAATATGGGACTTAACACAGATGGTGAGTTCACAGAAGAAGTAAAAAGTGCTCAGGAGCAGATTGAAAAAGAAGGTTTGAAAGAATCAGAGAATATGGCAGAGCAGATAGAGAATAACTTGAAATCTGCCGGTGTGGACAATCAAGTTGAGGTAACAGCAACAAGCAAGTATGTTATGCTTAATCTGAATGGTGGTATACTGTTTAACTCAGGAGATGCAGAACTTACAGCAGATGCTGTTAAGCTGCTTGAAGGTGTTTCAGATGCAATATATCAGTATGATAATAACTATATAACTATAGAAGGACATACAGACAGCAATCCTATCAATACTGCAAAGTATCCGGATAATATGATGCTTTCAGTACACAGGGCACATAGTGTATATAATTATCTTGTCAAGACTAAGAACTTTGACCCTAAGACATTGACTTCATCAGGAAGAGGAGAGAGTGTTCCAGTTGCGGATAATTCCACAGCAGAGGGAAGAGCACAGAACCGTCGTGTCGAGATAAGAATATATAATAATCTAAATAGCGATATTCAATAAAAGGAGAAAGCATATGAAAAAGAGTACATTAAATGTGATAACACTTGCGCTTGTGCTTATTAATCTTGTACTTACAGTTATTCTGACATTTTCACTTGTGTCAACGAATAATAAAACAAATAAGCTTATAAGCAAGGTGGCAGAGATAATTGATCTTGATGTTGCTGGTGCTGATACAGGAGATAAGGGTACATCTTCAAGTTCAGGCCTTGATGATATCACTTATGTTGATGTAACTAACAATGATTCTAAGGATATTATGATATCCTATACAGATGGTGGAAAGACACATTACGCCATCATGAATGTATCACTTGGTCTTAATACTAAGGCAAAGGATTATACGGCTAAGAGTACTACTATTAACAATGGTATGAAAGTTATTGTAAATGCAGTCCAGACAGAGGCTATGAAGTATACATATAGTACAGTAGCATCAAGTAAAGCTACTATTGAATCAGCTTTGTTAGAACAGCTGCAGGATACATTCCAGACACAGTGTATAACATCTGTAATAGTATCAATAGTAGTACAGTAAGAGATGGATGCGTTTAATGATTATGAGATATAAGGAGGTGAGGAAGACATGGGAGAGGTCTTATCACAAGACGAGATAGATAATCTCCTGAAAGCACTCAGCAGTGGAGAACTGGATGTTGATGAGATGAAGAACGGCGAAGAAAAACAGGTGAAGAACTATGACTTCGCAAGACCTTCAAAGTTCTCAAAGGAACATTTAAGAACACTTGAGATTATCTTTGAACATTTTGGAAGACTTCTAGCAACCAATCTTCCAGCCTATTTAAGAAAAACAGTTAGTGTTGATGTAGTGAATTCAGAGGTTGTAATATATTCAGAATTCTCGAATGCGCTGTCAAATCCAGTGCTGTTAGGGGTGGTGAGTATGAAGCCGCTTGCTGGCAATATGGTTATGGAGATGGCTTCAAATCTGGGATTTGCTATAGTTGACAGGTTACTTGGAGGAGCTGGAGCGGCTCTTGATAAGGAGAGAGATTTTTCAGAGATAGAGCTGACGATAATAGAAAGAATTTTTTCAATATGCGTGAATCTTTTAAGAGAGCCTTGGGAGAATGTTATAAAAGTAACGCCAAGACTTGAAAGAATAGAAACGAATTCACAGTTTGCGCAGATTATATCGCCAACAGAAACAATAGCAATCATAACCATCAATCTTAAGATAGGCGATGTTGAAGGACTTATGAATGTTTGTCTTCCATTCACATTGTTAGAGCCGGTTATGGATAAGCTTAATACCAAGTTCTGGTTCGCTAATATGCAGGAGAAAGATCCTACAATGTATGGCGATGTGATTGAGAATATAATCAGCAAAACTAAGGTGCCTATCAAAGCAATACTTGGTGGGTCTAAGGTTAATGTAGCAGATTTTGTAAACCTTCAGGTAGGTGATATAATTAAAATTGATAAAAAGGTTGATCAGGAATTAGATGTATATGTGGGCAATATAAAGAAGTTCAATGCATTACCTGGTTACTTTGAAGATAAATACGCAGTTAGAATAACAGACGTAATTAGAGAGGAGAGTGAGTAACAGATGGATGGCATGTTATCACAAGATGAGATAAACGCATTATTAAATGGAATGAATAGTGATGACAGCAGCGATGATAATGCGGATTCGGCAGCACAGGATAGCAGCATGGCTGGTGATAATAATACGAATAATGATATTCCAGATACTGAGGAAGTCCTTTCTGATTACGAAAAGGATGCAGTTGGTGAAATATCCAATATAAGCATGGGAACAGCAGCGACAACACTTAGTTCACTGCTTAATCAGAAGGTAAATATAACAACACCTAGGGTTGAAATTGCAGATTGGGAGCATCTTTCAAGTAAATATGACAGACCTTGCGTTATGTTACAGATAAGATATAAAGAAGGTCTTGATGGTAATAATGTACTTATTTTGAAAGAAAAAGATGTAAAGATTATTACAGATCTTATGATGGGCGGTCCTGGTAATGCAGATGATGCAGAAGAACTTACAGATCTTCATCTGAGTGCAATTGGTGAGGCTATGAACCAGATGATGGGTTCAGCGGCAACATCACTTTCATCTATGTTTAATAGAAAGATAGATATCAGCCCACCAATAGCTAACATAGTAGAAACATATAATGAAATGGATGATTCGCTTCCACCATTTCTTGCTGGTCAGTTCGTTATGGTAGCATTCAAGATGCAGATAGGCGATCTTATTGATAGTGAGATTATGCAGTTGTATCCAATAGACTTTGCTAGAGAACTTCTTAATATGTTCTCTATAGACCCAACTATGGGCGGTCAGATGAACACAGAAGATACAGCTGCTACAAATGTGCAGCCACAGCAGAGCCAGCCGGAACCACAGGCACAGCCACAACAGCCACAACAGCCAGTGCAGCCACAGGCGCAGCCAGCGCCAGATATGTCGGCACAGCAGCCTTATATGGGAATGCCACAACAGAATATGGCAGGACAGTCAATGCAGGGTATGGCACAGCAGAATATGGGAATGCCTTATGGTTATGGTATGGGTATGCCACCACAGGGAATGCCTTACGGTTATGGTATGCCACAGGCACAGCCAGCACAGGATGTCAATGTTGCACCAGCAGCTTTCCAGCCATTTTCAGCAGACGTTAATCCGCTTACACAGCAGGAAAACATTGACCTTATTATGGATGTTCCACTTCAGGTTACAGTTGAACTTGGAAGGGTGTCAAAGTCAATTAAAGAAATTCTTGAGTTTGCACCAGGAACAATTGTAGAACTTAATAAGATAGCTGGAGAAGCTGTAGATGTACTTGTTAATGGTAAGTATGTTGCCAAAGGTGAAGTAGTAGTTATTGAAGAAAACTTCGGTGTAAGAATTACAGAAATAATAAAATAGTATATTAATTTATCATTTTTTTATAAATATATATATGAAAATTACATTTTATGATGTATAATAATTAAGGTTTAAATTTAGTGAATAATTTATATTTATAATCAGTTAAGATAGGAGAATCAATCATATGGCTAAGAATATTTTGATTTGTGATGATGCAGCATTTATGAGAATGATGATTAAGGATATCCTCACAAAGAATGGTTACAATATCGCAGGTGAAGCAGAAAATGGTGCTAAAGCCGTAGAAAAGTATAATGAGTTAAAGCCAGATTTAGTACTTATGGATATTACTATGCCAGAAATGGATGGTATTCAGGCTCTTAAGAAGATTAAAGAGGCAGACCCAGGAGCATCAGTTATTATGTGTTCGGCTATGGGACAGCAGGCTATGGTTATTGAGTCTATCCAGTCAGGGGCTAAGGATTTTATTGTTAAGCCTTTCCAGGCAGACAGAGTTCTTGAAGCGGTTCAGAAAGTTGTAGGCTAATGGTCAGTGCATCAATGAGTAGCAGAATTGAGGCATTTGCACAACTTTTAACGCTTTTTATAATATTCATACTTGTATTAGCTATTACATATTATGTTACAAGATTTGTTGGCAATTATCAGAAGAACAAGATGTCAGGAAGCAATATCAACATTCTTGAAACTATGAGAATATCTAACACCAAGTATATACAGGTAGTGAAGATAGGAAGCAAAGTGTTTGCAATAGCAGTAGCTAAAGATACAGTTACATATTTATGTGAACTCAACGAAGATGAGCTTGTATACAACGAGTCCTCATCAGGTAAGATGCTTATGAATAGCGAAAGCTTTAAAGATATTTTAGAGAAATTCAAGAAAGACAAGCCAGAAAGTTAGGCGGATATATAATATGTTACATTTTATTAAGAAACATAAAAAGGCGCTTGCCAGAGTATGTGTCGCATTAAGTACAATAATGGGTGTTCTTTTTGCTGTTACCGCTAAGGTATTAGCAGCAGATGGAGATAATAATCTTATAAGTATAGGCATTTCCACAGGTGATGGAAGTGATATGGCAAGTGTTTTACAGATGCTTATAGTGCTTACTGTTATATCACTTGCACCATCTATACTGATTATGCTTACCTCATTTACAAGAATAGTAATAGTTCTTCATTTTACAAGAGCTGCTATTGGTACGCAGACTGTTCCGCCTAATCAGGTTATTATTGGATTATCATTGTTTTTAACAGTGTTTGTTATGGCTCCTACATTTACAGAGGTATATAATAATGCGGTTGTTCCATTATCGAATAATGAGATGACAACACAGGAAGCCTTTGATGAAGGAATAAAGCCGTTACGTACATTTATGCTTAAACAGACATCTACTAAGGATCTTGATACATTTTTAAAGATAGCAGGATATGAAGAAGGTTCGGTAAAGTCAGAGGATGATATCACATTAAGAGTTCTTATACCATCATTTATAATAAGTGAGTTAAGAATTGCTTTCATTATTGGATTCCTTATCTACCTGCCATTCATAGTTATAGATATGGTTGTGTCATCGACACTTATGTCTATGGGTATGATGATGCTTCCACCTACTACTATTTCAACACCATTTAAGATACTGCTGTTCGTTATGGCAGATGGATGGAATCTTATAATAGGTAATCTTATGCTGACATTTAAGTAGATATGAAAGGTATATTACATTATATAAGATGGAGGCATGCAGATGGATACTGGTACAGTTATTAATATAGCAAGACAGACAATATGGATAATAGTAGAAACTGCGGTGCCGGTTCTGATTATATCCATGGCTGTTGGTCTGATAATAAGTCTGTTTCAGACATTGACATCTATTCAGGAACAAACACTTACATTTGTACCTAAGCTGTTGGCAATTCTGCTTACAATTATGCTTATAGGTGGATGGATGCTGAATCAGATTACAGGATTTATGAATAATTTATGGAATTTTTCCCAGTACATTTAATTAAAGGATTAAGTTACAATGATTAATTATGAAGTCGCACTTGGACAATTAGAGCTATTTGTTTTGATACTTATTCGATTAGCTTCATTTGTCTATGCTGCGCCTTTTTTTAATACTGCCAATGTGCCTAATCGTTTTAAGATAGGCTTCTCACTAGCTTTAAGCATGATAGTATATTCACTTCATCCAGATATGGCTGTGCAGTATGATAATATTATAGATTACTGCATAATAGTTGTTCAGGAGCTTATAGTCGGTATTCTTCTTGGTGCTGTGTCATCTTTTGCAGTCCAGATAATCCAGTTTTCAGGTAAGATAATAGATATGGATATAGGTTTGTCCATGGCACAGATATATGACCCTACGACACGTATGCAGGTCGGTATTATGGGAAATTTTTATTATTATATGCTTATGCTTCTTCTTATATTATCGGGTATGCATAGATTTCTTATAGAGGCTATAGTAGAAACCTATAATGTTATACCTATTGGTGGGGTTAAGTTCGGGGCAGGACTGTATACAACCGTTATACAGTTTATGTCAGACTACTTTGTTATCGGTTTCAGAATTGCACTTCCGGTATTTGCGACTATGCTTTTGCTGAATTGTATTCTTGCGATACTGGCAAGGATTGCGCCACAGATGAATATGTTCGTAGTGGGTATGCAGCTTAAGATATTTGTTGGAATATTTGTTATATTCTTCACGATAAGTATGCTGCCTGCTGTATCTAATATTATATTTGAAGAGATTAAGGATTTGTTTTCACTACTTGTAAGGGGAATGAGCTGATATGGATGATACAACACTGTTATTAAAGTTAGACTTGCAGTTCTTTGCCAAAGATGGACCGGGTGGAGAGAAGACAGAGCCGGCTACAAGTAAAAAGCTTAATGATATACGAAAAGAAGGTCAGGTTGCCAAGAGTAAGGAAATTATTACGGCAATTTCACTGATGTCGCTTTTTATTATTCTTAAGGTGTATTTGTCAAGCCTTGGAACAGGACTTATAGATGTCTATAAGGAAATCTATAGCTCAGTACCACTTGTTATATCTGAAAGTGCCAGCGGGCTTCAGACAAGAATGGCGACAACGGTACTGAGGCAGGTTATTGTTGATGTTGTAAAGCTTGCTATACCGATACTTATCGTGGCAGTTGTCATAGCAGTACTTGGTAATATGTTACAGCAGAAATGGATGGTTACAGCAAAGCCACTCCAGCCAAAGTTAAGCAAGTTAAGTCCGATAAGCGGTCTTAAGAGAATGTTTTCAGTAAGACAGCTTATGGAACTGTTAAAGTCTATTGCGATGATAGCGCTTATTATGGTGGTAGTATATACGACTATCAAGAGTAAAATGAATGTGCTTCTTACATTTTATGATGTTGGACTTAATGCCGCACTGTCCACGATAGGAAGCATAATAATTGACTTAGGAATTAAAATAAGTGCGGTGTTTCTTATAGTTGGTTTTGTCGACCTTATATATCAGAGACATAAGTTCAAGAATGATAATATGATGACAAAGCAGGAAGTTAAAGATGAGTATAAAAACTCAGAAGGTGATCCGCAGGTTAAGGGCCAGATACGAAGGAAAATGCAGGAAATATCAAGAAGAAGAATGATGCAGCAGCTTCCAGAGGCAGATGTTGTTATCACCAACCCGACACATTTTGCGGTTGCACTAAAGTATGAACCAAATGCAGGAAAAGCTCCAGTTGTTATAGCAAAAGGTGCTGATTATCTTGCTTTTCAGATAAAGGATAAAGCAAAGGAATATAACATAGCAATAGTAGAGAATAAGCCGCTTGCACGAATACTTTATCATAATATAGATGTAGGTATGGAGATACCACCAGAATTATATCAGGCTGTTGCAGAAATTCTTGCTACAGTTATGCGAACAAATAATAGATTATAATCAAAATATGTGGTATTATGTTTAAAGGACTGATTTTTATGATATATTATTACATTTTGGAAGGAGAAATAAAGTGAAGCTAAAGAAGAATGACTTATTTATGGGCATATATATACTTGCAGCAGTTTTATTCTTTATTATTTCAATTCCTTCGTGGTTACTTGATATATTACTTGCGTTTAATATAATGGTTGCGCTTGTTATATTATTTAATTCATTGTATGCAAAAGAAGTACTGGATATGGCCGCATTTCCAACTATGCTGTTATTTACAACTATTTTTAGAATATCACTTAACGTTTCATCAACAAAGCTTATCTTAAGGGATGGATACGCAGGTAATGTCGTTGCCACATTCGGTAAGTTTGTTGGTGGTGGTAATCTTGTCATAGGTACCATCATATTCATAGTACTGATTATTGTACAGTTTATCGTTATCAATAAAGGTTCTGAAAGAGTATCAGAAGTAACTGCCAGATTCACACTGGATGCCATGGCAGGTAAGCAGATGGCGATTGATTCAGATCTTAATACAGGTGCAATAACAGATAAAGAAGCAGCGGAGAGGAGAAAGAAGCTGCAGCAGGAAAACAGCTTCTTTGGTTCTATGGATGGTGCTACCAAGTATGTTAAGGGAGATGCGACAGCAGGTCTTATTATCACAGCTATCAACCTTGTAGGTGGTGTCGTTATGGGCATGATGTATCAGGGATTATCTATCAATGAAGCACTCTCTACATATGCCATACTTACAATCGGTGATGGGCTTTGTTCACAGATTCCATCACTGCTTATATCATTATCAACAGGTATTCTTGTTACAAAGGCATCAAGTGAGGGTGAACTTGGTGATGAGATGGTTGGACAGCTTTTCTCTATGGACAGGGTGCTTATTATGGTAGGAGCAGCACTTACACTGCTTGGTGTTGCAACACCACTTCCTATATATATATTTGTACCACTTGGCGTGGCACTTATTATATATGGAAGAAAGCTTAAGGATAAGACAGGAGAAGCTACTATCGAGGAGATGGCAGAAGCAGAGGAAACAGAGGCGCAGGAGATAAGAAAGCCGGAGAATGTTGTTTCACTTCTTAATGTCGACCCTATTGAGCTTGAGTTTGGTTATGGTATTATTCCGCTTGCCGATGTTAATCAGGGTGGTGACCTTCTTGACCGAGTTGTTATGATAAGACGACAGGTTGCACTTGAACTTGGTGCAGTTGTTCCTATTATTCGTTTAAGAGACAATATCCAGCTTAACCCTAACCAGTATGTTATTAAGATAAAGGGCATACAGGTAAGTGAAGGTGAGATATTATTTGATCATTATATGGCGATGAATCCGGGATATGTTGAGGAAGAGATTACAGGTATTCCTACATTTGAGCCTTCATTCCATCTCCCAGCCATATGGATAACTGAGAGCCAGAGAGAAAGAGCAGAGTCGATGGGTTACACAGTAGTAGACCCACCTTCAATAATAGCTACACATCTTACAGAGGTTATAAGACAGCATATTGCTGAACTCCTTACAAGGCAGGATGTACAGAACCTTATTAATAATATTAAGGATAATAACTCGGCACTTATTGAAGAACTTGTTCCTAAACTGCTTGGAATTGGTGAAATCCAGAAAGTATTACAGAATCTTCTTGAAGAAGGCATATCAATAAGAGATTTGGTTACTATATTTGAAACATTAGCAGACCATGCTGCGGTTACAAGGGATACAGATATTCTTACAGAGTATGTAAGACAGAGCCTGAAGAGAGCTATATCTGGAAAGTATTTCCCACCTAATGAGGTCACCAATGTTATTACGCTTGACCCTAAGGTTGAACAGGAGATTATGGGAGCTGTTAAGAATACAGAGCAGGGTTCATACCTTTCATTAGACCCTGCACGTACAAAAGCGATTATGGATTCACTTGGTGAAGAGTTAAAGAAGCTTGAGGATATGGGTAAAAATCCGGTTGTTATCACTTCGCCTATAGTCAGATTGTACTTTAAGAAGCTTGCATCTGATTATTACAAGGATATTATTGTTATTTCATACAATGAAGTTGAGTCCAATGTCGAATTACAGTCAGTAGGGATGGTGACAGCATAATGATAGTTAAGAAGTTTCAGGCACCAACAGAGATGGAGGCCATAGTTAAAGCAAGAGAAGAGCTTGGAAGCGCAGCAGTTGTGCTTAACATAAAGACAATAAAGCAAAGAGGTTTTGCAAGATTATTTAAAAAGGATGTAGTTGAGGTTACGGCTGCGCTTGAGGAAAAAGATATAACTGATGGAATTAATAAAAGCAGACCAACTTTTGATAACAGTCTGAACAGCCAGCAGGAGTCAGCTGTACATATGATTAATCAGAGTATGGTATCAAATGGAAGTACTTCTTCGATTAATCTTGTGGCAGATGATGATATATCAGTTACATCTGCTTCGGCTATAGAACAGAAGCTTGACAGTCTTCATAATCTTTTGCAGAATCAGGGCAGTGCTGCGTCTTCTTTTAACAGGTCACAGCCGGGTAATGTGCCTGACAGGACAGGCATACAGCAGGATTATAGATCTGCACAGGCACCGGCAGCAGAAGGATATATGAAAAGAATGTCTGATATAAGAGATGATATATCAGGAGAAAATATAGAAATCCAGCAGGTAAGACAGAGAGAAAATGTCAATTACAAGTTCTTACAGCTTATATACAATAAGCTTATAGATAATGAAGTTGATAGCAGGTATGCAGATGAGATAATAGGTGAAATAGAGAACTCGCTTAAGAAGGAGTCTAATCTTGACAGTATACTTTCAGCTGTATATCAGAAGATTATACTTAAGCTCGGAAAGCCAAAGACTATTACACTTGGTGATAAGGCAAAGGTTATATTCTTTATAGGTCCTACGGGTGTAGGAAAGACAACAACTATTGCTAAGATTGCCTCAAGCTTTAAGATAGAGAAGGAAGCAAAGGTAGCCTTTATAACGGCCGACACATACAGAATTGCAGCTGTTGAACAGCTCAATACATATGCATCCATCATAGATTGTCCGGTAAGCGTTGTATATTCAGTTGAAGATATGAATAGGAGTCTTTCTGAATATAAGGACTACGACCTTATTCTTGTTGATACAGCAGGAAGATCCCACAAAGCAGAGGCACAGATGGATGAGCTTAAGGCATTTATAGCAGAAGTAGCACAAAGAGAAGATGAGTTTGATTTTGAATGTTATCTTACATTAAGTATGACAACAAAGTACAAGGACCTTAGAAATATTGCTGATAAGTATGACGATGTTGACTGGGCAGTTATATTTACGAAACTTGATGAAACATGTTCTCTTGGTAATATACTCAATGTCCGTATGTTGACGGATCGTCAGTTATCCTATACAACATCAGGACAGAATGTACCTGATGATATAGAGGTTATTAACGAACAGGGAGTTGCCAAGCAGTTACTTGGAGGTGGCGAATGATGATGGATCAGGCTGAAAATCTGCGTAATATGATTAGAAGGCAGAATCAGAGCAATATTATAAATGCGAGGGTTATAGCAGTAACTAGCGGGAAGGGAGGAGTTGGAAAGTCCAATCTTTCAGTTAATCTTGCACTTGAACTTACAAGAATGGGTAAGAAAGTTATAATACTTGATGCTGACTTCGGTCTTGCCAATGTTGAGGTTATGTTTGGGGTTATCCCAGAGTATAACTTAAGCGACATTATGTTTAAGGGGAAAGAAATAAAAGATATTGTAACAGAAGGCCCTGAGGGTGTTGGTTTTATATCAGGAGGTTCAGGAATAGCTAATCTTGTTAATCTTGATCAGGACCAGGTCAAAAGACTCGTAGGAAAGCTTACAGACCTTGAGGAGCTTGCTGATATTATAATAATAGATACGGGAGCAGGTATATCTCCAAGTGTAATGGAGTTTCTGCTCGCGAGTCCTGAAACTATTGTTGTGACAACACCTGAACCTACATCAGTCACTGATTCATATGCACTTCTTAAAGCACTCAGCATGAATGAAGGGTATAATAAAGATGAATGTACAATCAAGATAGTGGCAAACAGGGTTGAGTCAGAGAATGAGGGACGCAATCTTTATGAGAAACTTAATGCAGTTGTATCTAAGTTTCTTGGTATAAAGCTTGAATATCTTGGAAGTGTTCCACAGGATTCAAGTGTAAGAAAGGCTGTTATGAAACAGAAGCCTGTAACGATAGTGTATCCGGCAAGTTCAGCAGCAAGACATTTTAAGCGCATTGCAGCAGATCTTCTTGGTAATGAGAACGATGTTCCAGAAAACAAGAAAGGAATACGAAGCTACTTCAAGAATGTGTTCGCAAGGAAAATGTAGAAGAAAGCTTAAGATAATCCATAAGATAAGTCTATGAAAGTGGAGGTGAAGTACAGATGTTTGAAACACTAAAGTTGGGAAGCAGAGTGGAAATGGTGTTTAAAAACAGGCTGAAGGGTGATGATAGTACAACTGAGTATGTAAGCCAGATACTTGACTTTAGCGATGACGGCATTATATGTGCCATGCCTATATATGAAGGGCATATAGTTCCTTTACAGGAAAGAAAAAGATTCGAGGGATACTTTTATTCCGACAATAAAATATACCGTGCATCGTGCATTGTAAAGGCAAGGGGAAAGCAGGATAACCTTCATGTAGTGGAAATAGGACTTGAATCAAAACTTATAAAAGTACAGAGAAGAGAGTACTTCAGATTGAGCTGTAGTATTCCGGCTACAATAAGATGTATGACAGTTATGAATGAAGGTAAGGATGATTTTAAAGACAGTGACTTTTCAAAAGAAGAAATAGAGTGTACAATAATTGATATAAGCGGAGGCGGTATAAAGGCTTATTCAAAGCAGAAGTTTGAAAAAAGTTCAGTTGTACTGCTTAATTTTACACTTAAGTTTAATAATGGTAACAAGGAAAAGAGCATAATAGGGAAAGTAGTAGATTCTTTTAAAAATGCTAATGATGAGTCAGTGTTTGACAATAGATTTCAGTTTATAGATGTCAGCAAGTCAGACAGAGATGAAATTGTTAAGTATATATTTGAGCAACAAAGAAATATTTTAAAGAAGGAGTTGGGCTATAATGGCTAAAAAAATCCTGGTTATAGATGACTCTGCACTCATGAGAAGAGTTATATCTGATATAATCAATGAAAGCGATGAATACGAGGTTGCTGCAATAGCGAAAGACGGGCTTGAAGGACTTGATATGATAGTTTCGCATCCATATGAGTATAGTGCTATTATTCTTGATATTAATATGCCTAAGCTTAATGGTCTGGAATTGTTAAAAAGACTTCAGAAAGATCGTATAGAGCAGACAGTAATCGTTGTAAGTACGGTTGCTAAGGAAGGCACTAAAGAGACTATACAGGCGCTTGAATACGGAGCTTTTGATTTTGTAACAAAGCCAGAGAATTATCTTGAAACAAAGAGTGTTGAATTTAAGAACAGAATATTCGAGATGCTTAATGTTGCGACAAGTTCAAGGTCATCTATAAGAAGAACTTCTATGAGAAGTACTGTAAGAAGCACAGAAGCTTTTTCTAACAGAAGGACAACTGACAGCAGTAAGACTACATTTACAGGATTAAGAAGAAGTGTGGACAGAAGCACAGAAACCACTGCAAGAGCCACACGTCCTGTATTCACATCAGAACCACAGGAAAAGGCTGTAAAGGTAGACGGAAGCAAGTATACAAGGGTAAAGGCTGGAAAGAACAAGCTTGTTGCGCTTGCCTGCTCGACAGGAGGACCTAAGTCACTACAGCAGGTTATACCTATGCTGCCGGGTAATCTTGATGCAGGAGTAGTACTTGTACAGCATATGCCAGCGGGATTTACGGCATCACTTGCGGCAAGACTTAACGAGATGAGTGCCATCAATGTCAAGGAAGCTGCCGATGGAGATGTTATTAAGAAAGGCTGGGTATATATTGCTCCGGGCGGAAAGCATATAAGAGTGAAGAAAAAAGGCTCCGATTGTGCTATAGCCCTCAGTGATGAAGCTCCGATAGAAGGTCTTAGACCATGCGCTAATATTATGTATGAGTCGCTTGCAGAATGTAATTATGACGAGATAACATGTGTTGTACTTACAGGTATGGGTGCCGATGGAACTAATGGAATTAAAGCACTTAGCAGAAGTCGTAAGAACCTATATGTAATATCACAGGATGAAGAAACCTGTGTTGTATATGGTATGCCAAAAGCAATCGCTAACACGGGATTAGTAAACGAAGTTGTTCCTCTTAACCGTGTTGCAGAAGCAATAACAAAAAACGTGGGGGTGTCTTAACATGGATGTAAGCCAGTATTTAGAGATTTTTATTGATGAATCAAATGAACATTTACAGTCATTAAGTGATCAGCTGATGATACTTGAGAAAGAGCCAGAGAATAGTGATACTATTAATGAGATATTCAGAGCTGCCCATTCCTTAAAGGGTATGGCAGGTACTATGGGATATAAGAGAATGCAGAATCTTACACATGATATGGAAAATGTATTCTCAGAAGTCCGTAATGGTAATATTAAAGTAACATCAGATATGTGTGATGTATTATTCCAGTGCCTTGATGCACTTGAAAGCTATGTAACTAATATCCAGAATACACAGGATGAAGGTACAGATGATAATGAGCCTATTATTAAAGCACTTAACTCATTTATCGGTGGTAACGAAGAAGAAAGCAAGGAAGCACCAGCAGCTAAGGAGACAGCAACACCAGCAGCGGGTGAGGGTACATCAGAACTTACATTTGCAGACTTTGAGATGAATGCAGTTAACGAGGCTTTAAAGAAAGGTCTTGGAGTATATGAGATAACTGTTACAGTTGATGAGAATTGTATATTAAAGGCTGCGAGAGCATTTCTTGTATTCAAAAATCTTGAAGGACATGGCGATGTTATCAAGTCAGAACCATCAACACAGGATATTGAAGATGAGAAGTTTGATAAGGAATTTACAATAGTAGTTGTTTCGCATGAAAGCATGGAGGAAATAACAGAAATTGTTAAGAATGTATCGGAGATAAAGTCGGCAGAAGCTAAGGCAATAACAACTCCTTTCCCAGAAACTCAGGAAAAAGAGGAAAAAGAAGAGCCTAAGAAAGAAGAAACAGCCGCAGCACCAGCAGCTCCTAAGGAAGCAAAGAAGGAAGATGCAAAGAAGTCAACAGTTTTACAGCAGGCTAAAAAGGCAGCAGCAGCTAATAATAAGGCTGTAAGCCATACAGTAAGAGTTGATATAGACAAGCTGGATGTTCTTATGAACCTTGTAAGTGAGCTTATCATAGCTAAGAATGGTCTTGTATCTGCAAGTATATCAGAAGAAGGTGCAGCAACAGCTAATAACCAGAAGTTTACAGAACAGATTGAATATCTTGAGAGAGTTACAACTAATCTCCATGAATCAGTAATGAAGGTACGTATGATGCCTATCGAAGGTGTTATAAGTAAGTTCCCACGTATGATAAGAGATCTTAACAAGAAGCTCAACAAGAAGATGGAACTTTACATTACTGGTGAAGAGACAGAACTTGATAGAACTGTCCTTGATGAGATTGGTGACCCTATTATGCATCTCTTAAGAAATTCTGCTGACCATGGACTTGAAAGTGCAGAGGTCAGAGCAGAAAGAGGTAAGCCTGAAGTCGGTTCTATCTACCTTAACGCTTTCCAGGAAGGTAACAACGTAGTTATCGAAGTTGCTGATGATGGTAATGGTATTGATGTAGAAAAGGTTAAGTCTAAGGCAGTTGAAAAGGGTACGCTTACTCAGGAACAGGCTGATGCGTTAACAGAGAAAGAGGCAGTCGATCTGTTATTCAAGCCAAGTTTTTCAACATCTGACAAGATTACAGATGTATCGGGACGAGGCGTTGGACTTGATGTTGTTAAGTCTAAAATCGAAGCTCTTGGTGGTGATGTAGAGGTTAAGACGAAGTATGGTGAAGGAAGTACTTTCAGCATAAGACTTCCACTTACACTTGCTATTATACAGGCTCTTATGGTTAAGCTTGGTGATGAAAAGTATGCTATTTCGCTTGGCTCAATAGAAACAATAGAAGATGTACCAGTAAGTGATATTAAGTATGTACATGCTAAGGAAGTTATTAATCTTAGAGGAAGTGTAATACCTCTTATCAGATTGAGAGATGTACTTGATATTCCAGGTGAAGCTGAGGAATCTGATACTATAATAGTTGTTATAGTAAGAAAGGGAGATAAGCTCGCTGGTCTTGTTGTTGACAGTCTTATCGGACAGATGGAAATCGTAATTAAGTCACTTGGTAAGTATATTAATATTAATAGAATGATAAGTGGAGCTACTATCCTTGGTGATGGTTCTGTAGCTTTAATTATTGATGCTAATACATTAGTATAGGAGGGCGGCTTGATATGGAAAATGTTAATGCAATAGAAGAAAAGAACAATGAAGAAGCAGTATCAACAACAATTCAGTATATTGTTGTAAAGATTGGTAATGAACAGTATGGAATCAATATCAAGTATATTGATAATATTGTAAGAAAACAGGATATTACAAGAGTACCAAAGACACAGCATTATTATAAGGGTGTTATTAACTTAAGAGGCGAGATAATTCCTGTTATGAGTGTAAGATTAAAGCTTGGACTTGAAGATGATGAATATACGGATAAAACAAGATATATCATTGTAAAAGTTGAAGGCGCTACAATAGGTATTATTGTTGACCAGGTAAGGGAAGTAGTTACACTTAATACTGAAGATACAGAAAAGGTCAACCGTTCAGTAGACGATAAAGTTGCTAATAACTACATAAGCGGAATAGGCAAGCATGATGGTGAGCTTATATCATTACTTGATATTGTCAGCCTGATTGTAGAGAATGATTAATTATTACAAAAGCGCAGTATAGAATATAAATAAATATATAAAAAGCAGGTTACTATTCTCAGGACATATGTGAATAGTAACCATGGCTGGCATATACTGCACAGAATTGAGGGTTGTTATGTCAAAGGTAAGTTTAGAAAAGCTTGATGATGTACAGTTTGATGTTTTAAAAGAGATTGGTAACATTGGTGCTGGTAATGCAACAACAGCGTTATCTACAATGCTTAATGTAAAAATGGATATGTCAGTTCCTAATGTAGCACTGATTCAGTTCAAAGATATATCTACAATTATTGGAAGTGAGGATCAGACTGTAGTTGGTATTCTGTTGGGGCTTGAGGGCGATATAGATGGAATGATGATGTTTATATTTGATACAAAATCAGCACATCATCTTGTTAATTCGCTCATGTTCCAGAATGATGCCGAGGTAGACGAAGATGCTGACTTTACAGAGATGGAAATGTCAGCACTTAATGAGATAGGTAATATTGCATCTGGTTCATATCTTACAGCAATTTCAACATTGACTAATATGAATATAATTGCAACAGTTCCACAGATGACCGTAGATATGATTGGTGCATTACTTAGTGTTCCAGCTTCTGAGTTTGGAAAATATGGTGATAAGTTATTATTAATTCAGACACAGTTTGGTGAGTTAGATTTTGTTAAAGGATATTTTCTTCTTATTCCAGAACTTGAATCATATGACAAGATTCTTAGGTCATTAGGGGTTCTTAGCTGATAATATTCTAGAGATGAGAGTTTGGTTATGAATTTAGATGAGATGATAAAAGTTGGAATGGCGGATCTTAAGACGTGTAAGTCGCCAGAGGTGTTGACAACACTTGGACTTGGTTCGTGTGTAGGTGTAGCAATATATGACCCGGTAAGCAAGATAAGTGGGTTATTACACTGTATGTTACCCGACAGTACACAGTTTAGGAATAATTCTAACACAGCAAAGTATGCAGACAGTGGAATAGATGAACTTATTTCACAGATGGTTAAGTTGGGAGCTAACAGGGCAAGACTTGTGGCAAAGATAGCAGGTGGAGCGCAGATGTTTGCGATGAAGACGAATAATGATACGTTAAGAGTCGGTGAACGTAATGTAGAAGCAGTAAAGAAAAAACTGTCTGAACTTAATATAAGACTGTTAGCAGAAGACTGCGGACTTAATTATGGTAGAACAGTAGAATTTTATTCAGAAACTGGCGAATATGTTATAAAGTCGGTTGGTAAACCAAGAAAAGTTATATAGGCAGTATGGAGAGGTTGATGTATGAAAAGATTTAGAAATGTATCTGCAATTGTATCGCTGTCAGCCGGTTTTATAACTGCGGTAGTTATGCTTATAAACAGATATGAACTGTTGACATTTATATGGATACTTGCATCTGTACTGGTGGCATTTTACATAGTCAGCAGAATAATATGTTTCGTATGTGACAGGCATATAACAAAAGAAGAAGAGAAAGCGGAAGAAGAGCGACTTGAAAAGGAAAAACAGGAAGTTGAAGCAAGGATAGCTGAGTCTGAAAAGAAGAGTTCAGAAGAGTCCAAAGAAGCGGTATAACAACCATATAACATAACTTATATTGTTACGGGGGCGTTCTTTTATGGATGAATTGGGAAGAAATAAGCTATGGGAAAGATACATAGCAAGTCATGATAGTGAAGTCAGGGAACAACTAATAGCTGAATATGCACAGCTTGTAAAGCTTGTTGCAGGCAGAATGAATATGTATCTTGGATACAATGTTGAATATGATGATCTTGTAGGATACGGTGTATTTGGACTGATTGATGCAATAGATAAGTTTGATTTTGGCAAAAATGTCAAGTTTGAAACATATGCGAGTCTGAGAATAAGAGGTGCAATACTTGACCAGATAAGAAAAATGGATTGGATACCACGCTCGCTTAGACAGAAACAAAAAAAAATAGATGCAGCGATGGCGAAAATAGAGTCAGAAAGTGGAAAAGTTGCAACAGATGAGGAACTTGCAGCAGAAATTGGCATATCTATAGATGAGTTAAGTGACTGGCAGGGGCAGATGAAGTCATCGAATCTTATATCTTTGGATGAATATACCGAGGCTGGCAGTGAGGTAAAGATGGAGAATGTTTCTAATTCACACTTTGACCAGCCGGAAACAGTAGTTGAGAAGGAAGAAACAAAGAAAAAGCTTATAGAAGCTATAGACACTTTGACAGAAAAAGAAAGAAGTGTAATTGTGTTGTATTATTATGAGGATATGACGCTTAAAGAGATAAGCATGACACTTGAGGTATCAGAATCGAGAGTTTCACAGCTTCATACGAAGGCACTTAATAAGATGAAAAAAATTATGGGTGACTATATGTTTCCAGCATAATATGTTGGGGAAAGTGGGTTATAGATGATTGAAGGATGTATGTCGGGGTATTTTCAATTTTCTTCTAAAGAAGACGGACTGTATATAACAGTTTATCCACCTAAACAAGGGGTTAATACAGCATCTATAGATGATGTTATGTACTATGTGGACAAAAAGAAGATTAATTGTGACAGCGTTAAGCTTATGGAAGCTGTTAAAGCAGGAGCTTCAAAGGAAACAACACTTAAAGTGTCAGATGAGGCACAGTTGGTATATGGTGAATTTGGTGACTATAGGATAAGTCAGGACTGTATGAGGCTTGAAGCGTATTTTTATCCACCATTTATAGGTGGTTCTGAGTTAGATAAGAATGAGATAATACAGGATTTAAAGCATATGGGTGTTAACTATGGTATAGATGAAAGTGTTATCGATACATTTATAAATGAAAGACAATATGGAAAGCCTTATGTCATTGCAGTTGGCAAAGAGCCAAGAAATGGAAAGGATGGATATATTGAATATAAGTTTAACAGGGAGCTTAAACCAAGACCAAAGATGAATGATGATGGGACAGTTGACTTCCACTCGCTTGAGAATGTTAATCATGTAAAGCAGGGAGATGTTGTTGCAGTACTTCATCCAGAGGATATGGGTGATGCAGGGACAGACATTTTTGGAAAGAATGTCAATCCTGAAAGGGTTAAGCATATTGTATTCAGATTTGGACGTAATCTTCTTATATCAGAGGATGGAAGACGGCTTATATCGCAGGTAAATGGTCATGTAATACTTGAAAATGATAAGGTTTTTGTTTCTAATGTGCTTGAACTTGTTGATATAGATAATTCGACAGGCGATATTGAGTATAATGGTGATATTATGGTCAAGGGTAATGTACTTGCAGGATTTTCAGTTAAGGCTAAAGGTGATGTGATTGTACAGGGGATTGTTGAAGGTGCAACTGTAACAGCAGGTGGCAACATTACGTTTAACAGAGGCGTTCAGGGAATGAACAAAGCTGTTATAAGAGCTGGAGGCAATATTGTTTCCAAGTTTATAGAAAGTGCAGAACTTGTTGAAGCTGGAGGCAATATAGAAGCTGATTCTATACTGCATTCAAGAGTTGTTGCTAAAGGGTCGATTAAAGCCAGCGGCAAAAAGGGGCTTATAATAGGCGGCGATGTCAAGGCGACAACACTTATTGAGGCAAAGACAATTGGTAATGAGATGGGAACAGCAACTATTATCGGTGTTGGTGTCAATCCGACTATGAAAAAGCGCATGGATGAACTTAAGAAGAGTCTTAGTACTAAAGGTAACAATAAGATACAATTGACACAGCTTATGACTGCTTTAAGGAAAAAGCAGGATACGGAGGGGACTCTTGATAAAGAAAAACAGGAAATGTTATCAAAAACAATGAGAAATCTTATTATTCTTGACCAGGAACTCAACGCTGAAAAGAAAGAGTTTGAGGAGCTGAGGACAAGCATAGGTGAGGAGAAGAATGCCTGTGTAAAGGTATCCAATTCAGCTTATGTTGGAACTAAGCTTATGTTTGGTGATTTGTGTATGTTCTTAAAAGAGAAGTACGATTATTGCCAGTTCAGAAAAGAAGGCGGAGATATTAGAAGTGTGCCATTATAAGCAGGAATGGAGAGTATTATGTTAGTAAAGCCAGCAGAATTCGGAATGATTCAACAACAGAATACAGTATCTCAGATAAGGCATGAAGAAGATGCAAAGCCTATGGCAGAACAGCAGACTATGGTTGTACAGTCACAGAAAGAAGCAGAGATAAAGGCTGAACAGGTGGTTCATAAGGATGATACAGATAATCGTCAGAAGAAGTTTGATGCCAAGGATAAAAGTGATAATGAATATCAGTCTGGACACAAGAAGAAAAGAGAAAAGACTTCTGATGGAAAAGTGATTATAAAAGGACAGGAATATCGGAATATTGACTTTGATGTTAAGATATAATCAGGAATTAAGAAAGATTGCGGAGGAAATATGGGAACAGTAGAGATTGTACTCTTGGTAATAGGAATAATATGTGTTATTGTTGGGATTATATTAGGATTGACAGACAATAATGAAAAAGAGGCTACAGAATCTTCTGCTTCAGATTATGATGCCGCAAGTCAGGTAAGTCAGGTGGCGCAGACTATAGACAGCATCATTGAAAAGAAGATGCAGGATATAGAAGATAAGACAGAGGCAAGACTTGATAAGATATCCAACACCAAAATTCTTGAAATGAATGAATATGCAGACGGTGTATTAAAAGAGATAAACCGTAACCATAATGAAGTTATGTTTATGTACGATATGCTCAATGAAAAAGATAAAGAAATTAAGACAACAGTTAAAGACGTGAATGTGACAAGAATGAATAGAGGTTATGCATATAATGATGCAAAGCAGCAGTCTGCAATGGAAGAGCCGAAAATAGTTATGCAGGATATAGAGGACTTTGTTCTTGATGAGTCACTTTCTACACATGATAAGATAAGAAAGCTTTATAGTAATGGTTACAATGATGTAGAGATTGCTAAAAGGCTTAAAATCGGTGTTGGCGAAGTAAGACTTGTGATTAATCTTAGTTCAGGTAATAATTAAGCAGTAAGGATTAAAGATATGAAGTTAAAGTACTATATGTGTGGTCTTGGAAGTGGAATAATATTAGCAGTTCTTGTTCTGGCGATTGCAGGTAGGATAAGCGCTCTTGGAAATAGTGTTAATAATAATGCCAATATAAATGAAACAACGGGTTCTGTTATAGCTTATACAACTCAGGCTGATAATAAAGAAACAACAGAGGTTGAAACACAGGCAGGCACAGAAGAGAATTCAGAGCGTTTGACAGGTGAAAGTACCGGGGTGACAATGGCAGTAACAGAAAGTGAAACACAGAGTGAAACAGGAAAAGTCCAGGTTCATATTGCTGCTGTAACAATATCTTCTGAAATAGCCAAAATGTTAGAAGAAAGAGGAGTTATAGACAGCGCACAGGGGTTTATCCAATATATGTACGATGAAGGTTATTCAAGAATTGTACAGGAAGGTGACTTTGAGTTTACAAAGAACGACACATATGCTAATGTAGCCAGAATATTAACCAGACAGTAAGAATGAAACTTCAGTGCTTATAAGCTCATGGTGTGACAAGCTTAGCAGCTGGTCAGATGATGAACTCTCAGATACCGGAAGATGGTTTAAAGAGGCGTTTAGAAGCTGATAATAAAGCACATAATAAAAACATTGACAACTCAGTAAAAAAATGCTTGCAAATAATTAATACTATTGATATAATACACTTCGTGTGAAAAAAACATGCAGGGTGGATTGTGTGACTGGTGCCAGTATACGCGCTGGTGGTCATGCGAGTACGAAGCCTGCAAAAGATTATTTAACCAACGGAGGTATTAAAATGAGCGTAATTTCAATGAAGCAGTTACTTGAAGCCGGTGTTCACTTCGGACATCAGACAAGAAGATGGAACCCTAAGATGGCTGAGTACATCTACACAGAAAGAAATGGTATCCATATTATTGACTTACAGAAGTCAGTAGGAAAGGTTGACGAAGCTTATAAGGCAGTTTCTGATATCGTTGCCGATGGTGGTACAATCCTTTTCGTAGGTACAAAGAAGCAGGCTCAGGATGCAATCGCTAACGAAGCTACAAGATGTGGTATGTATTTCGTTAACGAAAGATGGTTAGGTGGTATGCTCACTAACTTCAAGACAATCCAGTCAAGAATTGCAAGACTTAAAGAAATCGAAACAATGCAGGAAGATGGAACATTTGATGTTCTTCCTAAGAAGGAAGTTATTAACTTAAAGAAGGAATTAGAAAAGCTTCAGAAGAACCTTGGCGGTATCAAGGAAATGAAGAGAATTCCAGATGCTATCTTTATCGTAGATCCTAAGAAGGAAAGAATCTGCGTTCAGGAAGCACATGCACTCGGAATCACATTAATCGGTATTGCTGATACTAACTGTGATCCGGATGAATTAGATTATGTTATCCCTGGTAACGATGATGCTATCAGAGCAGTTAACTTAATCGTTTCAAAGATGGCTGACGCTGTTATCGAAGCTAATCAGGGTGAAGAAGTAGTAGCCGCTGATGCAGAAGAAGTAGCTGAGGAAGCTTAATATTTAAGGTTTGACTTAAGTTTATGTATGCTTCAGCCTGTTGTTTCAGGTTGAAGCATTTTTTAAAAATATTATATTGGAGGATATTATAATGGCAGCAATTACAGCAGCAATGGTTAAGGAACTTAGAGAGTCTACTGGCGCAGGTATGATGGAATGCAAGAAGGCTCTTACAGAAACAGACGGCGATATGGAAGCAGCTGTTGACGTTCTTAGAAAGAGCGGAGCAGCTAAGGTAGAAAAGAAGGCTGGCAGAATCGCAGCAGAAGGTATCACAAGAGTTGCATCTGAAGGCAACACAGCAGTAGTAGTAGAAGTTAACTCAGAAACAGACTTCGTTGCTAAGAACGCTGTATTTCAGGAATTCGTTCAGGATGTAGCTGATAAGGCTCTTAAGGCTTCAGTTGACAAGGCTGGAGACGGCGAAGATGTATGCGCTATTCTTGATATGAAGTCTGACCTTGAAGAAAAGACTATCGTAATCGGAGAAAAGCTTTCATTAAGAAGATTTGAAAAGCTTACAGGTGACTGTGTTGCTTCATATATTCACGGTGGCGGAAGAATTGGTGTTCTTGTTGCAGCGGAAGGTGCTACAGGAGATGCAGTTAAGGAAGCCCTTACAAACATCGCTATGCAGATAGCAGCTATGAACCCACAGTATATCAGCAGAAATGATATGTCAGCAGAAGAACTTGCTAAGTTAAGAGAGATTATTGAAGAGAGCGCCTTAAATGATCCTGCTACTCTTCCAAAGCCAATCTTAAACAAGTTAATTGACAAGGCTATCAACGATAAGGTATGGAGTGATGAAGATATTGCAACATATAATGAGCATAAGAGCAATATGCAGTATTTATTCAACTTCCTTTCAAAGGAAGCAGCTTCTCAGTTAGCAGAACTTGCATTAGCTGACAGAGCTACAATCACAGCTGATAAGATATTCAACGGATTAGTAGAAGGACGTGTATCTAAGCAGCTTAAGGAAATCTGCCTTATGGATCAGGTATATGTTAAGGCTGAAGACGGAAAGCAGTCAGTAGCTAAGTATATCGCAGAAGTAGGCAAGGCAGCAGGCTCAGAATTCACTATCAAGAAGTTTGTTCGTTTTGAAGTTGGTGAAGGTCTTGAGAAGAAGAATGAAGACTTTGCAGCAGAAGTTGCAGCACAGCTTCAGTAATATAGATTATATACGATTTTAGATATAAGGCTGTGTATAATTAAATAAAAATATGAACCATATCCTGCCGAAAAGCAGGATATGTTTTTTTTGGTGGAAATATATTTTGTTTAATACAATTAATATAAATTTAATGATAATACTTGAAATATAAAAGTGATATTGTTATAATATTTATAAGTTATATATGAGTCGTTTTAATTTTGAATAATAATCATCTGGGAATTGGATTAGTTATGCCATATTTAGAAGCAGATATGTAATATTATGAGGCGTATAATAAGACAGGCTTATGGTATATACGAATTATAATATTGCACATATGTGATGTGCCTTATATGAAACGACAGTTACATAAAAAAAGGAGAACAGAAGAGTATGAATGTAAAAGATTCGATTAGGAAAAGACTGAATAAAAGCTTTGCTATCATTGCAGCTGTGTGTAGTGCTGGTCTTATTGCCTGTGGAGTTGCTTTATTTGTAATAAGTATGCAGTACCATAGTGCAATTGAGAATTATGGATTTTCACAGGGCGATATTGGTAAGGCAATGGCAGTATTTGCAGATTCAAGGAGTGCCTTAAGAGCAGTAATTGGTTACACAGACATGAGCGAGATTACTTCTGAGAAGAATAAGTATGAGACAAAGAAGTCTGCGTTTGAAGATTATATGTCTGATGTGGAAGCAGGAGCGGTGACTAAAGCTGGAAAAGAAGCATATGCACAGGCTGAATCAGCTCTTAATGGTTATTGGACTAAGGCTGATGCTATATTACAGCAGGGAGCTACAACAGATAATGGAGCTTCTGGTGCAGCTCAGCAGAAGGAAATAGATGAACTTGGTCCTATGTATGATAATGTATATGCGGCATTAAAGAATATTATGGATATTAAAGTCAATAAGGGTAATCAGGTACAGGCTACACTTAAAATGGTTATGTATATTCTTTTAGTAGTTATAGTTGCAATAATTGCATTCAGTATATATATGTCTACACATCTTGGAAGAAAGATAGCTGATAATATTGAAAAGCCAGTTGCAGCATTAGCAGAGAGACTTAAAAAGTTTGCAGCAGGAGATCTTGATAGTGAATTTCCTGAGAATGAAGTTGATGATGAAATTGCTTATATGAATGCTGTTGCTAAAGAGATGGCTGCCGATCTTAATCTCATTATAAGTGATATGAGCAGACTTATGGATGAGATGGCTCAGGGTAACTTTAAGATAAAGACAGATATCGAAGACATGTATGTTGGTAAGTTTGTTAATCTTAAGGATGCAATTCGTAACATGAACAGAAAGATGGATGCTACACTCAAGAGTGTTGATGAATCAGCTCAGCAGGTAACAGTTGGTTCAGAAAATTTAGCACAGTCAGCACAGGATCTTGCAGAAGGTGCTACAGAACAGGCCGGAGCTGTTGAAGAGCTTCAGGCTACTATAGCTACACTTACAGAGCAGATTGCCGCTGTAGCAGAGAACTTAGAGCAGACAAGTGATAAGGCTGTATCTTATGCTAAGAATGCAGATGCAAGTAAGGTAGAGATGCATACACTTATGGAAGCTATGCAGCATATCAGTGATACATCTAAGAAGATTGAGAATATTATTTCTGATATCGAAAGCATTGCAAGCCAGACAAATCTTCTTTCTCTTAATGCAGCTATTGAGGCAGCAAGAGCAGGAGAAGCAGGTAAGGGCTTCGCAGTCGTTGCTGAACAGATTAGAATGCTTGCTGACCAGAGTGCCCAGTCAGCAGTTGATACAAGAACACTTATTGAAGGTGCTCTGAATGAAATTGAAGAAGGAAACACAGTTGCTATTAAGGCTGCTGAATCCTTGGATTCGGTTGTTCAGGGAATTAACGAAATTGCTGATACATCTAAGCAGCTGAGTGAAAACTCTAATGTTCAGATTGCGGCTATGAGAGAGGCTGAAAAGGGAATCGAACAGATTTCAGAAGTTGTACAGTCTAACTCAGCAGCTTCAGAAGAGTGTTCTGCAACAAGTGAAGAGCTTTCTGCACAGGCAGAAGCTATGAGCGAATTGATTTCACAGTTCACACTTAGAGATTAATTAATATTGAAGAATAAAATGTATTGTGTTATAATTAATCAGATAATGATTGTTATAGTGCAATACATTTTTTTATTGATTACATAACAATCAGTACACAGATGTCGGACAAATGGAGGATAAAGATGGGCTTATTCAGTAGCAAAGCTGATGCATCAGATAGTTCTAAGGATATATTCAGCAGAATTGATAAGGAAGCTTCAAAAGCTGATATGATGGTTAATACACTTGGTGACAGCGATCTTGCAAAGCTGTCAGCAGGTATGAAGAGCGAGCTTGCACAGGCAGAAAAGAAGAATTCAATAACAGATAAGCTTGAGGCAGAGCTTCACAATGATGGTAATGCAGCCAGAGTGGCAGAGAGTATTGGAAAGGAAGAGCCAAAGACAGAACTTGAGGAAATATCAGATGAAACTGCTGTTATAACAGCAGGACTTGTTGTAAGTGGTAATCTTGATTCAGTTGGTTCAATAGATATATTTGGTACTGTTGATGGGGATGTATCATGTAAGGGAAAGCTTACAGTAAGCGGAACTATAACAGGTACAACTATTGCAAAGGAAGTATTTGCCAATAATGCACATATTACTGGTAATGTGGAAGCAACGGGTTCTGCAAAGATAGGCCAGGGAACAGTAGTTGTAGGTGATATAACTGCTACATCTGCTGTTATAGCAGGTGCTATTAAGGGTGATGTTGATGTAAACGGACCGGTTATAATTGATTCATCTGCTATTATTGTAGGAGATATAAAGTCTAAGTCAGTACAAATTAATAATGGCGCAACTATAAACGGAAGATGTTTACAGGTTTATGCAGATGTTGATGTAGAGTCTATATTTAATATAGCTTCAGACAAGAAGGATGCTAAGAAGAAAGAAGAAGCTCCAAAGAAGCCTGCAGCAAAAGAGACTAAGCCGAATGAAACTAAAGCAAAAGAGCCTGTAGTAAAAGAAATATCAAAGTAAGTTAAGGAAGCCAGAGGAATCCAATAATATTATATCGTAAATGACAGCTGTGCGCACACAGCACATACCGGTTATGCATATTGTGAAAATATTTAAAAGTGCGCAGAAATGAGGATTAAGATGAAAGATATTAAGAGAGTAATACTTAAGCTTAGTGGTGAAGCTTTATCAGGAGATAAGAAGTCGGGTTATGATGATGAGCTTATAATAGACATCGCAAGACAGGTAAGCCAGATTATAGATAAAGGAATTAATGTAGGTGTGGTTATAGGCGGCGGTAACTACTGGAGAGGCCGTTCTAATGACAATATCGACAGAACAAAGGCTGATCAGATAGGTATGCTTGCAACTATTATGAACTGCATATATGTATCTGAGATATTCCGTTCACAGGGAATAAAAACTAATATACTTACACCTTTTGAGTGTGGAAGTATGACAAAGCTTTTCTCTAAGGATAGAGCTAATAAGTACTTTGAGAAGGGAATGGTTGTATTCTTTGCAGGAGGAACAGGACATCCTTACTTTTCTACAGACACAGGAATTGTGCTAAGAGCTATAGAGCTTGATGCAGATGCTATCCTTTTAGCTAAGGCTATTGATGGTGTATATGATAGCGACCCTAAGCTTAACCCTGATGCCAAGAAGTATGACAAGATATCTATCACAGATGTAGTAGACAAGCATCTTGGAGTTATTGATATGACAGCTTCTGTTATGTGTATGGAGAATAAGATGCCACTTATGGTATTTGGTCTTAATGAAAAGGACAGTATAGTTAATGCACTTTCAGGAAAGTTTAATGGAACTATTGTCACGGTTGAATAATATATCTTATAATATACCGGTCATAACTTAATAATTAGAGTTGATTATTACGCAATATTATTGTAATATGAGAAAGTAGCAGTTTATATAGTGAATCAGCATTCTGCATGTTTGCAGAATTATAATAAGTTTAAGAAAGAGAGTATTGATAATGAGCGATATCAGAGAATATGAAGAAAAGATGAAAAAGTCTGTAGAGGCTTTAAAGGAAGATTATACAACAATCAGGGCAGGAAGAGCTAATCCACATATCTTAGATAAGATTAAAGTAGACTACTATGGTACACCTACATCACTTCAGCAGGTTGCCAATATCTCAGTTCCAGAGGCACGTATGATTCAGATTCAGCCTTGGGAAACAAGCCTTATAAAGGATATTGAAAAGGCTATCCTTGTGTCAGACTTAGGACTTACACCTAACAATGATGGTAAGGTTATAAGACTTATATTCCCTGAACTTACAGAGGAAAGACGTAAGGAGCTTGCAAAGGACGTAAAGAAGAAGGGTGACAATGCCAAGGTTGCTATAAGAAATGTAAGACGTGATGCGAATGACGCAGTTAAGAAGGAAAATAAGGCTGGAGATATTTCAGATGATGAGGCTAAGAACTTAGAGGATGAAGTTCAGAAGCTCACAGATAAATATGTAGCTCAGATTGATAAAGCAATCGAAGAGAAGTCCGCAGAGATACTTACAGTATAAAAATGAGTGGTAAAGGCTGTTGGTTAATGCAACAGCCTTTATTTTTACAAAAAGTAGTCAGGATTAAACATTTGCTTTATGATATAAAAGTGGAAAGTGGAGATATATATGGATAACTTTAATGAAGAATTAGGATTAAAGATACCTGCACATGTCGCTGTTATTCTTGATGGTAATGGACGCTGGGCCAAGAAAAGACATATGCCACGTACTTATGGACATATGCAGGGCAGCAAAGTAGTAGAGGATATGTTATATGTAGCAGATGACCTTGGAATAAAGTACTTTACGGTATATGCATTTTCAACAGAGAACTGGAAAAGGTCGATAGAGGAAGTAGGTACACTTATGAATATATTAAGAAAGTACCTTAAGGACTGTGTAAAGAAGTCTATGAAGAATAATGTAAAATGCCGTGTAATAGGAAGAAAAGAAGAACTCAGTGAGGATATAATAGAAAGTATCAATAATCTTGAGGAAAAGACTAAGAATAATACAGGTCTTAACTTTACCATAGCCATAAACTATGGTGGAAGAGATGAGATAGTAAGAGCTGTCAGAAAGATAGCAGATAAGGTTAAGGCAGGAGAGATAGAGACATCTGATATAGATGAGGCTATGATAAGCGATAATCTTGACACAGCAGGAATACCTGACCCTGACCTTCTTATAAGAACAAGCGGAGAGCAGCGATTATCTAACTATCTGCCATGGCAGCTTGCTTATACAGAGTTTTACTTTACAGATGTGTACTGGCCTGACTTTAACAGGGAAGAGCTTATAAAGGCTTGTGAAAAGTACAACAAGAGAGAAAGAAGATATGGCGGAGTTAAGGAGGAGTAAGCTTTGTTAAAAAGAGTAATAAGTGGAATATGTCTTGTTGCCATAACTGCTCCTGCGCTTTACTTTGGTGGCTGGTTTTTATATGCACTGTGTCTTGTTATATCACTTGTCGGCAACTTTGAGCTTTTAAGGGTTGCAGGACTTGAGAAAAGTCCGCTTGGAATATGCGCATATGTGGCTACAATAGCCTATTATATGACAATGCTCAGTCCAGACCACAGATACAGCATACTCGTGCTTGTGGCAGCATTTCTTGCGCAGATGTCGGTGTATGTATTCACATTTCCAAAGTATAAGGCGGAAAACGTTATGTGGTCATTCTTTGGTATAATATATGTGACTGTGATGCTTGCATATATATATGAAACAAGAACACTTGATAACGGAGTATATCTTGTATGGCTTATATTTGTTTCGTCATGGGGCAATGACACATTTGCATACTTTACGGGTGTGCTTATAGGAAAGCATAAGATGGCACCTGTATTATCACCTAAGAAGTCAGTTGAGGGTGCTATCGGCGGAATAGCCGGAGCTACAATACTTGGTATAATATATGGAAGCATAGTGAGTACAAGGATGTCAGAGGTTATAGGAAGTCCTGTGCTTACATTTGCAGTTGCAAGCTGTGTTGGGGCAATACTAGCCATAGTGGGCGACCTTGCAGCCTCAGCTATTAAGAGAAATTATAACGTCAAGGACTATGGTAAGCTTATTCCGGGTCATGGTGGTATATTAGACAGGTTTGACAGCGTAATATTTACAGCACCTATTGTATACTGGGCGATAGTTATTATCAATGGACTTGGAATGTAAGCAAAGTCAGAAAGGGGTTAGTTACGATGAGAGGTATATCAGTACTGGGTTCAACAGGCTCTATAGGAACACAGACACTAGATGTTATAAGAAGAAATAATGATATAAAGGTTGTTGCACTTGCAGCAGGTACAAGGGTGGATGACCTTGAAAAGCAGGTAAGGGAGTTTAAGCCTGAGCTTGTGTGCATAGGAAGTGAAAAGCTTGCAGATGAGCTTAAGATTAAGCTTTCTGATGTTGATGTAAAGATAGTATATGGCGATGAAGGTCTTGTTGAGGCAGCTACTATTGAGAGCGCAGATATAGTACTTACAGCTGTTGTAGGTATGATGGGCATTGTTCCTACTATAGAGGCAATAAAAGCACATAAGGATATTGCACTTGCCAACAAGGAGACACTTGTAACAGCGGGTCATATTATTATGAAGCTTGCAAAAGATAACGGAGTTAATATATATCCGGTTGACAGTGAGCATTCAGCCATATTCCAGTCACTTAACGGTGAATATAAAAGAGAGGTTGAAAGAATTCTGCTCACAGCTTCAGGCGGACCGTTCAGGGGTAAGAAGAGAGCTGACCTTGCCAATGTAACACTTGAGGATGCACTTAACCATCCTAACTGGGCTATGGGACGTAAGATAACTATAGATTCTTCAACTATGGTAAACAAAGGACTTGAAGTTATGGAGGCACAGTGGCTTTTTGACGTGCCATCATCCAAGGTATGTGTGGTTGTCCAGCCACAGAGTATAATACATTCCATGGTTGAGTTTGTGGATGGCGGTATTATGGCACAGCTTGGAAGTCCTGATATGAGACTTCCTATCCAGTATGCGCTTTATTATCCACATCGCAGAGAGCTTAACACTAAGAGAGTAGATTTCTTTGAGCTTGGACAGATAACATTTGAAAAGCCTGATATGGAAACCTTTAAGGGACTTAAGCTTGCTTATGAGGCTTCTGATAAGGGCGGTAATATACCAACAGCTTTTAACGCAGCCAATGAGCTTGCAGTTGCCAGGTTCTTAGACAGAAAGATAAAGTATCTTGATATACCAGATATTATAGAATACGCTATGAATGAGGTAAGCTTTATTGATAACCCGTCAGTAGATGAGATTCTTGATACAGAGAAGAGTGTATATGAGATGATCGGAGGAAAGTGGTAAATTGGTTATAAATGTAATATTGGCGATTCTTGTACTCAGTATAATAATCATAATACATGAGTTCGGACACTTTATAGTTGCAAAGGCTAATGGAATAACGGTAGTCGAATTCTCATTAGGCTTTGGGCCTAAGCTTATACATTTTAAAAAGGGCGAAACAGAATACTGTTTAAAGCTGCTGCCTTTCGGTGGTGCGTGTATTATGCTTGGTGAAGATTTTCTTGAAGCCGATGAGGATGAAGATGAAGATACAACAGAGAATGAAGACAAGTCAGGCTATGAAAATGCTACAGACAATAGAGATAAATCTTCATACGGTCAGACTGCCGGTGGTTATATGTCACAGAAAGCAAAGGATGAGGCGCTTGAACAGGGATATGATATGTCAAAGTCATTTGCAAACAAGTCAGTGTGGTCAAGAATAGCTGTTATAGCGGCAGGTCCTCTGTTTAACTTTCTTCTTGCTTTCGTGTGTGCAGTTGTCATAGTTGGAAGCATAGGCTATGATCCTTGCAGGGTTGATGTGCTTTATGCTAACTCTCCAGCAGCAGAGGCAGGTCTTCAGGAGGGTGATGTAATAGTAAAGGTCAACAACCAGAAGGTTACATTTTACAGAGATTATTCTTTCTACAGATATTATCATGCTGACGAGCAGATGAATATAACATATATCAGGGATGGACAGAAGTATACAACAACACTTATGCCTGAGTATGTAAAGCAGGAAAAGTACCAGATAGGTATAACACTTGAACAGAATGGAACTATCGATGCAGTTGGTGATGGTACACCAGCGGCTGCTGCCGGCATAGAAAAGGGTGATAAGATAACAGCCATCAATGGTGTATCAGTAGATAACAGCACACAGATAAGCGAACAGATAAACAAGTGCAACGGACAGAGCATAGATGTTACAGTACAAAGAAATGGTGGCAATGTGACACTCTCAATGACACCTGATTATGTTGAGAATGAGTATTACTATACAGGCTTAGCGTGCTATGGTGCAAGAGAAAAGGTATCTCCTGTAGGAACGCTTAAGTATGCAGTAAAAGAGGTTGGATACAGTGTTAATACTGTTATAAAAAGCCTTGGCATGATGTTTACAGGAAAGGTTGGTATCAATGACCTTTCGGGTCCAGTCGGAACTGTAAGCATAATGAGTGATATTGTAGAAGAGAGTAAGGCAGATGGTGCATTTTATGTGTTCCTCAATCTTCTTAATCTTGCAGGGCTTATAAGCTCTAACCTTGGTGTTATGAATCTTCTTCCGATACCGGCACTTGACGGCGGAAGACTGGTATTTCTTGTGCTCGAGGTGTTAAGAGGAAAGCCTGTAAAGAAGGAACACGAAGGAATAGTGCATTTCGTAGGAATGATACTGCTTCTTATACTTATGGTTTATATTATGTTTAAGGATATAAGAGGCTTATTCTGATAAGGATATTGGGATAACTTGTAATCTGATAATTATCCGGTATCCGGCATATACAGGATATACTGTGATAAAGTGCGACAAGGGCAGCAGAAAAGGAGGTTTTTATGTACAGGGATAATACAAAGATTATAAAGATAGGTGATAAGCTTATTGGCGGTGGTAATCCGATTATGATTCAGTCGATGACTAATACACATACAGAGGATGTAAAGGCTACTGTAGAACAGATATTAAGGTTAGAAAAGGCAGGATGCGATATTATAAGATGTACAGTGCCAACTATAGAAGCTGCCAATGCGGTAAAAGAGATTAAAAAGCAGATTCATATTCCACTTGTTGCAGATATACATTTTGACTATAAGATGGCTATTGCAGCTATGGAAAATGGTGCTGATAAGATAAGAATTAATCCCGGTAATATCGGTGGTACAGACAAGATTAAAGCTGTTGTTGATGTTGCAAAGTCAAGAAATATACCTATAAGAGTAGGCGTAAATAGTGGTTCTCTTGAAAAAGACCTTGTAGAAAAGTATAATGGTGTTACAGCAGAGGGTCTTGTTGAGAGTGCTCTTGATAAGGTTAAGATTATCGAGGACTTAGGATATGATAATCTTGTTATAAGTATCAAGTCTTCTGATGTGATGATGTGTGTAAAGGCGCATGAGCTTATAGCAAAGCAGACTGATTATCCGCTGCATGTGGGCATAACAGAGTCAGGAACTATATTCTCAGGAAGTATAAAGTCATCTATCGGACTTGGTCTTATACTTAATCAGGGCATCGGCGATACGATAAGAGTATCACTTACAGATGACCCGGTAAGAGAGGTCGAGGCTGCAAAGCTTATATTAAGAACGCTTGGTCTTAGAAAAGGCGGAATAGAGGTTGTATCGTGTCCTACCTGTGGAAGGACAAAGATTGACCTTATAGGTCTTGCATCTAAGGTTGAGGAGCTCGTTAAGAACTATGACCTTGACATAAAGCTTGCTGTTATGGGTTGTGTTGTCAATGGTCCCGGTGAAGCTAAGGAAGCAGACCTTGGAATAGCAGGCGGTGATGGCTGCGGAGTTCTTATAAAGCACGGAGAGATTATAAGAAAGTTTGACGAAGATAAGCTGTTATCAGTGTTAAAGGAAGAACTTGATAACTGGCAGGCATAAGAGGGAAGAGAGATTATGTATAAGTTTTTGGATGTTTTCAGAACATTGAAGCTGCCAGATGATATAAGAGTATATATGGAAAATGTGGAGGTCACGAAGGTTTCGAAGACCTCCACTAATTCTCTTGCGAGAGTATACATTAAGAATGATAAAGTTATAAGTAAAAAGATTATATATAAGGTCGAAGATGCTTTAAAAAAGCAGATATTCCGTATACAGAATATGGATGTCAGGATTATTGACCGGTACAGGCTGTCAGAACAGTACACTCCACAGACTATTATGGATGTGTATTATGACAGTATACTTTTTGAGTTAGAGAAGTACTGGACACTTGAGTATAATCTTTTAAAAAATTCAACGTGGGAGTTTGAAAAGAGCGACCTTTTGGTGCTTACACTTGAAGATGGATTCCTTGCAAGAACATATGCTGATAATCTGACAGACTACTTTAAGAAAATATATCTTAACAGATTTGGTTTTGAGATAGATGTTGAGTATAGGTATTCACATAAGACGGAGAGTCACTATGAAAGAGAAAATGCACATAAGTTAAACTTGCGTGTAAAACAGATAGAGGAACAGCTTCAGGCGGCAACGCAGAATGGTGAGGGAGATGCGAAGACTGTGAGTGAGGCTGATAAGAATAAGAAGAGAGCTGAACAGAAGGCGAAAGCAGCAGCATTTTTCAGTGAGAGAGGTGCCAGCGGAAAAGACCTTACAAGATACAGAAAGCCGGCTAATCAGGATGTTCTGTACGGTCGTGACTTCAATGATGAGATAACTGCTATAGACCAGTTAGAAACACCTGTTGGAGAGGTGGTTATCAATGGTATGGTTATGAGTGTTGAGCCAAGACAGATAAGAGATGAAAGAACTATCCTTTCAATAGCTGTTACGGACTTTACAGACAGTATTATAGTTAAAATGTTTATAAAGAATGAACAGCTTGAGGATATATATAGTTTTGTAAAGAAAGGCAATTTCCTTAAGATAAAAGGAATTGCAGCTATGGATAAGTTTGACCAGGAAATTACAATATCAAATGTTTCTGGCATAAGAAAAGGAACAGATAACAGAAGTGTAAGGACTGACCTTGCGCTCAATAAGCGTGTTGAGCTACACTGCCATACTAAGATGAGTGATATGGATGGTGTATCTTATGCAAGCGATATTATCAATCAGGCGATTAAGTGGGGACACAAGGCAGTTGCCATAACAGACCACGGGGTTGTACAGGCATTTACAGAAGCCTACCATACTATGCAGAAGCTCTGGGGCAAGTATGAGGCAAAGGGGGAAAAGCTTGACTTTAAGGTTATATACGGTGTTGAAGCATATCTTGTGGATGACACTAAAAAGATAGTAACTAATCCAAAGGGACAGGACTTTGCGGGTGATTTCGTGGTATTTGACCTTGAAACAACAGGTTTCTCGGCACTTGTGGATAAGGTGATTGAGATTGGAGCTGTAAAGATTAGAAATGGAGAGATAGTAGACCGTTTCTCAACATTTGTTAATCCTAAAGTTCCGATATCCTTCCGAATAGAAAATCTTACGGGAATAAGCGACCAGATGGTTATGGGTTCTAAGACTATAGAGGAAATTCTGCCGGAATTCCTTGAGTTCTGTGAGGGCTGTGTTATGGTTGCGCACAATGCTGAGTTTGATATGAGTTTTATTATCAATAATGCAGAAAGACAGGGGCTTGAATTCTCACCATCATATATTGATACAGTGCTTCTGTCGCAGTTTCTTATTCCTGCACTTCACAATTATAAGCTGGATACACTAACTAAGCATCTTAATGTAGTGCTTGATAACCACCACAGGGCGGTTGATGATGCAGAGGCGACAGCGCATATATTCCTAAAGCTTATCAAAATGCTTGCGGACAGGGACATATTCACGCTTGATAAGCTCAATGAGGAGGGGGCGCTTGATGAAGAATCTATAAAGAAGCTTCACCAGTATCACTGTATTATTCTGGCAGCCAATGAGATGGGGAGAATTAATCTTTACAGACTTGTGTCAGCATCACATATGAAGTACTTTAACAGATTTCCAAAGATTCCAAAAAGTCTTGTGAACCAGTACAGGGAAGGCCTTATCATAGGAAGTGCATGTGAGGCGGGTGAGCTGTTCCGCGCCATGGTAAATGGACGTTCTGATGCTGAGATTGCAAGAATAGTAAGCTTTTATGATTATCTTGAAGTCCAGCCCATAGGTAATAACAGGTTTATGATAGAAAAGGAAGATTACTATGTAAAGGATGAGGAAGACTTAAGAGATCTTAACAGGAGAGTTATATCGCTTGGGGAGAAGTTTGACAAGCCTGTTGTGGCTACGTGCGATGTGCATTTCCTTAATCCTGAGGATGAGATATACAGAAGGATTATTATGGCGGGCAAGGGCTTTGATGATGCCGACAGCCAGCCGCCGCTGTATCTTCACACGACTGATGAAATGCTTCATGAGTTCGATTATCTTGGAAGTGATAAGGCATATGAGATAGTTGTGACTAACACAAATAAGATTATGGATATGTGTGAGGAGATTATTCCGGTACGTCCTGATAAAAGACCTCCTGTCATCGAGAATTCAGACCAGATGTTAAGAACCATATGTCATAACAGGGCACATGAAATATATGGACCTGAGCTTCCGGAGATAGTTACGGAGCGTCTTGAAAGAGAGCTTAATTCAATTATATCAAATGGTTATTCCGTTATGTACATTATTGCACAGAAGCTTGTGTGGAAGTCCAATGATGATGGCTATCTGGTAGGTTCAAGAGGTTCGGTCGGTTCTTCATTTGCAGCTACTATGGCTGGTATTACTGAGGTCAATCCGCTGAGTCCGCATTATCTGTGTCCAGAGTGCTATTACGTTGACTTTTATTCAGATGATGTAAAGAAGTTTGCGGGTGGTGCAGGTTGTGATATGCCGGATAAGTTATGTCCTAAGTGCGGACATAAGCTTAATAAGCTTGGTTTTGATATACCGTTTGAAACTTTCCTTGGTTTTAAGGGAAATAAAGAGCCTGATATTGATCTTAATTTCTCTAATGAGTATCAGAGTAAGGCACATGCCTATACAGAGGTTATATTTGGCAAAGGACAGACTTTCAAGGCGGGAACTATTGGTACAGTTGCAGAAAAGACTGCTTACGGATATGTATTTAAGTATCTTGAAGAACGTGGAAAGGTAAAAAGAAGATGTGAGATAGAGCGTATCGCAAAGGGCTGTATTGATATAAGAAGGACAACAGGACAGCATCCAGGTGGAATAGTCGTGCTTCCTATCGGTGATGAAATACACTCATTTACACCGATACAGCATCCAGCCAACGATGTGAAGAGTGGTATTGTTACAACACACTTTGATTACCACAGCATCGACCATAACCTGTTAAAGCTGGATATATTAGGACATCTTGACCCTACTATGATTCGTATGCTGCAGGATCTTACGGGTATCGACCCTCTTGAAATTCCGCTTGACTCAAAGGAGGTTATGTCACTTTTTAAGGATACATCGGCACTTGGCATAAAGCCGGAGGATATAGGCGGCTGTAAGCTTGGTGCGCTTGGCATACCTGAGTTTGGTACTGACTTTGCCATGCAGATGCTTATTGATACCAAGCCACAGTATTTTTCTGACCTTGTACGAATAGCAGGACTTTCACATGGTACTGACGTATGGCTTGGCAATGCGCAGACACTTCTTAAGGAGGGCAAGGCTACTATATCGACAGCTATCTGTACAAGAGATGATATTATGATATATCTTATCCAGAAGGGACTTGAGAGTGAGCTTGCATTTACTATTATGGAAAAGGTAAGAAAAGGTAAGGGGCTTACACCTGAATGGGAGCAGATTATGAAGGAACACGGCGTTCCTGACTGGTACATATGGTCGTGTAATAAAATTCAGTATATGTTCCCTAAGGCACATGCGGCGGCATATGTTATGATGGCGTGGCGCGTTGCTTACTGCAAGGTATTCTATCCACTTGCCTATTATTGTGCCTACTTTAGTATAAGGGCAGATGCCTTTGATTATGAAAAGATGGCTATGGGCAGGGAAAGGCTTGAATATTATCTTGATATGTATAAATCTAAGAAAGCAGATGGAACTATCGAAAAGACTGAGCTTGATGAGTACAAGGATATGCGTATTGTCCAGGAAATGTATGCAAGGGGCTACGAGTTTACACCGATTGACATATATAAGGCGAAAGCAAGAAGCTTCCAGATAATAGACGGAAAGATAATGCCATCCTTTAAGGTCGTATCCAAGATAGGTGAGTCGGCAGGTGAGTCTATAGAGATAGCGGCAAGGGACGGAAAGTTCTTATCAAAGGATGACTTAAGGCAGCGTGCCAGGATAGGTCAGACGGTTATCGAAAAGTTAAGTGAGTTGAAGCTGCTTGACGGAATGGCAGAGAGCAACCAGTTGTCTTTGTTTGATGTTATATAATTTTGACCCGCTCCAATATGAGCATAAAAGTGGGGATAGTCCAACGATATGCGAATATTAGGTGGAATTGTGGGAGTACGTGGCACAGAACAATCCGTAGGTACCATAGGTGGATAAATGACCTTGTGACTCTGGTATCTAATTTAAAGTATATTATGTTGCATATATTCATATATATGTGGTATATTGTGTAAGTTGCTGGTGTATCAATCTGTTTATACAGGTTGATATGCCTTTTGTATGAATAATATCATGAGGTGAAAAATGTTAAAAAAGTATCTTATATGTTTTTTAGTATCTATGGTACCTATTGTCGAGCTTAGAGGAGCTATTCCTATATCACAGGGTATGCAGCTTCCTTTGTTACAGTCTTATATAATATGTGTAATTGGTAATATGCTTCCAGTGCCTGTTATATATTTTTTTGCAAGACGTGTTCTTGAATGGGGAGCTGACAAGAAGTATATTGGCAAGTTCTTCACTTTCTGTATTGAAAAAGGACACAAGGGTGGAGAGAAGTTAAAGCAGAAGGCTGGTAACGGACTTTTTATAGCACTTCTTTTATTCGTTGGAATTCCAGTTCCAGGAACAGGTGCATGGACAGGAACACTTGCGGCAAGCTTTCTTGATATGGGCTTTAAGAAGAGTGTAATCGCAGTTCTTGGCGGCGTGCTGCTTGCAGGAGTTATTATGGGACTTGCATCGGCGGGATTATTTACAGCACTGTTTGGTCTGTTTTAAGACAAAGGGAAATTTGACAGAGCTATAATGAGTGATTGCGTTCAGGCATATTTGGTGAAGAACGGACGACATAGAATAAGCGGATGCCTATGGCGCAGACGGTATTTAACGCCAGAAGATTTAATTTACGCGGGCAACGAGCTAAAGTCATATGCGAGCATATGACCTTGGCGACTGCCGCGATAACAATAAGAAACACGCTATGCGGGTTTCTTATTATTGGTTATTTCTAAGACTTTTCATATAGGTATTAACTGCGACCGCTACCGTTCGATACGGGACATCCTGTCCCATACCGGGCTTCCACAGACATCCGCTTATTCTATGTCTGGCTGCGATAAATTGTATTAATTATGATAAAGTTAGTTAATAAAAAGAGTGTTATATTGAAAATCTGTTACAAAAGCCTTGGGATTATGTGTTTTTTCGATATTATAAAACAGGTAAAACCCAGTATTTATGCGGGTTCAGAAGGAAACTTCAATTTTTCTTCAAAAATTTTGAAAAAAATTGAAAAAAGTGCTTGACGGATTGGGTATTCAGGTGTATTATAATGAAGTGCTCAGCGATAAGCACTGACACAAAGTATTAAAGATATGGCTTATTGGTCAAGTGGTTAAGACGTCGCCCTCTCACGGCGAAGACAGGGGTTCGACTCCCCTATAAGCTATTCTGAGTTATATTCGACTGACAAGAGTGGGCATTAATGTCCACTCTTTCGTTTTTATCCTGAAATATTTATCAGGGTCTGGCGGTATAGGCATATGTGAATGTGATTCAGTATCAAATTATAAGAAAGAGGTAGACATGGGTAAGAGAGAAGATTACGAGGCTAAGACGGAACAGCTTATAGCGCCTATCATCGCTGCCAATCATGTGGAACTTTTTGATGTGGATTACATTAAGGAAGGTCAGGACTGGTACTTAAGAGTCTATATCGACAAAGAAGGCGGAGTCACTATAGATGACTGTCAGGCGGTAAGCAGAGCTTTCAATGAGGTGCTGGATAAGGAGAATTATATTGCAGACCAGTATATATTTGAGGTGAGTTCTCCGGGACTTACAAGACCTTTAAAGAAAGAAAAGGATTATGAAAAAAGTATAGGACGACTGTTAGACATTAAGCTTTATAAGCCTGTTGAGGGTAAGAAGGAATACGCGGGTATCCTTAAGGAATATAATAAGGATATTATTATTATAGAGTCTGATGATACACAGATAACTATTGAAAGAAGCAATCTTGCTATGATTAGATGGGCTTATGTAGACTAGAAGCAGTTGATGGTGTGTATGTGAGTATAGTTTTAGATTAAATTATGGAGGATGATAAAGATGAATAAGGATTTAATACTTGCGATTGAGGCTTTGGAAAAAGAAAATGGTATCAGCAAAGAGATTATGTTTGATGCTATTGAAAAGTCTTTAATGGATGAGTATAAGGCGGAATTTGATAAGGCTGATAACGGAAGGGTATCACTTGACAGAATAACTGGAGATTTCCATATATATTCAGACAGAACAGTTGTTGAGAAGGTGGAAGTTCCAGAATTCAGAGAGAATAAGAAGGAAAAGTATGTTTCTGGTACAGAGATAGCCTTAGAGGATGCAAGAAAGATTAAGCCTGGATGTCAGATAGGTGATGTTATCACTATCGAGGTTAAGTCTGAAGAGTTCTCAAGAAAGGCTGCAAAAAATGCAAAGAACACCATTGTACAGACAATAAGAGAACAGGAAAAAAATGCACTTTATAATGAGCTTCATGATAAGGAAAGAGAAATTATTACAGGTGTAGTACAGAGAATTAACGATAATGGTGATATGACAATTGACATCGGAAGAACACAGGCGGTTCTTAAGGCTGATGATAAGTCAAGAGATAACAGCAGATTTAAGGATAAGGAATTCAAGCCAGGTGACAGAATAAAGGTATATGTTGTAAGTGTAAGCAACAGAGAAAGAAACGGACTTGGAATAAAGATATCAAGAAAGTCACCAGAATTCGTAAAGAAGTTATTTGAAGAAGAAGTAACTGAGATTAAGGATGGAACAGTTGAGATTATGGCAATCGCAAGAGAAGCTGGTTCCAGAACTAAGATGGCAGTAAGAGCAAATGTTCCACACGTAGACCCAGTTGGCGCATGTGTTGGTATTAACGGCGCAAGAGTTAAGAATATTGTAAATGAACTTGGCAGCGAGCAGATAGATATCGTTGAGTGGGACAGCAATCCAGCACAGCTTATTGTTAATGCACTCAGCCCTGCAAAGGTTGTATCAGCAGTCGCTGATGAAGAAGAAAAGAAGGCTAAGATAATTGTATCTGAACAGCAGTTATCACTTGCTATCGGTAAGTCAGGACAGAATGTAAGACTTGCAGCAAAGCTTACAGGATATGGTATAGATATAAAGAGCGAAGCAGATGCAGAGGAGTTTGAAGAAGAAACACAGGAAGCAGAGTCAGTATATGACAATGAAGAGATAGCTGATAGTGATATTCAGGCTGAACAGGAAACATATCCAGAAGATGAAGAAGCAGATGCAGCCTCTGACACAGAAGTTGTAGAAGAATAATATTTTTGGGAGTGATATTTTGGCAGCAGTAAAGAAGATTCCACAAAGACAATGTGTTGGTTGTAACCAGATGAAGAATAAGAAAGAACTTATTCGTATCCTTAAAACACAGGATGAACAAATCATAATAGACACAACGGGAAAGAAGAACGGCAGAGGGGCTTATATATGTCCTGATGCAGAATGTCTTAAGAAGGCAAGAAAGTCAAAGGGACTTGAGAGAGCTTTCAAGATGGCGATTGACCCGGGTGTTTATGATGAGCTTGAAAAGGAGATGAGTAATCTTGAATAATAGCAGAGCATTATCAATGATAGGTCTTGCAATGAAGGCCGGAAAAGTTGCAAGCGGAGAGTTTTCAACAGAAAAGGCTGTAAAAGAGCATAAGGCATATATGGTGATAGTAGCAGATGATTCATCTGATAATACCAAGAAGAACTTCAGAAATATGTGTGAGTACTATAAGGTTCCGGTGTATTTCTTTAGCAATAAAGAAGAGCTGGGACATGCGATAGGTAAAGAATTCAGGGCATCACTCGCAATCCTTGATGAAGGATTTAAAAATAGTATTGAAAAACATTTTAAGTAGATATTAGTAACTATTGGTGTATAATAACATATGGGTGTGGCAGATTGTTAGTAACACTGGTATGTTGGAAAAGAGGTCAAATGGCAAATATGAGAGTTCATGAACTGGCAAAGGAATTAAATATTTCTTCAAAGGATATAACTGATATGCTTAGCAATAATGAAAAGAAATACACAGCGATGAGCGGACTTGGAGAAGCTGAGATAAACAGCGTAAAAGGAAAGTTCAAGGCTAAGCCAGTTGCTAGTAACAATGCAGTAAAATCAGAACCTAAAAAGGCAGAAGAAAGAAACGTGAAAATACAGGAAAATAATAAAGTGGAAGAAAAGAAAGTAAATACAGAAAAGAAAGAACAGATAAAGTCAGAGGACGTTAAGGCATCAGCAGAAAAGAAGACATCTGCACAGGATGGAGATAAGAAGCACATATCACAGGTATATTTCCCACAGAACAGCCAGAAGTCTGATAACAGAGAAAGAAATAATAACAGAAGAGACGGCAATAACGGTAACTATAGAAATAACGACCGTAACAGAGACAACCGTGACAACAGGGATGGAAATAACGGCGGCTATAGAAATAATGACCGTAACAGAGACGGAAACGGCGGCTACAGAAATAACGACCGTAATGGTTATGGAAACAGAGACAACAGAGACGGAAACAACGGCGGCTATAGAAATAATGACCGTAACAGAGATGGAAACGGTGGTTATAGAAATAACGACCGTAACGGTTATGGAAACAGAGACAGCAGAGACGGAAACAACGGCGGTTATAGAAATAATGACCGTAACAGAGATGGAAACGGCGGTTACAGAAATAACGACCGTAACGGTTATGGAAACAGAGACAACAGAGACGGAAACAACGGCGGCTATAGAAATAATGACCGTAACAGAGATGGAAACGGTGGTTATAGAAATAATGACCGTAACGGCTATGGAAACAGAGATAACAGAGACGGAAACAACGGCGGCTATAGAAATAATGACCGTAATGGAAACAACAGCCATCGTTCTGGCAGAGACGGTCAGGGTTTTGCAGGTGCAAGAAGAAATGACAGAACTTCTTCAGCACCTAAGGATGATTTCATATTTGAGACAAAGCCGGATTCAAGAAGACCAGACTCAAGAAAGAATGACTCAAGAAATAACGATAGAAAGAAGGATAATGAGGCAAAGGAAAATCTTAAGTTTGCTAACAGCAAGCATGAGAAGAAGCCGGCTTCAAAGCAGGAAAAGAAGGAAGAAGAAACAATTAAGCAGCTTATCTTACCTGACAGCCTCACTATAAAGGAACTTGCTGATAAGATGAAGGTTCAGCCATCAGCTATCGTTAAGAAGTTATTCCTTCAGGGTAAGATTGTTACAATTAATCAGGAAGTGGATTATGATACAGCAGAAGAGATAGCACTTGAGTTTAACTGCATATGTGACCATGAGGTTAAGGTTGATGTTATTGCAGAACTCCTTAAGGAAGATGAAGAGTCAGAGGACGATATGGTAGCAAGACCACCAGTTGTCTGCGTTATGGGTCACGTTGACCATGGTAAGACTTCACTTCTTGATGCAATCAGGGAAACACATGTAACAGACAAGGAATCTGGTGGTATTACACAGAAGATTGGCGCTTACATGGTTGATGTAGACGGACAGAAGATTACATTCCTTGATACACCGGGTCATGAAGCATTTACAGCTATGCGTATGCGTGGTGCACAGGCTACAGATATCGCTATTCTTGTAGTAGCAGCCGATGATGGTGTCATGCCACAGACTATTGAGGCTATTAACCATGCCAAGGCAGCAGGTGTTGAGATTATCGTTGCTGTTAATAAGATTGATAAGCCTAATGCTAATATCGAGAAGGTTAAGCAGGAGCTTACAGAGTATGAACTTATCGCAGAAGACTGGGGTGGTTCTACTACATTTGTTCCAGTATCAGCACATACTAAGGAAGGTATAGATGAACTTCTTGAAATGATTCTTCTTACAGCTGAGGTTAATGAATTAAAGGCTAATCCTAACCGTAAGGCAAGAGGTATCGTAATTGAGGCTGAGCTTGATAAGGGACGTGGTCCTGTAGCTACAATTCTTGTACAGAAGGGTACTTTAAGAGTTGGTGATGCAGTTGCCGCTGGTTCATGCTATGGTAAGATAAGAGCCATGATAGATGATAAGGGAAGAAGAGTTAAGGAAGCTACACCTTCTATGCCAGTTGAGATACTTGGTCTTAATGACGTACCTAATGCAGGTGAGATTATTATGGCTACAGACAACGAAAAGGAAGCAAGAAATATTGCTGATACATTTATCGCTGAAGGTAAGAAGAAGCTTCTTGATGATACAAAGCATAAGGTATCGCTTGACGCATTATTCGAGCAGATTCAGGCTGGTAATATGAAGGAACTTGACCTTATCATAAAGGCAGATGTACAGGGTTCAGTAGAGGCAGTTAAGCAGAGTCTTGTAAAGCTTTCTAATGACGAGGTTATCGTTAAGGTTATCCATGGCGGTGTTGGTAATATCAACGAGTCCGATGTAGTTTTAGCATCAGCTTCTAACGCTATTATCATCGGTTTCAACGTAAAGCCGGATAATCAGGCAAGAATAGTAGCTGAGAGAGAAAAGGTTGACTTAAGACTTTACAGCGTTATTTACAATGCTATCGAGGATGTTGAGGCAGCTCTTAAGGGTATGCTTGAGCCTATATATGAGGAAAAGATTATCGGTCATGCTGAAATCAGACAGATATTCAAGGCTTCTGGTGTTGGTAACATCGCAGGTGCTATCGTTACAGAAGGTAGAATGACTAAGGATTCTATTGTAAGAATTACGAGAGATAAAGAGCAGATCTATGAAGGACCTATCGCAACACTTAAGCATTTCAAGGATGATGTCAAGGAAGTTAAGGCGGGTTCTGAGTGTGGTATGGTATTCGAGAACTTCGGACAGATTCAGGAGGGCGATCTTGTAGAAGCCCACATTATGGTAGAAGTACCAAGATAAAAGCAAAGTTAACATATTCAAAGTATCCGGAGTATATGTGTCCGGGTACTTTAATGTTACAAAGATACCAGGGTCAAAAGGTCTAAACCCACATGAGCTTGCTCATAGGTGGGTGAATGACCTTGGGACCCGCCCCAATATGAGCATAAAAGTGGGATGACAGTCCCACGATATGCGAATATTGGGCAGGATTGTGGGAGTGCGCAGCACGGAACAATCCGTAGGTATCATAGTTGGGGGCTTTTGACCCCAATATCTTACAAAATATGAATTATAATAAAGTGTCAGAAAAAGGGGAACATAATGCGTAAAAACAGTGTTAAGAATACCCGTATCAATGGCGAGGTATTAAAAGAGCTTAGCAATATTATCCGCAGCGAAATCAAGGATCCAAGAATTAATCCTATGACTTCGGTTGTATCCGTTGAGGTAGCACCTGACCTTAAGACATGTAAGGCATATATAAGTGTTCTGGGTGACGAAAAGTCACAGCAGGATACTATTGCTGGTCTTAAGAGTGCAGAAGGATATATAAGAAGAGAGCTTGCAAGAACAGTTAATCTTCGTAATACTCCTGAGATTAAGTTTATACTTGACCAGTCAATAGAATACGGAATAAATATGTCTAAGCTTATAGATGAAGTTACAAAAAAGGATGATGAGAGTCATAAGAATTCAGACGAAAACATTTAAAATGTGACTGTTATAAGAATGGAGAATAAGAATATGAATGTGATTGAGGAATTAAAGGGTGCACATATTGTCGGAATAACAGGACATATAAGACCAGATGGTGATTGTACAGGTTCTACACTTGCATTATATAATTATTTAAAGAAAAATGCGCCGGATATGGATGTATCAGTATATCTTGAACAGCCGGGAATAGAATTCTCATATCTTAGTGGATATTCAGATATAAAGAATACATTAGAGGACGGCAGGGAGTTTGATGCATTTGTTGTGCTTGACTGTAGTTCTATAGACAGAATAGAGCCTTTTGCGGCAGGTTTTGACAGTGCCAGGAATACTATATGTATAGACCATCATATAAGCAATGACAGCTTTGCAGATATCAATGAAGTAAGACCTGACGCAAGTTCGGCATGTGAAGTGCTTTATGATACACTTGATGAAGAGAAGATAGACAAGGCGGTCGCTGAGTGTATATATACTGGAATTATACACGATACAGGAGTGTTCAAGTATAGCTGCACATCACTCCACACTATGGAGATAGCTGGAAAGATGATGCAGATGGGAATTGATTATTCTGATATAATTGATAACAGCTTTTACAAGAAGACATATGTACAGAACCAGATACTTGGAAGGGCACTTCTTGAGAGTGTGCTTTTCTATGACGGCAGATGCATATTCTCAAGTGTAACAAGAGATGAAATGGACTTCTATGGCGTCACAGGCAGGGAGCTTGGCGGCATAATAGAGCAGTTAAGGCTTACAGAGGGCGTTGAGGTGGCTATATTCCTGTATGAAACAGGTGATAATGAATATAAGGTCAGCTTAAGGTCTAAGAAGGATATAGATGTAAGCCAGATAGCTGTAAGCTTTGGCGGTGGCGGTCATGTAAGAGCTGCTGGTTTTTCAGCTAAAGGAACAGTGCATGATATAATTAACAGAATCGGTGCAATGATAGAAGGACAGTATTCTAAGATACAGGATTAAGACAGATATGTTTTTTAGAATAAAGGAGAGCTGAACGGTATGAACGGTATTATTAATGTATATAAAGAAAAAGGATTTACTTCGCATGATGTAGTTGCAAAGCTGAGGGGGATTCTTCATATGAAAAAAATCGGGCATACCGGAACGCTTGACCCGGATGCGGTGGGAGTTCTTCCGGTATGTCTTGGCAAGGGTACAGGTCTTGTGTCTATGATAACGGACTGGACTAAGACATACGAAGCAGTTATGCTGCTTGGAACTACCACGGACACCCAGGATACAAGCGGAACTGTATTGACCCAGTCGGCTGTTGAAGTCGATGAGAGAACTGTGCTTGAGGTATGCAGCCAGTTTGAAGGTGAGTATGACCAGATACCGCCTATGTATTCAGCTCTTAAGGTGAATGGAAAGAAGCTTTATGAGCTTGCAAGAGCAGGCGTTGAGGTTGAGAGAAAGCCAAGAAGAGTTGTCATCAACTCTCTGAGGGTAAATGATATTAATCTTGAAGATGATGTAAAAACAGTCACAATTACGGTTGACTGTTCAAAGGGGACATATATAAGAACGCTGTGTGATGACATTGGAAAGAAGTTAGGCTGTGGAGCCTGTATGATGTCACTTAAAAGAACAAGGGTCGGGGATTTTGTAATTGATGATACACTGACACTTAACCAGATAGCAGCGCTTGCGTTAAAAGGTGAGATAGAAGATTATATTGTAAGCATAGACGAGATGTTTTCAGATTATAGAAAGCTGACAGTTGATGCTGTCTATAACAGACTGCTTTATAATGGAAACAAGCTTCCTCTTGAGGCTATTGTAAGTGATGGCGGTGAGTTTCTTGATATGGAAAAGTTCAGAATATATGATGCCGAAGGAAGCTTTGTCGGTATATATAAGTATATAGGAGGACAGTTTGTCCTTGAAAAAATGTTTTATGATAATTCAGATACCTGAAAGGTGGTGCAGACCGGGGTGGAATACATACATGGGACTAAAGATTTCAAGCTTGAAGGCGCAAGTGCAGTAACACTTGGCAAGTTTGACGGCGTTCATCTAGGACACCAGAAGCTGATATCTATAGTCAGGGAAAAAGCAGAAGAGATGGGACTTTTGTCAGTTATGTTCACATTTGACAGAATTCCGTTAAGCATATGCCCACAGAAAAATCAGCATTTTCTGTCTACCAATTCTGAGAGAAGGGCTCTTTGTGAAAAGTATGGACTTGACGTAGAGGTTGAGTATCCATTTACAACAGAGCTTATGAATATGGAGCCGGAAGAGTTTATTGAGAATATACTGGTTAAGCAGCTCAATGCGCGTGTCATAGTAGTTGGCACAGATTACTGTTTTGGAAAAAATAGAAGTGGTAATGTTGAGTTTCTTATTGCAAATGCAGTTAAGTACGGATATGAAACAATAGTTGTAGAAAAAGAAAAGTTTCAGGATAAGGATATAAGCAGTACATATGTAAGAGAGGAACTAAGGCTTGGACATATGGAAACGGTCAATGTCCTGTTAAACAGACCATATTCGATATCAGGTGTGGTGGCTAAGGGCAATCAGCTTGGAAGAACTATAGATATACCTACAATTAATGTATATCCTACAGAGATAAAGCTGCTTCCACCTAATGGCGTGTATGCATCTAAGATACTTATCGATAATATCGAATACTACGGAGTGACTAATCTTGGCACGAAGCCGACAGTCAGTGACGGATATGAGATAAGTGTTGAAACTAATGTGTTTTACTTTGACAAGGATGTGTATGGAAACAAGGTTGAGGTCAGGCTTCTTCACTTTTTAAGACAGGAAATGAAGTTTGAAAGTATAGAGGCACTAAAAAAACAGATGGAAAGCGATGCAAGCTTTGCAAGAGAAATGTTTATGTTATAAGAGCCAAATAAAAACAAAAAAGTACTTGATTATATAGTCACTCTATGATATATTATCAACGTATGAGCCGCCACTCAGATTAGGGACACTCCGACCCGCATCTTAGTGACAGGTGATTAAAAAACAGGAGGATTATTAGAATGATATCTAAGGAAAAGAAAGCAGAAATTATCGCTAACTATGGAAGAAAAGCAGGAGACACAGGTTCTCCAGAAGTTCAGATTGCAATCTTAACAGAAAGAATTGCTGAATTAACAGAACACTTAAAGGTTAACCAGAAGGATCATCACTCAAGAAGAGGTCTTTTAAAGATGGTTGGTAAGAGAAGAGCCTTACTTTCTTACTTAAAGAAGAACGATATCGAAAGCTACAGAAACTTAATCGAGCGTTTAGGAATCAGAAAGTAATTATAAGGGCGGAGTTGTACCTATATCATATGTACAACTTCGCCCTGCTTTGTGTTTATATAGCTGGTGAATACTCAGGCAGTGATATATGCAAAGGTTTCCAGAAAATAGACAAAGCAACAAAGAGAATAACAGAAGGAATAACCGAGACCACTCAAAAGAATATCATTTTGTGAAATATTAAAGTATTTATTGTTATGGTGTTTTTTTGAGTTGTTTCGGACCTTCTGTTCAATAACTAAACTAAACAGCCAAAAGGCAGAAACGAGGAAAGCATGTTTAAACAGTACACAATGGAATTAGCTGGCAGAACATTAAGAGTTGATGTTGGCAGAGTATGTGCACAGGCTAACGGAGCAGCCCTTATGCACTATGGTGATACAGTAGTACTTTCAACAGCTACTGCATCTAAGGAACCAAGAGAAGGAATCGATTTCTTCCCACTTAGTGTTGAATTTGAAGAAAAGATGTACGCAGTAGGTAAGATACCTGGCGGTTTCAATAAGAGAGAGGGAAAGGCTTCTGAGAATGCTATTCTTACATCAAGAGTAATTGACAGACCTATGAGACCTTTATTCCCTAAGGATTACCGTAACGATGTTACACTTAATAATATGGTTATGGCAGTAGATCCAGAGTGCCGTCCTGAGCTTGTAGCTATGATTGGCGCTTCTATTGCAACATGTATATCAGATATCCCATTTGACGGTCCTTGTGCTATGACACAGGTTGGAATGATTGATGGAGAGTTCATTATTAATCCATCACAGGCACAGTGGCAGGAGGGTGATCTTCAGCTTACAGTAGCTTCTACTAAGCAGAAGGTTATTATGATTGAAGCAGGTGCTAATATCATTCCAGAAGATAAGATGATTGAAGCTATCTACATGGCACATGATATCAACCAGACAATTATCGCATTTATTGAGAAGATTGTAGCAGAGGTTGGTAAGGAGAAGCACGCATATGAGAGCTGTGCTATTCCAGCAGAAATGTTTGAGGCAATGAAGCAGGTTGTATCTCCAGAAGAGATGGAAGTTGCTGTATTCTCTGATGATAAGCAGACAAGAGACAAGAACATTGATGAAGTAACTGAAAAGATGAAGGAAGCATTTGCTGATAATGAAGAATACTTAGCAGTTCTTGGTGAAGCTATTTACCAGTATCAGAAGAAGACGGTCCGTAAGATGATATTAAAGGATCATAAGAGACCTGACGGACGTGCTATTAACCAGATAAGACCGCTTGCAGCAGAAGTTGATATTATTCCTAGAGTTCATGGTTCTGCTATGTTTACAAGAGGACAGACACAGATATGTGATGTTGTAACACTTGCACCTTTATCAGAAGCACAGAAGGTTGATGGTCTTGATGACAATGTTACAACTAAGAGATATATTCATCACTATAACTTCCCTTCATACTCTGTAGGTGAAACAAAGCCTTCAAGAGGTCCGGGACGTAGAGAAATAGGACACGGAGCTTTAGCTGAAAGAGCACTTATTCCAGTACTTCCTTCAGAAAAGGAATTCCCATATGCTATCCGTGCTGTATCAGAAACATTTGAGTCTAACGGTTCAACATCTATGGCATCTACTTGTGCATCTTGTATGTCACTTATGGCAGCAGGTGTTCCAATTAAGAGTATGGTTGCTGGTATTTCCTGCGGTCTTGTAACAGGTGATACAGATGATGATTATGTAGTACTTACAGATATTCAGGGTCTTGAAGATTTCTTCGGTGATATGGACTTTAAGGTAACTGGTACAACAGAAGGTATCACAGCTATCCAGATGGATATTAAGATTCATGGTCTTACACGTCCTATCGTAGAAGAGGCTATAAGAAGAACAAGAGAAGCAAGACTCTTTATCATGGATACATGTATGAAGCCAGCTATCGCTGAGCCAAGAAAGACAGTAGGTGAATTCGCACCTAAGATTATCCAGACATCTATCGACCCAGCTAAGATTGGTGAAGTAGTTGGACAGCGTGGTAAGGTTATCAATGCTATTATCGAAGAGTGCGGTGTTAAGATTGATATCACAGATGATGGTTTTGTATCAATATGTGGTGTTGAGCAGGCTGGCATGGATAAGGCTATGAAGTATATCAGAACTATCGTTGATGAATTTGAAGAAGGTAAGATATATGAAGGTAAGGTTGTAAGTATCAAGGAATTCGGAGCTTTCGTTGAGTTTGCACCTGGTAAGGAAGGTATGGTTCATATATCTAAGATATCTAAGGAAAGAATCAATATGGTAGAAGATGTTCTTACACTTGGTGATGTTGTTAAGTGTAAGTGCATGGGCAAGGATAAGATGGGAAGAATAAGCTTCTCAATCAAGGATGCCGAGTAAATAATAATTAATTCAGACATTTAATAATAGATGTAAAAGATATTAGCTGATAAGCGGTTTGACCTGCTGGCTGGACTGCTTATTAGTTATTTATAGTGATTTTAATTATAAGGAGGATACAGCTATGGTAGATCAGAATTGTGCATACTGTATGGAAGGTGAACTTGTTGCAAAGTTCGGTATTAAGATATGTGAGTTAGAGACATCTAAGGTATATCTTTTCAAGGAGCAGAGCCACCCTGGAAGATGTATAGTTGCCCACAAGAAGCATGTAGGTGATATGAATGAACTTACAGCAGAAGAAAGAGCTGCTTACTTTGAGGATGTTGCAAGAGTTGCAAGAGCTATTATGAAAGCATTCAATCCAGATAAGGTTAACTATGGTGCTTATGGAGATACAGGACATCATCTTCACTTCCACCTTTGCCCTAAGTATAAGGACGAATATGAGTGGGGTGGAGTATTCCTTATGAATCCAGATAAGAAGTACTTAACAGATGCTGAATATACAGAAATGATAGAAAAGATTAAGGCTAATCTTTAATCCATAATATCATATTTATTAATGTTGTAGTGCGAAATATCGTTATAGCTGGCTATGATATGCCAGGTATAACGATATTTTTTGCTTTTTATGCAGATATGTGGTATAATTAACGAAAATAAAACGTGTGAAGCAAAAGGTATTGTACATATTAATGTATTGTATTTATCAGAGAGGCTATTTATGGAACATACAAGAGACAATCAACAAAAGAAAATAACGGCTTCAAAAGTTGAAAGAGAGGAATTATATTTATATTCGTTAAAGAAAATGGCTGCTAATAATATTAACAGCAATGAGTCGCCATTGACAGGATTATATGGAATAAAAGCATTTTTCTATCAATCTAATGAATTAATGAAGAAGAATCCGGATAAAAGATTTGCCGTCATAAGAATGGATATATATCATTTTAAAACAGTAAATGAATTCTGCGGGAGACAGGAGGGCGATAAACTGTTAAAGTACATATCAGAGCTGTTTCAAAGATATATAGGAGAATATGCTGTTGCTGGTCATCTGAGGGCAGATATATTTACCCTGTGTACGGAGTTTGAGGATGAACAGCAGCTTATAGATATATCAAAGGATATTAAGAAAGAGATAGACAGCTATGAGATATCATGTAAGATTATCCCGGCATTTGGCATATGTACTAATGCTGGAAATCTTGACATAAGCCTTATGTGCGACTATGCAGATCTTGCGTTACAGAGGATTAAGGGTAAGGTATTCAGGGTATATGAGTTCTATGATACTGATATGCGTGAGAGGATGCTTTTTGAGAAGAAGATAGAAAATGATGTGCTGCCGGCACTTAAGAATAACCAGATTAAGCCTTATGTGCAGCCTAAGGTTGATATGAGAACAGGGCGCATAATAGGAGGGGAGGCACTTGTAAGATGGGTGCTTTCTGACGGAGGTATGGTTTATCCGGATGAGTTTATTCCGGTAATAGAAAAGAATGGTTACGTCCTTGATGTTGATAATTATATGTGGGACAGAGTCTGTTATTATATCAAGAAGCTTGAGCAGGAAGGCGTAGAGCCGGTGCCTATATCTATTAATGTATCAAGAATGCACGTATATCAGGATCATTTTATAAGCAGGATAAAGAAGCTTACGGATAAGTATAATATAAAGCCGGAGCTTATACCGCTTGAGATTACAGAGAGCGCATTTACCAATGAAGAAAACAGTCTTTACAGAAAGGTAAAGACACTTCAGAGCTATGGATATAAATTTTCCATGGATGATTTCGGTTCTGGTTATTCATCACTTGGCATGCTTAAGGATGAACATGTCGATGAGGTTAAGATAGACAAGACCTTTGTTGATGATATAGCCACTGATAAGGGAAAAGTACTTTTAAGCAACGTTATAAGGATGATAAGCGACCTGGGAATAGATATGATAGCAGAAGGCGTTGAGACTAAAGAACAGGCTGATTTCCTTGTAGCGCATGGCTGTATGTATGCACAGGGATACTATTATTACAAGCCTATGCCTATAGAAGAATTTGTATTACTGCTTGAAAAGTCAGCTAAAGAGTGATAAAATATCTGTCGGCGTATTTTAGATAATTGAGTTAAAAAAGGAGAAATAAAATGTCAGGACATTCAAAATTTGCTAACATAGCCCATAAGAAAGCTGCTAATGATGCTGCTAAGGGTAAAATATTTACAAGACTTGGTAAGGAGATTATGGTTGCCGTTAAAGAAGGTGGACCTGATGTTAATAATAATAGTAAGCTAAGACAGGTTGTTACTAAGTGTAAGGCAGCTAATATGCCTAATGATACAATTGACAGAGCTATTAAGAAGGCTGCAAGCACAGATATGTCTGATTTTGAATCAGTTACATATGAAGGATATGGTCCTAACGGAACAGCTATCATAGTTGAGGCTTTAACAGATAATAGAAACCGTGCTGCATCTAACATAAGAAATGCATTTACAAAGGGTGGCGGTAATGTAGGTACACCTGGCTGTGTATCATTTATGTTTGATAACAAGGGACAGATAATCGTAGATAAGGAAGAATGTGACAAAGATGCAGACGACCTTATGATGCTTGCTCTTGATGCCGGCGCAGATGATTTTAATGAAGAAGATGACTGCTATGAGATAACAACAGCTCCAGATGATTTTGGAACTGTAAGTGATGCACTTTCAAACGAAGGTGTAACATTCGCATCAGCAGAGGTTACTATGATACCTCAGACTATGGTTGAACTTACATCAGAAGATGATATTAAGAAAATGAGAAGAATACTTGCACTTCTTGACGAAGAGGATGATGTTCAGAATGTTTATCACAACTGGGATGAACCAGTAGAAGATGAAGAATAATGCTTTAATGTATTGTATTAGAGGCAGGCTGGCCCGCTTTTGGGTTCAGCCTGCCTTTCTTTTTATGCTGTCTATTGTCTAAAGCTTATATATGCCTTATATACACCAGCTGATCAAAATCAGTAAGTGAGTTGGATAATGTAAACTAAACATTTTAGGGTCTTTTATTTTGAATGATTTAGTGTTATTATTAAAGAAACATTTTGTAATTATCAGGGAAGATAATTATTAAGACGGAGAATATAATGCTTATAAAAGAAGTTCCAAAAGATGCTGAGCTTACGATAGAGGTCAGTGTAGCAGCAAGAAAGCTGGAGTTTAAGTCGCAATGTATAGATACAGGCATGAACTATCTGTATGCCAGACCTATAATTATAGATGGAAAAAGAGTCTCTTTTGAGGCTTCGGTTACTCTGTCAGTCAGTCTTGTATATATAAGAGAAGATAAGAATCCTGTGCTGTGGAGAGGCGTAGGCATATCGACTGTCACTGAGAATGGAAAGTCGATGTATAAGATAACCTCATCCATGGAAGGCTATGAGATGAACAGAAGACAGGCATACCGACTGTTTCTTGGATTAGGAGCAGTAGCACAGATAGGTATTAATAAAAAAGCTGTTAATGTTATTATAAAAGATATAAGTGAGAATGGATTTTCATTCGTGGGAAACGAAGATATAGAGGTTAATAAATCGCCTGTAAGGCTTGTATTTAAAGATATGGATGATACCATAAGTCTTATGGGAATCGTTGTAAGAAAGGTAAAGGCAGGTGAAAAAAAGATAATATATGGATGTACATTAACATCATGTAACACAGATATTGTACATTATATCAATGCAAAACAAAGATACTATCTTTCAACAGCAAAGAATACCCAAATTAATGCCAACAGGGCAGCTATAAGAAATGTATTAAGAGAATCGCCTAAGTATATTAATAACAATAATAAACAGGGAAATAAAAAGAAAACAGGAAAATAAAAGCTGGAAAATAAAAAGTATTAAGTTAAAATGAATTCAGTAAATAAAATGAATTTAGTATATAAAAAGGGAAAGCGGAATTGGAGAAACTAATTATGAGGGAAACAGGAAGCAATAGCTTAGAAAAAAAACAAAAACGGGAGTTTGTAAGAGCAGAAATAGATAATCAGTATTCTATGACAAAAATCTGTCCTAAATGTGGAACTACCATGGTATATGCTTATGGAGAGATGTATGAATGTCCAAAGTGTGGAGATAAAGAATATACAGATTTTGGAAAAATAAGAGAATATCTTGAAACACATGGACCTCAGAATGCAGTGACTATTGCAGATGCAACAGGTGTCAGTGTAAAAACCATCCAGAAGTTTTTATATCAGGGAAGAATAGAGATTCCAGATGGTTCAGATTCATACATAAAATGCCAGATGTGTGGCGCTGATATCAGATATGGAAGATTTTGTCCTGACTGTATGGCAAAGCTTAATAAAGAAAACCAGACAGCAGTTTATGTAGGTGAGAAGCCTAAGTATAAGAGAGACCATAACGGAAAGATGCATACTCTCGATGAAAGAGAAACAGAGAATGTATCAAGAAAGCCAATAGCGCTTCATAGAACTGCAAAAAAGAATAATAATCAGTAATATATAAGAAAAAGGACAATATTTACGGGTTGTTGTAATCAGACGGTAGATGTATAATGTCAACATATTCAAACAATATACATCTGAGTATTAATAAATATAATGGAGGATTGCTTTATGGAAAAAATTAGCTTGATAGATGAGGACTTCATGGATTTCCCTATAGGAGAGTTCCCATATGACAAAAACCATTCGGCTATTGGAGAATATCATTTTATCCATTTTCCTGGATTTTATGGACGATGGTATGACCCTGTATGTAACTACAGATATAACGGACAGGGTGCTTCATGGTGCATTATGGAGTATAATGGCAGACATTATATGGAACAGATGAGGCTTCACAATACAGAACCACACAGGACATTCCCTACACTTGAAACTGGCGACAGATTCTGGAGAGATTACGATATAGAAGCAGGACTTAGAATGTTCAATACCAAATGGGGAAGCGCAGGTATTGGTTTTTGTGCACAGAATTCACTGAACCTTCTTGCATGTATATTTGAAGATAAGAAGCTGAAGCTTGTATACAGACATAAAGAAAATGTAGAAGAAATCAAAAGTGTTGACTTTGACTATAATTGCGATGACACATATAATATTAAGGTATCTGTTAAAGGAAACCATGTTATATGCAGCGTAGATGGCAGTACATATATAGATGTGCAGACAGATTATGCACTTCGTGGTGGAAAAGTCGCTGTGACAGCAACGATACCGGCAGCGTTTGGTTATGTAAAGGTAACAGTGGATGAAGCAACAGCCCAAAGAATAGAAAAAGACAGAACAGAATATGAATTAAAGTGTGAGGCAGCACAGAAAAAGTATCCTAAGATGAAGCTTGCCAAGAAAATAGATCTTAAGGGCTGTGGTACTGGAAGACAGTTAAGATTCGGACATCTGCTTGGAACAAAAGAATACCAGATGGTTATGGCACAATGCCAGAAGAGAGTTAACAGAGATGCTTATGGTACAATAAGCTGTCTTACAGCTATGGACCTTGATGGCAATATATTGTGGCAGCATGGTGAGCCTACAGATAACACTGAGATTGGTAATATTTCAGCGGATATGCCTATGCAGATATACGATATAGATGGCGATGGCTATGACGAGGTTATAACAGCAAAGAATTTTGAGGTGCTTATTCTTGATGGACGTACAGGAGAAGTTAAGAAAAGAGCAAAGACTCCGTATTCTACAGCAGCTGAGGATGGCACTATTATAGGAGTACCAGATGGAGAATATGCATTTGACAGAATCAATCCAGATGGAATGAGAATATGTAATTTCCGTGGACTTGATAAGCCAAGAGATATTCTTATTAAGGACAGATACTGCAGAGTATATGCACTTAATGATAATCTTGAGGTTATGTGGCATTTCCAGAGTGATAAGAATACAGGACATTTTCCTTTTGCCATAGATATCAATGGAGATGGTCATGATGAACTTCTTGTTGGCTATAATATGCTTGACTGCCATGGTAAAAGATTATGGACAATGCCTTTTAAGGATGATCATATAGATGAGATAGTACCTGGCAGATTCGAGTCAGGACCTAATAAGGGTAAGAAGTTTTTTGCATGCGTTGCAGGAACACAGGGATTTATTCTCTGCGATTTTGATGGAAACATATTAAAAAAGGATGGCATAGGACATGCACAGAGAGTAAGTCTTGCTAATTACTGTCCGGATAAGCCAGGCTATGAGATGGCTGTTGTTAACTTCTGGGGTCATCAGGGCATTATATACTTTTATGACAGTGAAGGTAATGAACTGTGGGAGATGGAGAATGAGCTTAATGGCAACCTTCTTACACCAGTTAACTGGACAGGAGACGGACAGGACTTCATACTGCTTAATGCAGATGTAGAACGCGGTGGCATGATAGATGGTGATGGCGTTACTGTCGTGAAGTTCCCGGATGATGGACACCCAACATTATGTGCGGAAGCAGTTAATATTCTTGGAGATGCAAGAGATGAAATAGTTACATGGGATTATAATTATATGTATATATACACTCAGGATGATGAGCAAAGAGAAGATGTGTATAAGCCATATAAGTATCCTGATTATAATGCATCTAATTACAGGGGTGAATATTCATATAGAGAAATATTCTGGTAATACAGAGTGGTTTATTAATAGGAGTGAGAGTTGTCATGAATAACGAATTAACACCAGGTGACATAAAGAAGATGGAAGATGAGATAGAATATCGTGTGCATGAAGTAAGAAAAAAAGCACTCGAAGATGTCAAGGAGGCAAGAGCACAGGGAGATCTGAGTGAGAATTTCGAGTATTATGCAGCAAAGAAGTTCAAGAATCAGAACGAAAGCCGTATAAGATATCTTCAGAGGATGATAAAGACAGCCACGATTATATCAGAAGAGTCGGCAGATGATGAGGCTGGTGTTAATAACACTATAACAGTAAAGTATGAAGATGATGGAACCACTGAGAAAATAAAGCTTGTAACAACTGTAAGGGGTGATTCCCTGGAAGGACTTATAAGTATAGAGTCGCCTCTGGGAAAGGCTATACTTGGCCATAAGGCTGGTGACAGGGTAGAGGTTGTTGTAAACAGCAATGTCAGCTATTTTATAGATATTCTTGCAATAGAGAATACAGATGGATCTGACGATGAGATTATGAGTTATTGAAAGGCGGCTTATGGTTTTTAGCAAAGAACAGAAGTCGGCGATACATTTTAAGGACGGACCTGCACTTGTACTTGCGGGTCCGGGTTCTGGAAAGACTACAGTTATTGTAAACAGAATAATAAGTCTTATAAAGGAACACAGTGTTTCCCCGTCTTCGATATTGGTCATTACATTTACAAAGGCGGCTGCAAAGTCTATGCGGCAGCGTTTTCTGTCACTTACGGGTGAGTCTTATGTATCAGTAACATTTGGTACATTCCACGCAGTATTTTTTTCTATGCTGCGCCATGCTTACAATTATTCAGCAGGTTCAATAATAAAAGCGGATATACAGTACAATTATATAAGAAATGCAGCTATGGGCTTTGAGCTGGAATATCCCGATGAAAATGAGATGGTAACAGGCATTATATCGGAGATAAGCCGTGTAAAAAGCAACAGGCTGTGTATAGATACATATGAGGCAGTAAGCTGTCCAGCAGCTACATTCCGTCTTATATATAAGAAATATGAAAATATGCTTATAAGCAGAAGAATGATAGATTATGACGATATGATTATTATGTGTTATGAGCTGTTATCTAAAAGAGCAGACTATAGAAAGGCGTGGCAGGATAAGTATAAGTATATACTTGTGGATGAATTTCAGGATATTAATAAGGCACAATATGATACCATAAAGCTTATAGCAGGAAAGCAGGCTAACCTTTTTGTGGTAGGTGATGATGACCAGAGCATATATGCTTTCAGGGGGTCAAAGCCTGATATTATGCTTGGACTTTCCACAGAGTACAGAGATATTGTACAGATGTATCTTAATACCAACTACAGGTGCTCATCAGAGATAGTGGCAGGCGCGCGTTCGCTGATTGAGTATAATAAGGTGCGCTTCGCAAAGGATATAAGGTCGTGTGGAATGTGTTCAGGCAGAATTAAAGTGTGCAAAATGGCAGATATAGAAGAGGAGGCGTTGTATCTGTCAAAGGAAGTAAGGGAGCTTATTGCAGACGGAATTAAGCCGGAGGAAATAGCAGTCATATCACGCACAAATATAATAAGCAACATATATTATACAAGGCTTAACAGCGATGGTGTGGCGTGCAGGACATTAACAGCAGTACATAATATATATGATAGCTGGCTTATGCAGGATATAGCCGCATATATGAGATTATCACAGGGGATGTATGATAAGGAAAATGCAGTCAGAATAATTAACAAGCCGTCAAGATATATAAAGAGGGCACTGATTACACAGCCTTTTAACTTTGAACACTTAAGAAAATGCTATGACGGCGATGAGGGCCTGATAAAGATTATTAATGATATGCAGTTTGACATAAAAATGCTTTCACATATGTCACCTTATGCAGCGGTTAACTACATTCTTAAAGGCATAGGTTACGAGGATTATATAAATGAAGAGATAATAAGAAAACGTCTGAATAAAGAAGAGGTCTATGCCAAGCTGACAGAGATAAAGACATTGTCCAGAAAATATATGGATATAAAACAGTGGCTTAAATATATAGATGAACAGGCAGAAAAAACGGAGCAGGAAAATAAGAGTGACAAAAGACAGGGTAATCAGAAAAACAGTGATGAAAAAGACAGTGCCGGAGCAGTAAATATATACACAATGCACAGCTGCAAAGGACTAGAATTCAAAGCTGTATTTATAATGGATGTGTGCGAAGGCATAATACCGTACAATAAGGCGGTGCTTGATAATGAGATAGAGGAGGAGAGAAGACTTATGTATGTTGCCATGACAAGGGCAAAAGAAAAGCTGTATCTTGTATATCCCATAAAGAGATATGGACACGATACAGCCGCTTCACGTTTTATAAGTGAGATAGATAAAGCTTATATAGAAAGCTTTGACTACTCCACGAATTCATAGGTAAGATTAATTTTCAGAGTCTTCCTGCTCATAGAGTTCTTCATATTCCATAGCGTCAAGCTCTTCATCGAAGGCATCAGAAACAATCTCGTATTCTTCATCTGAGTCAATATTTTCAAGAACTGGCTCATTGTCTGCACTGATAGAATATCTGTAAAGATATACCTCGCTCTCATCCTCATCAATATCAGCGATAGGAAGAAGTGCTATATAGTTCTTATCACCAGCAGGGAAAGTTCTTATAACAGCACACTCAACCTCTGAACCATCATCAAGTGAAAGAGTTACTGTTGAGTATTCTGAATTGTTATTGTAATCTGTATTATCTGACATAATTATCTCCAATCTGTTAATATAAAATATGGGCTGTATTACAGCCGTATAAAACTTTAACATATATTATAGCGTATATGCAATTTATATTTAACAAAATAGTGAAAAAACTTAATAAAATAATATAAGTACTAAAAAAAATACAAAAAACAGTGTTGCAAATTAATAAAACAAGGTGTATATTACAAATAAATTAATATTCAAAGTCAAAGGGGACAATTCTAACTGGTTTAGCTGGAGTTGTTTCCTTTTTTGTTTTGAATAGTAAAGATTAATAATCATAGGTAAGTATGGTGATTAAAGTACAAAGAAAAGAATGGAGAATAATTATGGATAAGATTGATAAGAAGCTGATTACATTATTACAGAATAACGCAAGAATGCCACTTAAAGCGCTGGCTGAAAATGTATTTTTATCATCTCCAGCGGTATCGGCAAGAATAGAAAGGCTTGAAAAGGAAGAGATTATCAAAGGATATGAAGTTAAGATTAACCAGTTAAAGTTAGGATATCATATAACTGCATTTATCAACCTTGAAGTTGCACCAGTACAGAAGCCGGAGTTTTACCCATTTATAAAGTCATGCCCTAATGTAGTTGAGTGTAACTGCGTAACAGGCAATTATTCTATGCTTTTAAAGGTTGTGTTCCCAAGCACTATGGAGCTTGATACATTTATAGGACAGCTTCAGAAGTTCGGAAGAACAAGCACACAGATAGTATTCTCTACACCGGTTGCACCAAGAGGAATAGATGTCAATCAGGAGCTTCCGGGAGAAGAGCCTCAGGATTAATATAGATAAGTAATACAATATTGAATGTATTATAATATCTCCACGGTATGTTAATAGCTGATATATGTAAAAGATTTGTGAAAAGTTACAGTTGTTGTTGATACAACTGTAGCTTTTTTGTTATACTTAACAAGAATGTCAGGATCAAAAGTCTTATCGTACAGATACCAATGACTTTTTGATTTATGGACACTCGCATCATATCAAGTAAATATCAGGGAAAGAGGAATTATGAATATTAATAGCATATTAGATAATATAGGGAAAGTTATAGTTGGAAAAGAGGATGTTACTCAAAAGGTGCTTACAAGCATATTAGCAGGCGGACACGTGCTTTTAGAGGATGTTCCGGGAACAGGTAAGACTATGCTTGCAAAGTCAGTTGCAAAGAGCATAGATTGTGAATTTAAGAGAATACAGTTTACACCTGACCTGCTGCCTTCAGATATAACAGGTCTTCATATATATAACCAGAAGAGCGGGGACTTTACATTAAATAAAGGACCTGTATTTGCCAATATTATACTGGCAGATGAGATAAACAGGGCAACTCCAAGAACACAGTCTGCACTGTTAGAGTGTATGGAGGAACACCAGGTTACTATAGACGGTGATACGCTTAAGCTTGAGGAACCATTTATCGTTATTGCAACAGAAAATCCAGTAGAAACAGCAGGAACCTATCCACTGCCGGAGGCACAGCTTGACAGATTTCTTATGAAGCTTGAGATGGGATATCCTGATAAGAATGCAGAGGTTGAGATACTTAACCGTTTCTTAAGCGACAATCCTATAACAGAGCTTGGAAGTGTATGTAAGAAGCAGGATATCATAGATATGAAGAAGCAGGCAAAAGAGGTGTACATACATCCGGCACTTATTGAATATATAGCAGAGCTTGCAGGTGCGACAAGAAAGCTTTCTGACGTTGCGATAGGTATAAGTCCAAGAGGTTCTATAGCTATGGTTAATGCTGCAAAGGCATATGCATATGTAAAGGGACGTGACTATGTTGTTCCATCAGATATTAAGGAGCTTTCAGTATGCGTATGGGCACACAGGCTTGTATTTGGAACAGGAATTGTATCAAAGGATGGCAGAGCGCAGGCAGTTAATTCAGCATTTGCACAGGTTGCAGTACCAACTGAGGAGTGGACTAAGTAGATGAATATTGTTTTGATGCTTATAGGAGTAGTTGTTGTCTATAAGATTTTATCGGTTGTATACAAGGAAAACTGGGACAAAAACTTAAGTTCAGATGTAAGCTTTTCTAATAAGACGGCGACTAAAGGTGATAAGATAGACATAATAGAAACAGTTGTAAATGCAAAGAAGCTTCCAGTGTTCTGTATGAATGTAAAGTTTGACATAGACCGGAGCTTTATATTCGGGCAGAATGATACGAATTCAATGGTGTCAGATAAGACCTACCGCAATGATGTATTTTCACTGTTATCTAACCAGAAGGTCACAAGAAGAATAGCAGTTGAGTGCAGCAGGCGTGGCGTATTCAGGCTGAGTGCGGTTGAAATGGTATTTCCCGGTGCATTTATGAATGAGATAATGATACACAGAAGCAGGCTGTACAGTGATATAACAGTTTTTCCAAAGCCGGCGGATGTTAAGAGCCTTACAGATGTAAACAATATGATTATGGGCGAGCTTGAAAGAAGAAAGTACTTAAGTGAGGATAAGTTTGTGTTTGCAGGGATAAGAGATTACCAGTCTTACGACAGTGTCAGGGATATCAACTGGAAGGCATACGCAAGGACGGGCAATCTTATGGTTAATCATTATAATGAAACTGTCAGCAGAAATGTATGCCTGCTTCTTAATCTTGAGAGTGAGGCAGCCTATATGCAGGAGGACGTTGTCGAATATGCCATAAGCATAGCAGCAGGACTGTCACAGCTTCTTATAGCAAGAGGAGTCAATGTGTCACTTATATCTAACGGACGTGATATTGATACAAAGCAGAATACAAGGATAGAAGCTGGTTCAGGATTATCACATTTTAACCAGATTAATACCAAGCTTGCAAGAATAGATATATCGCAGGATATGGAAGAATTTGCACAGCTTATGACATCACTTAATGAAGAGTGTACGATGATGGCATATGCAGGTAGTTCAAGGTCTGATATGATATATGTCATTATATCTGCCAATAAAAACGACAGAATAAGGAAAGCGGCCGGTTCTATAATGAATAACCAGAATAATAAGATATGGATAGTCCCACGGGTGAACAGTGGTATAGGCAGTATGTATTATGAAAATGTATGACAGGCTGGCTGTTCACAGGACTTTATGAAAGGAAAAGAGGATGCAGATAAAACATCTTAAAAACAGCAGGGTGGTGTTGGAGATACTCATACTCTGTATTGTATATATGTCTATGGCAGCAGGTGTGTATATTGGTTTTGCCGGTAATGCTGCAGCAGGTGCGTACCGCTGTTTAATAGTTTTAATACCTGTATTAGTTACATATTATTCAAGAAAGCATATCAGAAGTTATCCTCTGTTTATATGTATTAATATTGTATTTGTATTTATAGCAGCGGCTCTTTCTAAAACGGATGCAGAATTCGCAGGTTATGTGTTTGTGGCTGTAGCGATAGCTGCACATTCCATAAGACTTAAGGGACTGTATGTACAGAAGAAACAGTATGAAAGAGCAAGCGAGATAAGCTATGATGTGTCTGGCAGAAGCAAGGACGATATTCAGCTTGCGGTCAATGCAACAGAGAAGCTTCACGTAGCGTATTGTGTATTTATGATAGGTTTTTATATACTTGGAAGCCATAATAACAATACAACACTTATGGGAATACAGTTGTTTCTGTTTATAGCATTTGTTATATGCCAGTTCTTCTACGGACAGGTGAGCGAGTTATATAAGATATTTGCGGTCAATGAGGGGAAGTCAGAGTTCCCGGCAAGAAGAATACTCCGTATAAATATGGCTATGATGATAGTGTTTGCGGTATTTATGGTGCTTGGAATGTTACTTTTCTACAGTGGAAAGTACGGTAATATATTCCAGACAATAGTGGCAGGGCTTATGGCAGTACTTAAGGGAATATTATGGGTTCTTCTAAAGCTGTTAGGACTTGGACCGGATACAGAATATGAAGCGGAGAGTGAGCCATTTACGCAGGAAATACAGACAAGCACAAAGGACGACCTTACTGCCTCTGCATATAACCCTGTAGGTAATGCGCTTTTTGAAGTGTTTGCATTATGTGCGCTCATAGGAATGTTTATAGCAATAATATACGCTATAGTAAAGTATGCAAAAGGTTTTAGAAAGTCGTTAGATAACGATGGCGATGAAATAGAATACCTTAATAAGGACACAGAAAAAGAGCAGTACGGAATAAAGCGTGAAAAGCCAAAAGAAACAAAGGATAAGAATAATATCCAGTACAGAAAGCTTTATAAAAAGTATGCAAAGTCAAAGAAGTATATGACAAAGAATAAGTTGTCAGGTGTTAAGGCTAATCAGGAAATGATGCCAGATGAGATAACAAAGAAGCTTATAACAGACGATGAGACAAAGAGTAAGATAATAACTGAAAGTTATGAAAAGGCGCGCTATTCAGATAAAGAAGTGTCAAAGGAAGATATAGAATTCTTAAAGAAGCTGTGATTTAGTGGTTGACATTATCTGGTATATGAGTTATTATCTAAACAATTGATAATAAGTAAATGCTACGAAGAGGAATATTAGATAAGAACCGGCTTCAGAGAGCTGTCGTATGGTGCAAGACAGTGGAAGGAACTTATTGAACTCGCCTTGGAGCTGCTACCCGAAATATTACGATAGAGTAGACGTAGACGGAGGCCGACCGTTAAAGCGGACAGAATATAATACACATATTGTTTACAGATGTGTACGTATTCAGTGAGAGCGTAGTGAAAGCTACGAATAAGAGTGGTATCGCGTGAGATTATATCTTTCGTCTCTTAGGGGCAGGTGTCCTTTGGAGGCGGAAGTTTTTTTAGTTTTATGGCTCTTTTAAAGAGTGTCTTACATAACTAATATGCGGTATTCAGTCATACAATGTATTAACTTATAGGTGTTTACTTATATCAGGACAGGATTGAGTATTATTAATGTTTAATATGACAATCCGTATATATAGTGAGTGAATAGCTCTAATGACGTATAATTAGGAAAACAGGAGGAATTGAGGAATGTTTGATTACAGACAGTATAAGAGAGGTTATTTTATGCCACCAGTTGAGTGCAATGACTGGGTGAAGAAGGAGTATATTGACAAGGCACCAGTATGGTGTTCAGTTGACTTAAGAGATGGTAATCAGGCTTTAGTTGAACCTATGAGCCTTGATGAAAAGCTTGAGTTCTTTAACAAGCTTATCGAGGTTGGTTTCAAGGAAATCGAGATAGGTTTCCCGGCAGCATCAGAAACTGAATACGAGCTCTGCCGTACACTCATTGAGAAGAATATGATTCCTGATGATGTAACTATCCAGGTGCTTACACAGGCAAGACCACATATTATAAAGAAGACATTTGAGGCAGTAAAGGGCGCACCAAGAGCGATTGTGCATGTATATAATTCAACATCTTTAGCACAGAGAGAACAGGTGTTCAGAAAGTCTAAGGATGAAGTTAAGCAGATAGCCATAGAGGGTGCCAGGTTACTTAAGGAGCTTGCAGAGGCAGATGGCGGCAACTTCCTTTTTGAGTACAGCCCAGAAAGCTTTACAGGTACAGAACCGGAATATGCACTTGAAGTATGTAACGCTGTTATAGATATATGGCAGCCAACACCTGATAAGAAGTGTATCATCAATCTTCCTGCTACAGTAGAAATGTCACTTCCACATGTATTTGCAAGCCAGATTGAATATATGAGCAAAAATCTTCATAACCGTGAAAATGTTGTTGTATCACTTCATCCTCATAACGACAGGGGAACAGGCGTTGCCGATGCAGAACTTGGCTTACTTGCAGGCGCAGATAGAATAGAGGGTACATTATTCGGTAATGGTGAGAGAACGGGTAACGTAGATATAGTTAATCTTGCCATGAATATGTATGCACAGGGTGTTGACCCTGAACTTGACCTTTCAGATATGCCAAAGCTTTCAGAAATGTTTGAACGTCTTACACAGATGAAGATAGATGACAGACATCCTTACTGTGGTAAGCTTGTATTCGCAGCATTTTCTGGCTCACATCAGGATGCTATTTCAAAGGGTATGCACTACAGAATTGAACAGGACCCATCAAAGTGGACAGTTCCATATCTTCCTATTAATCCTGAAGATGTCGGACGTACATACGATTCAGATGTTATCAGAATAAACAGCCAGTCAGGTAAGGGCGGCGTTGCATACGTTCTTGAGCATAACTACGGAATGATTATACCAAAGGCTATGAGAGAAGACTTAGGCTATGCAGTTAAGGATGTATCAGATGTACATCATAAGGAACTTGCACCAGATGAAGTACTTGAGATATTTGAGAAGAGATATAAGAACTTCACTCCTGTATTCAAGATATCAGAAGTACACTTTAAGCAGATTGATGGTATCCAGACAGAAGTTACTATTGAGCAGAATGGAGAAAAGATTGTTATAAATGCTGGTGGTAACGGTCGTCTTGATGCGGTAAGCAACGCACTTTCAAAGCATTTTGGAAAGCCTTGCGATGTAATGTGCTATGAGGAACATTCATTAAAGCAGGGTTCAGATTCAAGTGCCATAGCTTATGTAGGAATTAAGGGCGAAGATGGCAAGGAATACTTTGGTATAGGTATCGACCACGATATTATCAGAGCTTCTATAGATGCCGTTGAGTCAGCTATGAACAGAAGTATGAGCAATTAACCGCCAGATAAAATCTGAACAGTAACATATGTGTAGTTAAGCAGTATGTAATAGCAAAATTAGCTTTTGCATACTGCTTATTTATGTGTTACAATAAGGCGAAAGCATGTTCGCATGTTATGATGAAGGATGGTATTACAGTGATGAAGAGGACTATACTTGCATCTGGTTCACCAAGAAGAAAAGAGCTTCTTGAACAGATAGGAATGGAATTCATAGTAATAACAAGTGAAGCAGATGAACATACAGATATAACAGACCCAGAACAGTATGTAATATACCTTTCTGGAATAAAGGCAGAGGCAGTTCATAATAAGATACAGGAAAGTAATATAGATGACATTGTATCTGATGAAGAATGGCAGCAGGATATCAAGGAAGGTGATTATGTCATAATAGGAGCTGACACAATAGTGAGCCATAAAGGACATATACTCACAAAGCCTAAGGATGAGCAGGATGCTTACAATATGTTAAAAGAACTTTCCGGCGACTGTCATCAGGTGTATACAGGAGTAACACTTATGTATGGTGACGGCAGGAAAAAGAGCTTTGCTGGCAGGACGGATGTGTACTGTTATGAGCTTACAGACAAGGAAATATGGGACTATATAAGTACAGGAGAACCTATGGACAAGGCAGGTGCTTATGGCATACAGGGACGTTTCGCTGCATTTATTAAAAAGATAGATGGCGATTATAATAATGTTGTAGGACTGCCGGTAGCAGGAGTATATCAGGAGATGAAGTTATGATTAAGCTGGTTGCAAGTGACCTTGATGGAACGATATTAAGAAATGGTGCACAGAGTGTGGATGCATCTACTATAGAGGTTATAGATAAGCTGCTGTCGGCAGGAGTTCTTTTCGCACCTGCAAGTGGAAGACAGATAGTGAGCCTGAAAAGACTGTTTGAGCCGGTAAGTGACAGGCTTGTGTATATATCAGAGAATGGCGCACTCAGCGAATATAAGGGGGAAGTTATAGCTAAGACAGCTATGGACAGAAAGCTTGCGCTAAAGATTATAGAAGATGTATATGAACAGCCCAACTGTGAAGTGCTTATATCAGGACAGCATACAGCATATATTAAGCCTAAGACAGAAGAGTATCTTTACAGGATGACAAAGGTTGTAAACTATAAGACTACGCTTATTGATAAGTTTACAGATATAGACGATGATATATTAAAGATTGCAGTGTGCGACCTTAGCGGAATACAGAACTCCAAGGAGCATTTTTTTAGTAAGTGGGAAGGACAGGCATCTATAGCAGTGTCTGGTGACCTTTATCTTGATTTTATGGAAAGCAGTGTCACTAAGGGCAAGGCTATGAGGCAGATTCAGGAGTATTTCGGTCTGTCTAAGGATGAGTGTATGGCGTTTGGTGATAATTATAATGATGTCGATATGCTTGATTCAGTTACTCATTCTTATGTTATGAGTACTGCGGCTGAGGATATTAAAAAACACGGAAGATATATAACAGACTGGGTTGAAAAGTCACTCCGTGAAAGTTTTAAGGATATTCTCGGATAATTTTTGTGTTAAGTGGGGCGTGAGTTTAAAGTTTTATTGTAAAGGTACGAATGTTCTTATAATTTGAGCCCAAGATTATATTTTATATGGAGGTTTTGTTATGAATAAACATATTAAGGAATGTGCGGAAGTATTTTTAAGAGATCAGGGAAGACTTTTTGATGAGCCTGTTGTGTTTGATGTAAGTGAGGCTGAGGATTTCCTTGAGGAATGTTTTGCACAGTATTGCAAGAATATTAAGGAATTAAAGCGGGTTATGGACGATGAAGGCATGGATGTATCAGGACTTTCAGATGCAGAGATAGAAGAGCAGTTAGAGGTATTCAAGCTGGATGATAACCATGGGTACTTTTTTGTACAGGCATAGTAAGAAGCGATATTTTAATATTTAGATAGTTGGGGCTTTTGCCCCAACATTATATTCGTTATGCTCAAAAAACGTGAGCAGAAATGGAGATTATATGAAAATAACCATATGTTGTGTTGGAAAGGTCAAGGAGAAGTTCTACTGTCAGGCGATTGATGAGTATTCTAAAAGACTGTCAAAGTACTGTAAGCTTGAGATAAAGGAAGTGGCAGATGAGAAGACACCGGACAGCGCAAGTGATAATGTAAACAGAATGATAAAAGCCAAAGAGGGAGAGAGACTTCTATCCTGTATTAAGGATGATATGTATGTCATCGCACTTGCCATAGACGGGAAAATGCTTGACTCTGTTGAACTGTCTGAAAAGATAGCCAACCTTGGAATATCAGGAAAAAGTGATATCGCATTTGTTATAGGCGGCTCGCTCGGACTTGATGATAAGGTGTTACAGAGGGCAGATTATAAGCTGAGTTTTTCTAAGATGACATTTCCACACCAGCTTATGAGAGTAATACTTTTAGAACAGATATACAGAAGCTTTAGAATAATGAAGAATGAGCCATATCATAAGTAGGAATAAAGTATGAAAGGTGAATATGATGAAAAGAAGGAAGAAGAGAATAGTTACAATTCTTATAATAGCAGCTGCAGTTGCTGCTGTGCTGGTATTTATAAAGTTTTTTAACGGAAACGGTCTGTATATATCAACAGGTATGGGTAAAAATGTACTTGCAAAGGTTGACGGACAAAAGACTTACACTATGGATGCTGCTGTGCTTATGTCGGATGCAAAGTCGCAGTATGAGGAAATGTTTGGAAGTTCTATATGGACACAGCAGATTGATGGAAAAACATTTGAAGAATACATCAAAGACCAGATAAGAGTTAAGCTCATAAGAGTAAGATGTATGAATGTCATGGCGAAGGAAAAGGGCGTTGTTCTTGGAAGAGAAGAAAAAGAGGGCGTTAAAAAGGCAGCAGAGGAGTACTATAACGCTCTTACGAATGAGCAGAAAAGTAAATATTCAATAACAGAGGATAAGCTTAACCAGATGTTTACAGAGTTTGCCTTAGCACAGAAGCTGTATAACGACCAGACTTCAGTTATGGATATCGAAGTCAGTGCTGATGACTCAAGAGTAATTAATATACAGTATATAGTTACTGACACAAGGGAAGAGATAGAAAATGCCTATGCTGAACTTAACGAGGGCAACTCATTTTTTGCAATAGCAAAGAAGTATAATTCTGATGGCGAATATGAGTATGAGCTTAGAAGAGGCGAGATGAACAGCCAGTTTGAAGAGGCAGCCTACGCCCTTGCGACAGGTGAGATGAGTAAAATCGTGGAAGCAGATGGAAAGTACTACATTATAAGATGTACATCTGATAATGATAAGGCAAAGACAGAGGTCAATAAGTCAGCGATACTTGCAGATAAGAAGCTTGAAGCCTTCAATGAGCAGTTTGAGGAGTATGAAGCCGGCAAGTATGTTGAGTGGAATAGCAGGGAATGGGAAAAGCTCAGTGTATCGGGTGCAACGGTATATGGAGTTAAGTTTGAAGATTTATTCAATACCATTAATATAAATTAGAAAGGCATGGTTAAAAATATAGATGGCAGCGAAATATGATGCAAATAGTATATCTATTCTTGAGGGTCTTGAAGCGGTAAGAAAAAGACCGGGAATGTATATAGGAAGTGTAGGAACTAAGGGACTTAACCATCTTATATACGAAATAGCGGATAATGCGGTGGATGAACATCTTGCAGGTTACTGCAGCGAGATTAAAGTAACCCTTAATAATGATGGAACAGCCACTATTATAGATAATGGACGAGGTATTCCTATAGGAATTCATCCTAAGGCAGGAATTCCTGCGGTTGAGGTAGTATTTACTGTATTACATGCAGGTGGTAAGTTTGGTGACGGCGGATATAAGATATCGGGTGGACTTCATGGTGTAGGTGCATCCGTAGTTAATGCGCTTTCAGTGTGGCTTGAAGTAGAAATAAAAGTTGATGGCGGTGTATACAAGCAGCGTTATGAAAGAGGAAAGGCAGTAGCGCCACTTGAAAAGATAGGAACATGCAGGAAAAATGATACAGGAACAAAGGTTACTTTTTTACCTGATGGTGAGATATTTGAAAAGACAAGATTTAAGTCAGATGCCATAAAGAGCAGAATGCATGAAACAACTTATCTTAATCCGGGACTTACAATACATTTTGAAGATAAGAGAAGTGGAAGCGAGGAGAAGATTACATATTCTGAACCAGACGGTATAAAGGCATATGTAAAGGAGCTTAACAATGGCAAGGAAGCTGTGACAGATATCATCTACTTTAAGAAGAGCGAAGACGGAATAGAGGTAGAGTGCGCTTTCCAGTATGTTAATGAATTTGAGGAAAATATTCTTGGCTTCTGTAATAACATATATACTCAGGAGGGTGGAACCCACATTACAGGCTTTAAGTCGAAGTTTACAATGATTATTAACCAGTATGCAAGGGAATTAGGAGTTCTTAAGGAAAAGGATAATAACTTTACCGGTCTTGATGTAAGAAATGGTATGACAGCCATAGTAGCTATCAAGCACCCTGCGCCAAGATTTGAAGGACAGACTAAGACTAAGCTTGATAATCCGGATGCAGGAACAGTTGTAAGTGCGGTTACAAGTGATGAGGTACAGTTGTATTTTGACAGAAATCTTGAACAGTTAAAGGCAGTAATAGCCTGTGCTGAAAAGTCGGCAAAGATAAGAAAGGCAGAGGAGAGAACTAAGACTAACCTTTTATCAAAGTCGAAGTTTTCAATAGATTCCAATGGTAAGCTTGCCAACTGTGAGAGTAAGAAGGCTGAGGAGTGTGAAGTATTTATAGTCGAGGGAGATTCTGCGGGTGGTTCAGCTAAGACAGCAAGAAACAGACGTACTCAGGCGATACTTCCAATAAGAGGTAAGATACTTAATGTAGAGAAGGCTTCTATTGACAAGGTGCTTGCCAATGCCGAGATTAAGACTATGATTAACTCATTTGGCTGTGGCTTCCTTGAAGGGTATGGCAATGACTTTGATATAAGTAAGTTAAGATACGACAAGATTATCATTATGACGGATGCCGATGTAGATGGTGCGCATATTGATACACTTCTGCTTACATTTTTCTATAGATTTATGCCGGAACTTATTAATCAGGGACATGTGTATATAGCTACACCACCGCTTTACAGGGCTGAACTTAAGAAAGCACCTAAGGCGGATAAGGCTTCTAAGAAGACAGCAGGAAGTTCCAAGACAAAGGCAGATAAGAGTAAGACAGTGCAGTACTTATATGATGATAAGGCTCTTGAAAGATATAAAGAGCTTCATGCAAGCGGCACATTTACGCTGCAAAGATACAAGGGACTTGGTGAGATGGACCCTGAACAGTTATGGGAAACTACACTTAATCCTGAAACAAGAATATTAAAGCAGGTAGAGATAGAAGATGCAAGAATGGCGACAGAGGTTACTTCTATGCTTATGGGAAGTGATGTGCCACCAAGAAGGGCATTTATACATGCACATGCTAATGAAGCAGAGATTGATGCGTAAAAATATAAAAGTATTATACGGAGATAATAATGGCGGAAAATATTATAAAAACTGAATATTCTGAGCTGATGCAGAAGTCGTATATCGATTACTCAATGAGTGTTATAACAGCAAGAGCACTTCCAGATGTAAGGGACGGACTTAAGCCGGTACAAAGAAGAGTACTGTATGCCATGGATCAGCTTGGTCTGAATTATGATAAACCTCATAGAAAGTCAGCACGTATCGTAGGTGATGCAATGGGTAAGTATCATCCACACGGCGACAGTTCTATTTATGAAACACTTGTTGTACTTTCACAGGATTTTAAGAAGGGAATGGCACTTGTTGACGGTCATGGCAACTTTGGTTCTATTGAAGGTGACGGCGCCGCTGCCATGCGATATACAGAGGCTAAGCTTAAGAAGTTCACACAGGACGTATATTTATCAGACTTAGATAAAGATGTGGTTGACTTTGTGCCTAACTTTGATGAAACAGAGAAAGAACCGGCAGTTCTTCCGGTAAGAGTACCTAATCTGTTAGTAAATGGTGCTGACGGTATCGCAGTTGGTATGACAACTAACATTCCAACACACAATCTTTCAGAGGTTGTCGATGCGGTATGTGCATATATGGATAATGAAGATATAACTACACCAGAGCTTATGCAGTATATGCCAGGACCTGATTTTCCTACAGGCGGACTTGTTATTAATAAGTCAGAGCTTGCTGGTATATATGAAACTGGTACAGGAAAGATAAAGTTAAGAGGAAAGGTTGTATATGAGCCGGCAGCAAAGAAGGGCGAGAAGGACAGGCTTGTCATAACAGAAATTCCTTACACAATGATAGGTGCCAATATCGGAAAGTTCATATCTGATATAGTAGACCTTGTAGAAACTAAGAAGACAACTGATATTGTCGATGTGTCAAATGAGTCATCAAAAGAAGGTATAAGAATAGTTCTTGAATTAAAGAAGAATACAGACATTGAAAATCTTAAAAACCTTTTATATAAGAAGACTAAGCTTGAGGATACATTTGGTGTAAATATGCTTGCCATAGTTGACGGAAGACCTGAAACTCTTGGGTTACGCCAGATAATAAAGCATCATATTGACTTTCAGTATGAGATAAATACAAGAAAATACACAACACTTCTTAATAAGGAACTTGCCAATAAGGAGATTAAAGAAGGTCTTATAAGAGCCTGCGATATAATCGACCTTATAATCGAAATTCTTCGTGGAAGTTCTAATCTTAAGATGGCAAAGGACTGCCTTATCAATGGTAACGTTGATAATATTAAGTTTAAGACAGAGGCTTCAAAGAAGAAGGCAGCCAAGCTTGACTTTACAGAAAAGCAGGCTTCAGCTATTCTTGAAATGCGCCTGTACAAGCTTATAGGTCTTGAAATACTTGCACTCCAGAAGGAATATGACGAATGTCTTTCAAAGATTGCAAAGTACGAAAAGATACTTGGCAGCAGGAAGGCTATGGCAAAGGTAATAAAGGATGACCTTGCAAGGATTAAGAAGGAATATGGCGTTGAACGAAAGACTGTCATAACAGATGCAAAGGTTGCTGTGTTTGTTGAAAAGGAAGCTCCTGCGCAGGAAGTTGTATTTATTATGGACAGGTTTGGCTATGCAAAGACTATAGATATAGCAGCTTATGAGCGTAATAAGGAGGCTATATACAACGACTTCAAGTATGTATTTACATGTATGAATACAGACAAGATATGTATATTTACAGATAACGGACAGCTTCACCAGATTAAAGTAAAGGATATTCCTTTCCTTACTAAGTTCAGGGATAAGGGTACTCCAATAGATAATCTTGGCAATTATGACAGCAGTGGAGAGCTTATTATATACCTGTGTGCATATGATACTATTAAAAATCAGAAGCTGCTTTTTGTTACAAGTCAGGGTATGATGAAGATAGTCGACACGGCAGAATTTGATGTAGCTAAGAGGACGGTGGCTTCAACGAAGCTTCAGGATGATGATAAGATAGTAAGTATTGAAAAGGCTGACGTTCAGGTTCAGATGCTTTCTAAGTTTAATCTTGATGGCAGCAGCAGTGAAGTGGAAGAAATCGTAAGTAATAAAAATGTAATAGTACAGACTGCTAACGGTGTATTCTTAAAGTTCCCTCTTTCTGAGATACCGGTTAAGAAGAAGAGTGCCGTAGGTGTCAGGGGCATTAAGCTTGGCAGGGACGATTATATAGAAGATATATTCATTATGGATGATGGTATGGAATTCACGATGGAATATAAGGGTAAGAAGATAGACTTTGCTAAGATGAAGATGGCACATAGGGATACTAAGGGGGTTAAGGTCAGGGTGTAGGCCGATTTGTTAGAATAAAATTTGTACCAAAGCAACCATCAAGATAAAATTAGAATAGTTATTAATATTTATCGGGTGTAATGTATAAATAATATGCTACATTATAATAAATCCGAACCAAGACAGCGTATCGTATTCTGCCGTCTTGGTTCGGATTTATTTTTATTAGTTTTTGCTAATGTTGAAATTATATAGTTGATAAGAAATATTCGTGTATGCGGGTATCGCCTGTTAATTCAGGGTGGAAAGAAAGTCCAATCTGATTATTGTATCTGGCGGCAACAATATGATTATCTACTGTTGCAAGCACTTCAACACCGTCACTTACATTTTCAATATAAGGTGCTCTTATAAATGTCATAGGATAATTGCCAATATGCTTGATATCAGCGTTAGTTACAAAGCTTGAAAGCTGTCTTCCGTAAGCATTACGCTTAATGGTAACAGGAAGCGTTCCTATATGGACTGTGTCATCATCTGCTATATGTTCAGAGAGAAGTATAAGTCCAGCGCAGGTTGCAAGAGTTGGAAGTCCGTTATTAATCATAGCTCTGATGTCATCCATCATATCAAGTTTATTTAATAACTGTCCTTGAACAGTGCTTTCACCGCCGGGAAGTATAAGTCCATCAAGACCTTTGAGGTCATCTTTTTGTCTTATTTCTATTGCTGTATGTCCGATTTTTTCAATCATATGCTCGTGCTCAATAAAAGCACCCTGAACAGCAAGTACACCTATTTTCATAGTAATCCTCATTTCTATATGTGATTATATTTATAAATGCCGTTCAGGGATAATCTTTAAAATAGTATGTATTTTGAGGTCCTGAACGGCTTTTTGATTTTAACGTCCACGTTCTTCCATAATTATCTGTATTTCGCTAGGGTTGATACCTACCATAGCCTCGCCAAGGTCTTCTGATAACCTGGCAATAAGTGCGGCATCCTGATAATTAGTAACAGCCTGAACAATAGCGGATGCACGTTTTGCAGGATTACCTGACTTGAATATACCAGAACCTACGAATACACCCTCAGCACCAAGCTGCATCATAAGGGCAGCGTCAGCAGGAGTAGCAACACCGCCAGCGGCAAAGTTGACAACCGGAAGTCTTCCATTATCGTGAACATAAAGTACAAGGTCATAAGGTACTTGTAACTGTTTAGCCTCCTCAAAAAGTTCATCCTTCTGCATAGATGTAATCTTGCGGATTTCAGAATTCATTTTTCTCATATGGCGGACAGCCTGAACAACATCGCCAGTACCCGGTTCGCCCTTAGTTCTAATCATAGAAGCACCCTCGTTAATTCTTCTTAAAGCCTCACCTAAGTCCCTTGCACCACATACAAATGGCACATTGAACTGTGTCTTATCAATATGATAAATGTCATCGGCAGGAGAAAGCACTTCTGACTCATCAATATAATCAATCTCAATAGCCTGTAAAATCTGGGCTTCAACAAAATGACCGATACGGCATTTAGCCATAACAGGGATACTTACAGCCTCCTGAATTCCCTTAATCATCTTAGGGTCACTCATACGTGATACACCACCGGCAGCTCTTATATCAGCAGGTATTCTCTCAAGTGCCATAACAGCACAGGCACCAGCCGCCTCTGCTATCTTAGCCTGTTCAGGAGTTGTTACATCCATAATAACGCCGCCCTTTAACATCTGTGCAAGTCCTTTGTTTAATTCGTACTGGGAAGTAGTTGTCATAATAATTAACCTCGTTTCTTTATATTGATAAATGTTATTTCATAATTGGTTAAAATGTACCGCGTATATGCTTTAGCGGTAATTCAATTAACTTGCGACTATAATAAGACTTATCTGAATATATGGGAATATTCAATATAAAGAAGTTTAGTAATGTCAGTTGGCATTAAACTGGCATTTGATTATAAAGCGTGAGGTTGGAATATGACAAGGTCAGATGCAAAGAGATAAATTTTCTAAAAGAGAAAATAATACTTTATTAGGTTTTACAAATAGATTGAATAAAATTAGAATATAATTATTAAGCTCCTTTGTTCAAAAATAATATTCTTAGTAAATTATTCTATTATTGACAATACAACAAATTTGTTGTAATATGAATTTATAAACAAGGGGAGTAAAAGAAAGCTCTAAAGGCAGTAGTGAAAATTTTGAAGGAGGAATAATTATGAGCAAATTCTTTGATGATACAATGCAAGGTTTGTTAGAAGCAGTAGCGATTAATCAAAAGCAAATTCCTGTTCAGAAAGTAGATGGTTTACAAGCTGATACTTTTCGTGTGGAAGATATAGAAAGCAATTTAATTGATAGTGTTGTAAAAATAAGAAAAGAGTCTAATATTTCTCAAAAGGAATTAGCAGATTTAACAGAAAGCAAGCAACAAAGCATTTCACGGTTTGAGAAGAAAATGCACAGTCCTTCGTTAATTTTATTTGTAAAAATCATTGATGCGCTTGGTTATAAAATGGAACTTGTGAAAAAGTAATTATATTTAATGATATGAAAATGTCAGATAATATATGTGACTGTGAGAAAGCGACTGCATTGTTATCAGAAAAGGCAGATTATAATGAATTCAAAAAATCCTGCCGCTTAAGAAGCATAGATGGGATACTTGATATGACAGACCTGTACTTCCGCTATCACTGGGCATGTGTTGAGAAAAGATTAAAGCCTGAAACACAGACAGGAAACCTTAATCCAGATGTTGTTATAGAGCGCAGAAAAGCACTTGAATGGGTTATCAGCGATGAATATGACTGGAATGATATAGCACTTAATACATAAATGTCTGAATAATTGCAGATAAATTGTAAAAACACTATGCTATATGAATAATATGTAGTATGATAATAAAGTGTAAGTCATAGCTTATAAATAAAGCTATGCAAAATATAGACAGTTACATTTCAGGGGTGAATACAATCAGAAGGTAACTAATAATGGGAGGAAGTAATGAACACTAACAAAGAAATACCTTACAAAATCTATCTTGAGGAAAGTGAGCTGCCAAAGTACTGGTACAATATGCGTGCTGATATGAAGAATAAACCGGCACCACTGCTTAACTCTAAGACATTAAAGCCTATGACAAAGGAGGAGCTTAGTGCAGTATTCTGTGATGAATTGATAGAACAGGAGTTAGATAATACTAACGCCTGTATTCCTATTCCGGAAGAGATTATAGATTTCTATAAAATGTACAGACCATCACCACTTGTAAGAGCGTATTGCCTTGAAAAGAAGCTTCAGACACCAGCTAAGATATACTATAAGTTTGAGGGAAATAATACAAGCGGAAGCCATAAGCTTAATTCAGCAATAGCACAGGCTTACTATGCAAAGAAGCAGGGACTTAAGGGTGTCACAACAGAAACAGGAGCAGGTCAGTGGGGAACAGCGCTTTCTATGGCAAGCGCTTACTTTGGTCTTGACTGTCAGGTATATATGGTAAAGTGCTCTTATGAGCAGAAGCCATTCAGACGTGAAGTTATGAGAACATATGGAGCTAAAGTCACACCATCACCTAGCACAACTACAGAGATAGGAAGAAAAATCTTAGAGGAATTTCCGGGAACTACAGGAAGTCTTGGATGTGCTATATCAGAGGCTGTTGAGGCAGAGTCAAAGCAGGAGGGCTACCGTTATGTATTAGGAAGTGTCCTTAATCAGGTACTTCTTCACCAGACAGTTATCGGACTTGAAACAAAGGCAGCTCTTGATAAGTATAATATAGTTCCGGATATGATTATTGGATGTGCCGGAGGTGGTTCTAACCTTGGCGGACTTATAGCACCATTTGTCGGAGAAAAGTTAAGAGGCGAAAAGGACTATCAGTTAATAGCCGTAGAGCCAGCTTCATGCCCTACACTTACAAGAGGTGTGTTTGCATACGATTACTGCGATACTGGTAAAGTGTGTCCATTAGCTAAAATGTATACACTTGGAAGCGGCTTTATTCCATCACCTAACCATGCAGGCGGACTTCGTTACCATGGTATGAATCCGGTGCTTTCGCAGCTTTATCATGATGGTGTTATCGAAGCCAGAAGTGTTGAGCAGACAGAAGTATTTGCGGCAGCAGAAGAATTTGCAAGAGTTGAAGGTATACTTCCAGCGCCAGAGAGCAGCCACGCCATAAGAGCAGCCATAGATGAGGCGCTCAAGTGCAAGGAAACAGGTGAGGAAAAGACTATCGTATTCGGACTTACAGGAACAGGTTACTTTGATATGGTGGCATATGGTAAGTTCAATGATGGCAATATGTCAGACTACATACCTACAGATGAAGACCTTGCTAGGGGAATAAGCGGAATTCCAAGATTTGAAGGAAATGAATTTTAATTAAGGTGTAAATGTATAAAGGAGGAAATCATATAGCATTGACAGAACAGGATAAAAAGCTGCTTGAAGAATATGAGAGAATTACAGAGAGAAATGTTATATCAATAACAATAGATGAAGAAAAAACATCGGGAATTACAGATAGTAAGTTTGGTGGAGTTCCATACTGGGATATGCAAAAAGAATATCCAAAGTCAGATAAAGGTGAGATGCTTATGATGCTTGCACAGATTAATCTTGATGAGCTGAACCGTGATGGCTATAATCCGGATGGTAAGCTGCCAAAGACAGGTATGCTTCAGTTCTTTATCGATATATATGATAATGATGGTACATATGGTTTACAGGACTGGGAGGCTAAGGAAGATGATACAGGTAAGCTTTTACAGAATGGTCACAGAGTTATATATCATAAGAGCATAGATTATAATGTGTCACCACAGGAAGTTGAAAGCCTTGGAATACCGGTGTGTACCAATCTTGACGAAGATTTATATCCTCCAATAGCGAAAGAAAGTGCGATAAAGTTTGAACTTAAGAAAGGTCACTGTAATTCTGAAGATTATGCATGTGAAAAGTATTTAAGGCAGGCGGCAGATAATATAGGTATTACAGTTGATGAAGATAAGTTACGCTTAGACTGTGAGGCTTCTGGTGTAATTCACGAACTTGAGGAATATTTTGAGGACTGCTGTGGTCATATGATGTTTGGAAGCCCTTACTTTACACAGTATGACCCAAGAAGCTATAAAGAAAATCTTGAGAAGTATAATATATGTCTTTTCCAGATGGATACAGATGACGATGCAGAAATAATGTGGGGAGATTCGGGAGTTGCCAACTTCTTTATACAGGAGAAGGATTTGGCGGCAGAGGACTTTTCAGATGTGCTGTATAACTGGGATTGTTGTTAATTGAATAATGAGTTTACATATTAAATGAAAGATTTAATCAGGCTGTCGGTTGGATAGCCTGATTTTTTGAGGTTTATGCCAGATTTTTAGTAATTCTCCATTGCATAGTTTTATCTGTATTTCAAAGACGTATTTTTAATTTCTTTAATTTATAAGAAGTGCGCATAGCAATAATATAATTTTGTCTGTAGTTCTAGTATACAATTTTTCTCCTAATATTTATTTATAATTAGAAATCAAAATTATGATGATTAAGTAAATAAATACTGTTATTCAATCATAAATAATGTATCATTTATTATATATCATATAAAACACAACTATCTTATAATTAAATACGCTGATGTATTCTGGTTGCCATATATCTAATGGATATTCTTTTTGTTTAAAAGGCAGATATACTGACAAACTAATATAAGTGTACATCAGGATATTAAATTAATCATTGAATGGAGTTAATAAGATATGTTTGGAATGGTAGAAAATAGGAATATAAGAGGAAAAGGGATAAGTGATAATTATGAGTGTCAGAAACGTATAATAACCAGCAGCACTCTTGAATACTTTAGAAAAATGCTGATAATGGCGGAAAAAGAAATACAGACGATTGATAAATATGTAAGGGATATTAAAAAACTTATGACATATGCCAAAGGACAGAGCATAAATAAAGAAATGCTGCTTAAGTATAAAGAATATCTTCAAAAATGTGGTAAATATAAAATATCGAGCATTAACTCATATCTGGCAGCAGTCAATCATTTCTGTGAAGTTATGGAGTGGACGGATATAAGAGTCAAGATGATAAAAGTCCAGAGAGAAGCATTTGTACCTGAAAATAAAGAAATAACAATGCACGAATACGAAAAACTTGTAAAGACAGCTTACAAAAAAGGCGATAAACGACTGGCACTTATAATAGAAACACTTGGAAGTACAGGAATAAGAATAAGTGAGCTGAGGCATATAACGGTTGAGTCGCTAAAATATGGAATGGCAGACCTCCATAATAAAGGAAAAGTAAGACGGATACTGTATCCGAGCGAGCTGCTGAAGATACTCAGGGAATATGTAAAGGAAAAGCATATCTGTAGTGGCAGCATATTTATAACGTCAAAGGGTAATCCGATAAACCGCAGTAACGTCTGGCGAATGATGAAAAATCTGTGCCGCGATGCAGGAGTCAGTGAAGAAAAAGTGTATCCGCACAGTATGCGCCACCTATTTGCAAGAAGCTTCTACAAAATAAAAAATGATATAGCAAAGCTTGCCGATGTCTTAGGACACAGCAGTATCGACACCACGAGAATATATATAAAGACAACAGGTAAAGAACATAAAAGGCAGCTTAATAAGATGAAAATGGTGCTTGGGACGAGGTTGAGAGAGGGGTGGAATGCGATGTAGGAAAGATGAAATATAAAGAATTAAATATGATAATAGAAAATGCAAATGATTAAAGGTGAAAATAATAGGCAGATTACATAATAAATATTATGTTGTATTATCATAAACCTTAACAGATGATAGCACATCATTAATGATAAAACAAGAGAATAATACATATTTCTGTATAAAAAACAATAATTCGACACGGAAAACTAGTAAAAATCAGCCGTAATGACATATATTGTCATATAAGAAATAATTAAAATCTAATCATTCCAGTTTATATAACCTATTAAATATAATAATTCTATTGGCATCTGGAAGGCATATCTTATATAAACAAATAAAATTGTAATTTGCAGAAAGATTAATTAATTGCTGCAAGTTCAGAAGTAAATAAAAAGCAAGAATAATCATAAAAATCAGATATTCATACCTAATCAGGTAATTATCCCATACGGACAAAGGCACATACAACATAATATTTATTACGTTGTATATATCACAGATTAGTAATAAAGAACCTAAAGCGCATAAATACTGGCTTTAAGCTCAAGGTGCGTTTGTAAACATAAGTCCGTTTGCTGTTTACTAACCGGCTTAATCTTACAATTTACAGAATTCATAGATTGGCTAGATTAAACGGGTATGGGTATTAACAGCAAACCAAATAAATGATTGTAGGTGATGTTATGCAAATCAATAGAGAAGATTACATAATCGAACGCGATTACAGAAAGAAAAGACTTGAAGAATTTCAGGAGGCTATTCAGGAGAGCCTGCGTGGGTTATCGACAGAGATAATCGGTGAGCTTGTAGATGAAAGAGAGCGCCAGAACCTTACACAGAAGGATGTGGCGGATATAACGGGGATACTTCCTTATAATCTTGCAAGGTTTGAAACAGGAACAAGAATTCCAACATTAATGGTGCTTGAGAAGTATGCTTCGGCGCTGGATAAGCATATTGAGATTAGATTGTGTGATAATGCTAAAAAGTAAAATGTTTAGGTATATGTAATATAGGGGGATTTATGAAAACAATAATAATGGCAGGTGGAAAAGGAACACGAATATCCGAACTTTTTCCAGATATACCAAAACCTCTTATTCCAATAGATGGAGTACCCGTTTTGGAAAGAGAAATCATATCCTTAAGAGAGCAAGGATTTGATGACTTAATTATTACAATATCACATATGGGAGAAAAGATAAGGCAATATTTTGGTGATGGAAGTAAGTGGAATGTACACATAGAATATTATGACGAAACCATCCCTTTAGGAAATGCAGGTGCTTTATTTAAGCTTCGAGATAAGCTTGGAAATGAAGATTTTTTACTTTTAAATGCAGATGCAATATTTGAAGTTGATTTTAATAGGATGATTAATTTTCATAGAGAGAAAAAGGCGCTTGTAACATTATTTACACATCCTAATAGTCATCCATATGACAGTGGACTTATTATAGCTGATAACAATCTTTCAGTGGAGCATTGGTTGACGAAAGAAGATGCAAGACCACAATGGTATAAAAATAGAGTTAATGCAGGTTTGCATGTGATAAATCCTAAAGTGTTGGATATGGTTGGAATTGATACAGATGTTATCGGAAAAGAAATTGATGGAAAGTTAGTAAAAGTTGATTTGGACAGACAGATTCTTAAACCATTGTGCGGAAGAGGTGTTATGTACTGTTATGATAGTCCTGAATATGTAAAAGATATGGGAACACCTGAAAGGTACAGTATGGTAGAAAAAGATTTTAAGAAAGGAATTGTTAATTTTAAAAATCTTTCTAATAAACAGAGGGCTGTATTCTTAGATCGTGATGGAACAGTTAATGTGTATAAAGGTTTTCTTACAAATATTGATGAATTTGAATTAATTGATGGAGTAGCCGAAGCAATTAAAAAGATAAATAGTAGTGGATATTTATGTATTTTGGTAACAAATCAGCCTGTGATTGCAAGAGGAGAAGTTACATATGAGGAGTTAGAGCAGATACATAATAAATTAGAAACTTTACTGGGATTGCAGGGCTCATATATAGATGGCATATATTATTGTCCACATCATCCTCATAAAGGATATGAGGGGGAAGTGCCAGAGCTGAAAATAGATTGTGACTGTAGGAAACCAAAGCCCGGAATGCTTTATAAGGCAGCAAAAGATTTTAATATAGACTTATCTAAAAGTTATATGGTTGGTGATAGTGAAAATGATATTAAAGCTGGAACTTTGGCAGGATGTAAAACAGTACTTGTTGGTATGACTCAGCATGATATGTACGATTATGGAGAAACTGACAAATTAGATAGTCTATTTGAGTTTGCAAACAAATATTTTTAGTTACTTTTTATTACTAAAATTTAAAGCATTATTTTAAGAAAGAGAGAACATTATGATAATTACACAAACACCTTTCAGAATGTCTTTTTTTGGTGGTGGAACAGATATGGAAGATTTTTTTAAGGAAAATGGAGGAACTGTTTTATCTACAACATTTGATAAGTATTGTTATGTAAACGTAAGACATTTGCCTAGATTTTTTGATTACAGTACAGAACTTTCTTACGCAAAAACAGAAAGGGTTACTGCTGTAGAAGATATTCAGCATCCAGCAATAAGAGAAGCTATGAAAATGTTAGATATGCATGAAATTAGATTAACATACGAGGCAGACCTGCCAGCCAGGTCAGGCTTAGGAACGTCAAGTTCATTTGCAGTTGGTATGTTAAATGCTTTTTATGCATTAAAGGGTAAATATGCTGATAAGAAAAAATTAGCTGATGAAGCTATTTACTTGGAAAGGAAACTCTGTCAGGAAGCTGGTGGATGGCAAGATCAGATAGCTGCTTCTTTTGGTGGATTTAACAGAATTAATTTCAATGCGGATGGGTATGAGGTGCTCCCAGTAATAATTAATCCTGATAGGAAAAAGCGCCTTAATAGTAATCTGATGATGTTTTTTACAGGATTTACAAGATTTTCTTCAGATGTTCAAAAGGCAAATGCTATGAGCAGAGTCGATAAAACCAATCAATTAAAAGAAATGTTGGAGCTCGTAGATGAAGCGGAAAAAGTTCTTACAGATAAAAATATAGATTTGAATGAATTTGGATATCTTTTAGACCATACATGGAAGTTGAAAAGACAGACAGGGAATACAGTATCTACAGATAGCATTGATGGGTTATATGAAAAAGGAATAAGAGCCGGTGCGTTAGGCGGTAAATTATTAGGGGCTGGCGGCGGCGGTTTTCTTGTGTTTTATGTTGAACCAGACAAACAGAAGTATGTAAAAGAGGCAATGAAAGAATTGCTGTATATACCATTTGAATTTGAAGATGGCGGAACAAGAGTAATTCATTATAGTCCTGAAAATTATGAACCACAGAATTGATAAAAATTCCGGAGCGTGAAATTATGAGTGATAAAGAAAAAATATATAAACATCTGGAGGTACTTATTCAAAGATATCCAGAACTATCATCAAATAAAGAAAATATAGAAAAAGCATATGTATTACTGGAAGAGTGTTATGAAAATGGTGGAAAGCTTCTTGTAGCAGGAAATGGAGGTTCTGCGGCAGATTCAGAACATATAGTTGGAGAACTTATGAAAGGGTTTGAAAATGAACGCAAGTTACATGCAAATTACAAAGAAGCATTGATAAATAGTGATAAAGAGCTTGGAAAGACACTGGCAGATAATCTCCAGATGGCGTTACCAGCAATAGCATTAGATGGACACATAGCATTAAATACAGCTTATATGAATGACTGTGAACCTCTTTTATGTTTTGCCCAGCAGGTCAATGGTTATGGTAAAAATGGAGATGTATTTCTTGCAATATCAACATCGGGAAATAGTAAAAACATTCTTTATGCAGCTACAGTTGCAAAGGCAAAGGGGATGAAAGTTATTGGATTAACAGGAGCTAATGACAGCAGGTTATCTGAAATGGCTGATATAACAATACGTTCATCACATACAAGGACTTATATGATACAGGAACATCATTTGCCAATATATCATTGCTTATGTCTTATGCTTGAAGAAAGATTTTTTGGAGAATAATTATATGCGGAAACAGGAAACTATTTTATTTGTTATGCCTAGATTGCCATTTCCAACAACATCTGGAAGAAAAATGTCGTTATATCATTATTGTCGAATATTATCTGAAGAATTAGGATATAGACTTGTTGTTGCGGCTTTTTTAGAAAACGGTGATGAGGTGAAAGATGTTCCTTATTTTATTGACAGGTTAGAGATACTTCCAAAGGCTTCGTCAAAAGAAAAAATAAAAACAATATTTATGCAATCGCTAATAAAAAGAAAGTTGCCTATGCAGGTTTCTTTATATTTCAGTGAAAATGCAAAAAAAATAATAGATAGAATAGCAGAAGAAGAAAAACCTAAAATTGTGATAGGGGATATGGTACGTTCTACAGAGTATATTAAAGATATTCGAGCTTTTAGGATTGCTGATTTAGATGATAAAATCTCTAAAAGATATGAAAGACAATATAACAAAGATATAAAAAATATAAATCCTTATGGAGCATTTTTAACAACATTACCTAGTATTATACAAAAAATAATTATGTTTTCTCCTGTAAAAAAAAGTGTTTTAAATAGGGAAATTAAGTTGTTAAAAAAATATGAAATACAAATAAGTAAAGAATGCGATAGAACCATATTTGTCGCACAAAAAGAAGTAAATGAATTAAATAATATATTAGGAGAAAATAAAGCTGTAGCAATACCAATAGGTGTAGATATTAATTATTATTCATATAGAATATGTGGATCTTCTGTTGATATTATAGGATTTCTTGGTGCGATGGATGTTTCACATAATGAGGCCGCTGTCATACATTTTATAGATGATATATTTCCAATAATTCATGAGAGTAAACCTGATACAAAATTTCTTGTAATAGGAGGTGGAGTATCAGAAAGACTAAAAAAATATGAAAATGAAAATATTATATTTACAGGTAGAGTTGTAGATGTTAGAGAGTATTTGCAAAAATGTAAGATTTTTGTTTGCCCAATGACATTTGGTAGTGGTATAAAAACAAAAAATCTTGAAGCAATGTCTTTAGGGCTGCCAGTAGTTACAACATTAATCGGTGCAGAAAATATAAATGCGGTAAATGAAAAGGATTGGATTGTTAGAGATAGGGAAAAAGAATTTGCAGATTCAATTATTTATTTATTGAATAATGATAATTATAGGTTATCAATAGGAAAAGCGGGTAGTGATTATGTGCAAAGGGAATGGAGATGGGATTTAGTTAAGGACGCTTTTTCCTCATTATTAAAAGGTAATTAGGAGTATTTTATGAATGTATTATTTTTGGCAGAAGAACTTAGAGTTGGTGGAGCAGAAACATATTTTTATTCATTAGAAAACAATATAAATAGAAATGATTTTAATTTTTATTGTATGGCAGTCGATGGAGAACAAAAATCAAAATTATTGTATCCACAGAACTACTACAGTTATTCATTTTCAGTGTTAGATAGATATAAAAAAGTGGTTGATATATGTAAATTAAAAAAAATTGATGTTATACATGTTAACTCATTAAGATTAGCATTTGTTGCAGCAGCAGTTAAAAAGAAAATTAATAGATTACGTGTAATTTATACAAGGCATAATATAACAGCATTAGAAAAGAAAAGTAAAAAAATATATTCAAGGTTTTTAAATAAAAATATTGATTGCATAAATGCTATATGTTACGCAGAAAAAAAGTACTTAATAAGTATTGGCGTTAATGAAAATAAAATAAAGGTTATATATAATGGTATTAATACAGATAAATTTGAATATTTACCAAGACAAAATAAAGATAAAAAAATTTATATTGGCATATTAGCAAGAGTTGATAAGGTTAAAAATCATAGGTTGTTTTTACAAATTGCAAAGCTTATTCATAATCAATATCCAGAAACATATTTTTATATAGGTGGAGATGGTCCGGATTTTGATAATATAAAACAAATAATAGTAGATTTTGATATGTCAGCATATGTAGAAATGTGTGGGTATGTTAATGCAAAAGAGTTTTTGCCTAAATTAGATTTTATTTATCTTGTTTCGGAAAGAGAAGTATTTCCTATTTCATTAATAGAAGCAATGGCTACGGGTGTTATAGTAATATCTAAAAATTTAGGTGGAATAAAAGAATTAACCGATGGAACAGGATATTTGGTAGATGGAGATAATCCAAAGGATTATTTAACTGCATTTGAAAATGCTATTGAATGTAAAACATTGGAACAAAAAAGAATTTTGGCAAGAAAAAAAGCAGAGGATTTATTTTCAATAAAAAATATGGTTTCACAGATAGAAAATATGTATTTAGGAAAGGAATAATAAATGAATATTTTATATGTATCTGATTTATCTGGAATGGGTGGAGGAGAAGTTAGTCTTCTTTATTTGATGGATAATATATCAGAGAAAAACAAAGTTGAATTATTATGTAGAGTTCCTGGTACATTGGTTAATGAATGTAATAGAAAATTAATAAAAACATTTTGTTATGACTTTAAAAAAAATCTTATTAAATCGTTAGTTAATTTCAAGAAAATTATTAATGAAGAGGAGATAAATGTAGTTCATTCAAATGAATTGACAACAGCTATTTTACACGGGATTTTTTTATGTATTATTGGTAAAAAAAATGTCTTGAATGTTTGTACATGTCATGGACAATGGTATCAATTGTCTAAGATTAAAAAAATATTAATTAAAAGATATATAAAACATATTTTTTGCGTATCTTGTGCTGTGGAAAATAATTTAAATAAACAAGGTATTAATAATACTTCAGTTTCTTATCTTGGAGTTCCAGCCAAAAAGTTCAATGTAGATAGAAAAAATGTACAAGAACTCAAAGAAGAATTAGGTATAAAAGAAAAAGACATAGTTGTATGTACAATAGCAAGATTTCAAAAGATAAAAGGACAATTAAAGGGTATAAAAGCTATAAAAGAATTACATAAAGAGTATCCAGACATAAATTATTTTTTAGTTGGAGGAAATGTGTTTGGAAGTGAGAAAGATTTAAAATATTTAGAGGAAGTTAAAAAATATATAGAACAAAATCAGATGCAAAAATATGTTCATTTATTAGGTGAAAGAAAAGATATTCCTGAAATACTTTCTGCTACGGACTATTTGATGATAACTTCCGATAATGAATCGTTTGGTATGGTAGCAATAGAGGCTATAGCAGCAAGTACATTAATAGTGTCAACACCATGTGATGGAATAAAAGAGATATTAGATAATAATAGCGATATGATTTCGGATACTAATGATTCGGAAGGATTATTTAAAACATTACATAATATCTTGGAAATAGAAGATGTGAAAATAAGAGCTAAGGCTAAAATTATAGAACTTCAGGGTGAATTTTCAGTAGAAACCGTAAGTAATAAATATTTAGATATATATAAAAGTAGGTGAAAAAGTGAAACTATTATTAATTACTCCTTATTATCCGTACCCGGCTGAAAAAACAGGTGGAGTACATACGATTAATATGATTTTAAATAATTTATCAAATTATGAGATAGACATTTTTTATTATGGTGAAGATGAAAATAAAAATTATAAATTCAATAATCAAATCAAAAATGTTTATTATGAGGATTTAAGAAATAAAAAAAAGTATAGTCGACTTAAAAGTTTATTAATAGGAAAAACCTATTCTAGTTATATGTATAATAAGGATTCAGATGTATTAAATAGTATTTTATCATCTAATATATATGATGTTATCATATATGATCAGTATTCATCTATGGATTTTAATATAAAAACAAATACATCAAAATGTAATTATCTTTTTATGCATGATAGCTATCCAATGTTGTTTGAAAGAAAGGGTAAGATGGCTAATATTGTAGGTAGAATATACTACAAATTACAATATATATATTCTATAAAAGAAGAAGAAAATAATTATACTAAATTTGATAAGATTTTCTTTGTATCATCTAAAGATATTAGTAATGAAAAAAATATGCATAGTAAAATTTCAGACAGATTTTATTTATGTAATATAGGTATTGATATTAATGAAGTATTAAAAGCTCCAGAACTAAAATTAAAAGGTAAATCTTTAGTGTTCACAGGTGTTATGGATTATGAACCTAATGAAGATGCAATGGTTTATTTTATTCAAGAAGTGTTTGATAAAGTGGCAGAGAAATGTCCTGAAGTAACATTATATATTGTTGGTAAAAATCCGACTGATAAATTAAAAAAGTTAGTTATAAATAGAAAAAATATAATCGTAACAGGAAAAGTTGATAGTGTTTTTTCATACATAAAATCATCAACAATATATATATCATCATTAAGAATTGGAAGTGGCAAGAAAAATAAAATAATTGAAGCTATTTCTTGTGGAACACCATTAATAGCTTCAACGGTAAGTATGGAAGGATTTGAAGATATTGAAGATAAAAATTTAATTTTAAGAGCTGATTCATCTAATGAATGGGTAGAAAATATTTGTAAATTATTGTCTAATGAAGAAAAGAGAATAGATATAAAAAAAAGAATGTTTAATTTACTTGATGAATCGTATAGCTGGAAAAATATAGCAAAAAAACTTGTTGAGTAAAAATTATGTGAATATGGATATTTAAAAGAATATGAAAATAAAAATTAAAAAAATTGGATTTGTAGAGTTAGGAATATATTGTACTTTTTTATTATTACCATTTACGTTATTTCTAAATAAAATAGTTTTTAAAGATTTTAGAATAGCTGGTATCGGAATAGTGAATTTAATGTTGTATGTTTTTCTGTGTATTGTATTTATTGATTCGGTTATAAATAAAAAAACATATTACAATAGGAACGGTATATATCTATTTTATATTTTATTTGTTGTACTACATATATTAAAAATGTTGCAACCATTTAATAATTTTAATACATTATATAATTTTATAAATAAAAATCAATATTATTATATTCTTCCATTATGTTTATTAATGTTAAATAATAAAAAAATAGATTTTTTGTTATTAGTTAAAATTATAATATATTCTTCATTAATAGTTAGTATTATTAGCATACCTATGTTTTTGACGTCTAATTATTATGGATTAGCAAGTAAAGTGGAACTAACATATTATAAAATATTAGGTACTTCTTTCACAAGAATGTTATCTATCTTTGGAAGTCCTTTGACGGCGGGTACTTATTTCGCTATTGTTTTTACTATTATATATTATGTTTTTAAGTTTAATTCTTTATTTTATATTTTAACTGGTGGATTAAATTTGTTATGTATGTTTTTAACATTTTCTAAAACAGCTATCATTGCTTTGATATTAATGTTTGCATGTAAATATATGTCTGAAAATAAAAATGTATTAAAAAAATTATTAAAGATTATTGCATTGATTATGTCTTTAATTATAATAATTATTTTTATGACAAATAAGGGAATATATTTTTGGAATGCAAATGAATTATTTCATAATGTTAGATTAACAAAGTGGTATAGTTCTTTAAATATGATAAAGCAACATATTATTTTAGGTAATAGATTTGATATTTTATTAAATACCAAAGGAAGTTTTGAAACAATATTATCAGATAATTCGTTTTTATTTGCAATAGCGATATTTGGATTATTGTTTTGGATTATAATTTTAATATATGTCAGTATATATTTGTTAAAAAAAGATAAAGAGTTTAAGCAACGGCTTATGCCAATTATAATAATGTCGATTATATTTCTATTTCTTTATGATTTTGTGCAATTATTTCCAGCAAATATATTACTTATTGCTTTATATAAAATTGTGGAAAATATTGATACAGAAAATTTTATTAGACAAAGGGAACATAGAAATGAAAGAAAGAAATTGTTTAATTGATGTTATGCGTGGAATAGGAATAATACTAGTATTGTTAGGTCATAGATCATTACCTAATATAATGGTTAAGATGATATATGCATTTCATATGCCCTTATTTTTCTTTATATCGGGATATCTATATAGGAAATGTGAATTTGGAAAATTTGTAAGTAATAAAATTAAAAAACTTATTATACCATATATAATTTTTTGGTTGATATCAGCAATTATAGGTTTTTTTGCATATAAGAGTGGAATAATTGATAATTTTGATTTTGATAAATTAGTTGAACAATTTGTATATTATACGCCTAATGGATTTTGGAATGGTCCACTTTGGTTTTTGCCTTGTTTATTTGTTGTCGAAATACTATTTTGTTTTATTAATCAATATTTAAATAAATATAGTTCATTAATCAGTTTTTTCGTTATACCATTTTTGGGTTATTTATGTTCCAGGTATAATATATATTTGATTTTTAAAATAGATATTGCTTTTACTGGATTATTTTTTTATTCATTAGGAAATTACATATCTAATAACAGAAAATTAACAAATAAATTTAATAAAAAATATTTTTTGTTAGATATACCGATTTTTATTATATCTATATTTAAATTTAATAATTTGATTGTTCAAATGATTATTGGAAAATATGGTAATTATATTTTGTTTTTGTTAAATGCTGTTTTGGGAATTTATTTAACATATCAGTTTGCATGTATTATAAAAGATAGCTTTATCTTCCAGACTATAGGACGAGAAAGTCTAATTATTATGGCATTACATTTCATCATATATATTATAATTTTTGATCCCATACAGAATAAGTTATATATAAATAATTTTTGGATAAGAAATTTTGTAACTATTTTGGATGTTTTAATATGTCTGTTATTATGTCATATAATATATGTGTTTATATATAATAAAATACTTTTATTATTAGAGAAAGAAAAGAAGTAGTATGAAAAATAGTGAAAGAATATATGGATTAGATTTATTAAAAATTTTACTTGTATTTGGAGTGATTTTTTTACATTTAATTGGAAAAGGTGGAGTTATTGCTAATAGTAGGTATCATTCATTTACATATTGGAATATTTATTTGTTACAAATAATTTTATTTTGTTGTGTAAATTGTTTTGCAATAATAACAGGTTTTGTATCTTATGGAAAGAATATAAAAATAGAAAGACTACTAATATATTGGTGTCAAATAGTTTTTTATAGTTTGTTTTGTACAATGGTGATATTTATTATCTTTCCTGATAGTAGAAAAATTGTAAATATTATAAGATGTTTTTTGCCAATTATATTTAATAATAATTGGTATTTTTCAGCATATGTATGTGTCTTTCTATTTATACCACTTATTAATAAGTTATTAGATAACATTAATGATGAACAATTAAGTACATATTTGAGTATAATATTTGTTTTATTTAGTGTTATTGGATTTATATCTAGAAAAGATCCATTTGTAATAAGTAATGGTTATAGTCCTATATGGTTAATTTATATGTATATAATAGGCGCATCAATAAAGAAAAAGAATAAATTATTACAAAATATAAATAATTATAAAGTTAAGTTATTTTTATTTGGAGTAATTATTTCTTGGGGATATAAGTTTATTATGGAATGTTTTATTAATAGATTATTGGAAATAGACAAACAATGGAATCTATTTATTAATTATAGTTCACCTACTATACTTATAATGTCAATATGCATTGTGTATTATTTTATAAATATAAAAATAAATGGGATAATAGGTAAAAAGATAATAGAGAAAGTGGTTGGTCTAACATTTGGTGTTTTTTTATATCATAGTTATCCATTATGTTTTGAATATATAATAACCAATAAATTATCTTGGATTGCTAATTATAATGTTATAGTTGAAATTACAATTTTAGTATGCATAACTTTATGCATATATATTATAGGTTTAATATTGGATATAATAAGAATAAAATTATTTAAGGCATGTAAAATAAACAAATTAATAGAAACCATTACTAAAAAAACAAAGATAAAATTATGTGAATGTAAAAATGTGAATAATTAGCACCATAAAGAGAGGTTGTTTTAATATGAAAAAAATATTAGTGTATGGTTGGTTTGGAGAAGATAATTTAGGGGATGAATTGCTGTTAAATGAAACACTTGAATTACTAAGTGAAAATAAAGATATTGAAGCTTATGTTATGTGCAGTAATCCGCCTAGAGTTAAAAAAAATCATAACGTAAGAGTGGCAGCAGTAGCTATAGATGGCACATTAAAAAAGTATATAAAAGCCATTTTATTATCACCCTTAGCAATTATGAAATGTTTATATCAGACAGATAACCTTATAATAGCAGGTGGTGGAGCAATTTCAGATTGGAATTATAGTTCGACAAAGGAAATGTTCTTTTTGATTAATTGGTTTAAACATAGAAATAAAAAAGTTTATCTATTAGGAGTTGGAGCAGGTCCTATAACTAAAGAAAGAAAAGATGGGAGATTTTACAATGTTTTATCAAAGGCAGATGTTATAACAGTTCGTGATGAATTTTCAAAGAGTGAATTAAATAAGATAGGATTGAATAATGTTTATAAATCAAATGATTTGGTTACATATAAAACATTTAATGGATACAATATAGAAAATACAACCCAAATAAATAAAATAGGATTAGTTTTAGTTCCAGTTTGTCAAAATACAAAAAATGTATATGAAGATTTAAAAAGAGAATTATCTAATTTAATAAAAGAATTAAGTACTAAGTATGAAGTATCAATAATTCCTTTTCAGATTAATTATGATATGGAATTTATTAATGAATTAGAATTTGATAAATCGCTTGTTAAAATTTTGAAACCAAAACATTTATGGGATACTTTGGATTATATGTATGAGCAGGATTGTATTATAGGAATGAGATATCATTCTCTTGTTCTTGCTATACAGATGAAAAAATATTTTATACCAATTATTTACCACTCAAAAAGTGCAGAATTATGTAAAGAATATGGAGTTGAAGAATACGCTTCAAGTGTAGGTAATGGTGAGAATTGGGAAAAAAGTAATATAAATTCAGAAGATATAATAAAAAATATTGGAAAATTAGAAAAAGATATTAATTTTATTTCACATAACAATAGTATTTTATTAGCTAAGAAAATGAATAATAAAGAAAAAGAGATTATTAAGGGACTATAATTGTAATGAGAAATATACTGAAGATTTTTAGTGGTGTTATTATACTTGTACTTGTAAGTAAATGTTTAGGTTTTGTAAGAGAGTCATTTGTTGCAACAATATACGGAGCTGGTTATATATCAGATGTATATGTAATCGAGGATGGATTAATTAATGCTATATATACAGTTTGTGCAGGTGTTATTAGTACGACATATATTCCTAAAATATTAGAGTTAAACAAAAAGAAGAAAGATGCATTTACAAGTAATTATTTCAATATTTTATTATCAATAATGATTTTGGTTTCAATATTTATGATAATATTTTCACCAATTATATTAAAAATATTGGTACCCGGATTTTATAGTATGTATTCAACAGATGTTATACATTCATTGATTATCATTACAAGAATAAATATGGTGTCATTAATACTTGTTTTTATAGAAAATTATCTTATTGTTATATTACAAGCCAATAATTATTTTATTTTTTCTTCTTTACAAGGAATAGTTCTTAATTTTTCAGTTATTATATATTTGGCATTTTTTAATCAATATGAAATAACAGGAATCATTATAACAAAAATAATTGCACATTTATTAAATGCAATTATGTTGATTGTTTTTATAAATTATAAAAAAATATTTAAATATCATTTTATATATAATATAAAAGATAATAATATAGCCGAAGTATTTAGAAATGCAACACCAGTTCTTGTTGTAAATATTGTGTCGCAGTTAAATTATATTGTAGATAGAAGTATGGCTTCAGGATTAGATAGTGGAAGTATGGCATTATTAAGCTATGCTAATACAATAGCTTCGCTATTATATTCAGTTGTTGGCACTTCCATATGTAATATTGCATATACAAAAATAAGTGAAAAACAAGGAGATAAAATAAAGATAGGTAAGTCTTTTAATGAATATTTAGACTTACTATTATGTATTGTATTACCTTGTTGTGTAGTTATGTGTGTTGATTCAGATATATTATGTAGAATTATTTATGGAAGAGGAAAAATCAATTCTGATAATATTAATGTTTTGAGTAGGATTTTATGGTTGTATATTCCGAGTAATTTTGCAGTGTGTGTAAGAGATTTATATAATCGATTATTATATATAAATAAGAATACAAAGATTCCATCATTAATTAATATGATTGGATTAATATTAAATATAATATTTAATTTTGTTTTTACAAGATTAATAGGGGTATATGGTCTTGCTTTGGCAACATCATTAACAGGAGTAATAGCATTAATAGTTTCACAAATATATTGCAAAAATCATTTGAATCTTAAATTAAGAAAACAATATAGTGTAATAGTTAAGATAATAATTTCTAGTTTACTATGCTGTATGATAAAACAGGTTATACCCTGTTACAAGTTGATTAATAAGATTATTATAGTAGTTATTTCAGGTTTAATTAGCTTGCTTATATTTAATTATGACAAATTTATAAGGGAAAGAAGAAAAGGAATATTTTAATGATTTATTGGATATATAAAAAAATAAAATTAATGAGACTGAAAAAAAAGCTTATAAAAGACAAAAAATTTGTAAATATAGAAGGTGAAGTTGAATGTACATATCCTGAAGGAATACTTTTAGATGAATATGTGTATATTGGACCTAATTGTAAGATGTATGGTCGTGGAAAGATAATTGTATCTTCAAATGTTATTATTGGAAATGATGTAAAGTTTTTAACAACTAATCATAATTATATGGGAACAATGATACCATACGATTCAAAAGGAATTAATAAAGATATTATTATAAAAGAAAATGTTTGGATAGCATCATATGCATTTATTCTTCCCGGAGTTGTAATTAATGAGGGGGCAGTTATTGCAGCAGGTAGTGTTGTAACAAAAGATGTTCCAAAGTGTGCTGTTGTAGGAGGAAATCCTGGTAGAATTATAAAATATAGGGATGAAGAAGAATATAATAGATTAAAAGAAAATAAAGAGTATTATCTTAAGAAAAAATATTTAAAATAGAAAGAAGGTATATTTATGTGCGGAATAGTAGGATACACCGGCAAAAACCAGTCAGCCCCAATTCTGTTAAACGGCTTAGCCAAGTTAGAATACCGTGGCTACGACTCAGCCGGTATAGCAGTAAGGGATGGAGATTCACCGGTCCAGGTTGTTAAAGCAAAAGGAAGATTAAAGGTATTAGCAGAAAAGACTAACGATGGTCAGTCTGTTATCGGAACATGTGGAATAGGTCACACAAGATGGGCGACTCACGGAGAGCCATCTGAAATTAACGCGCATCCACACATTTCAGATGATTATAATGTTGTTGGTGTGCACAATGGAATTATTGAGAACTATCAGGAATTAAGGGATAAGCTTACAAGAAACGGTTACAGCTTTTATTCTTCAACTGATACAGAGGTGGCTGTTAAACTTATTGATTATTATTACAAGAAGTATGAGCATACGCCGGTTGATGCAATTAATCATGCTATGGTGCGTATCCGTGGTTCATACGCATTTGCAATTATGTTTAAGGAATATCCGGAAGAGATATATGTTGCACGTAAGGACAGTCCTATGATTTTAGGTGTAAATGACGGCGACTGTTATGTGGCATCAGATGTTCCTGCGATACTTAATTACACAAGAAATGTTTATTATATCGGAAATATGGAGATAGGTCGTCTGGCTGACGGTCATATCACATTTTATAATCTTGATGGCGATGAGATTGAAAAGGAACTCGTAGAGATAAAGTGGGATGCGAAGGCAGCTGAAAAGGGCGGTTATGAGCATTTTATGATGAAGGAAATCCATGAGCAGCCAAAGGCAGTTAAGGATACTCTTAATTCGGTGCTTAAGGATGGAAAGCTGGACTTATCAGCGGTAGAGCTTACTGATGAGGAGATAAAGAAGATATCACAGATATACATTGTGGCGTGTGGTTCAGCTTATCATGTTGGCGTTGTTGCGCAGTATGTTATGGAAGACCTTGCGAAAATTCCAGTTCGTGTTGAGCTTGCATCAGAATTCAGATACAGAAAGCCACTTCTTGACCCAGACGGACTTGTAATAGTCATAAGCCAGTCGGGTGAAACAGCGGACAGCCTTGCAGCATTAAGACTTGCAAAGGATAAAGGACTTAAGACTCTTGGCATAGTAAATGTGGTTGGAAGTTCGATAGCAAGAGAAGCTGATAATGTATTTTACACGCTTGCAGGACCTGAGATAGCTGTTGCCACAACTAAGGCATACAGTACACAGCTTATAGCAGCTTACTGTCTTGCATTACAGTTTGCTTATGTGAGAGGAGAGATGGAACTTTCTGAGTATGAAAGGCTTCTATCAGAGCTTGAAACTATCCCTGAAAAGATAGAAAAAATACTTGAGGACAAAGAAAGAATCCAGTGGTTTGCAGCAAAGGTTGCTAACTCAAAGGACATTTTCTTTATAGGAAGAGGAATTGATTATGCAGTGAGCCTTGAAGGAAGTCTTAAGCTTAAGGAAATATCGTATATCCACTCAGAGGCATATGCTGCAGGTGAGCTTAAGCACGGAACTATAAGTCTTATTGAGGATAACATTCTTGTAATAGGTGTGCTTACACAGAGTGAGCTTTATGAAAAGACAGTAAGCAATATGGTAGAGTGCAAGAGCCGTGGGGCATATCTTTGCGGACTCACAACATATGGAAAGTATGAGGTTGAGGATACAGTTGACTTTACTACATATATTCCAAAAATAGATGAACATTTTTCAGCATCGCTGGCAGTAGTGCCACTTCAGTTACTTGGTTATTATGTGAGTGTAGCGAAGGGACTGGACGTTGATAAGCCTAGAAATCTGGCTAAGTCGGTGACGGTGGAATAGAATAACTGTATTTGCTTATTTATAGTATTATAGATAAAATCTACAATATGGAGTTTTCAGATTTATTTACAGAAAAGAAATTTTAAAAGTATAATAGATTAATATTAGCTGAATATAAAATTTTAGAAATCCAGCCAGGATAATGATATTATATCATTTAATCCGGCTGGATTTTTTGTTCTAAAATTTAGTTTTTGTGCAAGCGCTACATAATCCACCGGAGTGTAATTCTTCAGATTTAGATGTAAGATTAGGACAGTTGGAGCATTATACTCTAAATCCTGATCTGGCAAGAATTAGATGTTCAGCATATTGGCAATCTCTGAGAAATTGATGAATAAATCCTCATAGATATTAACTTTGATAATGGAATCAAACGGATATTGAACACTTACGATATTACCCTCAAAATAGTTTACTGAAATAGTTTTTCTCTTTGGATCTACAATCCAGTATTCACGTACTCCATAATTTTTGTAGTAGTATAGCTTACGGATATAATCATCTGAAGGGTTACCAGGAGAAACAATTTCAATAATGAAATCAGGAGCACCATTACATCTTTTTCCATCTAGTTTATCTTTATCACAGATAACCATTATATCTGGCTGAACAATTGTAAGTGGTTTATCAGACAGCTTGACATCAAATGGGGCAGGAAATACAGAGCAGCTTCCATTTTTAGATTTGATATAGTTTATAATAATAACAAGTAATTCTGTAAGGATGGTTTGATGTATCTGTGAAGGACTTGCCATATCATAGATAACACCATCAAAAACTTCTGCTCTTTTGTCTTCTGGAAGAGCCTCGTACTGATCCAGAGTAATTAGTTCTAGTTGTAATAGAAGGAATATAAAATCATAATTAAAACAGGTTCTAAATTTACCTCTTACAAAAAAGCAAATTTAGGACCTGTTTTATTATAATCTCCCGTCTTGATACTTAAATAAAAATCTAGTTGTAATTTACCAGCATAATCGAAATATTATTAATAGCCAGAGTACTATATAACAAAAAATTAGTTATGCATAACACACAATGCAAAATATTTAATAAGTATTATTTATATATTCATAACATATAATAATAACCAATTACAACTTCTGATTTTTCTCCATATACTCATCATACAAAGCAATAACCTTATTCATAACCTCAGGGCCAGGGGCACCAAGTGTAAGACGTTTTTCAACACATGTCTTAAGACTGATGGCTTCGTATACGTCTTCTTCAAAGACTGGGCTTATCTTCTTGTATTCATCAAGTGAAAGGTCGTCAAGAGCAATTCCCTTGTCAATGCACATAAGAACAAGCTGACCTACGATACCATGGGCATCTCTGAAAGGAACTCCCTTCTTAACAAGATAATCAGCAGCATCAGTAGCATTTGTAAAGCCCTTCTTTGCAGAATCCTCCATGCGGGCATCGTTGAACTTCATAGTATCAATCATTCCCTTGAATAAGCTTACGCAGCCTTTAACAGTGTCGATAGCATCGAAAGTAAGCTCTTTGTCTTCCTGCATATCCTTATTGTATGCAAGAGGAATTCCCTTCATAGTTGTAAGAATACTCATAAGAGCACCGTATACACGGCCTGTCTTACCACGTACGAGCTCAGCTATATCAGGGTTTTTCTTCTGTGGCATGATGCTTGAACCTGTACTGAAAGCGTCATCTAACTCGATGAACTTGTATTCATTAGAGTTCCATATACATATTTCCTCAGAAAATCTGCTTAAGTGCATCATAATAGTAGAGAGGGCACTTAAGAATTCAATGACATAATCCCTGTCAGATACAGAGTCCATACTGTTGAGGGTAGGTCCTGCAAAACCAAGAAGTTCTGCTGTCATTTCCCTGTTAAGTGGGTAAGTTGTTCCGGCAAGCGCGCCAGCACCGAGAGGGCAGTAGTTCATTCTGTTATATATATCAGAAAGTCTGCTTCTGTCACGTCTGAACATTTCAAAATAAGCTGAGAAATGATGAGCAACAGTTACAGGCTGTGCCTTCTGGAGGTGAGTAAAGCCCGGCATATAAGTTTCAACATTTTCCTTGATTATTCTTAAGATAACTTCCATAAGTTCTCTTACTTCTTCGTCAACATTCTTTACCTCATCGCGTGTGTAAAGTCGCATATCAAGTGCAACCTGGTCGTTACGGCTTCTTCCTGTGTGAAGCTTCTTTCCGGCATCACCGATACGCTCAATAAGAGTTGCCTCCATAAATGTATGGATATCTTCATACTCATCTGTAATCTCAAGCTTTCCTGACTCTATATCAGAAAGGATATCCTTTAATCCGTCAGTAATCTGCTTTCCTTCATCCTCTGATATGATACCCTGAGCAGCAAGCATAGTAGCATGTGCGATACTTCCCTGAATATCCTGCTTATAGAACTTCTGATCAAATGAGATAGAAGCATTAAAGTTGTTTACAAGTTCATTAGTTTCCTTAGTGAAGCGTCCGCCCCAAAGTTTCATCTTTTACCTCTTTCCTGTATGCAGCACAATTCTGTGGCATACATATTATAAATATGATGTTGGGGTCAAAAGCCCCCAACTATGATACCAACGAATTGTTCCGTGCTGCGCACTCCCACAATTCTCCCCAATATTCGCATATCGCGGGATTATCATCCCACTTTTATGCTCATATTGGGGGCGGGTCACAAGGTCATTCACCCGCCTATGAGCAAGCTCATGTGGGTGAATGACCTTTTAACCCTGGTATCATATAATATAAATGCATAAATGCAGCATTATATCGTAAGTTTAATCAGCATTATTACTCTCATCACTGTCAAGATTATCAAAGTCGTCAAGTTCATCAAGACTGAAATTGTCAAGGTGAATTGTCAGGACGACATCCTTTTCATCAATCAGTTCCTGAATTAATACCGGCCAGCCAGATGTTTTAATAACATTCATACGGCACATTTTTTTGAAAGTATATATGCCAATCAATATAATAATGCATAATGAAGTGATTATGCAACCTAAAATGAAGTTAACAGGCATATATTTTAATGTTACAGTGTGTTCACCGGCTGGAACATTTACACTTATGAGCGCACCATATATGTTATTAGTTTCTGTCTTTTTGCCATCAATGTATACAGACCAGCCCTTATCATAAGGAATTGAGCATATAAGAGTTGCATCCTTGCTTGCATTTACAGTACCAGTTATTTTATTGTTAGTGAACTCTGATACATTAAGCGAATTATTGTTAAGTATATTAAAGGCTTCTATGAAGCGTGAAGACTCAAGAGTGTATACACTTGCATTCATAGATGTATCGCCGGATATTACAATAATATCATCAGGTGTTGCATATCCAAGGTCGATTATAGTTCTGCCTTTCTTTAAGTCCTTATAAGTATACTCTGAACTGTTGATAGTTGCTGTAACCGTATCGCAGGAAGTATTTCTTACAATCATATACAGGTGTCCGGCTTTGACAGGTTTGACCTCAAAGCTTGCATCAGTAGCATTCTCATAAGTAAGAGTAAATACATTGGATATGCCTGTAAGGTTCTTAATAAGTGAGTTCTGGTTCTCTATACCTGCATCATTGGCACTGTCAGCCTCCCATCCATAAGGGTCATTGTAAGTCATAAAACCGATAGGAAGAGTATAGTTATTCTTGTAAATAAATTCGCCGTCACTGCCCGTATAGTATGAGCGGAGCGGGCTTTCTGTGAGTATGCGGTTAGATATGGCATACTTTACAGAAAAAAGGCTTTCAGTGACAAGTGTAGCACCATTGTACTTGTAAGCATTAAATGAGTGTTCAAAGCCTAGTTCACCGAAGAACTTCTCCATGGCACCATTGGATGTCGATGAAAATGTTGATATGCTATGGTAATTGTGCCATGCACCGTCATTGTTAGAACGGCTTCCAAACTTCTTGTCCATACGGTAGAAAGATGAGTCATCATCGGCAACTGTCTGGGTAACCGTCTTAACCGCATCATAATCAAGAAGGTAAGAGGAACGGCTTGTAGTCCCAATTCCTGTTGAGTCCATATTGATGGTACATTCTATAATGCACAGCGAAAATGCTATGAAAATTATGACAGGAACTTTAAATTCATGCTTTAAATGTATAAGCATAATAAGTGCATACACAAGGATAAAGGCACCACTTATATATACTATCGTAAAGTCATAAGTTTCATCTACCGTAAATACCTGCTCTATAAATAACAGAATACCGATGGCTATCCATAAAGCACCTCCAAGCTGCTTTGTAGTCATGCTCTTTAAATGACTTAATGCCTCGTAACACATAGTGAGCAGGAAGAATACATATATAAAGGACTGTCTGCATGGAAGGCTGTTAGGAAAGTGGAAGCCATGCCATATAAAGTTAGGTATATTAAGGTTAAATGCTGTAAGGAATATCAGTACAAGTGCTGATTTTCCTATCTTTTCACGAAGGTCCACCTTTTTATCCATAACATAAAGTGGAAAGAGCAGCAGTACGGCAACTGAGCAGTATATGTTAGGGTAGTGATCAAGTCCTAAGTGGACAGGCACATTTATAAGATGTCTTGTAACCATATTCAGTATACCGAAGTACAGTGACAGCTTCTTAGGAAACTCAATGTTGTTTGAAGCTGAAAGTGTAAATGCATAAAACTCAGGAAGTAACAGGCACGCTGCAAGTCCGCCTGCAAGAAGTGAATATATGGCAAAGTTTAGGAACTTCTTTACATATATTACAGGTCTTCTTGTTCCTTTGTAAGCAGACATAAGCACGATAAAGTATAAAACAACTGATATACATACCATAATGGCGATATAGTAGTTGGTGTATATACATAAACCAAGTGTTATACAATAAAGAAAACAACGGTTTTCATTAACAAGCCTTTCAAGTCCAAGTATAATAAGTGGAAGTAATACAAGGCAGTCAAGCCACATAATATTCCAGCTATAAGCAGCCACAAAGCCGGACAGAGCATAAAACATTCCAAAGAGTGCTATAGTACATTTTCTGGTGTTGAAGTGCTTTGATATATAATAAGTAAATGTAAGGCTGCTTAAGCACAGCTTTAATATGATGATTACATTCATAATCTCAATCATATACTTCTGTGGGAAAAGCACTATAAACCAGTTGGAGGGACTTGCAAGATAGTAGGCATACAGCGCGGTAAAGTTAGTTCCCATACCGATATCCCAGCTATAAGTCAGGCTTTCCCCGTGTCTTAGTTTGTTCCAAAGTTCGGAAAAGAAAGGCGCATACTGGTGATACATATCTGAGCGCAGATAACAGTTGTTGCCAAAAGGATATATTTCTCTTGCAATATACAGTGCAGTCATTATAATAAGTGGAATGACAAATGCTATTATATATGTTATTCCACCGCCAGGAATACTGGAATCTGTTTTGTCAAAAAGGGTAAAATGCCTTTTATGTTTTCTGGATGTATTAGTAGAATTGTCGTTAAGCGAATTCAAAATATTAACCCCCTGTTTAGTAATTGGTTACATTTTACCAAAATATAAAAATACTGTAAATAATATAAGTTAATTATTTAAGGTTTGACTTGTATTATTGAGTTTTATTAGGTACAATAAATATGTATGCGAAGGGACCTTATAATTAATGTTTAAAGTTATAAGGAGTATACATGGATATAGTTAAGATATTTAATAAATATAGAATATATACAAAGTATGCTGTGATAACTATCATCATACTTGTGTGCGGGCTTTTATACTATGGTTCAAAGCATAAAAATGTGGTTGGCAGTGATGATATATATTCTTTTGACAACAATCAGGCGACAGACACTTCATCCACACAGGAAGAGTTGTATACCAAAGATACCTCACAGACTGCTGCAGGTCTTAGTCAGGATATTGAGGATAAAGGGCTCATTTATGTGTATATATATGGTGAAGTAGAAAGTCCGGGAGTTGTGGAGTGTACGGAGGGTTTAAGGGTATATGAGGCTGTCGGGCAGTGTGGCGGTTATACTGACGAAGCCGATGTAGGCAGGATTAATCCTGTACGGAAAGTATCAGATGGCGATAAGATATATATTCCACGCATAGGTGAGGAGTATAGTGCTGACAGTTATTCAGATACCGTATCAGATGAGGCTTCTTATGCTGGTGGTGAGAAGTCAGGAGGTAGTCTTATTAATATTAATACTGCCACAAAGGAACAGCTTGTTGCGCTTTCAGGTATAGGAGACTCAAGGGCAGAGGATATAATAAGCTACCGCAGTAAGCATGGCAGCTTTAAAAGTATAGAGGACATTAAGAATGTGCCGGGAATTAAGGAGAGTACATTCAGTAAGATTAAAGATTATATATGTGTTTAAGCAAGGAGTAATTACAGATATGGCTGGTAAGGTATTAGTTGTAGATGATGAAAAGATGATTGTTAAAGGTATAAAGTTTAGTCTTATACAGGATTATAGCGTTGTTGACTGCGCATATGACGGAGAAGAGGCGTTAAATATGGCTAAGAACAACGATTACGATATAATTCTTTTAGATATTATGCTTCCAAAGATGAATGGTCTTGAGGTATGCCAGCAGATAAGGGAATTCTCGAATGTGCCTATTATTATGCTTACTGCTAAAGGTGATGATATGGATAAGATTATGGGGCTTGAATATGGTGCAGATGACTATATTACAAAACCATTTAATATTCTTGAAGTAAAGGCAAGAATGAAGGCCATATTAAGAAGAAATAACAGCAATAAGGAAAAAGAGGCAGTTAAGAGCAATGTTTTAGTTGTTGGAGATATGAAGATAGACTGCGACAGCAGAAGTCTTTTTATCAAGGGCAAGGAAATATATCTTACAGCCAAAGAATTTGACCTGCTTGAGCTTCTTGCTTTTAACCCTAACAGGGTATACAGCAGGGATACATTGTTAAAGACAGTATGGGGAGCTGATTATCCGGGCGATGGAAGAACAGTGGATGTCCATATAAGACGTCTGCGCGAAAAGATAGAGGATAATTCAAGTGATCCTAAGTATGTTCATACCAAGTGGGGAGTAGGTTATTATTTTAATGTTTAAACATAATGATATGGGAACACATAATAAGCCAGTTAAGTTGGATAAGATTATAGGTGGTATCCGTAAGTGCCTGTTTAGCGCACGTTTCAGGATAATATTGATGGTATCGGTGCTGGCAGTCATATCTACTGTATCGGCGGTTGCGGCAGTAGAGTATTCATATATCAGTTCGCTCATTAATTCAAGAAAGGACTATGTCTGTAATGAGGCGGTGCTTATGTCGGCTGAATTTACAGACTACAAGGACCTTTCGGATGCAAGGAATGATGGGATGTATGAAAATCTTATGAACTATTCTGCGCTTAATCAGGCAAGAATTCGTGTGGTAGATAGAAAGTATATGGTAAGCCTTGATACATATGCGGTAGATACCGGAAAGACTATTGTAAGTTCAAAGGTAATAAATGTGTATGAGAATTCAAAGGCTGTTGCGGAGTATAACCGTAAAGTTGGCAATATAGAGGCTGTTTCACCTATATACAATAATGAGGGCAGTGTTATCGCGGTTCTGGTGGTGAGTCTGGATATATCTGACATAAGAGTGCTTGCAGGAGATGCATTTGAGGGAATATATATGATAGTGTTTGTTGTTATTACATTTATCATAGTATGCTCAATAGTTCTTTCGTACTTCTATATAAAAAGATATAAGAAGGCTTTAAAGGTTGTCGAGGATGTGGACTTTGGCTATATAGATAAGAGGGTTGAGGTGAAAGGCTCAACTGAGCTTAAGGATTTTGCCACACATTTTAACAGTATAATGGATAAGAACAGCGAGCTTGATTCTTCAAGGTCGGAGTTTGTGTCAAATGTATCGCATGAGCTTAAGACACCTATAACATCGATAAAGGTGCTTGCAGATTCGCTTAATATGCAGGAGGATGTACCTGTTGAAGTGTATAAGGAGTTTATGGAGGATATTGTAAGTGAGATTGACAGGGAGAATAAGATTATTGAAGACCTGTTGTGTATGGTAAGGCTTGATAGGGCATCATCTACGCTTAATATATCATCTGTTAATATGAATGAGCTGTTAGAGCTTGTATTAAAAAGACTTAAGCCTCTTGCACAGAAGAAGAATATTGAGATTTTGTTTGAGAGCTTCAGACCGGTTGTTGCGCAGGTTGATGAGGTTAAGCTCACACAGGTTATATCTAATCTTGTTGAAAATGCAATTAAGTATAATAATATGGATGGCTGGGTACATGTATCGCTCAATGCGGACCACCAGTTTTTTTATGTAAGGGTTGAGGATTCAGGAATAGGTATTCCTAAGGACAGCCAGGGTAAGGTGTTTGATAGGTTCTACAGGGTAGATAAGGCAAGATCAAGGGAAACTGGCGGAACAGGCCTAGGATTATCAATAGTAAAGAATATCATACTTATGCATCATGGTACGATAAAGCTTTATAGTGAGGAAGGTATGGGAACAACATTTACGTTCAGAATACCTCTTAATTATGTTGAAGAAGACGAAAAGTAAGACATGTTTAGTAACACAGAACAGGAGAGGCGCATGTTTAGTAAGATTGCAAAAAGAATAATATGTATATTGATATGTGTCAGTATGATTGTGTCTGTAAATGCATGTTCTTCTGGCAGCAGTGATAAAAAGTACACTATATATTATACGAACAATTCAAGGGATAAGCTTATTGCACGCGACTGTAAGATAGACGAGAGTGCTTCTGTTGAAGAAAAAGTAAAGGCACTGTTAGATGATATGAATATAAGATCATCAAGCAAGGATGAGTATGTCATAAAGCCTGAAAATGTTAATCTTCTGGAGGTTAATGTAAAGGGAAAGACGGTAAACCTTAATTACACAACGACTTATAAGCAGATGAATTCACAGACAGAGCTGTTATTCAGGGCAGCAGTTGTTAAGATGGTTACTCAGATAGATGATATTGTTTATGTACATTTTTATATTGATGGCAAGGAAGCTGAATACGAAGATGGAAGTATTATAGGTCTTCTTAAAAGCAATGATTTTACGGAGTCTGACAGCAATATAGGTGAAATGAACTGGCGTAATGTGCAGTTGTACTATGCCGATGAGGATGGAACTGGTCTTGTGAAGGTTAAGGAAATACTTGCATATAATAAAAATATGTCGGTGGAAAAAATGATAGTCCAGCGTCTTATAAGCGGACCGACAACACAGAATTGTTATTCTTCTCTTCCGGAGGGTGTGAAGCTGCTTGGTGTATCTGTAGTAGATAAGGTGTGCTATGTCAATCTCAGTGAAGAATTTGCGGATGAACTTGTAAATGTTGCATCAGAGGTTGAGATATATTCTATAGTGAATTCGTTATGTTCGCTTGATTATATAGACTCAGTCAAGATATTTATCAACGGTGATTATTCAAAGGAATTCAAGGATAATATAAGCCTTGACCGCCTATATAAGTATAACCAGTCTTTGGTAAGGTAAGTTATGTGTTCCGGAAAGGAACGGAATTAAGTATTGAAAAGACCTTTATTCACCGTGGCTGTAATACAGCTTATGGCTGCGGTGATATCTGTGTGGTGTCTGGAATATGCAGGGTTTAGCCTTACAGAATATATTCTTGTGACACTTTTTATTGGAATTATATTATTAGGCGCAGTTATGTTTTATATACGCATAAACATGGTGCCTGTCTTTTATTTTCTTGTTTTTATATTATATCCCATAACAATAATACAGGCTATGCATATAAGCGGGAGTCTTGATAAGATTTATGATTATGAAAGTTTTAGTGGTACAGTGGATAATATAGCTTATAAAAATGACTATGTAATGCTGTATCTTAAAAGCAACAGCCTTAATGCGATGGGGATAGTTGTATATGCCAACAGCAAGGCAGCAGACAATATATGTGTGGATGACGAGCTCATTGTATATGGTACTGTGAAACGTTTTGAAAGGGAGCGTAATCCCGGTAACTTTAACAGCTATATGTATTATACATCATGCGGTTATCCGTACAAATGCAACGCAGATAATATAGAATTGGTTAAGGGAAACTCTGACAGCCTTAGGGCGCAGTTATACAGGTTAAAGCAGCGTATTAAAAATGTATACAGAATGGTATTTGATGAGAAAGCCTGTCAGCTCATGAATTCTATGGTTTTGGGCGATAAGTATGAGCTTGATGGTGACATAAAGGAAATGTATCAGAAAAGCGGTATGTCACATCTTCTTGCTATAAGTGGATTACATATATCAATAGCTGGAATGAGTGTATACAGGCTGTTAAGGAAAAGGCTTGACCGCAGCATATCAGCAGTTGCAGGTATTATTGTCATATTATGCTATCTTATGATGACAGGTTCGCCAGTGTCAGCGGCAAGGGCGGTTGGTATGCTTGTTATAGCCATTATTGCGGATGTTAGGGCAAGAACTTATGATATGCTCACAGCATTATCGATAGCATCAGTGCTACAGCTATTATCCAATCCTTACTCAGTGTGTAATATGTCATATATTATGTCATTTCTTGCTATACTTGGCATAGCACTTGTATTTCCACTATTCGTATCTGAAGATAAGACACTTATTGTAGTCAGAAAAAAATATAGAAAAAAACGGACATTGGCAGATGAACTTATATATATGCTGTGTGATTCGTTAAGCTGCTGCATAGCTGTGCAGATTACGCTGCTGCCAGCAGTATTATATTATTCATATGAAACCACATTTATAAGTATTATACTTAACTGCATAGTCATACCGCTTATGCCGGTTGTTATGATAAGTGGCATAATAACAGGGATAGCAGGATTAATTTCTATAAATGCAGCGGTATTTTTTGCAGGTGCGGCAGACTATATTCTTAAGTTTTATGGATTGGTGTGTGATATTGCAGGGACGTATGGAAAGTCTTATGTTACAGGAAGACCGCAGGTGGTACAGATAGTTATATATGCGATTGTTCTGTGTACATGTATTGTAGTGGAGTCGGACAGCTTTAGGTATTATATGGGCAGGCATATGAAAGTGTATATTAAAAATATTGTTATGATTGTATTGATTGTGACAGCAGCTCTTAATATGCATTATATTCCATATAATGGGGTGTATATCAGCATGCTAGATGTAGGGCAGGGCGACTGCATATATGTAAGGGATGTAAATGGTGTTAATTACCTTTTTGACGGAGGAAGCACTGATATTAAAAATGTTGGAAAGTACAGGATATATCCGGCTTTAAGGGCTATGGGAGTTAAACGTATTGACTATATTATAATAAGTCATACTGATGCTGATCATATTAATGGCATAAAAGAGCTTATAGATATGTGCAATGATACATTTGTCATAGGAGAGATTGTTATGCCTGATATAAAGAATAAGGAAAATGTGGCTTCGTATATGGAAATGGTTAATACTATAGAAAATGCAGGAATAAGGCTCAGTTATAAAAAGGCTGGTGACAGGCTTGTTAATGGCGGTGATTTCAGTGTAACCTGTATGCATCCGTGTGCAGATTATGATTATGAGGATATTAATGACTTTTCAGCGGTATACCGGATACGTTACGGCGGATTTTCAATGATGATGATGGGAGATGCAGGAAAAAAGGCGGAGCAGTGTATGATGAGTGACTGGAACGGAAAGCTTGATACAAGCATATTAAAGGCAGGACATCACGGCTCAAAGTATTCAAGCAGTGAAGAGTTTCTTGAGTACATAAGTCCTGCGGCGGCACTGATATCGTGTGGCATAGATAACAGGTATAAGCATCCGCATAAGGAAATGCTGCAAAGAATAGAGGCTCTGGGCGCTGCAAGCTATAGAACAGATGAGGGCGGGGCGGTTATTGTTAAGGTTGATAGTATGAATATGCAGATAAAAAGTTATTGTGTCAGTCGTTAGTTTATTTTACACAATCGGCAAACGAAAATAACTGCTCCAGTCTGCGAAACTAAGCGGTTATAATCTTTGTTTATAATTCAATTATCAATCCTTTATAAGGAATAATATTTACAAGGATTATAAGAAAATGTTACAATATTATCTATGAAAACTTTGAATGAACATATTAAAAAAGGTGAATATCAGAAGGTATATCTTATATATGGAGAAGAAGAGTACCTGAAAAAACAGTACCGTGACAGGATGAAAGAGGCAATAATAGGCGATGACACCATTAATTACAGCTATTTTGAAGGAGATGGCACTAGGGCGGAGGATGTTATTGCCATGTGTGAAACGATGCCGTTTTTTAGCGACAGAAGACTTGTTATAGTGAGTGACAGCTCATTTTTTAAGTCTGCCAATGATGCGCTTGCAGATTATATTAAGAAGCTTCCAGATTATATTGTACTCATATTCATTGAAAAGAATGTAGATAAGAGGAATAAGGTATATAAGGCAGTAAATAGCGCTGGTTATGTATGTGAAATGGCTTACCAGACAACTGCGATGCTGAAAAAATGGATAGCAGGCATGCTTGCAAAGGAACATTTTAAGGTCGCTGAGGCGGCATGTGATATGCTTCTTGAAAAGACAGGGGCTAATATGGAGCTTATAAGGAATGAGGTTGATAAGCTCATAAGCTATTGTGAAGGAAAAGAGGCAGTTATGCCGGAGGATATAAGTGCAGTATGCTCTACGCAGACGACAAGCCGTATATTTGAGATGATAGAGGCGGTTGCGGGTAAGAACAGGGATAAGGCGCTGAATTTGTATTATGACCTCTTAGAATTAAAAGAGTCACCTATGCTTATTCTTTATCTGATAGTAAGACAGTTTAATGGAATACTACAGGCAAAGGATTGCGTGGCAAAAGGAATGTCAAGCAGGGAGGCTGCATCATATATGGGTGTACAGCCTTTTATTGCGGGTAAGTATCTGTCGCAGTCAAAGTATTTTACAACAGATATGATAAAGGAAATTTTAAAAGAGTGTGCAGATGTTGAGGAGTGCGTAAAGCAGGGAAGACTTCAGGATAAACTTGGAGTTGAAATGATAATTATTAAGTATTCGTCATGATAAACAACTATAAATTAAATAGGTTATAAAAGAAATATCTTTTGGTTCTAAAACTTGCCTTCAAGTAAAGTTTAGAACCTATATTTTTGGTAAGAACAATAGATTAAGCTGTAGTTAAATATTGATAACTACAGCTTTTATTATAGAAAAAAGGACAGGTGCGAGGGTATGCACCTGTCCTTAAATAATATCCTGTAATAATTAAGCTAAAGTGTTAACAGCTTTAGTAATGCGAGATACTTTTCTAGCTGCTGTGTTCTTGTGGAAAATTCCCTTAGAAGTAGCCTTAGAAATCTCAGCTATAGCAACAGGAAGAGCAGCCTCAGCAGCAGCCTTGTCACCAGCAGCAACAGCAGCGTCTACCTTCTTTACATAAGTCTTAACTCTAGACTTAATAGCCTTGTTTCTATCAGCTCTTACCTGACTTGTTATTACTCTCTTCTTAGCAGATTTAATGTTAGCCAATCCGTACACCTCCAAATTTTAATAAAATTCATAGTTAAATGTTTCGCATTAAAGCCGGACACGGACGATCTAATGTAAACATACTCATATATCTTATAGTACAAATACGAATATGTCAACATAAATCTACAAAAAATATAATAAAAAATAGATTGAGTATGAATAAGTGGGGCAATTATGCATATTATGATATAAGGGCGTATGAATGAGATGACTAAAGAAGAACGGGATTATCATATATAGATTGGATATTTACACAAGTTTCCAGATATATATGCAATAATATGGACTTAATTACCCAATATAGACTGGATATTAAGAAATATAGAATAGATATTAATTAAGATAGATGAGGCAGGATAAGTATGGATTATGAGATGGGAAGGACTGACCTTGCGGTAGAGCTTAACGAAAGCATTTCTAAGAAAAGCGGAAAGCTTAAGGGCATAGTAGTCAATGAATTTAATGATACAGATACAGCTATAAAGGTGACAGAGATAAAGATTACTGATAAAAGAGGTGCAGATGCCATAGGAAAGCCACAGGGCTCCTATATAACGATAGAGGCAAAGGATGTAAGTAATGCAAGTGAGATGTACAAGAAGAAAGTTGTGGATATATTGTCTGAATATATTAAAAAACTTCTAAAGGATAATATATCAGATGATAAATGTGAGCCTATGACACTTCTTGTAGCAGGACTAGGAAACCGTTGTATAACGTCCGACTCTCTTGGCCCACTTGTTGTTGACGGACTTATGGTTAATCATCACATTCTTATGGAAAGTGGGGAGAATGGTGGCATATGCGCTATTATTCCCGGAGTTATGGCTGATACAGGGCTTGAAACGGCAGATATAATAAAGGGCATAGCAAAGCAGGTAAAGCCGTCTGCCATAATAGCTATAGATGCGCTTGCGGCAAGGGATATATCAAGGCTTAATACGACTATACAGCTATCTGACAGGGGTATTAATCCGGGTTCAGGAGTTGGTAATCACAGAGAGGGGATTAATGAGGATAATATCGGAGTTCCTGTGCTTGCGCTTGGTGTACCTACGGTCATAGATGCATTTACTATAGCCATAGACCTTGTAAGTCCGCTTATGAAAGAATTCACAGCAGAGGAAAAGTCTGCATTTTTTATGAAAATATATAAAGAGGGCATAAGTGATATGTATGTTACACCGAAGGCGATAGATACAGATGTGCAGAATATAAGCACAGTTATATCAGAGGCTATTAATATGGTGCTTTAAAATATATTGTTATTGGCAGGAGGCATTATGAAACCAAAGTACAAGCCATTATATATTGTAATGAGTGCAGCTATAGTACTGTTTATAATATTTTTTGAAAGAAATGTAGGCTTTGCTTCATTTGCAGAGGAAATGTTCATAAACGGCTGTATGAATATGGTTATGCCGGGGGCTGCGTATTATTGTGAACCGCAGAAGCTTAATAATGATACAGTGTTTGATGAGCTGTTAAAAACGACAGTGCCGGTGAGTGCCATGCTTCCAAAGAATAATGATGACTATATTATGCTTGCAGACAATAGCTGTGATTATAATGAAAATAATGCAGATACAGATAAGGCTGGTGAAATTATGCAGGATACAACCGTCACAAAGGATGCAAAGACAGATGGTAATACAGGGCAGAATGGCAGCACAGATATATCAGCTGGAATTAAGCAGGAGAGTAAAAATACTGATAATTCCACGCAGGTATCGGCAGCTATTTCAAAAAAAGATATTACAGGAACAGTTTATAGCAGGGCAGAGCTTTCAGATTATGGTTTTGTACATAATCATTTTTATATAATTACGTCAGTGACAGACCTTACAGAGAATATGCTAAGACCGGCGGAGTTTATCGATAAAAATCTTTCGATAGATAAGAGTGACGGAAAGCCAAAGATACTTATATTCCACACACATTCGCAGGAAGGCTTCACAGATACAGTTGAGGGGGATGCCTCAACAACTATAGTCGGTGTCGGGGATTATCTTACAGAGCTTCTTGTAAATAAGTATGGATATAACGTCATACATGACACCACCGTGTATGATTATGTTGACGGGAAGCTTGACAGAAGCAAGGCTTATACATATGCAGAAAACGGAATAGCACGTATATTGGAAGAAAACCCGACAATAGAGGTGGTTATCGACCTTCACAGGGATGGTGTTGCCGATACGACACATCTTGTAACAGAAGTTGATGGTAAGAGCATGGCCAAGGTAATGTTTTTTAACGGGCTTAGTTACAGTAAGGTCAATGGTGATATTGCGTATCTGTACAATCCTTATAGGGATGATAATCTTGCCATGAGCCTTCAGATGCAGCTTCTTGGAGAAGCGTATTATCCGGGTTTTTTAAGAAGAATATATATAAATGCGTACAGATACTGCCTGCATGAGAGAGGTCGATCAATGCTTATTGAGGCTGGAGCGCAGACGAACACATTTGAGGAAGTAAAGAATGCAATGGAGCCGTTAGCTGACATATTAGATAAGATGCTTTCAGGAGAAAAGGTAATTGGAGATTAACAGGTGTCTACTCAGCTTTATATATAGGCTTATATCGTATTATTTAGTGTTTTTAAAATGCGTATTTGTATAAAATTAAATATAAATATAAACTATAATAGTCATGTTACAACAAAAACCCTGCTTTATACAACAAAAGCAGGGCTTTTTACAACATTTTTATCGATAAATACAATAAAAACTAAAGTATTGACAAATAATGCTATAGATAGTAACATAATATTGCTGATAGCAGATGAGCTATAATCATTAATCGCATGCGATTATCAGGGCAGTTATCCTGCCACAGTATTCCCAGTTTTATTACAATATCCCATGGCCGGGGGATTAAGACAATTACATATTAAGTTTATTGATTAAAAGTATTAATTAAAATTATCAAAGTTTGAAAGGATTGTATTAGCTTATGGAGAAAGTGTTATGTTCTAATGTTATGGGTTATGCAGAATTTATTGAGAAGATAAAGAAGATGTCAGAGTCAGTGGCAGGTGAAGATGGAAGTGTGCAGGTAACGCATGTCATCAAGAATAATGGTTGTGAATATGACGGACTTGTTATATTAAAAAAGGGAAGCTCTATTTCACCAACCATATATCTTAATGGTTATTATGAACAGTACTGCAGGGGAAAGTCTTTTGAAAGTATATATGCAGGAATTAAGGAGCTGTATCTTTTTAACAAGGACAGAATAGATATAGATACAAAGAGTTTTATGACATTTGAAGGCATTAAGGATAAGATTGTGTTTAAGCTGATTAATTATAATGCCAACAGAAAGCTGTTAAGCCTTATTCCGCATAAGAAGATATTAGACCTTGCGATGGTGTTTTACTGCATGATTGAAAAGGGTGCGGAGGCTAATACGACAGCGCTTATATATAACTCCAATCTTGGACACTGGAATGTCAGGGAGGATGATGTATACAGGGCTGCCATGAATAACACAGCGCGTATTCTGCCGGCAGGTATAACTGAGATGTCACAGTTGCTTGAAACTTATGAGGATTATGGAAAAGTTGATATGGGGATTACAAAGGAGGAGATAGAAAGCTGCCAGTTGTATGTACTTACGAATGACTGTCGTATTAACGGTGCAGCGTGTATGCTTTATGAAAATATGTTAAAGGATTTTGCAGACAGGATAGGGAGTAATCTTTACATATTACCATCATCAATACATGAGGTTATAATTCTTCCTAAGTTTGCAATGTTTAATAAACAGGAGTTAATTAATATGGTGAGGGATGTGAATTCTGAAGGTGTTGCAGTAGATGAAGTGTTGTCATATACAGTATATGAATATGACAGGGAAACAGGGGAACTTAGCATGTAAATGCATTTAATGTACATGATGGGAGTCGAACCCACGGCCTTTCGCTCCGGAGGCGAACGCTCTATCCAACTGAGCTACATGTACAGACATAACATATATCATACACTATTTTTTCCGATATGGCAATATTTATAATTTTACTTTTGATTTTATTATATTTATTTGGTACACTATTATCTATGAATAAAGAACGTTAATATGACTGAAGGGGGAATATACGGATATGCGTATCAATAAATATCTGAGCGCACAGGGGGCCTGTTCACGCCGCGAGGCGGACAGGCTGCTTGAGGCTGGCAGAATAACTGTGGATGGTGTTGTTGCAGAGTGCGGACAGCAGGTGGATGAAAGCAGTATAATATGTATAGATGGCAGCAGGATAAGTGAAGAAAAGCCAGAGGATATCCTTATGGCATTTAACAAGCCAAGAGGAATAGTGTGTACAACAACTGATAATCAGGGAAAGAATAATATAGTTGATTATATAGGCTATGATAAGCGTATATATCCTGTTGGACGGCTTGACAAGGACTCAGATGGTCTTATTCTTCTGACCAATAATGGTGAGATAACTGATAAGATATTAAGGTCAGTTAACGGACATGAAAAGGAATATGTAGTAAAAGTTAATAAAAATATAACTGATATATTTTTAAAGAGCATGTCTAAGGGCATATATCTTAAAGAATTAGAGGTTACGACAAAGCCATGTAAGATAAACCGAATAAACAGCGATACATTTCGCATAATATTGACACAGGGACTTAACAGGCAGATAAGAAGAATGTGTCAGGAACTTGGCTATAAGGTCGTAGAGCTTACAAGAATAAGAATAATGAATATAGAGCTTGGCGGACTTAAGTGCGGTGAGTACAGATTGGTTGAAGGAGCTGAGAAGAAAAAACTATATGAAAGTCTTTGATCTAATGATTAATGTATTAATGATTAGGTGCCTATAAATGTGCAAAGCGGGATGCTACAGCACATAAGTCTGAATTGTTGAGAGTAATGATGAAAGAGTAAATTATTAAATAACGGAGCGAAATAATGGATAAGTTAGAGAGAATTAAGGAATTAGTAGAATTACTGAACAAAGCAGGAAAGAGCTATTACTCAGAGGGACAGGAGATAATGTCTAATTATGAGTATGATGCCATGTATGATGAACTTAAGAAGTTAGAAGAGGAAACAGGCTGTGTGCTTTCTAACAGTCCTACAGTCAATGTAGGTTATGAGGTATTAAGTGAACTTCCAAAGGAAAGACATGACTCTCCTATGCTTAGTCTTGATAAGACTAAGGACAGGGAGGCTTTAAGAGACTGGCTTGGGGAGCAGAAAGGTGTTTTATCGTGGAAGCTTGACGGACTTACAATAGTGCTCACATATGAGGATGGAAAGCTTAGCAAGGCAGTAACAAGGGGCAATGGCGAGATAGGCGAGATTATCACGAATAATGCAAGAGTATTTAAGAATGTTCCGGTTACTATACCATATAAGGGAAAGCTTGTATTAAGAGGTGAGGCTATTATAACTTATTCTGACTTTAACAGGATTAATGAAGAAATTCCGGAAATGGATGCAAAGTACAAGAATCCAAGAAATCTTTGCAGTGGTTCTGTAAGGCAGCTTAATAACAAGATAACTAAAGAGCGTAATGTTAATTTCTTTGCATTTGCACTTGTATCAGCAGATAATGTTGACTTTAAGAATTCAAGGGCATACCAGTTTGAGTGGCTTAAAAAGCAGGGGTTTGAGGTAGTTAAGTATAAGATGGTCGACAGGGATAATATAATAGATACAATAGCATGGTTTGAGAAGACTATTGTAAATAACGACTTCCCATCAGATGGTCTTGTTATCATATATGATGATATTGCATATGGTGAGTCGCTTGGAAGAACAGCCAAGTTCCCAAGAAATGCAATGGCATTTAAGTGGACAGATGAAACAGCAGATACGGTCTTAAGACAGATAGAGTGGAGTGCCTCAAGAACAGGCCTTATTAATCCTGTTGCCATATTTGACCCGGTTGAACTTGAGGGTACTAAGGTATCGAGGGCGAGTGTCCATAATATCAGTATTATGGAGGGCCTAAAGCTTGGAATTGGTGATAACATAAGAGTATTTAAGGCTAATATGATTATTCCACAGATAGCCGCTAATCTTACAGAAAGCGGCAATATCAGTGTGCCAGAGGTATGTCCTGTATGTGGACAGCCTACAAGAATCAGTGAAGTTAATGATGTCAAGACACTTTACTGCGATAATCCAGAGTGTCAGGCAAAGCACGTTAAGAGCTTTGCACTGCTTGTATCAAGGGATGCACTGAATATAGATGGTCTGTCAGAAGCAACGCTTGAGAAGTTCATACAGAAGGGTTTCATCAAGGATAAGACAGATATATTCCATCTTGATAAGTTTAAGGATGAGATAGTGGCTATGGAGGGCTTTGGAGAAAAGTCTTATGCCAATCTTATAGAGGCAGTTGAAAAGGCAAAGGACACGGACTTAGTAAGAGTGCTATATGGTCTTGGAATTGATAATATTGGACTTTCAACAGCAAAGCTTATCGTAAAGAAGTTAAAGGGCGACCCACAGGCAGTGCTTAGTGTGACAGCACAGGAGCTTATCGATATAGATGGAATTGGTGAGGTTATAGCTGAAGCGTTTGTCAGGTATTTTGCAGATGAGAAGAAAAAAGAGGAATATATAAGACTGCTAGGCGAGGTAAGACTTAAGGAGATAGAGGAGTCACAGGAAACAGAAGAACTTGCAGGAAAGACATTTGTAATAACCGGAAATGTGACACACTTTGCAAACCGCAAAGAATTAAAAGAGCTTATAGAGCGAATGGGTGGAAAGGTTACAGGTTCTGTGACAGGCAATACATCATATCTTATCAATAATGATTCGATGTCGCAGTCGACAAAGAATAAGACAGCCGCAAAGTTAGGTGTGCCAGTTATAACAGAAGAGGAATTTATCACACTTGCGGGATTAGAAGATATGTTGTAATATAGTGAGCACATAAGAAAAGCAGGTTTCGTGTATATAGCTGTAATTTTATATGCTTAATCTGCTTATTGTAAGCATTGCGCTGACAGAACGGAGGAATATTATGCCAATTAAGATACAGAACGACCTTCCAGCAAAGCATGAACTGGAAGAAGAAAATATATTCGTAATGGATGAAAGCAGGGCTCTTTCACAGGATTTCAGAGAGTTACAGATAGCTATCCTTAATCTTATGCCAATAAAGCAGGATACAGAATTACAGCTTTTAAGGGCGCTTTCTAACACACCATTACAGATAGATGTGACATTTATACAGGCTGAATCACATGTTTCAAAGAATACATCGCATTCACATATTAAAAAGTTCTATGAAACATTTTCAAGCATTAAGGATAAGAACTTTGACGGACTTATAATAACAGGTGCGCCAGTAGAAAAGCTTGACTTTGAGGAGGTCAATTACTGGGATGAGCTGACTACTATAATGGAGTGGTCTAAGGAACATGTAACTTCAACTCTTCATATATGCTGGGGTGCGCAGGCAGGACTTTATTATCATTATGGTATCAAGAAGGTTCTTCTTGATAAGAAGCTTTCAGGTGTATACAGGCACCATGTGCTTAACAGAAAAGAACCGCTTGTAAGGGGCTTTGATGACTTCTTTATGGCTCCTCATTCAAGACATACAGAGGCGTGCAGGGAAGATATATTAAAGAACCAGCAGATTAAGGTGTTTGCAGACTCAGAAGAGGCAGGAATATATATAGCTATAGGCCAGGAGGGCAAGCATATATTTGTTATGGGACATCCTGAATATGACAGAATGACACTTGACCAGGAGTATAAGAGAGATATAGACAAAGGTCTTGAACCAGAACTTCCAGTCAATTATTATCCGGATGATGATTGTAACAGAAAGCCGGTATTGTCATGGAGAAGCCATGCTAACAGTCTTTATACGAACTGGCTTAATTATTATGTGTATCAAACTACCCCTTATGACCTTAATGAGAAGGTGGAAAAATAGGGATTTAGGGCATTTTGGGCGTTATAAGACCTATTATTGATTTCTATATATTTCTATGTATTTTTATGTATTTCAATATCAAAAGTGTGTAGTAGGTGTGTAGTAACAAAATTAAAAGTGTGTAGTAAAATTAAAACTAAATAAAGCCTTGATGTATGACATAAATATGAGAAGAACTTGATAACGTTCTTCTCTTTTTATTTTATATAAAAATTTTCTAGTTTCTTTTTTACTCTAAATTTATCTACACATTTATTCATGATATAACTGTCTAAAAATATACGTCAATCTTCGCATCGCTTCCCAAATAGCTTTTGCACTTAATTTTAATGTGGCTATCCATTTAGGTAGGGTAGAAGCAGCTTGTTCTTTTATAGCCATATCTATACCAAACATACTAGCCAATTGTGCTCCTTGAGCTGTTGTCAATTGTCCACTAGCAATAGCAGCTTCTATATTCTTCTTTGTAAGTTTAGCAACTGAGTTACCCTCTTCATCAGTAGCCACTTTCAGTCCCATAGCACTCATTGTAGCTTGTACATCAGTATCAGAGCCTAATACAGTTTGAAGATTTTCTTCGATTTGTGCAACACTAAGTTTCTGTTTAGAACTTAACAAACCAGCTTCAGCCATAGCCTGATTAATAAGTTCAGGCGTTAATTTCTGTGCGGTTAATGCTTGTTCAATCTGAGCATTTGATAATCCCTGTGTACTTAATAAAAGTGCAGCTTGTTTTGGTTCGAGGTCAGAAAGAGTATTAGCATATTCCTGAATCTTAAGCACATCAAACGCACCATAATCAGCATTAGATATTGACTGAATTTCTTCTACGAAAGATTTTAGCTGTGATTCTTTTACATCTTTAAAGGACATTAGTTGTCCAACATTAAAACTTTTTCCATTTATATTTAATTTGCTAAATTTATCTAATACACCATTTGCAATTTTTATATCGTTTATAAAATTCTTGATTTTCTATTTATGAATATTGAATATAATTAATTAATTTGATATCATAAGAATATAATTTTCAGGAGGGTTGTGTATGTCTAAAATAAATATTGTATTAGAAGGTAAATACAAAGATGAAAAAATTTTATATAGTAAAGATATGCTTATATGTGATGGCGGTCTTATACCACGCTACATTTCTTCCTACACAGTAATTGACGAATCCAACAAAGACCAGTATTCATTCTGGAAAGGTGCTTTAGGCGTAGCACTATTTGGCGGATTAGGTGTCATAGCAGGTGTTAAAGGCAAAAAGAAAAAAAGAATATCTTATTGCTGTAGAATGGAAAGATGGCGAGAAGAGTCTTATCAGCTTAGATGAAGAGTATTATAAGGTTTTTGTTAAGAGTAATTTTTAGAAATATTTGGTAATATTATACAAAACATAAGTTCAATCTATTAATTTTCTATATATTGTGTTATGTTTTTATTATAAATTAATATACAGAGGAGGTATTTATTATGGGACTAGCAACGGCTTTAAACAATATGAGGTATGATAGCGATAAATATGCCTTTTTAAGAGATATGTCTCCATCAAGATTTTCCGAAAGTGAGATTGATGAGGCTTTATGGATGATTGGCAAGAATCCCAATAATTACAATTCTATTGATGAAAAATATAGAGTTATAACGGATTTTTATAGATAAGAATACAAGAAAGGACAGATATTTAGAATAGAAGAGTGGTAAGAGATTACTACTTATTACAAAACAAAGACACCTTAATTGGTGTCTTTGTTAATATCTGGATATATGTACTCTTCAAAATATTGAAGTGTAGAAAAACTGCAATATTCAGCATTATGTTCTTCTTCAATGTTTTCTTTCGCCTTTTTATAATTACTAATACATTTTTCCATCTTTTCTTTTACACGTCTTTCCTTCCCAAGAAGATGTTGATGTTCTTTATCTCTTATATATGCACGTTTATCAGAAATATATTCGTCATCAAGAATCAATACTGCTTTTGTAAAATCCAATCCATGATTTGCTCGCTTATCTGTCCATAATACATCTGTGCGATGTGAAATGTCTGAACGCAGCGGAACTGCAAACTTCAACCCTTTTACTTCGGTAATAACTTGAGTGTATGGACGATTTTCTTTTAACATCATTTCTGGATATTGATCTGATGGATAGTCATTATAAAACTTTTCTGATAAGTGTGTAAATAACATATTTTCCTCCGTATAATAAAATACTCCTACTAACAAGAGTAGGAGTAGTAAATGTTATCTTCTCATTGAGCTTTTTTTAGTTTACCCTGCTCGTGGCTCTACGAACCAGTCTTCCAATTGGATATTTTTTTAATTAACGTTTCGCTTATCCTACGACAAACATCTTCTTACGAAGAAAAGAGAAGATAGTTGAAATCATCTCTGATTTCTTACTTATATTATACACAATTACGAGAAAAAGAGAACTATTAATATTTAACAAAAAAATACCAATAATTTATGCAATATTACCAATTACTGTAATTCTCTTATGGCTTTTTTAAAAAATTCTAATCTGCCATTTACCATTTCAGCACTCGAAGTTGCATTAGAGCAATATTGCAGATAGTCTAAGTTCGTATCATAAGATGCTAAAAATCTATTTAGCCATTCCATATATTTAGAAGTAGACTTTGAATCTCTAATCATACGATACATTCCATAAACACACATTGGAATTGTAGTAACTTTGATTTTTACATCTTCTGAAAGTTCTTCATTCAATTTATCTAATGCTTTTTGTAAATTATCAATTTTCTTTTCCGCAAATTGTTTTTCGTTTGAATCGGCAATTTTATCATTATAATACTCGATAAATTTATTCATGTCAGCATTTCTAAATGAAGTGAAATTATTCTTGTCTGTTTTTTCTGTGAGCATTAAACATTGAATTACAATATCTCTATCAAGGTTCTTTTTGAACTGGGCAACAGATAAAGCTTTTTCAAAGAATGGATGAGCAGCGAGAGAGTATACAATTTCTCTGACTTCCTTACTTTGAATTGTACTTCTTTTCTGACCATTTGTTAATTGGTGTCCCATATTGATACGTTCAAAAATATCAGAAATCTCTTCTTCAGTTGCGTCTGTCATTGTTATAATAGAAATATCTCTATCGTTGAATCTTGACTGTACAACTTCATCAAGTTTAGAAAACTTCTTTTCTGATATTTCATATTCAATTCCATCAATTGTTAATGGTTTCAAATTTTTTGACAATTTAAATTCATCATTTGCAAAAGAAGCAATGGTAGTAAATCTCTGCTTAAAATCAACAACATCAATTTTTTTTGTATCGCTATGTTTATTTACAAGTGCAGGATAAAGAGGATAATTTTTTAAAAGAGTATCTATAAATAGTGATTTCTCTTTTGGTTTCCAAATATCAGCTCTACGTTGAATTGGTAAATCAAAATTATATTTTCCTTTGTTGATTTCAGCAACCAAAGATCTTAAGCTTTTTGGACTTGTTATTATGTGTATCAAACTACCCCTTATGACCTTAATGAGAAGGTGGAAAAATAGGGATTTAGGGCATTTTGGGCGTTATAAGACCTATTATTGATTTCTATATATTTCTATGTATTTTTATGTATTTCAATATCAAAAGTGTGTAGTAACAAAATTAAAAGTGTGTAGTAAGCAAGAAAACATTAAAAGCGGTAAATGCATAATGTACTTATAGTATGCAATATCTTCTTGTTCCATCAGCAACAGGTATAGAGATGAATATGAAGATTGTTCATGGGTTATAGATGATTTACGGGGTTCATATGCATTTGCTGATGAAGGAATATATCCGGGTGATGCGTGGTGATAGGGTTATAGATTTAAGGGTATAAATGGTTTTTAAATTCCCCTTCCCAAGTAAAGTTTAGAACTGTATAAATTTCTCTCCCTGTTCTTAATAAAAGGCTAAAATATCTCGCTTAATCCAGCTTAATTAATTAAAACAAAAAGGATAAATGATACGTTAATAATAACAATATCATTTATCCTTTTCTTATGTGTTAAAATATTAGTATTATTGATGCTACCAATACTTTAATACATTTAATAATTACAGGCTGTTAATTATAAGTCGAAACCAAAGTAACGAACTGCGTTGTTGTAAGAAATACCTTCAACAATCTTCTTAAGAGCCTTTTCGTCGTTAGGGTATTCGCCGTTCTCAACCCATCCACCGATAAGTTCACACATGATTCTTCTGAAGTATTCATGTCTTGTGTAAGATAAGAAGCTTCTTGAATCTGTAAGCATACCGATGAAGTTGCCAAGTAAGCTTAAGTTAGCAAGGCTTGTCATCTGGTTAGTCATACCAACCTTATGATCATTGAACCACCATGCTGAACCCTGCTGAATCTTACCAACAGCCTTAGAATCCTGGAAACATCCGATAACAGTACCGATAGCAGCATTAACTGATGGGTTAAGTGAGTAGATGATAGTCTTAGGAAGTTCATCTGTGCTGTTAAGAGCATTGAGGAACTGAGCCATCTCTGCTGAACAGTCGTATGTGTTGATGCAGTCAAAACCTGTATCAGGACCTAACTGGTTGTATCTGAATACGTTGTTATCACGGATTGTACCATAGTGTAACTGCATTACCCAGTTAAGCTTGTTGTATTCCTTTCCAACAGATACCATGAATGCTGTCTTGAACTTGTTCATTTCTTCTGTTGTGATAGCTTCACCTGATAATCTCTTAGCAAATATAGCTTCGATTTCTGCATCTGTGTAAGGCTTGTACATAACATATTCAAGAGCGTGGTCAGAAACTGAGCATCCCATTGAATCGAAGAACTGCATTCTGTTTCTTAAAGCATCCATAAGAGTAGCGAAAGAGTTAACCTTGATTCCGCTTACATCTGATAATGTGTTAAGGTAGTCAAGATATTCAGGCTTTTCGATATTCATAGGCTTATCAGGTCTCCATGCTGGAAGTACCTGTACATCAAATGTATCATCCTCAGCAAGCTTCTTGTGCCATTCAAGTGAATCAACAGGATCATCTGTTGTGCAGATTAACTTAACATTAGACTGCTTAATAAGGTTTCTTACTGACATAGAATCTTCCTGTAACTTAGCGTTGCAAAGATTCCATACTTCTTCGGCTGTATCGCCATTTAAGATACCGTTGTAACCGAAGTATCTCTGAAGTTCAAGGTGGCTCCAGTGGTAAAGTGGATTACCGATAGCCATCTCAAGTGTTTCAGCCCACTTCTGGAACTTTTCACGGTCAGAAGCATCACCTGTGATGTACTTCTCATCAACACCGTTAGTTCTCATCTGACGCCACTTATAGTGGTCACCGCCGAGCCATACCTGAGTAATATTCTCGAACTTTCTGTCTTCTGCGATTTCCTTAGGGTTGATATGACAGTGATAATCAACGATAGGCATCTGGTCAGCATAGTCGTGGAAAAGATGCTGTGCTGTAGGTGTTGAAAGTAAAAAGTCCTTGTCCATGAATTGTTTCATTGTTCTTAATCCTCCTGTGAATTAAAAATGTGTTGTATTGCGTTTTATAATATCAGCAGTGATAATGCTGTGTTTATCAGCAGAGTCACCGCACAATACCTTCATTAAAACATCAACGGCGCATGTACATAACTGTTCAACATGGCTGTCGATAGATGTTAGTTCCGGTTCCGTACATATAGATAGAACCGAATTATTATAACCAATAATCTCTAACTCATCAGGTACACTGATAGAGTGGGAGTGTGCATACTTGACTGAACCCGCTGCAAGCGAATCATCAGAAGTCACAACAGCATCAAATTCAATACCTTTATCATAAAGATAATTAAGATATTCCTTGGCGTGCGAAATGTTTTTGCCACACAGATGTCTGTAATCTTCAGGAAGTGTAATGCCAGCTTCCTTCAAGGCTCTCATATATCCTGCATACTTGTTCATACCGCTGTATGACTTGCTTGTGTATAAGTAGACTATATTACGATGTCCGTTATTAATCAAGAGGTTAGTTGCATTATATATGGCAATTTCATCATTACACATAACTGAATATATATTAGGTGCGTCAAGATATCCGTTCACTAAAACGATAGGTATATCCTTTGCTGCATTGATTATGTAATCATTGTTATAAGTATCTGTATTTTCTACAAACTGTGAACCGGCAAGTATTATTCCATCAACTCTTTTACTTAGTAAGAGTTCAAGATACTTCTTCTTATTGGTGTAATCTTTGCCAGTACAGCAGAGTATGGAGTCATAACTATGCTTTCTTAATTCCTGTTCAAGATAGTATACAGCATTGGCAAGGTAAATATCAGAAGAGTCAATACACATTATACCTATGGTTTTCATTGTATTAAGTCCTAGTCCCCTTGCAAATACATTAGGTGTATAATCAAGCTCTTTCATGGCATCCAATACCTTTTTCCTTGTTGCTAATGATACTCTTGCATTACCATTAAGAACACGGGAAACGGTAGCAATAGACACCCCGGCTTTATTGGAAACATCATATATATTCATAAATTAACCTCATTCTTGTAAGCTCTGGACAACGCTTGCATTAATGTGATATATAGGTGCAGCTGTTCGTTGGTTCATTAATTATAATTAACGGAATTGTATAATTATAAAAGTAGTAAAATATCATAAAAACACTGAATGTAAGCACTTACATATTGATAATCTGATTATACAATGGTATTATTATAAAAGCAAGTGTGTTAGTGTATTTTTGTTGTACTTAATTATTGCTATTAATGAGTTGTGCAGATGTTTCGTGACGGGTGCAGAACAATAACTGATAATTAAATTTGACAGAACATAATGTATACAAAAATAAGTATTGACTAAAAATGTATTTGAGTATATCATAGTTTGTGAAAGATAATGAAAGCGCTTACATACGCTTTCTGAATACCATTTACTGGTTAATAATCAGGGCATGTCCCTGTTATAATATGAGAAGTCTTTATAAGATTTTTCATACTCAGGTGAGGTAGTTATTAAATTAATGAGTAGTTACATATGAGCCTGGGAATGCGTAGTCCAGCAAAGCTGAGTGATACTGCGCCACAATAATATTAATATGGAATATCTTAATACATTTATTTAACAGACGGATATTTCATAGTCAGTATCTGCGCTCTTGCGTGGAGCTGAGATGCCCTTAGAGTGGGCGGAATGGAGGAATATATGCAGAGATTAAACAAGAGTATTACACATGCAGTTGACAGACCTGTAAAGGTTATGCAGTTTGGTGAGGGTAACTTCCTTAGAGCATTCGTAGATTATATCTTCGATGTTACTAATGAAAAGACAGATTTCAACGGTGGCGTTGTTATCGTTAAGCCAATCGAGTTTGGTACACTTGAAAGATTCCATGATCAGGAATGTCAGTACACACTTCAGTTAAGAGGTTTCGTAGATGGACAGCCTAAGGAAATCACACGTCAGATTACATCTGTAGTTGATGCTGTAGCAGCTATCGAAGATTACGACAAGTATGTTGAATATGGTACAAGCGAAACACTTAGATTTATCGTTTCTAACACAACAGAAGCAGGTATCGTATTTGATGAAACAGATAACGATCCTAACGCTCGTCCTCCTAAGACATATCCTGGTAAGCTTACACAGCTTCTCTATAAGAGATATCAGAAGTTCAACGGAGCAGCAGATAAGGGACTTATCTTACTTCCATGCGAACTTATCGCTGATAATGGTATCGAATTAAAGAAGTGCATTATGAAGTTTATCGAACTCTGGGGTCTTGAAGATGGATTCAAGGACTGGGTTAATAATTATTGTTCATTCTGCCCAACACTTGTTGATAGAATTGTTCCAGGTTATCCAAGAGAAGATGCTGCTAAGCTTTGCGAAGAGTGGGGCTATGAAGATCAGCTTATCGACAGAGCTGAAGTATTCGGTCTCTGGGTTGTAGAAAGTGATTCTAACCTTCCACTTGAACAGCTTGAGAAGGAACTTCCATTCAAGGAAGCTGGACTTAATGTAGTATTTACAAAGGATCATCATCCATATAAGGAAAGAAAGGTAAGAATCCTTAATGGTTCACATACATCATTCGTATTAGCATCATTCCTTGCTGGTAACGACAACGTAGAGAACTCTATGAAGGATCCAGTTATCAGAAAGTACATGGAAGAAACACTTTACAATGAAGTTATTCCTACACTTTCACTTTCTAAGGAAGATTGTGAAGAATTCGCTAAGGCTGTTATCGACAGATTCCTTAACCCATTCGTAGATCACAGATTATTAAGCATTTCACTTAACTCTGTATCTAAGTGGGAAGCTAGATGTCTTCCTTCATTCTTAGGATATGTTAAGAAGTTTAACAAGCTTCCTAAGTACCTTACATTCTCTATCGCAGCACTTATGAGCTTCTACACATCACAGACAGAAGCTGAGTTCAACGGTGGTATTGTATTAAAGGGTGACAGAAACGGTGAAGAGTACAACATTACAGATGATAAGGCTGTACTTGATTTCTTCAGAGATAACTCTGGTAAGACACCAGCTGAATTCACACATGCTTACTTAAGCAATACTAAGTTCTTCGGTGGCGAAGACCTTACTAAGGTTCTTGACCTTGAAGAAGTTATCACAGGATATATTACAGATATCAGAGAAAGAGGTATGAGAGCTGTAGTTAACGATTTAGCTCTTGATGATGAAAAGTTAGCATAATTGCATTGGCAGTTTGCTGTGAAGCAGTTCGTGGGCATAAGATGAAGTCTGTTTTTGTTGACTTCTGTTATGCATGCTGGATTTTAAAATATTAATAAGGGTGGGTGTTTTATTTCATCCGCCCTTATATTATGTAAGAGATATATTATTACAGTCTGCTATTAAGTAATCAGCAGCATAAGTCCGTTAAAGTATTTTTGTTGCCGATATAAGTAAATATGAATGTTGTAAATGTTTATATAAAGTCAGTTAAGCAGTTTAATAATATATACAAATATTTATTACAGGAGGTAGTTATGCAGGATTTTATTAAGATTAATAAAGATGATAATGTTGCAGTAGCTCTTAAGCCAATCGCTAAGGGCACAACACTTAATGTTGCTGGTACAGAAGTTACTACAATAGAAGATATCCCTCAGGGACATAAGTTTGTTATCAAGCCTATCAAGAAGGGCGATGCAGTTATAAAGTATGGTTTCAGAATCGGTTATGCACAGGCTGATATAGAAGTTGGTGGATGGGTTCATACACACAACTTAAAGACTGCGCTTGGTGATCTTCTTGAATATACATATAATCCAGAAGGACACAAGGATGTTGAGCCAACAGAGGAAGCGTTCTTTGAAGGATATATGCGTGAAAATGGTACAGTTGGTGTAAGAAACGAAGTATGGATTATCCCAACAGTCGGCTGTGTTAATTCTATAGCAAGAGCAATCGAAGCTACAGCAAGGGCTAATAAGCCGGAAGGCGTTGATGAAGTTGTTGCTTTCCCACATCCATACGGATGTTCACAGGTAACAGAGGATCAGGAGAATACAAGACACGTACTTGCTGACCTTATCAACCATCCTAATGCTGGTGCAGTACTTGTACTTGGTCTTGGCTGCGAGAACAGCCGTATTGAAGTTCTTAAGGATTATATCGGTGAAGTTAACCCAGACAGAGTTAAGTTCTTACAGGTTCAGGATGTAGAAAATGAGCAGGAAGCTGCTGAAGGCATCATGAAGGAACTTATGGATTATGCTGCTACATTTAAGAGAGAAAAGGTTAGCGCTAAGCATCTTATCGTTGGTATGAAGTGTGGCGGTTCTGATGGTTTATCAGGTATTACAGCTAACCCAACAGTAGGTCTTTTCTCAGATATGCTCGTATCTAAGGGTGGTACAACTATCCTTACAGAAGTTCCAGAAATGTTCGGTGCAGAGACTATCCTTATGAATAGATGTGCTAACAAGGAACTTTTCGAGAAGACAGTTCACCTTATCAATGACTTTAAGGAATACTTCATCAAGAATGGTCAGGAAATCTATGAGAATCCATCACCAGGAAACAAGGATGGTGGTATCACAACACTTGAAGATAAGTCACTTGGATGTACACAGAAGTCTGGTTCATCACTTGTAAAGGGTGTATTAGCATATGGCGAGAGAGTATCTGATAAGGGACTTAACCTTCTTAGCGCACCTGGTAATGACCTTGTTGCTTCAACAGCTTGTGCAGCAGCAGGAGCACAGATGGTTCTTTTCACAACAGGACGTGGAACACCATTTGCATCACCAGTACCTACAGTAAAGATTGCAACTAACTCAAGACTTGCTGGCAATAAGAGCAACTGGATAGACTTCAACGCAGGAAGAATTGTAACAGATGACCTTCCACTTGAAGATGCAGCTAAGGAACTCTTCCAGCTTGTATTAGATGTTGCTTCTGGTAAGAAGGTAAAGGCTGAAATCGCTGGATTCCACGATTTAGCTATCTTTAAGCAGGGTGTAACTCTCTAATTAACAGGGGTTAAGCTTGAGTTCAATGTAAAAGCAAAAGATTGCATATAAATATGGTGACATATAGATATAAGGCGGGCGGAGATTTTTATTTCTGTCCGTCTTATAATAATGTGTGTTCGAAACCTTCCACACATAAAACAAAACTAAAGGAGAATGAAAATGAGTATATCAGGTAAGGATAAAGAGGGTACAGATAGAAGTATTCTTGAAAATAATAATAAAAATAACAGTAAAAATAATAGTGACAATAGAAATAATAACAGCACACAGTTTAAGGTTGCATTTATTACACAGGCGGCTGCGATTGCGGCGCTTTATGTTGTGCTTGTTATTCTGTTTAACTATTGCAGCTTCGGACCAATACAGTTCAGAATAGCAGAAGCGCTTACAATTCTGCCATATTTTACACCAGCAGCCATACCGGGACTTTTCGTAGGCTGTCTGTTATCGAATATATTAGGCGGTGCGGCAATATGGGATATAATATTTGGAAGTATCGCGACACTTATCGGTGCTATAGGAACTTATGTGTTAAGAAAGAATAAGTGGCTTGCACCATTACCACCAATCATAGCCAATACAGTTATAGTACCATTTGTATTAAAGTATGCATATGGTTCAGAGGGTATATTTGCGATGTTCTTTGTGACAATCGGAGCGAGTGAATTCATAGTGTGTGGCATTATCGGAATGTTACTTTTATTTGCACTTAATCCGGTAAGAAATGTGATATTTAAGGGTGTGGAGTAAAAGGCAAATTACAAGAGGCAAAAGAGGACTATCATACTAAATAATAAGTATGGCAGTCCTTCTTTTAGTTCTTTGGCAAGGGAAAGGGTAAAATACGCACTTTCACATACATGCCTGAAAGTAAAACACTCCATCTTTAGTAAAAAAGTCATATACTCCATTATATTTTTCAATAACCGATATTATGCTTCTTACACCGATGCCATGTCCTGCTTTGTCCGATACGGGTGTGTTATTAACAAATATAGGTTCAACAGCATATGTGTTTGTAATGTTGATACATAATTTATTGTTCTTATCAAACACCTTTACCGTGATAATGCGGTTGGAATTAGCTGAATCATAATCAGTGGAGTTATTCACAGTCATGCCGTTATATGAATTGTAATCATTCTTTGAGATAGTCTGTACAAGTCTGCATGCATTTATAGCATTCTCAAGTGCATTTGCAAAAAGACTGCAAAGGTCAGTTGGCTTGTAGTCGGCAAGGTTAGCGGCGGTAACGGATACATGTGTAGTGATGTTATGTACATTAGCTTTCCCGATGTATGAAGAAAGTATGAGATTAACAGCTTCATTATCACAGTACTTTGTTATTCTGCTGTTATCCAGATTAGTACATATTTCACTGATATATTCCTGTGCCTGCGTATAGTTATTTTCATTAAGGCAGCTCTGTATAAAGTTCATATGATGTCTTAAATCGTGACGGTATATAGCTGCCTGACGTTGGTAGTCAGATAACTGTTCAATTTCTTTTTCTGCCTGCGCGGCTGCGGATAAGAGAATAATATTTTCACGTTCGGCAGTATTTTTCTTATTAGACAGCGTGAGTGTAACGATTGATAATATAAGGTAGAGTATGACAATAAAGCTGTCCATAAATTCAATGACAACCGGTTCTCCACGATATAAAATGTCCGTGTATACAGTAAAAGTATACTCAAGGATATAATATGTAAGAGGCAGAAGAAAAAACAGGGAAATAATTGTTTTGGACTCATTCTTAAGCCTTATCATATAAGGTGACAGATATTTTATGACAACTAAGATAAGCGGAATTGTCACAATAATTGTTGTGATATCCGATATCATAGGCATGTCATTGAAAATGTATGCAGCAACCGTACCGAACCATTTTCTTGGTGTACACATAAGATAAGCTGACAGAACAGCTATTGAGGATATGTATATGTTCCTGTGGCAGATAAACCTTATAACAAGAATTAAAGGAATGTGTATAAGGAAAGGATAACTTTTGTACATGGTGTGCTCACCAAGAAGCATATAGCATACAACCTGCAATAGGATAAAGCCCATAAGAGTATATATGTGCAGCTTTTTGTTGTCTTCCCATGGTATATCAGCAAAGTAGAAAGATACAACAATTCCGAATATAAGCACGAAAATGTAATTGATAAGATTGAGTACAGTTGCTAATTCTGCCATATATTCACCTCCTGGCATATTAATTAATATAGTGGGTGTCAGTTGTAAGTGTTTACGTATTGTCATCCATCTGGAAACTGAGATACTGTTTTTTTATATCGCTGACACGTCTTTGTGCAAGTGGAATGTTGTGGTTATTAATCAGGTGTATCTCACTTGCGTTTATACTGCTGATATAATTCATATTAACTATAAAAGAGCGGTGTGCAAGCATGAATTCCTTATGAACTGAAAGCATATCGCATACAGAAGAAAATACATCTGTTGATGTCACCTGTTCACCCGTTTTGATATATATAATAACCTTTCTGTTAAGGGCTTCAGCATAGATTATATCAGCGATATTAATCCTATGTATGCCGGAGTTGTTCTTTATTATTATGTTATTGGTCTGTTCAATGCGGAATGTTTCTAATATATCATCAAGAGTTGCATACAGCCGTTCGTTATGTATGGGTTTTACGAGATAGTTAAATGCCTTGACAGTATAGCTGTCTACTGCGAATTCTTTTGATGATGTTAAAAATATAATGGGTGCAGACTTGTCAAAAGTTCTTATCTCTCTGGCAAGTGCAAGACCATCCATAACAGGCATAATGATATCAAGAAAGTATATATCAAACTTTTCAAATCCCGCAGTCGATGCAAGCTCAACGCTGCTGTTAAAGTATTTGACTGTAAAGCTGGTATTGTTGTCTGTCTGGTAGATATTAAGATAATTTTTTATTATATCCAGTTCTTTGTTGTCATCATCGCATACCGCTATTTTCATATATGTTTTCCATCCTTATAATAAAAATCTTTTCGTTCAGATACGAACAACTTTTTGGTGCTGCCATCATAATATCAAAATATATCTTTTGCATTTTATATAGATGATATGAGGGTCAAAAGGTATTTTGCCCCTCATTTATGATTAATCAGATTACTCCATGCTCCGCATTCCCGTAATCTAACTCCACCTCGAAATCCGCTAATTTACTAGCTTCGCATAGTAAATTGCTACTTTCTCGGTGTAGTGCAGGTCACTAAGGTATACATCGAATTGCATGCAAGCATGCATCGATGATACCTTTTGACCCTTTAATCATATAGTTTATTAACGAAGTATAAAATGATTATGAACTAATTATATATGTCTTTCGTATAAAATTCTATAAAAAATTTAATCGTTCGTGTCGAAAAAACTGTAATTCGTGCGAATTGTTCCACAGAATTAGATTAATTCAGTATTATACATACAACATATAAAGTTATTATCTGTAACAATTAATAAATATATAAAATAATTATTAACTTTACAGAGTGACGACACAAACGGAAAAATAGAATATCGGTATGTTAATTCCAAAACATATAAGGAGGCGTTAAGATGAAAAGGTTACTGAGTATACTTTTATGTTCGGCAATGCTGGTTACGGCATTACCCGGAATGTATTATTCGCAGGGTTTTGGCTGTGAAACTGTATATGCACAGGAGAATGAAAGCACAGTACAGGAAATCGATTACCAGCTCAACGGAGGACACTATGTAAGCGGATATAAAGCTCCGCTGAATTATCCGGTTGCAGAACTTCCTGATAAGGACAAAGTGATTAATCAGGGATATGAGTTTGGCGGATGGTATGATAATGCCGAACTTGCCGGAGAGCCGGTTACTAAGATTAATCAGGGTGATTATACAGGCGTGGTAGTGCTTTATGCCAAGTGGGTGGAAAGATATTATTACATTGATATACCGCAGAGTGTTGATACATTTGCAGGTGGCACAGGTGAAGTACAGGTAGCAGGACATGCAGGTGGTCTGTATGAAAAAGATAAAGTAAGTGTATCGGTATCTTCGGATAATGAGTGGAAGCTTATTAGTAAGAATTCCGCAAATGTAGATATAAGGCTCGGTTATGGCCTCTATACGGATGATAACAATGAGGTGCTTGCAGACAATTCAGTTGTATCAGAGCTCACGGCAACAGGTTTTGATAAGGCAAAGAAGTACTTTATAAGATTAACAGATACACCGGCGTATGCTGGTACATATTCAGACAGTCTTACATTTGACATAGCATTTGAAACTACAAAATATAATATAAAGTATGTTACCAATGGCGGAACTCTATATTCTAAAGAGAAGGATGAGCAGCAAAGAAGCATAGAACTTAAGGAGGAAACTTATGAGGCAGGCACAAGCCTTTCTTCACTTCCATCACCGGGAAAAGAAGGAGCTGTATTTCTTGGCTGGTGCTATGATTCCTCATGTACAGAATATGTAAGCTCAGATGACAGGCTGTTAAGCGATGTAGTCTTATATGCAGCATGGACTGATACACAGGAGCTTAGGACAGTAAGCCTTGAAACATATGCAAGAAGCTATGATGTTGATGCCAACGACTTCTCTATAACTATAACAGATAAGACAGGAAGTCTTACGGCAGATGAGGTAAGTGGTCTTATAAAGATAAAGAATACAAGTGATATGCTCGATGAAATATCTGCTTTCGTGTCAGCAAAGGCTGTTTTGGACGGGGAATATACATTTTCAATTAATAACCCGGAAGGATGGCAGCAGGGAAGCTCATATCGTCTTGAACTTGATGATGACAGATTATATTTTACAGGTTATGACACAACTATAAGAGAGTATGACTTTACGGTGTATAAGCCGGATGTAAGAAATACTGAATTAAATAAGGATATAAAGTATATAAGCTCAGGCAGTATTAGTGACCTTATGGTTGATGGAAAGGCGGCGGACAGTATATCTGTTTCAGCTATGACAGTAGGTGTTGATGGAACAATAACCGACTCCACAAAGGTTACAGGAAGTTTTACATATGTCAATGATACATTAAGTCTTGGAGATAAGATAGCTGTATATGAAGGGAATGTTATTCCTTCTCTTGATACAGAAGCGGTTACAGATGATGATGTGTCGTTCTTTGAGATAACATCGGCAGATGACAGCCGCTATACATACAGGGGGCTTGCTGCTAAGGAGATACTTTTTGTTCCGGATGTGCTTCCGGTTAATATTAAGGATGATAAAGATAACGATGTGGGGAACAACAGTGTTATCATAGCACAGGATAAGCTGACATATGATAATGTTGATGCGAAGGATAATCCATCACTTGGTGAAGACACAACCATAGATAATGGAGATTATCTGGCTTTATATAATGATGGCGATGATAATATCCAGTATGCAGTTATAACAGAGGTGTCCAAGACGGATACAGATTATATAATTGTATACAGTGAAGTAAGCTGGGAAGAAGTACAGGCTGCTATGGATATATATCAGACTGACAACATTAACGGCGATACAATATTAAAAAATCAGGATACAGAAGAGATTGAAAGAAGTGTTGAGCAGCAGGCAGTTGACAGCGGCTTTGCACAGAGTGTTGCAGATGAAGTCGCAAGGGCAGTTGTTATGACAGACTCTTATCAGGAACTAAGTGAATATTTATCAGACAATCTTGGGGCTGATATAAGTGTCAGTGCTGCTGATGGTTATAGTGAAGATGCTGCTACACAGGTTATGGATGATGGCATAGCATTGTATGCGGGTGATAATAAGCCGGCAGTAAAGCTTGACCACGTTAATGCGGACCTTTCGACAAGACTCCAGCATTTTGATGATATAAGCGGATTAAGACTTGCGCTTGATATTGGTGTTGAGATTGAACTTTCTAATATAAAAGTAGTTGTTTCTGCTACATTTGAGCAGGAAGTAAAGATGAATATCAATGTAAGTGGTAAAGCTGTATGGAAAAAATGGAAAGATATAATTCCATATATAGATGATTATAGTGTTGCTGTTTCATTAGACCTTTATGATTATACGGGTATTAACTTTAATGTTGATGTGACAACATCAGAGGGCGATGATGAGGAAGATGATGAAAATACAACAAAGCTTGATACTATCATCAATAATATAGCAGAAGAATTAAAGAATATGATGGAGCTTGGAACTACATATATTTCTGATAATTCTGATATATCTACAAGGCTTGAAGATATAGGTGATATCGGTAAAGATAATGATGACGATGAAGATAAGGAAATATCAGTAGCAAAAAGTCTTGCCGAAAGATATTCAGATATGCTTGATAATGAGTCAGACTGGGTTGAGCTTTACAGCAAGGCACTTACAGAGTCACACGTAAGGGTTATAGGTATTATTGATGTAGAGTTTAAGGTTGAATTCGTGGTATCAGCTAATGTCAATATATCAATGGGAATGACTTACTGGTATAAGAATGGCAAGAGATATGTATACAGCATACTGGTATTTAGTAAAAATGTTACAAGTGATACTATTGACTTAAGCGAAGAACAGTATGAATTTTCGGTATATGCCATAGGAACTGTAGGTATAAGGGCAGGCATACGTTTAAGTGCCGGTGTTGGTCTTATATCGACCAGGCTTGCAAGTGTCGGATTTTCGTCAGAGGTTGGTGGATATGCCCAGATATGGGGGTATCTGTATTATCAGCTTAAGTATGCGGCATCTGCTGGAAGAAGTGCAAGCTCTATGGGAGCTATATACATGGAAGTAGGTGTATATATGCAGGTCGATTTCCTTGCACAGGCATTTGCAGGTACATTCAGTTATAATCCGACACTTTTTGAGAAACAGTGGCCATTATATAGTGTCGGTGTTGTTGAAAATGTATGCGATTTCACATATGGACAGGGAGAATATAAGGATATAAAGCTCAAGCGTGATATAAAGGCAGTACGTATTCCATCTACATACTTTAGTATGCAGTATCTTGATATGAAGGATGGTCTTGATGATAATGATGAGTACTTTAATAAGATATATGATGATGACAGCAGATATTATGTAATTACAATGACTAATCCTGCTTTCACATATGACCCATTAACCAATGTAATATCGGTTGACCCTGGGGATGAACCAGAGCAGGATGGAGAGATGATAATAACATGGAAGAGCCAGAAGGGTTCGTTCAATACGAAGCCTATTACAAGAAAAGTTTCTCTTCACTGGGATAACTTAAGGGATGGTTATTACATAGCATTTCAGACAAATGGAGGTTCTATAGTAGATACAGTTGTCGCAAAGTATGGTAAAGAGATAGCAAAACCGGCTGACCCGGTTAAGGCTGGTTATACATTTGCAGGCTGGTATCAAGATGAGGCACTCACAAAGAAATATGAAGTGCCGGATACAATGCCTGATGAGGACAGAATAGTATATGCCAAGTGGGAAGCTTCAGATATGACATATAGTGTCGTTGATTATGTAGAAGGTACAGATGGTGTATACAATGTAGCTGCTACAAGAAGTGAAACTGCAAAGACAGATGAAACAATATCTGTACAGCCGGCAGAAAGAAGTGGATTTATTACGCCACCAGCATTATCGCAGGTAATTAAGGCTGATGGAGGTACAAAGTTTAATTACTATTATGCAAGAAATAAGTACAATATAAAGTTCATATCAGAAGGAGAAGTTGTTTCGGAGGGCAGTTATACATATGGAACACAGATGCCAACACCGTCTGTATACAGACCGGGATATGATTTTGCAGGCTGGGAGCCTGAGGTAAGTTATACAGTTCCTGCTTCAGACATGACTTATACTGCTGTATGGAAAGAGTCAGATGATGTTGTATACACGACAAAGTATTATCTTGAAAATGAGAATGGCGGATATGTACTTGACAGAATTAACCCTGCAAAGGGAACAACAGGACAGGCGGTTACGGCTGCTGTGGCAGATTATGATGAAGACAGCTATACTATAGTGAAGGATATGCCTTCCGGCACAGTAAATGCAGACGGTAGTCTTGTACTTAAAGTATACTATGACAGAAGTACATACAACATTACATATGATACAACAGGCGAAAAGCTTGATAATACCACACAGGCAGTCAAGTGGGGAACAAAGGTTATTACACAGGTTCCTGATAAGGCTGGTTATGCATTTGCAGGCTGGTACACCGACAAGGAGTGTACAGAAAGCTTCAATGAAGTTATGCCAAAAGCCGATATAACACTTTATGCAAAGTGGGATAAATCAAAGGTAAATTATACTGTAGAGCACTATATGGAAACTACAGATGGAAGCAGCTATGAGCTTGAAGACAGACAGGTATATGTAACTGATGTGGAAAGTGAGGTTACTCCTGAGGTTAAGAATGTAAAAGGCTTTACAGCACCAGATAAGCAGACTGTAAAGGTCAATTCAGACAGCTCAACAGTTATTAAGTATTATTACAAGCGTAACATACATAAGCTGACACTTAAGTATAATAATGGTGAGGATGACGGAGTATATGAGTACCGTTATGGAACCAGATTATCAGTAGGGCAGCCGTTAAGAAAAGGTTATATATTTGCAGGCTGGGATAAGGATATAGCCGGGGTTATGCCGGATGAGGATGTTACATATACAGCAGGCTGGAATATAGCACAGTTTACTATAAGCTTTAAGACAGATGGAGGAAGTGAAGTGGAGTCTATAACACAGGATTATAACACAGGCATTACTGCACCAGCTAATCCAGTTAAGAAGGGCTATACTTTCACTGGATGGGATAAGAAAATTCCAGACTTTATGCCGGCAGAGAATATGCTTCTTACAGCACAGTGGAGTAAAGATGTATACAACATAACATATAATCTTAATGGTGGAGAAGCTGATAATCCAGACACATATCAGGTTGACAGCAGTGTTATCACTCTTAAGACCCCGGTACGTAAAGGTTATACATTCACAGGCTGGAGTGGAACAGGCATAGATGGTATCAGTGAAAATGTTGTTATAACAACAGGTTCTACAGGTGGTAGGACTTATACAGCTAACTGGACAGAAAACAGCTATACTATCCAGTTTATGCCGTATGGTGATGGAACAACAGGTTCGATGGATGAGATGTCACTTATGTATACAGACGAAACATCACTTAGTGCCAATGTATTTGCAAGACCTGGTTATACATTTGAAGGCTGGTCTGTCGAGGCAGGCGGTGAGAAGAAGTATGATGATGAAGAGGTTGTGAGCGGACTTAAGTCAGGTAATGGCGAAAGAATTACTCTTTATCCTGTATGGACAGCAAATGAATATACCGTACACTTTGATGCAGGCAGCGGAAAAGAAATAGAAGATGCTGTGTATACATATGATAAAGAATATGAACTGCCAGTTACTACAAGAAGCGAATACAGGTTTATGGGCTGGTGCGTTGAAGACGGAGGAGCAGTTATATACTTACCGGGTGTATCGGCATCCAACCTTGTAGAACAGGGAGAAGTTACGCTGTATGCAAGCTGGCTGAAGGTAGAATTTAACTACAGTGATTTTAATAGTTATCATGTTACAGATAATAGTAAAGAGGAACCTGTAAAATATCATTTTATCATTGGCGGCAGCAGTGCGGATAATAGTTCGACAAATGGTGGACGTACTAATACTATCTTTATGGATGGAATATCTTTGGAAGAGATAAAACGCGTATGCAGTACAATGACATTCACTATCACATATAAGCTTGATATGGATGATGATGGATATGCAGATATGGATACCACATATAGAAGAGCCTCTGATGGTAAGTGGTGTAGCTTTAAGGAAGAGGATATAGACATAAAAAAGAATAATGGTAATACATTAACTTATACTTACAGTATAAATCTTTCAGATGTTGATGCTATATGCTACAGATTTGATGCACATGGAAAGGGAAGCGACAAATACTGGCTTCGTAATATAAGATTTAATGCAAGGTTTAATTAAAAAGCTTAAATATTACACAGATGATTAAAGGGTTTGTGCAGGCTGGCTGTATAGCTGGTTTGCACAGACCATCGTGGAAAGTGCCTGAGGTATTTAAATTATAACAGAAAAAATATTAAACACATTATAAATATATATCTGATATTATAAATAATAAAGTATTTGAATGATAATTAGTTGTAAGTAAATGCAATAAGAAAAAAGGAGGAGTTGTATGAAACTGTCTAAAAACAAGATAATGGCAGGCATAATTGTAGTTCTGTGTGTGATTATTGCAGGTCTGATTATATATATGGCTGTTGGAAGAAAGGGTAAAGATACAGGGAATGATAATACATTTACACCTTCCATCGATTCTAATGCGGGTGATATAGGTTCGGGTGGCAATGTATCAGATAATAAGCAGAGTATAAGAATTCCTGGATATCCATCTATAACAATAGCAGCTGATAAGGAAGAGGTTACGATGAATCTTATGAATCCTGAGGGTAATCCATGTTATTTTACATTTGAGATAGTTCTTGGCGACACGGGTGAGAGTCTGTATAAGTCAGATATGGTAGAGCCGGGAAAGGCGATAACTAATGTAAAGTTAAATCATAGTCTTGCAGCAGGAGAGTACAGGGCTGTTATTAAGATAAGTACAGCATCACTTACAGATGGTACGGCTATGAATGGAGCAAATGTGGAAACTACACTTGTTGCGAAATAAAAATAGTATAAACAATATAGATGCTTTAGAATATGTGGGATTAGTATCTGTGCGCACCCGATATTAACTCCTAAAAGCCTGAAAAGTGCGCAGAAATGAGGATTATTATGAGAAAGCTAGTGGCAGCAGCACTTAGTGCAATGCTTGCGGTGGCAAGTGTTGTGCCTATATGTGCTCAGGAAACAAGACAGACAACAATAACAGTATCAATAGACCCGGAATATACAGTCACTATTCCGGCAAGTACTTCAATAGCCAGTGGAGTAACAGAAAGCAGCATAGGAACAGTTGCTCTTGAGGGGGCAAGACTTGAACCGGATAAGAGTGTGCAGGTATCGGTGGATGCCAGTGGAAAGTTAAAGAACAGCAGAGATTCGACAAAGACTATTCCATATAAGCTTATGAATGGTAACAGTGAATTCAGGTCGGCGAGCTATTCTGCGAGTGGAAACAATACACCACTGACACTATCTATCAATAAGACGGACTGGGATAATGCATATGCCGGTTCATATTCCGATACGCTTGTATTTACAATATCTTATAAATAAGCTGTATATGTAGTGGGATGTATAATCATTATAAAATGTCAGATTATGCTATTATGGTTTTAGACCTTACACTCTCCCTTGACAAAGAACCATTAAAAAAGAGTTGCCCGGATAACCGGACAACTCTTTTTGTGGTTAAATTGGTTGAACCAAAATATTGAATTAAATCAATGATAATTAATAACTGATTTATTAAATCGTTTATTATTATCTCTGAACTCTGGCACCAGCGCCACCAACGATACCTTCAACTTCCTTAAGAGAAACCATAGTTGTATCACCAGGAGTTGTCATAGCTAATGCGCCATGAGCAGCACCATAGTTAACAGCCTTTTCAGCATCTTCGAATGTCATAAGACCATATACAAGACCTGAAGCGAATGAATCTCCGCCACCAACTCTATCCATAATCTCAAGACCATCATACTGAGCAGCCTTATAGATTTCACCATCAGCCCAGCAGATTGCTGACCAGTCATTAACTGTAGCAGTCTTAACCTGACGAAGTGTTGTAGCAACAGCCTTGAAGTTAGGATATGTAGCAGCAGCTTCGTTGATCATCTTCTTGTAACCATCAAGGTTAAGAGTCTTAAGGTTCTCATCGTTACCTTCGATTTCGAAACCAAGGCAGGCTGTGAAGTCTTCTTCGTTACCAATCATAACGTCAACATACTTAGCAACTTCCTTGTTAACTTCCTGAGCCTTCTCTAATCCACCGATAGCTTCCCACATAGATGGTCTGTAGTTAAGGTCGTAAGATACGATTGTACCGTACTTCTTAGCTGCCTTACAAGCTGCGATAACAGTTTCACAAGCCTGCTCAGAAAGAGCTGCATAGATACCGCCTGTATGTAACCAACGAACACCTAAACCACCGTCACTCTTGTTCTTGAAGATGTAATCGAAATCGAAATCTTCTGGAGTAGCCTGAGAAATAGCTGTGTTAGCTCTATCAGAGCAACCCTTGGCACCACGGATACCAAAACCTCTTTCTGTGAAGTTGAGACCGTTTCTGCAAAGACGACCGATACCGTCTGTCTTCTTCCAGCAGATAAGTGATGTATCAACGCCACCCTGTTCGATGAAGTCCTTCATAAGAAGACCTACTTCGTTGTCAGCGAAAGATGTGATAACAGCAGTTTTCATACCGAAACACTTGTGAAGACCACGGATAACATTATATTCTCCGCCACCTTCCCATGCTCTAAAGCTTCTTGCTGTACGAATTCTTCCTTCACCTGGATCAAGACGAAGCATAACTTCACCTAATGATACAGCGTCAAATGTACACTCTTCAGCTGGTCTTAAATTTAATTTCATTTTTTAGATACCTCCAATTAGTTTATTACTTAAGTATTCTACCATATAAATAAGATTTAATCCATAAGTTTGCTTAAAGTTTTAAGGAAAAATGCAATATTTTGTGGGAATATAGTCATGTTAATTGTTTTTTGCAGATTTTCCTGTTTTAAAAACATGTAAATATGTATTACTGTTCAGGCATCTGCCATTCTCTGGCCTGGGAATAGTAGTCATCTGCCATTTCTGCATACTGTATGCGGTCATAATCATCCACACATATATCAGCCATATTTTTATAACAGTCACCAAGCAGTGACAATGGCTTTCTGCCGCTGCTTGCAACATCAAGTATGCTTTTTGCCTCAAATGCAGCATTATACAGCCATATGGCAGCCTCCTCATAATCTTTTTTATCAAAATAATACTGTCCGAGAGTGAGGAATATTTCCGATGAAGGGTTGTTTGCAACAGCTTTAAGTGCTGTCTTAAAAAGCTTATCATCATCACCGCTTATCTGGTATATGCGCACAAGTATGCAGGTTATATCCTGTAAAGTGTTGTCGCTTCTGTTCTCATAAGGGAAAATATTTTCAAAAGCATCCCTAAAAGCTATGAAATCGTCTTTTTCACCTGATATAAATAATTCCTTACAAAGCATTGTAACAACGTAGTCCTCAAGATGTATCTTATTATCAAGAGCCTTGAAGTATGTGGAAAAATCTCTTTTGCTGTGGTCACCTGTCGGCTTGTGCATAATCTCAATATTGCTGTCATATATGACCGGATTGACCTGTATGGTTTCGTGGATAGGTGAAATCCAGTTAAAGGTGCGTATTCTTTTAAAAAGCTTAGGGCGCAGCTCTTTGTGTACATTGTATACGGAATTAAAATCAGATCCATTAACATAGTACATCTGTACAATGTCGATTTCTGGAAGAATAGCAGCCTTAAGGTTACGCAGAGCTTTATTGTTATATGTATCAAGTTCTTCGTCTGCATCAACGCTTAATATATAATCACAGCCAGCCTTTGAGAAAGCAAAGTTTCTTGCAGCCGCAAAGTCATTACACCATACATAATCGTATACTTTATCGGTATACTGGCGTGCTATTTCTTTAGTATTATCAGTAGAACCGGTATCTATTATAATAAGTTCATCATAAGTACCAGCATATGAGTCAAGACATCTTTTTAATATATCCTGTTCATTTTTAACAATCATACACATACTTACTGATATCATATGTACCTCCTGGTTTTATAATTCAATACATTTATTATAAGAAATAAATGTGTAAAAATAAAGAAAAACAGCCGTTAAATATGCTGATGGTATTAATTAATCATAAAAAAATGCCGATTATATAATAAATTTATTAAATGTTCTGTAATATTGTGACGTATTTATTTAAGAATGTGACTATATGCTTATTGAAAATACTGGAAAAATATTGTAGAATAAAAAAAATTATGATACAAGTAATATATACTAACGAAATGAGGCATATATATGAGTAGTATTAAGAAGTTCAGAAAGCTGAGAGTGCAGTGGAAGATATTAATATCGGCACTTGTGGTTTTGTTTGCATTCAGCGGGTACATGGTATTTGCCAATGCAGACTCAAGCGTGACGGTATCAGTTACCAGCACGACATCTATTATTAACGAAGGAGCTACATCCAATGGTATCACAGCTACTATGACGGGTACTGATGAGAACAATGTAGTAGGTCCGGATTCACCGGATAATTACAAGCCGAATGTAAGAAACCTTAAGTGGACAGTATCTGATTCAGACATACTTAAGTATGTGGTAAGTGATAGTGCAGGAACTAAATATGCAGATACAGTAGAAGGCGTAGCAGGACCAACTGTATATGGCAACAGGGCTGGTAAGGCGAGTGTTACAGCTACATATTATACTAAGATGTATGGACCGGACGGAAGCATCACTTATGAGCAGGCATTAGGAAGCGATTCGGTAGACCTTATAGTACCTCTTAAGATAACAAGCTTTAAAGCATACCGTAATGGTGTGGAGCTGAACAGTGAGCAGATGCTCTGCTATCAGGTAGGAGATATTATTGAGATAACATCTAATGCAAGTGAGTCTAATAAGTTATTTGTTGAAACAGACAGCGATAAGACAGGTAATCTTGTTAAAGATGGTATAGTACAGAAGATTGCAGCCGACTCATCAAAAGTCAGATTAAAGATTGTTGGTGGCGGTAGAACTAACCTAAGGGTAAGAACAGCAGATGGCGATGGTATATCATCATTAACAGCTTCTTATCAGATAACAGCAGAAGTAAAGTATGTTGATGGAAAAGCTAACTCAGCAGGACATTCTATACAGCAGCTGGCAGATGGTACAAGATATATTGTATTATCTGACGAAGACTTTACAGAGTTTACAGAGGAAGAACTTCCTTCTAATATCATATATCCAACAACAGCAGGAATTACATATCTTACAGGCGATAAGGATATATTTACATACAAGGATGGCAGTGTAAAAGGTGTACATGCCGGTGTGGCTAAGGCTACAGCGGGTGTCGCAAGTATAGATATTGAAGGTAATCTTGGATGGTCAACAAGAGATGAAGTTAATGTAGTTGTACCATTTAAGAAGCTTGGTAATAATGTAAGCAATATGAATGTTGGAGATACTCTCCAGCTTAAGACATCTGCTAAACCAACAGAGATAACTTGGTCAACATCCGATAACAGTGTAGTTCAGGTCGACACAACAACAGGTCTTGTTACAGCTATAGGTGCTGGTAAGGCTACTATATATGCAACAAGAGTTGATGATGCACTTTCAACAGTTTATAAGCAGAATAACCAGTTGGCATATGAAATTACAGTTATTGATGGATTTGGATTAAGCCTTACTTCCATGAGTGTTAACGTAGGAGATACACAGACACTCGAGGCACTTGTTACGAATTCACCTAATAAGGAAGATATAGCGTTTACGATTGTGAACCAGGCCAATGCTGCAGGTGTTGTCCCTACAGAAACTTTAATAGAAGTAACACAGTCAGATGATGGTAAGTCGTTCACTGTAAAGGGTGTTTCACCTGGTGTGGCACATATCAATGTTACACAGAATATCAATGGTGTTATAAAGAAAGCAACATGTGTTGTATATGTTACAACACCAGTAGGAGATATAAGTATTAATCCTTCATCTATACAGGTTGACAGGGGTGATACAGAAACTGTACAACTTATATTTAATCCATCGGCACCAACTAACAATAAAGTTTTATGGTCATCATCTAATACAGCAGTAGCAACTGTTGAGGGTGACAGCTATACAGCTACAATTACTGGTGTTTCAGGTGGCTCAACAACTATTACAGTTATTACAGAGGATGGACTTAAGGTCGCAACCTGTGATGTATATGTAAGAGAGCCTGTATCAGGTATTAAGCTTAATGAAACAACTGTTGAGTCGTCTATGGCAGTAGGACAGTTCCAGTTAGTGGCAACAGTACTTCCAGAGGGTGAAGGTGTAAACAGAAATGTAACATGGACATCTTCTGACCCATCAGTAGCAACAGTAGATGAGAACGGTCTTGTAAAGTATGTAAAACCGGGATATTGTACAATTGTATGTAAGACAACAGATAATGCATATATTGCAACATGTAACTTTATCATAAGTATACCAGTTGAAACTATCAAGCTGGATTATACAGATGAAATTATGTCAATAGGCGGCAAGTTAAGAATTACAGCAGAAGTACTGCCAGTAACAGCTTCTAACAGAACAGTTGTATGGGAGTCTTCTAACACTAATGTATGTATAGTCGATTCTAATGGTCTTGTTGAGGCGGTTGGAACAGGCAGCTGTACAATTCTTTGTAAGTCACTTGATGGTAATTACACAGCGATGTGTAATATATATGTAAGGCAGCCTGTAACGCAGATTATTCTTAGTACAACAGACATAACGGTAAGGCAGGGACAGATATTCTGGCTCAGTGCAACTTGTCTTCCTGAGAATGCTGATAATAAGATAATTTCATGGGAAAGCAGGGACGAAAGCGTATGTACAGTAGAAAGCGATGGTAAGGTTACAGCAGTTGGTGCGGGTACAACTTCTATCATAGCAACTAATGTAGATACAGGTCTTACTGCTTACTGTGTTGTTACGGTTACACAGCCGGTAACAGGTATCACACTTAATTCTGATTATCAGGAATTATGGGTAGGTGCCAAGTATGCAATTATTCCTGTCATTGAACCATATGATGCAGAGAATAAGAATGTAACATACCTCTCAAGTGACCCAACAGTAGCAACAGTAGATGAGAACGGTGTTGTTACAGCATTAAAGGGTGGTTCGTGTGTTATTGAGGTAACAACAGAAGTTAATAAGCTGACGGCAGCTTGTACAATCGTGGTCAAGGAATATGTATCATCTATAGAGCTTAGCGAAACAGATAAGTTTATGAACGTAGGTGCTACAGGAACTCTTATAGCAACGGTTGGAACAGATACAGCTACTAATAAGAATATTATATGGTCATCTTCTAACAATGATATATGTTATGTTGACCAGCAGGGTAATATAAGTGCCGACTCGGTAGGTAATGCAGTTATTACAGCAACAGCGGCGGATGGAAGCGGTGTAAGTGCTTCATGTATAATCAGGGTTGTTGATCCTGTAACAAGAATTGATATTGAACCAGATACTGTAAGACTCCTGGTAGGAGATTCAGCTAAGGTTACAGCAGTTATTACACCGGATGATGCGACAGTCAAGGATGTAACATGGACTTCATCTAATGAGGCAATAGCAACAGTAGATGAGTCAGGCGAAATATTCGCACTCAGCACAGGTAAGTGTAAGGTAACAGCTACATCTAAGGATGGCAATAATATAACAGGTACCTGCTGGGTATATGTAACACCAGTTATCAATATATCATCACTTAGAATTAATTCTAAGGAAATATATATGCTGACTGGAAGAGCAAGACAGTTATCAGTTATTGTAAGACCTGTTAATAACACAGACTCTTATGAGTGGTATTCAACAGATACAGGTATTGTACAGGTTGATCAGAATGGTGTTATAACAACAGTTGGTCCTGGTACAGCAGATGTATTTGTAATAAGTAATAACAGCAGTGTTGAAGCCAGCTGTACAGTACATTCACTTGCTATGAGCAGGTCAAACATAACACTTGAGCAGTATGACAGATATACTCTGGATGTTATAGGTGCTACAGATTCGATTACATGGCGAAGCAGTAATCCAAGAGTATGTACGGTTTCTTCTTCGGGTGAGGTTATAGGTAGAAGAGCTGGTACAGCGACAGTTACAGCGGTAGTTAATAACAAGACATTAAGCTGTGTTGTAAGGGTAACTAATATAAGATAATATAATGATACCATGGTCAAAAGGTCTAAAACCATATGAGCTTGCTCATAAGTGGGTGAGGTATCATAGTTGCATTAAAGAAAATGCAGTGTTTTAATGGTTGAATTAATCATTAAGACACTGTATTTTTGATTTAAAGCCATGACGGTTTTTGGGTTTCTTTTCGGGGGGATGGGAAATGGCTTTTTGTTTGCCTGATTTATGGTTTACAGTCTGAATAAAGAGACTTATTTACTTTGATTTAGTCAGTAGTATTAGCAATTGATTGCTCAAAATAAAAAGAAACAGCAGCCGACCATCAAGGAAGACTGCTGTTCTTTTTATTTTAATATGAGGGGGAGATAGAAAGAATTAACTTACTATCTGATTACTAGTATAGGCAATATTTGTGTGCAAAGTATGTATATTTTATGAAAGAATAATAAAAACAATAAAATAATAGAGAATAAAGAGAAAGACAGATGGAAAAGTTTAAAACTTTGGTTTGTTAATTTATTGATTATTGAATATCAATATGTTAGAATTTATACGTTAAAATATAAAGGATGGGAATGTCTATATGGGTATGGATGATAAAGAAGAATTGGATGATGAATTAGTTAAATCACTGGAAAGGCTTGTTGAAGAGGAAACCAGTGTAGCTAAAGCATTTGTCGATAACCAGAAAGAGATATCCTCTGAAGGTGCTGCTGGCACAACAGCTACAGGGGATGCCGATATGGGAAAGACTAAAGTTATACCTAAAGTTACGCCGGATATGATAACAAAGACAGAAAAAGATATGCAAAAGACAGGCATATATAATTCTGATGAAGTCAGAGCCAGTGTAAGACGTGAGCCGCATAATCCGATAGAAGATACAAATACAGATATATATTCAGATGATAACAGAAACAAAGAAGTAAGAAATGTTTACGATGTTGATAATGCTGTAAGAAAAAATACAGTAAAACCTGCTACAGTAAAGTCAGCGGTTAAAAGTGAGGATGGCAACAGAAGACCTGCTGCAGAGATGAAAGAAAAGGCTGATACAGGTAAAGGTATGGATGCTTCCAAAAAGAGACTTATAATAACAATATCATGTATTGTGGCAGTAATACTGGCGATTGCGGGAGTTACAGCTGGTGTTATTAATCATAATAAAAATAAAGAATCATATAAGTATAATTATGATAAAGGAATGGAAAGTTACAAAAATAATGAATATGATACAGCTATAAAGTATCTTTCCAAAGCTTCAAAGCTTAATGAAGGCAAGAAAAATGCCGAACTTAAGTACACATTGTATGAGTGCTATAAGGAAAAAGATAACACAGATATGCAGATAGAAGTACTTAAGGATATTCTTTCATTTGATGAGAACAATGAGAATGCAATAAAAGTTCTTGCTGCTATATATGAGAAAAAGAAAGATGGAACATCACTTACAGAACTTATTAAGTCGTATAAAGATAAGGATGGCTATAAGTATCTGTCTGATTATATTGTAGAGGAACCAAAGCCTTCAGTTGAGGCTGGTACTTATGATGATGAGCAGAAGCTTCAGTTTGCGGAGAGTTCATCTTCGACAGTGTATTATACACTTGATAAGTCAGAGCCTACAAGCAAGAGTACAGCCTATAATGGAAGTGCTATTGATATAAAGAAAGGAACTACGACTGTAAAAGCAGTTGCAGTGAATTCAATAGGGGTATATAGTAATATTGTTGAACTTGTGTATACAGTTGATTATAAGAAGCCGTCAGCACCTTCTGTAAGTCCTGAGTCTGGAACTTATTCACAGGGACAGCAGGTTACGGTAAGCAATATTACAGCTGGAAGCAGCGCTTATTATACACTTGATGGTTCTACACCAACTGTTAATTCAGAGATGTATACAGAACCGTTTGATATTCCTACGGGTAATAATGTTATATCAGTTATTATAGTTGATGCGCATAACCAGACAAGTACAGTGGTTAAGCGTAATTATGTAGTTAATAAGGCGAAAACATTTTCATATAATGAATGCCTTGACATATTAAAGGAAAAACTTATAACGGATGGTGTGCTTAAGTCAGATGGCAGCACAACTAAGGAGGGTAATGAAGTAACGTTCGTATACCAGCCTAAAACGACAGTCGACTCAGTTGAAATGTATATTGTAAGATTTGATGTCACAGAGAATTCCAAGACGACAACAAAAGGATACTACGGTATAGGTATTAAGGATGGAACCTGTTATAAGGTTACAAAAGAAGATGGCTCATATAGTGCGAGCGAATATTAATAAGTTTTGATGTGTGATTAGCACTTCAGATAATATAACACTGAAAGGGGTATTATAATGTACAAGATTCTTAAGGCTGAAAAATTAGCAGAAAAGATTTTTCTTATGGATGTTGAAGCACCTAGAGTTGCTAAACACTGTGAACCTGGCCAGTTCATTATTGTAAAAATGGATGAAAAGGGTGAAAGAATTCCTCTTACAATCTGTGATTATGACAGAGAGGCTGGAACAATTACTATTGTATTCCAGATTGTCGGAGCATCAACAGAAAAGATGTCACATCTTAAGGCTGGGGATGCATTTAGTGATTTTGTAGGACCTTTAGGATGCCCTTCAGAATTAATTCATGAAGATATCGAAGAATTAAAGAAGCAGAAAATAGTATTCATAGCAGGTGGTGTTGGTACAGCTCCTGTATATCCACAGGTTAAGTGGCTTCACGAGCATGGGGTTGATGTGGATGTTATCGTTGGTGCAAAGAACAAGGACCTTATCCTTCTTGAGGATGAGATGAAGGCAGTAGCTGGTAATCTTTACATAACAACTGATGATGGAAGTTATGTAAGAAAAGGTATGGGTACAGATGTACTTAAGGACCTTTATGCACAGGGTAAGAAGTATGATAAGTGTATAGCAATCGGACCATTGATTATGATGAAGTTCGTCTGTCTTTTAACAAAGGAATTAGGAATTCCTACAGTAGTTAGTATGAATCCTATTATGGTTGATGGAACAGGAATGTGTGGAGCATGCAGACTTCAGGTTGGTGATGAGATTAAGTTCGCCTGCGTTGACGGACCAGAGTTTGATGGTCATCTTGTAGATTTTGATCAGGCTATGAAGCGTCAGCAGACATATAAGACAGAAGAGGGCAGAGCTATGCTTGCTGCACTTGAAGGCGACACTCACCACGGTGGATGTGGCAACTGCAATTAAAGCTTACTGTGACAATTAATCGATGGAAAAGAGGTATATATAATGGATGTTATGAAGAAAGTTCCTGTAAGGGAACAGGCTCCAGATGTAAGAAACAAGAATTTTGATGAAGTTTGCCTTGGTTATAATGCAGAAGAGGCACAGGAAGAAGCAACACGTTGTCTTAATTGTAAGAATGCAAGATGCGTTCAGGGATGTCCAGTATCAATCAATATTCCTGAATTCATTCACAATGTAAAAGAAGGCAATTTTGAAGAAGCATATAAGGTTATTGGAAAGTCTTCAGCGCTTCCAGCAGTATGTGGCCGTGTATGTCCACAGGAAACACAGTGCGAAGGCCAGTGCGTAAGAGGTATTAAGGGCGAAGCTGTATCTATCGGTAAGCTTGAAAGATTCGTAGCTGACTGGGCCAGAGAGAACAATGTAGCACCAGAGATGCCAACAGAAAAGAAGGGCAAGAAGGTAGCTGTTATAGGTTCAGGTCCTTCAGGACTTACATGCGCAGGTGACCTTGCAAAGATGGGTTATGAAGTTACTATATTTGAAGCACTTCATGAACCAGGCGGAGTATTAGTATATGGTATTCCAGAATTCCGTCTTCCTAAGAAGACAGTTGTTGCATCAGAAGTAGAAAATGTTAAAAAGCTTGGCGTTAAGATTGAAACAAACGTAGTTATTGGTAAGTCTATGACTATTGACCAGCTTCTTAACGAAGAAGGATTTGATGCAGTATTTATCGGTTCAGGTGCAGGTCTTCCTAGATTTATGGGTATCCCTGGTGAAAATGCTAACGAAGTATTCTCAGCTAATGAGTACCTTACAAGAAGTAACCTTATGAAGGCATTCAGGGAAGATTATGACACACCTATTGCTAAGTTTAAGAAAGTTGCTGTAGTTGGTGGCGGTAACGTTGCTATGGATGCAGCAAGAACAGCTTTAAGACTTGGTGCAGAGGTACATATTGTATACAGAAGAAGTGAGGAAGAGCTTCCGGCAAGAGCTGAAGAAGTACATCACGCTAAGGAAGAGGGTATCATATTTGACCTTCTTACTAATCCTACAGAAGTTCTTACAGATGAGAAGGGTAATGTTACAGGTATTAAGTGTGTAAAGATGGAACTTGGCGAACCAGATGCTTCTGGAAGAAGAAAGCCAGTTGAGATACCAGGTTCGGAGTTCGTTATGGACCTTGATGCAGTTATTATGTCACTTGGTACATCACCTAACCCACTTATCTCATCAACAACTAAGGGTCTTGAGATAAATAAGAGAAAGTGTATCGTTGCAGAAGAAGAAAATGGACAGACATCTAAGGAAGCTGTATATGCAGGTGGAGATGCTGTTACAGGTGCTGCAACAGTTATCCTTGCTATGGGAGCTGGTAAGGCTGCTGCTAAGGGTATTGATGAGTATCTTTCAAGTAAGTAATATATTAAGGAATATTCAAGGATTATATCAACAGTTCTGATATAGTTTTGATATGAAATATGATTTAGACAGGTTCTGAATGCTACTCAGATAAGTAGAGTTTAGAACCTGTTTTAATTATTTTTTGTTATAAGATGGATGATGAGATAAAACTATTCTGAATTTTATTTGGGGAGAGGTTTGGAAAACTGATATTTTGACCTATAACCAGATATTTTTAAAGGTACTTAATACTATGAAAGACAGCAATAAGGCTTGAGAGTTGTTTGGGGAACAATACGAAAGGAACACTTGAAAGTTGACTGAAGTATTATTCCTGAAACGACTCTCAAGCCTTATTGCGTCCGTTTGTCATCTATTCAAACAACGTATCGATATACTTATCCGCCACTGTATCAGCAAGATTATCCTCAGTTTCCGGGAACTGCTTTAAAATAGCTGACTTTATGTAATCACTTCTGTTAAAGTACTTCATTTCTTCAGCTATATCATTATTGTAAGAACTTTCAATATCATCCCTGCTTACATTTTCATTTAACCATGCTAATATTGTATCAGTGTCTTTGTTTTCGATAGCAGCTTTATTCTTGATGTTCTTAGAGTACTTCAAAGACCAGAAACCGATAGCTATGAAACCTACAAATAGAAGTCCGAGTACAATATTAATAAGTATGAAGTTAGAGCTTCCTTTAACAACGAACTTAAGTATACCTAAGTCGTTTAATATAAGTATGATTATTCCGGCTGCACCACATACGAAAAATGTTATGGCAGAGGAAAGATTATCTTTGTACTTATCTTCGCTGTTTTCATACATATTGGCAGAGTGCATAAGAAGTTCATTGCCTTCTGATTCGTTGCTGCCTAGTTCATTCATTTCTGAGATACTGCTTTGAATGCCTTCTACATTCTTTAAATCATCTTCTTTTAGAACATTCTCATCATCAGAATATGTATTCTGTTCATTCATATAATAAGCCTCCTTCTTACAGAATGTAAAATAAAACGCAGAATGTGCTGCTTTACTTACATCTGTTAAATCAATATATGATATTTCGGGAATATTAATGTATAAAGTATTTTACTGCCCGATTGATTTATTATAAAATATAAATGTGAAAAATTAAAGAACAAAGGAAGGTTATCAATACAGTTATGAGTAAAATGTTAATAGTAACGGGTGGGCATCTTGATATTGACTGGGCGAAAGAGTGGCTTTCTGACAAAAAGTTTGACTATTGTATAGCGGCGGACAGTGGGCTTGCTTATGCAGACAGGCTAGGACTTAAGATAGATTTTCTTCTTGGCGACTATGATTCTGTAGATGCAAATGTACTTGAAAGATATAAAAAGCAGGTCGACTTTAAAGTGTATCCTAAGGAAAAGGATTATACAGACACACATCTTGCAATAATAACGGCAGTTAAAAAGGGCGCAACAGATATATATATTCTTGGCGCAACTGGAAACAGAATGGACCATACACTTACAAATATAGGAAATATGAAAGCAGCATTTGACTGTGGCGTGGACTGCCATATCATAGATGAGAATAATTATATGTATCTTATAAGTGAGAAGACAGGAACACATGTAATAGGAAGAGATACGCAGTATGGCAGGTATGTTTCGCTGGTGCCTATGAGCGAGGAAGTGGTTGTAACGCTTAAAGGGTTTAAGTATACACTTAATGAATATTGTCTAAAGCAGGGACTTAGTATCTGCCAGAGTAATGAGGTGGCAGAGGATGAGGCTGAGATTATAATTCATAAGGGTCTGGCGGTTATATTTGAGACAAGAGATTAATCTGACAGGAATTCTGTGCAAATTTAATGAAAAATACTTGTGAAACATTAAAATACACGTGGAATAGTACAATTATTTACTTGAAATTAATGGCAGATTGTTATAAAATAAACAATAGTTGTTTGCACTAAGCAATATATATTAAAGAGGAGGTCTCGGTAATGAGTAATACTACACAGGCTTTATCAAGAATTGAAGCTATTCTTGATGACAGCAGTTTTGTTGAAATCGGAGCCGCAGTTACAGCTAGAGCTACAGATTTTAACATGCAGGAAAAGAAAGCTCCATCTGATGGTGTAATAACAGGATATGGAGTAGTTAATGGAAATCTTGTGTATGTATATAGCCAGGATGCTGCCGTATTAGGTGGTACTATTGGTGAAATGCATGCTAAGAAGATTGCCAGCCTTTATGAGAAGGCAATGAAAATGGGAGCTCCTGTGGTAGGTCTGATTGACTGCGCAGGTTTAAGACTTCAGGAAGCAACAGATGCACTTAATGGTTTCGGTGAAATCTATAAGAATATGTCACTTGCTTCAGGAATTATTCCACAGATTACAGCTGTTTATGGCGAATGTGGTGGAGGTCTTGCCGTTCTTGCAGAACTTTCAGATTTCGTATTTGTTGAAGAAAAAAAGGCTAAGTTATTTGTTAACAGTCCTAACGCATTAGATGGCAACTATGAATCAAAGCTTGACACATCAAGTGCTAAGTTTATGGCAGAAGCAGGTGTTGCAGACTTTGCTGGTGATGAGGAAACTATCGCAAACGGAGTAAGACAGCTTGTATCTATGCTTCCTTCTAATAACACAGAAGGTACAGTATGCACAGATAATCAGGATGACCTTAACAGAGTATGCGCTGATATGGCAGCAGAGATAGCTGACCCAGCACTCGCTCTTACAGATATTTCAGATGATGGAGTATTCGTTGAAACAAAGGCAGAATATGCCAAGGAAATGGTTACAGGATTTATTCTTGTTGACGGAGTTACAGTTGGTGCTGTAGCTAACAGAACAGCTCTTTATGATGAGAATGGTGAAAAGGCAGAAGAATTCGCACCAGTACTTACAACAGCAGGTGCTTACAAGGCTGCTGAGTTTGTTACATTCTGTAATGCATTTGAAATACCAGTTCTTACACTTACTAACATCAAGGGTTTTGAGGCTACAGTTAAGTCAGAAAGAACTATTGCAAAGGCATCTGCAAAGCTTGTATATGCATTTGCAAATGCAGATGTACCTAAGGTTAATGTTATCACAGGCGAAGCATATGGCAGCGCTTATGTAGCTATGAACTCTAAGTCAATAGGTGCGGATATGGTATATGCATGGCCACAGGCTAGTATCGGTATGATGGATGCTTCATCAGCAGCTAAGATTATGTACGCTGATGATATTGCAGCTTCTAAGGATGCTGCAGCAACAATCAACGAAAAGGCAGCAGAATATGCAGCTTTACAGTCAAGTGTTGACCAGGCAGCAGCAAGAGGATATGTTGATACTATTATCAATCCAGAAGATACGAGAAAGTACGTTATAGCAGCATTTGAGATGTTATTTGATAAAAGAGAGGTTCGTGCAGATAAGAAGCATGGTACAGTATAATAAAGAGGTGATAATATGAAGAAAGTTAATATTAAAAAGTTCTTAGTGTTATTTTCACTGCTTGTATGTGTATTCTGCATGACAGCCTGCGATTCATCTAATGGTACTATATCGACAGCAAGCGCAAAGCTGGAACATAAGAATATGATTATTCAGGTGTATCAGTCATATTTAACAGACTGGACAACTGATATGATTACATATCTTGATGCAAATGATTCTGACAAGATAACATCAGATGCAGAGTCAGCTTACCCACTTGCACTTGTTAACGGCAAACAGTACATTATAGACCAGAACGGTCTTACAGCAAAGACTATAGGTTTCTATAACAGCTGGAACAGTACAAGAGGTGAGTTAGGTGCTCTTGAGAGCATTGGAAATATTAACATAGCAGTTAATAAGGACACTGGAAAGTTATGTACTATAACAGTTGATGCAGCATACGAGAAGAATAGCAAGGTATCATTTGAATTCGTAATCAATGATGACTTTACACTTGAAAATGGTGCTATCAATCCAACATATACTACAGGCCAGAAGATGACTAAGGCAGTTATGAATACAATTATCGGTATGGGTACAGTATTTATCGTACTTATATTCATTTCATTCATAATTGGTCTGTTTAAGTATATAAGTGTTTTTGAGAATAAGAGTAAAGCTAAGAATGAAGCATCAACAGATGCTCAGGGCGTTAATAATGCAATAGCACAGATAGTTTCTAATGAGGAACAGGAAGAAGAGGTAGATGACCTTGAACTTATTGCCGTTATAACAGCAGCTATTGCAGCATCAGAGAATACATCTACAGACGGACTTGTTGTTCGTTCAATCAGAAAGGTTAATAGCAGGAGGAAATAATTATGAAGAATTATACAATAACAGTTAATGGTAATGTATATGATGTTACTGTAGAAGAAGGAACAGGAAGCAGTGCACCAGCAGCAAAGACAGCAGCACCTAAGGCAGCACCTAAGGCTGCACCAGCAGGCGCACAGGGTGCCGTTAAGGTTAACGCACCTATGCCAGGTAAGATACTTAAGGTAAATGCAGCAGCAGGCGCAGCAGTAAAGAAGGGCGATGTTTTAGTTGTTCTTGAAGCTATGAAGATGGAGAATGAAATCTGTGCACCACAGGATGGTACAGTTGCAACAGTTGAATGTGCAGCAGGTGATTCTGTAGAGTCAGGTAAAGTATTAGTTTCTATGAACTAATTGTTATATCAATTAGATGTGTAGAGATAATATACGGAGGTAAAAAATGGAATATATTTTATCAACATTGGGAAACCTCGTACACCAGACAGCATTCTTTAACCTCACATGGGGTAACTATCTGATGGTTCTGGTTGCACTGTTTTTCATGTATTTAGCGATTAAAAAAGAATATGAACCTCTGCTTTTAGTACCTATTTCTTTCGGTATGTTACTTGTTAATCTTTTTCCAGATATCATGTTATCTATTGAAGATTCAAGTAATGGTGTAGGTGGTTTATTACATTACTTTTATTTATTAGATGAATGGAGTATTCTTCCATCACTTATTTTCCTTGGAGTTGGTGCCATGACAGACTTCGGTCCACTTATTGCCAACCCTAAGAGCTTCCTTTTAGGAGCTGCTGCACAGTTTGGTATATTCGCAGCATATATAATGGCTATATTTATGGGATTCCCAGATAAGGCAGCCGCAGCTATATCTATTATCGGTGGAGCTGATGGCCCTACATCAATCTTCCTTGCAGGTAAGCTTGGTCAGACTAGGTATATGGGACCTATTGCGGTTGCAGCATATTCATATATGTCTTTAGTACCTATTATACAGCCACCTATTATGAAGCTGTTAACTACTCATAAGGAAAGAGAAGTCAAGATGGAACAGTTAAGACCTGTATCTAAGCTTGAAAAGATTCTTTTCCCTATTGTAGTTACAATAGTTGTTGTACTTATTCTTCCAACAACAGCACCACTTGTAGGTATGCTTATGCTTGGTAACTTATTCAGAGAATCAGGTGTTGTTAAGCAGCTTACAGAAACAGCATCTAATGCACTTATGTATATCGTAGTTATTATACTTGGTACATCAGTAGGTGCTACAACAAGTGCAGAAGCATTCCTTAATCTTGATACTTTAAAGATTGTTGCACTTGGTCTTATCGCTTTCTGCTTTGGTACAGCAGCAGGTGTTGTATTTGGTAAGATTATGTGTAAAGTTACACATGGTAAGGTTAATCCACTTATCGGTTCAGCAGGTGTATCTGCGGTTCCTATGGCAGCCAGAGTTTCACAGAAGGTTGGTTCTGAGGCAGATCCTTCTAACTTCCTTCTGATGCATGCTATGGGTCCTAATGTTGCCGGTGTTATTGGTACAGCGGTTGCAGCGGGTACATTTATGGCGATGTTTGGTGTCATGTAAAAACGGACTAAGAGGCTCTAAGCTCGCATAATACGCGGGCTAAGACCCTCTAAGTCCGTAAGAAGTTGCTGTCGCAACTTCCAAAAGGTTAAAGTTGTTCGCAGATTATGCGGACTAAGACCTTCTAAATTCATTAGAAGTTGCTATTGCAACTTCTATAGAGTTACAGACTTTGCGGGCTAAGACCCTCTAAGTCCGTAAGAAGTTGCTGTCGCAACTTCCAAAGGGTTAAAGCTACTTGCAGAATATGTGGGCTAAGACCCTCTCATAATCAATTTATTACTTTATATATAGAAATATATAGGAGGAGTTTAAGATGGCAGATCAGGTTAAAAAACCATTAAAAATAACTGAAACTGTATTAAGAGATGCTCATCAGTCACTTATTGCTACTAGAATGACTACAGAGCAGATGCTTCCAATCATAGACAAGATGGATAAGGTTGGTTATCATTCAGTTGAGTGCTGGGGCGGTGCTACATTTGATGCATCACTTCGTTTCCTTAAGGAAGATCCTTGGGAAAGACTTCGTAAGTTAAGAGATGGTTTTAAGAATACAAAGTTACAGATGTTATTCAGAGGACAGAATATCCTCGGATACAATCATTATGCAGATGACGTTGTAGAATATTTCGTACAGAAGTCTATTGCTAATGGTATTGATATAATCAGAATATTTGACTGTTTCAATGATTTAAGAAATCTTAAGTCATCAGTTGAGGCAGTTAAGCTTGTTAAGAAGGAAAATCCTAATGCTCACGCACAGATAGCGCTTTGCTATACACTTGGTGATGCATATACTCTTGATTACTGGAAAGAAACAGCCAAGAGAATTGAGGATATGGGTGCAGATTCTATCTGTATTAAGGATATGGCAGGTTTACTTGTTCCTGCTAAGGCTACAGAGCTTGTACAGGCATTAAAGGAAGGTTCTTCACTTCCTATTCAGATGCATACACATTATACATCTGGTGTTGCTTCAATGACATATATGAAGGCAGTTGAAGCCGGTGCTGATATCATTGATACAGCTATGTCACCATTCTCAATGGGAACATCACAGCCAGCTACAGAGGTTATGGTAGAGGCGTTTAAGGGTACCGAGTACGATACAGGTCTTGACCAGAACCTTCTTGCTGAAATAGCTGCTTACTTCCAGCCAATGAGAGAAGAAGCATTAAAGTCAGGTCTTATGAATACTAAGGTTCTTGGTGTTAATATCAAGACATTATTATATCAGGTACCTGGTGGTATGCTTTCTAACCTTGTATCACAGCTTAAGGAAGCTGGTGCAGAAGATAAGTATCAGGCAGTTCTTGAGGAAATTCCTAAGGTTCGTAAGGACTTTGGTGAACCACCTCTTGTTACACCATCATCACAGATTGTTGGTACACAGGCTGTTCTTAATGTATTACAGGGCGAGCGTTATAAGATGATTACTAAGGAATCTAAGAAGGTTCTTATGGGTGAGTTTGGACAGACAATCAAGCCATTCAACCCAGAAGTACAGAAGAAGGCTATAGGTGATGCTACACCTATCACATGCCGTCCAGCAGACCTTATCGAGCCACAGCTTGAGAAGTTCAAGAATGACCCAGTTGTACAGCAGTACAAGCAGCAGGATGAGGATGTGCTTTCATATGCATTATTCCCAGCAGTTGCAACTGAGTTCTTCAAGTACAGAGAAGCACAGCAGAAGAAGGTTGACCCTGCTAAGGCTGATACAGCTAATAAGGCATATCCAGTTTAATAACATAACTGGTCTTGATATTGATAAATAATTATGAGATGATTATTGTGTATTGTATAATATATAATAATCATCTCATTTTGATATAATGAGCGAAAAAAAAGATGTGCATTGCATTAAAGACCATAATGTTATAACAGCTTGAACGTATAAAAGAAGATTAGGAGGATACATATATGCCAAATATTAACTGGAATGCAAATGATTATAAAAATGGTTTTTCTTTCGTGCCGGAGTATGGAGAATCGGTTATTAATCTTATAACGAAGGACAAAGGCAGCCGTGTTATTGACCTTGGCTGCGGTAATGGCATGCTTACTGATAAGCTTGCAGAAAAAGGCTATGATGTAACAGGAATAGATGATTCGGTTGATATGCTTGAGCTTGCCAGAAAGGAATATCCCGATTATAACTTTGTTAAAGGTAATGCTATTGATTTTAATCTTGATAAAAAGGCAGATGTTATATTTTCTAATGCAGTATTTCATTGGATAGATGAAGAAAAACAGCAGGCTATGTTAAACAACGTATATGATAATCTTAAAGAGGGCGGAGAGCTTGTGTGCGAATTCGGCGGTTATGGATGTGCGGAGTCGGTTCACAGTACACTTGAACAGATATTTGCAGGGCATGGCTTAAAATATAAGAGAGTATTCTACTTCCCAACTATCGGTCAGTATGCGCCTTTGCTTGAAAAAGCAGGTTTCAGGGTAGAATATGCTGTATTATTTGACAGACCTACAAAGCAGGTGGGTGATAATGGACTTGCCAACTGGATTAATATGTTTGTAAAGAAGCCTTTTGAAGGTGTAAATGAAGACATAAAGCAGGAAATAATAGAAGAAACTGTAGAAAAGTTAAGAGCGAAGCTTTATATAGAGGACTGCTGGATAGTGGATTATGTGAGGATAAGATTTAGAGCTGTAAAATAGTTGTAATAAATTCATATGAGTTATTTATTAAATAATGCATAAAGGCTAATCAAGTTAACATAATGAAGCTTACATTAAAATGGCAGTTGACATATGGGCTGTCAAAAAGTAATATTAGATAAGTGTTTGCGTGCACTAATTAGATAAAATATATAGTTAGAATATATAAAATGGAGGAATGATATGAGAATAGGTATTATCGGATATGGTAACTTAGGCAGAGGTGTGGAATGTGCTATTAAGCAGAATGAAGATATGGAGTTAGTAGCTGTATTTACGAGACGTGCACCAGAAAGCGTTTCTATATTAACGAAGGAAGCTGCAGTTTGCTCTATAGAAGATATAGAACAGTGGAAGGATAAGATTGATGTAATGATCCTTTGCGGTGGAAGTGCTACTGATTTACCGGTACAGACACCAAAGTTTGCAGAAATGTTTAATGTTGTTGACAGCTTTGACACACATGCAAGAATTCCAGAACATTTTGACAATGTTGATGCAGCAGCCAAGAAGAGCGGACATATCGGAATTATCTCAGTAGGCTGGGACCCAGGAATGTTCTCTTTGAATCGTATGTATGCCAATGCTATATTACCAGATGGCAAGGATTATACATTCTGGGGCAAGGGTGTAAGTCAGGGACATTCAGATGCTATCAGACGTGTTGAAGGCGTTAAGGATGGCAAGCAGTACACAATTCCTGTAGAGTCAGCATTAGAGGCAGTAAGAAATGGTGAAAATCCAGAACTTACAACAAGACAGAAGCATACAAGAGAGTGTTTCGTTGTACTCGAAGAGGGCGCAGATGCCGCAAAGGTTGAGGAAACAATCAAGAATATGCCTAATTACTTTGCTGATTATGATACAACAGTACATTTTATAAGCGAAGAAGAATTAAAGAAAAACCACAGTGGAATTCCACACGGCGGTTTTGTTATCCGTACAGGAAAGACAGGCTGGAATAAGGAAAACAGCCACGTTATAGAATATAGCTTAAAGCTTGATTCTAATCCTGAATTTACATCATGTGTAATCGTGGCATATGCAAGGGCAGCTTATCGTCTTTATAAGGAAGGTCAGAGCGGCTGCAAGACAGTATTTGATATTGCGCCAGCATACCTCAGCGCTAAGGACGGAGCAGAGCTTAGAAAGAACCTTCTGTAATCGTGTTCTTATGCAAAATGTGTATAAGTAATGAACTGCGCTGGAGAAAAGAATAATAAAGAGAGAATACCTCGTAGGCAGTAGTCAGGGATGGAATTCATTAGTCCCTGTCATCATAATAAAATAAAAGAAATTCTGCTATGACATAATGTTTTTGGGTGACCAACATTATGTTGTAGCGGAATAATGGAGTATGTTTAGATGATTAAGTTAGAAAGATATGAGGTCATGAACTTTGAAAATGCTATGAGAGGTGCAAGAAACCCTCTTAATAGCTGGGCAAGAATGGACAGCAAAACAGAGAATGGTGTATTTACATTTGGCCCTAATGACTTAGACCTTGCCAAAAGACTTTGCAGGGCGGGTTCAGACCACAGAAAGTTTATAAGACAGATATTTGTAACAGTTGATATAACTGCACCAATATATTGGTGGAAAGAATATGACACATATAAGGTTGGAACAGTTGCCAACTCAACAAGTACAATGCACAAAATTCACAGCAAGCCATTTGAAATGAGTGACTTCAGTGTTGACCATTGTACAGATGCTGCACTTGATATGATGCAGAAGAATATTGACTTTTTAGAGGGTGTCCGCAGGGAGTTCGTTGAAACTAAGGACAAGAACCTCTGGTACAGCCTTATCCAGCTTCTTCCTGAAAGCTATAACCAGATGAGAACATGTACATTTAATTATGAAAATCTTGCAGGAATGTACTATTCAAGAAGAAACCATAAGCTCGCCGAATGGCATACATTCTGCGACTGGGCTTTGGGATTACCTTATTTTAAGGAACTTCTTGTTCAGGAAGAAACTGAATAATATTAGGGCAGTTGAAAGGATATAGATGAGCAGTGTTATAATAATAGGTGGTGGCGCTGCCGGAATGATGGCTGCCATTATGGCGGCAAGAAACGGGCATAGTGTTACACTTATGGAAAAGAACGAAAAGCTTGGAAAGAAGCTTTTTATAACGGGTAAAGGCAGATGTAACTTTACCAATGCAGGTGATGAAGAGGATATAAGACAGAGTGTTGTAACTAATCCTAAGTTTATGTACAGCGCATTTAAAGGATTTTCAAACTATGATGTTATGGGTTTCTTTGATGAACTTGGACTTAAGTTTAAGATAGAAAGAGGCAACCGATGTTTTCCAGAGTCTGACCATTCCTCAGACGTCATATCAGCACTTGCAAGGGAAATGCGTAAGCTTAAGGTCAATGTCCTGCTTAACACAGAAGTTCTTGAGGTGCTGACAGAAGAGCCAGAGGATGGCGTTAAGAGGTTTAGTGGTGTTAAGTACAGGGAACTGTCTTCTGATAAGAAACAGACATTGAAAGCTGATGACTGCATAATCGCCACGGGTGGTAATTCATATTCAAGTACGGGTTCGACAGGTGACGGCTACAGATTTGCAAAGAGCCTGTCACATATGGTCACTCCGGTTATTCCGGCGCTTGTTCCACTTACGATAAGGGAAGAGTGGGCTTCTGAGCTTATGGGTCTTAGTCTTAAGAACATATCTATAAGCATAAAAGATAATAAAAAGGAAGTATACAGTGACTTTGGCGAAATGCTTTTTACACATTTCGGTGTGAGCGGTCCTGTTATTCTTAGTGGTAGCAGCTATACGACAGCAATATTAAGAAAAAGACCGCTTAAGCTTATAGTTGACTTAAAGCCGGCATTGTCAGAAGAGCAGCTTGATGAGAGAATATTAAGGGACTTCTCGGAAGAAAAGAACAAGGCATACCGCAATTCACTTGATAAGCTGCTTCCTAAGAAGCTGATACCTGTAATAGTAAGGCTTAGTGATATTAATAAAGATAAAAAGGTCAATGAGATAACAAAGCAGGAAAGATTAAGACTTGTTCATCTTATCAAAAATCTTGAAATGATAATCACAGGAACAAGGGGCTTTAATGAAGCGATTATCACACAGGGCGGTGTCAATGTGAAGGAGATTAATCCGTCAACTATGGAGTCAAAGCTTGTAAAAGGTGTGTACTTTGCAGGTGAGGTGCTTGATGTTGATGCTGTTACAGGTGGTTTTAATCTTCAGGTAGCGTGGTCAAGTGCTTATGCGGCGGCAACACACATTTTCTGATATAATACGTAATAATGTAAATGCATAAAAAATATTTTGCTAATAAAGATAAAAGCAGAAAATTAAAAACAATTATAGAAGTGGAGAATGGTTATGGCATATTCAGTAGCAATAGATGGACCAGCAGGAGCTGGAAAAAGTACAATAGCAAAGCTCATTTCCAGGGAAATGGGATATATATATGTAGATACAGGCGCTATGTATAGGGCAATGGCAGTATATTTCAGTAAGAATAAGGTTAATCCTGAGGATGAGAGTGCTATCAATGAGGCTGTCAAAAATGTTGATATAAAGATAGAATATCAGAATGGTGAACAGCAGGTAATCCTTAACGGTGAAAATGTTACAGGGCTTTTAAGAACAGAAGAAACAGGCAATATGGCATCTAAGACTTCTAAGTATAAGGAAGTAAGAAGCAAGCTTGTAGAGCTTCAGAGAGAGCTTGCAAAGACTACTGACGTGGTTATGGACGGAAGAGATATAGGAACAACAGTGCTTCCAGATGCATTTGTTAAAATATATCTTACAGCAAGTTCAGATGCAAGGGCTAAAAGAAGATATGATGAACTTGTGGCTAAGGGTGAGCAGTGTGACTTATCAGCTATAAAGGAAGATATTGAAAAGAGAGATTATCAGGATATGCACAGGGAAATATCACCTCTTAAGCAGGCAGAAGATGCAGTGCTGCTTGATACATCTGATATGAATATAGAGCAGGTTGTTGCAGCTATGAGGGATATTATCGATAATGCTGTAAAGAACAAGTAATATTATCAATAGAAGTGTCAGAAGATACAGAGTGCAGAATTAAAGGTAATAAATATGGCAGAAAAAAAAGTTATCCTTGCTAAGTCAGCAGGTTTTTGTTTTGGTGTTCACAGAGCTGTTGATACAGTGTATGAACGAACAGATAAGAAAAATGTATACACGTATGGACCTATCATTCACAACGAAGAGGTTGTAAAGGACCTTGAGAGCAAAGGTGTTAAGGCTATATCGGATATCTCTGATATTGATACTGGGGTTGATGGTAATGCTACAGTTATTATAAGGTCTCACGGGGTATCAAAGAGTGTATACGACAGTATCAGAAGTAAGAATTATGAGATAGTTGATGCAACATGTCCATTTGTATTAAAAATTCATCGTATAGTAGAAGAAGAAAGTGCTAAAGGAAAGCAGATAATTATAATCGGCAATGAAAAGCATCCGGAAGTTGAGGGCATAATGGGATGGTCACATAGTCCCGTTATGGTGGTCGATTCAGTAGAAAAAGCTGAGGAATTACAGGTTGATGGACAAAAAGAGGTAATAATTGTATCCCAGACGACATTTAATTACAATAAATTTAAAGAATTAGTTGAAATTATAGGGAAAAAGGGTTACAATATTACTATTAAAAATACTATTTGTAATGCCACAGAGGAACGTCAGACTGAGGCAAGACATATTGCACACAAAGTTGATGCAATGATTGTCATCGGTGACAAGAGTAGTTCTAATACAAGAAAACTGTATGAGATTTGTAAAGTCGAATGTGAGAATACATTTTACATTCAAACTTTAAAAGATCTGGACTTACATAGTCTGGATTCGGTAAACAGCATAGGTATTACAGCTGGGGCATCTACCCCGAACAATATCATTGAGGAGGTTTATACTAATGTCAGAGAATTTTGCAGAGATGTTAGCTAACGAAGAATGGAAGGAAATTCATACAGGAGAAGTTGTTGATGGCACTGTTATAGCAGTTAAAGAAGACCAGATTGTCCTTAACATAGGCTATAAGGCTGATGGTATTATCACAAGAAGTGAATATTCATCACAGCCAGGACTTGATCTTACAACAGTTGTTTCTGTTGGTGATGAGATGAAGGCTAAGGTTCTTAAGCTTAACGATGGCGAAGGTCAGGTACTTCTTACATATAGAAAGCTTGTTGCCGATAACGGAAGCAAGAAGCTTGAAGAAGCATTTAATAACAATGAACCTGTAACAGCAACAGTAACAAGAGTTATCAAGGGTGGTCTTGAAGTTGTTGTTGATGAAACAAGAGTATTTATTCCAGCAAGCCTTGTTTCAGATTCTTATGTAAAGGATTTCTCAGATTACGCTGGCAAGGAAGTAACATTTGTATTAACAGAATACGACCCAAAGAACAGAAAAGTTATCGGTGACTGCAAGCAGCTCATCGTTGCAGCTAAGAAGGCTGCACAGGAAGAACTTCTTTCTAAGATTAAGGAAGGAGATACAATCGAAGGTACAGTTAAGAATGTAACAGACTTTGGTGCATTTATCGACCTTGGTGGAGTTGATGGACTTCTTCACATCTCAGAGATGTCTTGGGGAAGAACAGAGAATCCTAAGAAGGTATACAAGGTTGGCGACTCAGTTAAATGTTTCATCAAGGAAATCAATGGCGATAAGATTGCACTTTCAGTTAAGTATCCAGACCAGAATCCTTGGAATGATGCATCTACAAAGTATGCTATAGGTAATGTTGTTACTGGTAAGGTAGCAAGAATGACAGACTTTGGTGCTTTCGTTCAGCTTGAAGATGGTATTGACGCATTACTTCATGTATCTCAGATATCAAGAGAACACATCAACAAGCCAGAAGATGTATTAAAGATTGGCCAGGAAGTTACAGCTAAGGTTGTTGACCTTAACGAAGCTGAGAAGAAGATTAGCTTAAGCATGAAGGCTTTATTAGATGATTCAGCAGAGCAGGAAGAAGCTCAGACAGAGGAATAATAATTAAATAAAACCAATATTGGAAACCTGATGTGAAAGCATCAGGTTTCTTTGATATGTGGCTTTTTGGTAAAAACGTGGGGAAATGTTAAGTTGTTGATAGCAAAATTTTGTTTTGAAGTGTAGTAATGATGAATTAAATATATCTTTTGAGGGTGAGGTAAGTGCGTCCTTTTCTTGTTTCACTTTCATCCCCAACATATATGAACTTTCCAGTGCCACGGATTACAAGAATATCATCCGGTTTTAAGTGAGCACTCTTATTTTCTATACACTGCCCATTTACATATATTTTCTTAGAGGAGAACAGCTCGTTGGAATTACTTCTTGAAAGCTTTGTTATGGAGGCGACAACAGCATCTATACGGGGAGAAGCTGCTATTATACGTATATCCTCAAGCTCAGGCTTTAAGGCAGGAACATCCTCTTCACAGACAGAACAGTGGATATGGGTGTGTCTTATAGTATCAAGATTATCGCATATATAGTCAGCTATATGTGATATGCAGAATATATACGCATCAGAATCTTTTATTATGATATCACCTATGAGCTCACGTTCAATGCCAAGGTTCATAAGTGCGCCAAGATAATCACGATGTTCAAGCTTTTCGGCAAACTTAACAGAAAGAGGGCTTATCATTAATGTAGTTATGGGATAACCGGCATCATAGCCATAGTCCTCAGGCGAGCCAAAGCGGATAAGCTGGCGTTCGCATACAGAATTGCCGCCGTATATATCATAACGTATAAAAGATAATTCCTTTTTAAATGAGGCGACAACTGCCAGTTCGCTTATACTAAGAAAGTTTGTGTAGGTATATATGTTGTGGTGAAATGCCTGATTAGCGGTATCAAGCACTTTTCGTTTTAATAATTCATCTTCATTCATATGTGTGGTATCCTTTCGGGAGTATTTTAAGTATCATTATAAGATGTTGGGGTCAAAAGCCCCCAACTATGATACCTATGAATTGTTCCGTGCTGCGCACTCTCACAATTCTCCCCAATATTCGCATATCGTGGGACTATCATCCCACTTTTATGCTCATATTGGGGCGGGTCCCAAGGTCATTCACCCACCTATGAGCAAGCTCATGTGGGTTTAGACCTTTTGACCCTGGTATCATTATAATTAAAAATCATAAAATATACAAACAAATATTCGTAACCTTTGACACATTTATGCGAGTGTGATAAACTATTAACAAGATATAGGTAAAGCAACGTATACGTGGTTAGTTGCGGAAAGAACAGAGGAATTAAAATGATAAATAATTACGAAGAATTTAAAAAGTATGTGTTCGATCTTACAAGTATAGACCTTAATGCCTATAAGGAAAAGCAGATGAAAAGAAGAATTGATACACTTATTGCAAGGAATAAGTATAATGGATACGAAAGCTATAGTAAGGCTATCAAGACAGATTCCAAGCTGCTTGATGAGTTCGTCAACTATCTTACTATCAATGTATCAGAGTTCTACAGAAATCCGGCACTCTGGCAGAAGCTTGAGAATATTATTCTTCCAGAGCTTATAAGTAAGTTTGGTACAAGACTTAAGATATGGAGTGCAGCCTGCTCAACAGGAGATGAGCCATATTCTTTAGCTATGGTACTTGCAAAGAAAGTTCCTATGAGAGATATTAAGATATATGCTACAGATATAGATGATCAGGTACTTGAAAAGGCTAAGGATGGTGTGTATTCAGCTAACAGCCTTAAGGGACTGCCAGATGAATACAAGAATAAGTACTTTGAGAAGATGGGTGACAAGTACTTTAAGATATCAGATGATATTAAGAAATGTGTTGAGTTTAAGAAGTCTAACCTGTTAAAGGATTCATACCCACAGGGCTGTCATCTTATCGTTTGCAGAAATGTACTTATATACTTCACAGAAGATGCTAAGGTTGATATATACAAGAAGTTCAACAAGTCATTAGTACAGGGCGGCTGCTTATTTGTTGGTAATACAGAACAGATTATCAACTATAAGGATCTTGGTTATGAGTATAACGAGTTGTTCTTTTATAGAAAAAAGTAATTATCGAATATGCTGCTTCATGGATTAATTCCAGAGGCAGCATATTTTTTATGCTTTCTGTGTTATAGTCTGATATAGTCTTACCTTCTGCTGAGGAGTCTAACATAAGATATACATTCTGTTCATTATAATCCCTTTTAAAGACTGGCATATCGCCTGAATAAGCTGGCAGCATAATAAAAGCAGCGTACTTTTTAGTGTAGCAGGTTTCTTTGGTTGCTTTAACTTTACATTCAGCATCAACATAGGCGGCAACGCTCTTGTGCATGGCAGTGTCCTCATAAGGAAGATAGTAATAATTCCTGTAGTCGGCATAGAAAAACTTAAGAGTATCGGTAAGAACGGGAAGTCTAAGCTTTAATACATCCTTTTCGGCTCTTAATACATATTCGTCATCCTTTAAAAGAACAGACACAGGCACCTCTTCTGGAAGACTGAAGGATAGTGTTATGTAGGCATGATTACTATTATTGATATTATTTGTTGAGGAGATATTGTTAGTTGTGGTGCTATTTTTTGCTGTGGTGATGTTGTTTGTTGCGGAGCTGTTTTTTGTTGTTGTACTGTTGTTTGATGTGACTATTGCAGAGTTATGCCAGTTACTGTCCGCACTGTGTAACATATCCTGCGACTGGCATATAGTATACATCATATCTTTATAAGTAAATCTTTTATTAATAATATTGTTATAGCTTAATATACCAGAAACTTTTAAAAGACCACATATGTCATCGAAGTTATGAAGAAGCAGAAGCCTTTCGGCTTCATTGTGTTCAATAGGAGTATGTACATTTTTGACATAATCTTTATATACTTTAATAAGTTCACCTCCGGAATATTTATCTTCGCGGTGTATTCCAAGAAAATGTTCAACAGACTTTTGATTATAGCTTTCAAGTCTTAATAGTGACTTTAATCCCTTTGCATGCTTATAAAGGTCGATACTTCTTAAGTTATCGAGGTGTAACTCTATATTGTGTATAGCGGCACGTTTCTGTAAAAATGGAATATCAAAGCTGTCGCCATTAAAGTGTGTGAGCAAAGAAAATGAAGCAGTAAGCTTTGCAAATTCTGATAACAATGCAGGTTCATCGGTATCTGACTCGGCAAGCCACTGGATTATAGTGATGGTATTACTGTCATTATCCCTGTAGGCTGCACCTATAAGATAGCAGAAGCATGCAGTACGTGAGAAACCTGTTGTTTCAATATCAAAAAAAAGATTATTATCCATACACATTGAATTATTAATATTAATATTTTTGGTTATAGTTTTCATGGTTATATATGTCCTTTACGTAATTTTGTATGTAGTTTAACTATATTAAGTATAAATACCTGTACTTTACAAGAGTTTTACGTTAAAAAAATGTCAGTTTTTGTTTATTATATACGAATATATACGCAAAAAAAAGTAGATTTTTAATCCTAATTGATATATTATATTAGTATATTAGTTATTGTGCAGAATTATTTAAATGCTTTGCATTTTACAGAGTGACAGTTCCGTCACATAACATCTGACAGGTAATCATGGAAAAGAGCTTTTTCTATGGTTATCTGTTATATGTGCGTTGTTTTGGACAGTAACATATATTATTTTAGTAAGGAGAAATATGTCATGGGAAAGTGTACATTTAAAGGTGGAATACATCCATATGACGGCAAGGAATTATCAAAGGATAAGCCAATCAAAGAATTATTCCCTGCTGTAGGTGAGATGGTTTTCCCACTTTCACAGCACATCGGTGCGCCGGCAGTTCCAGTGGTTGCCAAGGGTGATTACGTACTTGCTGGACAGTTGATTGCAGAAGCTGGTGGATTCGTATCAGCTAATATTCATTCATCTGTTTCTGGTACAGTTAAGGCTATTGAGCCAAGAACGCTTGCCACAGGTGGAAAGTGCAATTCAATCATCATTGAGAATGATGGAGAATTTAAGGAAGTTGAGTATACTCCTAAGAAGTTAGAAGAACTTTCTAAAGAAGAAGTATTACAGAGAATTAAGGATGCAGGTGTAGTTGGTATGGGTGGTGCAGGCTTCCCTACTAATGTTAAGTTAAGTCCAAAGAATCCAGAAGGCATTGATTATATTATTGTAAATGGTGCTGAATGTGAACCATATCTTACATCCGATTACAGAAGACTTCTTGAGGAGTCAGACAAGATAGTACAGGGATTAAAAGTTGCATTAAGCATTTTTGATCACGCAAAGGGTATTATCGGTATCGAAGACAATAAGCCAGAGGCTATTAAGATTATGCAGCAGGCAGTAGCAGGCGAACCTGATATTGAGGTTAAGCCATTAAAGACAAAGTACCCTCAGGGTGGTGAGCGAAGCCTTATCTATGCTACAACAGGCAGAAGCATCAACTCAACTATGCTTCCAGCAGATGCAGGATGTATCGTACATAATGTAGATACAATATACAGCATATATATGGCTGTTATTGAAGGCAAGCCACTTACTAAGAGAATCGTTACTGTTACAGGTGATGGTGTTAAAGAACCAGGCAACTTCTATGTATGGCTTGGTATGAACTACAGACAGCTTCTTGAAGCCGTTGGTGGTGTTGTTGGCGAACCAGAGAAGTACATATCAGGTGGTCCTATGATGGGATTCGCTATGTACAGTCTTGATGTGCCAGTTGTAAAGGGAAGTTCATCACTTCTTGTATTCCAGAATGATGTTGTATCTAAGCTTGAAGAGACAGCATGTATCCGTTGTGGAAGATGTGGTGAAGGATGTCCAAGCCACCTGCTTCCAGCTAAGCTTGCTTCATTTGCAGCTAAGAATGATGAAGCTGGTTTCGTTAAGTTTGATGGTATGGAATGTGTTATGTGCGGAAGCTGTTCATATGTCTGTCCAGCTAAGAGACCATTAACACAGCAGATTAAGGCTATGAGAAGTATCGTTCTGGCTAACAGAAGAAAGAAATAAGGGAGGATTAAAAGTGAGCGAGATTTTTAACGTATCAACTAATCCACATGTACGAAGCAAGGATACTACTCAGACTATTATGAGAGACGTACTTATAGCGTTAGCCCCTGCTAGTATATTTGGTATTTATAACTTCGGAATCCAGGCACTTATCCGTATCATAGTTGGTATTGTAGTGTGTATGGCTTCAGAAGCTGTATATGAATATTTTATGCATAAGAAGATAACTGTTATGGACCTTAGTGCCGCAGTTACAGGTCTTCTTATTGCACTTAACATTCCTTCAACTCTCAACATTGGTTTTGAGATTGTTGGCTGTGTATTTGCAATTATTATTGTTAAGCAGTTATTTGGCGGAATTGGTCAGAACTTTATGAACCCTGCACTTGCAGCAAGATGTTTCCTTCTTATTGCATATACAGGTCCAATGACTAACTTCGTATGTGATGCATATTCTGGTGCTACACCTCTTGCTATATTAAAGCCAGGTTCAGAGGTTGTAGGACAGACAGCCCCTACACTTCTTACTATGTTTATTGGTAAGACAAGTGGTGTTATCGGTGAAACATCAGTTATATGTCTTCTTATTGGTGCTATTTATCTTGTTGTAAGAAAGATTATTTCATTAAGAATTCCACTTTCTTATATTGGAACATTTGCAGTGCTTATATTCCTTTTTGCACCAGGACATCAGTTTGATGCTATGTATATGTTACAGGAAATCTGTGGTGGTGGTCTTATTCTTGGTGCTTTCTTTATGGCAACTGATTATGTTACATCACCTATCACACCTAATGGTAAGTTAGTATTCGGTGTCTGCTTAGGTTTACTTACATTCATATTCAGAATGTTTGGTGGTTCAGCAGAAGGCGTTTCATACGCAATCATCTTCTGTAACCTTTTAGTACCTCTTATTGAAAGAGTTACAGTACCTAAGTCATTTGGCAAGAAGAAGCCAGAAAAAAAGGCAAAGGAGGCTGCATAAGATGAAGAATATAATAAAAGACGCATGTATATTATTCGCAATTACACTTGTTGCAGGTATCCTTCTTGGTCTTGTATATAATGTAACTAAAGACCCTATCGCACAGCAGAACGAGAAGGCTAAGCAGAAGGCTTATCAGGAGGTTATTGCTGATGCTGATAAGTTTGAAGCACTTGATGGAAGTTATGCTTCTGATAAGGTAGCAGAAACAGCTAAGGCAGTACTTTCAGCTTCTGCAACAGATTTCTCTAAGGATGACGTATCAGAGGTAGTTGCTGGTATTAAGAATGGTAAGATAATAGGTTTCGTAGTAACAGTTGTTGCACATGATGGTTACGGCGGAGATATCAAGTTCTCTGTTGGACTTTCAACTGATGGAACATATCTTGGAACATCTATTCTTACAATCAGCGAAACAGCAGGTCTTGGTATGAGAGCTAAGCAGGATCCTTCATTCTTAGCACAGTTCAATGGAACTAAGGCTTCAGAATACAAGGTAGTAACAGACGGAACAGGTTCATCATCAGACAGCTCTATTGATGCAATCGGTGGTTCTACAGTTACATCAAAGGCTATAACAAAGGGTGTTAATGCAGCATTAGCTGTATATGCAGACCTTGCTAAAGGCAATGTTAAGACAGTAGGAGGTGTTTCAGTTGAATAAATGTGTTGAAAGACTTTATAATGGTATTATCAAGGAAAATCCTACTCTGGTTTTAACACTTGGTATGTGTCCTACACTTGCGGTTACTACATCAGCAATCAATGGTATCGGAATGGGACTTTCTACAACAGCAGTTCTTATGCTTTCTAACCTTTTCATTTCATTACTTAGAAAGGTTATTCCAGACAGCGTAAGAATGCCAGCTTATATCGTGATCGTTGCATCATTTGTTACAATAATACAGTTCTTATTACAGGGTTTTGTACCATCTATATATGATGCACTTGGTATCTACATACCGCTTATCGTTGTTAACTGTATTATCTTAGGACGTGCAGAGTCATATGCTTCTAAGAATCCAGCACTTCCATCAATGTTTGATGGTATTGGAATGGGACTTGGTTTCACATGTGCTATCACAATCCTTGGTGCAATCAGAGAGTTACTTGGTGGCGGAACAATCCTTTCAACAGGTAGTTCAGCACTTGTAGACCTTTCTAACTTTGGTTATACACCAGCTAGTATATTTATCCTTGCACCTGGTGCATTCTTCGTACTTGCTATGTGTGTAGCTGTTATGAACAGAGTAAAGAGAAAGCATGGAATGAAGCCTGCTGAGGTTCCAGACTATGTTTCAGATGAAGAAAAAGAAAACTAAGGGAGGAGAGTAAAAGATGAATTTATTAGTTATCGCTATAAGCACAGCGCTTGTTAACAACGTTGTATTAAGCCAGTTCTTAGGTCTGTGTCCTTTCCTTGGTGTATCAAAGAAAATAAACACAGCTGCCGGAATGGGTGGCGCTGTTATCGGTGTTATCTCTATATCATCAATTATATGTAGCCTTATATATGATTTTATATTAACACCGCTTAACCTTACATACCTGAATACAGTAGTATTCATTCTTGTAATTGCAACATTAGTTCAGTTTGTTGAGATGGTACTTAAGAAGTGTATGCCACCTTTATATGAGGCACTTGGTGTATACCTTCCACTTATCACAACTAACTGTGCCGTACTTGGTATCGCTTTAACAAATGTACAGAATTCATATAATTTAATCGAATCATTTGTAAGTGGTCTTGGTACAGCTGTTGGTTTCACAATAGCTATCGTAATAATGGCTGGTGTACGTGAGCGTACAGAGGACAATGATGTTCCAGAAAGTTTCAAGGGAATGCCTATCGTTCTTTTAACAGCAGGACTTATGTCAATTGCATTTTTCGGATTTTCAGGAATAATCTAAGGAGGATATTGAATAATGACAGGTATTATTATTGCGGCTTGTGCCGTAGGTGTAACAGGTCTTCTTCTTGGACTCTTCCTTGGATTTATGGGAAAGAAGTTTGCAGTTGAGGTTGACCAGAAGGAAATAGATGTAAGAGCAGAACTTCCAGGTAACAACTGTGGAGGTTGTGGATACGCAGGTTGTGATGCACTTGCAAAGGCTATTGCAGCAGGTGAAGCTGACTGTGGCGCATGTCCAGTTGGTGGTGCAGCAGTAGCAGCCAAGATAGCAGCTATCATGGGTGCTGAGGCAGGAAGTCAGGAGCGTATGACAGCATTCGTTAAGTGTGGCGGAGACTGTGATAAGGCAAAGAATAATTATGTATATTCTGGTGTACAGGATTGTACTATGATGAACATAGCACCTAATGGTGGTCCTAAGGGATGTACATACGGATGTATGGGTTATGGCTCATGCGTTAAGGCTTGTCCATTCGATGCTATCCACGTAGTTAATGGTGTAGCTGTAGTAGATAAGGAAAAGTGTAAGGCTTGTGGTAAGTGTGTTGCTACATGTCCAAGACACCTTATCGAGCTTATTCCATACAAGGCATCTTATGCAGTTAACTGTTCTTCACAGAACAAGGGTAAGGATGTTATGCAGGTATGTTCAGTTGGATGTATCGGCTGTATGTTATGTACAAAGCAGTGCGAGTATGGTGCTATCACTGTAGAGAACAATATCGCACACATCGACCAGTCTAAGTGCGTTGGCTGTGGCAAGTGTGCTGAGAAGTGTCCTAAGAAGATTATTCATAAGCAGAATTAATTATTAAATAAGCAGATTTAATAATAGAATGATAGAAATATTAGGATTATTATTTGATATTATAATAGACCGTTGATGAAGATTGCATATTACATAGTCTTTATCAACGGTTCTTTATTATGAGTATAAGTTGTGATAAAAAAAATAAAAAGGATAATAAGAAAAAAATAATAACAAATGGTAATATAGCTCAAAACAGGTAATATTAATTTAAATATTAGTATAGTATAAAAATATTAAATTGCCTTGGTGTTAATTAAATTTAATATGATAAGATTAGAAACAAAAATATTTTCAATTTAAGAATGTTGTTAAAAATTAGATTACATATTGAGTAGCCTATCAAGTAGAAGCTTAGCAAGAAATGGTGCATAGGATAATCAGACGCTTTCTAAAATGAATAGTTCTAATAAACTTTACTTTTTTGGAGGATGTGGTGAAGTTTAGAATTGTTGAAATTATAAAAACCGCTGGTGGAAATGTTGGGAATGGCATTTTCACCAGCGGTTTTTGTGATGTAGAGGTTGCAATCTATTTTCTTATCCTTGTTTGAAGAAATGACGGAATGATTAATTCATTTTCTTTCTTTTCAGATTTGCCTAAAAGTTCATCAATGATAGGAGAGGTATTAATTGTATCATAAGAGCTTTTCATATTATGTTGTTCAGGAGTAGTATTAATTATATTTGAAGTTTCATTAAGACCAGTTGCAATAATAGTTATAAGGGAGTTTTTATTATCATCTAATTGCTCCTTGGAAGACACAGTACCCCACATTATTTTAGCCTCTGTTCCAACAATTTCCTGAATATACTGGATTGCATTATTTAGCTCAATAAGATTAACATCTCCAGATGAATTTATCATAACATATTTAGCTCCCGCGAGATTGGTATTAAGTAAAGGTGAATTAACAGCCTGTTTGACAGCATCAGTAATAGTGGTGTTTTCATCAGCATAACCTATTCCTAAATGTCCGTATCCTTTGTCACCGAGAACAGTTTTTAAGTCATTAAAATCAAGGTTGACAGTACCGCAGTTAAATACGATATTGGTGATAGTGTCAATAGAGTTCTTTAATACAGAGTCGGCAAGAGTAAATGCAGATGACATAGTTACTATTTTTTCATTAGATGACAGTAATTTGTCATTGGAAATTACAAGCAAAGTATCAACACATTTTTCAAGATTTTGTATACCTGCACGGGCTACATCAGAGCGGTTAGGATTTTCAAAGCTGAAAGGTGTTGTAACAACAGCGACAGTAAGAATACCCAAGTCCTTACACATTTTAGCAATATATGGCAGGGCACCAGTACCTGTGCCACCTCCCATGCCGGCAGTGAGAATTACCATATTTGCATCATTTACCATTTCTTTAATTTCATCTGTATTTTCTTCTGCGGCAGCATACGCAATTTCTGGATTGCCTCCGGCACCAAATCCACCCGTTAGTTTTTTCCCAATAGTAATGCAGATATCGGCTTCAGATTTATCAAGTACCATCTGGTCTGTATTAATTGCAACAAATCGAATAGGATAGGGAGTCTGATGAGCAAGTCTGTTAATTGCATTATTACCACAGCCTCCGATGCCAATAACTTTAATAGTTGGCATATTTGATGATTGATAATCTGTATTTATTATTTCAAGCATTTTTATCCTCCTTATATTTGCATAAATGCGAATTGTATTAAGAAATATAATGCAACAATGCAAAAAAGTCAATATAAAATTTGCATATATGCAAAAAACTACTTGCAATAATGCGAAAAAAGAGTAGAATAAAAGTAACAAATAAATAGAGTATTTAGGAGATTAATCATATATGGAATTGGGACAGAGATTAAGAGAAAAAAGAAAGGAAAAGAAAATATCAGCAGAATATCTGGCAAAGGAATTAGGGGTATCGGTATCCACAGTTTATAGGTATGAGGACTCAAGCATAGTTAAGATTCCGGTTTCCACATTTGAAAAAATGTGTGACATTCTAGGAACTACACCAGCAGAGATGATGGGCAACGCACCAGAAATATCACATAACAAAAGCGATAATGATGCCAGACTTCCAGACACATTTGAAAATCCTAAGGAAGCGATGGAGTTCTTACTTAAGCTTCCAACAGTGGCTGCATATGGAGGATATGATCCATCAAAGATGGATGATGAAACAATGGTTGCATTTGCAAATGAAATCTTACAGCAGTTGCAGCTTGTAAGTTACAAGTATAGGTAGGTGACAGTATGAAAGCCAAGGATATAAAAAAGCTGGCAGAAGATTTAAGGGATAATTATGGTACAAGAAATCCTTTCAAATTAGCAGAAAGATATGGGATAAGAGTTGTTGTAAGCAAAATGCTTCCGATTGACAGAAAAGCATATACGATAAAGTCAGATAATTATCCAACAATTATAATAATTAATGGCAGGTATGAGTATAGGAGTCAGCTGGCTTTATGTGCGCATGAATTAGGACATGCCCTGCTTCATACAGATGATATTAATAATTTTGCAGTAACAAGTAAAAATGCATTTAAAAATGTTGAATATGAGGCTAATCTTTTTGCCGTGTCATTGTTATTTGACGAGCGAGATTTTAATATTAAGGTTTTAAATATGAGTAATTATCTTCTTAAGCAGGTACTTGATTATAATATTGTGCTTGAAGAGTAGGAAGAAAGATGAAGGTTTAGAACTTTTTAACTTAAAAATGTAAATGTAATATTTACACAAGTGAAACTTAAGAGTTTGTATATTTTTTGAATTGAGGTGATATGGTTGGCTGACTCAAAAGAATATAATGAAAAAAATACGGAATGGATTATTGCGGGTAATCCAGATAAATATGATATTATTGGAGCTTTTCGGGAATTAGGTTCAATAGATTGGACGCAAAGTGCCAATATTGTTGTAGGAGATATTGTTTACATATACGTTTCCAATACAGTTCGTGCTATAAAAATCAAGTGTAAAGTAAATGCTGTTAATAAAGCAGTACCAACTATAGATGATAGTAGATTTAATAGGTCGGTTGAATTTGATGGCTCAAAGGGACGATATATGGAGCTGGAAATGATTGAAGAATTTTCAACAGGATTGTTTGAAAAGAGTAGATTAGAGCAACATGGTTTTAAATCTCCGCTTGGGCCAGTGAGAGTATCACCAGAAGTAAAAGGGTATTTAGATATTGTCCAGAAATTGCTTCACGCAGATGAAATGGAACCAAATTCTCACGATGCAACATATGAATTAATTAGAGAGGTTATAAATGCTTATGAAATAATGGGGGATTTATCTGTATGTGATTATAGGGATTTGAATTTAGTATATCTTATGTGTGTGGGAACCTGGAAACATGGATTTGATGCAAAAAAGAAAACAATAGATGTTAGTCATCTTCCTGATAGCGAAAAAAGCAGATTGAAAAACTTGCTGGATGAACTTGGAGAAAAGGCAAAGAATGGAGAATATACCAATAATGAGGAGAATGATGCTAATTTTGGTATGTTCGGAACAGGTTTTTATACATTTGAACAAAAAACAGATGAACACTCACCAAAAGATTTTATTCAAATGTGTATTGATATTAAGAAACTTTCTAAAGATGAGGAAATATTTAATAGATGTGAACAGACATTAAATGAGGACTTTCATGGAATGCGAGCTGCATCAGCATCGATGATACTTCATTGTTTGAAACCTATGACTTTTCCTATTTTTAATAGTAACATGGGTTTTGACAATATTTATGTGTATTTCAATATTGGTATTAAACGAAAAACAGAACTATGTACTTATATCAAAAATGTAAGAATTGTTAAGGCATTTCGTGATAAGTATTTTACTGTAAAAAATTATAGGATATTTGATATTGCGGCGCGGGAGATTGGAAATAATATTGACTATTTAGGATTGTCTGATTATTATCCAAGTCTTAAAGAATATAATCCGGGGATTACTTCAGAAGAATATGAAAGAATTCTTGACAATGAAAATATTGTAAAACGTACATGGTTAGATACGCTTTATTATTTGTACTTAATGGGTGGAACAGGAAGCTGCAAGCAGATAGCAAATAAATATGGAAATAGTGCGGCACATTATAACACTAATGCAATCAATGTAGCTAGGGTAGTGTATAAGGAAACGCAATGTCCATTATACATAAGGGAGTCTGGTAAAAATCAGTATTGGTCAGTGTTATTCTATGGAAGAGCCTTGGAAGACAGTGACGAAGGAGTATTTAGTTATAAAATGAGAGAGCCTTTAATGGAAGCAATTAAATCGTTAGAAGAAAGAGGGGTGTTTTAGAAAATGAAAGAAGTAGATAAAGAGTTTGATAAGAATTTAATATTATATGGTCCTCCTGGAACAGGTAAGACCTATAATTCTGCCATATACGCTGTTGCAATCTGCGATGGAAAGTCAGTGGATAAACTCACAGATTACGATGCAGTTATGACAAGATATAACGAATTAAAGAAGGCTGGAAGAATAGCATTTACTACATTTCATCAATCATATGGATATGAAGAATTCATAGAGGGAATTAAACCGATTATTGATGAAAATGAAAATAAGCAGGACATTGGATATACAATAGAACCTGGAGTGTTTAAGGAGTTTTGTGATAATGCGAAAAGTATTGTTCGCACAAGTAACGAGTCTTTTATTGATACAGGAGCTAAAATATGGAAATTGACTATTATGGATGGAAATCTGAATCAAATAAAACAGGAATGTTTTGAAGAAAATAATGTTCGTATGGGATTTGATATAGATTCAGATCAAGCACGTTCTTTTGTAGAAGATGTGAGGATTGGCGATATTATTTTAACATTTAAAACCCGAAAGACAATTGATGGGATTGCAATAGTAACAGATGAAGCGGTTGAACTACAGGACAAAAGTATGTATAAGACTGCAAGAGCAGTTAAATGGCTTGTAAAAAATATTGATGAAAATATTACTTATATAAATAATGGTAAGATGCTTCATAGAAAGACTTTTGCCAGAGTTCCTAACATGAATGTAAAGGATGTTATTAAGTTAGCCGAGAAAGTAAATCCAGATTTAGAAAATACAGTAATTGAAGAAAATACTGAACCGCATGTATTTATTATTGATGAAATTAATAGAGGAAATATATCGAAAATATTTGGTGAATTGATTACATTAATTGAAAGTACAAAGAGAGCAGGGATGTCTGAAGCAGCATCAGCTATACTGCCGTATTCGGGTGATGAATTTAGTGTGCCATCTAATGTATATATTTTAGGAACAATGAATACAGCCGATAGATCGATTGCGTTGATGGATACAGCTCTTCGGAGAAGATTTCAATTTGTTGAGATGATGCCGGACTCTGATGTACTTAGAAAAATTCATGCAGATAAGGTAGAGGATTTAGATGTGGCAGCAATGCTTGATAAAATTAATGAAAGAATAGAGTACTTATATGACAGGGAGCACACTATTGGACACGCTTTCTTTACTGACCTCAAAGATGATGCAACACTTGAGAAGTTACAGTCTATTTTTGAAAAGTCTGTAATTCCATTATTGCAGGAATATTTCTATGAAGATTATCAGAAGATACAGCTTGTCCTTGGAGATAATGCGAAGAGCGATGACAGCTTGAAATTTATTATTGATGAAAAAGTTGTAGCAAAGAATATTTTTAAAGGAAATGTGGAAGATGTTATTGATCTTCCAGAAAAGAAATATGCAATCAATTCTAAAGCATTTGAAAATATTAATAGTTATAAAGAAATTTTGTAAAGTGTGGTGATAACGTGGATAAACCATTTGAGGTGAAAGAATTTGACACTATTATTTGTAATGAGGATTATAAAGATGATGAAAAATACAAGTATCTGAATCAGAAGGATTTTGATAATCTGGTAGCGTTTATTCATGAATTTACTGGAGATGCGGATAGTGCAGATGCACTTGATTTTATGAAAATTAGTTACAGGCGTAATGTCGGAGAAGTCATTACTATAAAAAATTACGTTGGGTTAATTCAGCTTAAGAATGGTTTTCAAATTCAAGTGCTTCCTAAGATAGCTTTTGGAGAGGAAGATGAAGAAAATGTGAAAACAAAGAAAGTATTTCTTAAGATGCTTTGCAGTATGAAAGATTTTCCTTGTAAAGTGTTCAATGAATCTTCTTTAAATGTAGCTCAGATGAATTTGTATGAACTGTTTATTAATATGTATCTACAGGAAGTAAGACAACTGGTAAAGCGGGGGATAAAGTTGAATTATGTTGAACAGGAAGATAACTTACGTTATTATAAGGGAAAATTACTTGTAAGCGAGAATGTGAGAGTAAATTTAGCACATAAAGAGCGTTTTTACGTTTCCTATGAAGAATTTCATCCAAATCGTGCAGAAAACCGTCTTATAAAGGCTACCCTTGCAAAGTTGCAGAAATTGACAACCAGTGCAGAAAATTCAAAAGAAATCAGACAGTTACTAACAGCATTTGAAATGGTCGATGCTTCTGTCAATTATACAAAGGATTTCTCACAGGTTGTAATTAACAGAAATACAAAGGACTACGAAATGCTAATGCAGTGGTCAAAAGTGTTTTTGATGAATAAAAGTTTTACAACATTTTCAGGAAGTACAACATCAAGAGCCTTGTTATTCCCGATGGAATCAATATATGAGAGTTATGTTGCACAGCAAATGAATAAAGTAATGAGCCCAGAAGGTTGGACTGTATCATGTCAGGATAGGGGACATTATCTTTTCATGGAACCAAGGCATCAATTTGCCATTAGACCAGATATTGTCATTAAGAAAGGCGAACGTATAGTGATTTTAGATACTAAATGGAAAAGCTTGATTAATAATGAAAAAAACAATTATGGCATTTCACAACAAGATATGTATCAGATGTATGCCTATTCCAAGAAATATGGTACTTCTGAGATATGGCTTTTATATCCAGTAAATGATGAAATGAGAAATCATAAGTCTATCAGGTTTGAAAGTGGAGATGGAACTACAGTAAATTTATATTTTATAGATGTTGATAAAATAGAGGATAGTTTGCGGGAGTTAAAGGATAGATTAGAAGTAGGTGAAAAAGTGGAATTTTAGATGGAAAATGATAATTTACGTTGATTTTTTAATTAATTTAAGTATAATAATATTAGGAGCAGAAATGTTCTCGATGTAAGAGCATCGTTAAAAGTTGGGCTGCATATGGAGCAGGATAATTTTCCATATCGTTAGATGTCTTAACTGGGTATCGAGGCTCACAACCAGCATAAAACTCTTTTTATTAAAAGTAATTCTTAAGGAGTGTGGTTAAGTATCACACTCCTTTTTACGAATGATTAAGTTTATAATAAAGATAGCCTTTAAAAATCATCCAATATCATATATAATATTATTTACTGAGCTTAAATCAAGTATAACAGAATAGCTAAGAGAGGTATTATAAAATGGAAATTTATGAAATGATAGACCTACAGGATTGTCCAAGATGTTTAGGACCTTCTTTATTAGAGGAAGTAGACCATGGTTTTTATGTAACTTGCCTGGATTGTGGATGCCAGTCAGCAACATTCAGATATAATAATGACGAAGACAAGCTTGAAGCTGCGAAGAAGACAGCTGAGTTATGGAATACTGGCAAGGTAATCTATACAGGTTATGGAGATTAATAATATATGTATGCATAGTTTTGAAGTATGACATATATGTTTGTGTACAATGTTATTATAATTAATGTATAGATGGGAATGTGTATAATAATCCCGAATGTGATATATAAGATAGGAGAATTGAACGATGAAGAGTCAGGAAGAACTTTTTAATATGACAGTAATGGAATTAAGAGAGTATATGAATTCACTTTCTAATGAAGAAATAAAGCAGGCAGCAGAAATGTTTGAATATGATGAGCATGAAAGAGATCCACTTACACTTCTTTCAGCACCTAAGCTTTTTGAGTATATGAAATATGCAAATGGAGCAGTAGATATTGATTTTGGCGAATAATGCTATAAAGAGGGAGTGTGATTAATAGTCACGCTCTTTTATTTATGCTGGGAGGCAATAATTGTGGTGGTCTTTGTGTATTAAAATAGTAAAAGAAATTATAATGAAAATATCAGCAAAATATATATAGAGAGAATGTGAGTGATAAGTTATATGGGTTTGTTTAAAAAGAAGGCAAAAGTGCATTCGTATGATAAAGGCATATAAATGAAAACACATGTAGAAGGAAGATATAATTATGGTTAAGAAAATTGTAAAAGGAAAGCAGATATTTGCAAGAAAGGCACAGCCTGCGACAGAAGCAGACAGGCAGGTTGTGACAGATTTGATAGATACGTTAAGAGCAAATAGGGAAATATGTGTTGGAATGGCTGCAAATATGATAGGTGTGAACAAGTCAATAATAGTTGTGGCATCAGGTCCATTTCAGTTTGCAATGATTAATCCTGTTATAATTAAGAAGTCTGGTGAATATAAGACGGAAGAGGGGTGTTTATCATTAGATGGTGTCAGACCTTGCATAAGATATAATGAGATAGAGGTTGATTATCTTGATAGTAATTTTAAGCCGCAACATGGGAAATATAGTGGGTTTACGGCACAAGTCATACAACACGATGAATGCGATATAATAGGGACAAGTTAGAAGAAAACCTTGAAAACAAGGGGTTCACGCTGATTTAGTCCCTATTTTTTATACCATTTAATCGGTAGATAAGGCAGCGCTGTTATTTAAAATCCGAAATTTATGAGAATACATAGTTGCTTCAGAATATAAATTCTGAATGTAATTTGTGTACCCAAGAGAGGTGAAAATTGAATAGTAATAATTTTAGGTAGGACTAAATTAGCTTTGCACTGAAAAGTGTATCCGGCTGTTTGTCCTGCCTTTTTTATTGGAAAGGAGCAGGAGATGGCAGAAAGGAAGCTGATTTGGTCAGAATGTAAGTCATCTCACAAAAAGAGAGGTGGCTGGATATGAAAGTATTTATAGTAGTAGCAGTAATTATTGTAACAATCTGTTTGGCATGCCTTATGAAAGCTAAAGCAGAGGGTGATCGCATATATGATGAACTTGCTTATAAACATTTCAGCAGCAAAGAAGAGAGAAAAGGCGAACAGACCGAAAGGTATGGGTAGATGTATGAAAAGAATATGCAGATTATGGAGGAAGAAGAAAATGAATAACAAGTTAGAAGTAATCGGTATTGATCATGGCTGGTCAATGATGAAAACAATCTCTCAGGTATTTGTCACAGGTGTTAAGGAGATTA